>Ga0209624_10000017_pt1 | contig 193885 bp, 146 predicted proteins | sample JacPinW_OM2H0_O1_FD_188565 | JGI IMG/M metagenome (GOLD analysis project Ga0209624, IMG submission 188565) | Forest soil microbial communities from Algoma, Ontario, Canada - Jack Pine, Ontario site 1_JW_OM2H0_O1 (SPAdes) (version 2) | ecosystem: Environmental > Terrestrial > Soil > Boreal... | reverse complement strand
CGCGACCGTTTGCATTGCAGCCGCCTGGCTGGGAATCGCCGCGCCCACCATGATTCCAAAAGACGCCACACAAAATGCGTATAAGACCGTTGCCACGATAAACGGAGTTGGATCTCCCGCCATATTCAATCCGAAATACGTGAACAGGAGTGCGAGCATCAGCAAGCACTCGGCCATGGCCACGGTCATGAAGGCGAAGATCTTTCCCAAAAGAAATTCGTGAGCCGAGATGCTGGAGACGTAGACTTGCAGAATTGTTTTCTGCTCGCCCTCCTTGGCCATCGCCAGCGAAGCGAGCAGCGGCGGGAACATCGAAAGACCCAAAACAAAAATTCCCGGCCCGTAGAATTTTTTGGAGGAGCGGCCGGGGTTGTACCACAAGCGGATCGATGCCTGAACCAGCTGAGGCTGCACGGCGCCAGCGATGGTCTGGTTGAAAGCCTGGGTAATCTGCTGGGCATCGCCCGAAATCAGCAGGGCGGTGTTGGAGTCGGAACCATCTACCAGGATTTGCACGGGCGTGCTGAGGCCGCGGGCGATGTCCCGCCCGAAATTTGGCGGGATGATCAGCACGCCGCGCGCAATGTTGGCCGTGAGCGCATCTTCGGGCCTTTTTTGTTCCGGCCACGCCACGACGTGCAGAGTGACAGATGCGCGGAAGGCGTCAATGTAGGAGTCCGAGGCCGGCGTGTGATCGAGATCCTGCACGACAATCGGGAGATCATTCACAGTCAAAGAAATTGCGGAGCCAAGGAGTATGAGCAGAAACAATGGAAGCAATAGTGCAAGCGCCAAAGTGCGGCGGTCGCGCAAGATTTGCGTAAGCTCTTTGCGGGCTTGAGCCAGAATGCGTCTCATTTCTGTCTTCCTTCAGTCCTCGGTGGCAAACTTGCCCTGCTGCCGAGCCTTTTCCACCACGCTGATGAAAGCGTCTTCAAGCGTGAAACGGCCTTCTTGCGCATCGAGCACGTGAATGCCATGAGCTTCGAGCTGGGCAGTCGTGGCGGCTTTGGCCTTTTCCGCATCGTCATCGGTGACGATATGTAACCGATCGCCGAAGAGAGAGACGCGCCAGCGCTCGCCTTCAATTTTCAAGAGATCGGCCGCGCGCTGGGGCTGATCGACAAGAATTTCGAGCAAGTGCCCGGGCTGGCGTTTCTTAATGTCGCTGGGGCTGCCTTCGGCCACAAATTCACCGGCGACCATCAAGCCGAGACGATTGCACTGCTCAGCTTCTTCGAGGTAGTGAGTAGTGACCAGGATGGCGGTTCCGGCATCGGCGAGGCGATTGATCATGGTCCAGAATGCGCGGCGGGCGAGCGGGTCAACGCCGGAGGTCGGCTCGTCGAGGAACAGCACGCTCGGCTCATGCATGATCGCTGCGCCAAAGGCCACGCGCTGCTTCCACCCGCCCGGCAAACTGCCGGTAATCTGATCTTGCTTGCCTTCGAGTCCGGAAAAGGAAAGCACCCAGCGCCACTTTTCTTCGCGCTCGTCTTCGGGCACGCCGTAGACACCGGCGAAAAATTCGAGATTCTCGCGGATGGTGAGATCGTCATAGAGGGAGAATTTCTGGGACATGTAGCCGATTTGCTGGCGCACTCTTTGCGAGCGAACCCCCGCGCTGCCTTGCGCGCCGGCTAGTTGAACTTCTCCGTGCGTGGGATCGAGCAGGCCGCAGAGCATTCTGATGGCGGTGGTCTTGCCGGCGCCATTGGCGCCGAGAAGGCCGTAAATCTCTCCGTAATGAACCTCGATATTGATGTTATTGACGGCGGTGAATGCGCCGAACTGCATGGTGAGATCTTTGCCTCCGATGGCGGTTTGGCCGCGGAGGTTCTGGTGGCCGTGATGCCCCGGAAACGGAGTGTCGTGCATTTCGTGCCCGAGGCTGCGCAAAGTGGAGACAAAGGTGTTCTCGAGAGTCGGATTGTCGATGTGAACGTCGTCGATCGCGAGGTCCGCGGCGGCCATTTGCTCCCTGAGAATAAGTTCCGCGGCTTGCGGGTTGTGCGCAAGGACGTCAAGGCGGTCGCCGAATCGCTGAACATCCATGATTTCTTTTTCCGGGCCGCTGACGGCTGAGAGAATTGTTTCCGCTTCGCTCAATTTCGCGGTGCGTAGTTCGAGGCGCTTCGCGTGCAAGCGCGAGCGCAACTCGGCCGGCGTGCCGGTCTGTTGCAACTCGCCGAGATACATTAGGGCGACGCGGTTGCAGCGTTCCGCTTCGTCCAAGTAAGGAGTGGCCACCAAGATCGTCAAGCCGTCAGCCGCAAGGTGGGCGAGAACATCCCAGAATTCGCGGCGCGATACCGGGTCAACGCCAGTGGTGGGTTCGTCGAGCAGGAGAATGTGCGGCTGGGGCACCAGCGCGCAGACCAGCGACAATTTTTGTTTCATTCCGCCGCTCAGCTTGCCGGCCAGCCGGTTCGCGAAGCGATCCATGTCGAACATTTTTAGGTAGCGGTGCCCGCGATCCAGAATCTCTTCCACCGGAACGCGGCGCAGATCTCCGATGTAGCGAATATTTTCGCTGACGCTCAGGTCTGGATACAGGCTGAAGGCTTGCGTCAGATAACCGGTCTGCGATCGCATTTCACGCGCAGGACGTCCAAAAACTTCCACAGTGCCGCTGGTCGGCTCCATCACGCCGGCTAAGATTTGGAACGTTGATGTCTTGCCGGCGCCGTCGGGGCCAATCAATCCGAAGATTTCTCCGCGGCCAACTTCCAGATTGGCGCCGCGAACGGCCTCGATCGGGCCATAACGTTTCCAGAGATCGTGCACCCGGATGGCTGCCGTAGCCGCGGGTCCGGATTGCGCGTCACTCGTCCCGAGATCAAAATTGGCCGTCGGCATTTGCGCTCTTATCTGCCTTTTGGCCAGGTCTTGCCCTGGACGAGAATTTCTCCGTCGGCGGGCATGCCCGGCTTTGCGAATCCGATGCCATCTCTGAGCAGGAGCTTGACGCCGACGACCTGCTTGACGCGATCGTTTCTGAAATAAGTATTCTCCGGAGTGAATGTGGCTTGGGGATCGATGCGCAAAACGTAGCCGTTGAGCGGCTGCTTGGGATTGGAATCGAGAAAAATGTGCGCGGGCTGGCCGATGGCGACTTTGCCGATCTCTCCTTCGGGGATGAAGCCGCGTAGGTAGACCTGGCTCATGTCGAGCAGAGTAATGATCGGGGTCCCGGCTTGCACCACTTCGCCGGGTTCGGCTGCGCGCGTCATCACTGTGCCATTGAAGGGCGCGGTGAGGGTGAGATCCCGACGGTCGGCTTCTGCCTCGGTGAGTTGATCGCGTGAGCGTGCCGCACTGGCGTTGATGCTGGCGATCTGCGCTTCTTGCTGCACAATCTGCTGCTCAACGGCGGAAACTTGAGAGCCGCGAATGCCGGGATTTGCGAGATTGGCTTGGGCGATAGTCAGGGCGCCTTGCGCGGCTTCCACACGGCGTTGCGTGGCGGCTACGATCGCGGCGTCTTGATCGGCGGTCGCTTCGGCTTGCTTGCCCTGGCGTTCGGAAACGGCGCCTGATTTTGCCAGGCGCGTGTAAGCATCCTTATCAAAGAGAGCGAGTTCGTAAGCGGCCTTCTGCTGAGCGAGATCGGATTGAGCGGCGGCCAGATTCGCCTGGGCCTCGCTGACGCGCCCGTCGGCGTCGAGTTTGGCTTGACCGGTTAGCAAGCGATTCTGCTGCAACTGTTCTTTCAAGACTGCGATTTGGTCGCCCGCCGATCGAGCGTTAGCCGCAGCCTCTGCGAGAGCTTCGCGAGCAGCCTGCTCGCGCGCGCGAACCTGTTCGTCATCGAGGATGGCGATGACGCTGCCAGCATTTACGGTGTCGCCTTCGCGTACGCGAACCTCGAGAATGCGCCCCGAGGTTTTGGGGGCCACTGCGGAGTCGTCCCCTTCGATCCGGCCGCTTAAGGCAACGATGCTGTCCGGAATCCTCGGAACCGCGAAGAAGGCTCGCCATACAAACACTGCCACGATGACCACGGCGAGAAGGATCAACACCATTGTACGGCGCGACCGCGGGGGCGCTACTGGCGCTGACGGCGACGCCTGTGGTGCGCTTTGCGGCACGCTGCGTTCTGGAGTTCTCGTGATGAGTTGCTGTTCGGCCATTAACGTCTCCTTGCACGGACTGCGCGCGGCATGCGCTGATGCGCTGAACGGACTTCCCGAAGGTAGGCCAGCGAAAAGTCCGAAATGTGATCGGCGATGCGCTCCAATTGCGCCGAAGTCATATCCAATTCGGGCCACAATCGAACCAATACCGGGGCCGCCAGCACGTAGAGAAAGATTTGTCCCATGATGCTGTGAACGCACATGCGCGTTTTTTCATGATCGGTAGGTAAGTCGATGATTTTCCCGACCAATTCCAAGAAACGTTGATAGATCGGCCGCGAAACTTTATTGATCATGCGCGACATCACCGGTGTGGGCTGCGCCAACTCGTGAGCCATGATGCGCAATTGATAGTCAGGCACGTTCCCGCTGCGCATGCCTCGAAGCCTCACCCGGATAACGTCGCGCAGGGTTTCTTCGGGAGGCGCGCTTCGATCGAACGCGTCGCGGATGGATTCGAAGTTCTTAGCGCGTACCGACTGCTGCAGGACTTCCGTGTAGAGGCCAATCTTGTCGTGGAAATGGTAGTTTACTGCCGCAACATTGGTGCCCGCGCGCCTGCAAATCTCACGAATCGTCGTCGCGTGAAAACCGCGCTCAGCAAACGCACGCCCAGCCACCTTTAGCAATTTGGCTCGCGTGGGATCGCCAGCCGCCTGTGACTCCGATGGTTTAGAGGATCGACGAACTACCCGCATGGTGTGTAAGCCTCAAACACGAGTTTCAAACAAGTGTTTGAAATTTGCAAGCTTCAATTTCAAATGGCGTTCCACTGAATCCCAGCGCGGTTGTTTCAAAGAGGAACATCATGACCGCGCGGATTTTGGCCGGGTGAGTTGGAGTCTTCTTCGCTGCCGGTCTCTACAAAAGTGGAGATTCTTCTGGCGGCCGCGGACGCCTAGACATGTCGCGAATTCTGAGTATCATGGCGTCAATCGTAGTACCGGATGTTCTAAATGAATATCTGAGTTGAAAGCAACTGGACCAACGAATGATTTGAAGCCGAACTTAGGAGAGCATCATGGCAACGATCACAACGAAAGACGGGACAACGATTTTCTACAAGGATTGGGGCAAGGGACAGCCGATTGTGTTTTCGCACGGCTGGCCGCTGAGCGCGGACGATTGGGACGGGCAGATGCTGTTCTTCGGGCAGAAGGGTTACCGCGTAATTGCGCACGATCGGCGAGGACATGGCCGCTCCGATCAAACGTGGGACGGCAATGACATGGATACCTATGCGGACGATCTCGCTGTGCTGTTCGATAAGCTTGATCTGAAGGACGCCATCATGGTTGGGCACTCGACCGGCGGTGGCGAAGTCGCGCGCTACTTGGGCCGCCACGGCGCCAAGCGCGTTGCCAAGGCGGCGCTAATCAGCGCCGTGCCGCCGCTCATGCTAAAGACCGAAAAGAACCCAACGGGCTCGCCCATCGAGGTCTTCGATGGACTCCGATCGGCACTCGCAGCCAATCGGCCGCAGTTCTACCGGGACATTACGATGCCGTTCTACGGCTATAACCGCCCAGGCGCAAAGATTTCGGAAGGTATTCGTGAGCACTGGTGGTTGCAGGGAATGTTGGGCGGCATGAAGGCCCATTACGATTGCATCAAGGCATTCTCGGAAACCGACTTCACCGAGGACCTGAAGAAGATCGATATCCCGGTGATAGTGATGCATGGTGACGACGATCAGATTGTGCCCATCGCCGCCGCCGGTCCGTTGTCCGCCAAAATACTGAAGAACGCAACGCTGAAGGTTTATCCCGGCTTTCCGCATGGCATGCCGGCGACCAACGCCGACCAAATCAACGCCGATCTATTGACGTTTTTTAAAGGCGCTGCTGCAACCGCAGCGTCCTCTTAATCACGTCTTCCGCAAACAAGATGCAGTTACGCGGTTGACGCGGCACGAGTGTCGAACAACGCTGCTTTGTAGCATTTAAGTCCGTGTCAAAACAATTGGGTCGAGAGTTCGCGCCAAGCATCTAAGGCCGAATGGAGGATGACCGCGGCTGTTGCAGACCGGCAACACCTAAACGTGCAACAAGGACTGGGCACGGAATAGCCAGGAGTTCTTGGCCAATACTGGCACCTCAGTTTCTGAAGCCTCGAAAGATTCGACGATTTCGCGCACGGAAACTCACCTTCTTGATTCCAGAGTAAGTGCGCTGCTGGGAGACTAGATGAACACCGTTTTGAAATATAAATACTGGATAGGCGGAGCGGTTTGCTTGATCGCCATCGGTCTTGTTATCGGAGCTATGCGTCCAAAGCACGTATCGGGCGCGCAGCCAGGCGGATCGCCGGACGTCGAGATCGTGCAGGTGGAGCAGAAGGATATCCCGATTTATGGCGAGTGGATTGGCACGCTCGACGGATTCACGAATGCCGACGTAAGGGCGCAGGTCACGGGTTATCTCGTGCGACAGGGCTATCAAGAAGGCGCGTTCGTCAAAAAGGGGCAGCTGCTCTTTGAGATTGACCCGCGTCCTTTTCAGGCTGCGCTCGATCAAGCGAGAGGCCAGTTGGCACAAGCCACGGCGCAGCTTGCAAATGCCAAAGCAGTACAACGCAGAACCGAGCTCGACGTCAATCGCTACACCCCTCTGGCGAAAGAACAAGCCGCCAGTCAACAGGATCTAGACAACGCCATTCAAAATGATCTGGCGGCCAAGGCAACCGTGGAAACGGCTGCGGCCCAAATCCAAACCGCTGAGGCCGCCGTTGAAACCACCAGGATTAATCTGGATTTCACGCGGCTCGTTGCCCCCATAGATGGCATCGCCGGGCAGGCTCAACTTCAAGTAGGCGCGCTGGTCAATCCGAGCAGCGGGCCTGTGACGTCAGTCTCCACAGTCGATCCAATCAAAGTTTATTTCACCGTCAGCGAGCCACAGTATCTTGCGTGGAGAAAACGGTTCCCGACGGAAACTACGCGGGAAGCGGCTGATAAAAACCTGCGCCTCGAACTGATTTTGGCGGACGGCTCCATCTATCCAAATACAGGTACGTTCTACTTCGCTGACCGCCAGGTAAATGAGAGCACAGGCGCAATTCGCATCGCTGGCCTATTCGCAAATCCGGGAAATATTTTGCGTCCCGGAGGCTACGGCAAAGTTCGCGCAGCCGTTCGAATCCTGCAGGACGCGTTACTCGTTCCTCAGCGCGCGGTTTCAGAGCTACAAGGCGGCTATCAAGTCGCGGTGGTGGATGACGGCAACAAAGTGACCATCCGAGCGGTCGCGGTCGGCGACCGTGTCGGCAACGAATGGATTATTTCGGACGGGCTGAAGCGCGGTGAACGTGTGGTAGCTGAGGGCATACAGAAAGTGCGTCCCGGCATGCTAGTGAACCCCAAACCATTTGCCATGGAAAGTAAGGAGAAGTAATCCCATGTCAAAGTTCTTTATCAACCGGCCCATCGTGGCCATGGTGATTTCCATCGTACTGGTGATTGTTGGCGCCATCACCATACTGAGCCTGCCCGTCGCACAGTTTCCCAACATCGCTCCGCCCGAGATTCAAGTGGTTGCCACCTATGTCGGCGCGGACGCGCAAACCCTCGAACAATCGGTTGCCACTCCCATCGAGCAGCAGATGAATGGCGTGGACAACATGAACTACATGTATTCGCTGAATGCCACCGGCAACTCGACCACCAGTTTGATTGTGGACTTCGACCCGAAAACCGATCCGAACACGGATTACATCCTGGCGCAAAGCCGTGAAACCCTGGCTGCTTCTCAACTTCCCGCGGACGTCAACAATTATGGAGTTCTCGTTCGAAAGTCAGTGACCGCACCTCTCATGTTAATCGCGGTGTACTCGCCGCACGGAACGTACGATGCCAAGTTTTTGGCCAACTATGCATACATCAATCTTGCGGATCCCGTCCTACGTTCGCCGGGCATCGGCAACGTCCAGGTATTCGGCTCCGGCCAGTACGCGATGCGATTGTGGGTAAAGCCCGACCAACTGGCAAAGCTGGGCATCACCGTCCCGGAAATCGTCAGCGCCATTCAAGCGCAGAACACCGTCAATCCAGCCGGGAAGGCGGGGGGCGAACCAGCGCCCAAGGGCACGGAATTCACCTACTCAGTCCTCGCGCAAGGCCGCCTCACTTCCCCAGAAGAATTCGGAGAGATCGTCGTCCGCGAAACGCCCGACGGAGGAATCGTGCGGGTCCGCGATGTCGCCCGAATCGAGCTCGGCGCGCAGGACTACAGCGTGGCTGGACGTTTTAATGGCAAGCCGAGCGCCGTCATTGCTACCTACCAACTGCCCGGCTCGAACGCGGTGGATGCGGCCGCGGGCGTCAAGAAACTCATGGCGCAAATGAAGCAGCGCTTCCCCGAAGACCTGGATTTCGACGTCGCTCTGGATACGACGCGCGCGGTAACGGAAGGAATAAAAGAAATCGTCGTAACGCTTTTGATCGCACTCGCGCTTGTGATCCTGGTGGTCTACATCTTCTTACAGGGCTGGCGCGCCACGCTGATTCCGCTGCTTGCCGTGCCCGTCTCGCTTATAGGCACGTTCATCCTTTTCCCGATTTTCGGTTTTTCCATCAACACGCTTTCTTTGTTTGGTTTGGTGCTGGCGATCGGTCTTGTGGTGGACGACGCCATCGTCGTAGTCGAAGGCGTGGAACGGCATATCGAAGAAGGAATGACGCCGAAGAACGCGGCGCTAAAAGCTATGGAAGAACTCTCCGGTCCCGTTGTGGGCATCGCGCTGGTTCTCTCTGCCGTGTTTGTGCCCACGGCTTTCATTCCCGGAATCACCGGCAAGCTCTACCAGCAATTCGCGGTGACGATCGCGATTTCTGTTCTGCTTTCCGCGTTCAACGCGCTCACGCTTAGCCCGGCGCTCGCGGCGCTTCTGCTGCGGCCGAAGGAACCGAGCAAGGGACCGTTGAGAAGATTTTTCGATTGGTTCAACCGCGTCTTTGAGCGAGCTACAGAGGGCTATGTGCGCTGGAGCGCGGTGTTGGTGCGAAAGACCGTCGTCGTGCTCGTATTGCTGGCGCTCTTTTGCGTGGCCGCCGGCTTTTTTGCCAGCCGAATCCCATCGAGCTTCCTCCCGGACGAAGACCAAGGTTATGCGTACGTGAATGTGCAGCTGCCGAATGGCGCTTCGCTGGAACGCACGACGGCCGTGACAGCAGATGTGGAAAAAATTCTGATAGATACGCCCGGGGTCGAGCACGTTACCTGCTTCGTCGGCTTCAGTTTGCTCAGTTTTGTTCGCACCAGTTACAACTCGACTTTTTTTGTGACATTTAAGCCTTGGGGTGAACGCACAACAAGAGCGCAGCAATTTCAAACCCTCAAGGCACATCTGAACCAGCAGTTGAGCAAGTTGCCCGCCGCGGTTGCCTTCGGGTTTTCCCCGCCCGCCATTCCGGGTGTAGGCACTGCGGGCGGATTTACGTTAATCCTCGAAGACCGTTCGGGCAGCGATCTTCAGTTCCTCGCAAAGAATTTGGGAATTTTCCTGGACGCCGCCCGAAAGCGGCCGGAAATTGCCAGCCTCAGCACCACTTTTCTCGCGAGCGTTCCGCAAGAATTCGTCCATGTGGATCGCGACAAAGTGCTGAAACAAGGTGTGGCGCTCAACGATGTCTACCGTACGATTCAGGCATTCATGGGCGGATATTTCATCAATTATTTCAATCGCTTTGGCCGTCAATGGCAGGTCTATATCGAAGCGGAAAGCGAAGATCGCGCCAAAGCGGAAAACGTCGGACAGTTCTATGTGCGAAACAACAAGGGAGAGAGTGTTCCGCTTTCCACGCTCACCTCGATTGAGTCGCGCCTCGGGCCGGAATTCACTTTGCGCTTCAACGAATACCGTTCCGCGCAAATCAACGGCAGCGCTGCGCCCGGCTACAGCGCGGACCAAGCCACGGCGGCCCTCGAAGATGTTTTTAAAAAGACGATGCCGCGTGAAATGGGCTTCGATTACTCGGGCATATCTTTTCAGGAGCAGAAAGCACGGGAGGGAGCGCCTCCGTCGGTGATATTCGGGCTTTCGCTGCTATTCGTCTTCCTGATTCTGGCGGCACTGTATGAAAGTTGGACGCTGCCATTCAGCGTGCTGCTGAGCACGCCAGTGGCGATTTTCGGAGCGTTCGGGATACTTTTGTTGCGCCGAGTGTTGCTCAGCATTTTCTACCCGCCTTACCTGGTCCAGATCGAGACCGATATCTACTCGCAAATCGGACTGGTCATGCTCATCGGGTTGGCAGCCAAGAATGCGATTTTGATCGTAGAGTTCGCGAAGGATGAATACGAGAACGGAAAACCTCTCGCGGATGCCGCTCTCGCAGGAGCGAGGCTTCGTCTTCGGCCAATTTTGATGACGTCTTTCGCGTTCATTCTCGGCTGCGTGCCACTGTGGATTGCGACCGGCGCCGGATCGGTGGCGCGCCAAATCATGGGCACTACCGTCATTGGTGGGATGTTGGCTGCCAGCGTAATCGGAATTTTCTTCGTGCCTGCGATTTTCTATTTGGTGGAGAAATGGTCGGGTGCCGGGAAAGAACACGCGCCGGGAGCGTTGCCGGCGACGCCTGCTCCGGCGGAAGGAGGTTGAGATGTATCGGCGCGAGGACGTCGCGAGGAAAAATACAGCGGAGTGGCCTATGAAGAAATCGGCACGGATCTTCGTCGCGATCACTGTCGCTGGTCTCGTCGCTGGGTGCGCGGTGGGACCAAACTACCATCGGCCTGACGTTCCAACTCCCGCAGCCTACCGCGACCTGAACGAAAACAAGCAGCTCCCGGCTCAAGCAGCATCCTATGCCGATCTTGCCTGGTGGCAAGTTTTCCAGGACTCGCAACTACAGGAACTCATCGGCACAGCGCTGAAGCAAAACTACGATTTGCAGCTTGCGACGGAGCGCATCAACGCCGCGCGCGCTCAACTGGCGATAACGCGCTCGAGTCTTTTTCCGCAAGTGCAAGTCGGCGGGAACTTCGCGGGCGGCAAAGAGCAGTTTTACCCGGCGAAATCAAATTTGCTGCTCCTCGCGGCAGACGCGTCTTTCCAGCTCGACTTCTTTGGTAAGTTGCGACGCGAGACAGAAGCTGCGCGCGCGCAATTTCTGGCTACCGAAGACGCACAGCATACAGTCACCTTGACGCTGGTGAGCGATGTGGCCAGCGCCTATTTCGCGCTTTTGCAGCTTGATCTCGAACTGCAAATCACGCATGACACTGTAAGCACGCAGGAAGATTCGGTGAAGCTCACGAATCTTCGCCTCGACCACGGAGTGGCAACCAAGCTTGATGTCTTGCAGGCACAGCAAGTTCTTGATTCCGCGAACGTTCAGATTCCCGACTTGGAGCGACAGATCGCGCAGGAAGAGGATGCTATCAGCATTCTTCTCGGCAATTATCCGCAGGCCGTGGCACGTGCGCGGCCGCTGGCCGAGCAGTTGCTTCCTCCCGAAGTGCCTCCGGGCTTGCCGTCGACGCTCCTCGAGCGCCGGCCCGACATTCGCGAGGCAGAGCAAATCTTGATCGCCGCGAACGCCGAAATCGGAGTAGCCAAGGCTCAGTTCTTTCCGCAGATCGCCCTGACTGGCGCGGGTGGAGGCGCCTTCGGGCGGAGCCAGCTATTCTCCGGCTTGATGAGCTCGCAAGAAGGAATCTGGTCTTACGGCGCCCAGGTGAGCCAGCCCATATTCACTGGGGGAGCTCTTCGTGGAAATATGCGATTGGCGGAATCGCAACATCAACAGGCACTGATTGCCTATCGGCAATCTATACAGAGAGCGTTCGGGGATGTATCCGACGCCCTGATCGGCTATCAGAAAAATCATCAAGTTCGGGTGCGCCAGGAAAGCACCGTTGCTGACTTGCAAGAATCGGTGCGCCTGTCCAATATGCGCTACAAGGGCGGCACCACCACTTATCTCGAAGTGTTGGATGGCCAACGGTCGCTCTTTGCTGCGCAACTCATGCTCGCTCAGGCGCGCGGGACGGAGTGCCAGAGCCTTGTGCAACTTTACAGGGCGCTGGGCGGAGGCTGGCAGTAGTTTTTCAGCATCGCGGCGCTAAATCGCCTGGGAAAGCCCTGCAATTTTGTCTCGATTAGAACCTACCTCGGTTGTTTGTTTTGTTTGAGTTACGGACGTTTCTAATAATTTCCAGTCTCGATTAGAAACGGCATCTTCAGCGAACTACTGTCTCTCTTCGAGCGCTCTAGAAGCCCCGGTTTTTCGGTTGTATCCGCGAAAACGTTAAAAGCGACCGGTCGTACTACCAGCCCTATAAAGGCTGGGCACATCTAGAGTCATTGCACTTGCATAATTCTGCAACGACCCTAGCAGATGGGAATCGAGTGCGCAAATGACAAATTCGTAAGGGTTATAGTACGAGGTCCTGGGATAAGTTTTGCGCGTGAATAAATCGCGGCTCGTGAAAATGCGACGCGACCTTAACTCTCATTGTTACAGTTGTGTGAAAGCGATCCGGCTTTTCTTTCTTCCGGTCGTAATCTCTTGACAAACGATTAGCCGAAGTCTAATACCTACGGGTCCGCTGTTTCTAGTTGGACGAGAGAATCTCTCGATGCATACGTCCCGCAGAGACTTCTTCCGAGTTGCCGCAGTCGGCGGCGTCGCCGCCACCATTTTCGGATTCGATCTCAAGCCTGCCTACGCACAGCTCAAAGAATTGAAGATCGCGCGCGCGGCCGAGACGCGGTCAACGTGCCCGTACTGCGCGGTCGGTTGCGGCGTACTCATCTATACGATTGGCGACCGGGCCAAGAATGTGACGCCGCAAGTGATCCACGTGGAAGGCGACCCCGATCATCCGACCAACCGCGGGACACTGTGCCCGAAGGGCTCCTCGCTCGAGCAGGACATGCTCAATCCGCGGCGGCTCACGAAGCCGCAAGTGCGGCGGCCCGGCGCAACGGACTGGCAGGACATTTCGTGGGATAACGCGCTTAGCGAGATTGCGCAATGGACCAAGAAAACCCGCGACGACACTTTTGTGGAGAAGGATGCGGACGGCCATACCGTAAACCGATGCGAAGGAATTTCGTTCATCGGCGGATGCACGGACACAAATGAGTTCAATTATCTGGTCGTGAAGACCATGAGGAGTCTGGGCTTGGTGTACTTAGAAAACCAAGCCCGTGTTTGACACGGCCCCACGGTCTCAAGTTTGGGACCAACTTTTGGACGCGGGGCGATGACGAACGGCTGGATCGACATCAAGAACACCGACATGATGTTGATCATGGGCGGAAATCCCGCCGAGAACCATCCCTGCGGATTCAAGTGGGCGATGGAGGCCAAGCGCAACCGCAACGCCAGAATAATATCCGTTGACCCGCGGTTTACCCGGACTTCCTCAACCGCCGATCTCTTCGTGCAAATTCGCGCCGGAACCGATATTGCATTCCTCGGCGGGTTGATCCGCTACGCCATCGAGAACAACCGCATCGCGAAAGAATATCTCGTCAACTACACGAACGCGTCGTTTATCGTTAAGGAGGGCTTTAAGCTGCCGGAGGACGGACTTTACTCGGGATTTAATTCCGCGACCGGTAAGTATGATCTATCCACGTGGAACTATGCAGGAGCGGCAGGATCCGGCGGCCAAGGAGGCGCGGCTGGTACGACTGGTCACGCGCCCGAGCCGGTGCCGGGCAAAGTTGGAGGAGCGGCGCCGCCTCCCGCGCTGCCGGCAAACGTCGAGTACGATTTGACGCTTGAGAATCCGCGCTGCGTTTTCCAATTGATGAAACAGCAGTATTCGCGTTACACACCCGAAACTGTCGAGCGCATCACTGGCATCCCGAAGGAGCAGTTCCTCAAGGCCGTCGACATGTTCACTTCCGTCCGCAAGGATGGGGACATGAAGAAGGTGGCGACGATTATCTACGCGGTAGGCTGGACGCAGCATACGTTCGGAACGCAAATCATCCGCACGGCCGCGATGATTCAACTTCTGTTGGGTAATGTGGGGAGAGCGGGAGGCGGCGTGAACGCGCTGCGCGGCCACTCGAATATTCAGGGCGCCACGGATATGGCCGGACTTTACGACTCTATGCCCGGATATTTGAAAGCTCCCGTTCCCAACGACACGGACTTGGCGGCGTATCTCAAGAGAACGACTCCGACATCGTCGAAGCCGACGCCGTGGGACTCGATGAACTATTACCAAAACACGCCGAAGTTCTTCGTGTCGCTGCTGAAGTCTTTCTATGGCGATTCGGCCACGAAAGAAAATGGTTTTGCCTTCGATTACTTGCCGAAAGTTGACCGCGACTATTCGTGGACGCACATCTGGGACGACATGTACAACGGCAAGGTGAAGGGCATGATGGCTTTCGGGATGAACGGCGTGATGATTGGCCCGGACACCAACAAAAACATCAACGCGCTGAAAAAAGCCGACTGGCTGGTGGTGGGCGAAATTTATCAGGACGAGACCAGCGAATTCTGGCGAGCGCCAGGAATTACGACCGAAGAGCAGAAGAGCATCAATACCACGGTTTACCGGTTGCCATGCGCGGGTTTTGCGGAAAAAGACGGCAGCATGACCAACTCCGCGCGCTGGGTGACGTGGAAATATGCCGCAGTTCCGCCTCCAGGGGATGCGCGGCTCGATCAGGACATCATCGCGCAGATTTTCCTGCGCGTTCGAGATCTCTACAAGAAAGATGGCGGAAAATTTCCTGATCCAATTTTGAATTTGAACTGGGCGTATGCGGACGCGGCCCATCCGCCACTCACTCAAGTGGCGATGGAACTGAATGGCAGGGCGCTGGCAGATTTGACAGATCCGGTGACGAAGCAAGTGATTAAGGCTGGTCAACAATTGCCTGGATTCGCGTGGCTGAAGGACGATGGCACCACCATGTGTGGCAATTGGATTTACTCTGGCATGTGGACGGAGGCTGGATCTCAATCGCAGCGGCGAGGCACCGAAGATCCTTCCGGAATGGGCGTATTTCCGAACTGGGCGTGGTCGTGGCCTGCAAATCGCCGCGTTCTTTATAATCGCGCTTCCTGTAACACCGATGGAAAGCCGTGGGATTCCGATCGCAAACAAATTTGGTGGAACGAAGCAGCCGGCAAATGGGTTGGCAACGACGTTCCGGATTTCAATCCCGCCTCGCATCCAAAAGATCACATGGGGCCGTTCATTATGAACCCGGAGGGCGTCGGGAGATTGTTCGCTCCGATCGGAGTGCTGGCGGACGGGCCGTTTCCGGAACATTACGAACCGATTGAAAGCCCGATCAAAAATCCGCTTCACCCCGATCAGTCGAATAATCCTCTGGTGAAGAAGTTTAAGACGCCATTCGATAAGTTTGGATCGCCGGAGGAGTACAGCATCGTCTGCACCACCTACCGGCTGACCGAGCAGTATCACTACTGGACTAAAAATAATCCGATGAACGTCCAATTGATTCCGGAACCATTCGTGGAAATTCCGGTGGAGCTCGCGGATGAAAAGGGAATTCGTGGAGCGGATAAGATTAAGGTCATCAGCGCGCGCGGAACATACATCGCGAAGGCGTTCGTCACCCGCCGGCTGAAACCGATGATGATCGACGGCAAGAAGGTTTATCAGATCGGCTTGCCGATTCATCAAGGCTTCCGCGGCATTGATGAGGATGAAGGCAGAAACGCCCGGACGCCGGCAAATTTGCTGACGCCATCGGTGACCGATCCGAATGCCCACACACCTGAATCCAAGGGCTTTTTAGTGAAAGTCGAGAAGGCATAGAGAAGACGATGAGCCAGGCAGCGACAGAAATAATCCGGATTTCGGGGCACGCTGGGACCGTTCCAGGCGCCGGCATCGACCGCGAGTTTCAGGTCTGCAAACTGGTAGACACGACCACTTGCATTGGGTGCAAAGCCTGCGAAGTGGCGTGCCTGGAATGGAACGGCTACCCGTTCAGCGAAACTTCCTTTAATAACAGCTACCAGACCATGCCTGAAACGGCATGGAATTACTGGAACCTGATCAAATTCAACGAACACGAGCGCGAAGACGGCAGCATGATGCTGCTCATGCGCAAAGACCAGTGCATGCACTGCGAAGATCCAGGTTGCCTGGTGGCTTGTCCGGCGGACGCAGCCATCGTGCAATACGCCAACGGAATTGTGGATTTCCAGGAAGCGAATTGCATCGGTTGCGGCTACTGCATGACGGGCTGCCCCTTCAACATTCCGAAGTTCAGCCCTGCGGCGCGCAAGGTTTTCAAATGCACGCTCTGCAACGACCGCGTGTCGGTAGGCCTCGAGCCAGCTTGCATCAAGGCGTGCCCAACGGGCTGCCTGCATTTTGGTACGAAGGCGGAGATGAAGGAACTGGCGCAGACGCGTGCGAATCAACTTCGCGAAGTTTCCGGGTTTGCCGATGCGGGCGTTTACGATCCACCAGGCGTGGGCGGGACGCACGTGATCTACGTTCTGCACGACGCCAAGAATCCTGAATTGTATGGCGGGCTTCCGAGAGATCCACACATTCCATTCTCTGTGCGTTTGTGGAAGCGGCCGCTGAAGTGGCTCGGAAATGTGGCGATGGTCGCCGGATTGTTCGGGCTGGCATGGCATTACCTGCGATTCGGGCCAAAGAAAATTGAAGAAATGCCGCCGGATGATGATGAGAGGCGCGTATGACGACGGGCGCCGTGTCGCATTCCAATACTGCAAACCAGCACGAGGAAATAATCACACGGTACACGCTCGGTGAGCGCGTGAATCACTGGATTGGCGCCCTCACTTACATCTATTTGCTAATTACCGGGCTGGCGTTTTGGTCGCCCTATTTGTACTGGCTATCCGCGATTGTGGGCGGCGGTCCTGCGGCGCGATTCTGGCATCCGTGGTTTGGATTGATTTTTGCGGCATCGCTTTTTTGGATGTTCAAGGACTGGCATCGGGACATGCAAATCGATGACAGGGATCGCGCGTGGGCGAAAGCGATTCCTTATTACATACGGAACGAGGACGAAAAACTGCCTCCGGTGGGCCGGTTTAACTTTGGACAGAAATTATATTTCTGGGGAACCTTCTACGGTCTGATTCTATTGCTGCTCTCAGGCGTGGGTTTGTGGTACACCGAGGCGCTGCCCTGGAGCCTCCGGTATCTCCGCTACGCCGCAATTCTCATCCACGCGAGCGTGGCGCTGATTACCATCGGTCTGTTCATGATTCACGTTTATATGAGCGTGTTCCTCGAAGAGGGTAGCCTGGGCTCCATGATTCATGGAACCGTGTCACGCGCCTGGGCGTGGACGTTCCATCGCACTTGGTATTACCAGATCACCGGCAGATCCCGACCGAACCCCAGATCCGAGCGATGATTCATGCGAAGTGGGATCGCCGCATCGGCCGCGCCACCGAACTGACTTCTTCTTACCCATTCGCGGCAGAGGGATTGCGCTTTTACGCGCGCGTGGCAACGTTTCAAAGAAGCTTTTACGCTGAAATTCAGCAAGCCCTCGCGGGTTCACCGAAGATTTCATCCGCGCGCCCTCTGCGAGATGAATTGGATCTTTTCCTTCTCCTGCCGAACTTTTCGAGATTTTTATCTGTGATCGAGCAGATTGCACCAGCGCCACTCGCGCAGGCTGCTGCCGGGTTGGCGCAGAAGGGGCCGGCAGGATGGCAGCGGGCAATCGAGGATTTCTGGCATGCAGATCCGGAATTGGCCGGGGACGGTGAAGACTCGGAAGAAGTGCTGGCCGGCCATCCGCACGAGCTCGGTGCTTACGATCGATTGCTCGCGTGGATTTACCTTCAACCGTACGCTGAGTATCTTGCCGATCGCCGCGAAACTGCTGTTCTCGATGGAACTCCCTCGACTTGCCCTTTTTGCGGGAGCAAGCCGATCGTCGGTGTGTTGCGGAGTGAAGGTGATGGTGCGAAAAAGTCGCTGATTTGCATGCTGTGCGCGCACGAGTGGAATTTTCGAAGAATTTATTGCCCGGCGTGCGGGGAAGAGAGAGAGCCACAGATGGCGTTCTATTCGGCGCCGGAAATCGCGCACGTACGCGTGGACGTCTGCGATACGTGTCATACCTATCTGAAGAGCATCGACTTGACGAAGACGGGGCTGGCGGTTCCTGTTGTAGATGAGTTGGCGACAATACCTCTGGACCTTTGGGCGCGCGAGCACGGTTACGAAAAGCTGCAAATCAATCTGCTGGGCACTTAAGCCGAAAAATTATTTCTTGCGGACCGCCGTGGAGAACTGTTCCAAGGCCGAGTCATCCTGGCAAAATCGTGAAGCCAAGAGATTGTAAGTCTTCGCGAAGTTTCGGGATGGATTGGAAGCGGATGGTGCGAATTCCAGCGACGCGCGCCTCCTTCAGATTTTCATCTCGATCGTCGATGAACAATGCTTCGGCTGGCTTCACGCCGAGAGCCTCGATGGTTCGTTGGTAGATCGCCGGCTCCGGCTTCACGCTGCGTGCTTCCGCGGAAAAAATGTGATGATCGAAATGGCCAATCCAGGAGAAATTTTTGCGCAGGTGCGTGGACAGATCCAAATGCATGTTGGATAAGATGGCAGTTTTGTATCCTGCGGAATGAATTTGTTCGACCCAGCGGATCATCCGCTCGTTGTGGCGGCACCACATCTCGATATCTAAACGCCGAATATCTTCTAGGGCGACTGCGTCGATTTTCACGCCCGCTTGCGCAGCAAAATTATCCCAGTATTCGGCGGGCGATACGTCGCCACGGTCATAGAGCATGCGGCTCTTCATATAAATCGGGAGAAAGGACTGAGGATTCATACGAAAGATTTTGGCGATGCGATCGACGTCTTGCGATGAAGGGAGAAGGCAAAGGACTTCACCGTAGTCCATGATCACCGCGCGGATTTGCGAGGGGCGGAGCGTTGTATTTGGAGTTTCGATGGTCACAAATGAACCCGAATTATTCTCGGACTGGAATGATTTTCCGTCGGCCGGTAACGCGCTTTCCGTATCTTGAGATGTCGAAGGAGATTCGAAGATTCGGGAATTCGCGTTCAAGACGGGGCGGCGGAATCGAGGGCGAGATCCTCGTTCGTCAGGTGCAGGTAATCCTGTAGGACGGAGACGACGAGGGCATGGTCTTCGCGCTGCGGCAGGCCGGAGACGGTGATCGTTCCGACGCATCCCGTCCCTTGCAAGAGAATCGGGAAACAGCCGCCATGCGGGGCGTAATCTTTCAGTTCAACGCCTATCTTGGCCTGCAGCGTGGTCTGATCGCGTTGGAGTTTCAATCCGACGGCATAAGAACTGCGATGATAGCGCGTGACGACGTTGCGCTTACGTCGAATCCAATCCTGATTGTCCGGCGTAGTTCCCGGCATCGCGTAAGCGAATAGGGAATGCCCGTTGAGCTGAATATCGATGGCCACGGCAACGCCGCGCTTTTCTGCGGCAGCTTTCAGGTTCGTGCCGATCGTCCACGCTGTCTCAGAATCGAATTGCTTGAACTGCAGACGCTTTTCTTGAAGCGCAATTTTTTCGAGGTCACGCTCGATGCCCATGTGATGTCCATGTGAAGCTAAGTTTCTGGATCATGACTTGATATTGTTGAACGAAACTTCCGCGCGTTCCGCCGCGCTCTTGATTGCAGTTTCTATTACATTGATGACTGCCAATCCATCTTCCGCGGGCACTGGATTTGGCGCGCCGGCTGCGATCGCGCGCTGTATCCCCTCATAGTACGCGAGGTAATTGCCGGGGATGTTCGGAACTTGCCGAGATTCAAGGCTGCCATCGCTGCGCGCGGTGACGAGCGTACCTGTGCGCGGATCGGCGCCCCATCCTGGACTTCCCGGAATGTCACCGCGTTTGAGCGATTCCTCCTGCGTATCCATGCCGAATTTGATGTAGCTACCGCGCGTGCCGTGCACCGTGAATCGCGGGGACTCTGCGACGACCAGCGATCCGCCGTGAAGAATGACGCGGCGCTTGGCGTAGCAGAGCACGACATGAAAATAGTCGTTGGCTTGGCCGGCGGGGCGCTGGATTTCCAAATCTGCGTAGATCGCTTCGGGCGCGCCGAAGAGCTGTAACGCCTGGTCAATTAAATGCGGACCGAGATCGAACCAGAGGCCGCCGCCGGGAACATCCTGTTCGCGCCATCGCTGGCGCGGTTCGGGGCGATAGCGGTCGTAGTGCGATTCGAAATTAACGATTTCGCCGAGCGGCTTTTCTGAGATTAACTGGCGCAGCGTGAGAAAATCAGCGTCCCACCGGCGATTTTGAAAAATGGAGAGCAAACGCCGGCGGCTTTTCGCCAAGGTGATTAGTTCTTGCGCCTCGGCGACGGTGTTCGTGAAGGGCTTGTCAACAACGACGTGCTTATCACTGAGGAGAGCCTTGCGAGCGAGATCGAAGTGCGTGGGATTCGGCGTGGCAACTACGATGATGTCAATTTCCGGAAGACCGAAGGCGTCCTCCGGCTTCGGCAGGACGGTGACATCCCAATCTTTTCGCACTTTGGCGCTATCGCTCGAGACGATGTGAGAGAGTCGCAAGCCGGGCACGTGCGAGAGCAGCGGAGCGTGGAATGTCTTGCCGGCAAATCCATAGCCGAGCAGCGCGACATTGAGGACTGCTTTCGAATTTGATCCACTGTCCAAAGGAGATTCCTCTGCCACTTGTCACTGTGAACCGAAAATCCTTGCGCCTCGCAAAAACCTTATCTATTGTCTAACCGCGTTGATTCACTGATTTTAGGCACACATTCTACATCGAGGTGACAGAAACCTTGCGCCTATTCCAACGACCATTTTGTTCGCTCGGATTCGCAACCGTCATGATGGCAATTCCTGCCGCGGCATTCGGACAATCGACGTCTCGCGTGCTCGAAGCGAAGTGGGAATTCCGCGCCGCCAGCACCATCGATCGCGCCGAGCTCAAAGAATGGCATCCCGCGCAAGTGCCGGGGGTGGTTCAAACCGATCTGCTGCACAACAATCTGATTCCTGATCCGTTCTACCAGGATAACGATACGCGCCTGCAGTGGATTGGCCTCACGGACTGGGAATACCGCACGACCTTTGATGCCGATGCGGCGATGATTTCGCACGAACATGTCGATTTGGTTTTCGAGGGGCTCGACACCTTTGCTGATGTGTATGTGAACGATCAGGCCGTCCTACACACGGACAATATGTTCCGGCGCTGGCGATTGCCTGCGAAAGGGATGCTGAAAGCTGGACCGAATACACTGCGCGTGGTTTTTCATTCGCCTGTCGAATTCATGATCCCGAAGGTGAAAGCGTTTCCATATCAATTGCCGTCCGTTACATCGCACAACACTGGAAACGAAGAAAACATCGCCACCGCGCCTTACACTCGGAAGGCTGACTATCAATTCGGCTGGGACTGGGGCCCGCGTTACGTCACCGAGGGAATCTGGCAGCCGGTTCGCATCGAGACGTGGGACGCCTTGCGCGTCGACAATTTTCATATTCAGCAGCAGCGAGTGGGTAAGGACGCCGCTGCGCTCACCGCCGAACTCGAAATTAAGGCGAGCCGAAGCACCGCGGCAACGGTCGAGATTACTTATGCCGAGCTTGCCGGCGCTCCGGTCGCGCCCATTCGGCAGGCTGTGCAACTGGATCCCGGCGTAAATCGCGTGAGCGTGCCGGTTCACATCGCGAATCCCAAGCTGTGGTACCCGGCTGGATACGGAGCGCAGGATCGCTATCACTTTTCATACACCGTTCGGATCGCACGCGACATCGCGGCTCAAGGGATGCTGAATACGGGACTTCGATCCATCGAACTTCGCCGCGAAGTTACGAATACGGGCAAGAGCTTCGCGTTCGTCGTGAACGGCATTGCGATCTTCGCCAAAGGCGCCGACGTGATTCCATTTGACAGTTTTCCGAATCGCGTCACACCGGAAATTCATCGCCAAATTCTGCAATCTGCGCGCGACGCGCACATGAACATGGTGCGCGAGTGGGGCGGCGGCATTTACGAGACCGATGATTTCTACGATATCTGCGATGAACTGGGAATCATGGTGTGGCAGGAATTCATGTTCGGCGGAGACATGGGTCCGGGCGGCGCCGCGTTCCAAGACAACGTGAAGCAGGAGGCCATCGACCAAGTCGAACGGCTGCGCGATCACCCGAGCATCGTCCTATGGTGCGGCAACAACGAAACTGAGACGGGTTGGGTGCACTGGGGCGACCGTCAAAGTTTCAAAGAATCGATTGCGCCGACGGATCGCGACGAAGTGTGGCAGAACTACGTCAATCTCTTTCACGGAATTCTTCCGGGCGTCGTGAATCTCTACGGCTATCCGGTGCCTTACTGGCCGAGTTCACCGAGCGCAAATTTTGAGGATCCACCGGACAGCCAGACAAATGGCGACATGCACTACTGGCAGGTGTGGCACGCGCTCGCGCCAATCGAGGAATACACGCATCAATTCCCGCGATTTATGTCCGAATATGGCTTTCAATCATTTCCGGAGATGCGCACGATTCGCGCCTTTGCCAAGCCGGAAGACATGGACATACGTTCAGCGACCATGCAAGACCATCAGAAAAATCACGGCGGCAACGAGCGGATTTTGAGCTATATGCTGCGCTGGTATCCGGAGCCGAAGGATTTCCCATCTTTCGTTTATCTGAGCCAGGTGCTGCAGGCCGAAGCCATCAAAGTCGGCGCGGAACACTTGCGGCGGCAAATGCCCAATACGATGGGATCGCTCTACTGGCAGTTGAACGATTGCTGGCCTGTCGCTTCGTGGGCCAGTATTGACTATTACGGGCGCTGGAAGGCGCTGCAATACTACACGCGCCGATTCTACGACGACGTGCTCGTTTCGCCGTTCCGGCACGATGGAAAGGTGGAAGTTTACGTGGTGTCAGACAAGCTGCAACCGGTGAACGGGCAGATTCGCACACGGCTGCTCGATTTCTCCGGGAAGTCACTGACGGATAAAACGCAGGACGTTCAGGTGCCTGCGCAGTCCAGCGCCGTCTATTTCACTTTGGATGAAAAGGATTTATTGGCAAGCGCTGACCCCAGGAAAACGTTTCTAGTGTTCGATTTGACGGTCGGCGGACAAAATGTATCGCGAAATCTGATTTTCTTCGACACCATGCACAATCTGGATCTGCCGGAATCCGTGCATGTGGATGCGTCGCTCGATAGTTCGAATGGAGGGTACTCCGTTACGCTGCGTTCACCAGCGCTTGCCCGCAGCGTATTCCTATCGTTCGGAGATTTGGATGTTCAGCCGTCCGACAATTATTTCGATCTGCTGCCGGGTGAGCCGCGCACGATAACGCTCAAGGCTCCAGCGCAGTCGTCGAGCGATCAATTGCGAAGCGCGATGCAGGTGATCTCGCTAACAGATGCGTTTCCGGCCGCACCAACGATGCACTGAGACTCAACGCGCCGGCAGTCCAACAGGATTACAATTATTTATTCGCCAGAGCCGAATCTGCCGCGGACAGCGTGACGCTGCCGTGCAACGCAATTTCCTGGCTGGAACGCCCAACCAGAATCTGAAAGTCCCCCGGATCGGCACGCCACTGCTTCGCGTCGGCGTCATAGTATGAAAAGGCGCGGGCGTCGAGCGTCACCGTCGAAGTTTTCGTTTCGCCGGGTTTAAGGTCAACCCGCGCGAATCCTTTCAATTCCTTCGCTGGACGCGGCACTTTCGAGTGCGTGTCACCCACGTAAACCTGAGCTACATCCGCGCCCGCACGCGTGCCGGTATTGGTGACGTCGAACGAGACCTGAAATAGCGGTGCCGACAGCGTGTCAGCGCGCATCTGGTGATCGGCAGGCTTGACGACCAAATTGCCATACCGGAATGTAGTGTATGAGAGCCCGAAACCAAACGGATAAAGCGGTTTCGTGCCATTGTGCTCGTAACCTCGGTAGCCGACGAAGACTCCTTCTTTGTACACAACGCGATTGGTTCCCTCGGCCGGGTAGTAATTATCGTGAACCGGATTATCCTCCCACCGGCGTTCAAATGTGGCCGGCAGACGGCCGGACGGATTCACCGCGCCGAACAAGATTTCAGCCGCAGCCCTGCCGCCTTCCTGCCCGGGATACCAGTCCTCCAATAGCGCAGGAACATGATCAATCCATTCGTTCATGTCAACGCCGCCGCCAGAGGTAAGCAGCACGATCGTGTTCTTATTGGAAGCCGCCATTTCACGAATCAATTCATCCTGCCCGACCGGCAGATGAAACGTGCGATCGCCTCCTTCGCTTTCGGAGTGCGGATCAAAACCCGCCGCGACCACAACTACATCAGCCGTGGCTGCCAGTTTCTTCGCGTCCTCGAGGACGTAAGAACGCTGAGACACGATTCCCATGCGGAAATAGCCGCCGCGCCATTGCGAATGACCCCGCTTCTCCAGAACAACTTTATGTGGAGTCGAGTCGAAAGAGAGCGTCACAGAGCCTAATAATTCTCTGGAGTCATTCCAGTTATCGAGGATAAGTTTGTCGTCGACATACAAACGATAATGGCCGCCGTCCTCGCCGGTGGTCGACACAAAGACCTCGTATTTCCCGGGTGACGCAGGCGAATAATAGCCCGTCCACCGCGATGAAAGCGTCTGATCCGGGATATGCATCTTGGCGGCTGGGCCGAAATCAACGTGTGGCTCGGTACGTGTGAGGAACGGCGTACCCTGCAAATCTTCGTTGGTGAAATACTCGGCCATGAGTCCCGGCGTTCCTGCCGACGCAGCGGTAGAGAATGATGTCGCGGCAGCCAACTCGCTCGTCGTTGGCAAGCCAGGACTGTAGAAAACTTTCGCACTGTCTCCGAGATAGTCGCTGATGCCCTGCAGGAAGCTGACTTCCTCGAAAGGGACGACTTGAGCGCTGCCGCCGCCAACCGGTACCGCCGGGTAAGCGTCAGGGCCGACGACTAAAACTGATTTGATTCGTTCCTTACTGAGCGGCAGCAAATTGCCGTCATTCTTCAGCAGCACCGCTCCTTCTCGCGCAGCTTCCAGCGCGACGCGGTCACCTTCGCGGTTGTAGCGCGGAATGGACAAATCGGTCTGATCGCCATCCAGCCAGCGGAATTGCATGGCGGTGCGTAGAATGCGGCGAACCTTGTCGTCAATCGTGGCGACGGAAACGAGACCTTGTTGAATGGCCGGAAGAAGTTTGTCGCGATTCAAGTACAGCCCGGAGGGCATCTCGAGATCGAGTCCGCCGTTCGCAGCCGCGACTGCGTCGTAAGTCGAAGTCCAGTCGGACATCAAAATGCCGTTGAATCCCCATTCTTTCTTGAGAATCTCGATATTCAAATGCGCGTTCTGGGTCATGTGGCTGCCGTTTGTCAGATTGTAAGAATCCATCACCGAGCCCACGTGCGCCTCTTTTACGGCGGCTTCGAAAGCGGGGAGATAAATTTCGCGCATCGTGCGCTCATCAATGATCGAATCGGTATTGTGGCGATCGAATTCGGAATTATTTCCGATGAAATGCTTGACCGTGGCGCTAACGCCTTCTCCCTGCATACCACGGATGTAGCCGACGGCTATTCGACCAGCCAAATAGGGATCTTCGCCCATGTATTCGAAGTTGCGGCCGTTCATGGGCGCGCGATAGATATTGACGCCGGGCCCGAGCATGAAGTTCACGCCCTTCGCGCGGGCATCTCTCCCTATTTCCTTTCCGATCTTCTCCGCGAGCGAAGGGTCCCACGACGCAGCCATTGAAATTCCGCCAGCCATAGCGGTTGCCGGGCCATAGTGCCGTACGCCCAACGGGCCGTCCGCCATTTTCAGGCGAGGTATGCCGACATCCGGGAAGGCGCGGATATTGAGATCTTCAACGCCGCCGATCATGTCGACTTTTTCTTCGATCGTCATGCGGCCGAGAATCGCTTCGATGCGCTGGTCGGAACCACTCGGAGCCTGATTGGCGTACAGGATGACTCCGCTGGCGACCGCGAGAAACAACACTGCGAACGCCGCAGCGACTCCTCGCGCCAGACGACTGCTCAGCAGGCGAGACGCAATTACTCTCGGCATTGACATGAAGGATTCCTCTCCAGAACTGTCATTTCGGCGATTGATCTTCCTGGCCCGTATTGCCCTGCAGTTTGCGGAATTGCTCCATCTCGCGGTCCGCATCCGCAGTTTTCCCCTGCTTGCGGTAAATCCCCGCCAAGCCAAAATGCGCTTGTGCGGCCAGTTGTGTGTCGTTCTCCAGCTTTAATACGTGCGTCCAAGACTTCTGAGCCAAGGGATTGTCTCCCGTAGCTGCCGCCGCCTTCCCCAACATATACAAAGTTTCGGGCATCTCCGATTTCAACTCATCGGAATGAACCAGCGCCCCGCGCGCATCGTTGAATTTACCGAGTTGCAGAAGTGACTCACCTAACCGGTAAAAAGCCTCTGCGCTGCCCGGTTGCAACTCGGTTTCCAGCCGGAATTGCTCCACGGCTTTGTTCCAATCTTGCGCGCGGGCATAAAGTTCCCCGAGTTCCAGATGAAGCCCAGCCGTTTGCGGGCGCAACCGAAGCGCCTCAAGAAATTCATGTTCCGCAGCGGGCACGTCGCGCAACGCCGCGTAATCTTGCGCCATCATTTCGTGGGAGCGCGCCGAGTCCGGGAAGCGAGCTTCCAATTCGTCGAAAACCTGCTTGGAGAGAAGACCCGAAACTCGGCCATAGTAATACAGCAATTCAGGATCGTTCGGATTTCTTGCCACGGCCTTCTGCAGAACGTTCGAGGCTTCCTGCAATCGCCCAGCTTCGTATAACGCGATCCCAAGCACGTCGTCCTCGTGGGCTTTCTCGAGGTGCGGAATCGCTTCTGTCGCATATCCCTGCGCGAGGAGGGCATAACCGATCAGCCGCTGAGTGCCTTCGAGATTCGGATCGAGTTCGAGCGCATGTTTGAGCGGCGGAATCGCTGCCGCGTAATCGCGCTTTTCGATCAACACGGCACCCAAATCAACAAACGCGGCGGCTAGTTTGGGGTCGAGCTCGCCGGCTTTTTTAAACTCCACGATGGCAGCGTCCGGATGGCCACTTTTCTCCGCATCCATGCCGGCGCGTAAATGCTCAAGGCCTGGCGATGTGGCAGTCTGCACCGTAATCCAGCCGAGCAGCACCGCGCTTATCATCGCTTTTCCGGCTCGCGAACTTCGAGAAATTGATTGGCCTTGATGTTTTCGAGCACTTGATTCACGCCGGAGGGCCAGCGGATTTCGGCGGTTGCCAATTTGGCGTCACCGAGGCCGAAATGCAGTCGCTTGTCGCTCGCGGAAATATAGCTTCCAGCGGTGGTCGCAAATCGCACCTGGCCGTTGACCTTCACTCGAGCGCCCAGGCCGTCACGATTGCTGTGGGTGCCGCGCAAAGAAATCGTCAGCCAGTTCGCAGTTCCGCCGTGATTCATCAGCACCAGCGGCTCGCCTCCGAGCGAGGTGACGACCGCATCCATCCAGCCATCGTTATTCAAATCGCCGAATGCAGCGCCGCGTCCTGCCAGCGGCGTCGCCACGCCTGAATCCGCGCGTTCGAAGCGGCCCTGGTGGTTGAGCGCAAACAGCGGAGTTTCTTTATAGTGAAGCATGGCGTCAATCGCTTCCACATTGTCGAGCACATGGCTCTGCGCGACGAAGAGATCCTTCCACCCATCGTTGTCGAAATCCTCGAGCCCTACTCCCCAGCCAGAACTCGTTGCCGTCAGCGCTCCTAATCCGGCTTCCAGGCTGCGGTAAGAAAAAGTCCCGTCGCCCTCATTGTGAAAAAGGGCATAAACCTCGCGCGGCAATACCGTGACCAAGATATCGGGGCGGCCATCATTGTCATAATCCTGAAAGACGGTGCCCATGCCCGATATCGGCTTACCATCGGCAGTCAGGGCGGCGCCTGCCTCGAGTCCACGCTCAGTAAATGTCCCATTGCCATTATTGTGGAAGAGAAACTGCCGCATCCCGTCGTTGGACACGAAAATATCGGTGAATCCGTCGTCGTCATAGTCAGCGAAGGAGACGCCTAGCGCGCGCCCCTTGCTCGAGGCAATGCCGGAATGCTGGCTGACGTCTTCGAATGTGCCATCGCCGCGATTGCGATAGAGAATGCTCGTGGTTGCCGGGAATGTCGCGGGCGGGCAGTACGTGTGCCATTCGTTGCCGCAGATCTTGCTGTGCTGCGTATCCCATTCCATATACCGCGTGACGAAAAGATCGAGGTGGCCATCGTTGTCGTAATCGAAGAATCCCGCCGAGCAGCTCCATCCTCCCGCCGCCACGCCCGCCTTGGCCGTGACGTCGGTGAAAGTGCCGTCGCCGTTGTTGTGATAGAGGATGTTTTTCCCGTAGTTCGTCACGTAGAGATCGGGGAAGCCGTCATTGTCGTAGTCACCGACTGCCACGCCCATTCCGTAATTACCATCGCCGGCGTTGGTTAGGCCTGCATCCTTGGTGACATCCGTGAAGCTGCCGTCCGCATTCTGGCGATAAAGACGATTCCAATTGCGCGGATCGTGGCGGTCGAACGTCTCAGGCGTCCGCATGGGATTGGCGAGCTGGCCGCTGTTGACCAGGAAAATATCGAGCAAGCCGTCGTTATTGTAGTCGAGGAGGGCCACACCGCCACCCATTGTCTCGATGAGGTACTTCTGCGGAGTTGGTGAATTAACATGCCGGAAATCGAGTCCGCGCGGATGTTTCACATCAAATTCCGGCAGGGCCAAACCCATGGCGGCTAGCGTCTCGATGAAATTGCGTCGTGTAATTCGGCGGCTCATTCAGTTCTGTGCGGGCTTAAATATGGCGATGGCAAGATTATCAGAACTCACGGGATAGGGCGAAATTAGGAAACGGCGGATGAGCTTCCGGCTCGTTCCAGGCCTCTCCGGGGATCCTTGAAATAAAAAAAGGGTGGATGCCTTGAGAGGCATCCACCCTTTTTCGATCAAACGTTAGAACAGGAACTTCAGACCAAACTGAATCAACCGCGGATTGTTCAACTGGCTGCTCGTGATTCCAAACGGAGCCGAGCAGCAACTGGTGTTAGGAGGACCAAATTGGACGCGATTGAACGTGTTGAAGAATTCCGTCCGGAACTCTATTCCATACCTGTTGTCCGGACCGAAGTTCGTGTCCTTGAAGACCGCCATATCCCAGTTGTTGATGCCTTCACCGCGGAGAGTTGGGTCGACGCGTGGTTCGTCGCCAAATCCCCAGTCCGCAGGAGCCGAGAAGCAAGATCCGTTGAACCATGCGATGCCGCCCGGTACTGCGACATGTCCAGTGCCCTTATCGCATCCCGGTGTCACGTTCGGCCGCAACGTACCGATTCCAAAACCCGCAGACGATAGCGGGGTCGAGCCGCCGTACGTAATTGGCAGGGGGAACCCCTTCTGGAATGTGGTAACTCCATTAACGCCCCAACCGGAAACTACTCTACCCATCACGCCCGAGGTGCCGCCGAGATACCTCTTGCCGTGGCCAAAGGGCAGGTCGTAAACATAGCTGACGACGAGCCGCTGTGACACGTCCTGCGACGAGAGCGAGCGTTCGCCTCTTAGATTGTCCCAGTCCTGCACTTGGCCGACGCCCGTCTCAAGCCAGCTCGTCAGAGTGTCCGTGTTGCTGATGAGTTTGGCATTGGTATAGGCCGCAAGAATCGTGCCGCCTTCGTGGAAGCGCTTCGTTAGCGTGACCTGTGCCGAGTGGTAAATGCTCTCGCAGCAGCCGTATCCTGCCAAGCTAACACCCGCATACTCGGGATAGGGGCGGAGCAGTTGTCCCGCATTGACTGTGGGATTGGTGGTTGGATTCAAAGGGCTGACGGTTGTGATGCCGCTGAACGGGTTGGGAATTTGCGCAATCAGAGCGCCCTGTTGAGACAACGCGGAATCCGGAATCTGGTCGACGTTCGTCGAGTACTGCTCCAAATGGGTGCCCTTCGAACCTGCGTAGGCAACGTCTAAGAAAATTCCCAGGGGCAGTTCGCGTTGAATATCGAGATTCCACTGCTGAATGTAGGCAGTCTTTTGGTTTGTGTAGGGCGCTTCGGTGATATTCGTGCCGGCGTCGAACGCGGACGCGTTACCCCGTCCGAGTGGCGTGGTGAGCGTGGGTCCGAACGGACCGTTCGTCGGGCAAGTAAGCGTGCCGGGAACGTAAGTGCAGTTTGTCGCCGTTAGGGTGCTGTTGGGAGAAATTCCGCCGTTTGTGGTTGCAACCCACAGCGTCGTGGCGTCGTTGATCGAGTCATTGTTTGGGTTCAGACCGAAGGAAACGTAGTTCGGCACAAAGAAAATGCCGTAACCCGCGCGAACCACTGTCTTTTGGTCAGGGCTATAAGCGATTCCCAACCGGGGCGAGAAATCGGTTTTCCGGAGCGGTAGGTTGTTCCGCGTCGGATTGACTCCGTTGCCAACCAGGTAAACGTCGCCCGGACAATTGCCGTTCCCGTTCGGGCATCCACCGACCGTCTGGTTGACTGCGCTCGGATCCCAGTAAGTCATCCAGTTGTGGCGCTCCGACCAGGTTCCCGGCAGTTCGTAGCGGAGACCATAGTTGATAGTCAGCTTCTGCGATATTCTCCAAGTATCACCGAAGTAGAACCCTCGATATGTCTGCTTGCCGGCAACCAAGGCCGGAATTTGGGCCTCACCGAAGTTATGGTTGTAGACGCTCGACTGGTTTTGTCCGTATCCCAGCAGGAAATCGGCAAACGGGGAGCCGGTGCCCGCCATCGGGCTAAGAGCATCGTCCGCAGTCCAGCCGCCGTTGAATGAAAAAGCGCCGCTGGCAATATTTGTCTGCGCGTAGTTGTCGAAGCCTTCTTCGAGTTGTCCGCCGAATTTCCACGTGTGATGTCCCTTAATCCAAGTCAGGTTCGGCGAGAAATTGAACTGCGTATTGTGGTCGGTGATGAAGCTCTGGCCTTGAGAACACGTGACCGTCTGGTCCAGGCCGTTAAAACAGGGAGTGAATGGCGAGCGGGCTGCCGTCGGAACTTCGTCGTTATAAGCCGCCGGCCAGCCATACTGCGTCAGGTCAAAACCCGAGTTCTTCGGCGACCGCAGATAGTGGAACCGCGACGCGCTGAAGTTGAGGTCCAGGATGACGTTGGGCCGAATCGTATTGGTGTAATCTACGGCCGCCGCGTTGGTCTGGTAGGTCTCCGAGCAACGATCGGCGCAAAGGCCGGTTCCGAACGGATCCGTTGGCAAATCCAACAGACCGAAGAAGTTATATCGCGCAAAAATATGTTGATTGGGCGTCAGATTTTGATCGACGCGGCCGACGTATTGATTGATGTTGCCGCCCGTGCTGGAGTTAACGGTGAAATTGTTAATTTCCGCCGAATTCGTCGGAAGCCCGATGTACTTGAGCTCCAGCGCCGCTGCTGGGTTGATCTCGCCCGCAGGAATCGTGTTGCCGGGGAATTGCGTGCGGGCGCAGGAGCCGGGAATGACCGGCGAACACGCGGCGCTCACGCTCAACGGATCGTAGATCTTAACATCCGCTGGAAATACTCCGTTGCGCTCATCCACGGTCGGGACCGTTGTTGTGGTCGTCGATGCGGTCCGTTGGCGGTAGGCGTCGTATCCAAAGAAAAAGAACGTCTTGTTCTTGATTACCGGCCCGCCGAAAGTTCCTCCGAACTGGTTCTGAACGTAGGGAGGATTAACGGGTGCGAAGTAACCCCTAGAATTCAGAACTTTATTTCGGAGATACTCGTATGCTTCTCCGTGGTAATCATTCGAGCCACCCTTGGTGCTCAGATTGACCACGCCGCCCGAGAACTTGCCCCACTCAGGTCCCAGGTTGTTGTACTGCACCTTGAATTCGGAAATGGAATCCTGGTCGGGGATAATAATCGGCAAATTGATATAGCCGATATTCAGAGGCTGCCCGTCAAGGTACTCGGCACTCTCGTTCGCGAACGAGCCGCCGACCTGATAGTTGCCCCAGCTGAAGGGGTTTTGACCCACAGGCGTGCCGCCAGAACCACCTTGCGCGATTACTGAGGGCGCCAAGCTGATTAGGTTGAACACGTTGCGACCGTTGAGGGGAGTTTGATCCACTTGCTGCTCGTCAATGACTTGGCCAAGCGACGTCTGCGTGGGCTGAAGTAGGGGGGTCTCGCCTGTTACCTCTACGATCTGGCTGACCGCGCCGACCTGCATAGCCACGTCGATGCGGACACTCTGTTCGACATCAACGTCAATCTCTTCGCGCTTGAAGTGCTTGAAGCTGGCCTTCTCCGACTCAATGATATATCGGCCAGGATGTAGGTTCACGAACGAATAGAGACCGTCTGGTCCTGTGCTAACGGTCTGCTTCGCACCCGTGGCTACGCTGGTCAGCGTGACCTGCGCGTCCGGGACTGCCGCGCCCGAGGCATCCGTGACGGTTCCGGAAATCGACCCGAACGTAGATTGCGCGGATACGGGCGAGCCCAGCAGCATCGCGCTCACACACAAGCAAAGCCCTAAAGCGATCGCAATCGCGAATCGCATAGACATCTTCTTCATAGTCATTTCCCCCAAATGAGCGCCGTGCGCCCAGTTCTCTTCGGTTTCAAGCTTTAACTTTAATTAGTGCTCTCAAGAGGTCGTTACGCGCTGCATGTCGCGGCTGTCAGCAGTAGAAGACCCCCTTCTAGAACTGCCGCGTTCGAAACAAAGGCCTTAATGCAGCACATCGATTATTTCAATACCACCCCGGTCTTCAGGATTTAGCGTCAGAGTGGCATTTCCTGTCAAGGGAAAAAAAACCGCCTTTGTAATGTGCGATGGGACCACTGCACAACGAATTGTCCACCATATTGCATTCCCCCGTTCTAAAGCGGCGCAGGAGGGAAGGCCTCACGTCTCGCCAGGCGTACGTCGTGCCGGTTCGAAGCTCCCTTCGGGGCTCAGGGCAGGTAGGGCAGGCGTGAGCTTCAGAACGGCGTAGTGCCCTGCTCATACTAATTCTCAACGACTTTTCGTTTCTATTCCGGCCGCATTGCCTCATGCTGAGTGGCAGAACTTGGCCCGCGTGGGAGGCTAAAAATGGAAAAATCCAAATTCGGAGTGGCCGTTAAAGGACTCAAGCAAGAAGGCGAACGTCACGACTGCCTGATCAAAGATCCTGTAACCAATGAATCGCGCTTATTTGACACGCGCGATGAAGCCGAGAAGTTTACCAAGGACCTGAGGGAAAATACCCCGGACTATCTGCGCGACGCCTTTGCCTTGCTCGGTATTCCGTTAAAGTTCGATGTCGTTGAGTTGGTTCTGAGCCGCAAGAAAGCCGCAACTCAGAGCCAGGAGAACGAGTTCAGAAAATAGCGGCGCGCTCAGGGCAGTGTGAACGCGATGATTGAGTCCCCCTGGGGTTCCTCTGTTACGCCGCGGTGCCCTCCCGCTGCAATCACTACAAATTGCTTGCCGCCTTTTCGCGTCTGGTAGGTCATCGGAGTCGCCCCGCCGCTCGTGGGAAGTTGATAGTTCCAAATTTCCTTCCCGGTTTCCACGTCAAACGCGCGAAACGATGGATCAACCATCGTTCCGGCGATGAATACCAGTCCGCTGGCGGTGACAACGGGACCGCCAAGGCTGGGGGCACCCGCGGGGACGATTGGTTTACTCGGCGCAAGGGACCCTAGTGGAATTTGCCAGCGAATCGTGCCCGTCGCCATATCCACAGCCGTCAACGATCCCCACGGCGGTGGCGCGCAAGGCAGATGGTAGGCCTTGCCAAACATGAACGTCCGAAACATCCCGTAGGGCCCGCCGGCTTGCTGGGTGTACTCTGCGTCCTCCGTGTTCGCATCCACTTCGTCCCAATACTTTTCCGCCGGAATGACCCCCATCCTCGATGGCAGATTATTTGTGTTGACCACCAGCAAGCTGTTCTGGGGGTCGTACGCATAGCCGCTCCAATTCATCCCACCGACATTTCCGGGGAAGGACAGCGTGCCCTTCAAACTTGGCGGCGTGAACAGGCCCTCATTTCGGAGCTTCTTGACTTGCTCGCGGCAGGCTTCGCGATCTCCCGGAGTTATGCCCCAGGCATCGTCGGCGGAAAGTTTCTGCGGCGTGACGGCCGGTGGCGCCATAGGAAAAGGCTGGGTAGGAGATGTCACTTCTCCCGGCACATCCGTCTGCGGAACCGGCCTCTCTTCCACGGGGAATACTGGAGCGCCCGTGTCGCGATTCAATACGTAGAGAAAGCCCGTCTTATTGCCCTGAATCACCACCGGAACGCTCTTGCCATCGTGCTGCAACGTTGCCAGCAACGGTGGCGATCCAGTGTCGTAATCCCAAAGGTCGTGATGCACCAACTGGAATCCCCATACGAACTCTCCGGTCTTGCCACGCAGCGCGACCACAGAATTTGCCCACTTGTTGTCACCGGGGCGCAGCCCGCCGTAGTAATCAGGGCTCGCGCTGCCGGTCGGAACGAATACGAGATCGCGCTCCGGATCTACGACCATCACGGACCACGCGTTTCCCGCGCCGGTCCGCCACTTCTTCGTCGTTTCCTGGGCTCCCGCTCCCTGATTAGCTGATCCCAGCTTATCGGAGACACCTTGAGCGGCGTCATTCGGTGGTATCGGATCCCATTTCCAGCGCAACGCGCCGGTTCGTGCGTCAAATGCTCTTACCACTCCGCTCGGCATGTCCACCCGCGAATTATCGTCAACAGCAGAGCCGACCACGACTACATCATCAATCACTGCCGGCGGGGAGGTCATGTGGTATTGCCCCGGAATGTAACGCGGCACATCGCGCAGGCTGATTTGTCCTCGATTGCCGAAGTCCATGCACGGCTCGCCAGTCGCGCCATCAAGCGCGATGAGCCGCGCATCGAGAGTGGCCTCGAAAATTCTTCGGCGGCAGGGTTTTGTTCTCGCTCGGGCGGAATCGAGCCACGCGGATACACCGCGATTGATCAGGCCGTCACCGTATTCTCCGGCGAGTTCGATCATTGGATCGTAGACCCAACGCTGCTTCCCGGTCTCCGGGTCAAGTGCGAACACGCGATTGAACGCCGTGGTGAGGTATAGCGTTCCGTCCACAAGGATTGGCGTCGTTTCGAGGCCACTGCGCTTTTTGCCACCGCTGCCATCGGAAATATCGCCGACGTGAAAAGTCCAAGCGACTTTCAGAGTCGCCACGTTCCCGTGGTTAATCTGTGTCAGCGGCGAATAGCGCATCCCGCCTGCGTCGTGGCCGTAAAATGGCCATTCGTCGCCCAAGCCACCGGATTGACTCGACGACTGCGCAATTGCGCCGGGCATGCCTGCACATGCCGCGGCAAGAATGCTTGCCAGGAAAATTTCACTTAATTTCGACATTTGTGGGAATTTCCTCCTGCGCAAGAAAAGCGGCATCATTGTACGCCCACGCTACTTGCTTCCGGTGGCGCGAAACAATTATTCAAGTGCTTGGCTGGAGTCTCGATGCCTCGTTAGTGTCCATTGCCTGATTCGGCGCAAGATACTAGGCTTTGGAATATTGAAGGATCAAGATGAAGCTCATTTCACGGCAGCTCAAGTCGTCCGCAGTGGACGCCCAAGTTCCCTTGGCGTTTCAGCAGACTCGATTGTCCGCGACGGATTTGAGCAATCACCTGGCATGCCGCCACCTGACTACGCTGGAGCTGCAAGTTGCAAGAGGCGAGGCGCATAAGCCGGAATGGGCAGCGCCTGATTTGCAGGTGATTCGCGAACTCGGTTTGCGCCACGAGAAGCGCTATCTGACGTTCCTTGAAGAACAGAAGAAATTCTCCGTCGTGAATCTGTCTCAGTTCGCTAACAAAGACGAAAAAGCTTTGCTGGCGGAAACGCTTCGGCTGATGGCGAGTGGAGTAGACGTGATTGCTCAAGGAGCCTTGGGCGATGAGCAATGGTTCGGGCGGCCGGACGTACTCTTGCGCGTAGCCAAGCCAAGCGGGCTATGGGCTTGGTCGTACGAAGTCCAGGATACGAAGCTGGCGAAGGAAACGAAAGCGACCAGCATCCTCCAACTGTCGCTGTATTCGGATTTGCTAAAAACAATTCAGGGAAGCCAGCCGGAGCTCATGTGGGTGATTCCTCCTCAAAAGGAATTTCTCGGTGAAAGCTATCGTGTTGCCGAATATGCGGCGTACTACCGGCACGTGCGGAAACAATTGTCGAGCGTAGTGCTGGAAGGCGCAACGGGTGCAACTTATCCCGAGCCGGTTCCGCATTGCGATGTCTGCCAGTGGTTTCGTGAGTGTGAGAAGCGGCGGCGCGGCGATGATCACCTGTCGCTGGTCGCCGGAATTCGGAAGCTACAACGAAATCAGCTCGAAGAGTGGGACACCGGGACGATGGCCAAGCTGGCTGTGCTTCCGATACCCCTGAAAGAAAGGCCGAATCATGGATCGCGAGAGGGCATCGAACGTGTGCGAGAGCAGGCACGCGTGCAAGTGGAGGGTCGCGCAGAGAAGAAGCTGAAGTACGAATTGCTCCTGCCAGTCGCAGAAGGAATGGGACTCTGCCGTCTACCGGAGCCTTCGCCGGGCGATATATTTCTGGATCTCGAAGGCGATCCCTTCGCAGGCGAATCGGGACTGCAATATCTATTCGGCTTCGCATTTCTAAATACGAACGGCCAATTGCACTATGAAAAACACTGGGCCTTACAGCAAGAAGAGGAAAAAAAGGCTTTCGAGTGGCTGATAGACGAAATCGTGCGCCGCAGGAAATCAAATCCTCAGGCCCACGTGTATCACTTCGGCGCTTATGAGCCAAGTGTCCTCAAACGCTTGATGGGAATTTATGCCACGCGCCAAGACGAGATCGACGAGATGCTTTGGGAGGGAACATTTGTAGACTTGCATCAGATCCTCAAGCAAAGCGCGCGGGCCAGCGTGGAAGAATACTCGCTGAAGAGAATTGAAGGATTATATGGTTTTGAGCGAACGACGCCGCTTGATTTAGCGGGCTTGGCGATGCGTTTTGTGCAGCACCAACTGGAATTAGGTTGGGGAGATGAGGAGTTGCCTGGAGATGTTCGCGACGCGATAGAAGGGTATAACGGCGAAGATTGCTTTTCGACTGCCAAGTTACGGGATTGGCTCGAGAGCAGACGCCAGGAACTCGTGGCCTGCGGTGGCGCGGTAGCGCGGCTGCCGAAAAGGGAGCGTCCTGTTCAAGAAGACCTGACCGAGTGGCAGCAACGCATCGAAGCGCTTGCGGCCGAGCTTACGGCGGACGTCCCCGCAAATATTGCGGAGCGCACACCGGAGCAGAAGTCGCGCTGGCTGTTGGCGCGCCTGCTGGATTGGCATAGACGAGAAAACAAGGCGGCGCATTGGGAGGGTTTTCGTCTGAAGGAACTCGACGACACAGAGCTGCTTGACGAGAGAGCGGGGTTGTCGGGTCTCAAGTTCATGAAGCGAGTGCTGTTCGAAAGAAAAATTCCTGTGGATCGCTATGCTTACGAGAAGCAGGAAACCGACGCGCGTGAAAAAAGCGAACTTTACTGCAAGGGCGAGAAGTTCGGAAGCATCGTCGCGATTGATCCGGTGGAACGCATAATTGATATTAAGAAAACGGGAAAGACGGCCGACAGCCATCCTGCTGCTGTGTACGTATGGGAATGGCCATATAGAACCAAGGAACAAGCGGAGTCCTTATATCGCCTTGGACACTGGGTCGCAAAAAATGGAATTGATGCCATCGGAGAGTATCGCGCGGGCAGAGATTTGTTGATGCGAAGGCCGCCTCGCCTCTCGAAGAACGAAACACTCGCCCAGTTGGCATCGGAAACCCCCGTAAACACAGCCAGTCGGATTGCGCTTTCACTAAAGGACTCCATTTTTGCAATCCAAGGACCGCCCGGCTCAGGGAAAACGCATACGGGCGCGCGAATGATCTGTGAGTTGGTAAAGCAAGGAAGAAAGATCGGCGTAACGGCGCTGAGTCACAAAGTGATTCGCAATCTGCTCGATGCCGTGGTAGAGGCAGCTCGCGAAATGAAAGTCCCGGCGGTTCGCTGTATGCATCGGGACGATCATGGAGAGGAGAGCGATGGCGTCGCGGTCGCGAGGAAGAACGAGGAAGCGTTAGATGCACTGTGCACTGGCAAAGCTACTGTTGTCGGAGGGACATCCTTTCTATGGTCGCCTGAAATTTCGTTTCAAGTCGTAGACGTTTTGTTCATTGACGAAGCGGGGCAGATGTCGCTCACCGATGTTCTCGCAGTGTCGCAAGCGGCGAAAAATTTGGTTCTGCTCGGCGATCCTCAGCAGCTGGAACGGCCAGTAAAAGGAAGCCACCCGGACGGTGCAGAAAAATCGGCGCTCGAGCACCTGTTGGACGGCCGCAAGACCATCGCCGAAGAAATGGGATTTCTGCTGCCTCAAAGTTGGAGATTGCATCCCGAGATCTGCAAATTTACCTCTGAAGTTTTTTACGAGGACAAGCTGGCTTCGCATCCGATTGCGCGGAGCAGAGTTTTGGAGGGCCATCCTTGGCTGAATGGTGCGGGCTTATGGTTTGTTCCAGTGGAGCACGACGGGAACGGGAATTCTTCTGCGGAGGAAGTGGAAGTCGTAGCTCGAATTGTGGAAGGATTACTCAAGCCCGGAATCAATTGGTTTTACAGTGCGGGCAATTGCCGCCCGCTGAAGCGCGATGAGATCTTGATTGTGGCGCCGTACAACGCGCAGGTAGCAGATTTGTCGGCGCGCCTACCAGGAATGCGGATTGGAACTGTAGACAAGTTTCAAGGGCAAGAGGCCCCTGTGGTCATCTATTCACTGACTACATCGTCGCCGGAGGAGGCGCCGCGCGGAATGGAGTTCCTCTACAGTTTGAATCGCCTGAACGTGGCCACGTCGCGAGCACAGTCCGTTATGATCGTAGTTGGAAACCCAAGATTATTCGAGCCGGAGTGTCGAACTCCGAGGCAGATGCAACTCGCCAACGCGCTGTGCCGTTTTCGTGAGCTAGCGACGTTAGTGCAAAGAGATCAGCTATGAGTGAACTCGTCAAGCTTACGAAAGATGGCCGCATTGCCGTCATCACCATCAACAATCCGCCCGTCAACGCGCTCAGTCCCGGAGTCCCTGAGGGCATCGCTCAGGCGATCGAGCAGATAAATAAAGACGCCACGGTGAATGCCGTCGTGCTCATCGGCGCGGGCCGCACGTTCGTTTCCGGCGCCGACATCAAAGAGTTCGACAAAATCAGATCTGGTGAAGCGAGCGGCACGATGAGCTTCCCCGATCTCCTGACGCAAATCGAAAATTCCAAGAAGCCGATCGTAATGGCTATACATGGAAACGCGCTCGGCGGGGGCCTGGAACTTGCCATGGCCGGCCACTGCCGCGTGGCCGCGCCGAATGCGCAAGTTGGTCAGCCGGAAGTGAAGCTTGGGATCATCCCCGGCGCTCATGGAACGCAGCGCCTCCCTCGTCTCGCGGGAGTTGCTCAGGCTCTTACGATGTGCGTGGAAGGCAAACCCATCCCGGCATCGCAAGCGCTGAAATTCGGAATCATCGATCGCTTAATCGAAGTCGACCTCCTCGCGGGCGCTATTTCCTTCGCACTCGAAATTGCCGCCAAGCCAGTACCGAAGACGCGCGATCGAAATGAAAAGCTCGGCACGCCCGAAGAAAACGCCCCGCTTTTTACCTCGGCCCGCGAAACCGCACGAAAAAAGCAGCGCGGCATGATCGCTCCGCTCGCCGCAATTGATGCCGTCGAAGCCGCCGCGAAGCTGCCCTTCGACGAAGGCTGCCGGCTCGAACGAAAACTCTTCATGGAGTGCCTCAATTCGGATCAATCGAAAGCACTCATCCACGTCTTCTTCGGCGAGCGCGAGGTCGCGAAAATCCCCGACGTGCCGAAAGACACGCCAACAATCCCCGTGAATCGCGCAGCAGTTGTCGGCGCGGGGACGATGGGCGGCGGCATCGCCATGGTATTCGCGAACGCCGGAATTCCCGTGCTTCTCAAAGAAGCGGATCAAGCCGCACTCGAGCGGGGGATGGCCAACATCCAAAAGAATTACGCGAACTCAGTATCCCGCGCCCGGTTCACTCAGCAATTCGTTGACGAGCGATTGAAGCTAATCCAGCCGATCATTTCCTACGACGGGTTCGCGGACGTCGACATGGTCGTTGAAGCCGTCTTCGAAGGCATGGCGTTGAAGAAGCAGATTTTCAGCGAGCTCGATCGCGTTTGCAAACCCGGCGCAATCCTGGCGAGCAACACCTCTACTCTGAACATAGATGAAATCGCAGCGGCCACTTCGCGTCCGGAATTCGTCATCGGCACTCACTTCTTCAGCCCCGCGAATGTGATGCGCCTGCTCGAAATTGTTCGCGGAAAGAGAACGAGCAAACAAGTGCTCGCCACCGCCATGCAGCTTTCGAAGAAGCTCGGGAAAATCGGCGTGCTGGTAGGCAATTGCCGCGGCTTCGTCGGCAATCGTATGTTCCATGCCTACGTGCGCGAATCCGTCTTCCTAGTCGAGGAAGGCGCGACCGTCGAAGCGGTTGATCGCGCTCTCTACGATTTCGGCATGGCCATGGGCCCGCTCGCCGTCGGGGATCTCGCTGGTCTCGACGTGGGCTGGCGCATCCGAAAAGAGTATCGCCACCTTGAAAAGCCCGGCATCCGCCAGGCATTCGCGGGCGACCGCCTTTGCGAAATGGGGCGCTTCGGCCAGAAGACCGGCGCAGGCTGGTACAAGTACGACGATCAGCGCCGCGCCACACCGGATCCGGAAGTCGAGAAACTCGTGCGCCGGTGGGCCGCTGAACAGAAAATTTCGCAGCGAAAAATTTCTGCTGACGAAATCGTGGATCGCTGCGTCTACGCCCTCGTCAACGAAGGCGCGCGCATCCTCGAAGAAGGATTCGCATCCCGCGCCGTTGATATAGACATTATCTACATCAACGGCTACGGTTTCCCCGCCTACCGCGGTGGTCCAATGTGGTACGCCGACACCGTTGGATTAAGAAAAGTTTACGACCGCATCCGCCAATTTCAAGATCAACACGGTGAAATTTGGGAGCCCGCGCCCCTCCTCAAATACTTAGCCGAGCACGGCAAGAACTTCGCCGATTTCACTCGAGAGCAAGGAGCGATCGCCTAGCCCCGTGAGTTTCAGCAAGGCCATTTTGCAGATAACGTTTGCGAGTTCCAGTACAAAAGTACCTATAGGCCCGTAATTGTTCAGCGCATCTCCCTGACATTCGAAACCAGCGTCCTAGCGCAGTGCGCTAAGCTTGCCTTGCATGGAAACCCCGGCCAAATCTTCAGGGAATTCGCTCCTATTCACCGCCTGGCTCGTAATCGGCGGCGGGTTTGTCGCTATGGCGCTCCTGCTCCCGCACGGCACAGCTCGAGCGACCCTCGGCGACATCCTTATGTGCCTGTTGCCGCTCGGGGCCAATGCGTGCCTGCTTTCCAATGCCAACACTCCGTACCGCCGGACAAATACATTCTGGATTTTGATGGCCGCCGGCTGCGGATTGTGGCTGATCGGATCGCTCTCGGGCACGTACCGCGAACTTGTCCTGCATGCGCCGTCGAAATTCTCCTATCTCGGCAGCATCGCGTTTTTCCTGCATCCAGTTCCGTTCATGGCCGCGATCGCCATCCAGCCGCACGCGCGAGGAATGCGCGAGACTCTGCGATACGGCCTGCTCGACCTCATGCTTCTCGCGGCAACGTGGCTCTATGTCTATGCATTCGTAGCTCTCCCCTGGATCGCCATATCGCCGAACTCTCAGATTTTCACGGTTCGCCGTTGGCAAGCCTACGCCGGCGAGAACGTCGTCTATCTCTCGGGCCTCGCCTACGTCTACTTTCGAGCGCACGGCGCCTGGCGCCGGATTTACGCTCAACTCGCCGGCATCGCCGCGATTCACACAGTCGGCTTCCTCGTAATTGCCGCAGCGACGCTCGCGGGCGTGTTCTCTTCCGGCAGCATCTACTACTTCCCCTACGTGCTCATGTTTTTGTGGCTTGCGACGCTCGGCGTGATGGCTCAACGCATTCCGCTCTCCCCGGATGCCAAAGAGCGATCGCAGCATGACGGCGCGCAATGGCCACAGCGCCTCGCCATCGCCGGTGTGCTTTTCGTTCCGCTGCTTGCAGCCTGGAACCAGTTCGTCAGCAATGCTCCCGCCCCAGTGCGCGAATTCCGCCTGGTTCTCACGCTTGCCGCACTCGTATTCGGCACGGGGATGGTCTTTCTGCGCCAGCACCTGGTGGATCAAGAGCGCCTGCGCCTCGTCTCCAGCCTTCAGGATTCACTCGAAAATCTAAAACGTCTCCAGAGCCAATTCGTGCAATCCGAAAAGCTCGCTTCTCTCGGCCAGTTGGCTGCCGGCGCGGCCCACGAAATCAATAATCCGCTGGCCGCGATTCTCGGCTATTCCGAGTTGCTGGCCGACGAACCCTCCGCCGGCCCGCGCGCGCGCAATATCGCCGAAAAAATTCGCGATCAAGCTCGCCGCACACGCGAGCTCGTGAACAATCTCCTCAGCTTCGCGCGCCAGAAGCCCGCAGAGAAGCAGTTGCTGGACCTCACCACGGTCGTCGCGGGAGCAATCCAGCTCCGCACCCTCGACCTCCGCGACAAAAACATCAAAATCGAGACGCAGCATCGCGGCGTTCTCCCCGCAGTCCGCGGCGATCCCAATCAATTGCTTCAGGTATTTTTTCAGCTCATTAGCAATGCCGTTGATGCCATGGAGCCCAACGGCGGCGGTGTGCTCACCATCAAAACCATGCGTGAACGCGGCGACGTCGTCATCGAGTTCTCCGACACCGGCCCTGGCCTCGTCGAACCCGAGCGCGTCTTCGATCCTTTTTACACCACCAAATCCGTTGGCAAAGGTTCGGGCCTCGGCCTCAGCATTTGCTACGGCATTCTTCAGGAACATGGCGGCAGGATCACCGCGTCCAATCGTATCGAGGGCGGCGCGACATTCCGCATCGACATTCCCGCGGTCCTCGCCTTTTTCCCGCGCGCGGCTCAGGTCCCCGCCGCCGTCGGCGAGCGATAACGCTCCTTCTTCCGGCGTTCTCGCGCCTTATGCTAGAGTCGAATGTTCATGGACGCCCCAGCCGTCTGCATAGAAAATCTCACGCGCCGTTTTGGCCCGCTCACCGCGGTGGACCACATTCAAATGAACGTAGCCGCCGGCCAGTTTTTCGGCTTCCTCGGCCCCAACGGCGCCGGTAAATCCACCACCATTAAAATGCTCACCGGCCTGCTCGCTCCCAGCGAAGGCCGCATCCGAATTCTTGGGATCGACCTTGAAAAAGATCCGGTCGCCGTGAAGCGCCAAATCGGCGTCGTCCCTGAGGGCCTCGCGCTTTTCGGACGGCTCACCGGCTCCGAATATCTCAATTTCGTCGGCCGCATGTACGGCCTCGATCGCAAGACCACAGCGCAGCGCGCCACCGAACTCCTCGATTTCATGCAGCTCAGCGATCGTCCCAAATCGCTCATCACCGATTATTCGCACGGCATGCAGAAGAAGCTGGCCATGGCCGCCGCCGTCATTCACGGTCCGCGCGTGCTTTTTCTTGACGAGCCTTTCGAAGGTGTGGACGCCGTCGCCTCCGGCACTCTCAAGGCCATGCTGCAGCGAATGATTGGCCACGGCGCAACAATTTTCCTGACCTCACATGTGCTCGAAATCGTCGAGCGCCTCTGCAGCCACGTCGCCATCATTCACAAAGGCCGCCTCGTCGCTCAGGGCTCGCTCGACGAACTGCGTAGCGGCGTGGAAGCGCGCCTCAGCGCCGTGCCTGGTTCGGCCGAACCCATCGCCCCGCACGAAAAACTGACTCTCGAGCAAATTTTTCTGAATATCGTCGGCGGCACTGTGCTGCGCGATCAGGAGCTCACATGGCTGGGCTGAGCGCACCGCCCGCTCCTGCGCCATCCTCCGAATTTCGCGGCCTCAGCAATCTCCGCATGTTCGCCATCATTGCCGAGCTGCGATGGAACTTGCTTCGCAATTCGCTAAGAACCATTCGTGGGCGCCTCGAAGCTGTCTCCCGTGCCTTTGCCACCATCACGATGACGATGCTCTCGATCGGCGGCGCAATCGGCCTTTCAATCGCCAGTTACTTGACCGTCGCCGACCACCGTTTCTCTTATCTTGCTCTCATCTTTTTTGGCATTTTCATTTTTTGGCAGATGTATCCGGTGCTCGGTTCGGCATTCTCCACGCCCTTCGAGTTTGGAAATCTCCTGCGATTTCCCATGCGATTCTCATCCTTTTACCTTCTCAATCTCGCCTTTGGCCTGCTCGATCCAGTCTCGCTCGTCTGCATCCTGTGGTTGTTCGGAGTATTTGTCGGCCTCGTGCTCGCGGATGCATCTCTTCTCCCCTGGGCGTTCCTTTCGCTTTTCAGCTTCGGTGTCGTGAATGTGCTGCTTTCGCGCGCCGTCTACGTTTGGCTCGAGCGCTGGCTCGCAAAGCGCCGGACCCGCGAAGCTCTCGGCTTGATCTTCGTATTCATGATGATCTGCTTTCAATTCGTCGGGCCCCTCGCTTCGCGATGGCGGGAGAATGCCGTACCCCTTGGCCAGTACGCTTCAGTGTTTCATTTCGCGAATTACCTACCGCCCGGTTTGGCGAAGATGGTTTTGCTGGATGCGCATCGCGGCGATCAGATGTTTGCGGATCTCTCGCTCGTTGCGCTTGCCGTGTACGCACTCGGGATCGCTGCTCTTCTCGGAATCCGCCTGCACGCGCAATTTATTGGCGAGAATCTTAGCGAAGCACTGGCGCCCACGCCGGCTGGCCGTCAGGAAAAAGTTCACGTGGCGTGGGACTTGAGCGTGCTTCCCGCTCCCGTGGCGGCAATCTTCGAGAAAGAAATACGCTATCTTTTTCGTAGCGCGCCGATCATTTTCACGTTCGTGATGCCTCTGTTTCTGCTCGCTATGTTTCGCGTCGTTCCTTCGCACGGAACCCACGGGGCGAGTTTTCTCGTCAAGGCGCCCGACTGGGCCTTCCCAATCGGCGCCGGTTACGCGCTACTGATTCTCGCCAACATCGTTTACAACACCTTTGGCGCGGATGGCCCCGGCCTGCAATTTATATTGACCGCCCCAGTGCGTCTCCGTGATGTCATGCTGGCAAAAAATCTCGCGCATGCCGCCGTATTCATTCTCGTCACGTCCGGCGTCCTCATCGCCACGATCGTGCTCTATCGCCCGCCGAGCCTCGCGGTCACTTTCGGCACCGTGATGGCGCTCCTCTTCGCCCTGCCCCTCAATCTCGCCGCCGGCAACATGATGTCCATTTATTCGCCCAAAAAATATGATTTCGGCGCCTTCAATCGCCAGCGCTCCACCGGCGCCACGGCTTTTGTCAGCATGGGAGTTGAAGCGGTGGTCGTCGGAATCGCCGCGGCCATTTTTTTCCTCACGCGCTTTCTCGAACGCGTGTGGCTCGCGGGAGTTATTTTCTTGCCGCTCGCGGCCGTCGCGTTCGTAGTGTACTGGCTCGTCCTCAATCTCGCAGCGCGCCGCGCTCTCGATCGCCGCGAAATCCTGATCGCCGAAATTTGCCGCACCTAGCGGGTGCATCGAAGAGTGAAGTCATCGAATCGCTGAATTTATTTCCATGTGGGGTTTCGAAATGAATCGAGTTCAAGCAATTGTTTTCGTCGCGGCCTTTGCCATTGCCTCCGCAACAATGTCCGCGCCGGTCCATGCCCAATCCGCGCCCGCAACCCACGTTCCGGGAGATATGCGTCAGGACTTAGCCGATTTCGTCGAAACGCCCGCGGTGCCCGGCTACGAAAAAGATCTCGCTGCGAAAATTCGCGAGCGCCTGAAATCCTATTCGCCGCAAATCGATAGTATCGGCGACATAATCGTCACCATCGGCAGCGGCAATCCGCGCCGCCTGCTGGTCGCCCCCATGGACGAGCCCGGCTACGTCGTCAGCGCCATCGATGACAATGGCTACCTGCGCGTGCAGCGCCTCCCGCAATCGCGCGATTTGCCTCTCTTCAACGATCTCTACGCCGCGCAACCCATCCGCCTCGAAACCTCCGATAGCAAATGGATTTCGGGTGTTGTCGCCGGACTTTCCGTCCACTTGCAGCCCGGCCGCATTGATACCCCCAAGCCCAGTGATCTCGAGAATTTCTACGTGGACATCGGCGCAAGTTCGCGCGAAGAAGCCCGCCACGCCGGCGCCGACTTCCTTAGCCCGCTCGCCATCGCCCGCCATCTCGGCGAACTCGGCAGCCACTCCGCTGCTGCGGCCGCCATCGGCGATCGCTTTGGCGATGTCGCCCTCGTTGAAATGCTTCGCGAACTCGATCCCGCAAAAATGAAGGGAACGCTCACCGTAGCGTTCGTAGTTCAGCAGTGGACTGGCGCGCGCGGCCTTCAGCGCATACTCGACCAGCTTCATCCCGATGAATTGCTCTATGTCGGCAGGTTAACTTCCGGCGGCACGATTTCCGGAATGCAGAGCGTGCGTCGCGCGCCACGCCGCGAATTGGGCAGCGGCGTTACCCTCGGTCTCACTGAAAAAGGCGAGACGCTCACCGGTTTCGCCGCCGAGCTCGAGCAACTTGGCGAACTCAGCAAAATTCCAGTCGTTCCCGATTATTCCGCGCCGCTGATTTCGCCGAGCTACATTCTCGCGCCCCAATTGCCCGGCAGATCGGCGCATGTTGGCATCGCCACGGCCTGGCCCTCAACGCCTGCCGAAATGATTGACACCGCGGATCTCGCCAAGCTCGCCCAACTTCTCCACGCCTACGCCGAAGGTTCGCCGCAATCCGCTCCAGTTGCCTTTCCCGCGCCTCCCGCTGCGAGTGAACGCGCGCCGGCCTTCAAAGCAAATCCGCAGGACGCGCTCGCTGACTTGATCCGCACCTACGGCGCCAGCGGCCACGAAGAAGCTGTCCGCAATGAAATCAAGCGCCATCTTCCGGAGTGGGCAAAAACCGACACCGACGACGCCAGAAATCTAATTCTCCATCTCGGCCCCGCCGCGGATTCAGCTTCAAAAGAAACGAAAGATTCCAAGGAATCCAAGACGCCGCGCATTCTCGTCGTCGCGCACATGGACGAAATTGGCTTCGAGATCGAATCCATCGGAAGCGATGGACGCCTGCAGGTGAAATGGCTTGGCGGTGGCGATCTGAGTTTCTTCGCCGGGCATCCCGCTCTCGTTCATTCATCCGACGGCGCCGTGCACGACGCTATCGTCGAATTGCCGAACGGCTGGGAGCAGCCGGACTTTGATTGGACAAAAGGCACGGAAACCACCGGGTCCGCAACCACCGGCACAGCGATTCACGTGGACGTCGGCGCGCACGGTGCGGCCGATGTCGCCAAAATGGGCATTCGCGCTGGCGATTGGGTGACGATCCCGAAGGAGTACCGTCCGCTCGTAGGCTCGCGCGCCATCGGCCGTAGCTTCGACGATCGCGTCGGCAACGCCGCCCTCATCGGCGCCGTCTGGGCGCTCGGGCCGAACTTCAAAGATCGCGACGTCACCTTCGTCTGGTCCACGCGCGAAGAGCTAGGCCTCCTCGGCGCCGCGGCCATCGCCAAGCGTCTAGCGGCCGAGCATCGCGCTCCCGACTACGTCTTCGCCGTGGACACTTTCGTCAGTTCCGATTCGCCGCTCGAATCCCAACGCTTCGCTGACGCTCCGCTCGGCAAAGGCTTCGTCATCCGCGCCGTGGATAATTCAAATGTCGTCCCGCACGATCTCGTCGAGCGCCTCATCTCGCTCGCCAGGCAGAATAAAATTCCCATTCAATATGGCGTTACTGGCGGCGGCAACGACGGCGCAGCCTTCACCCGCTACGGCTCCGTCGATATCCCCCTCGGCTGGCCCCTCCGTTACGCCCACTCCCCCGCCGAAGTTATCGACACGCGTGACTACGACGCCCTAACCCACATAATCACCGCCATCGCCAAAAGCTGGTGAATCTCAAAACACGCTTGCCACGATACGCGACGAACCAACCGCGCATCAATCAAGGCACATGTAGAGGCCGGCTCCAGCCGGGCAGCCTTTCGTCCGGCGCATTGCACTCGAAAACACTCCACGACAGTCCGTTTCTTGCGAGACGGAATCTCCGTGGCACGTTTAGCCAAAACATGCCGCACGAAAATCCGTGCGGCGCTACACTGACGCCGTAAATTCCTCTGCTATAATCCCCGCTCCGTGACCGAGCCCCCCTTCAAGCCGCTCCGCTGGATCGCCGTCGAAGGCCCCATCCGCGTAGGCAAATCCTCTCTCGCCAAAGTCTTGGCCGACCGCCTCCACGCCCGCCGCGTCCTCGATTCCGAAGACAATCCCTTCCTCGCCGAGTTTTACGCCGAGAAACCCGGCTCCGCCTTTCGCGCCCAGATGCATTTCCTCATGGAACGCTATCGTCAGCTTTCCGAGCTGAGCTTCGACGATGATCCCTCCATGGTCGTCTGCGATTTTCTTTTCGAGAAGGACAAAATTTTCGCCTACATCAATCTCAACAACGAAGAGCTGAAACTCTACGAGCGCTATTTCGATATGCTCGCGCGCACTACGCCCGTCCCCGATCTCGTGATTTATCTTCAGGCCAAGCCCGAAGTTCTGCGCAAGCGCGTCTCCAAGCGTGGCGATCCCGCGGAGAAGCAAATATCGCCCGAGTACGTCGAAGCTGTCTCGCAAGCCTACGAGCATTTTTTCTTCCGCTATTCAGCTTCGAATTTGCTCGTCGTGGATACGTCGGAGATCGATTTCGTCGAGCGCAGCGACGATTTGCAGGAACTCCTTCGCCGTCTGCGCCAGCCCGTGAAAGGCACGCAATACTTTCTGCCTCTCGGGCCCACCTGACATTTCGTCGTGCCGGCATGCTGCCGTCCGCGCACTCTCCGGAAATAAGAAAGAGCGGGTGGACCTTCCATCCACCCGCTCCTTCTCACTGCCAGGGATGTTCCCACTGGAAGCTCTATGAGAGTTGCCTATTCCGCTTGTGTAGGTCCCGTCAGCCGGTGCCGCCATTTGCCGAGTGACCGGTTCAGCGGATGGCTGCGATGCAGAAACGGTAAAACCGGCCCGCGTCGCAAGCCGATTTTTTCGAGCGCGCGTCGTATCCGAAAATCGCGTCCCGCGGAAATTAATCCCTTTTCGAGCGTATCAATCGCATCCGACGTCCGCCCCGCCTGGTGATACACCTCCGCCAGATTCAGATAAAGCTGAGCGTGATTGCATTTCACTCCGATGGCTTCCCGGCACAGCGATTCACCGTCGGCATAGCGCCGCTCCTCCATCGCCGCCAGCAAGCCCGTATAAGAAAGATAAAATGGATTTTTCGGTGCGACTCCCAACGCGCGCCGCGCGTGCGTCAGCGCATCAGATGTGTTGCCGTCGCGCAATCTCCTCAAACATTCTTTGAAATCAATCATCCCGGCGTCGGCCGGCGTCGTAGTGCCTATCCAGTGTGACATTGGCCTCCTTTTGATCCGCGGGACAGTCGCGGTCAGTAAAGGAAGCGTATCGCGCCCCACAGACGCGCCGCTACCGAACAACCGGCCAGTTTTTGAACACCGCGCCGCACCTGTCCCTCCAGCCACTCAGTGCCCGTGAATCGGAAATGTTGCAACCCGACCTCGCCGAGAGTATGCTCCCCGCAACTTGGGAATCCAGAACCAGATTTGATGGGCTCAGTGCGCGGCTGCCGCACCCTGTAATGTGTAAGGGTGCGCTTCTTGACTTGTTCTTTCGTCTGATCGCATCGGGAACACGAATCCGTTCCTGTAAATCCAAAGGTAATTTCAGCGGAGAGGAAGGCGCCTGATGGACTCAAGAAACATGCTTTTCGCGGGCATGTTCGGGACAACGTTTCTAATATTTTTCGTCGTCTTCTACGTCTACACGGCCCTGGCGCTTATGACCATCGCCACGAAAACCAATACGCCCAACGGCTGGCTGGCCTGGATTCCCATCGCCAACATCATCCTGATGTTGAACATCGCCAGAAAGCCCCTCTGGTGGATCGTTCTCTTTCTCGTACCCCTGGTCAACATCGTGATGATCGTCCTCATCTGGATGGGCGTCGCCGAAGCGCGCAACAAGCCGAGTTGGTGGGGAATTCTCATCATCATCCCCGTAGTCAACCTAATCGTCCCCGGCTATCTAGCCTGGTCCGATTAGGCCTCGCAGGGTTGACATCGCACCCTCGCCATATATACTTCCGCGCAGTTTCGCAGCATTCCGATCTGCATTCCAAAAATTCATCAGGAGAGAAAATGAAGAGACTCGTAGGAACCGTTTTGTTGATCACCGCATGCGTCGGCCTGTCCTTCGCTCAGGACAAAATGGCCCCGGCCAAATCCCCCAACACCGCTGAAGCCGTCAAGCAACTCGAACATGGTTGGTCCGATGCCATGACGTCCGGCGATGCCGACAAAATCGCACAATTCCTCGCCGACGATTGGGTCGGCCTCGGCCCCGATGGCAGCACGCTAACCAAGCAGGCTTACATCGCTGACTACAAATCCGGCAAGTCCAAAACCCAGTCCTTCGACTTCGGCCCCATGACCGTGAAGGTCATCGGAAACGTCGCCATAGTTCAGGGCAGCGACACCGAAAAAAGCGTGGCGAACGGAAAAGACTCCAGCGGCAAATATGTCTGGATGGACGTCTGGGAAAAGCGCGACGGCAAGTGGGTCGCCGTCCGCTCACAAAACGCCAAAGTTCAGTAAAACGCCATCGCCCCGAATCCCTCCCGCGCAAGCGGGAGGGTGACGGGCCCACTTTTCTCCCGCTCGATTCTCGTTTAAAGCGCGCCATTCGGCTAGCTCCACCATGGCGAGCGAGAAGCCCACTGGACATAGACAATTGTCACGATTGTCGCAACTAAAAGGACCAACCATCTGCGGCTTCCCCAAACGGAAGTCGCAATTGACATTGCCAGAGCCAAGGCGATCGCGCAAACCATCGAAACCGGTCCACCGGGGATATCTTACATTTCAACTTGTGGACGATATGAGAACAAACCAAAGGTGCGCCAGGATTAATCCCTAACACCCCAGCCGTGGTCGCCAGTCCTGTTCTCCCAAGAATTGTCATAAGCTTCCTATGGACCCGAGAAATCCGGCGCTCGCCAAACGCCAGCCCCATTCAATCGTACGCCGCCCTGCCCTGGGCTTTCGAAGGGCATCTTGCCGGCGTTTTTGACTTTCGTAGCGTGTGGCATACCTTCTCCCACAGCGAAGAGCCGCTCCCACAGCTTCGCTCTGAAGCATTTTAACTTCGACAGGGAGATACGATGTGACTAGCCTCTCCCATCTTCTCAATCCACTTGCTGTTCCGAAGCCCGAAATGGTACACTCCGCCGCCCAGGAACGCGCTCCCCGCCGATTCCCGAGGCTTAAATCAGGCTCTGCTTACACATTCCGACACGATCCGAAGGAGAAGACTCATGATCCTGACCCAAAAAGGCGCTTTCGGGCGACCCTTACGTTCAGTTCACATTCCACTTATCTTTGGTTCACTCCTCCTACTCACATTTCTTCTCGCTCCACAGCCGGCAAGTGCCTGGCAATGGTCTTTGAAGGTGGGAGCGGAGAGCAACCACCAAGCTAATCAGGCCGACGCTTTCCTGCCCAACGAAGCTTGGATCTACGCGGGCGACAGCATCCAATGGACATTTCAGCCAAGAAATGAACCGCACACGGTGACTTTTTTGGAGCCTGGACAGACACGTCCAGCGCCGCCGCCGCCATTCGGGCCGCCATCCGGACCACCAATCGGCCCTCCTTTCTATTTCGGAAGTCAATGTCCCAGCCCTAACCCCTATAACGGCGGCACAGCCACCTACGATGGCACAGCTTGCGTTTCGAGCGCCGGCTTGAACGGCGGCACGGCCCCCTCAACCTTTACGGTGACTTTCCCCACCGCGGGCAACTACAAATTCGTCTGTTTGTTTCACACCAATATGTACGGAACCGTACACGTCCTCAGCACGGATCCCTCCTCACCCTTCTACGCGGCGTCTCTGCCCTTCACTCAGTCTGACTATGACAACCAGGCCCGCGAAGAGACGAACAACATTCTTAGCCTCACATTTAACGCCGTAGTTGGGCTAAGGAATGCCCCGCGTGCCGAAAATGAGGTGCTCATGACCGGCGAAATGGTGGCCACTGGCGGAGGCCGGCAGTACCTCGCCATCGTCCGCTTTTTCCCGCAAACGATCTTTATCCGCAAGGGAGAGACGGTCGAATTCACGAATATAGATCCGACCGAACCGCACACCATAACGTCGGGATCGGATGATACTCTTGACAACGATATGGCGCTCGTCAACGTGACTCCGCAAGCAGACGGCGCGCTCGGTGCGACCGTGAACTCGGCCAGTGATTTTGGAAACACTACCGACACCACCGGTATCAACACCGGGTTTCTGCAAGCGGCGCCGGAAGATTTGGCCGGACGCGGGCAATCGGCTCCCCCGACGAACCGCTTTCGCGTTACATTCAACGTCGCAGGCGTTTTCCCCTATCACTGTGCCCTGCATGACATAGACGGCATGTTCGGCACAGTCGTCGTGCACTAGCACGCGCGATGCCGGCAATGGGCACTGTATGAGAGCCCGATTCTCAAGACGCTGCCTGTTCGCGCTTCTCCTATGGGCAGCGGCGGTCACCGGCGTGTGGGCTCAGGCGTCTTCAAAGGCGCCCGAGCCCGCCGCGCCCGGCAAATCCAGTTACCACGGCGGATTGGTTACTCCACCGTTACCGAAACCAAAATTCACCCTCACGGATACCTCTGGATCTGCGTTTGATTTTCACGCCAAAACGGAGGGATACGTCACGTTTCTCTTTTTCGGATATACCCACTGTGCGGACATCTGCCCGATGCAGATGCACATGATTGCGGATGCGTTGCGGAAACTTCCAACGGCTACGGCCGGTCAATTCAAGGTGGTTTTTGTCACCACCGATCCCAGCCGCGATACCCCGCAGGTGCTGCGCACCTACCTCGATCACTTCGATAGGCGTTTCATCGGCCTAACGGGCAGCGAAGACGCCATCGCTGCGGCACAAGAGGCCGCCAATCTCCCCGTCGCCAAAAAAGGCGCCGTACGCCCCGATGGCAACCAGAATTACGAAGTGGGCCATTCCGCATTCGTCCTGGCCTACACCAAAGACAACCTGGCCCACGTAATTTACCCGTCAGGCCTAAAACAAGAAGACTGGCTCAACGATCTCCCACTACTAGCCGCAGAAACCTGGCCCACTCCTTGAGGAGTTGACCGGCTTGCCTTTCGGTGGCAGCCCCCTGCTTCAGCAGGGGGAGCTGGACTTCAGTCCAGCGAAAGAAAGAAAGCCCGCCCATGTTGGACTTTAAGCCCTGGTCTCCTAATTGAATCGGCTCTGGGTCTCGCGATATATAACTGCTCGCGATCTCTCCTTTTGTGTCCCCGTTCACAATTCGTCCATTGACCCGCGAACTTACATCGTATGTGTGACGAACAAGACGGCACCACTGGTTTTGCTCAGCTGAACAATTGCTTCACCGCCCCCTGCGCGGGTGCCGCACCCTTTGCTTTGGAAGGGTGCGGTTCTTGACTTATCCTTCTGTTGACCTGAAATCAATCGTCACCAATCCATCCTCGCCCGCTGCATAGAACCCGTAGCTGCTCCTAGGCCAATCCTTCGGGTCTTGCACCAATCCCCGTTTCACTGGGTTTAGGTGCATATACTCCAGCTTCTCGATTTTCTTCTTCTCGCTCCACACATTGAAATCATAAAAACGGTGCTGCCAAAAATGGGGGCACACTTCCTCGCCCCCAAATCTCAGCGGCAGTTGATTCCTCGCGATCTTCCGTCTGCCCTTGCTCCTCAGCCTGCGTGACACGGTCTGCTTCAACGCCTGAATGACCTTCGACGGATTTCCCTTCTTCGGCTCGCTCATCAGCAGATGCACGTGCTCAGGCATCACAACGAAACCTGCCAGTCGAAATTCGTATCGCCTGCGAACCTCGCCCAGCACGTTCTTTGAAATTTCAAGAACTAACTACGCGAGGCGTGTGATCCGTGTTCTCATCACAACAGCAGATTTTTTCTGCCGCTGCGCGAATCGCCGCTCCCTCGTGGGGTCGATGTACACGCGCGCGAACGTCTCGCCGTCTCCGTAGTAAACGATCACGCGGCGGGTGGCGCACCCTTAGATTTGAAGTGGATTCGATTTGCCTCTGGGGTGCCGCAGCCCTTTGCTGTCCAAGGGTGCGGTTCCTGACTTATCTCTCGTTTGTCCTGATATCGGCACAGTTCTGCCCCGGCTGGAAGCGTCGTCTTCGCCCCGTTTTCGCCTATATTCCGTAAATTTTTGCACCCCGAATCCTGCTGAATCCGCAGCACTTCCGATGCGCCTTACATCCTGTGGATTTGAAAATTTCCATCAAATCTGCTAATGTAACTGTGGAATTAAATACATGAACATCAATATAACGATATGATAACAAGCACGAGAGTCGTGCGTGCCCTCGCGACCCCCGCAAATTTGCGGAGTCCAGTACTCGTTCTCCGATCAATTTCTAAGCGAGACTGGAAATTATTAGAAACGCCCGTAACTCAAAGAAAACACAGAAGGGGGACCAGTTCTAATCGAGACAAAATTGCACCCCTAAGAAGCCAGTTTTTGGCCGGTTGCGCCGGTCGGCGCTCTCGCTTTCAGGAGGAGCTACAGATAATGCCGGAACCAAGCCAGCGTCCGCGCGATGACGTCCCGCGTATGCTCCGAGTTCGCGAACATGTGGCCCTCGTTCGGGTAGACCACAAACTCGGTCGGCGTTCCATTCGCCTTGAGCGCGTGCCAGAACTCGAACGATTGCGGCGCCGGACATTCGCCATCTCGCTCGCCGACCACAATGAGTGTCGGCGTCTTGGCTTTCTTGATAAACGTGATCGGCGAACTCTTGGCGTAGACAGCGGGATCGTCGTACACCGACGCGCCAAAGTACGGAATCATCCACTGATCGATTTTATTTTCGCCGTAATAACTCAGAAAATTCGAAAGGCCCGCGCCGGACATCGCCGCGTGGAAGCGATCGGTTTGCGTGACGGCCCACATCGTCATGTAGCCGCCGTAACTCCAGCCGGTAATTCCCACGCGATTCGCATCAATCGGCGCCATCGAGAGCGATTGATCGACTCCGGCCATGATGTCGCGAAAATCGCCATAGCCGAAATCCTTTACATTCGCGCGCGTGAACGCTTCGCCGGAACCGTAGCTGCCGCGCGGGTTCGGCTCGAGCACAAAAAATCCGGCAGCCACTAACGCCGCGGTGTAACTCCACTGCGTCGGCCACCGCGGCGAAACCATCGCGGCTGGCCCGCCGTGCACCGCGACGACCAGCGGATATTTGAGCGATGGGTCAACATCGGGTGGATAGAGCAGCCAGCCCTGAACCTGCTGGCCGTCACTCGTCCAGTGCAAGCTCTGCGCCGGGCCCCAGGCTGGTTCGAGCTCTTCATTTTCTTTTGTCATTACGCTCCAGTCGCCGATTCCGCCGGCCCAGACTTCCGGCGGATGAACGAACGATTGGCGAATAATTGCGGTCGTCTCGCCGTCGCGCGCGATCGAAAGGCCAATTTCGTATCCGTCGGCAGAAATTGTTTCCACGCCGGACCACACCACGCGCGCCTGCGCGGATGCGACTTCGACTGTGGCGATTCCGCTTCTGCCATCCACGGCGGCGGTAAAAAGAATTTGGCGCCCGCCGTTGATCCAGGTGAGCCAACTGGGCGAAGCGTTGATTTTTTCGGTGATGTCGCGCGGGGCGCCGCCGTCAATCGAAAGAACGTAAATGTCTCCGCCTACCGAACCTTCATCGCTCATCAGTCCGCCGATGAACGCGACTTCTCCTCCTGCGGGAGACCAGTGCGGCTCGGCAATTTGAAAATCAGGTTTGTAGACGAGTTGCACCGCGCCGTCCGCGGCTTCGATGGTATATAGCGCGGCGATGTACCAGTTGTCGTCGCCGTTGCCGTTCGCCGCTGTGGCGATAAAGCGCGTGCCGTCCGGCGACCATTCGTATTCGTAAACGTACATGTCCGGCGGAGAAATCTGGCGCGCTGTGCCTTTCGAAACGTCCACTAGCGTCAAGCGCTGCTCGTGGACTTCTTCGGAGATCACGCCGAGGTCCGGCGTTTCGGCAACGAGCGGTCCGGCTGCGCGCGCAGCATTCTCGGTGAAGAGCAGCGCAATCGTTTTTGCGTCGGGCGACCACGCGGGCGTTGCGAGAAAGCCTTTGAGCTGCGTCAGTTTTCGCGCGGCGCCGCCCGTGGCGTTGGCGATATAAAGTTCCTGCTGCCCGGGCTTTGCGGCGTCAGAGAGAAACGCGAGGCGCTTGCTGTCCGGCGACCACGCGACGTCGCCCTCCGAGTGCGACCCGCCTCCGATTCCCGCTGTGATTCTATGCAGGGCCCCAGGTTTCTCCACTGCGGCGACGTAGATCGCGGAGTTCGCAGAAGCCGCGCCATTGGCTTCGGGGAGATTTTCGACCCAGGCCACTTGCTTTCCATCGGGCGAAATCTCGGCCTGCGAAAAAGTGTGGACCGCGAACATCGCGGCAACGGCTTTTGCCTCGGGCGTGCCCGGCAAAATTTGCGGCGTCGCGGATGCAGCCGGCTTATGGCGAGCGGCCTGCGCAGGTTTGGCGTGAGTCGCGCGTGCAGCGGGTGGCACGGGCTCGGCGGGCTCTGGCCGGGCAGGGGCCTGTTCCTGTGGTCGCGCAATCAGCGTGGTAGAAATTGCCAGGAGCGCGGCGCAAATGAATGCGTTTTTAAGGAATCTATTTCGAGCGAATTTATTTCGAGTCAGGATATTTCCGAACATGTGGCGTGCGACCCCCTTTCGTTCTTTTGCTGACAAGCACGAAATACTGAACCGCGGCGCAGCCGAAATCAAGCTTTCGGTCTCAGAATGGCGAGCCAGCGGCGCTCAACAGAAATCTTGCAATGTGAAATGTCAGCCGGGCGTGGATAATGCTTAGCGGAAATAAACAGGATTTATGAGAGGTTCCATTTGAAAGCCATTAACCGCCAAAGTTTTGCTTTCGTGCTTGCTGTGGTTTTTGTTTTCGCGGGCGCCGCGCGAATCGGTAATGCGACTCCATCGAGCCATCGGGCGCAAAGTGCGTCATCGAAGCCGCTGCCGCCAAAATTCCGGTTACACAAATTCGAGCAGCCCATCGGTGAAGAGACCTACTCCGAAAGTGTGACCAGCACAGGCGGTGCGAGTACGCGCTCCTGTTCGATCGAATTTAAATTCACGGATCGCGGCACTCCGGTACCTTTGAAGGCGAGTTTCACCGGAGACGATGAGCTCAATCCTGAGAATTTTGTAATCTCCGGCAGAAATGCGCGGACGGCGGCGATTGATGAAGCGGTTGAAGTGAAGGGCGGCACAATCCGGAGCCGAATTGACAAGAACTGGACGGAGACGCCGCGCCCCGAAAAATTCTTCACCATCGCAGGTTATGCGCCCGCAACGATGCAAATGCTTCTCGTTGAATATTGGAAGAAGCACGGATCGCCGGAATCGCTGAAGACTTTTCCGACGGGCGAAGTGCGAATCCGTCCGCGCGGGCAAGACGCGATCACCATCGAAGGCCGAACGGAGCAGCTCGATCGCTACACGATCGAAGGACTGATTTGGGGCCGCGAGACGCTTTGGTTCAATTCCGATATGCAGCTCATCGCCGAGGTATCAGTGGATGCGGAGTTCGATCATTTCGAAACGATTCGCGAGGGCTACGAACCGGCACTCGGCACTTTCGTCTCGCATGCGGGCGAAGACGGAATGGCCGCGCTAGCGGATCTCGGGAAAAGTATCTCCGGCACACGCAGCGACAAGTTTGCAATCGTCGGCGGCACGCTGATTGACGGAACTGGCAAAACTCCGGTGACCGATTCTGTAGTGTTGGTTGAAAACGGGAAAATCGTCGCTGCAGGTCCGCGCGCGCAGGTAAGAGTGCCGGGCGGCATGAAGGTGATTGACGCGACGGCCAAAACGATTCTGCCCGGCCTGTGGGATATGCATGCTCACTTCGAGCAGGTCGAGTGGGGACCAATCTATCTGGCCGCGGGCGCGACGACGGTACGCGATTGCGGCAACGAACTTGAATTTATTACGGCGGTGCGAGACGCGGTCGCGGCGGGGCATGGGCTTGGGCCGCGCATTCTCGCGGCGGGCATCGTGGATGGCGACAGCCCCTTCGCAATCGGCGTCGAGCGCGTAAACAATGCGGAGCAATCGAAATACTGGGTGGACCGTTATCACAGCCTTGGATTTCAGCAGATGAAAATTTACAGCTCGGTGAAACGAGATAACGTCGCAGCCGTGGCCGCCGAGGCGCACCGGCTGGGCATGACCGTAACGGGACACATTCCGTTCGGCATGACGGCATACGACGGTGTGAACGCGGGGATGGATCAAATCAATCACATCACTTACATCGCGGACATTATGACGAAGCCGCTTCCAGCTGACGCGAAGAGAGAGGAGAAGCTACGCGCTGTGGCGGACATTGATTTCGAGTCGCCCGAAGTGCGAAAGGCGATCGAGTTCCTGAAGTCGCATGGGACGGTACTCGATCCGACGCTTGTGGTGTTTGAGTCGTTTACAGCAGGGCCGGACAAGCCAATTGACAGTTTCGAGCCGGGCGTTGCGAAGGTTGCGCCGGAATTGAGGACGCAGCTCGAAGAAGGCGGGATGCCGGATCAGATGTTGGGGCCGTATCGAAAAGCGTTCGCGAAGGAGGTCGAGATTGTAGGAGCGTTACATCGGGCCGGGATTCCCATCGTCGCGGGGACGGACCAGACGGTGCCGGGATACAGCCTCTATCGCGAAATGGAGCTGTACGTCGAGGCGGGATTCACGCCGATGGAAGCGATTCAAGCGGCGACGAGCGTTCCCGCGCGGGTTATGAAGGTGGACAACGAACTCGGGACAGTCGAAGTGGGCAAGCGGGCGGACTTGATTATCGTTGACGGAAATCCTCTTGAAAATATTCATAACATTCGTAAGGTGAAAACAGTGATTACTGGGGGGACGGTTTACGATTGCGCGGAGCTGTGGCGCAGCGTGGGCTTCCAGCCGTAGGAGCCTTTTTTCGTTTCACGTTTCCGCGAGCGCATTTGATTAAGCGCACATGAGCGGGCTCTTGATGAATTGGCGGAAACCTTAAAGGCGGCCGGTCTTATGACCACCGTACAAGTGCAGAAAATTATAGTGATGGTTTTGACATTCGCTTTCTGTGCGGCGTTTGCGCTTGGCGGTCTCAGCGCGCAGACGGCTGCGTGGCAGCCATCGCCGGGACAGACGCAGGTGCCGATATGGCCGGGGGCGGCGCCGGACGCGCAGCCTGACTTGGTGCCGGAGAGCGTAGCGACGACGGACGCTAAAGATCTCGTCGCAGGCAGGCCGTGGGTATATGTGAGCCATGTCTCACGGCCTACGATGTCCGTTTACCCGCCAAAGGGAAAAAATACGGGGGCAGCGGTGGTTGTGTTTCCCGGCGGGGGCTATCAGATTTTGGCCATCGATCTTGAGGGCACGGAGGTGTGCGACTGGCTGGTGTCCAGGGGAATTACATGCGTGCTGTCGAAATATCGCGTGCCGGATTCGGGCCCGGCTTGGCATGACGATTGCCAGTGTAACATCCATCCGAAAGCGCCTACGGCGCTGGAGGATGCACAAAGGACGGTGGGACTGGTGCGGTTCCACGCTGCGGAGTGGCACATTGATCCTCACAAGATCGGCGTGATGGGATTTTCGGCGGGCGGCCACATCGTAGCCAATATCAGCACGCACTTCACGCAACGCGCCTACGCGCCGGTGGATGCGGCCGACAAAGTGAGCTGCCGTCCTGATTTTGCCGTGGCGATTTATCCGGGGCACATGCGGCAAGACACGACCAAGGAATTTGATTTGAACCCGGAGATTCCCGTTAGCGACAAGACGCCACCCACATTTTTGCTCCAGGCGGAGGATGATCACGTGGACGGTGTAAACCAATCGTTGGTTTATTATATCGCGCTGAAGAATGCTGGAGTTCCCGTGGAGATGCATTTATATGCGCAGGGCGGGCATGCGTTTGGGCTGAGGGGCACGGAGTTTCCGATAACGCGATGGCCTCAATTCGTGGAAACGTGGCTGGAGACAATTGGGATGATTCCGAAGTGAGGCGCGAAGCGGACATCCCGCCGTGGGACAGGGCTGACGAGGCTGTGCGATGACTGGGAAACAGGCCCTCAGCGGCTAAAGCTGAACTGATTTTGCGGCGCTTGGCACGACTGAAGTCATGCCCTGATGAAACACAATGTGCTGTGCGCGAAATTGGCGTTCGCGAAATTCCGCGCGGGCGTCAAAACTTTCCACGATAATTGAGGAATGGATAGAGCGAACGTCGTCATTATCGGCGGCGGAGTGGTCGGATGCGCGATTGCGCGGGCGCTTTCTGCGCGATGGGACGACGTGTTTGTGCTCGAAGCGATGCCGCGCGTGGGGGTGGGCGCGAGCACGCGCAACAGCGGCGTCATCCATGCGGGAATTTACTACGCCCCGGGATCGCTCAAAGCTCGCCATTGCCTTCGCGGCAATAAGCTCACCTATGAATTCTGCGCGGCGCATGGTGTGCCGCATCGCAATACGGGCAAGCTCGTCGTTGCGGTGAATGAGGCGCAAAAGTCGCGGCTTTCAGCGCTGATGAAAAACGGACAGAAGAACGGCGTTGAAGGCATGCGGATGATCGATCGCGCCGAGATTCGGGCACGCGAGCCACACGTTGAGGCGATGCAGGCGATTGAGGTGCCGTCGAGCGGAATCGTCTCGAGCGAGGAGCTGGTGAAAGCATACGCACGCATAGCGACGGAGCAGGGTACGCACATCGTGACGCATGCAAAGGTGGAACGAATCGAGGCGCGTAAAGATGGAGTGCGCGTGGTGAGCGAAGCTGGCGAAATTGAAGCGCGATGCCTGGTGAATTCCGCGGGGCTTTTTGCCGATGAAGTGGCGGCGATGATGGGTTCGAGCCTGGCGCGGCATCGCATCTGGCCGGTGCGCGGAGAGTATTGCGAGGTGGTGCACACGAGATCGGATTTGATTCAAGGGCTGGTCTATCCGCTGCCGCACGCCGATGGTTTAAGCCTAGGGCTCCACCTGACGAAGACGCTATGGGGCACGGTGCTGGTTGGGCCCACGGCGCGGTACGTGGGCGATAAGAACGATTACGAGCGCGACCGCGAGCCGGTGGAGAATTTCGCGAGAAATGCGAAATGCATGCTGCCGGAACTCGGAGCGGCGGATTTAGTGGCGGCGTATTCAGGCATTCGAGCGAAGCTGACGCCGCCTGACGAGCATGGACTGGCGGATTTCATTATCGCGCGCGATCCTGAATTTTCGAATGTGATTCAGCTGATTGGGATTGATTCGCCGGGGTTGACGTCGGCACCGGCGATTGCGGAGCAGGTGCTCGGGCTGGCGCAAGAAACTCTCAATTAAGAGTTCTGTTTCGAAGCCTCACTTCAATCTATCCCGTGCAGCAATTTACTTAAGAACGTCGGACACGAAGACTAGGTGGATGCCGCGGGCTTCGAGATGCGGCAGGGCTTCGCGGAGTGCCGCGATTGTGGCGGGGTGCGGATGGCCGATGGTGACCGCCCAGCCTTTGCGCCTTGCGTCTAAGGCCGCGCGATCTAGCTGCGCAATAATGGAGGAGCGCGTTTCGACGTCATCGAGGAATTGCGCGCTGCGAAATGTTGCGGGAACACCATCGCGTTCGGCGGAGGCGTAGGCGACGGTCTGGATGGTGGTGCGGCTATCCACAAAAAATAATCCGCGCTGGCGCAGCGCCGGCATGAGCGCGTTCATTAGCGCAGGATCGGATGTGGCGCGCGAGCCTTGATGATTGTTGACGCCGGAGGCGTGCGGAACGGAAGCCAGCATTGACGCAAGCATCTCACTCACCTGACGCGGCTGCATGCCGACGCGCAACTCGACGGCTTCGGATTTTGCGCCCGGTTCCGAAGCTTGCATCGGAAAGTGAAGCAAGATTTCGTCGCCGCGGCGGAAAGCTTCTTCGGCGATCTCCGTTGAGCTGGAAAGATTCGGAATGATGGACACTGTGAGCGGATACGGCAGCTTGAGGAGTTCGCGAGCGGGGGCAAGATCTTTGCCAAGATCATCCACGATGATAGCGAGGCGCACGGCGTTCGGCGGGAGTTGCTGGTGAGGATGCGGCAGGGCGGCGACGGACTCGACGATATGAATCGTATGGGTGCGTTGCGAATTGTAGAAGAGGTCGAACCGGTCGCCGCTCGATGATGTTGGACCGCGAGTGAGATCGTGCCTGTGCGCTAGCGCGACGAGCGCGTCGATGACGGCTGGCTCGCGGCTGGGATCGCTCAGCGTTATATTGAGTTGATCTGCGGTAAGGTTGCCGAGCTTGCCGTTTGTGGGTTGCGGCTCGGGCCGGATTGTGATTTGCGCCTGGCGCCCGCCGACACTCTGCGCCGCGGCAGCAAGTTCTTCGGTAATGCGGCGAATTTCGGCGGTTGTGAGCTGTTTTTTGCGGCAGCCATCCGCGAATATCGCGAGAACCGCAACCACGACGAGGATTAACCGGCCAACAGGAAATATTCGGGGGATCGCTGTGCGGCTAGGCACGAAGAACTTCGGACGCGAAGACAACGACTTCGAAGAAGTGAACGGATCCGCAATGAAATTACGAAGCCGTTGATCGAACACGTACCCGCTACGCAGCCTTCTTGACCGCCCTGCCTTCCAGGACGTCGATCGCCTTCTTGAGGAGCGGATCCTCGGGCGAAGCAGCCTGACCCGGCGGCGGTGCAGTGGTCTGCTGCAAATCATTCAGCGCGGCCATATCTTCCGCCGTTTCCTGCATCGTCGGCGCCACACCGTCGGTGGCGATGGATTTTCCAGCCGGCGTGTAATAGTCGGCGACGGTGAGAATCAAAGCTGCGCCGTCTTCGAGTTGGATGATCTTTTGCGAGGAAGCTGTGCCGAAGGTCCGGTCGCCGATGGTTTCGCCGCGGTGATTATCGCCAATCGCGCCAGCGAGAACTTCGGCGGCGCCGGCCGTCCCGCCAGAAATAAGGAGGGTCACCGGATCTTTCCAGACTACTTTTGAGGCATCGGCAGGGAAAGTTTGTTCGGCGACGGTTTGTCCCTTCAGCGAAGTGATGGTTCCGGACGGCACGAAGAGTTGCGCGGCAGCAATTCCGTCCGCCGGGCTGCCAATTGCGCAATCGCGCAGGTCGAGGACGAGCTTGTGGGCGCCCTTCGACTGCTCTTGTACGAGTTTTTCACGCAGGCGAGCGACCGCTGGGGTATCCAGCGTTGCAAGGCGCAAGTAGGCGATGTCGCCGTTGATGCGGTCGTCGACAATTTTCGGTTCGGGAGTCTTACCGAGAACGATGTCAACGTCTTCGGGCTCAACTTTGGTGCGGCGAATCACTGCGAGCTTTACGGTCGAACCGGCGGGGCCGGTCAAGAGTACCTGTGCCTGGCCGATGGCCATTTGGCTGGTGGTGAAGCCGGCGATGGATTCGAGATAGTCCCCGGTGCGGAGATTCGCTTTTTGCGCAGGGCTATCCGGGAGAACTGAGATCACGATGATGTAGCCGTTGTGCTTGGAGAGCGCGACACCGGCGCCAGCCTCGGCCTTGTTCTGGATTTTCTCTTTGTAATCCTGGTATTCGAGAGGGCTTAGGTAGCTGGAATCGGGATCGAGAGCATCGAGCAAGCCGTGTAGCGCACCGATGGTGACTTGGCGCATATCGGGATCTTCGACGTAGTCTTTCTGAACGTGCTCGAGGACCTCGCTGTAAACGGTCAGCGAGCGGTAGACTTTGTCGTCGGTCGAGCGGCCGAGGACGTATCCGGCGGCCACGTAGGCCATCACCAGGATGGACAGCGCTAGTGCGATTTGTCTTGTCAGACGGCTCATGTCTTTACCTTCGGCCTACCTGGCTGGCGGCGTGCCCCGACTGGCGGCCTGTCCCGGCTGGCTTCGAGAATTAGATGCGTTCGCGACCGCGATAGAGGTGCCTATTTCCGCCTAGTGTTAAACCGCCATTATACCATTTCCGCTGGTTTCGGCCGCTCTAGTTCCGATGCTATTTGTGGGCGAAAGTTTGCTGCGATTGGCCGACCTCGAGGGAATCCGAAATGTCGAGGGGCAGCGCTTCGGTCACGTAGGTGTGGGACATCCGGTCGTGCCAGGTGAAATGATCGTCGTCCCAGAGCGCCCAAAGGAAGCCCATCATCAGCGCACCGCCGGAGAGCAGATAGCCGAAGGAGCGCCAGAGAAGCTGGCGCGTGTCGGCGAGGCGGCCATCCAGGCGCACGACATAGAGACCGCGGAGGAGCATGCCCGGCGTGGCACCGCCGAAGAACGTGAAGATGGAGAAATAGATGGTGTAGAGGAGGAAAAACGTCGCGGCGAAAACGACCCCGCCTACTTTGGTGAAGGAGAGCCGGCCGCCGAGAGAATGGAAGAGCGCGCCGAAGCCGACGTAGGAAAACGCCAGAAATGCGGCATCGAGCAGACCAGCTTCGCGGCGCTCGCGCAAGGGGGCTACCGGGACGAGCGCCGTTTGCGGATGGGTGCGGTCGTCGGACGCGGCCGAGAAATCGAGTTCAGGCTGAAGGATGGAGATTTCCACGCGGTCAGGGGCACGCGGCGGGATCAATTTTCGCGCGGAGCGAGGGAGCGGCTGTGCGGGAGCGAGCGCAGAAGGCTCCGCTGCTTCCGTTGTTTGGTCGTGCAGATCCGCATTGACGTGAGACTCTCCTTGAAAGGGTAGCGGCGGCTGGGATTCATTGGGCAGGTAGCGCCGGCGGCGGGCGCGATAGATCTCCATGCGGCGGGCAACCTCGGCACGCCAGTCAGGTTCTACCTCGTTGGCGGGGACGGTTGCGTATTCTTCTTCTTCGGGAGCCGCGTGCCCGGGAGCCGCATGAAGGGGTGCGTCACAGAAAGAACATTTACCGGCGTCTTCGAACAGAAGAGCGCCACACTTCGAGCATTCGTATATCACCAGTCCGTTTTGCGCTGCGGACGTTCCCGGTGACAGGGAGCGAGGACATCGTAGCACAGGTCGGAAGAGTTGAAGCGCATCAAGAATTGGCAAGTTGCGAAGGGCGGAGGGAACGCGCGGGCTACGACGCAGTCACGAATACCGTCGGCGGCACTGTGGCCGCTGCGGCTGCTTCGGTTGCCGGAGAGATCGCTCGTTGCTTGCGCTTTGAAGGGCGTGCTACGCTCGGGTCTCTTTTCCGCGACATGCGAGACTTCGCTGCGGCATCCACCATTCGCCGAACCGCGCAAACCTTAATCGCACTCTTCGCCATATCGTACGGGTTTGCGCCATTGGCAAACGCGCGGAGTGCAGCATTCGCACAAGCAACAACGTCCATGCAGACAACGTCGCCCGCGCAGACGACGTCATCTCCGGAGAAAGCCTCGCCGGCATCGCCTGGCTGCCAGTATTCAACGGAAAAGCGCGAACCAAGCGTGGCAACGCTCGAAGCTGAGACGCAACACCGCACCGGCAACATCACCTACGCCGACGGCTGCGTTGAAATCCTCTACGAGAATTTCCGGCTGCGCGCCGATCACGTCGAGTACGACGACACGACAAAACAGGCAACTGCGCGCGGGCACGTGGTGATCGATCATTTGGCGCAACATGTGGAGGCGGAAGAAGCGACGTACAATTTGCAGACCGAGCGCGGCACTTTCCATCACGTACGCGCGACGATGCAAATGCAGCGCCGGCCGATTCCCACTCTGCTAATCACTCCGAATCCTATTTACTTCGAAGCGCGAGACGCTGAGCGCATTGACGAATCCACTTACAAAGTCCATCACGCGTGGATTACGGTGTGCCGGCCGGACAAGCCAACGTGGAAATTCTTCGCACCGGAAGCAACCGTCCGGCTCGAGAAAAACGTCCAGTTGGTAAACTCGCATTTTCAATTGCTCTACTTTCCAATCGTTTACTTGCCGTACGCCACATTTCCTGCGAGCCACCAGCGCCAATCCGGTTTTATGATTCCCGATCTCGGCAACTCTTCCGTGAAGGGCTACTTCTTCGGAGATTCTTACTACTGGGCGCCGAATGATTGGTCGGATCTCTCGATTGGCGCAACATATTTGAGCCTGCGCGGCTGGAGTCAAAACGGCGTACTGCGGATGCGGCCTTGGGCGAATACGAAGCTAGAGGCGAGTTATTACGGCGTGATTGACCGCGGTTTGCCAGAGCCGAGTGGCCCGCCACTGAAAGAAGGGGGACACGAGGCTCGCTTTTCGTTCGACTCGCTGCTACCTAACGGCTGGCGCACAGTTACTGATTTGGATCAATTGACATCGCTTACGTTCCGGCTGGCGTTCGCGGAGACGTTCTCGCAAGCGGTGAACTCCGAAGTGCGGAACACGGCGTTTGCGACCAATAACTTTTCGGGCTACAGCCTGAATATCGCGGCGATCAGCTACAAAGACTTTCTCAGCGACTCACCGGACACTTCGGTGACGCTTCGAAGCGCGCCCGAAGTGCGTTTTGATTCGGTCGAGCGCGCGCCTTTCGAGCATCTGCCGTTCTATTTTTCGTTCGACGCGTTTACCGGCGCGGTTCATCGCTCGGATACAGTAACGGGATTCGACAGCGGGAGTTTCGTTTCGCGAAGCGAAATTGCGCCGAGCGTGACCGTGCCGCTGCGCTGGGGCCCGTGGATCGGTGTGACATCAACTTTCACGCTTCGTTCGACGCGTTATGGCGAGCAACTTGGAACTTTTGGCGAACTGCTTAACATTCCGCTGGTTCGTACGACGGAAGAAGTGACGATAGATATTCGTCCGCCGGTCTTCGAGCGCGTTTGGCAAAGCGCGAACGCGAAATGGAAACATACGATCGAGCCCGACATCGTCTATCACTACGTTAATGGCGTGAACGATTTCGGCCGGTTTATTCGCTTCGACGAGGACGAAACGCTTACCGACACGAATGAAGTGGAATACGGCATCCGGCAGCGGCTTTTCCGCAAAGTGAATGACGACGGCGACGCCGTGGAATTTCTGAGCTGGGACATCAAACAGAAATATTTTCTCGATCCGACGTTCGGCGGCGCGTTGGTTCCCGGCGTGCGCAACGTGTTTGAAACGCTCGATGCACTCACGCCGTTTGCGTTTGCAGACGAGCCGCGCCGTTTTTCGCCGATCATCAGCGATTTCCGCGTGAGTCCAGGCAGCCACTACGACGCCCAATTTCGAGTGGATTACGATCCCACGCGCAATGAACTCACGGCTATCGGCGGGCTGCTGAAATTGAAGCCTTATCGCGAATCGTTCATCACCGTGGCGGATTTTTCGACGATCAATCTGCGGCCGGCTGTGCCGGCGCCGAATTTCGTTTACGAGTCGCGCTCAGACCAGGTACAAGCGCTGATCGGGTACGGCGAGATGAATCGCCGCGGATGGAATACTTCGATTGGTATCAGCTACGATCTGACGCAGCACGACTTCCAGAATCAGGTGGCGCAGATTACCTACAACGGCTCGTGCTGCGGCATCGGGTTCGAATACCGGAAGCTTTCTCTCGGCACGGTGCGCAGCGAGAACCAGTACAGGATTGTGTTGCTCATCGCCAATCTTGGTTCGGCTGGGAATTTGCGCCGGCAGGAAAAGATTTTCTGAGGATCTGAATTCCGTGCCGGGCGCAAAACTCGACGACCTACTTTCGTTAGACATTCAAAGCGTTGCGCCGCTGATTCGTGCTCGCAAGATATCGCCCGTCGAATTGCTCGAGGCTGCCCTCGAACGAATCGAAACGCTCAATCCAAAACTAAATGCATTTATTACCATTGCGGGCGAGCAGGCGAAACATGCCGCGCGAAAAGCTGAACGCGAGATTCTGCGCAAGCGGTATCGCGGCCCGTTACACGGAATTCCGATTGCACTGAAGGACAATATCGAAACGAAGGGCCTGCGTACGACGGCGGGCTCGAAGATCCTAGCGGATTTCGTGCCGGATGAGGATGCCGATGTGGTGCGGGCGCTGCGCCGTGCCGGCGCGATCATCGTCGGCAAGACGAATATGCATGAATTCGCTTATGGGATCACGAATGAGAATTCTCACTATGGCCCGGCGCGCAATCCGTGGGACCGTGAACGCGTCGCGGGTGGTTCGAGCGGCGGTTCGGCCGTTGCCGTGACGACTGGAATGGCATTCGCGGCGCTCGGGACGGATACCGGCGGCTCGATTCGAATTCCGGCGTCGCTTTGCGGAATCGTTGGGCTGAAGCCGACGTTCGGCAGAGTAAGCTGTCGAGGGGTGATTCCGCTTTCGCGGAGTCTCGACCATATGGGTCCGCTTACTCGTAGTGCGGTTGACGCGGCGCTGCTGCTCGAAGTTTTATCGAACACGCGGCACCCGTTTCATTCGCCTTTTTCAACGCGCAAATCTTCGAGGCGGACATCGCGACGCTCGAAGCCAAGAAAGTTAACGTTCGGACGGCCGAGCGAGTTTTTCTTCGATCACGTGAATGAAGAAGTAAAAGCGGCGATTGACGCCGCGATCAATCGTTTTGAACGAGCAGGGTCGAGCGTCGTAGAAATTTCATTGCCGGATGCAGCGAATTGGGGCGCAGCAGGAACACAGATTGCGTTAGCGGAAGCGCGGCAATATCACGAATCGCAGGGCTACTATCCCGCGCGCGCCGAGGAATATGGGGAAGATGTGCGAAAGCGGCTCGAGCAAGGCGCGACGGTGCAAGCCATTGATTATTTGCAGGCGATGGAAACACGGGAACGCGCGACCGCAGAGTTCGACGCGGCATTTGACACAGCGGACGTGATCGTTGCGCCTGCAACACCCGTTGCGGCGACGCGAATCGGCGAAAGCATGGTGACAATTCTCGGCGAAGAAGAGACGGTGCGCTCGGCGATGGTGCGGCTAAGCCGGCCCGCCAACGTGTCGGGAAATCCTGCGATGTCTATGCGGTGCGGTTGGACAAAAAATGGGCTGCCAATCGGACTGCAACTTATCGGAAAGCGCTGGGACGAGGCGACACTCCTGCAGATTGCGGCTGAAGCCTCCGCCGCTGACGGCGCGATGTAAATCCTTGCGGTAGAGCAGGATGCGAGATGTCGTTTTCTGGTTCAATGATGCAAGCGCGTAAGATTCGTCTGGCACCTGGAGTGTTCTGCGTTACCAGTAATCGGCCCGCGTGCGTCTAACTTATGAGTAGAAACCATGACGAGCTTCGAATTGGAGAAGTGGAGAAAGAGTCGGCGCGTGTCGCGTTGCTATGAGAAAATACGATTTAAGCGGGAACTTCACAGCCACAAGCGAATCCAATCGAGCGCACATCATTATCATGAAGTCATGAAGAGAAAAATTGGGTGACGTATCTATCTTCGCGGCGTTTCTCGCGGGGCTTGTCTCGTTCCTTTCGCCCTGCGTGCTCCCGCTGGTGCCGGGATATGTTTCGATGCTCTCGGGCATCGGCGTCGAGCAACTGAGCGAGGGCGAGGGCAATCGAGCGAGCGTGCTGGGCTCGGCGTTTGCTTTCGTGCTGGGATTCTCGATTGTCTTCATCACGTTTGGTGCGTCGGCCAGCGCCGTCGGCGAATTTCTGCTGAAGAATCGCACATTGCTGGCGCCCGTCGCTGGTTCGTTCATTCTGCTTTTTGGGCTGCATCTCACTGGCGTGCTCGCGAAAATTTCGATCGTTCTCGGAGCGCTGATCGGCGCCGTATTTGTCGCCGGTGGAATTCTCGTTGCGATGAAGCCGGGTGTGTTTGGCGAGCGGATTCGCCCCGTACATTTTCTTTCGGCGTCCGTGATTTTCTTTCTCGGGCCGTTTTTGACGCGCTGGTTGAACCGTGACATTCATTTCAGGACTCTCGGGGCGAAGCCCGGCGCCTTCAGCGGCTTTCTCCTGGGGTTTGCGTTCGCTTTCGGATGGACGCCGTGTATCGGGCCGATTCTCGCTGCGGTGCTGGCGATGGCTGCAACGAACCAGACGATTTGGCAGGGCGTGTTTTTGCTGGCGGTTTATTCTGCGGGCCTCGCGATTCCGTTTCTTCTCACTGCGATCGGGATTGGTAGTTTCTTGAAATTCTACAAGCGCTTCCGGCGCCACATGCATGTTGTGGAAGTGTGCAGTGGAGTTTTATTGCTGGCCATCGGCGGGCTGGTATTCATGAATCGCCTGACTTGGCTTTCCGGGAAGTTGAATTTTCTGAATCGGTTTTCTTTGTGATAGGAGTCGGCCGGATGAAGAAGTATTTTCCTTTTCTATTGCTGGCATTAATTCTAGGGACGGTGATGGGCGCATTCACGAGTTGCGGGAAATTCCTGCATAAGAGCAGCGCGGAAGAGGATGACGAGCCGATTTCAGGGCCGCTCGGGCCTGCGCCAAACGTGACGTTTAAGTCGCTCGATGGTAGTGAGATTTCTCTTGGAAGCTTGCGGGGCAAAGTCGTGCTCGTCAATTTCTGGGCCACCTGGTGCGAGCCGTGCAAGATCGAAACGCCGTGGATGATCGAGTTCCAGAAAAAATACGGCGATAAAGGCTTCACTATACTGGGCGTGGCGATGGATGACGAAGGAGCGTCGGTGGTGGGCCCGTTCGTTGCGAAGGAAAAATTCGATGTGGATGGCCAATCGCTGCCGATTCCATATCCGGTTGTACTTGGGAACGACGATCTCGGGACGAAATTCGGCGGCATCATGGGTTTGCCGACCAGCTTTATAATCACTCGCGATGGGAAAATCGACACGCGTGTGGTGGGCGTCGTGAGCCACAATCATTTGGAAAAAGCCATTCAACACGCCTTATAAATTTGGCGCGCTATTGCAAATCACTCGCGGGCTGCCTTAATCTAAAATTGTTATGATGGAATTGCGATGATGGACGAACAGGAATTTCAAAAGAGGTGCGACGCGGCGTTCGAATCGCTGCGCCGCCGGCTGATGGAAATCGGCGACGAGCACGATTTTCAAGTCGAGGGGGGCAGCGGCAAGCTCGAAGTGGAATTCGAGGATGAGGACGAAACGCGGTTCGTGATCAGCCCGAATACGCCGGTGCGGCAGGTGTGGATTTCCGCGCTGGCCACGAGTTTCAAGCTTGTGTGGTCGGACACCGCGAACGCATTCGTGCTGGAGAAGACGGGCGAGACGCTAAATCAAGTGATGAGCCGGATTCTCACGCAGCAACTGGGCGCGACGGTGAGCGTGTGATGCAGGCACGGCGCAGATTCAGCGTAGCTATCGCGGTGAGCTTCATTATCATCTTTGCCTTGGCAGTCGTTAGCGTGCCGCAGATTGCGGCTCAAACCGGTTCTTCATTGCCGAGCGGAGCGTCCGTCGCAAAACCGCACGCGTATGTTTCGCTCGATGAAGTTCCGGCCGGACATCCGTTCGAAGTCGCCATCGTCGTAGATATTCTCAACGGCTATCACATGAATTCGCACACCCCATCGGAGGAATATCTGATTCCGACTGGCGTAACGCTCGCGTCGGCGCCGGGATTTCGCGAAACGGGTACGACATATCCCGACGGGCAAATGCTGCAGTTCGATTTCTCGAAGGAAAAGCTCTCGGTGTACTCGGGAAGCGTCACGATTCGCGTGAAGATGGCGGCGGAGGCCGGGGCGGCTCAAGGTGAGGCAACGCTGCCTTTTACATTGCGATTTCAGGCGTGCAATATGTCGGCATGTTTGCCGCCGGCAAAAGTTGCAGTACCCGTGAATGTGAAAATAGTGGCGGCGAACGCGAAGCCGCACGCCGCCCACCCTGAAATCTTCAAGAGCCAGTCCAAGTAGCAATTCACGTAATGCCGCGAGTAATGCCCCAAGTAATTCCAGACTTCATCTAGATTATTTCTTCAGGGTGAGCAGGGCGCGTCGAATGCGCGTAACCACGCGATCGCGGCCCAGCGCAACCATCGTGTCGAATAGCGGCGGCGCTACAGCGCGGCCGACAATCGCAACGCGTGTGGCATTGATCAGCAGACCGGCTTTGACTCCCTCGGCAGCGGCCAATTGGCGCAGCGCCTGATCGCACGCGTCGTGATTCCAATCGGGCAAAGCTTCGAGGGCGTTTGCCAATTTATCGAGCAGCACGGGAACTTTCTCATCTTTCCAGAATTTCTCTGTCGCGTCCGATTCATATTCAAAATCATCGGTGAAAAATGCGCGCGCCCATGTGGTGAAATCGGGCAGGAGCCGCGTCCTTGCGCGGACGAGATCCACGGTTCGCGCAAACCAATCGCGCTGCTCGCCGCCCCATTCGTCCTGCCAAATCTTGGCCATGCGCAACTGCGCCTCAACGTGCGGCAACAGCTCATCAATCGGCATCTTCTGAAGATATTGGGCGTTGTACCACTCGAGCTTGGCGCGATCGAACACGGCGTTGGTACGGCTCACGCCGCCGAGCGAAAAGCGCGCGACAAGCTCGGGCGTCGGCAAGTACTCCAGATCTTCGCCCGGCGACCACCCCAGCAACGCCAGAAAATTTCGAAACGCTTCGGGCAGAAATCCTTCCTCGACATACGAAGTGACGCTCGTCGCGCCGTGGCGCTTGGAAAGTCGCGTGCGATCCGGGCCCAGAATCAGCGGAACGTGCGCGAAGATCGGCGGCTTCTCGCCCAGCCCCTGGTAGATGAGCACCTGTTTTGGCGTGTTTGAGAGATGGTCCGCGCCGCGGATAACGTGGCTGATGCGCATATCAATGTCGTCTACGACGACGCTCAATTGATACGTGGGCAAGCCATTTGATCGCAGCAACACGAAGTCTTCGATCTCCTCGTTCTGCACCTCGCGCGGCCCGAAGACGGCATCTTCGAATTTGGACACACCAGATTTGGGAACGCGGCAGCGAATCGCGTATGGCTCGCCAGCGGTATTCTTTTGAGCGCGTTCCTCCGGCGTCAGATCAACGCACGAACACGCGCTCCGGCGAAAACTCTTGCGCGCATCCGCGCTTTTCTCGAGGTCCCCGTCATCTTCAACCTCTTCGATGGGAGGGCCGGCATCCGCGCCCGCATATTGCGAAGCCTGGCAGTAGCATGCGTAAGCGGCGCCACTCGCGAGCAAGCTTTCGGCGGCGGCGCGATACAAACCCAGCCGTTGCGATTGGAAGTAGGGGCCTTCATCCCACTCGATTCCAAGCCAACGCAGGCTGTCGAGGATGCCCTCAACTAGCTCGGGGCGATTGCGCTCAACGTCGGTATCTTCCACGCGCAAGAGCAGCGTGCCGCCTTCGTGCTTGGCGAACAGCCAATTAAACAGCGCCGTGCGCGCACCGCCGACGTGCAGATAGCCCGTCGGCGACGGTGCGAACCGAACGCGAGGTTTCGACGAAGCAGACACCGACAAGACACTTTCCTTCCGTGTGGAGAATCCTGCATCTTAGCGGAATGCCCGCGCAAAATCGAGCCGCGCAAAGAAATGCATTCGAATACGCGATTTTTGAGTACTTTCGTACCGTTGTGAGCCGGGATGGAAGCACTTAATGTGTATTCAGTGCCTTTTTGCCCGGGTCTGTAGGTGGCACATCGTCCCCAGCGCCGCCAAGGGGCAGCGCACGGCCGTTAACCTCATGGAAACGCAAGGGCATAGACGCCGTAGCGGATTGCGTATTTCTTGTTACTCTCGGCGTGAAGGGGGATGTGCCGAATTGAACGGTGTTACGGGCGTTGACGCTCGTTTGACATGAGTGGAAGTGTTCTACTTGCGAGTTCGTTGCTGCTCGCGGTTTTCTTCGGGTCAATTTACCGCGAGAAGCGCCAGGCCTACCTGTGGGCGTGGTCGTTTGCGTGGATTCTGATTTCGATCTCGTTCGTCCTGCCTGTTATCGGTCTGATCCCATTTTCGCCGACTGGCCCTCTGCCGGAACCCGGAAGCGCCGCGCTGAACGTGATAGCGATGCGCGATTGGTTTCTGCTGGTCGCGTCCCTGGCGTTCGTCGCGGCAGCGAGGCTTTATGCGAGCCAGTCTCCGTGGACGCTGAGACTCGCGCTCATCGGAGGTGGTTCGGCCTTGTGGGCGGTGGCCTATAGCAAAGGCTGGGTGATATTGCCGGTGACAATCGGAGCGGGCGTAATGCTGCTCCTCACCGCGCGAACGTTCCTTCACGGCGGCCAGAAACAGGACTCGCGTTCAGATTTTCTCCTGGCGTTAGCATTCGCGGCGTGGGGCGTTCTGGTGCTACTTGCCGCTATTCAGCCGGCCACGCCTTCACTTACCGGCATTCACCTGCATTCGTTCGTCATCGTGCCGCAGTTCTTCACCGGCGTCGTGATGGTGATGGGCGTTTACGAGGAACAACGGCGTCGCGTCGAGCGGAACATGCTGGCGTTATCGAGCCTGAATCTGGCCACATCGAGCTTTTCGGGAAGCGAAATTCCGAAAATGCTGGCGCAAGCTCTCGATCGCGTCCTCAACGTCGTGCGGATCCCCGCGGGTGCCCTCTGCCTGCACTATGGGGAGAAGGACGGTCCAACATCAGTTGTAGCCACCGGGTTGAACGACACATTCTGCGCAGCGCTCCAGAGCGATAAACTGGATCACTTTGTCGTCGAAATGGTTTCGCGGCTCGGCGGCCTGATGGTGCTGCACGATTTGGACCGCAGCGCGAACTGGGAAGCACTGGAGCGCGAAAAGGGCTTCAAAAAGATTCGCGAGGAACTGCTCGCGCAGGGACTCAACACCGTCATCGGAATCAGCCTGCAATCCAAGGAACGCGTATTCGGCGTTCTGCTTCTCGGAACTCCCGACAGGCGGCAGTTCACGGCAGCGGAACTACGCCTCCTGCTCGCGCTCGGGCATCAGATCGGAATGGCTGTCGAAAACAGTTACCTCGTCCAGCAGACTTCGCGGCGCAGCGAAGAACTTCACATCCTCAACGAAATCGGACGTGTGCTGAGCTCAACACTCGAAACAGATGCGCTCTTCGAGAGAATCTACACGGAAATGAGCCGCCTGCTTGACGTGAGCAGCTTCTACATTGCGTTTTACGAGCCGGGCGACGTTATGGTGCGTTTCCAGCTTGAAATTGACGAGAACGATCGCATGCCGACTGGCGAACGTCCCGCGGGGAACCATCTCACCGAATACATTGTGCAGAATCGCCAGCCGATTTTGATTCGCGACAACGTGGGCGAGCAACTGAAGCGCCTGGGCATCGAGCCAATCCATAGCCTCGGTTGCTTCTGCGGCGTACCGCTAGTGCTGCACGATCACGCCATCGGCGTGATGGCAGTCCACAGCGCACGCGAGAGAGTTTTCGACGAAGGGCATCTGGAGATGCTGCGCGTGCTGGCCAGCCAGGCTTCCATCGCCATTGAAAATGCGCGTCTCTTCGGTGAGGAACAGCGCAAAGCGCGGCACCTTTCGCTTCTGAATGCCATCTCCAGCCATGCGATTACAACGCTTAACCCCGAAGAAATGCTCTGGAAGATCGCGTCGGAGATGGAAAAAGGCCTGACGTACGATCACATTGGCATCGCCATACTCGATTATTCCACCAGAGAAGTGGTGGTGCAGGCGGAAGCAGGCACGCGGCGCGATGCGCTTGGCAGGAGAATTCCGATCGGCGAGGGGTTGGTCGGCCACGTGGCGCGCTCTGGCCAACCCGAAATCGTGCGCGAGGTTCGCCAAAACACTCTCCAGACGGTCTTGCAGGGCAGTATTTGCGCCGCAGCGCTGCCAGTGCTCTATGCCGACCAAATGCTAGGCGTTCTATACGTGGAATCCGCCACGTTCGCCGAGTTCACCAAAGAAGAGATGCAGCTTCTCAGGACGCTTGCCGACCTATTCGCTGGCGCGCTACACAACGCCATCACGTTCCAGAAGGCACAGGAACAGGCGATCACGGACGGACTCACGAACGTCAAGACGCACCGATTCCTGATGGAAGCCCTATCGGCCGAATGGAAGCGCTCGACGCGCGCGACGCGGCAGTTTGCGCTTGTTTTGATGGACCTCGACCGATTCAAATTTGTAAACGATTTCTACGGGCATCTAGAAGGTGACGTGGTCCTGCAGCGCGTGGCGCATATTCTCGAGCAGAATTGCCGGCGCTCAGACGTCGTGGCCCGCTACGGCGGCGATGAGTTCGTTATTCTCATGCCGGAGACGAGCATCGAGCAGGCTCGGCAACTTGCTTCCAAATTGCGCGGATGGGTGGCATCGGACCCGCTGCTTCGCGATAAAAATATCACCGCGAGTTTCGGCATCGCGGGCTTCCCCATACATGGCTCGACGCCGCAAGAGTTGATTCAGGTGGCGGATTCTTCGATGTATCTATCGAAACATCAGGGCGGCAACGCGGTTTCGACTCCGGAACCATTCGACCCCGGAAAGACGAAACTCTGGAAGCAGGACGTTCTCGAAGCCTATCTCGGCGTCGCGCTCAAGCGCCAATTTACAACCGGCCCCGAAGCTTTCGACGAAATTCGCCGGCGCATCGAGCAGTTCACGCGCTCGCTCGCCGAGGAGGGCGGCAATGAGTCAATCCATCTTTTGCCCCCGACGGTGGTCGAGACCGTGACCTCGCTTGCCCATGCAGTGGATGCCAAAGATCAATACACGCACGGGCACTCGCAAAAAGTTTCCGAATATGCGGCGCTGCTCGCTTCAGCGCTTCAACTCGATCCCTCGGACGTGGAAGAAATCCGGCTCGCCGCGCTTCTGCACGACGTCGGCAAAGTCGGCATTCCCGAAACAATCATAAACAAGTCAGGGCCGCTCGACGCTTCCGAATGGGAAGTGATGAAATCCCACACCGAACTTGGCGCGCGGCTGCTCGAGCCCCTCCGCGCGATGGCTCGAATTCAGCTCATGGTCAAGCACCATCACGAATACTTCGACGGCTCAGGTTATCCGCAGCGGCTGGTAGGCGAACAGATTCCGCTTGGCGCGCGCGTCATCGCCATTGCCGATGCATTCGATACGATCACCTCTGAGCGTGCGTACAAGAAACCGCGCTCCACCGACGACGCGCTCGCGGAGATCGAGCGTTGCGCCGCGAGCCAGTTCGATCCCAAGTTCGTGCAGTCGTTCGTGGAAATCATGCGCCGGCCGTCCCAGCCTGAGCGCCAACCCGCCGAACTGGATTTCAACGAAGAACACCCGAAAACCGCAGCGCTGTAATCCGATTCTGCGTGCGTTCCACAACCATTCGCTTTAGCCCTCAATACAAGGCCTCCGTGTATATTTAATTCGACGAGGGAGAATCTTATGCAAACGGCGACCGTAGTCTGGGTGGAGAAGGAGGAGTTTCTGGTGACGCTGCCTTCAGGTCACACGATTCCGATTGATGCGGACCGAGCGAACAACTCCGCCCCCGGACCCATGGAATTGCTGCTGGCAGCTCTTGGCACCTGCACGGCAACCGATGTGGTCGCGATCCTCGCGAAAAAACGGCAGAAACTCGAGCGGCTGGAAATCGTTATCACCGGCGAACGCGCGAGCGAGATTCCGGCAGTTTGGACGAAGCTCGACCTCATATATCGATTGTACGGATCGCTCGATGAGAAAGCCGTTCGCGATACGATTGAATTGAGCGAATCGAAGTACTGCTCGGTCGCCGCGATGTTGCGCAAAACCGCGTTAATTTCCTTTCGCTACGAAATTCTTCCTGGGAAGGTTTAGTGTCACAATCGAATTCAGGCATCGCGGGAGCCGGGTAAAGGCCGTTTTTCTTGCGGCAATGGAGCGCGATTGCGTACAATCGCGGATTACATTTTCACGGGGTGTGAATGAGCAAGCGTATTGCAGCGAAAATTACAGGCGTTGCGGGATACGTTCCGCCGGGCGTAGTCACGAATTTCGATCTCGAAAAGCGCGTGGACACGAACGATGAATGGATTCGCACCCGCACCGGTATTCGCGAGCGCCATTATGCCGATCCCGGCGTGGCTTCGTCCCATCTCGGCACGGAAGCAGCGCGAAAACTCCTGGAAACGAACGGCGTCGATCCAGAGGAAATCGAACTCATTATCGTAGCCACCGTCACTCCGGACATGCTGTTTCCCGCCACGGCCTGCCTGATTCAAGATCGCCTAGGAGCCAAGAATGCATGGGGATTCGATCTCTCAGCCGCGTGCTCCGGCTTCGCCTACGCGTTGACGATTGGCGCTCAGTTCGTGCACTCAGGCGCACACAAGAAAGTCCTGGTCATCGGCACGGATGTGATGACTTCGATTCTCGATTTCAAGGATCGCGCCACGTGCGTTTTATTCGGCGATGGCGCGGGCGCTGTCCTGCTCGAGCCCAGCGATCCGAACACCGACGGCATAATCGATTTTTCGCACGACGTGGACGGCTCGGGCGGCTGCAATTTGTATATGCCCGGAGGCGGCTCGCTGCATCCGCCCACACATGAGACGGTCGATAAGCGAATGCATTACGTACATCAGGAAGGGCAGCACGTCTTCAAGTACGCTGTGCGCCGCATGTGCGAGCTTGCCACGCAACTCCTCGAGCGCAACGGGTACACTAGCAACGATCTCGCACTCGTCGTCCCGCACCAGGCGAATTTGCGCATCATTCGCGCGATGCAGGAACGCCTCGGAGTGGATGATTCGAAAGTCATGGTCAATATCGATCGCTACGGCAACACCACGGCGGGCACGATTCCTCTCGGATTGATGGATGCGCTGGAGCAGAAGCGCCTCCGCAAAGGCGATTTGGTGCTTCTGGTGGCGGTCGGCGCAGGCTACACCTCAGGCGCCATTCTTCTTCGCTGGGCCTACTGAGTTACGCATCGAAACAAAATTCAGAGCCCGGAGGCCCTGCCTCCGGGAGTACTGAACGATTTATTTCTGATCTGATTTGAGGCTTCTGGACGCTCAAACGCGAGGATTAGAACGATTGCATCTGCGCCATGCAGAGGCGATTGCGTTGCAGGCGCTCGCCTGCGACGACGGCGACGAAGCGCGCGCAGGCACTCATCTCGCGCTGCGACCAGCCTGCCATCGAGGGAGCTACGAATTTGGTGGCCGCGCTGATTCCTCGGAGTGCGACAAAATACAACCGCACTGGCCAGATTCTGCGATCTTCGCCGCCCAGGTTCGGGCTCAGCTTCAGCCATTCGGCAGCCGACTGGAAATTCTCAGTCTCTGACGCCGGCGCGTACGCGCCGAGCGCTGCGCGGATCTCCTCAGACACGGGCTTTGCAGCCACGGTGAGGAACGCGGCTCGCCAGGAGAGAAGCGCAAACTGGCCGAGGGCCGCTAGTGAGATCACGAAGATGAGTGCGGATATCATTGACACGACCATTGTGCTGTTTGCTCGTGTTCTGAACAATGGGTAGTTCGTACTGTTTGTGGTGTATCCTTCGGTGGCCAAACTTTCGTACCGGTGGGTCCACTGTTTGACGCCGGGCGCGCGTTGGCAAATACGCTGTAAGTGGTTAAAGATGAAGGACCTGTACGCCAGGAGGTTACATGCTGAAGCGCAACTTTGCGGCCTTTGCCGCGATGCTGTTCATTTCAACGTTCTTCCTCACGGCCGTAATGGCGGAATCTCGTCATTCGGAACAACAAGATCAGCAAGCGATTCGTAAGGTGCTCGACGATCAAACTGCGGCTTGGAATCGCGGCGATATTCCCACGTTCATGACGGGATATTGGAACTCGGAAAAGACCGAGTTCGTCGGCGCCGGCGGAATTTTGCGAGGATATTCGAACGTCCTTGAGCGCTACCGCAAAAGTTATCCCGATGCGACTGCCATGGGCCAGCTCAGTTTCGCGAATTTGCAAATCGAGATGCTGTCCAAAGATTCCGCGTATGTTCTCGGCGAATTTCATTTGCAGCGCAAGAAAGATAATCCGACAGGAGTCTTCACGCTGATCGTGCGTAAATTTCCGGAAGGCTGGCGGGTCGTTCACGATCACACCACGGCGTACCCGGCGGATTCGCAGCACCCGTAAGTTCAATTTCGTGATTTGATAGTCGAGGAGGATTTCCATTGCGCGCATTGATTACCGGCGGCGCGGGTTTTCTGGGTTCGCATCTTAGCGACAAACTCATCGAGCGCGGATGGGACGTCATCTGCATGGACAATCTCGTGACGGGAGCTGCGCCAAATATTGCGCATCTTGTCTCGCATCCTAAATTTCGTTTTGTCCAGCATGACGTCACACGCTATATCAACATTGACGACCATCTCGACGCCGTGCTCCATTTCGCGTCGCCCGCCAGTCCCGACGATTACCTGAAGCTGCCTATCCCGACGCTGAAAGTCGGTGCCCTCGGGACGCACAACACGCTGGGCCTCGCGCTCGCGAAAAAAGCCAAGTATCTCCTGGCTTCAACATCCGAATGCTACGGCGATCCCGAAGTTACCCCCCAGCCGGAGACATACTGGGGCCACGTGAATCCCATCGGACCGCGCGGCGTCTACGACGAAGCCAAGCGCTTCGCCGAAGCGATGACCATGGCCTACCATCGCTACCACAAAGTGAACACGCGCATCGTGCGGATATTCAATACCTACGGCCCGCGAATGCGATTGAACGATGGCCGCGCGCTCCCAAATTTTCTGTATCAGGCGCTAACGGGAAAACCTATCACCGTCTATGGCAGTGGAAAACAAACGCGCAGCTTCTGCTACGTCGCCGATCTCGTCGATGGCCTCATGAAGCTTCTCGATTCAGACGAGCACGAGCCGACCAACATCGGCAATCCGCAGGAAATCACTATCCTGGAATTTGCGGAGAGAATTCGCGAGCTGACACACACAAAAGCGGAAATCATCTTCAAGCCATTGCCGCAGGACGATCCGAAGCAGCGCTGCCCAGACATCAGCAAGGCGCGCCGGGTGCTGAATTGGGAGCCAAAAGTGGGACTCGCCGAGGGACTTCGCTACACGCTCGAATACTTCCAAAAGAAAATCGCGGAGACGGAAACCAAGCGCTAGAGCCCGAGGTCGCAACACGCTGAGCGAGAGTTAGTGCCGGTTATGATGCGCTTCGTCGTCAGGCCGACCCACGGAGTGATACTCAAAGCCAAGCGCCTTCATTTCGGCAGGTCCGAGCAAGTTCCGCGCATCCACGATAAGCGGCCGCGCCATCGAATCGCGAACGCGCGCCCAATCCAGCTTGCGGAATTCCGGCCATTCCGTCGCCACCACGAGGACATCGGCGTCTTCCGCCACTTCGTATGCTGTTTTCCCGAGATTCAGCTTCGGGTGACTCTCGTGCGCCTTTTCCATGGCTTCAGGATCAAACGCGCGGACGTGGGCTCCCTCAACCATCAATCGTTCCACCAGGTCAATTGCCGGTGCAAATCGAATGTCGTCTGTATTTGCCTTGAACGCCAGCCCAAGGACTCCCACTTTCTTGCCACGAACCACCCACAAAGCGCGGCGAATCTTCTCAACAACGTGGTCGATTCTCTTGTGATTGATCTTCTCAGCTTCCTTTAGCAACGTGAAGTCCACTCCGCAGCGCTCGGCAAGCCGCACAAACGCCTGCAAATCTTTCGGCAGGCAGAATCCGCCAAAGCCAAGGCCGGCGCGGAAAAAGCTGGTGCCGATTCGCGCGTCTTTGCCCACCGCGCGCAACACTTCTTCCACATCCGCGCCGAGCCGCTCCGCGAGATCGGCAACCATGTTTGCGTAAGAAATCTTCAATGCCAGAAAGGAATTCGATGCGTGCTTGATGAGCTCCGCGCTATTGATCGTCGTCACCATCCACAGCGGCGGTTCAACCGGCGGGCAGGCCGTCGCGTGCACCGGGCAATTGAACTTCTGCTCGAGCACAGGCCGGTAGATTTCGTGAAGCTGCTTTTCGGCTTCCGGGTCGTCCACGCCCACCACGATTCGATCTGGATGCAGAAAATCGCCCACCGCTGTTCCTTCGCGTAAAAACTCCGGATTCGATGCCACTCGAAATTCCGCGCCGCTGCCGCGTCCGTAGATTCCGAGCGCGCGTTTTAGTTGCTGCCCCGTTTGCGCGGGGACCGTGCTCTTCTCGACGACGAGCTTTGTGCCGCGAGCTTCCGCGGCGATGACGCGAGCCACGCTGTCAATCGCGCTCAAATCGGCATCGCCATTCGGCAAAGGCGGAGTTCCGACGCAGATAAAAATGGCATCCGCGGCCGCGACAGCCTTCGCGGGTTCGGAATCGAAGCGCAGGCGCGATTCGCGCCGGTTCTTTGCAATCACTTCGTCCAGTCCAGGTTCAAAAATGGGAAGCTTGCCCTGCTCGAGCGTGTGAATTTTGGCGAGATCGCTATCCGTACACGTTACGTCGTGCCCGATTTCCGCGAGGCACCCGCCCGTAACCAGGCCGACGTAACCGCAGCCAACAACTGTGATTTTCAATCGCAATTCCTTTCGCTAGGTCGCAAGCACTTGCTTGAGGCTTTAAAGTATTTTGAACTAATTGGTGGCATCGCCCAAGCGAATGTTTTTACGAGGACACAGCAGCCGAAATCAGCATCCGTAACCATCTTGGATTTTCTGCGTGCTGACAATGGCTCGGACTCCTCAAATGATCGTGAAATCCACAAAACTGCATATTTGAGATTTGTAGCGTCGGCGCTTATTCAGAGCACTCAGTTGGCGTGAGCGAGAACGAAGGTCGCCCGGTTAGGCCGGGCGACCGAATCGTCGTAGTTAATTAGCAGGTTCCTTGACGAGGCTTCATTGTGCCCGGCATTTATTCCCAGTAAGGGGTGTAGCCATAGTGTTTATAGATGCCGCTGCCCCAAGTGGCATCCGCCATGTTCGGCCAGCTGTTCTTATCGAAACCGGGAGCATTTTCCAAAAGTTTCTTATCGACGTTCAGGACGGCATGCTTTTCTGACAAGTTAAAGTGGAAGGCGTTCCAGGGAATAGCAAAATACTTATCTCCCATTCCCAGAAAGCCTCCGAACGATAGAACCGCGTAAGCAATTCGGCCAGCTCCGGCATCGAGTACGATGTCTTCGATTTTTCCGAGATCCTCGTTTTGTGCGTTGACGACTTTGCTGCCTATAACCGTTTTCTTTGCAGGGACGATGTCTGTGTATCTCACTGCTCTTAGTTCTGCCATATTGTTCTCCTTATACGTGGCATTTTCCGAATGCCACAGAAACCATCGATACCGTATACGGAAAAAATCGTCTGTGGATAGGGCAAATCCCTTATATTCTTCAAAAAATTACAGTAATGAGCGCACTCGAGAACGAGATGGGATTTCTCTGAGGCCGCTCATTCTCATGCCGTCAGCCAATGGCGAGAACAAAGCTTCCGGATGCGATGTTGCGACCAGAATCGCAGATTGTTTCGACTTCAATTTGGTAAATCCGCAGGGAATCTCGAAGTGCCAGGAATGCACGGATCTCGAACTTGTGCGCGACGGCGATCAAAATATTCCAACGAGAAATGTGTGGTCAACGTAAGGGTCGACGGCACAGGATACTTGCCCGAATCTCTTCACGCGCCCGAGGAGTGTTGAAGAATGCCAGCCAAGAACGTGTTTATGTCTGAGTGGTCGGCAACCGGGACGTTAGGGGGTTGTTGTTGTCCGTCATTCCAGCGCGATGCACATCTTGTTCGGCTAGACTGAACAGTAACCGACGCATGATTGAGGAGCGAAAAAATGAATGGGGAGACTTTTGCCGGGCTGATGCTTGCCACCATATCATTTGCACTAACGGTTCTGGCAAGGGTGCAGCTAGGAAAGTCGTTTGCGGTAACTCCCGAGGCAAATGATCTGGTAACGCACGGTTTATACTCGCGCTTGCAACATCCCATGTACGTGTTTGTCGATTTGACCCTTTGCGGGATTGCACTTGCCGTAGGTCATTGGTATGTGCTGCTGCTTTTGGTCATCTTGGTGCCGCTGCAGATCAGAAATGCCCACAGGGAGCACACGGTGCTCCGAGCAAAGTTCGGAAAGCGCTATGAGGTCTATCGCCGTGCTACGTGGTTTTAAAGCAGTCGGTGCGGTCTCGGGGCGTGCCAGAGCCATGCACGTCGACGTAGCTTGTTATGAGGAATATGCTCGGATTGTTGGCAATCTGAAGTAATCCATTTCATCCGTCACGTGGCCCGCTGGCGGCGACTCGTTCGCTGTTCCCTCGCCGTGAACGCGACGGGGGCGTGAAAATTTTGATAGTGTCATTCAGTCATTTCACAGACACAACTAAGTATTGTGTTTTACTTTCGACGAAGCTTCCATGGCTTGCAGTTGCGCGGCTTCCGCGCTATCCGAAGTTTGGCATGCAACAGGATCGCTCTTCAGGTGGCTGACTAGAGAACGCCACACCATAGCGTTATTCAGATCACGTATTGATGCTCAACTCATGGCTTTGCGTTTTTCAAACTGGAAACCCAGCGAGGAATCGCCACTTGCAAAACCATAGGCCGTGTTTCGACCAGCTCCGCCTTCGAGCCAAATGAGACCGAATCTACCGTTCCAACATGCGGAAAGTTGAGGGAAGCAGCCGACTCAGTTCTAACTAAATCCTTTGAGCGGATGGAACCTATCGAACCCAGGCCCCTCGTCATGATTGGTTCGACAGTGTTGCGATTCTTCCCAAGCCCAAGAGCCGATGATCCGCAGTCACGAGAGTCAGGCCAAGTACCTCCGCCGTGGCAGCCAAAAACCGATCCGCGGGATCTTGATGCGGGAGCGGCAATTCTTGAGCGGCGACGACGATCTCGTGTGTCAATGGTGCTTCGCGCATATAAACAGTTGATCTCGTCACCCAATCTCGGACGCTGACGTGCAACTGTATCCGACCTTTGGCATGCAACAGCAGGGCTTCCCAGATGCTGACTGGAGAAAGCCACAGTTCGTTATTGAGATCTCTCAATTCATGCTGGACGCGTCGCGATAGTCGCTTGGGCTCGGCCAAACTCCAGAGCCAAATATGCGTGTCAAGCAAGAGTTTCAATCTTTCAGCGCCTCAATTTTCTGAATATCGATGACTGGGGCCACTACGTCACCGACGATATCCATACTGTCGGACATTGAGCCTAACCAGTTGCGTTCATCCGTCTCTGGATCCACTGAAACCACGTCTGCTATCGCTTTGCCGCGTTTGGTTATCCGCAGCGGAGTTTTCGTCTTACTGACTTCTTCGAGCAGCGACAGGCACTTCGCTTTGAATTCGGAGATAGCAATTTCCTGAATTGATTTCCTGTTCTTGATCGTCACAGTATGGTCCTCTTGACTACTTAAACATACTATAGTCATAAAAAACGGTCAATATCGAATTTTATAAAATATGGCTGTACTCGAGTGAAAGAGTACTTCGGGACCCTGACTCTGCCCGTGATCGCCTTCAGGCGCGCACCACTCCCGCTTCCCTCGCGTACGTCATTGCTGTGGTCTGCTCGCCCGCAACATCCAATCGAGTCGGCAGCAGGCGAGCGCTCTGCTCGAACCACTTACGGAGGTCCGCCCGCTCAGCCTCCGGTAGGCTATTGAGTCACAAGTCAACTGTCCTCTTCGATTCGTCCATCCATACGATTTCGCTAAGGGGTTTGAACGTAAATCGCACCGGGAGCATGCGTGCTCGTGCTCGAGCGGAGCGTCGGCCCAAAATTGCAGCCCGTCCTCGGACGCATCAATGACGATTTCTCGATTTTGGTTGGCGAGGCTGACGTAGACTAGGGCGATAAGTTTGAGGATCATGCACGCCTTCGGACAATTCGCTAACCATGCATCCTCTAATTCCCGCGTCAATCCGCAAAACTACGTCAGTGTTTGTACCTAGAATCGTTGCGGTTACTGATAAGAATGTGTACCAAAGCGAACTGACCGACTTCCGCCAGGCAAATAACCTTGTGGGGAATCGCAGCGAGCTGCATCGGGCGTCGAGGGTGAAATGAACAAGTCTGTGGAGTTTGCAACTGTTTCCAGTACGCGCGGGGCCGCCACAGTTGAGAGTGTGGCGGACATTCTCGAACGCGAGCTCGACAATCTGATTAAGGCGTGGCTTTCCCGGGTCGATCTCGAGCCAGACCTGACCTGTATTCATCTGACCTTTGAAGAACGCACGGGCCACCTTCCTCATCTTCTGCATGAAGTGATTGCGCGGTTGCGTCTGGACGCAGGGACAAAAGCTCCGATTTCGGAAGCGGCGGCCATTCATGGAGATTTGCGACGCAACCAAGGCTACACGGTAGCGATGGTGGTCGAGGAGTCGCGCCTCTTGCAGGTCACCATTTTTACGACCCTACACGAGAATGTGAAGCATTTAGAGTTCGAAATGCTACTTCCCGACGTTGTGACCATTGCGGATGAGGTGGATGCGCAGTTGAAGCATCAAGTGCTGCGTTTCATGGCTGCGGATTCAACCAAGGCAAGTGCGTCGCGGTCGTTGGAGTAATCCAGATGCCGAGCCAGCTTACAGCTGCGAAGCCAACGAACTCAAAAGGCGCAGCCGGGTGCGTACTGCTGATCCAAGCCGTAGCAGACGATGCGGCGAGAATATTGAACGAATTGGGTTCGGTTTCGGACGAGCGGTTCCGTGTGGAGTGGGTTACTGATCTCTCCAGCGGGATCGAGCGGTTGCGTAGCGGCGGTATTGGGTCCGTAGTGCTCGATCTCGCATTGCCCGAGCGTCACGAGCTCGAGGCGCTCGACAACCTCCTGAAGGTCTCGCCTCGCGTGCCGATTTTGATTTTAAGTGGGCTCGATTCGGAGGAAAGCGCGAGGAGAGCGGTAGAGCGCGGGGCCCAAGACTACGTGATCAAGAACCCAGCCGATAGCTATCGGCTGAGACGGGCTGTGCACGCGATGATGGATCACCGTGAGGCCGAAACAACGGTGTTGGAAATTGAGGCCACCAGCCTGGCACTTGTTTCTATCGGGGAGGCAGTCCTGCGCACAGATATACACGGCAACGTCATTTACCTAAATCAAATGGCGGAGACGATGACCGGTTGGTGCCGCGAGGAGGCCTTAGGGCGTCCCGTTTCGGAAGTACTTCGGATTGTCGAGGGAGCCAGCGGTGAAACTGTTCGCGCCGCTCTTGAAATCGCAATCGGGGAATACAAGAACGCAAGCCCGACAGCGTCTTGCGTAAATTGCGTCCTGATTCGCCGCGATGGTTTCGAGCTTGGAATTGAAAATACAGTGACGTATACCCATGGCCAGGATGGGAGCGTGACGGGGGCCGTCGTGGCATTTCACGACGTGAGCGCCGCTCGAGCCAGATCAGTCGAGTTGTCGCGTCAAGCGCGACACGATTCCCTGACTGATTTGCCAAACCGAGTTCTGTTCAACGACCGGCTGACGCAAGCGATTTCACTGGCGGTGCGCCAGTGCAAGCAACTCGCGGTGATGTTTCTGGATTTAGATGACTTCAAAAAGATCAATGACTCCTTAGGTCACGCGGTGGGCGACAAGCTGCTGCAGTCGGTAGCCAAGCGACTGGTGAGTTCCGTCCGGCGGACGGACACGGTAAGCCGGCAAGGCGGGGATGAATTCGTGATTCTCCTCTCCCAAATTGAGCGGAGGGAGGACGCGGCCGTCAGCGCGAGAAAAATCATTAGGGCGATCAGTGCGCCGCATAATTTTGATAACAAGAGTCTTGATGTCGGTGTAAGCATCGGTGTAAGCACTTACCCGACCGATGGGGCAGACGCCCACAGCTTGATGGATAAGGCAGACACTGCGCTGTATGAGGCCAAGGAACACGGCCGGAATACCTATCAGTTCTTTCGACCGGAAATGAACGCACGACTTGCAGAAGCACGCTTGCTCGAAGGGGAATTGCGCTACGCACTCGGGCGGAACGAGTTTTTGCTGCACTATCAGCCTAAATTCAATCTTCAGACAGGGCAGATCACAGGAGTAGAGGCGCTGGTACGTTGGCTACACCCGCAGAGGGGATTAGTATCCCCGGCGCAGTTCATCCCCGTCGCGGAAGAGTGCGGCTTGATGCTTCCTCTCGGGCGGTGGGTATTACTCGAAGCATGTAAACAGTCTCGAGCATGGAGCGATTCGGGTATTGGAGTTGTGTCGGTAGCTATAAACGTGTCGGCGGCCGAGCTCGAAGACAAGGATTTTCTGTCAGGAGTCCGGGCCGTACTGATTGCGACGGGGGTAGATCCTCCGAATTTAGAGCTGGAAATGACCGAGAGCGCGCTGATGGACGACGCGGAATCTACATTAGTCACACTGCGCGCATTGAAAGCCATGGGTGTGCAGTTGGCAATCGACGACTTTGGCACCGGTTATTCCAGTTTTACTTATCTTCGGCGTTTCCCGGTGGATGCATTGAAGCTCGATCAATCCTTCGTGAACGAGATTACTTCCGACCCGAGTGATGCGAGCATTGTCGGTGCCATGATCAATATTGGCAACAGCCAGAAGCTGCGAGTAATTGCGGAGGGAGTGGAGAACAGCGCCCAGCTCAAGTTCCTTCAGCGCCATGGATGCGATGAGGGGCAAGGCTATTATTTCAGCCATCCGATTGCGGCGGAACAGGCCGGGATTCTGCTTCAGGCCGGCGTTCACAAAGGCGTAAGAATGTCCTTCGTACAACCTTAGGTAAATTCTCATGTTAGAAGCGCCAGCCGGTAACTCCAGGCACGACGGGGCAGCGCTACTTCTATTCCGATCAGACCGGCGTAATTCGGTTCAACCCCACGGGCTCGGCCTCATCCACTTCTACAAGGGTAACTTAGCGCAAGAATAAGAAAGCGACGTTCTCGTTCGAGTGTGCGCCGCTTCCCTGTTTGACGTGAGTACCTGCAAATTAGACATGAGCCATTGAAGAAGGTTGCAGCCAGGGGTTGTCAGTCTCCTAGATTAACACCCCCCCGGCCTTGTCCGCAGGGCGATGTGCTTCAGGGGTATGGACGCCTTCGAGCAATGAGCCTAGCTTACTTCGTCCGAATGTTACGGCAATCCGTAGGACTACGTCCGTATTTGTACTTATAACGTTATAGTTACGGCCAATTGTTGACATCAAATCGCAGAGGTGATATGTACGATATCGTACCAACTGTACAGTATTGAACAGCTACAAGAATCAGGCGTGAGCTAGGTGATGTCTTTCCAAAAAGCGAGTTCACGAAGTCCTGTTTTCGATATGAAATCTTTTCTCGGATCGTCGGGTTTGGGGAGGAGCGTCAGAGAGTTTCGAAAGAGAAAAACGATCTTCGCGCAGGGCGATACCGCCAGAACGGTCATGTATATTCAGCAAGGCGCCGTGAAGCTAACGGTAGTCAACCCAATGGGCAAAGAGGCCGTTGTCGCCATTCTGGGACCAGGTGATTTCTTGGGAGAAGGTTGCCTTGCGGGGCAGTCCAAATGCATTGCGACTGCGACCGCGATTGTTCCGACCACGGTCCTGATCATTGACAAAAAAGAGATGATTCGCGTCCTCCACGGAGAACACGAGTTCTCCGACCGCTTCATCGCCTATATGCTGGGGCGAAACATCCGGGTGGAGGAGGATCTAATAGATCAGCTCTTCAACTCCAGCGAGAAACGACTGGCTCGCACTCTATTGCTGCTGGCGCGCTATGGTGCGCAAGGCCGTCCTCAAAAGGTTCTTGCCAAAGTATCACAAGAGACCCTAGCTGGGATGATTGGCACGACGCGATCCCGGGTCAATTTTTTCATGAACAAATTCAGGAAGCTCGGTTTTATCGAATACAATGGAGAGATCCGGATCAACAATTCTCTCCTCAGCGTCGTCCTGCGCGAGTAGCGAACAACAAACTTATCTGTGGGCTGTATTTTCGGTGAGTGGGAAGCTGATCTCAATGGTGGTCCCGCCTGGGCCGGAGCTGATTCGGAAGCGCCTTTTCATAACTTGTGTCCGCTCCCGCATCCCAGCGATGCCTACCCCGACAAGGCGCGTGCCTAGTAAAACTCTTTGAGAACATCGGGGGCGATGCCACGCCCTTCGTCACAAATCATCATGGTGATTTCCTTAGCATTTTTGCGAATTTTGATCTTCGCCAAGTGGCTTCCCGAATGGCGATAAATATTCGCGAGACTCTGCTGAACGCTTCGAAACATTGCAGCCTCCGTATCTGCGGATAAGCGCCCGATATCCCTTGAAATGTCCAGTTCGACGCGGATGCCGCTGCGTTCCGTGAAACCGTCCGAATACCACGACAAAGCGGTAGCGAGTCCCATTTCATCGAGCATCCCACTTTCAGACCATCGGTCTTCGGTTGCAATCTGGGCACTCGTTTGGCATCGTTCCGTGACGCGGGCACTGTGGAGGTAGTCCTAAGTCCGTTGGCGCCGGCATCTTCCAATCGTTCCTGTGGAAACATGATGCCCTCGCTCATGACGCGGCCCTCCTAATTTTCATTTATCAGGGTAAACCCAGTGTGTTCGTTACGGATCGCGGGAATTCTATGTGGAGGGAGTTCGGCTCTGTCCCAAAGGAAACACTTCCAAAGGAGCCACCCAAAAAGTAAAGCGGAAGTCGAACGGATCGGATGTTGTCAGGAATAAAGGGCCGAATATTTAGGCGAAGTATCCGGCCCCCTGGGGTGGGACGTATGTGAAGCGTCCCGTGTCATTTGTTTTTTAATAATCCGTAAAGCTTCTGGCGCCTGTTCAATTTAACACATGTTCTTAACGTGCAACTGGCTGACCTGGGCTGAGCGGGATTGATTCGACTCACGTTTTCATAGGCCTCGGAGGATCGTCTAGCCAGGTGCCTTGTTGCCATGTAGGGGTGGCCGGAGTTCAATCGTGACATCCTGTTGAGCTTGGACGGGCCTTTCGTTCAAGAGAGTAGGCTTGTAGCGCCACACGCGAATGGCGCTCATCGCAGCAGGAAGGAGAGAGATCGGGCCACTCACGGGCCTGATGCCCATGACTTGGCCGAGCTGTCCGATGGTGACGCGGACCTTTACGGTTTCTGTGGATCCATAACGATACCCCGACCTTGGAAGGCGAGGCTCAACATACGAAACAAGCTCCCCAACTTGCATTCGAGCGGGTTGATGAGCCACCGCAGGTCCGGGCTGAGGAAAAACAAGAACGGAAAATCGCGAGGTAATCGCGAACGAAGAGGAGACGGCGATCAGTTTTTCCGGAAAAATTACCCTGATAGGCTTGCCGCCTTCGGATGGCGCAGTGACAAGGATCCCGGGACGCGGGGGCTGGTACGGCGCTGCGCTCCTCGGAGGTGTTACGCTGCGTGGGGCGGGATTTCTCGGGACGGCACTTATCGGGCCAACAGCCTTGGGCGAACGTGCGGGCTCTGGATTCGCGGGTGGCGGCGCGTTTCCTTCGATTGGGCCGGTCGAGCCATCATGCCCAGCACTGCTTTCGGGGCTGGCAGATGGTCTAGATTCTATTATCGGATATGAATTTGAATCTGCAGAGGGTACTTTCTCAAGGGATTCAGAGTTCGGGGTACTTTCCTTGGAATTTTCTTCAGAAGGCATAGGGTCATCGAGTTTATTAGCACCCGAAGAGTCATCGGAATCAATGTTTGATCGGTTCGTCACTGCTGGAGATGGTCCGGTCGGTCTCAAGCGGGTAGCTGAATCTGCGTGTGGTGCCTTAAGGGATTGAGCGGATCGGCTTTCTAAGCGCGATTTTTTCGCCTCCGACGCTGGCGGAGTTACTTCAGGCGTATTGAAGGTATTCGCGGCCGGTGGAGTAGAAGTTGGCGAAGTTGTTTCGCCTGGACGATCAGGCAGTGTCGGTGACGTGGCATCAACAGCCAGAATTGATTTCTGAGTGTCTCGAAGGCGTTTTCTGAGCGGGCCGCGTTCCACTGTGAGCCCAACAGTGAAGCCGATCACCGCGAACAAAACCACGAATACGGCGACCTGAAATCCGGATATTTCAAGAATATGAAAGTGTGAGGGCGAGTCCTCGACACGATCCCCTGACGACTCGACCCTGTCTGTTCGAACTTGCGGTCCGAAACCCGCGACTGGAGTATCGTGATGCACTTTTTCCTGGAGATCTTCGACGAGAGATAGAGGCGCCACGCTCTCAGATGCTTGGGGCGCGATGTGTGAGATCATCTCTGGCGAGAAGGTTTGGACTTGATCCGGGGAAAAATTTCCAATCGGCTCTGTTGGGGAGTTTTCGAGGGTCGGCGGGACTTGACTCTCAACCGACTCGGGGGCCAGTCCGTGACTTAGCTCGGGAATAGAGGTCTTGATTGGTTCGGGCGCGAAGTTCTTTGCATGTTCGGATGGAAAACTGGCCGCTAGGCTCTGCGGAACATCGCCCATCGAGATTTCCGCAGCACGGGCAAACATTGAAATACCGGCGTCGGTGTGAGTGCCCGTGGGAATTGGGAGCGGATCCTTCTGTGGTTTGATTTCGCCAATCGTGGAGGTACGTTTTGCATAAGTACTTTCAGACGGAAACATTTCCGCGTAACGCGTTGCTGTTTCCTCATCGCAAACCGATGGGTTGCTAAAAATCGTTTTGGACTTGCGAGAACCGGTTTCCAAAGGCTGGTTGTCGCGACGAAGGAGCTTCGGTACTTGTTCAAATTGGCGCTTTTCGGACGCGATCCAATTTGAGATTTGATTGCGGGCGTCGGCCGTGAGATCAACAAATCGGATGCCAGCGCCTTGTTTCGACGCCGCTAGCCACACAATCTGCCCGGAGATTTCGATGCTTTGACTGGAGCTGGGCAACTGAAAACGAATGCGTGGGAGGTAGTCCCCTCCCACAAGGAGATCGGCGACAGCAACGGCCATGCCCATCTCACTTATATTGAGGACGATGCCGCCGTTGGAATCGCCTAACATGACGTACGCGAGAGAAGCGGGAGTGGTGCGCTCCTGAAGGCGGCGATCACGGGCAGGAGCCACGGCCCCGAAGTACCCTTGCAGATCTGACATGTCTCTATCCCCACCGCTTCGTGCGGTGCACGGACTATAAAGCCGCCATAAATCGATGGATGGCGGGAACGAGAAACCGGTATGTGATAACCGTGAACGCGTTGGGCTGGGGATTCTGGTTTAGTCCAGTAACTGTTGGTGCAGGCGCAGGGCCAAAACTTCTTTGCACGAATATTGTGAGGTTAAGCCTTAAGTTACTATGTGTTGGACAGGAGTCTGCGAAAATCTAATGTTTCTTTGGCGTGAGAATTTCTGGTGGATTTCACGCGGAGGCGGTGGTTCTCAACCACCCCCACCAGTTCGGTTTCAAAACCGAAGAGGATTTCAGCGGTATGGCCCATGAATTAACTTCCCTCGTTTGAATAATTGTTGAAATGGCGCACTGCCGCGGTTAAACCTCTTTTAAAATGAATACTATTGCAGAACTATTGACCACCGCTCGGCGGGCGACACTAAAATTGCGCTTGCCTCAACCCATGCCCGAGTGCGACAGATCTCCTGCCTCACGATCATATTCTTGTAGACAATTCGGCCGTTCTGCATGATAAATGCACCTCCCAGCCCCAAATTGAAGTCATCGTCGGATTTGTCTTTGTCGTTCTGGCGCGGCACTGGCAGCGGCGGCGTATGCGCTTAATATCCGACGTCTTTTCTTTTAAATCTGTTTCGGTCAGGAGACTTGTACCATTCTTTCTTTGAACGCAAATGAGGTCCTCAGGGAAACCGAAAATTTGCTTCCCAGCCCTGTCATAACAACAAGTTTCCAGAGCCTGTACCGATTCCGTCCCGTAGAACAGTGGCGCTGTTGGCGACGCGCGGATAGCCTCTCTGTAGGTGCAATAACTAACCCGGCGCGTTCTGCTGGAAAGCAAGCGGTCTGCTGGCAACACTAACTCAACAGGGGTAAAGGCTGGACCATGAAACCAAGGACTCTGATTATCGCGGGCACGCTGGCTCTGATTGTGTGTATGGCTCCGTCATTGTTTCCGGTACAGGCGCAGACCACACAAACCAGAACGGTTGCAGATACAGAAGTAGGCTCTATCTTTCAAAGTCCAGATGGCGAGTTTTCTTATTCTGATTACGGTGGATTCGTTGGCTCTCCAAGCGGCACGTTGGCTCCGCGGTCCATAGTCGCTGTATATGGGCAAGCGTTTCAGGTTGCACCAGGAACTCTATACGGCCAGCCTCTAGCCACCTTTTACTCCGACCTAAAATCGTACCAAGTCGCACAGGTTGCCGCGGGAAAAGCTCCAATCTTCGTCACCGCAACTTATGACGGGACCTCGCGTCCTGTTTATTACGGGCCGTCACTTGGTCTAAATTCTGCTGGAGTTCCTACGGCATCTTCGGAAAACTGGCAGCAAGCGGTAAACGTCAGTGACCCTCGGTTCGTGAATCTTTGGATTGCAGATTATGCTCACAAGGTCTTAACAGGATCAACATGGCTCGAACTAGACGAAGGCATCTTCGAGTATGCGGTCTATGGCGTATTAAACGACGATGGGGTTTACGTACCCGGCGTAAAGTGGGATGAACCGTTTCCACAGAGCGACACAGCCTTCCTTGAAGGCATAGGGTCGTTCTACAACCAGGTCGCAGCGTATAACGAGACAGCGACTGCTCCAGTTTATACGGCAACAAACTTAGGTTCCATCTCTCAACCCGCCTTGTATTCCACGGTTTTTAACGGTGCTCCTGGCGTCGTATTTGAGAATCTCTATATATGGTTTACGAATCCGACCGCTACGGTAAGAAATGAGTTTTATGACCAGAGCTTTCAGTTGTTTCCGTGGTTGGCTACGCAAAATAAAGTAGGCATTCTCAGGGCTATACTCCCAAGCGGTCAGGCCAATCTTCTTTCATCTTTCGCGGAATATTCTCTCCTTAAGGGGATGAACTTCTTCTTTGCGCCAGGAAATACTAGCGGAGAAAGCACCAATCCAGATCTTTGGTCTTCATATTCCGCGGCATTGGGTAAGCCGATAGCAGCCATGACATCAGGTAGCCCCAGTTCCTTGGGCGCCGGTTACCGATTGTACCAACGTAATTATGAAGGCGGAACGGTTTACCTTAATTGGACAGGCAGCACACAGACCGTTGCATTGAGCTCCAAGACAGCTCATTACAATCCGAGTGGCACTCTGGTGACATCGATTACGATCCCTGATGGCGTGGGGACGTTCGTCAGTTTCGAGAAAAATAATCTCCCCATGCCCGAAATCGGACCTGTCTATAACAAAACCGTCGATGGCCCAGTCACGGTAACTATCGGCCCCACTATATCCGGTGCCACCATCCGTTATACGACGAATGGCGCTGCAGTAACTGACAGCTCTCCCATTTACTCTGGGCCGTTTGCACTCTCAAGCAGCGCTACGGTACAAGCGCGAGCATTCTTAGGGGGAAGCAACCCAAGTTATGCCTCGGTAATCGTTTATACGATTAACTGATATTAAGCATCTGTCGCAACTTGCGGCCTGATCGCCTTAAACTTCTCCATTTGATCGGGCCTCTCAGGCGGATTGCAAGGCCCCTTTTGTCGTCGGACGAGGCTGAGAGCAAATCGCCCGCAACAGCTAATTATCGAATTTTTATTTCGAGGAAGCCTCGCAGCCATCTGCTTCCATGTCTTCAAGCTGTTGCGTTGCTTCCGCGCTTCCGCGCTTCGACGCTTCAATCAGCAGCACCCGGGCTTGATCGCAGTTGTGCGGCACGTCATGTCCCGAGACATAGAGATCGGCAAGAAGAATCGCAGCCGTCGTATTCCCCTTTTTCACTGCACCCCATAGCCACTTCATGGCAACCGGGGTTTCGGCCTTCCCGCCCCCTGCCTGAAGGTACTGCAATGCAATTGAGAGTTCGGCCGCGCCCGGGCCGTCGGATAATGGCAACGCTGTATCACTTTCTGGCTGGATTCGATGAGTCTTCGACGGAGGCCGCAGCAGCGGGCTGATTTCGGTGGATTGAGCTGAGCTCCGCGCATCCGCCTTCGAGCCAAATGAGACCCAATTGTATAAATCACGACTAAGCGATTGCGTGCCTCCACCGGTTCGCCCAAAGAAAACGAGGACGGCGCCACATATGAGCACGAACACGAGTCCCAGCATCACCATGAATAGCGCTCTGCGAACACCGTAGCGTCGACTGTCCGGTTGAGAAAACCGCGCGCCCGCTGACGGCCGCCAGGGCGCTGGCTCGCCAATCTCCCCCAGTGCTTCCGCTTCAGTTGCTGTGGTCTGTTCGCCCCCAACATCCAATCGCAGCGGCAGCAGGCGCGCGCTCTGCTCGAGCCACTTACGGAGGTCCGCCCGCTCCGCTTCCGGTAGGCTATTGAGCCGCAGTCCAACTGTCCTCTTCGATTCGTCCATCCATACGATTTCGCCGACCGTATCGATTTCACTGAGGGGTTTGAACGTAAATCGCAACGGGAGCATGCCCTGCTCGTGCTCGAGGGGAGCGTCGGCCCAGAATTGCATCCCGTCCTCAGACGCGTCAATCACGATCCCGCGAGTTTGGTTAGCCAGGTTCACGTAGACTAGTTCGTAGGGCTTTGCTCTGGGGATTTGTCGGCGTTCCGTGAGCATTGACTAAATCTCCTTTGGGCGCTTGCGGAACATTATTGACATTGACGCCGGCGCACTGTGGCTCATTGCGTTCTTTGCTGCGATGGAATCTACCTTCTCGAACAATCGGTAGGCTGGGCGCCGCCGACTGGGTTCCGGCATTCTACCTCAGAACTCGAACGGTGGTGTCCAGGATCGACATTCCTCTGGACCCTAACGATGATAGTGATCGAGTATCTACATCTCTCAGTACGCTTAGTACTTCGAACGGTACTTGACATGAGTGATAAAAGACCCTAGAGTCCTCGCCTCGTTCCTCGCAATGTTTCTTCGCACGAAAAAGATAGATTGGAAATAGACATGGAAATGAAAACACGTCAGAACTACCAACATCATTTTTTGGCAGAAGAAACAAATGTTTCGGGACGGGAGTTTGAGACAACCGTGTTTCTCGAAAACATTTCCGCGAGCGTTGGTGAGCGACTGATCGCACTTCATTTCGCTTTGCGGATGTTCGATTCGATCTCGTGCGCATCCGACCGCGAAAAGGTGAAGTACATAGTGAAGGCGCAGCTCGATTGGAGCGCGGAGTTGATAAATTATGACAGGGATAGGGTCGCCGGAATGCTGCCCTTGGTAAAAATACCGTCCACTGCGCGGATGGGACTCAGAATGAAGGATGACATGCGGGAGGTGAAAGAAAAACTGGACGCGATTGCAGCCGCTTTAGGTTGAAAAGGAACAAAGCATTCTGAATGCGACTCGCATGCTTGGTGGTGACCGAAGCCGTTTGGTTTTCGTATGCTTTCGATAAGTGAGGTGACGGGCTATGGTTCTCGCGGCTGCTGTGATGTTCTTCCAAATGCAAGTGTTGCTGCCTAAGGCAGATGTGGCGGTAGCGACGCGACAAGAGCTGGTCAGATACGCCGAGGACATTCCTGCCGCTCGACCCATCGGTACGTTCGCACCCATCGTTCCTAGGCCAGGAACGACGAGTACTCCATCCGCGGAAGATGGCAGGCTCGCCGACGACGCCGGAATGGATAAGCCACCGAATACGACGCCGTTGTTCCCCGATGCGAACACACAGATTCTTTCGGGGATTTACATTCCTGATCACGTGGCGCCGCTGCCGCCGCTTTCCGACAAACATTACGAGGCCGTGAGGACCGGCGCCCCAAAACGGCTATACGTGGCAATCGCGCAATCGAGCACGGCGACAGTCAATCGAGCGCGGCGACGCTTGAAACTTCGGCGATCGGTTAAGACACCGCGCGTGGGAAGTCGAAAGGCGATTCGCTGAAGCCGCACGGTTTTTCTCCTCACATCTGAATAGTATCTGTATCAACCACAGGAAGCGGTGTCCCTTTTGATCTCAGTTCTTGTGACTGATTGCAATTCGGCGCGTTTGTGACCTTTACCAAGCTACGCCTACTCGAATCGCTTTGACTCGGCGGCACGGCGCGACCGGGACCTCGCCATGTTTCATGGCGACCCGGTACTCTCACGCGAGTAGCAACAAATTCTGAATAAGAAAGTTCGCGGACACGATATGCAGGGAAGGATCGTCTGAATAATCAGGCCGAATGGGTTTGGCCATACGATAACTCATAAGAATTTGTACCAAAGTGCACAGTTCTTTAGCGTTTGTTTAAATAGTGTTTTCGGTAGGGATTCACGGTTTCAATGGCCTAATGTTTGCGGCATTTGTAGTCTTGAAAAACCAATGAGCGAGACAATCCCGAATCGCTCGCAGTGACACAATGCATTTTGGGAAGGAATGCTCGAGACAAAAGCTCGAAACAAAGGCTCACCAATGATGCGAGCGCGAGGATATTACCTCAGTCGGCCGATGCCTCGCGAGCAATTTGTCGAGTTGCTCGAAAGCCCTATATCAGAAACAGCGTTCCCACTGAATGGGTCAATATTTTTTGAGTTGGATTAGCTCGATCGTAACACTGCTGTCGAGGGACATGGATTGGCAAATCTCAGTGTTCTCATCGTCGACGACCACGAACTAATGCGTCATGGTGTGCGGGCCGTAATCGAGGCACGACCAGGATGGGAGGTTGTCGGCGAGGCAAGTAACGGACAACAGGCCCTCGAAAAAGCTCGCGAACTGAAGCCCGAGATCGTGGTTATGGACATTAGCATGCCGAGGCTAAGCGGCCTTGAAGCCGCTCGTCGCATGAGGAAGATCCTCCCTCAAGGAAAGATTCTGATCTTGAGCATCCATGATTCGGAAGAACTGGCGTGGGAGGTTCTCGAGGCCGGGGCGCGCGGTTATATTACGAAATCAGACGGCGCACGGGATCTTGTTGCCGCCGTCGAAGCTCTTCAAGAAAACAAGACGTTCTTCACCTCACGAGTCATACAAATGCTGCTCGAATCTTGCTTGTCTGGCGGCTCAGTCAAAAAACCGGCGGAACATTCAAATGATCGCTTGACCTCGCGACAAAGAGAAATCATTCAGTTGGTGACCGAGGGAAAATCAAGCAAGGAAATTGCTGTAACCTTGAATCTGAGTGTTAAGACTGTTGAGACACATCGTGCGAACATAATGCGCAGTGTAAACTGCCACTCTATCAGTGAACTCGTAATATATGCTATCCGGAACAAGGTCATTCAGCTTGAGTAACCAAGTTCTGCCATTCTCAGACCTACGGCGGCTACACAATTCCTATGGGCCGCCCTATACTTCTATAGCGGTTAGCTGATTGCGCCGACCGGGTCACTTGATGCCGAAAAGCCAACGGGATAATTTGAAGGCAGCGGCGCCACTGCCGCCGCTTTCCGACAAACATTACGAGGCCGTGAGGACCGGCGCCCCAAAACGGCTATACGTGGCAATCGCGCAATCGAGCACAGTGACAGTCAATAGAGCGCGGCGACGCTTGAAACTCGGACGATCGGTTAAGGCACAGCAGGTAGGAAGTCCGAAAGGCGATGCTCTGAAGCCGCACGGTCAAATTCTCTCCACGTCTGAATAGTAGCTTTTATCCACCGCATGACACGGTGTCTTCCGGAGTTTCAAGCTCAGTGCAACTTCCTACCGGAAAAGCATCGGTGAGTTTTGCTGTAGCGAAGGTCCGACATCAAAGCGGGATTGACCGAAAGCTTGGAACTCTGTTCTTAGGCGTGTGCGCTCCGAGCGCGTTTTGCCGGCTCGGGCTCAACTTTTTGCGTGCTCTCCGCAAGAGGTGGGATGGCGGGCTGCTGGTTTGGTCTGAGCTGGAATTCCACTCCGTTTACCGAGCGCACTCGAAGTTTCCTTCGGTAAAGAAGGTTGCCACGATCGTGTCTGGTTACAGTCAAGGGTTTAGGGCAATCGCCCATGAGAAGTTCGCCGTCCGGATGCTTTGCGAACCAATTCTCGATGAGATTGAGAAAGAGATACGATCCCGCGCCGAGATGATTACTTCGTGTTCCCCCCGAGAGGTAGTAGAGCCTGTTTCCGACTTCAGCACCGAAAAACGCCGCGTAGCACGTCCCTTTTATCATGACGGTCGTTACAAATGCCTTCTTGCCAAGCACTAAAAGCCTACCGACATGCGTCAGGTAGTCGCGCACCCCAGAAAATCGTAGATTATTCCTACGCGACATGTACCGACGCATCGCGACAAATGCGAACAAGTCGCGAAGGCCCTCGAGCCCGTAATACGTTCTCGAAACGGCGCAGGCTTCCTTTGCTTTCTTGTAGTCGCGTCTAATGTTCTCGCTGACGGCTCGGCGATACGCCGCAAAGTTGGTCCACTCGCGAAATTCGATCAAATCAAGGTGAAAGATCTTCCTATCTACATCGAAACGCGGCAGGTCTTTCAAATCGAAGTCGTCTTCGACATTCCAGTGCGAGCCGTACTGGTAGGTGACACGGCCGAATTCTGCCGCCAGCAAATCAAGACATCGACGATTCAGTTGCCGATGAGCAGGAAGCAATTGGATCTTATCGAGGAAAGTTACTTTTTGGTTGCGAACTTGAACGGCACACTGGCCAACTTTTCGTCTCGAGCCAAGCCTGTCAGCGAGAAGGAAATCAAAAAGCCTCACTCGGCCAAAAAAGCGGCGAGCTTTGATCACGCCCCAGGCTCCGAGGAAGGATTCGCCACTCGCGGCTGCAAAGTCGTCCCACTCGTCACCGTGAACGGACGAAAACGCTCTCTCCTCCGCGACTAAATCCAACCCGCTATCTAAGGTAGTCAATTTCTGTTGCCTCGGGCAGCCAATCCTTCTATCGAAACGTCGGCTCTCGGGCGAACGATGACGGCGCACAGCTCGGCCGGATGGTTTTCCGTCTGTGGTGCCTGCGGCGCTGTCAAGGAGCCACGGCCCTTCGTGAATCGGCGATCAATCGCTATTTGTCATCTTGCTGAGCCTCTAGGCCTGGGAAAACGCTTCGGGCGGGCGAAAAAGAAACGTTTTCAGTAGCGATTTTTTACCCCCAACAGAGGATACACCAGTTTGTTTCTCGCCGAGCCGTTCAGCCGAGAGTTCAGAGGAATCCCGTCATGCGAAATTACAGGATAGAGCCGGAGGGCCTCGTGTTTGTTTGTTTTTCTGATTCGAGAAACTGCGAAACTGACGTCAGGATCGAAACCGAAGAGAGGCTCGTCTCGAGTCAAGACCAGCTTCGAATTGCAGGAAATCGTGCGTGCGAATCACCGGTTTGGTTCGGGTGTACACAATTTTCTCACAGGCAAATCATAGAGCGATCAGACTAGCGAACTGCTAAATTCTATTGCCCTTTTGACGGCCTTGGATCATCCGATGTAGTGGAGGCGCATGGCGCCATTATTCATCTTGTGATACCAGTATCGAAGAACAGTACTCCGGTTAACTAGGAGTATTCGATGAGCGATCATGACAAAGATGCAATCATCCTCAAGCTGGCGACAGAGCGTGCGGATATGTCAAAACAAATCGCATTGCTGCGCGCCAGGCTTAAAGAGATTAGCGTAGAATATCAGCGAATCTCTTATGCCTTGGCGAATGCGCCCGAGAAATTAGTAGTAATGGGAGGGACAACGGATGTTAGCTTCATTTGTGGTGAATTGATTCCGACGGGAAAGTGGCTTGAACGAAGCCAGGTTTTGGATTTAGTGCGACAGTTAAGAGTAGCGATGACTCAAGAAGCTGAATTAGTACGACAACTCGCGAATCTCGGGGTCCCGCCTAATCAAACATAAGTGATCTGAAAAGCTTAGATTAATTCAGTACCATCATCCGTTTTTACAGATTTCGTACCGCCTCTTTACGCTAACCGCGATCTCCATTGGTCAATAATTCATCGAACGCCACAACATCTTTCGGAAGGCGCAGTTCGCTGAACTGTCTCCCTAGGATAGTTTCCGAACGCATCAAGCGCCGCGCCTAACGGTCCGCACACCGTCCGAAAATTGCAGACAAGGCCCTCCCCTACTAGAGAGTATGATTTCCATATGGCGAATCTGCCGACCATGATCTCGTATCGCGTTTCCGTCGCACTCATGACGGTTTGTGTATTGGTCGCGTGGCTCCTGGCCGCAGCCCCGCAAGAAATCGGCCCGCGCGACTTGTTATGGATAGTCGTGCACGATGAATGCGTCTCCGATCAGTTAAACAATCAGGATCCTCGGCCCTGCGTCCAGGTGAATCTCCGTGACGGAGTCGAGAAGGGATTTGCGATCCTGAAGGATATTCAGAGCGCCACCCAAGTGCTGTTGATTCCCACCGCACGCATTTCAGGAATTGAGAGTGCGGTTATTCTGGCACCCAACGCCCCGAATTATTTTGCCGAAGCTTGGGAGGCTCGCACGTACATCGATGGAGCGCTGCACCGGAAACTTCCACGTGACGACATCGGTTTGGCCATTAATTCGGCTGTTAACCGCTCTCAGGACCAGCTGCACATTCATGTGGATTGCATTCGAACCGACGTGCACGAAACTTTGAGGATCCACGAAGCCTCGATTGGGAATCGATGGACGCCACTTGATGTCCCTTTCTTCGGACACCACTATTGGGCCATGTGGGTGTCTGGAGAGCGTCTCGGTTCGAAAAATCCGTTCCGACTCTTGGCCGAGGGATTTCCCGGCGCGCTACAGGATATGGGCGATCGGACCCTGGTCGTGGTCGGATCATCCCGGGCGAAAGGAGTTGCGGGATTTGTTATTCTCGAAGACCAAGTCGATCGAGAAAGTCACGACTCGGCGGGCGGTGAGGAACTATTGGACCATTCCTGTCGCATCGCCACTGCAGCTCCGCCAAAAGATTAAGCCTCTTCGGGCCTGGAATTGGCACGTAAAATCGACGACATTTCAGCGGCGCAGACCGGTGGCGACGTGTATTCGGGCTCGAATGCGCCCGTAACCGTAATCACATCGCTCTGCGGACAGACCGGGGGATTATTGCTAACGCATAGTGGCAACCCATGGCTGCACGTCGGCTTTACGCCAGCGCCATTCGTCGCCGCGTCGAACTTGTTTTTCCGCTGACGTTGGATCTCAATTAATGCGGCGACGACCAAAGAACTGGTGTGCTTCAGTCGTCGCCTATCAGGGACTTTTGCATCCAGCCGACTATTGAACCGTATACGTTAGCGTATGCGTCAAGCCAACCGAAGCATTGACCGCACTCGTGATCGTGACTGTAGTCTCGGTGCCCGACGCGCCGGTCACGGTAATGGGAAAAAACCGATACGTATTGTTCGGCAAGAACGTAACAGTTCCCGTAGTTGTGGTTCCGCTGGGCGAGTGAACCGTGTAGTCAACAGTTACTGCCTCGGCAGGTACAGCACTCAGGGAAATTACCGGATAATATGCCCCGGCTGAACCAGTAGCGGAACTCGGCGAAAACTGCACCGTTGGAAGGCTGGGGTTCACAGCAAACGTGGCATTCGATGGCCAACTCGGATTGTAGCCAGTCATAAATTCCGAGGCCGAGACGACGGCATTTCCCGATATCTCAAAAGGGCCTGTGTAGATCGGCGACGTGGTTCCTGGCGCAGAGCCGTTCAAAGTGTAGCGAGTGGTAGCACCGGAGGTGTTGCTGGTGATCGTGACCATGACTGGATCCGTCACAGCGGTCGCGACTCTCGGGCTGATGCTAGGTGCTGGCAAGATGTTCTGTTCGTTAATCACGTAGCTTCCCGCGGCGTCAGGAAGCACGAGTTGCGTTATTTCGTTGCCATTTGGGTCCCAATGCTTGACTGCGGTATTGAGCTTTATCGTCTGTGACGTTCCGCTCAAGTTCAGATAGACAGTGCCGTTGCTGTAATTTCGCGAATACAGACGGTAGCCAATGCCGGCCGATGACAATTGCGCGCTCGTGAGCGCGGAAGTCGGATTTCCAAGCGCCGCCCGCATTCCCGTCCATTCAGACGGGTTGATATTCGTTGACGCAGTGCTTCCGCCCGGAGCGAAGAAGAAATTCGGACCTTTCAAAAGTGAATACACGACAAACGATGACAAAAGAGCATTCGAATCGCCTGATGGAAGTGCGGCGCGAAGGATCGCGACTTTGTTCTGCGATCCTAACCACGAAAAATAAGTGAAGTTCTGTTGATACCAAGCATTGCGACTGTAAGCCGAAGGCGATGGATACCAACCGTAGATGTTTTCCGTCAGCGCTCCCGGAATGTTCGCGAACACAGTTTGAAATTGAGTCGGGTCTGACATCGAGCCGACATTCGGCATCGTCTTAATATCAGGACCCGCCGCGTGCACTTGGTTGAAAAACGACGCTACGCCGCTGAGGTACTGACTCGCGTTTTGCGGAAATGAAGAGTCCCACGTCACTCCGGCGACGAAGTGGTTGTTGTCATCGAGAACGCCGAACAAGCTCCAACTAAAGGAACATTCATCGAGCTCGACCCAGACGTTCTGGGTTGAATACGATGGTGTCAGAAGAATTGGTCGCACGTAATTGTCGATCCAGAAGTTAACGAAACGGCTGTCCTGGACATTGACTGCGTATTGCCAATTTGAAGAAGGAGCTGTGGGTACGCCATTCACTAAGCCGAGAGACCAACTGAAATAGACGGGGCGCGATTTGCCTTCGTAAGTAGCAGTAACGAAAATTGGGGGTTTTCCCGCGGCCACCTGCTGCGACTCATACGTCCTGAGCGCGGAGTAAGGAAAGCCTCGGACCATGGTCGTGTCACTCGGTGCGAATTTATCGAAGCGCCCGTAGACGACTACCAGCGCGCTGGGATCAAGCGAGCCCGTCGGCGCGGAGCCGACAAACGCCCCGTATTCAGAGTACGAAAACCCGTCGGGAGTTTGGAAGATCGAACCGGCTTCTTTGTCGATCACGGTCCGGTTTTGAGCACGGACGCTAACAAACGGCAAGAACAACAGTGCAAACAGACAAAGTAATCTTAGCTTCATATAAGTCCGGCTCCATAAATCTTGATTTGTATGACTATGTGCGGCTCTGGGCGCTATGACGATCGTGGCCGAGAAACAGGAAAGACAAACCGCACTGTGAACGGTACTTGTTCAATTGAGAGAATATCCTTTGCGACTGGGGTGGACTACTGGTACGACGAACAGTCTTCGTGCAGGTGTCTAGGGTGCGCCTAGCCCTGTTCGAACAGACAAGACGTTGCAGGTCTACTTGTCGAAGCCAGGAACACAGATTGTGCTAACAAAAATTATGCCGGTTCGAGCCCCGCCTTCCAAAGGCTCACCAAAGCGGCACTGCACGTGTCAAAGTATTCAGCTCAGCGTCACGGTTCGCGCCGAGACTATCGAGCGGTTCTACGCGCAAACCGACGCTGGCTGATCGCGCAGCAGCCAACTGCCCGCACAGCAACTAATCCCTTTTGTTTATGAGGCGTCGTAGGTTTCCCAAGACGCAAAATGACGAACCGAGCACACACCAAATGAAACTGCAGACGACGCCCACGAAAAGCGCGGATGTCATCCATCGGATGAACGGTATTGCAGACGCATGATTTCTAGATGCTTTTCGTAGCCCTGAACTTCTTGTCGGAGAATCGGATCATTTCAGGCATAAGCGACAGGTTGTGGAAATTTCCGTTCGAATCGAATGCGATCACGATCGCTGGAAAGCTACGTACCGAATTTTCGGTTCGAAGCAGCGTATGAGAATTTCGTTCGCTCGGCCTGATTCCTAGTGTGTTGATCGCCAATACGCTCAAGCAAAATCGCGTCGATCTCTGTTGATGCCGCCTTGCCCAGTATTTCGATACTGACAACAATCCGGTACAAATTTTTCGTGCGCACCAGAAAGCCTTCGACTCCCGCCAAGGGCCCGGATTTCACCCTAACGCGATCTCCGGATTTCAAAAAAGGATGAGGCGCCACGAATTCACTTGATCGTGTGAGCTGTCGGATTGCGCTGATTTCTTCTTCTGGCACCACGGCGGGCGCTTCCCCACAACGCACCATCATTTGGACGCCTGGTGTTTTCAAGATATCCAGCCAATCAGTCTCCTCAGCTCGAACGAACACGTAACACGGAAACAGAGGCCGGTGAATAAGCTTCGCGCGGTCTTTCCATCGACTTAGAGAAGCGCATAGGGGCAAAAAGGTATCTAGTCCTTTGTTCCTAAGGATTCGATCTACATTTTTTTCGTGTTGATGACGAGTATATAGAACGTGCCACGCAACCGACGGTGTGTATCTTGCGCTCGACATCGCTACTACCTCGTCTGACATACAGGTCCCCTATTTTGTTCTTTCTCTCCTAGTAAGTGCCAAAAACTGAGACGATTTACCTGCTGGTATCATTGCAGCTGTCGTGCCAAACGCGGCTCACGTAAGTGCTTTTATTGCAAGCGATTAGCGTAGTGCTGGCGCTAATTGTCCAGACTTTTTTGCGCACGTGGGCGAAACCTTTCTCCATTACACTTTAAGCGTCGATAATGAGGAGCGTATCGCATCCTGCCCGTCGGACGGGCCTTCTCATCGCATCGCAAACGCGATTAGAAATATCCGGTAATCCTGGCGGTGTCAATGGGTCGACGCAAACAAACTAACTCATAGTCCGTCAACGAGAGTCTACGAACCTAAATTCGTCCCGGGGGCGATCGAGGACGCGGATGAGGCATCGACAGAAGCAGCAGGATTCTGGCCACATACGCGATCGGTGACTGCACTCTAGCGAGGACATGGCGACGACCCGAGCCTGGAAAAAACGGTTACGCTGAAATGATTATTTGTAGCGATTAATGCGATTTGATTCTTTCGCTAAAACTGTCCGTCTGGCCAGTGGTAAGCACAGACCGCGATCAACTATTCTGTATACGTCATGCCTAGGCTGGATTATATATCCTGTGTGCTAACGATCGTCTCGACGGTATTAGTCGGGAAAAAAATGTGGCATGGCTGGCTTGTTGCTGCCGTAAATAGTCTGGTCATTTGCCTTATTGGGATCCAGACGGCTCAATTCGGCTTTGTTCCAGCCAATCTCTTTTGCATTGGACTTTACGCAAATAATCTGTCGAGCTGGCGCCCCAAGAACGCTGAAAGATCCGCCATCGAATCACACGTAAGTCCCGTCCCATCGTCCTAGCATTCCGGAACGATCAAACTCCCCAACGAACACCTTTCCGACATGCAGCTCGTTATCCATTTAGAGTAGTCCTATTCAAGCAAAGTTCGGTGCCTGGGCGCGCCGCCGCGGTGCGGCGTGAGTAGTGAACTAATCGAGGGACTCTTTCTTCTGCCGGGAGAGTAAACGCTGAAGGTATTTAGAACCCTCGCTTTCGTAGCCCTCTATTCCGAGCCTCAAGAGTATTTCGCAGATCTGCGAAATACTTCTGGCCTCTCGCCTAGCCACGCCCTGTAGTTTTCCCTTCAAGTCAGCTGGGATGCGAAACGCGAGTGGAGCATCTTTCCTCATAGCGAAGCGATTGTAAGAGAAACAATTCGTTTTTCCAACAGACGCGTTGACAATGGGCTAGATGAGAATGTATGATATTGTAATAGAAGTGAAGAGAGGTGAAGCAATGAAGGAAACTCGTCGCGCGCGTTCAAAGCATTTTCTGAACAACCTCCGGCTTGCTAGGCGACTTTGGCCGAACCAGATCCACAGTACTGAATCCAAGGCCCTAGAGGTGTTCTTGAGACGCTATCGACTCTCTGTTGGAGCCGGTGAGATTCTGTATCTAGGTCGGCGCTGGTACGTGACTCACGCCGGTCTCTTGCACCTCGCGGCACGCAGTCGTTGCCACGGCATTCAAGTCCAGCAAGTCCGAGACTTTTGCGATCCAGTTGCCGGCCGTTGGGTCTTTAAAGCGACCGTCTATACGTTTTCTGGCTCTCGCGGCTTCGTTGGCTACGGCGATGCCGATCCCTCAAACGTCTCTCCTCTTGTCCATGGGGCGGAGATGCGCGTGGCCGAGACTCGCGCCGTCAATCGCGCACTGCGCAAGGCTTACGGAATCGGCTTGTGCTCGGTCGAAGAGCTTGGATCTTTCCCTGCGCCTGCGTCACCTTCGTATCCCAAGCAAGCCGCTCCTGTTTCTGGCAATGGAAACGGCTCGGGTCACAGTCAGCCCCGACTCCGTGATCAACTCTGCCTTCTGATTCGCCAATTCAATCTTGATCCCACACTGGTGAAGGCCTATGCGGTTGACTTCTGCGGCACCGAAGCTCTCAAGGAAGCTAGCCGGGATCTTGTCGAATCCTTCATCGCTCATATCTCGAAGGCAGCAAACGAAGATCGAGATGCTCTGATCTGCAAACTCAACTCCTACGCCCCATCAGTCGAGGTGAAGCCATGAAACGGCAAATCCCAGGTCTGCACTCAGGGCAACAAGCAGCTGCTCGCCCACTCGAGGGCTTGTTTCTGGTGCGTGTCGATACAGCTTCCTACCGCTGGCATCCGCAGAAGCCATTCTTGATTCTCCGGTTTGTAATTCTTGAACCCGAGCCGTTCGCCACCCATTCCTTCTCCGGGCGCCTGTACTGCAGCGAGCGAGCACTTTGGAAGCTCAATTGGTTTCTACGGGACTTTGCCTATGACACTGAACTGCTCGGGAAAGATCAGGTGGATGAGAAAGCGCTCCTGAACCTCCGCGGTGTCATTCGAACCTCACTCGTCACCTTCAACGGCCGCTCTTACCAGAACCTTGAAGGGTTTGCTCCTGCCGGTGAATGGGAAGAACTGCTCACGTCTTCTGCGACTCGGCTGAGTCATGACCATGATCTATAGCCACACGCAGATCAGTCAATTTGTTCGCTGTCCCCGCAGCTATCGCTACCGATACCTTGATGGTTGGCAGGAGAAGGAAACCCGGGCCGCTATGGCCTTCGGCCGTTCGTTTGAAAAGGCACTCGGAGCCTACTTCCTCCGAGAGGATCCGAGTGTGGTCCTGTTCAAAGAATGGGGTGCGTATCGCGATGCGCCATTTGAATACAAGAAAGGTGATTCCTGGGACCGGCTGGTTCACCAGGGAGTTCATCTGCTCGAGCGATTCGCTCAGGACGATCGGGTTCAGATTCCCTGTCCGAAGAAGGACCTGCAAGTGAAGTTGGTTCGATCTCTCGGGCCAAACAACGAGTTCGTTTCTTACATCGATGCTCTTGGAGAGCTTGATGGCACTCCCTGCGTCATTGATTGGAAGACTACGGCGAGCCGTTATCCGGAAGAGCCCGAAGGATTGTTGGCCCTTGATCCTCAGCTGATCTGCTACTCCTGGATCAGCGGAATTCCCGAGGTCGCCGTGGTGGTGTTCGTGCGAAAGAACCAGCCTGAGATCCAATACCTCAAGGCCACGATATCCGAGGAGCAACGACGGGAGTATGGCCGCTTGGTTGAAACCACGGTTTCCCAGATCGAAGCTGGGCAATTCGTTTCCCACAGCGGCATCCGCTTCCCTCAGAACGGCTGTGTCAGCTGCCCGCACCTCGGGCTTTGTCTCAACAATCAGCCGCTGATTGACGCGAATCTCATTCGTCGGCCAGGAGCCATTGACCTTGACTGGCTTAATGACTTGGGTGACTAACGGGAGACCGCTGGTGGCTCCGAAGCTCAATCGCCGCCGGGCGATGTTCGTTATCACCAAGATCGAGGAGATCTTGGGATGGGAGCGAGCGACCGAGCGAGAGCGTGACACGCGCTTTGTCGAGCTCGGCCGTTATTTGTGCGAAGTCCGCTCTGGGCAATACTGGCGGCTCGACAATCTCAAGTCCTTTGATGAGTTCCTCGAGAAGCGCTTCCCAGAGTCACGGAGGAAAGCCTACTACCTGATGGCCATTCACGAGCAGTTGCCTCGGATCCCCAAGCCACACTTGAAAGAAGTGGGTTGGTCAAAGGCCACAGAACTGGCGAAGGTAGCGCGGCGGGATGGAGCGGAGTTCGATTGTGCAACCTGGTTGCACAGAGCACAGCAGTTGCCCAAGGAAGAGTTCAAGCGCGAAGTTGAAAAGCACTTGACGGGGAAAGAGATGGAGCCCTGGGAGATGCTCTATTTCAAGGTGTACAAGAGCCAGCTTGCGGTCGTCGAGCAGGCGCTCGAGACCGCAGCACTGATGCTGGGGACCGACAAGTCTCGCGGCTATTGCCTGGAAATGATCTGTGCGGATTTCTTGGCGGGTGCGAGCCTTGAAGGAGAAAACTCCAAAGCACTATTGGTGTCTCTCGATCGGCTTTTTTGCCTTCTTCCTCGTCCCCAGAAACAAGAATTCCTTGAGCACATGCGGAGTGCATCGTGAAAGGAGCTCATTCAAGAGTCAAGCTGAGCTCGGCGTCCTATCGGAAACTTTGGCGCCAGATACTTGAGCGGGATGGATGGCGGTGCCAAAATTGCGGTAGCCTTGCTGACCTTCACGTTCACCACATCAATTCACGTGGGCGGCTAGGCGACGATGCCGAATCAAATCTGGTCACGCTTTGCGCCAACTGTCATCAAAAAGTTCATTCCAAGGGGTAAATCAATAACCCCCAAAGAATCTTCGGGACGGAATCCGGTGCCTGCCATTACACGGGCTGGGTATTGGCTGGTTCCCTGTGGCGAGACTTCGCACAAATGCACGATCACGCGGGCTGTGACGTTTCGCAATCGCATGTCTATCGAGTCGCGGGATACGCTCGCCGAATATCTGCAATCTTGCTATCCTGCCAAGTTTGTGAGGGCGCCAACAAGTGGATCAGAGAGATGAAGGCTTGGTGACAAATCGGGATTCGAGAGCCGGACTCCCGGCACCATCAATGGGTGAGTCGACTGGATTGGAGAGCATCGAGGTCTCCGTCGTAATTCCGTGTTTGGACGAAGCCAATTCGCTCGCCTTTTGCATTGATAAAGCTCGGAATGCTTTCGCTTCGAGTGGTATACGTGGCGAAGTTTTGGTCGCCGACAACGGCTCAACAGACGGCTCGATCGAAATCGCCAAGGAGCATGGAGCTCGGGTCGTCCACGTCAAGGATCGAGGGTATGGTTCAGCCCTAAGGAGTGGGATTGCTTCGGCGCGGGGTGAATTCATCATCATGGGCGACGCGGACGATAGTTATGATTTCTCCACGGTCCCTGCTTTTGTGCGCAAATGGCGCGAGGGATACGACGTTGTGATGGGCAATCGATTTCGCGGCGAAATCAAACCGGGGGCCATGCCGTGGAGCCACAAATACATCGGCAATCCCGGCTTGACCGCGCTGATGAACCTATTTTTCCGAACCGGAGTCGGTGATTGCCTTTGCGGCCTACGCGGTTTTACGCGTGCAGCCTACGAACGGTTCGATCTTCGCACTTCTGGGATGGAGTGGGCGCCTGAATTTGTCATCAAGGCCGCACAAGCGCGTGTGCGAATGACTGAGATCCCAATTGTGCTTTGGCCGGATAAGCGCGGCCGGCCGCCGCACCTGCGTAGTTTCAATGATGGATGGCGTGTGCTGCGTTTTATGGTGCTCTACGCCCCGGATTGGCTGTTCCTGCTGCCAGGAAGTTTCCTGATGCTGCTCGGCATCGTCATTGTCTTCTGGCTCTACCCCGGGCCTCGAGAGATGACGCCACACGTGTACTTGGACATACACACTATGATATTTGGAGTTTTGTTCACGCTCCTCGGGGCGCAGATTTTTTCGTTTGGCTTGTTTGCAAAGCTATTCAGCTATGCCGAGCGATTTGATCGCAATCCGGTGTCTCTGAAACGCATGCTGCACCACGTGAAATTAGAACATGGCTTGCTATTAGGAGCGACTTTGACATTCGTAGGATTTGTTGGCGATACGAGAGTCTTCTGGATCTGGGCTTCCGAAGGTTTCGGGCGACTGCACGACGAACGCGCAGTTCTATTTTGGTCGCTCTGGTTTTTTCTCGGTGTTCAGATTTTCTTCGCCTCTTTTCTTCTTAGCATGCTGGGAATCAGCCGCGGTACTTATATCGGAGATTACACACTGAAACGCGGCGAGTAAGCGTTGAAGTTCTTCGGGGGAGATGCCGTTCCATTTCGAATATTCTTGATAAGCGGGACAAGGATGCCTGGAACCGGGCCCGCAGATGAATGAGCACGCGGCGTTTGACCGTTTTGCCGACGAATATGATGCCGAACTTGAGGCCGCGCTCGAGGTGTCCGGCGAAGACCGAGCTTATTTTGCGAAAGGGCGCGTCTCCTTGTTGGGACGGTGTCTGGACGATTTACGCGACTCGCCGAAGCGCGGCCTCGATTTCGGATGTGGCGTAGGTACTACTGCGCCACTGCTTCGCGAACAGTTCGGACTTGACCAGATCATCGGCGTGGATGTGTCACCCCGTTCCATCAAGTTGGCGCAGCGGCAATCCTGCCCGGGGAATTGTCGGTTTTCGTTGATAAACGAGTACGAGCCAGACGGCACGATTGATCTGGCATACTGCAACGGCGTGTTCCACCACATCCCACTATCAGAAAGAGAGGCGGCGGTCGGATACGTCTACCGAGCACTGCGATCTGCAGGACTCTTTGCGCTGTGGGAGAATCACTCGTGGAACCCGGGCACGCGTTACGTTATGTCTAAATGCAGTTTCGATAAAGACGCCATCCCGTTGACGCCATCCGAGACTCGAGGTCTGCTGAGCGATGGAGGCTTTCAAATTCTTCGCACCGATTTTGCGTTTATCTTCCCACGCGCTTTGAAGGTGCTGCGGCCACTCGAAAAGCAGCTGCAGAAGTTGCCTTTGGGCGCCCAGTATCAAGTCCTCGCTCGAAAACCAGGCTGAAACGTTCCAACGCACTTAGACGACATTTTCAGGAACGTCGGCGCCCAGAACTCAGATGACACACTCAGACTTCGAACGCTCAACGCCGAGTGGGAGAATTCCCATACGCGCCGCACTCGGTGCACAATAGCTCTCCAGCCCGTATCGAATGAACCGATTTCAAAGGTGACGACATGACCGTATTCACAACCATTCTCCAAAATGCTGTCGCGCGCCTCGCGGTCATCTGCTCAGGCCGCGGCTCGTATCTCGCGACCATTTCTACCTTCACGTTGCGTTGCGCCGGCGCGTACGTAATTCTGATTTGCGCGCTAATGGCAAACGTGTCGACGGCGCGTGCTCAGGGCTCGCGCAAAGACGACATTGCCTTCGGCGCGAGCGGCCGGCCGATTGCTGGCGCGACCATTACCGTCTGCTTGAATGGAGCCACCGGCGCTCCATGTTCGCCCCTCGCTATACTTTATACCGACGCGACGCTGACGACTCCCTCGCCGAATCCGACTCAGTCCGATGACCTAGGCCACTATCACTTTTATGCTGCGCCGGGCCGCTACGTGGTCCAGGTTTCCGGTTCCGGCGTCAAGACGTACACGATGAACGACACTATTTTGCCGAACGATCCCTCAACGCCTGCTTTCAATTCCATTACCGCGACGTCCATCAATCTCGGAGGAAACTTGAACGTGGGCGGCAACGCACGCGTCAGGGGCACGTTGAGCGCCGAAACGTTCGCTTCCTTGAGCGTCAGCACGGGCCCTTTGCAAGTGACGCCCAGATCGGGCTTTCAAAGCCCGAGTCCTTGGATCGACGTGTCCACACATGGCGCGGATCCGTCAGCCGCGATCGATTCGACCTCCGCGATTCAGGCCGCCATCAACGCGGCGTGTGCAAGCCCGGGAGGAACAGTCTATTTTCCGAGTGGCCAGTATAAAGTTTCACAGCCGCAAAAGCCGTCCACGTCGTCGGTGTTTACGTATCCATTGACTTGCAAAGGATTGACCCTCCAAGGTGGTTCGTCGTATCAGGCAGCCGGTACGCAATTTGCTCGGCCTCCAAAGACCTCGATTACCATCACCACGGGCGCACATCCCAATATGGCGCCCGTCTTTCTGTTCAATGGGGCAGGTTCATCAGAGTCCGTTACGCTTCGAGATATGAACATCACGGGTTACAACCAGGCGGTGCAGCTTTACAACACGGCGGGAATTACCTTCGACAACGTTTGTCTAACCGCTCAGTACACCGGTAATGGACTTCGCACGGGCTCAGCCGACGTCACTGACAACACAGCTCTCGCGATCTATAACACCTTTTGGATCTGGTATCGCAGCGGGTGTATTGATTCCGGGTACGGCACTTTGCCTTACGTCGCGTCAGTTGTCATGGCGTTCGTAACTGGTTCGCCCGTGCCGCAGGACAATCTAGGCCTCCTGCAGATGCGCGACACGATTATCTCAGGGGGCGGAATCGTCTGGGATTGCAGGACGACGACATGCACCAATGGCGGCGGAAACAACTATTTCGACAACGTGCAGATGGAAAACGCAGAGATGCCGTTCTACACCGTGAGCAATACCGCAGCGACGGCTGGCAGCTTCCAGGGCCTTCCCGCTTCATTCAATAACGTTCAGATGTATGACTGCCCAGAAGGCCCACAGTCTTTCGTTAGCTATAATGCCGGAGGATTCGCCGCTCCTTCAACAGCTCTGTACTTGAACAACGTTTTATCGTGCAACGGTGCCCCGCTCCTCTCCGTAGGCGGAGGTAGCGTAACAAGCCGGGTAAGCATCCAGGGCGCAAATAACGGTTTCCCTTCGAGCGGCGCCAATGCTCAGGTCGAAACTCAAGCAGGACAGGCATTTTCGAGTACGAACCAGAGCACCTGTGGCTATCACGCTGAGTTGCTGGCCACGATGTACTACGGCTGCGGCGGCGCCGGACAACTTCCACCGTTGACCTTGTTTCAAGCTGGAAATAGCAATGCAAATCTCGGTATCAGCCCCTACTATGGCTACGAGTTTGCCGACGGCACTCACTATGGTTACGAATCCAGCTTCTCTCGTAACAGCGCGAACACACTTGACGTTGAGTTTGCGGCTGCGCTTGCGCCCACCGGATTAGCAGGAACACCGACAACGGGAGGCACGCTTGAGAACGGAACGTACTACTACAGCATCCAAGCAGCATCAGCGGGCAGCGGCAAATCGAAGTCGGCTGGCAGCAATGAAATCAGCGTAACCCTTTCCGGGTCTAGCGACGCGGTTGCTCTGAGCTGGGCAGTTCCGGAAGGGACCAATCCCGGTGGATGCTACGTCTATCGCAATACTACGGCAGGGGGAACATTCAACTCGAATCGTTCGTTAATAGCGACAATTGTTAATTGCACCTCAACTACGAGCTATACTGACGTTGGAGCGACCGTAACTAATGGACACAATAGCTATTACAACTCAACGGTTGCGCCTTACTACCGCTTCGCAGCGTCGAATGCGAATCCTGCTGGTGGCACGGTACCGTACTTTACAGGCACGCCGTCCGGCTGCGCTACATGGGGCACCGGTGGCCTTCTTACCGGCACGGGTTCGATCTGCGGAGCGAGTGCGCCGCAGACGGCCTTCATTCCCTCGCCGAACAACGCGGGCAATCAAGGCGGGCCCTCGGTCGTGAACGCGATTATCGTCGTCGCGTTCTGGATTCCATTTCCGATCACGATCTCGCACCTCACCGTTGACATCGGCACCGCGGACAAGATGGGCGGCGATCTCTACGACGTGGGCGTTTACAATCTCTCCGGCGCCTTGCAGTGCAGCTGGGGCGCAACGTCGTTCCGCTCCACCGGAATGACTGACAACGCCTGCAAGCAGGGAAGCGTGAAACTAGACCCGGGTTACTACGTATTCGGGTTCACGGGAAACTCCACCGCCGGAAGGATTTATTTCGGTTCGGACGCTGGGATGCAGCTTCTCGCGACCGCAACCTCTCGAACGGCTTCGTCCGGTGGCGCGCTGCCTACTTCGATTTCCGTTCCGGTTTTTGGTGGCGGCACACCGAATCAAGACCGCACGTATTCCAATGTTTACATTGCCCTGACGGAGAATTAAGGACGATTTTCGCAAAGCGGCGTTTGCGACGCCGGAGACGCACAGCCAGTTACCCATTAAAATCGCGTTAAGTCGCGATCTCAATACGAATTCGCTCCGCGTTTTGTACAAAAGTGCCTTATGAAAGATAGCTCTCATTGCATGCACTCCGCCAAGTCTCAATGTTGGCCCCCCCGTCTGCCGGCGAGCCCGAACTAGTGCGGTACAGACATTTGGCTCTCAGCATCCCGCCGACTCGATTGAGAAATTATCAACCTGCGTCGATTGAGGTGCGATCGGATTCTGTGATTGGATCGTTACACACTTCTGTGCCGCCGGAGCGCTGATGTGAGTCTGTCCGCCAGCTCCGCTGGTGACAACGTATTGTTGTAGTACAATTCGGAGGTTCTGCAAGATGAATGCAGGGAGGTCGAGGGACTGAAAGGTTAGGAAATGGATATTGTGTGGGTGGCGTTCGCCGTTTGCGTCATTGTCGGATTTGTGTTTGTCGTTCTGGCGCGGCACTGGCAGCGTCTTCTCGTGCATCAATCCTGGACGATTCGCCGGTTGACCGACCGCGTTGCCTCTCTCGAAGAGATCGCCGACCCGAATTTTCGCCGCAAGCTCGACGAATCCGCTCCATCGCCGCTCGAGCGCGTCTTCACGTTCAGCTTTCGCGTGAACGATGAATTTTGGCACAAGATAGTCAAAGCCACTCCGCGTCAGCTTCAATACATTCGCGAGCACGGAAATTTTGTCGGCTCGGTAAAAATCGAACAATGGCGCAGCCATAACGTCGTCACGGTCACCGAAGTTCTTCCACAAGCCAAGTCCGCTACATGGCAAACGCGCTCTTTCGATGTATTTCCCGATGATCTCGTAAACGAGGCGCGCCCGATCACGCTATGGGAAATGTCACTGGCCGATGAAAAAACCGCTGCTCCCTCCGGCCGCGTTCGCACGCTGGAATTGCGCTGGAAAGAAGGCGACCTCGAGCTCTGCTTGCGTTCCGACCGCTTCATGACCGCCGAGGACAATACGATTACCCTGACTCCCCAAGAACTAATACTTTTCGCCGTGCCCCTCGATGCCGACCGGTTGGCTCAGTATCGCGCCGCGGATGGGAATGGGAATGAGACTGGAAGTGGAAACGGTGAGAAGGACGATGTCTTCGATCGGTTGACTGAGGAAATTCCCGCTACCCCCGGAAATTCCTGGATCGCCTTGTTCGCGCGCGAAGACGAGAGTCTCGGAATCGAATGGAATCTGTCGTTGAGAGATCTGACCCGGCAATCGGATTGGAAACGCTGGAAAGTATTCGAGCCCGCCCAGATGACGAAAGTCAGCTGACTCGAAGCTCACAAAGTGCGACAAGCAGTTCCGCCCGCTAAATCACAAAACATCCTCAGCAACAAATCAACTTCAGAAAAAAACAATTCCAGCGCCCGCTTGCTTCCGCTCCGGGTTCGCGGGCACAGATTCCCCTAAAGGCTGAGGTTCATCCGGCCACACAGCTTCCCGGCCAGTGTCCAGATATTCACACTCCCAATCGTCACGGCGCCGGGCCGCGGCGGAGGCTTCATCGGAAGTCCCGCCCACGCGTTGAGTAGTCCAAGAACCTCGCGCGTCACATCCAGTGCATCTCTCGTATTTCTCCACCAATGATTCGCATCGTAAGGGTCGGTCGAAGCAGCCCTCACAATCGCTTCGAGGCCGCTGGGCGCAACCAAGCGCCAAATGGCTCGCACGCGGCGCGTGTGCGGCGGCGAAGTAACGATTATTACGCGGGACACCCCAGCGCGGCGCATCTCGTCGCAAATAGATCGGACTTCGTCTTCCGTATTTGAAATGATGGGCCCGAATATCTTCACCGCGGACTCAGGCACGCCTTCGTGAATCAAAACCTCCCGGCTGTAGATTTCTTCGCTTTGGAAATTTACGCCCAGTGAGTCAATCGCCGGCGGATGCCACGGCCGCGTCAACCAAACCTCGGGCGCCATGCCCGCGCGGTATAGCCTCGCCGCTTCGACGGCGCGGTACGGCATTCCGCCGCTGAGATCCACGATCGCGCCCGCACGATCGAGCGGATCTTGCACGACAAGCCAGCGCCCAAGACCACGCGCAGCAATCACGCCCGCGACGAGAAAGACCGCGAGGATGATTAGAACAGCGCGACGCACACTTTTTCGCCGCTTGTGCGTCTGATTAGGAGTCAAATCGTTCAAAATGTTCCCGCTCAATTCTTATTGTTATCAGCGTTCAAATCTTGACGCGCGAAGCGCCGAAGAGTATATCTCTTCGCTCTTCTGAGGAAACCATGCGAATACATCCGCTCGTTACGTGCGCACTCATCTTGATGCTCTGTCTTCCCGCGACGATCGGTGCCGCTGGTCCAGCGAGTGACAAGCCTCCAATTACAATCGATGAGTTTTTCGATTCTGTCTCTTTCGGCACTGTCAGAATCTCGCCCGATGGCAACGCGGTTGTTATCCAGGCCGATCGCGCCGACTGGGACGAAAATCGTTTCCGCAGTGATCTTTGGCTCTATCGTGCTGGCGAGCTCTCGCCGCTCACCCAATCTGGTCACGACCACGCTCCACAATGGTCTCCGGACGGACGCTGGATCGCATTTATTTCCGACCGGAGTGTCGTCGTGCCAAAAAAGAAATCAGAAAAAGAGGAAGCGGACCCAGATAGCGAAGACACAAAAGAAGAATCCGTAGACCAACTCTACGTCATTTCAGCGGCGGGCGGCGAAGCGTTTCCAGTCACCGAGGGCGATGAAGCTGTCCACAGTTTCGCTTGGTCGGCTGATTCGCGCTCCATTTTCTTTGCGGCAAAAATAGAGCTCACCACGCAGCAAAAAAAAGATCAGAAGAACGAGTGGAAGGATGTTTTGCGTTATCGCGAATCCGAGCGCGGCGATTTCATCCGCCGCGTGGACGTCGCCGCAATCCAAGCTGAGCGATCGAGCGGCAAAATCTTGACGCAATATGGCGACCAGACCAAAGAAATCGCCAAAATCGCCGATCGCGCGAAAAGTTTATGCGTTTCTACGAACGGCGAGCGCTTGGCATTCTTCACCGAGCCGCGCTCCGAGCGCCAGGAATCGCTCGATGAATACGCGATCTATGTGATTGAACTCTCTGGCAACGCGGCACCCGCGGAACCCCGAGTCGTCAGCCGCTCGCAAGCGGTCTATGACGCCATTCGTTGGGCGGAAGATAATCGGCACGTCTTCTTCATATTTGAAAGCGGCGCGGTCGAAGGTGCCTATCAGGATGCCCAGCAGCGCGTTTATTGGGTTGACGCGGGCGCGCCGGGCACGAAGCAAGAAAGCGCCGCGCCATCCATCGCGCGCTGGGCCGGAAAATTCAATGGAGCCGTCGCTGGCTTTAACGTTCTCCCAAGCGGCGGCCTTCTCGTGGCCGGGCACCTCGGAACAGAGGTTCAGCCGTACACGCAGGCCGACCCGGGCGCGGATTTCGTGAAGCAAAAAGCCCGGCCGGGAACGTACGAGGAAATTTCAATTTCCAAGCAACCTACTCGCGTCGCCTTCGTATATTCCACGCTCGAAAAACCGGCTGAAGTCTACGTAGCCGATAGCGTGGGAGATATGGCGAACGCGCGCGCGATAACCTCGTTCAATCGCGTCTTCACCGAGCATGCCATGCCTCAAGGCAAGCCTTACCGTTGGACCGCGGACGACGGCGCAACCGTCGAAGGCATGCTGATTTATCCGCCCGGAAAAATGGGCGCGAAAAATCTGAGAATGCTCACGTTTATTCATGGCGGGCCAGAAGATGCCGACGGCGATCATTTTGAAGCAGACTGGTACCAGTGGGCATTGCTCGCGGCCACTCACGGCTGGCTCGTATTCGAGCCGAACTATCGCGGCTCGGTCGGATACGGAGATGCATTCGCGCTCGGGATCATTCCGCACATCGTTTCGCGACCTGGAAAGGACATTCTCGAAGGCGTGGACGCGCTCGTGAAAGATGGTATCGCCGATCCCAAACATCTCACCGTCGGCGGGTACAGTTACGGCGGCTACATGACCAATTGGCTCATCACCCAGACCACTCGTTTCAAAGCGGCCGTAACCGGCGCAGGAGCGGTGGAGCACGTCGCAAACTGGGGCAACGACGATGTTACTATGGATGACGCTTATTTTCTCGGCGGCAAACCGTGGGAAGCGGAAGCGAATTACAACGCCGAAGCCGCCATCTGGCAATTCGATAAAGTGACCACACCAACGCACGTTGTCGGAGGCGCCGACGACATTCGTGTGTACGTTGGCGAAGATTATCTGCTCGAGCGCGCGCTGCACGCCCGCGGAATCCCGTCATCGCTCCTGATTTTTCCGGGAGAGGGTCATTCGCTCGACAAAAATCCATGGCACGGAAAAATCAAGGTGCGCGATGAACTCATCTGGCTCGAAAAGTATGGGACGCAGTGAGAAACGCGCCGTGAATTACGATTTCGAAAGCAGGAAATTGCCCAAAATAAGCGCGTCCGTGCCGGAGCAGAAATAACTGCGCACGGCGTCGCGCGGCGTAATCACCAGCGGTTCACCGAAGAGATTGTACGAAGTATTCACCAGCAGCGGCGCCGGCGCGCCTTCGCCAGAGCGCCTGAGCAGTTCCCAAAAAAGCGAATTCGCCGTCCGGCTGACCATTTGCAGCCGCACCTGAAATCCAGGCAGAAGAAAATCCTTCAGCGCTTCCCGCACTTCCGGCTTCGCTGTGCCCATCGAAGCCATGAAGCGAGCCGCGGGCGTCGCGTCGAAATACCGCCCGCAATCTTCTTCCGGCACCGCCAGCGCGAACGGCCGGAATGATTCGCGGTGCTTCACGTAGTCGTTCAGATTCTCCTTCACGTAAGGGGCCCACGGCGACGCCAGCAGGCTGCGATTGCCGAGAGCGCGCGGGCCAAATTCGGCCCTGCCTTGATGCCACGCGACAATTTTTCCGGCGCGCAGCAAGCGCAATGCTTCTTCAATCTTCGGCCCGTCGCCATTGAGCCACCGGTAGGTCGCTTTGCAATTGTCGAGCACTTGCTTGACCTCGTCGTTCGAATGGCTCGGCCCCCAATAAACGTCGGACATCGGCGCCACGCGCGGACGGCCAAAATTATTGTGCCAAATTATCCACGCCGCGCCGGTCGATGTGCCTTCGTTTCCGGGAGCAGGCTGCACGAAAACTTCTTCGAAACCCGTATTGCGTTCGATCGCAGCGACGATCAATGAGTTGAGAAAGAGTCCGCCAGCGAGGCAAAGTTTGCGGGCGCCGTGCTTGTTTCGCAACGTTTCCAGGTATTCGCCAGCAACTTTTTCGATAGCTCGCTGGACACTCGCCGCGATGTTCGCGCGCTGAGGATCAACTGGCGGCCCATCAGCAGCGAGATCCAAGCGCCTGCGTAATTCATTCGAGAATGCGAAGCGGCCCGCAAATCCCCGTGTGAAATAGCAGCGATTCAAATGAGGCGCTGCGCCGGGTTTCTTGCGCAGCATGTCGAGGAAGACACTTTCGTATTCGGGCACGCCGGACACACTCAGCCACTGGAGCTTGTGCTCATCTTTTTGCGGCCGAAATCCGAGTAACTCCACCACCTGCGAATAAACCCATGCGAGCGAATGAGGAAAGGGAATCGTTTCATCCCCGCGCACGTTTGTGCCTTCGCCCATCGCGACTATGCCGCACTGGCCGTCGCCATGCTCGTCGAGCGACACAATCAGCGCGCGATCAAACGGCGAGCCAAAGAATGCGCTGGAGGCGTGGCAGAGTTGATGATCGAGCACAAACACCCGTCCGCCAGGGTCTCCCGCGAGTTCATTCAAAATGCGGCGATTGTTCAGTTCGCGCGCCAACTCACCGAACGCTTTGTCTATGTAATAAGCGCTCGATATGGGAGCCACAATCGTCTGCCGAAGACGGAACCCAACTTCACGACGCCAGGCACTTCTGGGATTGCTCGCGAGGCCTACGGCAGCAACATCGCGCCACGAAATTCCCGCATTTTCAAAACAAAAGCGAATCGCCTCCCGCGGAATTCCCGAAGCTTCGCGCGACCTGATGAGCTTCGCTTCCTCGATCGCCGTGAAATCTCCTTGAGGATCGAGTAGCGCCGCGGAGGAATCGTGCGCGAGCGCGGAGACTCCGAGGATGTATCCGTCAGAAACCATTGCGGGTGAAAGGATACGCGTCGTGAAGGCGTGCCGGAAAGAAAAACTGCAACGTGGATCCTACTGCCGCGGCGTGCCGAAAAGCCGTCCGCCAGTCAAAAGGCCACGCAGTCCCATCAGAATTAATCGCGGCTGGCTCGCGCAAGCCTGGAAGAGAACTTTGAAGGCGTCATCGCGCGAATACTCGCCAAGTTTTTGCAGCGCCGAGGCATTTAGCAAATCCACCAGCCGGCTGTAGTCGCTCTGCTGGAAATGATGAAGAGAGCGCCGCAAGATCAAATGCATGTCTAGTTCGCGCCGCAGCCGGCGCAATTCCGCGCTGTCGCCGCCGTTTAAAATTGCTTCCGCAACGCCGATCGCGCCGCGGAATCCAGTCACGATGCCGCCGACAGTGGTCACTTTCACTTGTGCGGCCGCGTCGCCCACAAGAAAAACTTTGCCGTTCCCGAGCCGCCGTTCGACCGGCACCCAGCCTTTGTACACCGGAATTTTCGCGCCCTGGAAGCTGATGGGATCGAGTTTTCGCTTTTCGAGAAAACGCTCCAAATGCTTCCGCATGTCCTGAGGCGACTCGCCGATGAGGCCGAGCGCGCCGCGCGTTGCCGATTCTGGAATCAGCCAGTAGAAATATGGCGTGTCGTCGGGAACGAACCAGACGCGCACCGTATCCGGCGACATGTCTTTCGGCAATGGAACTATCGCCTGAACCAACGGAACCGTTTCCTGTTGGGGCCAACCGGCGGCCTGCGCCACGCGGCTCGCCGCGCCATCGCTGCCCACTACCGTTTGCGTATTCACTTCTTCGCGCGATCCGTCCGACGTGCGTTCGACTTCGACAACTAGACCGGCACCATTGCTGTGCAATCCACTGAAGCGCCGCCCGAATTTCAAGTCTGCGCCCGCGCTTTGCGCCTCGTCCGCGAGGCCGCGAATGAGCGTTGAGCGCTCGATGATGAGATCGGGATTTTTCAATCCGATCGTGGCCGAGCGGCCGTCGGTGAAAAGCTCGAAGCGGCGAATTTCATTCACGATCGAGCTCGACGCTGGCGGCCCGAGCAACGAGCGCAGCTTATGCGTGACGATCAGCGTGCGGGAAACCGGATCGAGGGACTCCGCGCATTCGAAAACTTGCACCGGCGCGCCACGGCGCGCGAGCAGCGCAGCCGTAAAAAGTCCCGCGGCGGATCCTCCGACGATTGCGATGGGTCGCTTCTGCAGCTTGGAAGGCGCTTCGGAATGTGCCTGTGGGTTCACACCAGCCAACGAGTTCACCATTTGCGAGAAGAGCGCGATATTTGAGAGCCTGTCATTTCTTAGAGCTAGTCTGAGAGCTAGTCTGAGAGCTTCTGGAGCTTCACCCGGCCAATCCCCACATTTACGCACATTTCCGTACAGAAACGGCAAAAATAGTCACTTGCCGCCGCCACGTTCGCGAGTCAGGAACGGAGAGTATACCTTAGCGATGTACGTCCTTCAAAGGATTGCGGCTCTACCCGCCCCTGTAAGTCTTTTCGGGTCAGGATACGGGTGAAGACTTCGGAATTTTGCCCTGACGCTCGTACGGGGCTCCCTCGAGGAAGTAAATGGCTACCAGGGAGCACAGCACGACTACGGCCACCAGGCTCAGTGCCTGTCCCAGCGATAATGATGGAATGAGCAGGGCTAAAACGCCAAAAACACAGGCAGCGGTGTAAAGTGCCAAAACGGCACCCCGCTGCCCCAGTCCCAAGTTGGCAAGGCGGTGGGTTGTGTGGTCTTTTCCGGGAGAAGAGAACGGTATAAGGCCGCGTCGCGACCGGGATATGGAGACTAGGGTCGTGTCAAATATTGGCACGCCGAGAATCAGAAGCGGGACAAGCCAGCCAATTTGCGAGTCCGAGCCTTCGGGCCGCAATTTCAGGCTCAGTACGGCCATCAAGTAGCCCAAAAACATCGCGCCGCCATCGCCCATAAATATTTTAGCGGGGTTGAAATTCCAGCCGAGGAATCCGAGCGCGGCTCCGAGAGTCGCGGCGCCGAGCGTTCGAACCATCACTTGGCCGCCTTGATTCGCGGCGAGCGTGAAGAAAAGTGCGCCGAATGACGCGATGCCGGAGCAGAGGCCATCCATGTGATCCAGAATGCTGAACGAAGCAGTGATTCCCACCACCCACAAAATCGTCAGGCAGCTATCGAGAATCACGCCAGCCAGGCCTGGGACGAATGCCGACACCAGATGCGCGCGAATGCCCGAAGCGAGAAGCAGCGCGGCGGCGACTGGCATTGCGACGAACAACTTCACTTGGTGGTGCAGCAAGCCGCCATCATCGAGAAAGCCAACGAGCGCCAGCAGCGTTGCGCCCGCAAGAATGCTGATGATTTGACCGGAAGTCGGCGCGTGCATCGTGATTAGAACGGCGATGATGAAGCCGCAATAAATCGCAACGCCGCCGAGAAGCGGAATCGGCTTGAGATGAACTTTGCGCGGGCTTGGCTTATCCACCAGACCGACGCGAAGAGCGAGTTGGCGGACCGGCGCCGTCAATCCGACTGAGGCCAGGAAAGCAATCAGAAACGCTAGTAGATCCTTGGGCATGTGTAGCATAGAGCTCAAATCATGGAGGGGCGCATTTTCAAAATCGGCCCTGGAGCGTTGAATCTGCAATTATCGAGGTCGCGAACTCCCATTTCGAGCTGCCTCTTCAACGACCCCGACGAATCGCGTCAGCTCATTTACTCTAGCATATTTTTTCGCAGCTTCCCGAGCACGCCGGCCCATGTCGTCTAAACGTGCAGGCTCTGACCGCATTTCGCGCAGAGCCTTGGCGACTGCGGCGGGGTCGTCCGGATCGGCGGCCAGGCCGCATTGGTTCGCGCGCACGATGCGAACGGCGTCGCATTCTCCGGGCGCCACCACAAGAACAGGACGTCCGGCGGCCAAAATTGAGAAAAGCTTGCTCGGTACCACGACGCCCTCGAGACCGCGCTTCACCGTCACGATGTGTACGTCGCCGGCAGCCATCACGTATGGAATTTCTGATGCTGGGCGAAATGGTAAAAAGCGGACGTTCGCGGATTCGCGGGCCGATTGCCCGAGACGATCGCGGTTCGCGCCCTCGCCCACGAACACAAGGCCGGTTCCGTCGCCTTCGAGAAGTTTCATTGCGCGAAGAAGCGTGTCCCATGCGCCATAAAACCCAAGATTGCCGGCGTGGATCGCGACGAACGGAAAGCCGCAACGGATTTCCTGCGCGATCGGATGCGATTGCGCGGCGAGCGATTCCGGTAAGTGTGCGCCGTCGCGAATTACCGCAACGCGATCGGGCGCGACGCCCTTCCGCAGAATCCGTTCCCGCATATCATCGCCGAGAACAATCACGAGTGTGGCGTGGCGCAACGCGTTTCGATGCAAACTCTCCCATCGGCGAGCCCAGGCATTTGCGGGAACTATTTCTCCGCCGACGGCCATGTCGGGATAAAGATCGCGAATGTTGTAGACGAACGCACGGCGAGAGAGCCGCGCGATGAACGCGCCTGCAATTCCTGCGACCGGCGGGTCCGTCATCGCGAGGATTATGTCGGCTCGTTTGAATAGCGCGCGCGGAACGGCCAGCGCCAGATAACTCAGATAATTCGAAACGCGCCCGCGCATTACGTGCCGCGAGCAGGTGGTCGAGCCGACGCGCTCGACAGTGACGCCGTTGCGCACATCGCGGCGAAGCAGAGACCAGGGATATCTTTCGTCGGGATCGTACGATGGGCGTCCGGCAATCACCGTGACTTCATGGCTTTTGGCCAATTCTTCGGCGACCAGGCTTGCCATCTTGGCTGTGGCCGACGTGTCCGGCGGGTAATATTCGTTGAAGATTAGGATGTGCACGGCTGGCTCTACGATGTGGTCGCGGCTCGGACGTTCATGGCGTTCGCTGTGAAACTTCGGAGCCGCGTTCGCTGGCAGGATGCTGCGCGTTTCTTCGCAGGATCAGATTGCCCATTACCAGCGCATCCATTCGCGTGCGCAGGAAACAATCGAGCGCTTCTTCCGGCCGGCAAACGATGGGCTCGTTGTCGTTGAACGATGTGTTGACGACGACGGGCACGCCAGTGATGTCGCCGAAAGCGCGAATGAGTTTCCAGTAGAGCGGATTGGTGCGGCGGCTGACCGTTTGTAACCGCGCGGTGCCGTCCACGTGCGTGGGCGCGGGAATCACGGAACGCTTTTCCGGCTTCACGGAGTATGCGAAAGTCATGAATGGCGATGGATGCGTGCGTTCGAAATATTCGCCAGTCGCTTCTTCGAGAATTGACGGCGCGAACGGGCGAAACATTTCGCGGTGCTTGATTCGCTCGTTAAGGATGTCTTTCATTTCTGCGCGGCGCGGATCGGCCACGATGCTGCGATTGCCGAGCGCGCGCGGGCCCCATTCGGCGCGGCCCTGATACCAGCCGAGAATGTGCCCGTCGGCAATTTCGTGCGCGGCGGCATGCGCGAGAGGATCTTCGTCCATTTCCTCAATCTCTATGCCGTCGCTATCTGGAATCCGCTGGCGGATCGCCTCAGCGATTTCGGCGTGCGAATAGCTGGGGCCCCAGCCGGCATGTTCCATGACGAAGCTTCGCGACCGGCCGAGAATGGAATGTTGCACCGAAAATGCGGCGCCGACCGAAAGCCCGGCGTCGCCTGCGGCAGGCTGGACGTAAATTTTTTCGAACCGAGTGTGCTCGAGCATTTTTCCGTTCGCCACGCAATTGAATGCGACACCGCCGGCAAGGCAGAGATTTTTTTCTTTCGTTCGCCAGGCCAACTCCGAAACGTGCGCGAGCAAAACCTCTTCGAGCGCCGCTTGCATGCTCGCCGCGAGATCGCGATGGCGTTGTTCTACCGGTTTTTCGGGATCTCGCGCCGGGCCTAGCCGCATTTCGAGAAAGTCCGAGAACAATCTGCCGAGCACTGGCGTCTTGCCCGCGTCGCGCCAAGTCATTTCGGGGCCTTGAACCTGGTGCGTAAAATAGTCGAGGTTCAACCGCAGCTTCATGCCGCTTTCGGCGCGCACGATTTTCTGGAACTCATCAAGGAAACGCGGCGTGCCGTAGGCCCCAAGCCCCATCACTTTGTATTCGTCGCCGAATTTCCAGAAGCCAAGATATTGAGTCAGTGCGGTGTAATACATTCCGAGCGAGTGCGGAAAAGTTGTGGCGCCGTACGGATGCAAATCGTTGCCTTGGCCCGTGGCCCACATGGCGCTGGCGAAGTCGCCGAGGCCATCAACGGAGAGAACTGCGGCGTGGTCGAAAGGCGAGACGAAGTAAGCGCTGGCGAGGTGCGCGACGTGATGCTCGATACGATGGAATGGCGCGCGGATGGATTGGGGATCGAGCTCGAATGCGGCAGCGAGTTCTTCTTTCAGCCCCGAAAATCTCGCCATCACCTGCGCGCGCTCCATTGCAAATTTCGGCATGCGCAGCGCGTACCACAATTTCGTACCCATGCGCGCCCACGGGTTTCGCGGGATGGCGAAATGATCCACTTGGGTGAGCGGGATTCCAGCTACCGCGAGGCAATACTGAATCGCCTGGACCGGCAAACCAGCCGCGTACTTTACGCGATTGAAGCGCTCCTCTTCGGCGGCGGCGAGCAGCTTGCCATCGGCAACGATGGCTGCTGAGGCGTTGGCGTGGTAGGCGTTGATGCCGAGGATGATCATGCGCGTGATTCCGTGAAGCTGGCGGAGTTGCCTTGCTCGATGGTTTTGAAGATCGGCAGGGTTAAACGGCTCTCGAAGGGGGGTGCAATTTTGTCTCGATTAGAACGGAGGTCGACTCTTTGTTTTCTTGGATTTAGCGGCGTTTCTAATCGTTCGGGTGTCTCGATTAGAAATGAGCGGGATACTCGCTTTGTCCAAGTTTTGTGCAGCCCGTTCATGAGTTTGTTCAGCATAGCTCCGCGACAACCGTAGCCCAAGATTTACGGGAAAGCAAATGCCGGTTTTGTAAGGTTCCAGTACCAGGTAAAATCAGCGAAGATCCGCAAGCGGGGGAATGCGAACTCTGAAATAAGATTGTCTGCGGCGCGGCTTCGTTTATTGTGTGGCGATTGAATCCGAAGGAAGGGATTCCAAGCTCTAAACTTGAAACAGGCGGGCAAGAACATTGAGTGTGAGAGAAAAAGGTCTCAGCAAATTTAGGAGTTCGAAAAAGTCCAAGCCAAAATCCGCGACTAAAAACTCTCCTGCCCGGAAGTCTAACTCCGAGTCCTCGAACGTGAAAGGCTCCGTCACTCTACATTTGGAAGCTCAGCAAGGAAGGCCCTTCACCGAAGCAGAGCTAATTGACGGACTTGATGAGGCTCTTCGAGATGCTTGGGAAAAGCTTCGCGCCTTTGCCGCAGGTCTTGGCGCTCAGCGCATCTATGCTTCTGCGCTTTCGATTATGTTTGCGAGGAAAGTTTGTTATTTTTTTGTGAGGCCGAAGAAGACATTTCTCGAGGTTTGGATTTTCCTCCCGCGTGAAATCGAAGGGCTGAGATCCATGCACGGACCTACCAAGAAAGCAAGGTATTGCAACCTGTTCAAGCTTGTTCACGCTGATCAGGTGGAGGGTCCGCTGACGGACTGGATACGTGAGGCGTTTGATTTCGCGCCCGGCCTGGGATGATCGTAGTTTCTAATGTTTTAATCTCGCGTTCTTTTGGCGAGTCCGCATCCGCGCCTGAAGCCGAAGAAGTTGAAGCGCGGATCTTTTCGGAGCGCTGAAGCGCTCCTCCCCCGTATGAATGCAGGGGCTCCCACCGAGACGGCAGGAGTTAGCCGATGGAGAAAACTACGCGGGGCTTGCCGGCGGCTTTGTCCCAAACTTCTTCCGCCCGGGAAAGCGGTACGACCTTGGTGGCTATTTTTAAGCCTGCGGGCTGAACTGCTACGAAGACGCTCTTGATCGCTTCGAGCAGTACTGACATTCGTGCACTTTTCACTCCGCTGCCCATCAACATGATCGCCGATGAGCGAAGCGCCGCACCTGGCAGAACGATGTTCTCTTCACGACTAGCTCCACACACGAGGACGAAACGGACAGGCGTGGCGTCCTCGACAGCTTTCGCGATTGCCACAATCACCGTCTGCGCGCTCTCACCCCAGAGATAATCAATAACAACATCGATCCCCGAGGCGAAGGTGTGCATGAGAGCATTCTCGTACTGCTTTGCTCCCGATGGGTGCAGCGCGCCCAGAGCGAACGGAATGACGATATCTGCTCCAAGCTTCTTTACTTCCTCCAGTTCCTCCGAATTGCGACCTGTAGCGATGACCGTGCCAGCGCCCAGGTACTTCGCTGGTTGAACAGCAAGTCTGCCTGCCGTTCCGGTCGCACCGTTGACAGAACCGTGTCACCGGACACAAGGTGAGCTCGCTCAACGAGCGCGGCCCAGGCGGACATGCCAGGATTTGCGGATGGCGGCAGCAGTGATGTCATCGAGAACGTCCGGTAGTTTCACGCACCGATTGGAGCTCACGGAACAGAACTCGGCGAGAGCCCCGAAGGGCGCTTCAGGCAAGACAAAATAGACTCGCCTCCCATCCTGCGTTATACCAACACCATCCGACCCAGCGACTTAGGGAAAGCCGTCGTCGGAACTGTAGTGCGACCCGAGGCTCGCGATTTTGAAAACTGACTCAACGCGGATGCTCGTACGGAAATGAGTTCTTCTCCCGCCCTCGCAGTGGGTGTTGGGAAATCGCCGTAGATGGGTATCTTGCCTGCGGCCGTGACAACTGCTGCTTTCATGTTAGCGCTCCCGTGATTATCAAAACCGAGATCCGGTGATGAAGAAGAGGCGGCCTTGAATTGGCTGGGTCTCGCTCACAGTGATTGGTCCCGGAGACGGGGCCTCCGGACTCTGACTGACGGGAGATCGTGGGCGACAGCATCGGCCTCCGGCTCTGACGAAATTTTCATCACGTTTCCTCTGACGACGACCGGATCCGCGGCTGAAGCCGGAGAAATAGGTACGGTGAGCTTTTTCGGAGCGCTGAAGCGTTCCTCCCCCATAAATGCGGGGCCGCCACCGAAGTCCTCACGTCTCGTGAGCCACAGGCGTTATTCGACGTGGTGCTTTGCCCATTCGTTTAGGACGTAGAGGCTCCAGGGGCGGGCCCAGGTGGTTTTTTGCGCTAGGAAATCGGACCAGACGGTTGCGGCGGCTTGACGGGGGATTAGCGGGTCTAGCGAAGGGAACCAGTTTGCGATGCTGGCGGCGACGCGGTCGCGCAGTGGGCCTCGGAGCCATGTTTCCCAGGGCAGCGTGAATGTGCGCTTTTTTTGGTTTACGACTTCTTCGGGGAGGAGATTGGCTAGCGCGGCGACTAGCAATGCTTTTGGGCGTTCGGTGTGACGCTTGGATGAATCCGAGAGGCCGAGAGCGAACTCGACGACGGGATGATCGAGGAAAGGGACGCGGACTTCGAGAGAATGGCGCATGCTCATCGCGTCGGTGTCGCGGAGCAGGACGTTGACCATGTAGGAGCGCAGTTCGAGCCAGGAAGTTTTCGATGCGCCATCGAGTGTGGCAGCCTCCCTTGAGATTTGTTCCAGCCAGTTTCTCCAATCGCTGGATGTTGAGGAGCCTGCCGAAACGGCTGCCTGCCAAGTTTCCGGGCGTCGTGACAGAAGGGCCATCGCCTGCTCGGGCGGGAACAGCGTGCGCGAGAGGAAATATGCGTCAGGGAAAAATGCCGGATCAGACCAGGCCGACGCTGCTTTTCTTCCTGCATCGCCGGGGGATAATTTTTGACCGAGCGCTTGGACTGCGGAAGCGGTGGCGCGACGGAGGCTTGCAGGAGCGGCTTGGGACCATTTTGCGACGCGGGCGAGTTGCGGCGAGGTGCGAAACGTAGAATAGCCGCCGAAAACTTCATCGCTGCCCAATCCGGATAGCGCGACTTTCAAGCCTGCTTGGCGTGCGGCCCAGGAGACGAAGTAGGTGTTGATGCCGTCCATACTGGGTTGATCGAAGGCAGCGATGGCTTCGTCCATGCGGGCGAACATTTCTTCGCCGCCGATCATTAGTTCCTGATGCGTGGTACCGAATCGCTTGGCGGTACGGCGGGCGATTTCGGCTTCGCTGAAATCGCGCTCGGGGAAGATTAGCGTAAAGGTGTGCAGGCCGGAACGTTGCTGGCTGGCGAGGGCGGTGAGCGCCGTGGAGTCAATTCCGCTGCTGAGGAAGACACCGATTGGAACATCGGCGATCAGATGTTTTTGCACTGCGTCTTCGAGAAGAGCGCGGAGCTTTTTCGGCGCGTCGAGTGCGTTTCCGTTGTGACTTGGTTCGTCTGACTTTGCTGTTGCCAGATTCCAGTAAGGCTTTGGCGTCGCGGCGGCCGGGGACTTGGTATCAATCAACATCGAATGGCCGGGCGGGAGCGAGGAGACGCCTTCGACGAAAGTCATCGGTTCGCTCACAGCGCCGAATAGCAGGTAGCTTGCGACGGCTGCTGGAGAAATTTTGTGCGCGATGAGGCCCGAGGCGAGAAGTGCGCGGACTTCGGAGGCGAATACGAGCTTGGCATCGGCAATCGCGAAATAGAGGGGTTTGATTCCGAAGCGATCGCGGGCTAGGAAAACTCGGGCGATTCCGCCACTGCGTCCGGATGGCATTTGAGCGATTGCAAATGCGAACATGCCACGAAGGCGAGAGACGCAATCCGCACCCCAGGATTCGTAGGCGTGGACGATGGTTTCGGTGTCAGAGTGCGTGTGGAACTGGTGGCCGAGGCCTTCGAGTTCGGCGCGCAATTCGCGGAAATTGTAGATTTCGCCATTGAAGACGATGGCGACTGTGCCGGTTTCGTTCCACACGGGTTGGCCGCCGCCGGGAAGATCGATGATGCTGAGGCGGCGCATGCCTAGCGCGGCGCGGGGGGAGACGAGGAAGCCTTCGTCGTCGGGGCCGCGGTTGGTCATCGCCGCGTTCATGACGCGAACGATGTCCTCTGCGTCGCGAGGATTCTCGAAGCCGATGACACCACAAAGACCGCACACGTGATTCGACCACCAGGAGACAAAAGATTCGACTGCAGGAGCGAACGCGGCCCGACATCAAGTTTACTCTATTATGGAGATCTCTCGGAGGAGATCGGGCGGCGAGCACCGGATGGTAAGTTTCTTCGCGCGATCGCGCGGCTCGAAATTGGAATTCGGACTGTTCGCGCAGCGATTTCTTACGAGATATCCGGTGCCGATATAGTCAGTTGGAATTCGGCAAATTTTCCCGGGCGCGTTCGGGTTGGTCGGCAATGATGCGAGGGCTAGATTTCAGGAAGAAGACGGAAGCAACAAGTTCGTCCGTTTTGTAGTCCTTTACATGGTTGTAGGAGTCCCGAAACCAGATGGCGTCGGAATCGGTTGCGGATTGGACGGAAGGCATGTCGGTGTCGTAAAGAATCACAACGTCAGCCTTGTCTTGTCTAAGTGCTTTTGTCAGCCAGTTGCGGCCGTATTCTCGTTTGAGCTTCGTAGTTTGCGGCGTGACGAGGCCGCCATAGTCATAGATATATCGACCTGTCCGAAAGCCAATAAGCCCAATGTGCTCGAGGAAAATTCGTCCGTCACTTCTAAGATCTTGCTCGATTAGATCGGATATGGATGGCCAGGGTTCGAAAGGAGCCCCCTCGAATAACTTTTTCACACTGTGCAGCGCCAATCCGATAACGCAGAGTGAGATTAGCGTCATCGCAGCCGCTGGCCGGAATCGGAAGTGAAAAACTTGCAACCCGTGAGCGACCCACCACCAGATCGAATAAACCGCAACAAGATAGAACGCCCACTTCGGTGGTATCACGTACCACGAGAACAGCGGAGCCCGGCTTGCAAGAAAGGCAGCGACGAACAATGGAACGAACACAATCATCGGGCGGAGATCGCGATGTCGATTCCACAGATCCAGAGTGCCTGGAATGAGCGCAGCCATCGCAATGGCAATAACCGCAAACCCCCAAACACCGAATCGCTGCGCGGGGATGAAGGCAGACAAAAACGTGAGCGAATAGTGCCAGTCAGCTCGTTCGAACGCACCGTGGTGCAAAGCTTTGCCGATGACGGATTGCGGGATTATGCTTCCGAAATAGAACTGCGAGAATGCGAGCCAGGACAACACGCCGCCGAGAAATATGACAAGTGGAATAGCCAGCCTGCGCTGAGGACGCCCCCGCCTTTCTAGTAGGAGATTTCCTCCGAGTGCGACGAGCCAGATGCCGGTATCGATCCGAGAGAGAAATAGAAGTATGCCGACGACGGCGACGGCTACTAATCGATCCTGTACTGCGAAATAGATCGAAAGCGACATCAGCAGCAAAACGAGAGGCGTTTCCATGCCTGAAGCCGCATTGACGATGAATGAAGGAAGGAACGCTAGAACGCACAGATACGTCCACTTTACCTCGCCCGTGATCCCGGCGCGCGCGATCAAACGCTCGGAATAGTAGAGCGATCCAAGAGAAGCGAGCGTGCCGATGGTCACCGATATTCCTTCGAGATGATTGACGCCAACAAATTTTGCTATGGCCGCCAAGAGGAAAGCATTGAGCGGGCTGGTCGTCCCTAACACTCGTTCGCCTGGATTAAAAACAAAGCCGAGACCACGTACAAGATTCGAGGCATAGCGGAGAGAAACGTAAGCGTCGTCGAAGAGCCCATTCGCAGCGGAGTGAATTGCGAACACGCATCGAATCCCGCCCGCGGCCAAAATTAGGAACCAGAGAAACCATTTCTGATTGTCGGCGGGAATTCCGGATTCCGGAATCGCGAGAGCTGGACTCCGATCGCTTGCCTGGTTTGTCATTCCGGCGTCAGTTGCCTCGTTTGAAAAAATCGGGTTCTAAATTCCTTCAGTAGTCCGAGCGTCGCAGCATTTTCAAAGTTACTAAACTCCGATATGTTTGCACGCCGCCGACCAAAGCCTCATACGGTCGGCGGTGGATTTCAAGAACTGCTTGATCTCATTCGGGCACCACGCAGGTAAATTCAATGCCGCACGTGATTCGAGAAACTCAGCCAGCTCCAGGACTCGGTCCAGAATAACATTGCTGCTTGGAGTGAAATCCGAGCGCAAGGTATGCAGGAGCCAATCGGTCAGCACAACTCCCCAAAATTCGTACCGGAGGTCGTCCACATAGTTGTGCGGGTTGCGCCGATGATTGACGAGTGGACGCCCAAACGCGACGTGATAGGGAGTGCCATGCATTAACGCGAGCAGGAAATATCCCCCCCAGATATCTCCGTATCGATCCAGTTTGCCGCCCGGGACCGGACAGCCCATAATCACAAAGATAAATGCGGGAATCAGATCGCGAACCACGCTCGTGTTTTGTGTGTTCACGGGCGACCAAGTGCTTTGTTCCAGGACCAACGTGTCCGGACCGTTGTACGCTATCGATTTGACTTTGCCGTTAAGCCACGTGGTCGCGTCCACATCTGGTTCTGCCAACCACAAGCCCTCCCTGATTCCGACTCGCACGCTTTCGATCGGCACGGTAGGCTCGGATTTGTTGAACTGACCTCTTAGTTCAAATGGGAAGCCGCGAGGATAGACAAGACGTTGCGGTTCGAAAGACAGGTATTCGCAAATGTTGTGGAACCGTTCGGGCTCCCGGATCAGACTTCCATTCCAATTTTTGCCGGTGTTCTTATGATGACCGATGAAATCGTCCTCGGTTGGAAAGTTGTCGTCGTCGATCGAGATGAGAAGTCCGCAACCTTCTTCCAACGCCTTCAGATATCCAAAGACCCTGCGACCGTCGGTATTATAGGGGACGGTAGCGTAGAACGGAAAAAGACTGCCCCAGTCGTCTTGTTGTGCGACGTCAAAATAAACCGTATCCAGGCCCTTTCGGGAGATCTCTCGAGCCATGGAACCCGCGCTCGCGGGTGTCTTGCGGTCGGCCACGACCCAGACCTTCACGTCATCCAAATGGCCAAATCGGGAAATATTTTCGTAAAGATCGTTGAGGATTGCCGGCTGGTTGATTGTTGTGAAAACAATATGACAGCTCTTTTGCATGAATACCTTTTTCGCCGGCCTCTACGAACGGCTGAGGAGAACATGGAATGCAGTTCTGACATAGCGGAAATTTCGCAAAAATGTGTTCACACTGCGACCTTCCCTGCGACCAATCCACACGGAAGGAACTTGATCGACATGAAAACGCATTTTAATGGGCTTCACGGTTGTTTCGATGCAAATCTCGTGCAGCGTGCCCTCCCACTGAATTGACTGAATCAATTCCTTACTGAGGATTTTGAATCCAAATGTCAGATCCCCAATTCGCGTCCAAAATAGAACTTTGAAAAATTCTTGAAAGACCCAATTCAGGACCAGCTTTATCGGATCGTAATTCACGAATTTGCCGCCCTGCATCCAGCGATTCGCGACGACCTCGTCGCAGCCTGTGTCGACAATCTTTTGAACCATGACATCGACCGTTTCCGGGTTAGTTTCGAGGTCGGCGGCCATGAGGGCGACGTAGTTACCTGAAGCGGCCTGCATACCTTCGCGATAGGCCCAGCCAATCCCCGGATTGTTCTTCTGAACGACCAATTTCACACGAGGTTCGCGCGCCTCCCATTTCCCGCAGATTTCGAATGTTTCCTGCGATGCCTTGGGTGACGCGAGCAAAAGGATCTCTTTAATGTAGCCACGGTCGCGGCGCAAGAGCGTTTCGATCGTCTCGTTGATGGAGAATGTCTCGGTGTAGACCGTTACAACAATCGACAGCTGTATTTCTGCAAGGGACGGCTTCTTGACGGTCACATGGATTCCTGTGACCTGTTCTGCCGATCAAAGTTTTTCAACGCTTATTCCTTCGATTAATGACACCTTGCGGTAGTAGCTTTTTTCGAAGAGAAAGTCAAACGCAAACACGGTGTTTCGCCACGCTCCCGCCTGCGTTCAGCACCGCGGACTTCATTCGCGACGCGCGTCAGCGGTTCGTGAAGATCCACGAAACAGGTTCATCACGTAAGCATTGAATCTGATTAAGAGAACACAAAGCGTCGAAGTCTAACTCGGCTCGTGCAGGAAAGTCTGAAACGCCCGCCAGAGCCGCTCCCGAAACCGCAGGTAACGCACGCCGAGATGCGCTTCACTGTACTGCCGCAACCCGAGACGGGCCAGAAAGAAAATCAACACACACAAAATTGATATCGTTGTTGCCGTAAACGACAGTCGCTCCGCGAGGAGCGTGACGAAAACGGAATCCTCCCAGCCTGGTATTGTGTGAGCGAGCGTCGAACGCAGCAACCCCCCAACGACCGGGAGACGGGCCAACCGGAGATGGACGGTGTCCTCGTAGGTATAGGCCAAGGGATAGCCTGGAACGCGCTCGAAGACATACTTGAACATCGCGGGTTCGGCAAGATTCTCGCGTGTCAGCAAACTGCCGTCAGGACCGCGAGGTATCACACGAAAAGACGGGTCCACCACAATCCACCGATCGTCGATGCGGACCTCCGCGACGACGTGTTTTGCCGCCTTGCTTTCATTTAACAAGAGTAAACGACGCGATGGGAGACCGCTTGCGTTCGCGAGGTTGGTAAAGGCGTTGGTCGCCGTGCCGCACACGCGCAGGAGGGCCTTGTAGTTCAACGTTTCTTCTGGGTCCCGGGTTGCGATGCCGCGCGGATCCTGACCGGCGCGGCGCGCTGGACCATTCGACATCCAGTTGAGAATTGTCTCCACCTTTTCAATGGGGGTGGCACTAGCTGGAATGATCGCTTCGGAGAATCCTTGAAGATATTTTCGCGTCGAATATTCCCAAGCGAAGCTATAGATGCAAAGGGCCGTGGAAAATACGAGCATCGCGTTTACGAAGTACCAAGCTGCTTCAAATAGAGGTTTGCGCTTCATTGTGCCATCGTCTTTTCAACGCAGCGCCGGTAGAGTTCTTCCATTTCGGCGACCGGCTCATTCCATGAAAGCTCACGCGTGACCTGGGCACAGCCGTCACGATATAAATCCCTCAGATCCTGTTTCGCCAAGAATGATGTGAGCGCGGCTTCAAGCGCCACAGCATCGTGCCGTATCACCTCACCCGCACGTCCGGCGATGATCGGGGCGACCCCGCATTGTTCCGTTACGATCACCGGTGTGCCGCAAGCCGCTGACTCCGCTGCCGTATTTCCAAAATTTTCATGTTGAGACGGAAGCACAAAGACGTCAGCGTCTCGGTAGGCGGCCCATTTCTCGTCGCCATACAAGGGTCCGGTAAATCTGATGGCTCGTTCCGCACCGAGCTTGGCGCTGAGTTGCTTCAGTTGTCGCAAATACGAAAATTCTTCTTCAGGCCCGGCGAGTACAAGTATCGCGGGCGTACCTCGCCCAGCGTTATTTCGCCAGGCAGCGAACGCTGCAATTAGAATCTCAGGACTTTTCTTTGAGATGAGACGTCCTAGGTAGAGAATGAGTTTCTTATCTTGAGGGATGGCCCAACGAGCTCGAAAGGTGCCCGCGACGGGCAAGGCGGCTGGCACGTCAATCCCGTTCCGTCGCACCACGACGCGGCTTTCTTCAATTCCCTCGGCTAAGAACTCCTGCTTCTCCTGGATTGATGTCGCGATCAAGAATTGCGCTCCACGAGTGAGCCTTTCGCCGATGTTCCGATGATAAAGCCTTTTGAGTCGAAAGCTTCGGATGATCGGACGGAACATTCCGATCGGCTCGAGGACATATGGAACGGAGGAGCGTGAACAATAACGACCTATTGCCGGTCCAATGAGGTCGTAAATCCCATAGATGTGCGCGACATCTGTCTCCTGGAGCCTTTCTTGGGCAAAGCGTATCACATCCGGGTTAAGCGTGAGGCTCCGATATCGCGCGATTGTGCGAAGGTAAATGGTTTCCACTCCGTCGTTTGTGCTTCGCCAGCCCCACCTGCATCGCGTGAGATTCTCGAGCTCTGCAGCGTAGCGGTTCACACCAAAATCGGCCGTAAGCACGGTGACCGAATGACCCTTAAGCGCGAGCCTCGTGGCAATAGCACGGACCTTGGTCGGAGGGCCGCCCGCAGACAGAAAGGGGTAATAGGTCTGCGAGATTTGAAGAATGTTCAAGGGGTCCGCGTCCCGGGACATACCTGTGCGAGAACGTCCCGAAGCCGAGCTTCAAAATTTTCGAAACGGAAATGCTGTAGCACACGTTCACGGGCGCGGCGCGCGATGTCGCCAGCGAGCGCCGAATTCGTAAGGAAGAGCGCCACGCGCTCGGCGAGTTTTGGGACGTCTCCGTGTTGCACTAGGAAACCTGAGATACTGTCTTCGATGATATCGGGAACCCCACCGTGATTTCCACCAACGACCGGTATGCCGAGCGCCATCGCCTCGAGAAAAACCATGCCGAAGCCCTCTCCGCTGCTTGGCAACGCGAACACGTCGGCATGGCGATACGTCGCGACAAGTTGCGCACGGGTCAGCCCGCTGACAAAATGGGTTCGTTCTCGAACTCCCACTGACTCAGCCAGTCTCTCAAGGGCCGGCCGATCATCTCCTTCGCCGGCAAAGACGAGGTGAAGATCAGGTGCGATGCGCTGAAGTTTGGGAAGGGCTTGAATGAGCGTGTCAAAACCTTTGTATCGCTCGGCTGAAGACCAGCGGCCGACCGCTAGGACATATCGTGCCCGCGGAATCGAATCGGGCAAGGGCAGCGTGTCTGCGACGCCTACCATCTCGAAGAACGCGGGATCGAGACCCCAGTGAAGCACACGAATACGCTCGATCGGCAGATCTTGGATTTCATGGAGCTTTTGAGCCGTGTAACGGCTCGGCGCGAGCACGCAATCGGCGCGAAGAAGGGCGCCTCGCCGCAGCTTGCCGAGGGGATGCCAAACCTCAACACCGTGGGACATCACGATGAGCTGGAATCCACGCGACCTGGCGCGCATTGCCGATGCAGGGACCGCGAGATTCGGATGCGCGGCAACCACGAGTCGTGTGCCCTTGTGCGCAATTTTGAGTGCTTCGAGAGTGAAGCGGGATTTTGATCGGTCGAATCCTTTAAATTCAAATTCACGGTTGTCAGTTGCGGCTTTGTGGTGTCCAACCGGGTCGTTCAAACTTAGAAACTGTGCTTCCCAGCCCAGCTCTAGCGCGATTCGCGAGAGGACCGTTGCCGTATGGCGTCCGGCCGCTTGCACGCCGCCGACCGGCAGGAGATCCGGGAAAAGCCCGACAAGCGAATCGCTCACCGAGTCCATTCTCCCACGAGGCAAGACAGCGTTTCCACCGCATCGCTATCGGAGCTACGACGCTCGATGAACCGTCGTGGCCTTGGGATTTTGCTTTCGGCGCAAGATCTCCGCAAAGATTTCGCGAAACTGCTGCCCGTTTCGTTCCCATGTGTACTTTTTGGTCGTTTCTGCTGCGGCCTCTCCGATGCGTTGCCGCAATTCTTCATTCTCGCAGAGCAGCCGGATTTTGGATGCGAGCGTCTGAACATCATTGGGATCATTGAGAATAAAGCCATCCACACCGTCCGTCATGATCTCCGAAGTGCCATTTGTTATGGTAGTTATCACCGGCAGCCCGCACGCCATCGCCTCTTCGGGCGGCAGGGCAAATGTGTCTTCGATGGACGGCCCCACATAGGCGTCGGCTGCGGCATAGTAGAAAGCAACGTCCTGCCGTGATGGCAGGAAGCGAACGCGTCCGGTGAGCCCCAACTTGATGATCAATGACTCATAGGAATACCTTTCGTCATTACCAGCTACCAGGAGAAGCACGGGTAGATCGGCGAGACCCACCAGCGCCTCGAGGAGCGTAAAGAGGCCTTTTTTCCGCCAGTCGTTGCCCACAAGCAAAAGCACGATCTGTCCATCGCCGATCCCGAGTTCCCGGCGTGCTTCCGAGCGGCGCGCGAGCCGAGATTCTCGACTGAAAGTCTTGTGGTCCACGCCAATGTAAACGACCGGAACCGGGTCGTGCGGGCCGTAAAACCGATTCAGATCATTCTCGGTCTTGCGAGCATACACGATAAGTTGAGCCCGAGGTTTTGTATAGAGCTTGCGTTCGAGAAACTTCACGACGCTGTAATAGAGCCGCCGGTGGATCAGCCACGGCCATGAGCGTATCGAATTTCGTCGAAAGCTGATCTCCTGGCCCATCTGGCGCAGGAATTCCGCAAACACGATGTGGACTGAAATCGCGTCCGCATCGAGGCAGTTCGTGCCCGGAGTGTACACAAGGTCGTACGCGATATTGCGGACGCGGCGGTCCCACCAGCGCCAGAGATGGTTGGCAACAAACCACCAGGAAAAGTTCAGCAAATGGGGGCCCGGGATTTCCGGAATGCGATGCCAGCGGAGTTTCGTGAGTTCCATATCTTCCACTCGCTGGCTGTATACATGAACCTCAAAATCTTCGAGTAGCTGAGAGATCCATTCCGCCACCTGCCGTTCGGTACCGTGACGCTTGTCTATAAACGGGGAGACCACCGCGAGAGTCGCTCTTCGTGGGGACATGTCGTGCTACGCCGAAATACGTCTCGGTTCGTGCGGTACGGGGGCCGGAATGCGGTCCGACGCGACTATCTCCGGCAGACGAAACAAAATTCCAACGAGAAGCCACAGGTAAGCATTCATGACGTAGTCCTGGTAAGTATTGATTGAGCCGAAGGTCTGAGGAAAAAGCACAATGAATGCAAACCAGAATGCCATAAATCCTACGGGAAACATGCGCGTCTGACGAAGCTTCAAGACTGCACGCCAGCAAGTCACAACGAGGGTCGTCGTCCATGCAAGCCATAGAATCAAGCCGACAATTCCGAACTCAACTACGATAGTCCCAAACCCGCTCTCGACACCATAACCAGGCAGTTTTTCGCCAAGAAACTTTGCAACATATTGCGAACCGAGAGAAGTCGTCCCCGTTCCGACCCCAGTCATCCAATGGGGCTCTGCGAACGCGAGTTCCAAATTATAAATAGGATAGTCCCAAGTTCGATCGCCCAGTTCGAATGAACTACTTCCCGGCGAGAGAGTCTCCGAATAATATGCCCACTTGCCGCCAACGGCTATAGGATAAATCGCGGCAGCGACGGCAATCGAAAACCCAATCATGATTATCGATCGGCGAAGAGCTTTGAATATTCGATAGACCTGCCGAGTACGCCATGGAGCGCCCCAGATGAATGCCACGCTCGACACGGCCACGCTGGCCAGACTCAGGACAACGCTGCCACGCGAACCCGAAAAAACTACTCCCACGGCCACGATACCGAGACAACTCCAGACAATCCATCGGCCACGCACCATGTGCAGCAAAAGGTAGCCAGTCGCACCCAGCCCGAGGACGATCGCCAGCAACATAAATGAAGAGTAACGACTCGCGCTGACGAACACCGCGGTCGGCAAATTAATGATCTCGCCCGAGATTGGCGTGATCTTTTGAAGGCTTGCGAGATCCTTAATTTCGGGCGCAAGAGTGCTGGGATTCAAGAATTGCGGACCAACAATCGACTGGATAATTCCTAAGATCGAAACGGCCGCAGCCAGTAACATGCTCGTCGTTAAAAATCGCCGAAGATGGTCGTCGGTTCGGATCAATGCATACCCGACGAACATCAGCCCAGAGTAGAGAAAATAAACCTTGATCCCCAGTGCACCGTAAAGAGGGCTCGGAGAGTAGGGATTGAAAGCCTGCATCACCGCGAACCAGAAAAAAATCACAAGCGGCATTGCGAAAGGCGGCCTAAAGAATTTATCGCGATGCCGACGGACGGACAGGAAGAGCGAGATGTATATGAGAAGAACCAGCGCGTCCTTTCCGAAGTAAATGGCCATATTGTTGCCCATGTACTTACGCAATAAGTCTTCGAAGATGACCCAGAAGAGGAACAGATAAAAGCCGGTGCGCCAGTCTTGTAAGATGACGCTGCCGATCACGCATACCACGCCGCCCAGGAAAACGTAGATCAATTGGTCGACTTTACCGTTGGCGATCCAGTCAGCCATTTCCCAGGCGGACGCAAGCCCGGCAATCAGAAGTCCCAGACCCACTAAAGTCTGTTCCCTTACTATTGAGGTGCGCGCGCTTAGCATCTAGTTTCTCTACGTTCCTAAAATTGAAAATCAGTCAGATCCGTTGGCCGGACAGTCCGTCACGACCAGCCGTTGAAAACTTGTGAATGCATAACCCCACATTGCGGCCGTGAATCATACATTCTATCGTGCTCGCGTGGGCGGTGATAGTGAAAGTGCTGGTCTTTTTGAACTGTTTGTTGAAGAGCTGACAAGTGATCCAAGATTGTCGGCAAATTTCTCAGAATGGATTCAGGAACGCCTCTTCATGTTGGGGACGAAGATTCGATTAATTCAAATTTTGATCATGGACCGGCAAGCCTTTCGCGAAGGCACAGACCTAGTGAAAGAAATCGCCGTGAAGAAGGCAAATTACCGCGCCAACGGAACGATAGAGCTTCGCTCCCCGGCATTTTGTGTTCCCTCCAGAATGCTTGCTGGAACTACAGTTGTACGTGCGAGGTTCTATTTACCACAATTTACTTCTAAGGGTAACGGCTATGGGAATACTTCTTGCAGGATCGCAATCAATCGGCTTCATCGTTGGCGAGCCGGAAGAATGCGCCGGGCCACAATTCGGATGATCGGTGAGTCGAGAATAACTGACCTCTGAATGCTATCGCCAGCCGATGTGAAAGTCTCGTAACCAAGCTGGGCGAGTTCGTCTAGCGAGGAAGCAGGATCGCCTCCGTTGGTCCGAATCATTTCGTTATGCAGTTCAACAAATAGCAGCGGTGAGATTTGTTTTAGCGCCGCGCTTGCCCCGCGAAGCACAGCTGCCTCATGTCCTTCGACGTCGATCTTGATGTGCGTCGGGTTGCCAAACTGCCGAACCATTTGGTCAATCGTTATGGCCCCAGTTCGCGTCACCTCCCGTTTCGAGCGTCCCGTCGCCATTTGAAAGTAGCCATCGGAAAACACGCCTGTACTTAGTAGGTCGATTTCGCCGCCAGCGTTGCTGACCGCCGCTTGGATAATTTGGATTCGGTCGGTGCACTTGTTGAGATCGGCTTGCGTGCGGATCATTCGCGTTGCGGTCGGAGAGGGATCGACAGCGATTGCCGTTCCACCAAAGTGTGCCGCTACAAGACTGAAAATGCCGTAGTGAGAACCTATGTCGAATAAAGACATGTCACGACCACAGTAGGACACAAAATTTCGGAACTCCTCACCCTGCTCGGGGTCTCTGACTTGATCCCGGTATGCAATCCTGTAGGCTCGCGGGTGGCAGATCAGCGACAAGTTGGGCCCAAGCTGTAGTGTTTTGGTGGTCCCGATTGAGAACATCGCGGAATCCCACAGCCATTCAGCCGACCTTGACGGCGACCGGAGCCAGTTTCGCAAGGGTCTCGGCACAACTTCTCTGGCTAACTTCGTGAGCAGCTTGGGCCGCATTATATTCGTATCCTGCCTTTGAATTTCACACTCCCCGTCGAGTCGCGATTTCGAATCCATTTCTGAGCTTTCCCCATCACTTTTTTGAGGCATCGCGATAGAGCTGAACGTGATTTTCGATCATCCTCCGGCCTTGAAATAATTCAGCGGCCCGTTCACGAGCTGCGGCGCCAAGTTCGCCCACGAGTGCTCGGTTGTCTATAAGTCGCGACATGCAATCAGCAAGAGCCTCAGAATTTCCGAGAGGGAATTTGAGCCCGGTATCACCCACGATCTCGGAAAGACCCCCAATGTCCGCGACGATGGTTGCTTTCCCGCGAGCCATGAATTCCATTGCGGCCAGCCCAGCGGTTTCTTCCCAGATGGATGGCATTAAGACAACGTCAGTGTCGCTCAGTGAACTCTGCAACGCCACGCCTTGGAGGAATCCAAGAAACTGTACTTCGTCGGTCAGTGCATATTTTGCGACCAGTTCCTGAAGGTTCTCTCGTTGAGGGCCGTCACCAATGAAATCGACGTGGAATGAGGCGTGTCGTTGGCGCAGAGCATGCGCTGCCTCAAGAATCAAGCTCAAACCTTTAATGCTCACAAGGCGCCCAACGTACGCAAAGCGAAGCACAGACGAAGAGGTTGCTGGCGAGATTCCAAACCTAAGTTCCTCGGCTATGCCGTGATAAACCACCTTGCAACGAGGCAGATCGACGCGAACTCGGACGTGGTCCGAAACGGCAATATTAGTAGCCACACGGCGGCAGAGCCAACGTCGCGGAAAAGTCAGCGCGAGCATCCGGATGCTCTTGGAGAATCCGTCTCTTGCAGTGTTGCAGTGAATGCATTTCAGGTACTGCCGCTGCGAGAAATAGCCGGGACAGACCGTTTGTTTGGGTTCGTAGAAGAGCAGGCCATTCGGGCAGATCGCATTGTAGCCGTGATGCTCGACAACGACCGGCTTCCGCAGCAACCAGCCGAGCGTCAAAGGAACCAAGCTCGGTCCGGCGAGGTGAATTAGATCGGTTTCGCGCAGAAGCGAGGCGAGCTGCCAGACTCCCGGCATTCGCACAACGCGATATGGCAGCGCCATGTCGTCCATTTCGCCTCGCGGCGTTTTTGTGACGAGAGTAACATCAATCGATTCAGAGCCCGCGCCGTCACGACTCGCAAAACCTTGCGCAAGAATCGTCGCGATTGTTTGCACTCCACCTATGGTCGGGGCCCAGTCGTGACTGTAGAGCAGCAATTTCAAGAGCGGATTAGGTGCGATCCTTCAACGGTCCCACGGCCTTATCGACGGCCGCGACCCACATTTGGATATTATGTTGGGGCGTCCATGATTTCATGCGCTCTACGGCTGCTGCTCCCATTCTCTTCAGCTTCGCGGGATCGTCGAGCAGTTTACGAAGAATGTCGGCGAGCGCATCCACTTCCCCACAGGGGAATATATAACCGGTCTCGCCCTCGCGTACGAGGTCGTATTTCCCGCCGACGCGGTCACTGACAATTACCGCACAGCCACAAATCATCCCTTCGTTCATGACTACACCGAACGATTCGTATTCCGAGGGAAGAACCAATAGGTCGGATGCCACGTATACGCGGGGAAGTCCCGATTGATTGACGAATCCGAGAAAGCGCACTCGTTCGGCGATTCCGAGGTCTTGGACCTGCTGTTCAAGTGCCGCTCGGAGGTGTCCATCACCGGCGAAGACCAGATAGCTGTTCGCCACCTTGGCCCGCCAAAATGCCTCGACCAAATCACCAGGCCTTTTTAGCGATTGCAATTTCGCACAGAACAAAACGACGCTCGCGTCTGCAGGAATGTTCCACGATCGCCGGACCTCACCGCGATCCACCTGCGCGGATTGCTCAGTCCACCAATCGTTGTCCACTACGCTTCCCGCTAGGAATATTCGATCCTCAGCAACGCCTAGCGACTTAACGTACTCGAATCCGCCGGTGGAGGACACCAGCACGCCCGCAGCCAGAGCGAAAACTCGTTGCAAGGCCAAACGCTTGACCAGCAACCGCAGTGGGGAATGGGTATTCGGCGTTCGCATCAAATGCGCATCTGTATGGAAAATGATCGCTGTCCCGTGACACTTGGCGGAAAGCAGAGCGGCCCAGGCTTCGGGGAAATTATATCCGCTGACATACAACACATCAAATTTGCCGTTTCTCACCAAATTCCAAATCTCTCGATAGAGCCGTATCAGCCCCCACCCCCTCGTTTTTTTTCCAGATTGATCTTTCTTGCCCAGTTCAATCCACGGATATCCCTCGAGTAGAGGAATATCCCAGGAGATCTCGATTCCAAAACCGCGATCCGCGTAGGGTCGGGCTCCGCGTAGGCTGAGGTATGCGACAAGCACGTCCAGTTTGGCATTTCTGGCCATGAGACGAATTAGAGGCGAAACATACTGAACGGGATGGGTAGCGAGTATTAGTAGTCGGTATTTCTTCTCTGTCATCGTCGGCCTTCTCGCTCTTTGAGCAACGACACGAAACGCTTGGCGACCGCATCCCAGGAAAAGTACTCCGCCTGAGCACGAAGACTACGTTCATGAAGCTCGCGCCACACTTTTTCGTCTGCGAGAACTTCGACTAGCGCATTCGCCAATGCTTCTGTATCATGCAGGCGAGCAAGCCGGATTCCCGCGCTCTCAATAGCCGGGTCGACTCCGACTTCGCCGAAGCCGACAACGGGAAGTCCGCAAGCGATACCTGCGATCGCAGTTCCTCGATGCGAGTTCATCAGTCCCCGGACGAAAAGTAAGACGTGGGCGGTTGCAAGCGTCTTCGTAATCTCGTCTGCAGGGATGACTCCTCGCACGCGAATCTCGATTCCTGAGCGGTTTAGACCTTTTTCCAATAACGCTCGGGATTCTTCGCAGCCCCGCCCAAATATTTCAAGCCGCACGGGGCCGAGACGGTCATGTGCGCCTCGCACCGCCATTGCAATTTCTTGGACCTCCCTCGCGCCCGCCCCGGCCTCGGTGACGCTGAACACCGCGATGATTTTCGGAGTTTGCCGAGTTGAATAGGTTCGTGATTGGCAGTAGCTCGGAACGTTTGCGCCGATCGGGATAAACGCTGCGCGGCGTTGGTCGGGTGGTAGCCACGGTACGCTTTGCAGCGGAACCGTGAAAGCGCTGCGCTCGGATTGTAGATACAACTCTCGCATAGTCCAATTCTGAATTCGCCGCCGAACACGATCACGCAAGCGCGTGCCTTCGAATGGATAAGCATCATGGAAGACAACTGCGCAACGCACCCCACGCTTATGGAGTAGGCGCAGAATTCCGCGAACTCGAAAGGAGAAACCACGCCGCGACCACTCTAGCGCGGTGTACTGCAAGATAACCCAGTGTCCGGTCCAGCTTCGGCTCTCGCGTGAAAGCCAGCGCATCGCGCCCAACCAGCCGCGCTCCGCCCATGGGACTCGCACGATATCCAATTCGATATCGTGTCTCTGAAAGGCCGAAGCGAGGAATTTGCAGTAGTCGGCAACACCGTCCGTGGGCTCGTCTCTTCTCCCGAGCAGGGCAATAGCTTTCATCCGAAGATCTACTGAATGCCGCGCAACGAGCACGGGAGCCGGGAGGAAGGTGCGAACGCGCCCTCGGCCGCGTTCATTTTTCCACCAGGAAATTTCCGAGGATCAGCGCGTCGAGTCCGGAGCTGTAAAACGTCCGGATGGCATCCGTGGACGAACAGACGATAGGCTCGCCGCGAAGATTGAAAGACGTATTCATGATCACGGGCACGCCGGTCCGATCGCCGAATTCCTTAATGAGCCGCCAGAAAAGAGGGTTCACGTCGGGCTCAACAGTCTGAGGCCGCGCACTCCCATCTACGTGCGTGACGGACGGGATTACACTGCGTTTTTCCGGCAACACCTGCGACGTGACGATCATAAAGGGCGAGTCCGGGGGATTTTCGAGATAATCTCCCGCTACTTCCGCGAGCATCGACGGGGCAAATGGTCTCCACCACTCGCGAAATTTTACGGCGTTGTTCACGCGGGCATTCATTTCGGGGTCGCGCGGATCGGCCAGGATGGAGCGGCTGCCCAGCGCACGCGGGCCAAATTCCATGCGACCTTGAACCCAGCCTACAATTTTCCCGGCGGCGAGCAAATCGGCCGCGGCGGAGGCTGGATCGGAGAGCTTCGTGTTGCGAATCTTATAGGTCTGCAGCGCTTTTTCGATCTCGGAGCCTGGAATTTCGGGACCGAGATAGGGATGTCGCATGCGATGGAGCGGTAGTTTGCCGCCGTTATCAAGGTACGGAGCGAGCGCCGCGCCGAGACAAACACCATCGTCGCCTGCCGCCGGCTGAACGAATAACTGATCCACCAAACCCGAAGTGAGAATCTTGCCGTTGGCTTTCGAATTCAGCGCGACACCACCGGCGAGGCATACACTGCGGCACTTCGTGGTTTCGACGGCGGCCCGGACCAGCGTGAACATCGCGCGCTCGCAGACTTCCTGGACTGCGAACGCAATATTCTTGTGCCGATCGGCGATATCGCTCTCAGGCTCGCGTGACGGGCCCAGCAGTTTTTCAATCCCGGCGATAGGGGAAGCACTTGTTCCGAACAGCGTCCGTGTTTCCACGCGATAGGGATGATCCTCGGGATCCGCAAATGCGCTCAGGCTTACGCCGGGCTCACCGTAGGGCGCGAGGCCCATTACTTTCCATTCGTCGCTGTTTGGCACAAATCCGAGGAATTGAGTGAACTGTGCGTAGAACAAGCCGAGCGAATTCGGCCACGGAATCGTCAGAATGTGCTCGAGGCGTCCGCCGTGGCCGTGCCATAGTGAGGTTGCTTCCCAGGCGCCACGCCCATCAATCACGACAACGGCGGCATCATCGAATCCGGAAAATGCGTACGCGCTGATGGCGTGGGCTAAGTGATGATCGACGAAGCGTATTTGAGCTTTCGTCGGACCAAAATTGCGCAAAAACGGTTTCGCGCCACCGCCCTGATGCCACATGCTTGCGGAGTAGCGGGTCGAATTCAACACATTGAGATATGTCGCCGGATACCTGCTCGTGGCAAAGCTCGCTAGGTCATGGCGATATAGTGCGCCGGGTCGCGGCCAACCGAAGCAAACAAAATCCAATTCCGTCGCCGCCACGCCGGCGAAATCGAGGCACGCCCTAATCGCACTTACGGGGAAACGCGCGTCATGCTTTTGCCGGCTCAACCGCTCCTCGGCGACGGCGAATAACGTCTCGCCATCTCGTGTGATCGAGGCCGAGGAATCATGCATTTGCGAGTAGTTGATTCCGAGGCTGATCAACCGAAATCCTCCGAGGCCTTGATGCCCCAGCACCAGGCCATTTGCGTCCCTTCGCCGGAGAATCGCAAAGCAGTTGCGCCTGCATCACGAAGGACCGTACCGACCTCGCTTGCCGTAAGAGCCACGCCGTGCCAACTGTTCCCGACCATTTCGGGGTCCAAACCTAGGCCGGATGCAACCGCGCGTCCGGCGCGCTTCATGCCCGCTCTCCAGAATAGATTGACAATGCCCCACGCCGTACGGCCGCGCCAATTCATCAGCGGTTTCTGTGCTCCGTTGTATTGAAAAAGAAAAACTCCCCCTGGCGCCAACACGCGGATCACTTCGCGCAATAAACCATAAGCAAGCGAACATTGGGGCAGGTGCTGGAGCACGAGATAACTAAACACAAAGCTGTTCGACGCAGTGCCTATCCCGGTCAATGTTGCCCCATCGGCCAGAATCCACTGGATGTTGGAAAAGTCGCTCAGGCACTGTTTCCCTTGCTCCTGCATCTCGGTCGAAACGTCGACCGCTGAAACCTGCCCGAAACGCCGCGCGAAGCTTCGCGTCATGCGTCCCGCACCGCATCCCACCTCAACCATTGATTTGCCCGCCATTTGAAAGCTGAGCTGGTTCAGAATCGGCTCGACGAGACGTTTATAGTCCTCTTCACCTGAATCGAAAAAAGAGTCGACGTCCCAATCGGAGCGCCAGCTGGCGATGTAATAGAATGCGTTCTTGCGGGCGCGCTCGTCCCAGTCTTGTCGAATCGACTTCGTTACTCGATCGCTTGTCATCCGTCCTTCCACTGAAACGTCGAGCCTCACCATTGTTTCGACGCCATCGCACATGGTAGCTGCGTTAACGGCCGCCAGACCGCGTCTTGAGCTTGACCCGATCGAGCCATGATAGCCATCGTTATTTCCCCGCAGCGGTGCCGCGCGAAAGCGCTTTTTCCCGAATGGCTGCGGCGGGCGAGGGTTCACCGGTCCAGCCGCGATAGCGGCGCAGGTTTTTCTCGGAATAGATATTCCTGAGTTTATAGAACGTCCGAGGCGGCAGGATCAACGTAAGAAGAAGCGAGAGTTGCTTGTAGACCCGGTATCCGAAAGGTGCACTCGAATGATTCAGCCGAAAATCATCCTGCTCAACGAAATAAGTCTGCCAAGGCATTCCGCCGTCGAGCGCCAATTTCATCCGTCCGACCGTCACTAGTATCGGATCCACGATTATAAGAATCGATTCCCTCGGGATTTCGCCTGCCGACAATTGCATGATCAGTTCCTGAGCGAGGCAGGTGAGCGAATTTAACTTTCGGCGCATACGTGTGGGATCGTCGGCGCTGAATTGGTATTGATTCTGATCGTGCAACCGGTAATGAGTTAGGCACGCCGGAAGCAGCACGGCGCTGCTGTACGCGATCGACATGGCCGACATGAACTCGTCCGCTTCGACGACCAGAGCGTGAGGGATCGGCATCACTTTCCCCAAAACGCTTTGCCGGATGGAAACCCGGCTCGTACCGAGAAAACACATGTAGTCTCGGAAAGTTTGCGCACCCTTTGCGGACTGGATATCGAAGCATCCCGGGAACTCAGGGGAAATCGCCGAGCTCGATCCGGTCGCGAAATCATGCTGAATGATCCCGTGGCCAACGACGCCAGCCCAAGGGTTTTTCTCGAATGTTGTCATTACTTCGGTCACTTTGGATTTTTCCCACCAATCGTCGCCATCGAGAAACGCGATTATTTCTCCGCGGGCTTCCGGTATGCCGAGATTGAACGCGGACGCCTGGCCGCCATTTTCCTTACGCAGGTAGCGCAGCTGAGGCGCAAACTTTTTTACGATCTCGGGCGTGCCATCTGTCGAGCCATCGTCCACCACAAGAATTTCCATCTCGCTCGACGGGAAATCCTGCTCGAGCACGCTCACGATCGCCTCTTCAATGAAACGCTCGTGGTTGTAGGTGTCGATCAGCACGGATAGCATTGGCGTCGTCATGGAATTGGGTCGTTTTGTGGCAACTCCGCTGCAATCTGTTCAATTAGGCAGCATATACTCGCGCTGCAAAGCCCGGCAGCTTGGGATCACGCAAGTTCCTCGATCTAAGGAGAACCGCTCAAACGATCACGCGAGGACGGTCGCAACAGCCGTCCCAACGATTCACGAACCCGCTTGAAGCGAGTTCTGACACCTTCGAGTTTGTCAAGATGACGATAGCCCAGAATCAGTGCCGCAAACACGGTAATCCACGAATAAAGTATGTGCTGCGGGCTCATAATCGCCGCATACGTCACGGGATATCTACTGAGATGGTACGCCAACCTAGTCCTGTCCGGCGATGAGAGTTGGAATCCATCCTTTTCCTGTAAGAGCTCCCATTGCCGAAAGTAAGCAAGCAAGCATGGGTCCGAGGTATCCCATCTTCGCTCGAGAAGCCAGGCTCGCATTTCATCGATACATGCTTGACGGGTTTCAATGCGTTTTTGGATCTGCTTTCGTTCCGCGGGCGCCCCGCCTCGCGAGTAGAATAGATTCTGGCCGTGAACTCTGTACCTCATCAGACATTCTGGGATAGCGGTTACTGGCCCCAGAAAAATCGCCAAAGCGTCAAGAAACACGTCTGCCTGGATAGTAACGGCCGTCGGGACCGGAGACAACAGATCCAATGCGTTTCTTGTAAACACGGTCGCAGAAGTGGGCGCAATCATGTAGCGCAGCATTTTCTTGGCGTCTTTGGGTAGTTCTCCAGACACCTCAGAAAAGTACCCGGGCCACGTGGCCCCCCCGCCGGGATCCCAGTACACGTAATTGTGATAAATCATCACGGATTCGGGATGTATCGCGTATTCGTGAGCTACTCTTGAGAGCTTGTTTGACTCCCACAGATCATCGGCATCGAGTAACGCAATTAATTCTCCAGCAGAGTGTTCAAAACCAAAATTGAAAGCCGATGCTTGCCCACCGTTCGGTTTGTGGAGATACCGCACGCGTGGCGCGTACTTGCGAAGCCGGTCCGCCGTGTCGTCCGTTGAACCGTCGTCTACCACAATAATTTCCATTTGGTCTACAGGAAAATCCTGCGCAAGCACGCTCTCGACAGCCTCTTCGATGAAATGGCCGTAGTTATAAGTATCGATTAGCACCGTTATGAGCGGGGCTCTCATTGCCGTATTACCCAAGGTAAACTAAGTTCTTGTCCGGAAGCCCTGCAACGTGCCAATTCTGAATCTCCGTGCGCTGCAAATGGGACGGAAATGCCCAAAAATAAAAACCATACTTCAGAACTCGTCCAATTTCCCACGCACGACGTTTCGATGTGCTTGGGATAATGGTCGTCGCTAGATCTGGGACCATCATTGATGGGGACAAGACAGAAACCGAATTTGCTCCTAATAGGTTGCTTCATTGTCCTCGCCAGGGGTCCGAACCTTTTTAACCGGCACCGGGAAAGATGCCCGCAGGGATACCTGCTGCCCCGCCAAATCCTAATCTAACGTATTGAATACCTTCTGTTCCGTTCAGATGATCTAGAGCGCGCCAGCAGTCGATTACTGTACGACGTCCATCGTGCCCGCCCCATTGCGCGGCAGGAATTTCAAGGAATTCTTTCCATGGCGTGGCTAGAACCACGACGCTGGACTGAGCGATACAGTCCTGAGCAGAAGGAGCGATCCGAAGAGATTTGCAGGACCTTAACACGTTAGAGAGTTCCGCGGCGGGGTCGTAGACAACAACTGAAAAATCTGCGGATATAAGTTCCTGAGCGAGCAAGAGCCCAAAAGACTCTTCCACAACGTCGGTGTTTGGTTTGTAGGTGAGGCCAAGAATGCCGATGGAATGCCGACCGGAGTAATGAGTTCTTACGATTTCGGCAATCGACTTGATTTGCGCCCGGTTGAATACGTCAGTAGCCTCCGCGAGACCTGAAGAAGCGCCTACGCGTGAGGCCAGGGCCGCCAGTGCGCGGTTGTCGCGCGGGAAGCAGGGACCGCCATAACACACGGCACCTTTCAAATACTTGGATCCGATGCGAGTATCGAGCCCCAAGGCGTCGGTGACGACATTGACGTCCGCTTCCGGCAGTTTCTCGCAGAGGCGCGCGAGCATATTGGCGTAACTGATTTTCGTCGTAATGTACGTGTTGACGGCCAGCTTGGTGATTTCGGCGTTGATCCAATTCATCCGCGCGATGGCGGGCGAATTCTTGCAGTTGCGTTTGTAGATGGTCGAAAGGATTTCACCGGAGTGTGGGTCCGATTCTCCGATAAGCAAAAAATCCGGATAGTAGAAATCGCGGATCACCGTTCCCAACGCGATAAATTCCGGGCTGTAACACAGGCCGAAGTCCGCTCCGCATCGTTTGCCGCTGGCATGTTCCAGCGCGGCTTTGATCGCCCCTCCGGTCGACCCGGGCATCACCGTGCTCGTCAATACCACCACATGGAAAGTTTTTTTTGTCGCCAGGGCGTGCCCGATGGCTTCGCAAGAAGGAAGAGCATAGCGAAGCGAGAAACCGCCGTCGGGTTCGCTCGGCGTGGCTACGACTATAAACGTCACGTCCGAGGCGCAAACCGCGCCTTCGATGTCGTGGGAAGCGGAAATGCGATCACCGGATTCCCCAAGCAACTCTGCGAGGCCCGGCTCGTGGACCGGAGGCGCGCCGCAGCCAATAGCTTCGACTTTCTGTGGATCGATGTCCACCGCGTGAACGGCGAACCCGCGTGCGGCAAAGCACGCCGCCATCGGTGCCCCGAGTTTGCCCAGACCTATAACCGACAAAGACGAGATCATCTGGCTTCCTACCTCCTAATAGACAAAAAAGTAGTCTAATGGCTTCGAGCCCGGAACAAAAGCGTATCAAGTGTTAACAGAGATGCCGGACAGTCGAAGTACTACGCCTGCTCGAACTAAAAGACACAGCTTGATTACCGAGAGAGAGCGAGTACGCAATGCCATCATGAGGCTTCGTATGCTTCAGCACTAATGTAAGATTTTTCACGACGTCAAACTGAAACACGGATGAAAACGGATCGCCCCTGAACACTTCGCCGAACCCGTGGCGTGTCGGCGCACCCGCCCGGCGTGCGCCATCGAAGCCAAATGCGGGAGAAAATCACATTTGATGCGGCCGACATCAATAGAAATGAAACATTCCGCATTTGCATTATTTTGGCTCCCTTCGTATTCTAAACTTCAACCTGAATGAAAATAGCCCTCGCTCAGTTCAACCCAACCGTTGGCGATTTTGAAGGGAATGCGGCTAGCATCTTGAGTTTGGCTTCGCAGGCCAAACGGCGCGGCGCGGAGCTTGCTGTGTTTTCCGAGCTCTGCGTTTGCGGCTATCCCCCCCTCGATCTTCTCGAACGTCCAACTTTTATCAAGCGCAATCACGACACTCTAAAATCGATTGCCGCCCAGATGCCTCTCCCCGCCGTTGTCGGCTATGCTGGCCATGTCACACACGGCAGAGCAGGGAAGTCGATCTCCAACAAAGCCTCCCTGATCTGCAACGGCAGCGTCGTCTTCGAACAGAGCAAGATGCTCCTGCCCACCTACGACGTCTTCGACGAATCCCGCTACTTCCAGCCTAGCGAGCGACAATCCATTTATTCCCTGTGCCGCGAGCAGCTCGGGATCACCATCTGCGAAGACGTGTGGAATGACAATACCTTCTGGGCCAAACCCCTGTACGCCCGCGATCCCGTGTCCGAACTTATCACCCAGGGCGCCAGCATTCTCCTGAACATTTCCGCCTCACCATACACCATCGATAAGCGCTTGCTGCGTATCGATATGCTGCGTTCCATCGCTCTGCAACATAGGCGCCCGATCGTCTATGTCAATCAGACCGGCGGCGACGATTCCTTAATTTTCGATGGAGCGAGCATCGCCATCACGAAAGACGGCAAGATCGGCGCGCAAGCCAAAGCCTTTGAGGAAGACCTCGTCCTTTTCAATACCGTCACCGGCCAAGGTGACATTCGTGAACAGCCCGACGAAGAAATCGCTTACGTCTATCAGGCGCTTGTCACCGGCACCCGCGACTACGTTCGAAAGTGTCAGTTTACCAAGACCATAGTAGGCCTCAGCGGCGGCATCGATTCCGCCGTCGTCGCCTCCATTGCTGTTGCCGCAGTTGGTACCGATAACGTCCTCGGTGTCTCCATGCCCGGCCCATACTCTTCCGAAGGCAGCAAGACAGACGCGCACGCTCTCGCGCACAATCTTGGGATCGAGTTCCTGACTATGCCCATTACCGACATTTTCGACTCCTATAAGACAGTTCTCACACCTATCTTCGACGATCGCGCACGCGACGCCACCGAAGAGAACATTCAGGCGCGCATCCGCGGCAATTACCTCATGGCTCTCGCTAATAAATTCGGTTTCATGGTTCTCAGCACAGGGAACAAATCGGAAAACGCGGTCGGTTATTGCACGCTCTATGGCGATATGGCAGGCGGTCTCGCCGTCATCTCCGATGTGCCCAAGATGATGGTCTATGCCCTAGCCGAGTACATCAACCGCGAAAGGGAAGTGGTCCCCGCGTCGACAATCGCGAAACCACCTTCCGCGGAGTTGCGCCAGGATCAAAAAGACACCGATTCCCTCCCGCCATACGAAATTCTTGATCGCATCCTAAAAGTCTGTATCGAAGAAGTGAAGGCCCCCGAACAAATCGCTGCTGAACTCGGCTTCGACTTGAAGCTCGTGCGCGAGATCGTTTCGCTTGTCGATCGCAACGAGTACAAACGCAAACAGGCCGCCCCTGGCTTAAAGATCATGCCGCGCGCTTTTGGGTTTGGTAGGCCATTTCCGATTGCCCAGAAATTCATTCCGTGAACTCAGAGAATTCAATGAGCAAAACACTTAAAGTTGTCGCCGTCCGAGTGATTCTATTGACAGCGAACTTCTCGTCAGCGCGGCAACTCGCGGGGCTGTTCAGAATTCAACGGCAAAGCTGACCGAGGTCATAGCGGACAGCCGAGGAGTTCGATCGGGTTAAGCGGGTCCGCGATCGCAAAGAATCGGCTCGGAGATTCAAACGCTGGGAGAAAAAAGTACAGGGCGGGTGAACGCGAGACAGGTGATCCTGCGCAAAGGCAGTAGCATCTTTACGAACGCGAACCACCTCTTCGGCCGCCGCGGCCCGCCATTCGCAAGTCCGAGAAAATCTTCGAAAAACTACGCTGAATGAAAAATCTGACGGGCCAGGCCTACAGTTGCAATGAGTGTCTTATGGCAGTCGCGCAAACATGCCAGCCGAAATGCCGCTCGAGCCAACGGAATATTGGCTGCGGCATTATGCGAAAATACCACTTCCTGACGTATTTGTATTTTTTGTAGTAGGAGATTCGATAGGGAAAGATGTGCTCGACTGACAATTCTCGCACTCGTAGTCCGTGGTTTTCGAGCAGTCGGCGTGCTTCCGCGCGCGTGTAGAGGTAGGTGACGGGGCAGCCGGTTTGCGCTTCGGAGTGTCGCGCGATGAGTTCATTTATTCGCCAGAATTGGCCTCTCCCGTAGGTAAGCAAAATCCAAAAAACTTTCCAGCTCCAGCGATGATAGACCATAATTTTCACTGTCGCACCCGGCGCCAGATAATTTTCGATTTGCTCGAGGACTTGCTCGGGATGCGGCGTGTGGTGAATCACGCCGAATGAATAGATCAGATCATAGGGCTCAGCGGGGACGAACGCAGAAAGATTTTCGGCGCTGCCCTGATAGAACTGGATGCGATCCTGCAAACCGAAGACCTCGGCCCTTTGGCGAGCGATTTCGAGAGAGCGGTCTGAGAGATCCACGGCAGTCACGAGAGCGCCGTGCCTAGCGAAATTTATGGTGTCGGTTCCGATTCCGCAGCCGATTTCCAGCACTCTTTTACCCCGCCAGCGCTCGAACTGCGCGAAACGCGGTATGTGCGGCTCCACAAAATATTTGCGCGCTTCCACTTCGTCGAAGTATTGTCGCGAGCCGACGGGGCTCGACGAATGCCGGATGTTGCAGGGTCGATCGTTCCAATAATCCTGCACCCGTTCAATTTTTACTGCTTCGAAACTCATATCAACCGGAATCCCGGATTTGGACATCTGGCTTGCACGTCGTACGCTTTCCTGCGACACAAAGAATCTGCCACCAGAGCAGGCCCTAGCGAGATCAGCGGCGTTCCGACAGCTCGTTTTTGCCTGTTCTGATGAGCTCCGACGTTCTCCATCGCGTTTCCTACGTACTCTTCGCAGTTGTACGTAGTAATCAACACGCCGAGCCGCGTCTTCGTCCTCAATGCCACGCCAAACCTCCTCGTAGAGTTCTTGCCGCTCTCATGGCTTCCGCATGGGCCGCGTACCTGTTTTTCTCCATCCCAGCGCGCTCCTCACTGGCCTCGTCACTTCCAACACCTGATGCCACACTGCGTTCTGCCAAGCAATTACCGCCCGCGTCGCCGCCAGCGTGATACGTTGTTTTGTCCTCCACCAGGCGTACGCCATTTTGTGAAACCGATTTCGTTTTATTCCGGCCGTCGTTAAACAGTACGGAGAGTGGGAGATCGTGCGAAAGTGTTCTAGCCCTCCCGTCAGCTGAAAATTCCGAGCGGCTTCCTCTCCGAACCATACGCCCTTGATCCCGCCCGAGTGGTGCGAGTAATCGTGGTTCTGATGGACAGCGACCACCAACCGCGAAGCATCTACCACTGCGCCCCCCGATGACATGGCCTTCCACACTAGCCAATTGTCCCAGCACGTCCGCCCGATTGCGAACTCGGGAATATTCCCTCCAAATGTGCCGCGCGAAAACGCAAAATAGTCAATCCAACTGGGCGTGCGCTGCCTTCCGGAACGCAGCGCTAACTCCCGAACCTCTCGGTCCCATTCCGGGCAGCCAAACGCCAGCGGCTCCGTGATGTCTGTGTCCCATCGTCGCCCCACCATCAAGAACCGATGCTCCTTCGCCTTCACTTTGTCGAGTGCCGCGCGAAAGTCTGATAACAACACGATGTCGCAATTCACGTAGCACAGCAGGTCGTGTCTACTGATCGCCTGCGCCTTTTCAAACATCGAACTGACGAGAATTGTTCCGAATTCATTTCGTCCCACTTCCGGCTCGTGCCGGATTCCCAAGTCTTTCGCCGCTTCCGACGACCCCTGATCCTCCCCAAATAAAATAATCTCCACGTCCGTATGCAGTAAAGTCCAACTCTTCAATGCGTTTCTCTGAATCACGTTGAGGTGTCCCCGAAACGCCTTTGCCGTCGTAAAAATCGTCAGCATCTTTCCTCACACGTCCTACTGGTACGAAGTCAAGTCATCCAGGAACCCGCTTACATTTCGCAGAAATGCCAGCTCACACAGCCGCATCACGCCATGCTTTGGACTGCGATTCAAGTCCGTAATGTCGATCGTCCGTATCCCGCATGCGCCATGCGCTTGGCAACTTCAAGTAATTTGTTCTCGCAAGGGCTGCAAATGCAAGCCTCCACCACAAAAACATCTGTCCTCCCCCCGCACGTTCGTTGTTCCTACTAATCACTGGTTGCCGTGAAACTCGCGATTTAAGACCAAATCAAATTTCCGCGGCGCGAGGATGTTTCGACAATCCTTCTACCTCAGCGACGGCGTTTCGTCACCGATCAATTCGAGTCAGAATGCAAAAACTTCCAGTCCTGTAGGGCGTTACGCTGAATAATGGCGAACAGGTTCCTGAAACGCTTTGATGTGGGGAAGAGTGTCAGCATTCCTGGTTCCTGATCAGTTCGTGCAACACATTTAAGGACTCTTGAGGGACGGCGACAAAATTGCCGTCGTACTCGTCCGCTGTCAAATCCAAGCTCTCTAAAAGTCCGGCGCTCGATATGCGAAACCAAGCAAAGTTTCTCTCATGTAGGTGTCTAATTATTTCTTTTGCGCGGTATCCCCAGGGCTTAGTACGGATGTCCTGCACCTCGGCAAGTATTACCGGGCGTTTGCAGCCGGTGAGGAAGCGTTCGGACCCCTGGAGGAATTCTAGCTCCCCACCTTCGACATCAAGTTTGATGAGGTCGGCGTAATCGATTTGCCACTCTGTTGCCCAATCGTCAAGCCGTTTGACATTTACACGAGTAGTTGAGGTGGCACACGATGTGACCGGGGGCCTGAGGCTATTGCATCCTGTTTCCTGACCCTCGACAACATAAAGTTGCACCTGAATGTTACGGCTTCCGAGCGCAAATGATTCTACAATTACGTTCCTTGTTCGATTGAGTCTGAGATTTAGAAGCAAAGCTCTACGTTCCCTGGGAGATGGCTCAAAGGCGATGACTCTTCCCGCGTTGCCCACACATTTCGAGGCCAACAGTGTATAAAGACCGTGGTGTGCGCCAACATCCAGCATTATCATCCCCGGTTTAAGAAAATTCTGCGCGAATGCCCGCTCAGCGGTTTCGAACCCGTCGGAAGTTAACGTAGAACCAAAATAATCGTTGCGCGCCACGAACCAAGCGCCATAGGACAGGCGGACTGGAACCGGTAGCTTGGGAAATAGCCGCCTCCATCGGGCGTAGAAGGACCTGGATTGCTCGTGCAGTGGCTTTCGCAGGAACCTAGTTATTCGGGTTAGCATGGCGTGAGTGTCGATTGAACTTGTACATTGCTGCAGCGGTTTAGCGAGAGATGCCATCGAAGGGCTTTCCGTTCTCGAAGTGGGGGCTCGAATGAAATCTCTCTTCCGTGAACACCTAAACGCTTGGGGGAGAGCAGGGTGTAATCTCCATGGTGAGCGCCAATATTTAGAACGGTCATCCCTAGCCGGGAAATCAGCTCGACAAATTTTCGTTCGGTCTTTTCAAATTGTCCCGATGCTAGAAGCGCGGATATTTCGTCGCGACGTCCGAGCCACCAAGCGTCATAAGATAGGCGAAGGGGAAAAGGAATGCGTGGGAGCAGCCTTCCCCATCGAGCATAAACGGATTTGGCTTTTTCACTTAGGTGCATTTTGAGGAAGCGCGATATGCTGGGCACGCTGCCTTGTGAGAATTTGGGGGAAGAACTCACTTACCCGACTCCGTGAGTGATGAGATAAAAAGATCGACACGGAAATTGAGCAGTCCCGCCCAATCGTCAGAGCGGTGGCCGAGAGGTTCGGTAGCAATGACCATATCGGGGACGCAGTACCAGGAGTCTATGAGATTACCCTCTTCATACAAACTGACGAGCCAAGTGTAAGAAGCCGGGCGAAGAGGAAGCGATGGAAACCGGTAGAAAAATTCGTGTTCGCCGACCGCAAGCATAACACCGTCGTTCGCTGAGCCCCAGACGAGTTGGCGGTCATTGTTAAAAAGCGCGATGCCATGATGTCCGTTTCGGACGGGTTCATTGACCTGTACGGTGAATCTAACGTTGACGGGACCGAGAGTGGTGACGGCGTGCGGGTCGTCACCTTGGGGATCAGCGATTTCCCATTTCAAGAAGCGGCCTCTCGAGTTCGTAGCGCGGGCCCGGGCATGGCAATTCGACTCGCCCCGGGCCATGGTTGATTCGTAGGAGGAGACGACTTCGTGGGTATTGCCATCGAGGCGGATGCCGCCGTTGTCGATCCAAACGACTCGGTGACAGAGGCGGCGAATCTGATTGAGCTGATGGGTGACGAGGACAACGGTGCGGCCGGCACGGGCGACGTCACCCATTTTGCCTAAGCATTTCTTCTGAAAATTCATATCGCCCACGGCGAGGACTTCATCGACGAGGAGAATTTCCGGCTCGAGATGAGCGGCCACGGCGAAAGCAAGACGGACGTACATGCCGGAGGAGTAGTACTTTACCGGCGTGTCAATAAACTTTTCGAGTTCGGCGAACGCGACAATTTCATCGAATTTACGGACGATCTCGCTCTTGCTCATGCCAAGAATCGCACCCGACAGAAAGGTATTTTCTCGGCCGGTAAGCTCGGGATGGAAGCCGGTGCCGACTTCGAGGAGACTGCCGACACGGCCGTGTATTTCCGCCCAACCAGTCGTGGGTCGGGTGATGCGAGAGAGAATTTTAAGGAGCGTCGTCTTCCCTGCGCCGTTTCGGCCGATAAGGCCGAGGATTTCACCCTCGCGGACGTCGAGGGAAACATCTTTCAAGGCCCAAAAAGTTTCGTCTCTTGTGCGGCGAAATACCGACAGAGGTGATTTCAGCAAGCGGCTGACATGATCTCGGAGGAGAGCGTTCTGCTGAACGGCGCGGCGATGGTAGCTCTTACCGAGACCTTCCCCGTGGATGACGACAGTGCTCATCTATTGTTGGCCTCAACGGCTGAAGTTAAATGGGCACGACATGCCGTGCCCCTGCAACTATAAAGAACCAACGCGAAGCTAGACGCGGTCAGCAACGGTACCCTCCATGCGCTGAAAGAAGAACAGGCCGCCGAGGAAGACGACCAGGACTGCGGAAGCGGAGGCGAGCAGGATCAGGCCCGGGGGCTCACCGTGGCCGGTGAGTGCCCAGCGGAAGCCATCAATGACGCCAGCCATTGGATTTAGGCCGTAAAGCCAGCGCCAGCGCTCTGGAACGAGGCTGCTGGGATAGGCAACTGGCGAAGCGAACATCCAAAACTGTATGAGAAACGGAATAACGTACCGCACATCGCGATAGAGCGCGTTCAAGGCCGAAAGCCACAAGCCGACGCCCAGCGCAGTGGTGATCGCTAGAAGAAGCATCACCGGCAGCCATACCGCTGCGATGCCTGGGTGCAACCTATATCCGATCGTCATGCCCACGAGGACGACAAAACCAATCGCAAAGTCAACGAGTCCGGAAAGCACAGCCGACATAGGCAGAATCAATCGAGGGAAATAAACCTTGGTGATGACGCGCTGGTTTTCCACGACAATGTTCGTCGTGTTCTGTAAGGCACCCGAGAAGTATGTCCATGGCACCAACGCAGCAAAATAGAAGATCGGATAAGGCAGGCCTTGTGAAGGAAGCTTCGCGAGCCGCCCGAAGAATAGTGTGAACACCGCCATGGTTAGAAGTGGCTGCAAGACGACCCACGCGATGCCGATAGCCGTTTGCTTGTAGCGAACCTTGATATCGCGCCACATAAAAAAATACAGCAACCCGCGGTACTCCCACAGCTCCCCGAATGGGATTATCCACCAGCGACCGGGCGGTGTGATGCGAAGCACGGGAAGTTCCCGAAACGGATTGGATCTCGCGCTTGCTGCGACTGTACTCACTCCCGTACCTCCGCGTGTTGTGATTTAACTTGCTTCACATCCTCTTCCTCGAACTGAGCGATGTACGAATTGCAGTGCCAGAATGAGTTCAAAATTCTAGTTAACTGACCGAGGCCACGACAGCATATTATAACGTGCAATTTCGTCTCCATGACCGCGCATCACCGTGGTTGCCGCGAGGGGCACTCGCCTGTGCGCCCAGGTCCACCATTTGCGAGATTGCCGAGAGCCTTAGTGTATCCCGCAGCCTTGTCGATAAAACCCTGGCGAATCGCGAGATTATTGGCGCTGCAATCAAAGCAGGTTAAATGAGCGGATTCACTGTCCACAAATCAGATGTTTGTTGTCACAAGCTCGCGCAGTACTCTCACCCTAGCATCTCTATCGATCCGTAACCTCGAAGAAATCCACCGCCACGCCTACTATCTCCGAAACGAATTGTGATTTTTGCAAGTGATTGCGTCAATCGCACTCTGGCTAAAGGAGAATGGAAGGGGCGAAAGCCGTGTCCTGAACTGCCAGATGGATGGCAGAGTGAAATATACTCCCGCGGCCGTGCTGGCTCTCCCATCCAGACTCGCCCTCCCATCATCCCCACGAGTCTCACACAGATCGTCAATCCCAAGCCTGTGCCGCCATACTCGCGCGTAACCGAGCCGTCCGATTGGGAGAAGGCCTCGAAGATCTTCTCGTGCTTCTCAACGGGCATGCCGACGCCCGTATCTTTCACCGTGAAATGCAGGATGGTGGCAGTCGATGCTGTCGACGGCTCGTCCACAAAACCGCAAAACTTCCATGTTCGGTGAACTCGATGGCATTGCCCACCAGATTGACCAAGATTTGTCGAATCCGACCAGGGGTCAACAGAAGAGCGTCAGGAATTACTTCTTCATTCTTCCGTCATACGGTACAGGCAATTCAATTTATAAATGCAATTTTATTTATGGCCCCGGCGAACTTGTCGCGACGCCATCGTCAAAAATAGGCTTGGTCGGCTTTATGGGCCAGATGCAAATACCGCATGGATGTATTGTAGATAGATCACACGGTGCGCAACGCCCCGCCGCCGCAACGAAATTTTCGCCGGATTGGAATAACGTGCCCCCGACAACAACGACGGACAAGGATGAGGGGGAAAACGTGTATCCCGTGAGCGATGGCGTAACCGTGTAAGTTCCGTCGGCAATGCCGCTTGAGAAAGAATAAATTCCGAGCGGGCTGCTGGATGTCGTAGTGCCGCTTCCCGCGCCGCCGAGGTTGACGGTCACGCCGGATATGCCCATAAAGCCGGAGAGTCCTGCGTTGCCAGCCTGCCATGCACTTCCTGTCGTCTTGGTACCTGAGCCGGAGCCTTCGATGCCGGGGAAGCCCGATGTAATCGCGGAGTCCGTTATAGCCCCGAAGTTTTCCAGCGTTCCGTTGAGGTAACAGCGGACGGAGGTGCCGACGACCACGAGCCGAAGCGTATCCCCTTGCGCGTTCGTGTGTGCCGTGCTGCTGGTCGCCAAAAGAGTATAAGTTCCTGCAACGACCTTGTAGAGCACACGGGTGTTACCGCTGTTTTGGCGATAGAAGTACCCCGTCAATGCCGATGTCCCAACACGAACAGCCGGGCCGATGTCGGAAGTGCTGGTGAAAACTGAAGCGAGGGTGATTTGCGCCCACTGGTCGTTTGCAAAAGTTGCGCCCTGCCAAGAGGCCAAAGCATTGTTGCTGACGAGGGCCGTGTAAGTAACGGCGTTGGCAAAACTTTGCATCGTGCCGCTGTTCTCAACCCAGTTGGAATTGTAGGCGTGTAGGTCGGTGTTATTTGCCGCGATGAAATTATCGAAATAAGGGAAAGCGGTCGCCGTGAAATCCCCCGCTGCGAAGTTTGTCCACTGCGTGCCGCTGTTGCCTGTGGCGTAAGTCGTCGGAGCGGCCCATTCGCCTGCGCCGCCAACAGACCAAGCGAAGATACCGGGGCTTCCTGAAGTGAGCGAAGTGTCGGTATACGTGATGACCAGTTTGCCGTTGTGGTAAACGTAGAGCCCGGTGCCGATGGCCGCGAGCGTGTACGCGTCTCCAACTTGGTCGGTGATGGCCGAAATCGGTGTGTCAGCATCGGCGAGGAAGCTGTCCGTACCTGATTCTACCTTCCACAACTCAACGTCATACACTCGATGGTCGGAAGGCACTCCTTTTTTTCCGACCGAACCTGAATTGGTGCCGATGCTGAGAAAATATCCGTTCTGTCCATTCGACGTAGCACGTACGGCCACGCCCACGTTGCTGTCGCTTGGCGATTTGCCAGTGCCGCTCGAACCCGTTTCGTTTGAGCCGGGGCTTGCATTCGATACTGAAAATGTTCCCGACCCAAGCGATGTGATGATAAATCCCGCCCTAGGACTATTGTTCGCCGAGTTCGTCATTCCGGTTACGTAAATTTGTTGCGTGGAAATGAGTGCCGCACCGCTCGTGAGCGTGTAGGCGTAGGTCGAAGTACTTAAACTCGAAGTACAGGCCGTAATTGCGACGATAGAGGTGAAGGGTGCGATGGCTGATATAGTCGCCTGCGCCCACTGGTCGTTATTGAAGGAGAGACCAGTCCAAACGGATAGGGCACCACTTCCCGGCAACGAAGACGGAGCAAAGGAGTTATTGAGAATCTCAATTCTAGCGCTAGAATTTCCTCCGCCCTCGTCCACTCCTACCGGCGTGCTCCAGTTGTCGCCAAGCGAACCATTCGGGCGATTAAAGTTGTCGAAGACAAAGTGTTGAGCGTGTGCGACTGAGGCACACAGGAAAACGAGAAAGAACAGGTTTATCAGGCCGGTCTTCATGTCAGTTCATTACCCAATAGTCCAACCACACCGGATTTGTTGAAAATGTCCCAAGTTGATCGTGAAGCTCGTATTTGCTGATACTCGCAAGACGCGGCACGGTGAGTCCTGTATCGCCCGTGGTGTTGCAGTTCACGGAAAGACGCGAGCCACCGCGACGATTGATTGGACACTGCCGCGTCGATGTGATTCCCTACAACATTATTTCGCTAACATAGGCGGGTTAGTCCACTTTGGTACAGGTTCTTATGAGTAACTAGAATAGCTATAGTTTCAATATCCAGGCAGTTCTACGGATTAACGCAGGGAATAGAGGACATATCGTTAGCTAATTGCCCGAAGGCATTTTCGACCCCTAAACTGAACGCCTGCGGACGAGGCCGGGTATTGTTACTCACTTTGAGTGAGAACCCCAGTTGCATTGATAGACTTGCACCGGCGCCGCCGCGCAAGGCCCCGGCGAAGACGATGAGATATTTCATTTTGGTTTCGGCGTTAATCGGATCGCTGCTGATCGCTGGGTGCACGTTCTCCAGATCCTCGGGTAGTAACAAGGAGCGTGATGCTGGCCGTCATTGTAATGAGCCAGAAAACTCACGGAACTGTGCCAGCGTTTGTGGCGTATTTTGTGCCATAACTCTGTCTAGGCAACGCCGGTAACTGCTGTCATCGCGTGTCAAATGCTGGCCGTGATCGTGCGCCCAAAATCATTTCTTAGTGCGCGGCTATTTGTACTTGTGACCACTCACAGAGTCAGGAATTGGATGATTCGCATTCGCGTATCGCTAGGAGGCGTCAGAAGGCTTCGCAATTTCGCTAAAATCGTCAGCCGTTTTTGCGATTGCACGGCTGAAACGAACGGCAGAAGAATAAATGGTCCAGACAGTGGCGGATATGCCATTCAGGCGACAAAACGATTTGATTAACTGAACACGGGTGAATTTTGCCTGCGCATTCTTTTGGTTCTTCGTGTACAAAGTGCCTCGGTGCTAGACTCAAACTCTTGAAACGTGCGGGGATTTAGAATGCTCCGAAAAATCTGTCGTTCCGTGTGTGTTCTTTGCGTATTTGCGTTTTCCGGAGGCTGCGCCCAACAAACGCCGCCGCCCATCACCGTGGCCGTCAGCCCTCAATCCACGGCGATCGCCACGAACGAGAGCATGCAATTCATCGCCACCGTGAATAACGACACCACGGGCGTCATCTGGTCCGCCTCAGATGGCACCATTGACGCGACCGGTAATTACACCGCGCCGGCCGGACCCCAGAGCACCATCGCAACGATCACGGCGACGAGCAAAAAGGATATGACCAAGTCCGCAAGCGCCACCGTCAAAGTCGTCGCGCCGGGGCAAGTCGCGGCCACGGCCAACGTCCAAGTGGCGCAGTACACGATCGCGCCGCCGGCTGCGGGAAACGTTTCCGTGCAGTTCGGTACGGACTCCTCGTACGGACTAACCACCTGGACCCAGCCCGTCCCGCAGAGCGGCGGTGCCGTCGGCCTCTTCGTGGCAGGGATGCGCGCAAACACTCTCTACCACTTGCGCGGTATCGTCCAGTTCAGCGACGGCATACAATTCACCGACGCCGACCAGACCTTTACCACTGGCGCTCTGCCCGCGACGATGTTACCGATCTTGACGGTCACGACGACCGCGGGAATGACGCCGCAGAGCGGGATCGAGCTGTTAGATTTTGCGGCTACAAATGGAACTACTCAGTTTCCCATTGCAGTGACAGACGTGAGCGGGAATGTTTTGTGGACCTACACTGCGGGACTCCCGGTGAATCTCAACCCCAATCCGATTAAATTGATGCCGAATGGGAATTTCCTAATCAATTTCAGCGGTTCGAGTCCAGACGGTGCCAGTTCAGTCCTACAGGAAGTGGACTTGACAGGGACGCTCATCTGGCAGATGACCGCGGTACAGCTCAACGCGGCGCTCGCCGCTGCAACGTGCGCTGGCTGCAATATCACAGTAGTGGGAACCCATCACGATTTTGTCATGCTACCGAACGGCCATCTGATCTTGATCGCGTCCACGACACAAGTAGTGTCCGGAACCACGGTGACGGGTGACGTACTCATTGACGTCGGCGACATGGACACGAATCTTGTGCCTAAGCCCGTGTGGCTCTGGAATGAGTTCGACCATCTGGACGTCAGCAGGCGGCCTTACGCTTTTCCGGACTGGACCCACACCAACGCCATCCTCTACTCGTCGAGCGACGACAACCTAATCATCTCCATGCGTCACCAGAATTGGCTGATAAAGATTGATTATAACAATGGTATGGGAACCGGGAACATTCTATGGCACCTCGGCTACCAAGGGGACTTCACGCTGTTGAAGGCCGACGGATCAATGGACACCGACCTCACTGACTGGTTTTATGCCCAGCATGGCCCTTCGTTTGTGACCTCGAACACGAGCGGCAAGTTCTCTCTTGTTCTCTTCGACAATGGAGATGACCGCGGCGTCTCTGTTGTCGCGGGAGGTACATGCGGCGTGGCTGGTCAGCCAGCGTGCTACAGCACGGTCTCTCTTTTACAGCTCGACGAAACGGCCATGACCGCGACCCTGGCATTCCATCCAACCACCCAAGACTATTCTTGGTTTGGAGGCAACGCGGAAGTGCTCAAAAACGGCAATATAGAGTACGACGAATGCGGTGCAACGGCGCTACCCGCGGACAATGCGAAGATCTTTGAAGTCACACAGACTTCGCCCCCACAAACCGTCTGGGAAATGCAGATTGCCGGGCAATATGCGTATCGCGGCTTTCGCTTGCCTAGCCTTTATCCCGGTGTGCAGTGGTAGCGCCAAGCCGATTTCGAGGCATCCTGTGACCGCGTCGGCGAAAATGCGAGACTTACTTACTGGCTTTTCGTAGGCTGCATTAACGATTCAGCCACCAGAACTCCGGACCGATATCAGAAATGACTACGTTAATTAACAGCATCGTTATGGCTTGCATTCCGTTCTGCCATGTCCGTAAATAGCGTGACGGTATTCATAAGAAACGTCTGGCCTAGGTTCGCGGCTGTTGGGCAATCGTCATTCGTCCACTCAATTCGGGCGAGGTCCTGTCCGCTCAAGTTGTTTAACGTCAGATTTTTCGATGTCGTTCATCAATGCGTGGCGATGCAGAATGTATCGCTCCACATTGTCCACAATCGCCACCGGCACAACCGTGAATTGATTGTGAGTCATCTCGCGCCAGGATATTGGCCCTCGTGCGGGCACCAGATGGGTACCCCACTGAAAAATGAAGCCTAGATTCCAGACGATAAGAATCGCGGTTGCGCCGTAAGCCAGAATCTTCGCACGTTGGGCATTCCAGAATTCTTCGATAGCAGTGAAAGTGCCTGCAAGACCGATGATGAAAATCGGCGTCAACGGTAGGAAGTAGCGATTGCCAAAGGACGAGAGTCCGTCCCAGAACGGCGAACACGCGATCAAGTAGTCGTAAGCAAAGAGAATCGTTATCAATATTGCGCCCAGTTGCCGATCCAGCCGCAACACCACGAAAAGTCCGAGCGCGGCAAAAAGAATGATCGGCGTCCAGCTTACCAATCCGTGGTCCGATGAAAAGAGAATCCGAAGCAAGTGCGGCCGTAGCCATGACCATTTTCCTACGTCTCCATAGCCCGAAGCGAATGGGCGGCCGTAAATGACCATGCGTGTAATCGGGGTCGGGAGAAACGCGATGATTGTTGTCACCATAAACGCCAGATTACCCAATACCAATTGTCCTAGAGATCGGTTATTCGACAACCGTCGAATTCCTTTGTAATAGTGCTGCAGCGATTCCATCACCGGCGCTAGCAACAAGAACACATTCGGGTAATAAACGTCCATGAGCAGCCCTGCAATCAACCCCAGTATTGCCCATTGAAAAATCGTTCTTGTCCCACGCGTCCGATCCCAATACCAGAGAAATAGAGCCACAATGAACGCGGAATGTGCATGAGACCACGACGGATTGAAGTACATGTAGACTGGCAATGAACTTGCAAACCAGATGCCGATGGTTGCAAGCAATGCCCACCGCTGCGGGAAGTATCGCCGCGCAAGTTCAAATGAGATTAGTAACGCCAGGAAGCCGTAGAGCGCCGTTGCGAAAGCCATCGTATCGAGGTATGGCCATGAAAAACCGTCGGCGGGGATATGCGCGCCGAGCCGGTCGGCCAGAACCACCGTTCCGTGCACAACGATCAGAAATGGCGACCACAAAATGGATGGACCTATTGCAAAATGATTGTCGAGGTGGCCCGTCGCTGTATAGCCGGCTTGCTTAGGCTTGCCATCCGGGCCGACCCGATACATTTGAAAACTCTGGTTCGCGTGCTGCCAGTCTTTTACAAAATCGAGGCGTCCTTCGATCAGCATGGCGCGCACGTACGCGTAATAGCCCACCCCATCGCCCCGAACCCACGGATTCACCAATGGCAACGTGATAAGGAAAAGTACCAGGAGCGCCTTTTGCGAGCCGCTGATCCGCATGAGTGGATTTTTGAGCTTCACTTAACTTTTGTGCTGGCAGCGAATGCGCTTACTGGAAGCATTCGGCTCAAGGCGACGACCGATGCTCCGCGTTGGGGCGATTTTTCTTTCGAAAATTTCACCAACTCAATTAGACTGCGTACCGAGCATCTGTGCTCGAATCGTTGGTGCAGACGCGCACCGCGGTCCACCTTGTGATCGTGAGGTGGCGCTCACGAATCGCGGTGAGACGTTAATCGCGCAATTTCATTGTGCCCGCGCGGGTTGGGTGCCCGCGCATACCGAAATCGCCTGCAGCAAATTCTCCGCCACGAACTCGCATTGCCGGGTTGTCATTTCAGGATACATTGGCAGCGACAGAATTCGCGATGCGGCACTCTCCGTGATAGGGAAATCGCTCTTGCGATAGCCCAGGCTTGCGCAAGCTTCTTGCAAATGGATCGGGATAGGGTAGTGAATTCCTGTACCGATGCCGCGCGCCGTCAGCATCTTCTGTACTTCGTCGCGACGATCCAGTTCAATCACATAGAGATGATAAACATGCGTGCATTTCTGTGCTGTCTTTGGCAGAACGATCGGAGTCCCCGCCAATAACGCGCTGTACGCGACGGCGTGTTCGGCGCGAGCAGCGTTCCACTTGTCCAAATGCGGAAGCTTGACGCGAAGAACGGCGGCCTGAATCGTATCCAGACGTGAATTTGTGCCGATCACTGGGTGCTCGTATTTCACTCGTTGCCCATAGTTCCGAAGCCGCCGAACTTTTTCCGCTGCCGCAGCATCATTCGTGACAACCATTCCCCCATCGCCATACGCGCCGAGATTCTTTGCAGGATAAAAACTAAATCCTGCGGCATTTCCCAGAGCCCCGGCACGCCGCCCGTCATACCGAGCTCCGTGCGCCTGTGCTGCATCCTCGATGACGATTAGTCCGTGCTTCTGGGCAATTTCGAGGATTGGCTGCATGTCAGCGGGCTGCCCGTAAAGGTGCACTGGCATGATTGCTTTGGTCTTTGAGGTAATCGCCGCTTCGATCGCTGCCGGATCGATATTATAAGTTTCACCGTTGACATCCGCTAGGATCGGCCGCGCGCCAACGGCCATGATTGCGAGAGCCGTGGCGATGAACGTGTTTGCAGCCGTAATAACCTCATCGCCTGGTCCAACGCCATAAGCTCTCAACACAAGCTCGAGCGCATCGAGTCCGCTTCCGACGGCGATCGCCTCGCTCGTCCCGACATATTTTGCAAACTCTTCTTCAAAAAGACGAACATCATCGCCAAGAATGTAGTCTCCGCGTTCGACAACGAGCATCATCGCGTCCGTAACGTCCGATGCGATCGACCGGTATTGCGCTTGCAAATCAACGAATGGAATATTGATTTGTTGGGTCATTTCTTCACGCCGAATCCCAAATAAACAACGGGGCGCAGAATGCTCCACCAACCCGTTATCGGTTTCATTTTTGTGTAGCCCTGCTCGCGGGGCGGATACACCTTAGTCACGGGCACCTCGCAATGCCGATATCCCAACCGGATCGTCTTGAACAATAGATAGGGTTCCAATTCATATTTGTTAAGCCAATCCTGACGCCAGTTCACGCGCGAATCGCGAAGGATCTCAGTGCGAAAGGCCCGAAAGCCGTTCGTAGTCTCCGTGACGTGCTTTCGCGCGAACATCGAAAACAAGATTGGATGTACGAATCGAGTCGCGACCACACGGTACGCAGGCGTATTGCCATAGCCGCCGCCGGGCAAGAACCGCGATCCCTGAACGAAATCCGCGCGACCTGCAATAATAGGCTCGAGCAATCGCGAGATTTCATTCGGATCATCTTTATCGTTGCCGGCCTGAATCACAAGGACGTCGTAGTTCTTCTTGAGCGCGTATTCAAATACCTGCTTCATCGCCGCGCCGATACCGTGATTCGTCGAGTTGCGCAAGTGGACCCAGTCATTCCTGGGTAAGGACTCTATTGCGCCATCCGTTGAGCCGTCGTCCATCACGAGCAGGTCATACTGGCGCGACGAGAGGTGGCGGGAAATCGTGCGCCGAATTTTATCACCTTCGTTAAATGCAAAGATGGCTGCAAGCGTCTTCATTTCTCAGATCGATTGGACCGCACCACCGGACGAGGCAATGCCGGCACCGTCGTCCATTCAGGACGGCGGCGTACGTCAATTCCATTTACATAGGGCTTCACGATATCAAACGGGCACTCTAGCGCATCTACGTCTGAAATCACACGAGCAGGCGATCCGGCCACGACGGCGCGTGCGGGAACGTCGTGCGTGACGACACTTCCCGCGCCGACCAGCGCATTTTCGCCAATAATCACGTGGGGAAGTATAGTTGCCCCAATGCCGATTTTTGCACCGGATTTGATGGTGGGACCTTGCATGCATTTCGTGCATAGAGGGTGAGGATCATTCGCAAGTAAAACGCCCGGCGCTAGAAACACATCATCTTCGATCGTCGTGTATTGCGAGATGTAGACGTTGCAATGAATTTTTACGCGCGAGCCGATCACGCAATCGTAATCCACCGTCGAATTGTTCCAGACAGCGCAATCGTGCCCAATTCGATTGCCCTCTCGGATGACAACATTGTGCCCTGTCTCAAAGTGATCGCCGATCTGGACCGATGCATAGATCACACTGCCCGAGCGGATTTGCGCCGAATTTCCAATGCGCACGGGCAACTTTTCTATAGGACGTCCCGGCGGATAACCCAGAATGACCCCGGGATCAATCGAACAGTCATGCCCGAACTCTACCGCGACACAGTTGAGCACTGTGCGACCTCCACCGCTTTTCCGCGCTGCGCCATGGAAGCTTCAATCGCCTTCAAGGTGCGTACGACAGTTTCTCCGGTGGCGCCGTCCGATACCGGCTTCCGTTTGTAACGAATCGCTTCGATGAAATCCGTCGCCTGATTCCTGAGTGGTTCGCTATATTCCACTTTCGGGCTGATGATGTCACCGTCGCGAATCAGCAACTTGAAATCACCAAACGATACCGCATCGGTTTCTCCGACGGCCACGCCCTTCTCAAATATGCGAACGCGCTCGAGATCATTCAGATCGTCAAACACGAGACGTTGCTGGCTTCCCACGACGACAACTCTCCTGACCTTGTTGGGATCGGCCCAACTCACGTGAATGTTGGCGATCACGTCGTTACTGTAGCCCAGCGTGATGAAGCCGACATCCTCGCGAGCATTACCAAGTGAGTGTGATCCCACGGCGCTTGCCCATTGCGGTTCTTCATCAATCAGATAGTTGAAAATTGAGATGTCGTGCGGAGCCAAATCCCATATTGCATTGACGTCCCCGCGAATCGGACCCAGATTCGTGCGGGTCGAATGCATGTAATACAATCGGCCGAAAGCAGACGACTTTACGCATTCGTGCAGCTTGCGTACGCCAGGGTTATAGAGAAACGTGTGAGCGACCATCAACACGCGTCCGGATTTGATTGCGAGTTTGCGCAGAATGCTGCAATGCTCTATTTCGGTTGCGATCGGTTTTTCGATGATTACGTGGCGTCCAGAGGCCAAGGCCAGCTGGGCCAATTCGAAGTGCGTCGAGGCCGGGGTAGAGATAATCACCGCGTTTACATCGTCTCTTCCTAGGAGTTCTGCAGCCGTGGCACAAATGTGAACACCCGGGAGTCGCGACGCTGCGCGTTGCCGCCGTTCAGCCTGAGCATCGCAGATGGCCGTAACGCTCGAGTCGCCCAATTCATTGAATACGCGCGCGTAGTTCGGCCCCCAGTAGCCGTACCCAATGATTCCGATGCCTACCTTCAACGACATCTGGACACCTTCCAGCGCATCTATTTGAAGAGGCCGTAGTGCACAATGCACCAAACCGCGCGAAAAGCATCGCGCCACGTGATTTTCTTGCCTTGTGCGTATGTCCTACCATTATAAGAAATTGGTACTTCGAAGACGACCCATTTGCCATGGGACACCTTAGCAGTAACCTCGGGCTCGAATCCGAAACGGTTTTCTTTGAGTTCAAAGCTTTGGAGGACTTCGCGACGGAAAACTTTGTAGCAAGTCCAAACATCAGTCAAGCCAAGATTCGTGAATATGTTGGAAATGAGAGTCAGGGTTTTATTTCCGACTAAGTGCCAGAAATAAAGCACGCGGTGAGGGCCGCCGAGAAATCGCGATCCATAGACAACATCAGCTATTCCGCGATCAATCGGATTGAGGAGCGCGCCGTAGTCTCGCGGATCGTATTCAAGGTCGGCGTCTTGGATCAGGATTAGGTCGCCGCGGGCCTCCTGGATGCCTCGACGCACTGCCGCGCCCTTTCCACGGTTGCGGTCCTGAAACAAAACGCGCAGGTTTCGGGAACAAAACGTTCCCATTGCCGTTTGCTCAGGAGAGTCGGAGATGGGTGAAGCATCGTCGCGGACCATCGAGGCAGATGCGCCCGCGAATTTCCTCGCACCCAACAGTTGACTGTCAGTGGAGTTCACGATTTGCTGTAGGATCTCACGCGTGCCGTCCGTAGAATAGTCATCAACGATCAAGATTTCCTTATCAATATCTACATCTTGCACACGTCGAATCAATTCGGCGATAGTTGCCTTTTCGTTGAAGACAGGAATTACAACCGACACCCTGTTTCTGGACATGCCGTTATCCATGTCACGTCCGTCCCAAATGATCCGTTTGGATTGTGTGTTGCCTAGCCCAGAATACCGGAGAAACTAAATTTTGAGAGAGGCTCAATTCAAGCAAGGAGGATACCGGTAACGGCTCCACAGGCTGAGCAAAAGTACAGGGAACGCTGGTGTATCCGATTCGGATTAGGAATGCTTCGCGTCCACCGCTCGCCGCTACGAAACCGCCCTTCCCAGGCAGAGCGCGGACCCACGACGATGAAGGATCGGCACTAGAGCAACTCACATCGCGATCGCGTCAGCCGACCGCTCCGTACCTGTCTTTAACTTTTGCGCAGTGTCCGGGTTCCGTTTCGTAGTTTGAAATGCAATCACGCGATCGATAATAGCTGTGAGCGGGATAGACGGGCGGAAACCAGTCAGGCCTTCCAGCTTTTCAAGCGCCGGCACACGCCGCGGCATGTCTTCAAACCCCGGCTCGTAGGCTTGGTCGTAGGGAATTAATTCAATCGGCGATTCACTTTTCGTTTGCTCTCTCACTTGGCGAGCAAGTCCCTCAATCGTGATTTCGTGGTTACTGCCAATATTGACCACTTCTCCGATGGCCGCGCTTGTTCCGACGAGCCGGAGAATAGCCTCCACGGAATCGGAGACATCGCAGAAACAACGCGATTGTTTCCCGCTGCCGTAGACGGTAATCGGCGAACCTTCAAGCCCCTGGCGTACGAAGTTCGGGAGAACCATGCCGTATCGTCCAGTCTGGCGTGGCCCGACGGTGTTAAACAGCCGGGCGATCACAACGGGTTGCTTGCGCTCCTTCCAATAGGCGACGGAGAGAAATTCATCGAGCGCTTTTGATGCGGCATAGCTCCAACGACCGATTGTTGTGGGTCCGAGCACGAGATCGGCATTCTCATGAAACGGCACTTTCTCACTCTTTCCGTACACTTCGGAAGTAGACGCCGTGAAAACGAGTTTCTTCTTTCTGCAGGCCGCTTCAAGAACCAATTGTGTGCCGTTTACGTTTGTTTCGATCGTGCGCACAGGGCTTTCGACGATGAGCCGAACGCCAACTGCCGCCGCAAGATGAAACACAACGTCAGATTCATCTACAAGCTCAGCAAGAAGCATGCGATTTTGAATTGAATCGAAGACGCACTGTAAACGCTCGTGGCTCTTGAGGTGCCGAATATTCTCGACGCTACCTGTCGAAAGGTCGTCGAGGATGATGACGTCGTCGCCCCGCGCCAATAAACGTTCGGCCAGATGCGATCCGATGAATCCTGCTCCTCCGGTGATTAGCGCGCGCATGATTCCTCCTATGATGTCGGGGCTGAACCGCTGCCCGGGAACTTGGATCTTTTACCAGGAGCATCTTCCCCGTAGCCATATCCGTAAGCATAAGGATAGTAACGATAAGAATAGTAATAATCGGGAGCACTCGAATCGACGGCATTCAAGACGACGCCGAGCAATCGAGACTTGACGGCTTGAAGAAGGTCGCACGTGCGGGTGAACGCTTCTTTGGGCGTCTCCCCGCTGCGTACGACGAGAAGAACGCCATCGGTCAACGCCGACAGGATCACTGCGTCGGTAGCGGCCATAATGGGTGGAGAGTCAATGACAACGAACTTGTACTTTTGACGAAGATACGTGATTGCGTCGCGCATCCGGTGCGAAGAGAGCAAGTCGGCCGGACTTGGCGGAATCGGGCCCGTCGTTAGTGCCGCTAGGTTCTCGATTTGCGGGTGCGGAATCACTACGTCGTCCAATGAAGCGACGCCGGCGAGGTATGAGCTCAGACCGAACTCGCGGCCAATCGTCAGACCGAGCGCCCGGCGGATCCCCGGCTTGCGAAGATCACAATCCACAATCAGCGTTCGATCGCCGAGTTGAGCTAGTGTAACGGCCAAGTTTAGCGCTGACGTAGTCTTGCCCTCGCGCGGAAGGGCGCTGGTTACCAAGATGACCTGTGGCGGGTGCTCGGCCTGGGAGAGCAGTAGCGATGTTCTCAGCGCGCGAAAGGCTTCCGATACTTGCGACTTCGGTTTGGCGAACGCGATGATCTCGACACGGGAGTCCTTCACCTGCTGATCATCCTCTTCACCGGCGGTCAACAATTTGCTCGAATGTATTGAGCCGAGTATGTTCGGAAGGGAAGGAACGACTGCGAGAGACGGCAGACCGGCAAGGCGCTCGACGTCATCGGGGGATTTCACAGTATTATCTAGGTATTCCCGCAGAAACGCTAGACCCACGCCGCCAACGAGACCGACGAGAAATCCGAGAAGGATATTTTTCGCCCTTTGAGGCCGCGCCGGACTTGTCGGTACGAGCGCTGGGTCAACGATGCGAATGTTGCTCGTGCGCAAGCCGGCGGTAATGCCTGCCTCTCTCAATTTTTGTTGGAGCCCGTCATAGAGCTGCTTGTTGGAATCAGCGTCGTGTTCGAGGATGTGGTATTCAACCAGCTTCTCGGACATGTCGTTGGTTTCGCTCTTTTGTTTCTCGAGTGCCGCTGAGAAGAGTTCCACACGCTGTTGGGCGGTTTTGTAGTCCGTTTCGATGGATGTCAAAATGTCTTGCTTGGCGCGCCCAAGCGCGTCGGCCAACTCCTTCTTTTCGCGCGCGATGCGCTGCACTTTTGGATAATTTGGGCCGAATTGAGCCGAAGCGTCAACGTACTGTTCATTCAGATCGGATAGTCGCCTGAGCAAGTCACTCGTATACGCGTTATTACGAACGTCGGGAAGCTGGTCAATATCGCCTGACTTTGCGATTTGATAGAGGGCTTGTTTTTGTACGAGTTCGGTTTCCGCTTCCGTAAGGTTCTTGTTCAGATCCGCGAGCTTCTGGGTTGTGATATTTTGCTTTTCGTCGATGGTCCAAATCTGATTCTCGCGTTCGTAGGCGATCTTCGCAGCTTCAGATTTTTCTACCTTGAGACGCAATTCCTCAAGCTCGCCCGAGAGCCAAGTCGAAGCCTGCGTCGTCGCGTCGTATTTGCTTCGAAAGTTTGCTTCGATATAGTTGCGGACGTGGCCGTTTACAATCTGCGCCGCCAACTGCGGATCTTGTGCCTCAAACCGCACTTCGATCAAACGGCTGTCCTTTATATGCTGAACAGATAACCCACCGAGAAAGGCGCCGAGGATTGGCGGCCGCTGCGAGGTAACTCCAGCGTGAGCAATAACGAACGTATTCGTGCTGCCGCCGAACTCAGGGTATCTCCCTAGATCCATCGACTTGATGGTTTGGAGCGCCAGTGTTTCGCTCTGCAAGATCTTTGTCTGCGTTTCAATGTAATTCTCGCTGTCCACATAATCGTCGTAAGAATTCGCTTCAGGGAAGGGTTGTATGCTCTGCGTTTCGCGGTCCACTTCCACTCGAGCGGCTGCGATATACACGGGCCTCATCCTAAACGTCACGATGGTGACGACGGTGACTACTGTCAGCAGGAAACTGAGTACTAACCATTGATGCTTCTTGAGAATGATCAGGTAATCGAGCAGATGCGGTTCTTTCGGCATCTGCTCCCAGCTCGCCACGGGAGCCGCCGTAATCACTGAAAAGGGTTCGGCTCCCTTTCGGTCCCGCATGACAAGTCTGCTAGAATCTTCCATTTTGCTCTCGATTCAACTCGAAGAATCGACCGCTCGCAAACCCAATTCTAGAAGTGGTAAATCAGAAGGGCCGAACCGATCGTAAGCGCAGCTGCTCCACCCTTATATAACGCTTTCTTGCCGGTACTGTCTGGTACATACAACATATCGCCTGCCTGCAGAGGCACATCGTCGACTTTTCGAGTCAGAATTTTCTGCACCGGTACCGGGATTTCCGTCTTAACTCCCGTTGTAGGGTCCTGTCGCATGATTATTGACGAATTTGCCTTGGCGGTACCCGTAAGTCCGTGCGCTAGGCTGAGCACTTTCAAGACGGTGACGTGGTCGCCGCGGCTCTCTAGAGTGAACCCTCCCGGTCCCTGAACGGCCCCGATCACATAGACGATGCCCGACCGCGGAACACTCACAAGGTCGCCGCCATAAACCGGAACATTGAAAGTCGGATCACCAGAGACCAAGAGATCGCGCAGTCGAATCTTTTCCGTCGCGCTGTCAGGTGCCGGCGGATCCTGCCCTCCGCCCTTGGGTTGCGGCGTAGTGGCTCCGATGGGCGCCGCGTTTAGTCCTCCGCGCGTCACAAACACAAAGCTGCCGGCATCGTCGGTGATCCCTCCGGCATCCGCTAGTACCTCGATTAACGAGGTCGACCTGACGATCTGCATTACCATCGGTCTCGAGACCGCACCAACAACGGACACGGGCTGGCTGGTCTGCTCTTTCACGAACACCGACACTTGCGGGTGTGAGACTAGTCCGTTCTCAATCAGCAGGTTTTCCAGCTTAACTTCGAGTTCGAATGTGGTGAGCCCGGACGCGTGGATGCGGCCAGGAATCAGCGGGAGCGAAATGTCGCCGGTGTCACTCACGCGCACATCCCGTGCCAATTCGGGAACGTCAAAGACGTCAATATGGATCAAGTCGCCGGCGCCGACGGGCGTTTCGGAGAGCCGATTCGCGTTCGATTTCGCGAGCTGAAATATCTTGTCGTTCGTCTGCTTCGAAGTCTGCGGCTGATCTTGGCAGTAGCCTGCTTGCGCTGCCAGCAGCAGGACCAGCAAAACCCAAGCGAACTTCGGCCCCGAGAAGCGCACTTCACCCACTGTAACACTCATTCTTTATAATTCCCCAAGACACTATGGACTAGCGCGTGTTCGGATGTCAACGGTTGAATTTGGTATCGAAGTCCTGTATTTTCTAGGACTTGCTAGATCAGGTGATAGCGGTGCCGTTGTCAACAAATCGGCTAGAATTAAGAACAATAAAGCATTCGAAGGGATATGAAGATTAAAGTCAACGAAACTATGCAGCAGTATCCCCGCACACCCGACGAAAGCAGCAATATGGTACGCGGCGGAGAAATGACTCTGAGTTCCTTGTAACCCTCGTATCGACGCTTGAAGCAATATCCACAGAAATGCTACGCCGCAAATCGCTCCAGGGACGCCAAGTTCCGCGAGAATCTCCGCGTAGTCATCATGAGCATGGTCAACTAATTTCCCATCGTAGGCTGTGTCGTACCGGGGGAACGCCACGACGAGCGTGCCGAGTCCTGTACCTGCGATCGGATGCGCTAGGAACATCCGTAGCGTTCCTTCGGTCATCGTCCACCGCCGCATAGCAGTGACTTCGCCTTGACCCTTTGCGCTAAATCGCTCAAGAACGCGTCCGACGCCAAGCCACGCAACAAGAGACGCTACCACGAGCACAAATGCGATCACTGGTCCGAGGCGCACTTTCCCGGATCGTCGGCTGACGTAAATGATCGCAAGAAGCGCCAACTCGAACGCGAACGTGATCAAGCCGGCTCTCGAAGCAGACATGAAAATTGCGCCGACGGGGAGCAATGCGAACAATCCCACAAGTGGGACCAAGTCGCGACGCACGCCGCGAAATGCAAGAAAAGATAATCCAAATGGCAGCAGCAATTCCATTAGGCCTGCGAAGTGATTTCGATTGACGTACGGGCCGAAAGGCTCTGCGCCGAGGTGCAATTCGCGGAATCCATAGATTTTTTCGGTGCCGGTAAACTGTTGAGCTATTCCCTCGAGCGCCACACAGAAACCTAAGAGAACGAGAAACCACGTCAGGATTTTCAGATCACTTCGATCACGAAAGACCTGAGTCGCCACGAAATAAATGAGGAAGCACGCGCCCCAGCGCAGCAGCGCCGTCCACGTAAGAAACGGATAGACGGTGATGTGAAATAAAATTTGCAGGATCGCCCAAGCGAAGAAACCAACGATCGGCCAATTTAAAACGTTCCAATGAATCTCCGCATCATTTTGGCTCGTGGTGACGAGGCCCCAGGCTAGAAATAAAAGCGCCGCTCCGATTTCTAGAGCTGACTCAGACCAGATCTCCACGACACCGTGGGCGGCGACGGCAAATACGATTAGCAGACAAACGCCAATTTGCAGGGTTCTCACCGGATTGCCTGGCCGGGAGTGATAGCTACGGACGTCGATGAAGCCGACGTTCCGACGTCTGCGACGGGAACGAGAGACATATCATCGATCCAGGCAGTTCCCCCCAGTTTGTTTTCGAACATCCGGCTAGGAATCCGGCGGATTTCTACCTGGAGGATACGTGTATCCGGACCAGTGGTGATGTTTCCTTGCAACTCGGTCCAATCGTGTGTTCCGGTCAGATCGTCAGTCTGCAGATACAACTTGTCTGGGTGGTGGGGATCAAAGACATAAAGTCGTACGCCACTTTCCGTCGTTATGTTTTCCGTGCGGATGAATCCATCCAGATGGTACCTTCGGAGCGGGTCAACGGCGACGAATTGTAATGGTTGCCCGAGATCTATATTCATACCGCCGCCAAAATCCAGTCGCAACGAACGTTGGCCGCCGTGATGGACGCTTGTGTCGTAGTCAGCGGTCATGCCCCAGGATGACGGCATGCGCCAATCGAAGCCGCCATTCAAGATGTCACGCTCAAAACCGCCGTTCAGAATTACGGATCCATTCGACGGCGTATCGTGTGGCAATCCGCACGCAACGCGGGCCTCAAGCCACATTCGCCGTCCATCGGCGCCCCGATTTTGCTGGATCGCAACATCAAGAAACGGGAACAAGCTTTCGATTCCAAACGGCTGGTGCGAATCGGCGAGGCGTCTCCAAATCTTCAAGCCAGAGTTTACGTCCTCTTCGCCGGCAAAAAAGTTAAGCGCTTCGATGTACGCGGATGCGGTGTGCGGTAGAATTGCGTCGGCGACTTGATCGGGATCGTTCGTGGCGCGCCACGCCCGATTTATCGCGAGCGGGAGCAGAGCGGCGTCTTCCTGAACCGCTGTGTGCATTTCCCTGAGGGCTTCAGGCACCTGACCGTGACGGAGCAAGAAATTCGCGTATTCCCAGCGCACTTCCGCGGAGCCGGGGTAATCGTTCCTCGCTTCGTCGAAATCTTTCCGTGCCTGTTCGGTGTCTCCCAAATTTTCGTGGGCAATCGCGAGGTCGATCCAATAACGCGCAGTAAGCGGGCTAATCTTTACCGCCTTTTCGTAATTGCGGAGTGCGTCGGGGAAATTCTGTTCGTCCAACCCAAATTGCAGGAATCTTCCGAGGCGATCCCAGTATTCCGCATAGCCCGGCTCGAGTTCGGCAGCGCTTTGCATCTTTGCCAAATCATCGGACCAGATACGATGCTCCGCCAGTTCCAGCCTGACGGCCTCGTAGCAAAATACCACGGTGACGAGAGCGCAAATCGCAAGCAGCGCAATGCGTGAGGATACAGATTCGAGCCGAAATTCCATAGTGCGTTAATCTGCACTGAGGGATTACTCGGCGCAAGTGAAAATTGAGCGCCGCGAAGATGATCTGCCGAACCTAAGGGACCTAATGGCGTGCTGCCGGTATTTACCGCGTCAGGCCTCGAATTGCTTCGCGCGTGCCAATCCGGCCTGTGCTTCTACAAGCGAATCAATGTTTTTTGCGCCGTACGCCCGCTACGCCGAAGCGATACACCACGCCGATCGTTGCCCGCTCGTTGCCCTGGCCGCTGCCATCGAAGTGCGTGTTCAGGTAATCCACTTCAATCATGCGAATCGCCCAATGGTCGTTGAACGTATAGTCAACTCCAACCCCGCCTTGCCACGCGTATCCGAGGCTGGTCAGAGTCGTCGCAGGAAACGGGTTCAGTAGAGGAGCGCTTAGGCGTTGATAGCCGCCGCCGAACATGATTTGTCCGAAGACCGTTAATTTACGATGGCCAAACGGATAGAAACGCGGGCCGATGAGGAAAGGATAGTTCTGAGTGGTTGCGTTCCCGATATTTTGGTTCGAAGAGACCTGAACGTTGTAAACGCCGCTGACATCGTACGCAACGCCAAAGAGGCGGCGGAGGTTATAGACGCCATTTGTATTCCATCCGTACATGTAAAGTCGGGGCGTTCCGGTCGTGGATGATAGAGCTTGGGACCCGGCATAAGTGAAATCGAAGCCGGCACCGATTTCGTATCTCGGCGTGATCTGCGCACGCACAGGTATAGCGCAGAGAGCCAGTAATCCCAAGAGCCCGAAAAAACGCCGCATGCATCCTCCGATGAGCGTGCAGAATGTTGATTCCGCTGGAACGACAACAGTTGCTCTGAGTGATGCCGTTCGAATCGCCCATCTTTACACGGATTTTAGGCCTTCGTGAAGCACGATCTCTGCGACACGAATTGAGGCAACTGTTTCGATCATTCGTGGAGTTGGGTCTCTCGGAGCTGATCTGTTGAAAGACGTCGTACGCGTTGACTTAGTATCCGGCTAGGGCTAGGATTCCGTCTGCCCAGAGTTCCTCAGATGCCTGGCGAAACCATTTCTCACTATCGACTCCTCGACAAGCTTGGCGGCGGCGGGATGGGTGTGGTATTCAAAGCCGAAGATATTCGCCTCGGCCGTCAAGTCGCGCTGAAATTTCTTCCCGACGAGCTCGCACGAGATCCGCGCGCACTCGAGCGGTTCCAGCGCGAGGCGCGTGCCGCTTCCGCGCTCAATCATCCGAACATTTGCACGATTCACGATATTGATGAGCAGGATGGGCGTTCCTTCATCGTCATGGAACTGCTCGAAGGCGAAACGCTCCGGCAGCGAATCGGCGGCCGCCCCATGTCCGTTGACGATATGCTCGAAATTGGGGTTCAAATTGCCGGGGCGCTCGAAGCGGCACACGCTAAAGGTATCGTCCATCGCGATATCAAGCCCGCAAATATTTTTATCACCCAGGGCAGACCAAAGATTTTGGATTTTGGTTTGGCGAAACCTGCCGGATGGCAACCCGGGATGGGAGACACGCTTAGTGCATCTTCCGCGCCGACGGCCGCGATTGGCACCGAGAGTCTGACAAGCCCCGGCACGACTATGGGCACCGTGGCCTACATGTCTCCCGAACAGGCGCGCGGTGAAGATATTGATGCTCGTAGCGATCTTTTCTCCTTCGGCGTGGTGCTCTATGAAATGGCCACCGGCCGCCCGGCGTTCAGCGGAAATACGCCTGCAGTAATTTTTGAGGCGATTTTGAATCGCACCCCTGTGGCTCCGATTCGACTCAATCCGAATATTCCGCCAGAACTCGACCGCATTATCAATCGCTCGCTTGAGAAGGAGAGACGCCTCCGCTATCAGAACGCGACGGAGATGCGCGCGGATCTGCAGCGGCTGAAGCGCGATTCGGAGTCCGGCCGCAGCGCGGCGGTGCCCGTAGCGCGCACGGATAAATCGCTCGCTGTCCTCTATTTCGAGAATATGAGCGGCGCGAAGGATGATGAATATTTCCGCGACGGCATGTCCGAAGACATCATCACCGAACTTTTGAAAATCAAAGGCCTACATGTTTTTCCGCGCACGACGGTTCTTCCTTTTCGAGATACCTCGCTGACTGCGCCCGATATTGGCCAGCGGCTCGGCGCGAATTTCGTGCTCGCCGGCAGCGTTCGGCGCTCGGGTAATCGTTTGCGGATCAATGCGCAACTCGTTGACGCGGGCCGTGATTATCCGGTCTGGGCGGAACGATTCGATAGAGAATTGAAAGACGTGTTCGAGGTGCAGGAAGAAATCGCGCGAAGCATCGCTTCTGCGCTCCGCATCCAGCTTTCCCCGCAGGAAGAACAGGTTATCGCGCGGAAGCCAACGGAGAATCCTGAGGCTTACGACTATCTGCTTCGCGGCCGGAAGTACGCCCGCATGGGGAATCTGGAATTCGCGATGCAGATGTATCAGCACGCCATTCGCCTGGATCCGGATTTCGCGCAGGCGTATGCAGGTATCGCGCATGTGTCAGGGGCTTTCGCCGAATATCAGGGTGGCGATCCGCTTTGGGTCGAAAAAGGATTACGAGCTGTCGAACGCGCCTTGGCGCTTCAACCCGAACTTCCCGAAGCGCTGTCGGCTCGGGCGCGATTGTATGCGGTTCAGAAAAATTATGTCGAAGCCGAACGCTGGGCGCGCAAGGCCATCGAACTCAAGCCGGATTGTGAAGAGGGCTACGCCGTCCTCGGGCGCGCGCTTTTCGAATCGGACCGCTGGAAAGAGGCCGCCGAATTAATCGATCGCGCGATTGCAGTTTGCGGGGACGACTACAACGTCTACATTCCCTACGCCAACGTCTTGCGTGCTCTCGGCGACGATCAAGCTGCGGCGAAGCTGGAAGAAAAATTGATCCTGGTCCTTGAACATCAACTGCAAACAGTGCCCGAAGATGTGCGCGCGACGATCTTGCTTGCAGCTAACTACAGTAGGCAGGGAAAAACGCGCGAGGCAGTTGCGGCGGCGGAGAAAGCCGTGGCGATGCGGCCGACCGACTCTCTCACTCTTTACAACGCCGCTTGCACGTATTGCGTGTTGAGCATGAAACCCGAAGCCCTCGCGATGTTCCGCCGGGCTATCGAAGCCGGATACCGGAATCCTGAATACGCCGCTCGCGACGAAGATCTTTCGTGCATTCACGACGATCCAGAATTTCAACGCCTCATCAAAGCCGGTCCGCAAAAATCCTGACTTCGCTCCAACATTTTCGCTGTCGAGCGGGTGTCGACGTCGGTGGCACTTTCACTGATGTCATCGTCGTCAACGACGAGACCGGTGCATTTGCGATTGGCAAAACGCTCACGACTCCGAGCAATCCGTCCGAGGCGATCGAAACAACGCTCCGCGAAACTTTGCAAAAGGTGGGCTCACCCTCCGACGGCCTCCAAGCTCTCGTGCATGGCACGACGCTCGTCACGAACGCACTCATCGAGCGCAAAGGAGACCGCACCGCTCTTCTGGCAACGCGAGGCTTTCGAGACGCGATAGAGATCGGCCGCGAGAGCCGGTATGACCTTTACGATTTAACGATTGATCTGCCGCGGCCGCTCGTTCCGCGCTATTTGCGATTCGATGTGGCGCAGCGCACTCTCGCTGATGGCTCGCCGCTCGAGCCACTCGACGTCAAATACGTCGAAAAGCTTGCAAGTGAACTCGTCGCGAACGGCGTCGAAGCCGTCGCGATTAGTTTTTTACATAGCTTCGTCGATCCTTCGGATGAACGCGCGGCGCGAGATGCGGTGCGTCGCGTTGCGCCCGGGCTCCGTATCTCCATTTCGTCTGAAGTTTCCCCCGAGATCCGCGAATTCGAGCGCGGCAGCACGACGATCGCGAATGTCTACGTTCAGGCGCGGGTCGAGCGCTATTTGAGCGACCTGCAGGCACGGCTTAAGAATCTAAAATTTTGTGGCACGTTTCTGCTGATGCTATCGAACGGCGGTTTGGCAACTTCCGATACCGCCGCGAAATTTCCGATTCGCTTGCTAGAGTCCGGGCCGGCTGCGGGCGCGCTCGCCGCTGTAAATTACGGCGTTGCCTGCGGTCGACGCGATCTCGTTTCGTTTGATATGGGAGGCACGACTGCAAAGTTTTGCGTGATTGATGGCGGCGAGCCGCCCATCGCACATGAATTCGAATTCGATCGCGTCTACCGATTCAAAAAAGGCTCGGGCTTGCCGGCAAGAATCTCCGCGATCGAAATGGTCGAGATCGGTGCTGGCGGCGGCTCAATCGCGCGCGTGGATTTGCTCGGCTTGCTCAAAGTCGGGCCTGATTCCGCCGGAGCAGAACCAGGGCCTGTTTGTTACGGCCGGGGCGGCAGCGAGCCGACGGTAACGGATGCGGATCTTGTCCTGGGTTATCTCGATCCAGATTTTTTCCTCGGCGGGCAGATGAAGCTTGATCTCGACGCTTCGCGGCGAGTGATTCACGACCGCATCGCCGCGAAGATCGATATTCCGCTCGTGAAAGCGGCATGGGGAATCCATCAAGTCGTGAACGAAAATATGGCAAATGCCGCACGAGTTCATGTCCTCGAGCGTGGCAAGGATCCACGCCGGTATCCGCTGTTTGCGTTTGGCGGCGCGGGTCCCGTGCACGGATTTCGAATCGCGCAGGCATTGGGATCGCCCGCATTCATCGCGCCTCTCGGTGCCGGCGTCATGAGCACGATCGGATTTCTCGTTGCTCCGCTAGCTTTCGATTTCGCACGTTCATGGCGCGCACCGATCACTGGCCTGGATTGGGAACGCGCGAACGCGCTGCTCGCCGAAATGGAGGCCGAGGGCCGCGCGCTGCTCGAAGCCTCGAATGTGCCGTCGCATGAAGTGCGCTTCCGCCGTGAAGCGGACATGCGATATGTCGGGCAGGGATACGAAATTCCCGTGCGCCTGCCGGACGAAAAATTGAAGGAAAGTTCCGCGTCCAGACTCTTGGCTTTATTTGAAGAGACTTATCGTCGGCTTTACGGACGATTGGGGCCGCCCGTCGCGATTGAAATCACGAATTGGCGCGTATGGTGTAGCGGGCCGAAGCCGAAATTGCGCCTTGATATCGGTCCGCAGCGGAGTGGCGGCGTCCATCCGCAGAAAAATGTGCGGCAAGTTTATTTTCCGGAACTCGGCGGATTCGTCGAGACCTCCGTGTTCGATCGCTACGGCCTTGCTCCCGGGGCGATAGTCGAAGGGCCCGCCGTGATCGAAGAGCGCGAATCGACCGCGATCATCAAGCCGCATTCGCGCGGCCGCGTGGATGAACACTGGAACTTGATCGTGGATTTCTAATGAACGCGAAACTGGACGCCATCACGCTCGAGATGCTCTGGAACCGGATCATTTCCGTTTGCAACGAGCAGCAGGTCACGCTCATGCGTACCGCATTCAGTACGATCGTGCGCGAATCACAGGATCTCGCATGCGGCGCTTTTGACACGCGCGGCTTCATGATCGCGCAATCTCTTACGGGCACGCCGGGACACATCAACGCCATGGCGACCGGCGTCAAACATTTTCTCAATGCGTATCCAGCAAGCGCGTTGAAGCCCGGCGATGTGCTCATCACCAACGATCCCTGGCAGACGGCGGGACAGATCAACGACCTCACGGTTCTCACGCCTGCATTTCGCGGCGAACGCCTCATCGGATATTTCGCGAGCACATGTCACGCACCGGATATCGGCGGGCGAATCCTCTCCGCGGAGGCGCACGAAGTCTACGAAGAGGGATTGCGCATTCCCATCACCAAGCTTTTTGACCGGGGCGAACCCAACGAAGAACTCGTGAAAATTATTCGAGCCAATGTACGAACGCCAGAGGAAACGGTGGGCGATCTATACGCGCAAGTTTCGTCCAATGCTGTGGGCGTCCGCGGCCTGCTCAATTTCATGAATGAATTCGGACTGGACACGATTGATCCGCTCGCGGATCAGATCATTTCGCGTTCGGAGCGCGCATTGCGCGATGCGATACGCGCCGTGCCAAACGGCCAGTACGAAAATGAATCCTGGAGCGACGGATTCGAAGAGCCCATTCGTATCAAAGTTGCAGTAACTGTCGAAGATGAAGATATTTTTATTGATTTCACAGGTTCTTCACCGCAAAGCGCGCGAGGAATCAACGTGGTGTTGAATTACACGCATGCCTACGCATCGTTTGCAATCAAGGCGGCAATCAGTCCCGAGATCCCGCACAACGAAGGATCGTTTCGCCCAGTCCACGTCACGGCTCCGCGCGGTTCGATTCTCAATTGCACCGAGCCGGCGGCCGTCGCATCGCGTCATCTGATCGGCCACTTCCTGCCAAGCGTGATTTTCGGAGCGCTCGCAAAAGCCATGCCCGGCAAGTTGATGGCTGGCGGCGCGGAACCTGTGTGGATAACAATTTGGCGCGGAGATGCGCCCGCTTCGACAGATCCATTTCTTTTCACATTGTTTCAGCTCGGTGGCGCGGGCGCGCGGGCCACGAAGGATGGAGTGAGCGCGACAGGATTTCCGAGCGGCGTCGGCGGCGTTCCTGTCGAAGTAATCGAATCGCTCTCGCCATTGATTGTTCATCATCGGGAGCTGCGCAAGGATTCCGGCGGTGCCGGCAAATTTCGCGGTGGACTCGGGCAGCGCACGGAGATGGGGCGCCGCGGCGATGCGCCATGGAGCGTATCCGCGATGATCGATCGCGTCAAGTTTGCAGGTGCCGGACTCGATGGCGGAAATGCAGGCGCGCTCGGCGAATTTATCGTGGATGAAGATGCGCGGCCGCAGCCCAAATCGCTGGTACCGCTTCGACCGGATTCACGCGTTCAATTGAATCTTCCCGGCGGGGGTGGCTACGGAAATCCGTTCGAGCGCGACCCGGCCAGTGTGCTTGACGACGTCGCGAAGGGCTTTGTTTCGCTAGATTGTGCCGCGCGCGATTACGGCGTTGTAGTCCGTTATCTCGGAACGCCTGGGCAACTCGTGCGCTTGCCGGAGCATTTTGCGGTTGACGAATCTGCGACGAGGAAATTGCGTGGGGGAGATGGAAACTAGGCTTGGGTTACGTACGTTATGCGATGCGAGGAACGAAGCCGCAACTTGCGGGACGTTCCTGTGCGGCTCGCGCTTCTTTAGTCTGCGTTGCCAGACAAAGTGACGTATTGCGGACTGTTTCGAGCGTTATCGCTGATCTTCACGCTGCCGCTTTTCTGGCCGCGGGTCGTCGGCGTGAATGTTACGTTGATCGCGCAATTTGCTCCGGGCGCGAGGGTTGTACTGCTCGTGCATCCGCCGGAAGCGATCGCAAAATTGCCGGTGACCGACAGCCCGGAAAGCGTCAGCGGCGTAGTTCCCAAATTCGTCAGTGTGACTTTTTTCGCCGCGCTCGTCGTTCCCGTCTTCTGATTTCCGAAATTCAAATAATTTGTCGACAGATACGCTTGCGGATTGATGACCGTTGCGCTCATCGGCACCGTTTGCGGGCTGCCCAACGCGTTGTTGGTGATGAGCAAATTCGCCGCATGAATTTTAGTGACGTTCGAATCCGCGGTGAAGCTCATAATCACGACGCAGCTCTTTCCGGCATTCAGCGTTCTGGGACATAGCTCGATCCCGAGGAATCCCGAAGAGTCATCGCCTGAAATTGGCATCACATTGAAGTTTGTAAATGTGATCATCGTACTGCCGGTATTTGTCAGCGTCGTCTCTTGCAGCATCGTAGTGCCGGCATAGACCGTTCCGAAGTTGAGCGTCGCCGGCGAAATCTTTAGCGTTGCGCCGCTGCTTCCCGCGTTCACCGTCAGCGTGAAACTTTGCGTTGCGTTCGAACCAACGCCGTTGTTCGCGGTAAACGTAATCGTGTAGGTCCCCGCAGTGCCCGATGCTGGCGTTCCGCTCAGGACGCCGGTCGAGGTGTTGAAAGTCACACCGCCCGGCAACGTTCCCGACTCCGTGATTCCTGGTTTCGGGAATCCGGATGCCGTCACGGTGAACGATCCTGCAGCACCAATAGTAAAAGTTGTGCTCGTGCCGCTGGTGATTGCTGGCGCTTGATCCACGGTCAACGTGAAATTCTGCGTGACTGTCGCGACGCTGTTCTTCGCAGTGAATGTGACAGCGTAAGTTCCGCCCGTCCCAGCCGCAGGTGTACCGCTCAACGTGTCAGTCGAAGTGTTGAAACTCACTCCGCTTGGCAGTGTTCCTGATTCCGTGATCGCTGGAGTCGGAGAGCCCGTTGCCGTCACAACGAATGTTCCCGGCGAGCCCACGGTGAATGTCGTGCTAGCTGCGCTTGTGAATTGCGGAGTCTGACTTGCAGCTTGGACCGTCAACGTAAAACTTTGGACCGCGTTTGTGGCCACTCCATTGTTTGCCGTAAATGTAATCGGATATGTTCCCGCAGCTCCCGACGCCGGAATGCCGCTAAGGACACCGGCGCTGAACGTCACGCCGCTCGGCAACATTCCTGATTCGCTGATCGCCGGTGCCGGGAATCCCGTCGCCGTCACGTTGAATGTTCCGGACGAACCGACCGTGAACGTCATGCTCGTCGCGCTCGTAATTGCCGGAGCTTGATCCACGGTCAGCGTGAATGCCTGTGTCGCACTTGAGCCAACGCCATTATTCGCGGTGATTGTGATGTTGTACGTTCCGCCCGTGCCGCTCGCTGGCGTTCCGCTGAGCACACCGGCGCTAAACGTCACGCCGCTTGGCAAGCTTCCGGACTCGCTGATCGTCGGCACCGGGAATCCAGTCGCCGTCACAGCAAACGATCCCGCGATGCCCGCTGTAAATGTCGCACTCGCGCCGCTTGTAATCGCGGGCGCCTGATCAACCGTCAACGTGAAGTTTTGCGTTGTTGATCCCGCACTGTTTGTCGCCGTGAATGTAATCGCGTAGGTTCCACCCATTCCTGCAGCAGGCGTTCCGCTCAATGTGTCAGTCGAAGTGTTGAACATCACGCCGCTCGGCAAGTTTCCTGACTCGCTGATCGCCGGCGTCGGAGAACCCGTCGCCGTCACCACGAATGTCCCAGCTGACGCGACTGTGAACGTCGTGTTTGCGAGGCTTGTAATCATCGGTCCCTGAGTTACCGTCAGCGTGAAGTTCGTCGTTGTTGTCCCGATGCTATTCGTCGCCGTGAAAGAGATTGGGAAATTACCAGTCGTGCCGGCAACCGGCGTTCCGCCGAGAATTCCGGTTACGTTATTCAACGTCATGCCGCTCGGCAGCGCACCACTCTCTGTCAACAACGGCGCCGGATAGCCGGTAGGTATCACTTGGAATGTTCCGCCCGTGCCGGCCGAGAAGTTGATCGTATTTGAAGTATTCACGCATCCCGTGAGGCAGGCGCCGCTAATTGCAGGCGTAGTCGCCGTCGGAGGCGGCTGTACGGGGAGCGTCCCTGCGACAGTCGGCGGAAATGCGACGACAACATCGTTGAATTGTTTCGTTGATCCACCGATGCCAGCGTCCACCGGTTTCGTCGGATCATAGAACGTCGTGATATTGAATTCAAACTGGCACGCATACGATTGGCCCACGCCGTTGAGAGTCATTGCCTGACTGCAACTCGTGCCGATTGCACCAATCGAAGCCGGCGCGTCTGGATCGTCGTAGAATTGAGGCGTGCTGCCAGTCCAGTAAGGCGCTGGCGGCGCAAATGTGTCGTTGTTCCAGGTAATTTCCCAATAGACGCCGCCACTGTAGTCACTCGTCGGGGGTTCCGTTCCCGGCGTGCCGTAGTACACGAGATAGTGAACGCAATTTCCATTTGCGTAGGGGTAGCAGAGCGGCACGATCGTATTACCGTTCGGATCGGTGCCGTCTCCGAAGAACGTCACGAAGCGGCAATCGAAATCATTCGCGACGTTGTTAAATGCGGCGGTGTTCACTTCGCACAGACCGTCCGCCATCGTCGGCGGCACTTCCGTGGCCAACACTGTGACAGTGAAGCTCGTACTCACGTTCGGGATCGTAAATTGCAACGCGTGCGCATTAGGATCGGCGCACGGATTCGCGGGAGTTGGATTGGAGTTGTCTGGGCAATCGAACGTCGCCATCTGAGAAGAATTCGCGCCCGCAGGGAACGTTAGGTTCACGGTCGTCGGGCCAGCCAGGAAATTCGCCGTGACGCTCGCCGAAGCGCTCAATGGAATCTGGCAAGTCGTGGATGTCCCCGCGCTCGCGCACGCACCGCCCCAGCCGGCAAAGGTCGTCGATCCGTTTTGCAGGCTCTCTGTGAGGATTACCGTTGACGGGTTCGAATAGCTTCCCGAGCAGGTTCCTGATCCGACCCCGCTCGCCTCTTTGCACATAATCTGAGAAGTGCTGTCAGTTACGGTTCCAACTCCGGTTCCAAGCTCCGTCACGCTCAGCGTTACCATGCCCGACGCTTGACTCACCGTCAGCGTGAAGGTCTGCGGCGCACTCGAGCCGAGATTGTTGGTCGCCGTAATCTGAATTGGATAATTACCTGCGGTTCCTGCCGCGGGAGTTCCGCTTAGGACGCCATTCGAATTCAGAGTGACGCCACTCGGCAACGGTCCGGTTTCGCTGAATGTCGGCGCCGGAAATCCACTCGCTGTCACATTGAAAGTTCCAAGCGACCCGGCCGTGAAAGTCGTTGCGTTCGCACTCGTGATCGTCGGTGCTTCGCTCACATTCAACGTGAAATTTTGCGTCGCGTTCGGGCTGACGCCGTTGCTCGCCGTCAACACCAGCGGATAGGTGCCTCCGGTTCCCGTCGAGGGCGTTCCGCCGAGAATGCCCGTGTCGGTGTTCAAAGTGACGCCATTCGGCAACGATCCTGTCGCCGTTAGTGTCGGCGCCGGACTTCCTGTTTCGGTGATCAGGAAAAAACCGGCCGTGCCGGCCGTAAATGTCGTGCTCGAAGCGCTAGTAATCGCCGGAGCCGTTTGCGGTGGTATTTCCGTTGTAGGCGGGAACGCCACTACGACGTCATTGAACTGCTTTGTCGACCCGCCGATTCCCGCGTCCACTTTCTTCGTCGGATTGAAAAACGTCGTGATATCAAATTCGAACTGGCACGAATATGTCTGCGGCGTCGCACCGATCAGCATCGGCTGGTTGCAGAGAGTGCCATACGCGGCCGAAGGCGTCGGCGCGGAATCCGGATCGTCATAGAGCTGCGGAGTGCTGCCTGCCCAATAAGTCGCAGGCGGCGTGAAGCTATCGTTGTTCCAGGTAATATCCCAGTCGACGGGACCGGTGTAGTTAGCCGGATTCGGCTCGTTTCCCTGCGTCCCGGAATAGACGACGTAGTGAACGCAATTTCCATTCGCATACGGATAACAGAGTGGAACCACCACTCCGCTGGCGACGGTCGGCCCCGGGAAGAACGTCGTAAATCGGCAATCGAAATCGTTCAATACCGTATCGCCGGTCTCACAGATTCCGTCGGCTTGGGTCGGCGGCACTTCTATGGCCGTCACGGTGACCGTGAAGCTCGTATTTACATTTGGAATCGTCAATTGCAGCGCGTGAGCATTAGCGTCTGTGCAGGGATTCGCCGGCGTCGGATTGGGATTCGATGGGCAATTGAATGTGGCCATCTGTGCTGAGTCGTTCCCGACAGGGAATGTCACATTGACTGACACTGGAGCCGCCGCAAAGTTCGCTGTGACGGATTCCGAAGCGCTCATTGTGACTGTGCATACGGATGAAGTTCCGGAACTCGCGCAGGCTCCGCCCCAGCCGGCGAATGTGGATGGCGAACCCGCGCTGGCCGTCAGCGTCACCATCGTCCCTGTCTCATAATTGCCGGAGCATGTGCCCGTCGTGATCCCGTTCGCCTCGCTGCAATGAATCGCTTGAAGATCGTCAGTTACCGTTCCGGTCCCGGTTCCCAATTCTGCCACCGTCAGCGTTTGTGACGTCGAGCTGCCGGCTCCCGCCGTCAACACCACCGCCTGGGGAACGGACGAGAAGTTGTACGTGAGTGTCCAGTTGAGGCCACCCGGGAGGGCCGCCGAATTGATTGAGGAGAATGTCCCCGTGATGGAATTTGCCGTGAGCACCGTGAACTGATTGCCGGATGTGGGCACGAAGCCGTTCGTAAATCCGACGTCGAGCGCTCCGCTCAAGCTCGCTGCTCCCGAAACATTGAGCTGCGAGTATTGCGTCCCCGCCGTCAATCCACCAATTACGACTCCTACGGACCCCACGGAAGTTTGCGTCAAGCTGGTGATCGGAATCGTTCCTGGATTCGGCGATCCGTCCGGCACAATCTCGCCGGAATTACTGATTGCCGCGCTCAACTGCAAAATACCGGTTCCAGTTGACTCGAGCAGCCCTTGATTTGTCAGTGTGGACGGATTAACCAGAAGCGTGTCTCCCGCGGCATTCGCATTAATCGTGCCCTCATTCACCACGGTCAGGTTGTTATAGCCGATCTCTCCCGCGCCCGCGATCGTGTTGTTCACATTGGTCAGCGAACCGTTGTTCGCCTGAAACAAGTAGGGTTCACTGGAGGTGGACTGTGCGCTGCCAGGGGCAATGTTCATCATCAGCGTGCCGCCGCCCGTCAGTGTCACCGGCCCGCTCATTACCAAATTCGCTTCGTTGCCCGAGCTGTTCAGCGCTATCGTCCCCGTGTTGTTGATCGTCCCCAAAAAATTCGTCTGGGCGTTGTTCTGCACCGTGTAAGTTCCTACGATCGTCAACGCTCC
>Ga0209624_10000016_pt1 | contig 195518 bp, 168 predicted proteins | sample JacPinW_OM2H0_O1_FD_188565 | JGI IMG/M metagenome (GOLD analysis project Ga0209624, IMG submission 188565) | Forest soil microbial communities from Algoma, Ontario, Canada - Jack Pine, Ontario site 1_JW_OM2H0_O1 (SPAdes) (version 2) | ecosystem: Environmental > Terrestrial > Soil > Boreal... | reverse complement strand
CTGGCAGCGCCGCGTGCGGCGCGCAACCACGCGCGCGGCGCGATCTTAGCAGAGGCGGTTGGCGCGCTGCCCCGCCGCGGACGGCCGCGCTAGCCGAAGTCGGCGAGCAACGCCTGCCGCACCGGCGCTGGCACGTCGCGCACCTCGTGGCGGTAATGATCGTGATCGATGCCGAGCGCGAGCCGCGCGCCGTCGCGCAGCCGCGCGATCATCGCTGCGCTGAGCTCGAAGCGCAGGAAGTGAACCGCCGAGGTCTTCTGCTCGTTGGAGCGCTCCGTGTCCTCGTCCGCGATGGCGAACACGCGCTCGTCGCGGGCCACCTGTACCCAGCAGCGATGCTCGACCCCCTGCAGCAGCGCGAGCGCACGCGCGCGCTCCTCGGGTTGGGTGAACTCGATCAGCAGCGTGACCTTCCAGTTGCTGCCGTCGGGTATCAGCGGGTTGTAGACGCCGAGCTCGTCGGCGATGCCCTGCGGCTCGAAGATGCGCTCGGTGCGCAGCATCTCCTGCACCTGGTACTGCACCGTGAGGCGGTCCTCGAAGCACCAGGTGGCGTTCGGGCCGACGGCGAGCTGCCGCTCGGCCTTGTGCCGCAGCACGCGCGCGCGGAACGCCGGCCGCTCGCGCGCGTACTGCTCGAGGGTCATCAGGTCGCCCGGCGCCAGCTTGCGGGTGGCAGTCATGAGGCTAGATTCCATAGGCGATGCGCAGCAGCCGCAAGGGGTGCTCCGGGGCGCGCGCTGAATCCAGGCCGCTGGCGATCTGCTCACCGGCCATCGGACAGTCGCTGCTGTAGTGATCGCACTGCGCCGCCTGCACGCGTTGCACCACCGGGCGGCCGATCCTGACCGAGGCGGCGCGAAAGCGCTGCTTTACGCCGTAGGTGCCGTTGTGCCCGGAGCAACGCTCGATCGCCTCGACGCTCGTGCCTGGCACGAGCTTGAGCAGGTCGCGCGTCTTCAGGCCGAGGTTCTGCACCCGCAGGTGGCAGGGCACGTGGTAGCTCACCTTGCCGAGCGAGGTGCTGAAATCGGTGCGCAGCAACCCCGCCGCATGGCGCAGCATCAGGTACTCGAACGGATCGAACATGCGGCCGGCGACGCGCGCCACCGGCGCATCCTCGGGGTACATGAGGGGTATCTCCTGCTTGAACATCAGCACGCAGGACGGAATCGGCGCCACGATGTCGAAGCCCGCCGCCACCGCCTGCGCGAGCCGCGGGATGTTGTACTCCTTGAGTCGCGCCACGCCCTGCAGATCCCCGAGCTCGAGTCGCGGCATGCCGCAACAGCGCTCCTGCGGCAGCAGCGTCACTTCGATGCCGTTGTGCGCGAACACCGCGGCGAGATCCTGGGCGAGCTCGGGCGCGTTGCGATTGCCGTAGCAGGTCGTGAAGAGCGCGACGCGGCCGGTGGTGTCGGCGGTGGGCTGCGGCGGCGGCGCGGCGCGCGGCCGTGGGGCTGCCGTGGTGCCGAGCGCCGACAGCAGGCGGCGCGCCGGAGGGTGCCGATACTGCGGTAGCGGCGCGCTGCGGGCGATGCCGAGCGTCTTCTCGAGCAGCACGCGGCCGGCGGTGGAGCGGTTTACCGCATTGACCGTCTCGGTCACCACCGGAATGCCGGCGATCCGGCCGACCACGTCGGTCGCCGCGAGCAGCCGCGACGCGAAGTCGATGCCGCCGTCGCGGGCGCGTCCCGCCTTGGCGCGCAGCATCAGGTGCGGGAAGTCGACGTTCCAGGGATGCGGCGGCACGTACGGACACTTCGTCATGAAGCACATGTCGCACAGGTAGCAGTGATCGACGACCTCCCAGAACACCTTGCGATCGACGGCCGCGACCTCTCCCTCGCTGGTGGCATCGACCGCGTCGAACAGCGTCGGAAAAGCGTTGCACAGACTGAAGCAGCGACGACAGCCGTGACAGATATCGAACACGCGCTCGAGCTCCTGCTCGAGCGCGTGGCGGTCGTAGAAGGCATCGCTGCGCCACTCGAGCGGCGCCCGCTTCGGCGCCTCGAGGCTGCCTTCGCGCTGCGCTGCGGGCGGCGGTGGAGCGGTGGTGTCGCTCACGGCAGGGGCGGCCCACGCCCGGCGCCGCGCCCGCGGCCGCTCAGGCCGCGGGTGCGCGCCTCGGTCGCACAGCCGGGCTGAGGCAGGCTCAGATGCCGTCCAGGGCCTTCTGGAAGCGATTGGCGTGCGAGCGCTCGGCCTTCGCCAGTGTCTCGAACCAGTCGGCGATCTCGCCGAAGCCCTCCTCGCGCGCCGCCTTGGCCATGCCCGGGTACATGTCGGTGTACTCGTGGGTCTCACCGGCGATGGCAGCCTTGAGATTGAGCCGCGTTTCGCCGATCGGCAGACCAGTGGCCGGATCGCCGACCGCCTCGAGGTACTCCAGATGCCCGTGCGCGTGACCGGTCTCGCCCTCCGCGGTCGAGCGGAACACGGCGGACACGTCGTTCAGACCCTCGACGTCGGCCTTGGCCGCGAAATACAGGTACCGGCGGTTCGCCTGGGACTCCCCGGCGAACGCGTCCTTCAGGTTCTTCTCCGTCTTGCTGCCTTTAAGATTCATGACACCCTCACTTAGACTGGGTCTAATACCGGGGCGGACTCTATACCCCCCGGCGCAGGCGGTGCAACCCTCGCGTTGACCCTGGACCGAGCCGCTGTGTAACGTTCGCGCGCAGCGCGGCAGCGAGCCGCGCGCTCACCGGAACCTTCAATCCACGTGTCCGACCCACCACAGGATTTCGAGCAGTCGCTCGCGGAGCTGGAAGCGCTCGTCGAGCGGCTCGAGCACGGCGATCTGCCCCTCGAGGAAGCGCTGCGCACCTTCGAGCGCGGTGTGGTGCTCACCCGGCACTGCCAGGCCTGCCTGCAGGCCGCGCAGCAGAAGGTCGAGATTCTTCTCAAGCGCAGCGGCCAGCCGGAACTGCAGCCCTTCGAGCCGACCAGCGACGAACCGGCCGCGGCAGACACGGACAAGGGGTGAGCGCGGCGCCGCTCAACGAGGGGACCGACAATGCCGCCTTCGCGGCGCGCGTTGCCGCCTGCCGGGCGCGCATCGAGGTCGTGCTCGAGCAGGCGCTCGCCCTGCCCGATCCGGCCGCTCGCCTGCGCGGCGATGGACGACGATGACCTGCGGCGGGGACGCCCGACCTGTCACCGCGCCTACGACGAAGCCACCGCGATACTGGTGGGCGATGCGCTGCAGGCGCTCGCCTTCGCGGTGCTGGCGAACGAGCGCCTTCCAGATCCAGGACGACATCCTCGACGTCGCGGGCGACCCGCGGCGGCTGGGCAAGTCGACCGGCGCGGATGCGGCGCTCGCCAAGCCCACTTACCCGAGCACGGTGGGACTCGGTACGGCGCGCGCCCGTGCCCGCGAGCTGCGCGATGCGGCCGTCAGCGCGCTGGCCCCGCTGGGCGAGCGCGCCGCGGTGCTCGCGCAGCTCGCCCATTTCATCGTCGATCGCGAGAGCTGAAGTGGCGCCGCGCCTGCGCTGCACGCCGCACCGCCGGTTCGCACCGTCCCGGCCGCCGGCGTGCTTTTCGGTCCCGGCGGGCCGGCCGTGTAAACTGAGCCACGATGAGCACCGCGCTGGATAAGTACCCGCTGCTCGCCGCGATCGACACCCCCGCGGAGCTGCGTCGCCTGCCAGTCGGAAAACTTCCGGCCGTGGCGCACGAGCTGCGCGAGTTCCTGATCCACACCGTCAGTACCCGCGGCGGGCATTTCGCGGCCGGCCTCGGCACGGTGGAGCTGACCATCGCGCTGCATTACGTCTACGACACCCCGCGCGATCGGCTGGTGTGGGATGTCGGTCACCAGGCCTACCCGCACAAGGTGCTCACCGGGCGGCGCGACCGGCTGCACACCATCAAGCAGGCCGGCGGGCTGGCGCCCTTCCCCACCCGCGCCGAGAGCGAGTACGACACGTTCTCAGTCGGTCACTCGAGCACCTCGATCTCCGCCGCACTCGGCATGGCCGTGGCGGCGGCGCGTGCCGGCGAGGATCGCCGCGTGGTGGCGATCATCGGCGACGGCGCGATGACCGCCGGCATGGCCTTCGAGGCGCTCAACCATGCCGGCTCGCTGCCGGCGGACCTGCTGGTGATCCTCAACGACAACGACATGTCGATTTCCGAGAACGTCGGTGCGCTGTCGAACCAGTTCGCCCGCGCGCTCTCGGGGCGCGTCTACGCGCACCTGCGCGAGGGCGGCAAGAAAGTGCTGCGGCCGATGCCGACGGTATGGGAGCTGGCACGCCGCTCGGAAGAGCACCTCAAGGGCATGGTGCTGCCCGGGACGCTGTTCGAGGAGATGGGCTTCAACTACATCGGGCCGATGGACGGTCACGACGTCAAGGCGCTGGTGAGCACGCTGCGCAACGTGCGCAAGCTGCGCGGGCCGCAGCTGCTGCACGTCGTGACCCGCAAGGGCAAGGGCTATGCGCCCGCCGAGGCCGATCCGATCAAGTGGCACGGACCGGGGCCCTTCGATCCGGCGAGCGGCACCATCTACAAGGAAAAGAGCGGCGGGCCGAGCTACTCGCAGATCTTCGGCCAGTGGCTGTGCGACATGGCGGAGCGCGACCCGCGCATCATCGGCATCACGCCGGCGATGCGCGAGGGCTCCGGGCTGGTGGAGTTCTCGCAACGCTTCCCCGAGCGTTACTTCGATGTCGCCATCGCCGAGCAGCACGCCGTGACCTTCGCCGCCGGGCTCGCCACCGAGGGCCTCAAGCCGGTGGTGGCGATCTATTCGACTTTCCTGCAGCGCGCCTACGACCAGCTCATTCACGATGTCGCGCTGCAGAACCTGCCGGTGGTGTTCGCCGTGGACCGCGCCGGTCTGGTCGGCAGCGACGGCGCCACCCACCAGGGCAGCTACGACCTGTCGTACCTGCGCTGCATTCCCAACATCGTGGTCATGGCGCCGGCGGACGAGAACGAATGCCGCCAGATGCTCTATACCGCCAGCACGCTCGGCTGCCCGGCCATCGTGCGCTACCCGCGCGGCACCGGTCCGGGCGTGGCGGTGTCCGCCGACATGGCCGCGCTGCCGCTCGGCAAGGCGCAGCTGCGGCGCGAGGGCAAGAGCGGGCTGGCGCTGCTCGCGTTCGGCGCGCTGGTGGCGCCCGCGGTGCAGATCGCCGAGGCGCTCGATGCGACGCTCGTCAACATGCGCTTCGTCAAACCGCTCGATGAGGAGCTGGTGGTGGCGGTGGCGGCGCGCCATCGCGCGCTGGTCACCATCGAGGAGAATGCCACCCAGGGTGGCGCCGGCTCAGCCGTCGGGGAGCTGCTGAGCGCGGAAGGCCTGCAGCTGCCGCTGCTGCAGCTCGGCATCCCTGATCGCTTCATCGAGCATGGCTCGCGCGACAGCGGCCTCGCGGCCGCAGGTCTCGACAGTGCCGGCCTCGCCGCCAGCGTCGAGCGCTGGTGGGCGCTGCAGGCCCCGGAACGCAAACGCTCGGTCGGCGGGGCGTAAGGCGGGAGCGGCGGCATCGGGCGGCGCGCACCGCGCCCGGTGGTGACAGATTATCTATGCAATACGGGGGATTCCCGCCAGAGGGCGCGCCGCCTCACAATGCCCGCAGGTTAAGCTCCCAACATGTTTCCTGTAGGCTGCCCAACATGAATCCCCCGGCCGGATTTGCCAAGATCGCACGCGCCAGTGTCGCCGTCGTGGAGGACGTGCAGGCGCGCGCCGATACCCGCCAGCTGCCCATCAACCGCGTGGGCATCAAGGAGATCAGCCACCCGGTGCGGGTGAAGGACCGCTCCTCCGGTGAGCAGCACACCATCGCGACCTTCAACATGTACGTCGGCCTGCCGCACAACTTCAAGGGCACGCACATGTCGCGCTTCGTCGAGATCCTGCACGCCGAGCGCGAGATATCGGTCGAGTCGTTCCGCGGCATGCTGCGCACCATGACCGCGCGGCTGGAGGCCGATACCGGGCACATCGAGATGAGCTTCCCGTTCTTCATCATGAAGAAAGCGCCGGTTTCCGGGGTGGAAAGCCTGATGGACTACCGTGCGACGCTGATCGGCGAGCACAATCGCGGCCACAGCGAGCTGTGGGTGCGCGTCGTCGTCCCGGTCACCAGCCTGTGCCCCTGCTCGAAGCGGATCTCCGCCTACGGCGCCCACAATCAGCGCTCGCACATCACCGTCAGCGCGCGGCTGCGCGCCCACATGTGGATCGAGGAGCTGATCGAGATCGCCGAGAGCGAGGCCTCCTGCGAGCTGTACGGCATTCTCAAGCGCCCGGACGAGAAGTACGTGACCGAGCGCGCCTACGACAACCCGAAGTTCGTCGAGGACATGGTGCGCGATGTCGCCACGCGGCTGAACGACGACGAGCGCGTGGCCGCCTACGTGGTGGAGTCGGAGAACTTCGAGTCCATCCACAATCACTCGGCCTACGCCCGTATCGAGCGCGACAAGGACGCCTGAGGCGCTCGCCGCAGCGCGGCGCAGCCCGCTCGAGCGCTGCATGAACATTTCTTAATGCCGCCTTCATTGCGGCCTGAGGCGGCGCCTTCTAACTTCGCTCATCCGAAGTCAGCTTCAAGGAGAGCGGGCATGAAGATACTGAGCGCGCTGGCCGCCTGCGTGGTCATCACCTGCAGCAGCGCGCGTGCCGCCGATCCGCCCGCGGAACCCTCGGCCACCCCAGTCAGGCATCCCACCGTCAAGGTCTGCAACAAGCAAGCGGACGCCCGGCAGCTCACCGGTGCGGCGCGCGCCGCCTTCGTCAAGGACTGCAGGGCGGGCAAGAGCTCCTGAGACGGCGCGGCGGCACGTGCCCCCGTGCCGCGCTGCTGCCTCACACCGGCAGATCCACCAGCACCCGCAGGCCCGGGTCGTTGGCCTGCAGCTCGAGCCGCCCGCGGTGCAGCCGCGCGATCGCCGCCACCAGCGACAGCCCCAGACCGCTGCCCTCCTGGTTGCCGCCGCTGCCGAAGCGCACGAACGGCTGCGGTGCGCGCGCCCGGTCGGCGGCGTCGATGCCCGGACCGTCGTCGCTCACCGTGAGCCGCACCCACTCGCCGCGCGGCTGCACGGCGACGCTGATGCGACCGCCAGCGGGCACGTACTTCAGGCTGTTCTCAATCAGGTTGGTGATCAGCTGCGCGAGCAGCTGGCGGTTGCCCTGCACCACGGCCACCCCTGGGGGCGCGCATTCGAGGCTCAGGCCACGCCCGGCGGCCACCGGCTCGAACAGCTCGACCAGCTCCGCAGCGAGCTCACCGAGGTCCACGGCCGCAGCCGCCGCCAGCGGCACCCCCGACTCGGCGAGCGCGATCTGCAGCAGCGTGCCGAGCGTGCGCTGCAGATGGTCCACCTCGCGCATGGCCGCCTCGACCGACTCGTGAACTGCGGGTTCGAGCGGCGGCGAGCGCAGCAGCAGTGCGTCCATGCGGGTGCGCAGCCGGTGCAGCGGCGCACGCAGGTCGTGCGCGGTGCTGTCGAAGGTCGCGCGCAGCGTGCCGGCCTGTTCCTCGAGGCGATCGAGCACACGGTTGACCGACACCGCCAGCGCGTCGAACTCATCATTGGCGCCGGCGACCGGCAGGCGCCGTCCCGGCTCGCCGGCCATGATGCGCTGGCAGGTGCGCGTCACCTCGCCGACGCGGCGCGCCAGGCGGTAGCTGAACCAGAACCCGGCCAGCGCCGCCGCCAGCGTCGACAGCCCGATACCGGCGAGCGTCGCGAAGCGGAACTTCTCGGCGAAGCGTCGTCCCTGCGAGATGTCGGTGCCGACCAGCAGCAGGTCGCCGCCCGGCAGTGTGCGTACCGCGGCGCGCACCGGGTGCACTGCGCGCCGGCCCGGCTCGATGGTGGCGATCTCGAACTCCGGGCGCTTTTCGCTGGGCATGCCGTCGAACGGCCAGTGAGTGACGTTGCCGGAAATGCGCTCGAAGTTGGCATCGGCCAGCATGTAGACCGCGCCGATGCGGCCCCAGCTGTCGATCGCCAAGTTGATCTCATCGGTGACGCCGGGCAGGCCGCTGCGCGCGAACTTCTCCTCGAGACTGTGCAGCTCGGTGTCGATGATCAGGTCGACTTCGTCGGTGATCAGGCTCTCGGTGAGCAGGTAAGCGCTCCCCAAGGTCACGCCGACCGCCAGCATCACCAACAGCGTGTAGCCCACCGACATGCGGAAGGCGGTGGTGTTGAACAGGTCGAGCCGCACGGATCCTCAGGAGTCCCTGCGCAGCACGTAACCCGAGCCGCGCACCGTATGGATCAGCGGCTGGTCGCTGCCGCGATCGATCGCCTGGCGCAGCCGGCTGATGTGCACGTCGATCAGGTTGCTCTGCGGGTCGAAATGCAGGTCCCAGACGCCCTCGAGCAGCATGGTGCGCGTGACCACCTGCCCGGCTCGCCGCATCAGGAACTCGAGCAGCTTCTGCTCGCGCGCGGTCAGCTCCAGCTCGCGGCCGCCGCGCGTCACGCGCCGCGCCAGCAGGTCGAACTCGAGGTCCTCGACCTTCAGCCGCGTGGTATGCGCCGCCTGCGGGCGCCGGCGCAGCAGCGCCTCGATGCGCGCCAGCAGCTCGGCGAAGGCGAACGGCTTGGTGAGATAGTCGTCGCCGCCCGCCTTGAGTCCTTGCACGCGGTCGTCGACCGCGCCGAGCGCCGACAATACCAGCACCGGCGTGCCGACCCCCTTCGCCCGCAGCAGCTCGATTATGGTTAATCCGTCGAGGTGCGGCAGCATGCGGTCGGTGACGATCAGGTCGAACTGCCCCTCGGTGGCGCGGAGCAATCCCTCGCGGCCGTCGGCGGCATGATCGACGCTGTAGCCACTCTCGCGCAGGCCCCTGGCCAGGAAGCGCGCCGCTTCAATATCGTCCTCGATCAACAGTATATGCACTGATGCTCGCCTGGGTTCACAACCGACTCAAGCCCTCCCGGGCACTGTAAATAATTGGGACAGGCAATTACCCGCAAACTCGGTAACACTATCCCCCAGAAGTCTAATAAACCGTTTTGACAAAGGGCCCCCTATCATGCTCACCCGCCTGTGCCGGCGCGCATTCGTCGTGCTGCATACCAGGGCCGTCTCTGCGGACGCTGCGCCGACCCGGTGGGGTCGGATCGGCTTGCCTGGCCGCCCCACGCTTGCCGCGCTGCTGGCGCTGACACTCCTGCCGGCGCTGAGCGCGCACGCTCAGCCGATGCCGGTCCTGCAGCGCGGATATGACGCCAACGTTTCCGGCGCAAACCTCAACGAGACCACGCTCAACACCTCCAACGTTGTCCCGGGCAGCTTCGGCATGGTGTTTACATTGTCCGTGAATGACAACGTCTACGCGCAGCCGCTGTACGTACCGGCCCTGACGATCAACGGGACCTCTCACAACGTCGTGTTCGTCGCCACCATGAGCGACACGCTGTACGCCTTCGACGCCGACGTCGGCGGTGCGCCACTGTGGACGCTCAATCTGGCGACTTTCGAAAACGCCACCCCGGTGCCGGTGGCGCAGTTCGCGTACTCGGGAAGCACCAACATCATCGGCAACGACGGCATCCTGGGCACGCCGGTGATCGACCCGTCCACCAACACGATGTATCTCGTGGCCCTTACGGAGGAAAGCGGCGCGCTGGTGTACCGGCTGCACGCGGTCAACATCGCGACCGGTACGCCGTTGACCGGTTCCGGCGTGGTGATCTCGGGCAGCTACAGCACCATGACTTTCAACCCCCGCAACGAGTGGCAGCGGGCCTCGCTGGTGCTCGTGGGCAATAACGTGGTGTTCGGATTCGGCGCCTTCGAGCTGGAAAGCACCGCGAACCTCTACAGCGGCTGGGTGATGGCTTACAACAAGTCGACGCTGCAGCAAACCGGCATTTTCGCCACCGAGACCGTCGGCAATGGCGGCGCCGGGGTGTGGCAATCCGGTCGTCCGCCGGTCGTCGACAGCTCCGGGTACGTCTACGTATTCACCGGCAATGGCTACACCACCGGCTATGACGGCGTCGATAACTTCAGCGAGAGCGTGCTCAAGCTCAACCCGGCCAGTGGCCTGAGCCTGGTGGACTGGTTCACGCCGAGCGCCTGGGCGAGTCTCGACAGTAGTGATCTCGATCTGGCGAGCTCAGGCCCCCTGCTGATCCCCGGTACGAGTCTGCTCGCCGGCGGTGGCAAGGCCGGTGTCTTCTACCTGCTCAACACCGGCGGTCTGCGCCATGAGACTGCCAACGACAGCGGGGCCGTCCAGGAGCTGACCATTTCCCAGATGCGGGGCGGACCGGTGTACTGGAATCGCTCCACCGCCAACGGCGGACCGCTGCTGTACACCTGGGGTGTGAGCGATGCGCTGAAGTCTTTTGCCTTCAACGGCAGCACGCTGGCGACCACTCCGAGCGCCACAGGGACTGTCACCAACCAGATCTACCCCGGCGGCATCCTCACGCTCTCGGCGAATGGCTCAACAACCGGGACTGCCGTGTTGTGGGCGAACGTGACAACGAGCGGTAACGCCTTCAACGTGGTCACCCCGGGTGCGTTGTACGCGTTCGATGCCAGCAACGTCGCAACCGAACTGTGGAACTCGAACCTGCGTGCCGCGGACTCGCTGGGCAATTTTGCGAAACTCGTGCCACCGCTGGTAGCCAACGGCCGGGTCTACGTCGCGACTGCTTCACAACAGGTAGTCGTTTACGGACTGCTGCCCCCTGCGGCCGCGCCGACCTTCAACCCTGCGGCGGGCACCTATAGCAGTGCTCAGTCGGTCGCGCTCGCCTCCGCCACCCCCGGGGCCAGCTTCTACTACACGACCAATGGCACGACCCCCACGACCGCCTCGACGGCCTACACCGGCCCGATTGCGCTGAGCGCCACGACGACCCTTGAGGCCATTGCGATTGCCAGCGGCTATTCGGCCAGCGCGGTGTCGAGCGCCACCTACACGATCAATTCCACCGGCCCGACCACCACCGAGGTGAGCCTGGCGAGCAGCGCCAACGTCGATGCCATCGTGAAGAACGGCTCGGCCGTGCCGGCGGGCGGGCTCGATGGCGACGGCTATGCCTACTCCGCAACGCTGCTCGGCACCTCGCTCGCCTGGAACGGCAACACCTATGTCTTCGGCAGCGTGGGTGGCGCCGATGCCCTCAGCAACACCACCGTGGCGCTGCCGCCGGGCAACTATACGACGCTCTCCTTCCTCGGCACCGGCGTGAACGGCGATCAGCCGAATCAGGTGTTTACCGTCAACTACAGTGACGGCTCCTCGACGAACTTCACCCAGAGTATGAGCGACTGGTTCACGCCGCAAAACTACACGGGCGAAAGTCAGGTGCTGGCGATGGCCTACCGGCTCAACTCGAGCGGCGCCCAGGACAACCGCACTTTCTACCTCTACGGCTACTCCTTCGCGCTGAACTCCGCCAAGACCGCGGTGAGTCTCAAGCTGCCGGCTAACCGCGACGTCGTGGTGCTCGCGATCGATGTCTTCGGGACGCCCACGACCACCAACCCGCCTGCGGCCACGCCCACCTTCAGTCCGGCGCCGGGAACTTACTCCGCGGCACAGTCGGTCACGCTGCTCGATGCGACAGCCGGCGCGAGTATCTATTACACGACCAACGGAACGACGCCCACGGTGACCCCGAGCGAGCTGTATTCGCCTACCACTCCCATCAACGTGAGCGCGAACACCACCATCGAAGCCATCGCGGTGGCGAGTGGCTATTCGAACAGCGCCGTCGCCAGCGGCACGTACGTGATCGGTACGCCTGCGGCCACGCCCACCTTCAGTCCGGCGCCGGGAACTTACTCCGCGGCACAGTCGGTCACGCTGCTCGATGCGACAGCCGGCGCGAGCATCTATTACACGACCAATGGAACGACGCCCACGGTGACCCCGAGCGAGCTGTATTCGCCTACCACTCCCATCAACGTGAGCGCGAACACCACCATCGAAGCCATCGCGGCGGCGAGCGGCTACTTTAACAGCGCCGTCGCCAGTGGCACGTACGTGATCAGTACGAGCGGCTCCGTCACCGAGGTGAGCCTGGCGAGTAGCGCCAACGTCGATGCCATCGTGAACAACGGCTCGGCCGTGCCGGCGGGCGGGCTCGATGGCGACGGCTATGCCTGCTCCGCAACGCTGCTCGGCACGTCCCTCACCTGGAACGGCAACGCCTACGCGTTCGGCAGCCCGGGCGCTGCCGATGCCGTCAGCAACACCACCGTGGCGCTGCCACCGGCCAACTATGCGACGCTATCGCTGCTGGGCACCGCGGTGAATGGCAATCGGGCGAATCAGGTGTTCACCGTCACCTACAGCGACGGCACCTCGACGAGCTTCACCCAGAGTATGAGCGACTGGTTCACACCGCAGAGCTATACGGGCGAAAGCCAGGCGCTGGCGATGGCCTACCGGCTCAACTCGAGCGGCGCTGAGGACAACCGCACCTTCTACCTCTACGGCTATTCCTTCGCGCTGAACTCTGCCAAGACCGCGGTGAGTCTCAAGCTGCCGGCTAGCCGCAACGTCGTGGTGCTCGCGGTCGATGCCCAGTAGCGTCAGTTCGGCGTGCGGGAGCGCTCGGCGCTCTGCAGACGCGCGATCAGCGAGGAGAGGAACACGCGGTTGAAGCGCAGCTGGCACGAGGCGGACACCTGCTCGAGCAGCGTCGAGCTCACCTTCAGCACCGTGACGGCGCCGCCGGCGCGGATGGTGGCGGTGCGCTTGGCCCCGGGCACGTAACTCGCCTCGCCGAAGCAATCGCCGGTGCCGAGCGCACCGATGCTCTTGCCGTGGCGCTCGACCACGCAGCCGCCGCTCACCAGGATGTAGAAGCGATCGTCCATCTCGCCTTCCTTGACGATCTCCTCGCTGGCGGCGTAGTCCTGCCAGCTGCTGGCGCGCAGTACTTCCCAGATCTCGGCGTGCGAGAACTCGTGGAAGAACTTGAGCCGGCGCAGCACGCCGAACTGCTCCTGGCGGTCGATGCGGGCGTTGGCCTCGCGCAGGCGCTGGTGTACGCGCGTGAGCTCGGCGGCGAAGTCGAGGCCGCTCTTGCAGCGCTTGTCCGGATCCTTCTGCAGCGCCAACGCCACGACGTTCTCGAGCTCTTCGGGCACGTCCTTGCGCAGCGTGTGGATCGGCGGCGCCGTCGCGTACACGATCTGGTGCAACAGCTTCTGCAGATTGCCAGCGCGGAACGGGCGCGCCCCGGTAAGCAGCTCGTACATCACCGCGCCTAGCGAATACAGATCGGAGCGGTTGGTGAGCTCCAGGCTCTGCACCTGCTCGGGGGACATGTACGAGGGACTGCCGGCGATGCCCTCGATGCGCGAGATGTCAGAGTCGGACACCAGCGCGATGCCGAAGTCGATGATGCGCACGTCGCTGTCCTGCGTGAGCATGATGTTCGAGGGCTTGATGTCGCGATGGATCACGCCGCGCGAGTGCGCGTAGTGCAGCGCCTTGGCGCACTTGAACATAATCTCGACGGTGTCGTCGATGCGCAGCAGGTTGTCGGGGCGGCAGTAGGCGGCGAGCGTGCGGGCGCCGTGTACGTGCTCGGTGACGATGTAGCAGTGGCCGTTCTCCTCGCCGGCGTCGTAGATCGGCAGGATGTGCGGGTGCTGCAGCATGCCCACCAGGTGCGCCTCGGAAAGGAACATCTTGCGCGCGATGCGCGCCCGCTCCTCGTCCCCGCCGGTGTCCATGTTGTAGACCTTGATGGCCACGTCGCGCCCGTAGTAAGCATCGTGCGACAGGTACACCACGCCGGTGCTGCCGCGGCCGACCTCGCGAACGACCACGTACTTGCCGATCTTGTCCGGCATGCTGGCGCCGGGGCGGGCGGGCGGAATAGATTTTGAAGCCGGTAGTGACATGGCGCGGCGCGGTTGCAACGGCGCGTCAGGATAAGATGCCGTGCTGCGCGACGACTGTGATGCAACCCTCACGCCCCCGGCCGGGAGCGGGACTGTGCCGCGCCTTGCGCCACGCGCGCCGCACGCGTCGCACGCGCACCCGTCAGCCGAAATGCTGATAACCCGAATGCGAGAACTCCATCACAGTACCGTCGCGTAACAGCCGCGCGCCGGCGCTCGCGGTGAGCGTGCCGATGCGCGCGTAGCGCCAGTGCTCGGGCGGCAGCTCGCTGGTGAGCCGCGCGACCGCCGGCGCGGGCACCGCAAAGCACAGCTCATAATCGTCCCCGCCGGCGAGCGCGAGCTCGTGGGCGCGCGTGTCGCCGACCGTCGCCAGCAGCGGCGCGGACAGCGGCAGCTGCTGGAAGTCGAGCTCTACGCCCGTGCCGCTCGCCGCGGCGAGCTTCGCAGCATCCCCGAGCAGCCCGTCCGACACGTCGATGCAGGCGCTCGCATGGCCACGCAGCCGCTCGCCGAGCGCCACGCGCGGCTCGGGCCGCAGGAAGCGCGCGCGCAGGTAGGCGGCTGCCGCGGGCTCCGCCGTGAGGCGTGCCTGTTCGAGCTCCAGCCCCGCGGCGGCATCGCCCGGAGTTCCCGAGACGAACAACGCATCCCCGGCACGCCCGCCGGCGCGCCGCAGTGCGCTGCCGGCCGGCACGTGGCCGAGCAGCTGCACCGTGACGCACAGCGGGCCGCGCGTGGTGTCGCCACCGACCAGCGCCACCTCGTGACCGCGCGCCAGCACGGCAAAACCGGCGGCGAACTCCGCGAGCCACGCCTCGTCCGCCTGCGGCAGGGTGAGGGCGAGCAGCGCCCAGGCGGGGCGGGCCCCCATCGCCGCCAGATCGCTCAGGTTCACCGCGAGCGCGCGGTGGCCGATGGAAGCGGGCGGGGAATCGGGCGGGAAATGCACCCCGGCGACCAGCGTATCGGTGGCGGCCACCAGCTCGCTGCCCGGCGGCGGCGCCAGCAGCGCCGCATCGTCGCCGACCCCGAGGATCACGTCGCTGCGCCGCGCGCCGCAAGCGCTGAAGTAGCGCTCGATCAGGGCGAATTCGTTCAGCGCCATGCGCTCTCCCGTTGGAGTCAGTGCTCGCCCGGTCGCAGCTCGCGCGCCGCGCGGTCGAGCACCGCATTCACGAACTTGTAGCCGTCGGTGGCGCCGAAGCGGCGCGCCAGCCCCACCGCCTCGTTGATGGCGACGCGATAGGGTACGTCCGGGCAGGCGGTGAGCTCGTACAGACCGATGAGCAGCAGCGCGTGCTCGATCGGATCGAGCAGCGCCGGCGCGCGGTCGGTGAATGCGGCGAGCTGCACCTCGAGCTGCGCGTGCGAGCGCCAGACCCCCTCGACCAGCGCGCGGAAATACCCGGCGTCGGCGCGCGCCATGTCTTCCGCCGCGGCGAATTCCTGCACCAGGTCCTGCCACGGAGCGGCGTTGAGCTGCCAGCGGTACAGCGCCTGCAGCGCCAGCTTGCGCGCCACGCTGCGCGTGCCGCTGTGCCCGCGCGCGCCCGGGGATTCCATCGCTGCGCTACGCCCTAAAGCCGCGCCATGACCGCGGCCATCTCGAGCGCGCTTTCCATGGCCTCGGCGCCCTTGTTGCCGGCGCCGCTGACGGCGCGCTGCAGCGCCTGCTCCACCGACTCCACGGTGAGCACGCCAAACGCCACCGGCACGCCGCTGTCGAGCGCCGCGCACTGCAGGCCGCGGGCGCACTCGCCGGCGACATACTCGAAATGCGGCGTGTCGCCGCGGATCACGCACCCGAGCGCCACCAGCGCATCGAAGCGGCCGCTGCCGGCGAGGCGGCGCACCGCCACCGGCAGCTCGAAGGCCCCGGGCACGCGCACCACCGTCAGCTCGCCCGCCGCACCGCCGCGCTCGAGCCAGGCGGCCTGCGCTCCCTTGACGAGGCTCGCGACGATGAAATCGTTGAAGCGCGCCGCCACGATCGCCACCTTGCGTCCCCGCGCGTTCGGCTCGCCTTCGATGACGCGCGGTGTGCTCACCCCTCTTCCCCGACGTAGCCTTCCACCTCCAGGCCGAAGGCGGAGATGCCATGCATCTGCTTCGGCGCCGACAGCACGCGCATGCGCCGCACGCCCAGATCCTTGAGAATCTGCGCGCCGACGCCGAAGGTGCGCAGCACCGCACCCTCGGCCGCGGAAGTTTCGGCGGCCGGCGCCGCCGGGCTCGCCGCCAGGCCGCGCATCGCCTCGGCAAGCTCGTGCGCGCTGTCCTGCTGGCGCAGCACCACCACCACGCCGTTGCCCGCTTCGACGATCCTCTGCAGGGCCGCACGCAGCGTCCAGGCGCGCGCCGCGCCCTGCACGCCCAGCAGGTCGCGCAGCGTGTCTGCGAGGTGCACGCGCACCACGGGCGTCGCGGCGCCGTCGAGCCTGCCGTGCGCCAGCGCCAGGTGCACCTCGAGGCTCACCTCGTCGCGGTAGGCGTACAGCCGCAGCTCGCCGAACTCGGTCGGCACGCTGTGCTCGCCGATGCGCACTACGGTGCGCTCGGTGCGCAAACGGTGACGGATGAGGTCCGCGATCGTGCCGATCTTCAGGGCGTGCCGGCGCGCGAACTCGTGCAGTTGCGGGCGGCGCGCCATGCTGCCGTCATCGTTCATGACTTCGCACAGCACGCCCACCGGCGCCAGTCCCGCCAGCCGGCACAGGTCGACCGCGGCCTCGGTATGCCCGGCGCGCACCAGCACCCCGCCGCGGCGCGCGCGCAGCGGGAAGATGTGTCCGGGACGCGCAAAATCTGCCGGCGCGGCCGCGGCGCTCGCCAGCGCGCGGATGGTCGCGGCGCGGTCGATCGATGACACGCCGGTGGTGGTGCCGGCACGCAGGTCCACCGACACGGTGAAGGCGGTGCGCTGCGACTCACTGTTGACCGGCACCATCTGCGGCAGGTCGAGCCGCGCCAGGCGCTCCTCGTCCATGGGCACGCAGATGATGCCGCTGGTGTGGCGGATCATGAACGCCACGCTCTCCGGCGTGGCGCACTCGGCGGCCATGATCAGATCGCCCTCGTTCTCGCGGTCCTCGTCGTCCATGATCACGACCATCCGCCCGGCGCGCAGCTCGCCGAGGATCTCGGTCACGGAACTGAGCGGTGTGCCCTCCGCGGCAGCTGCCGCCTTGGTGGCGATGGGCAGGACTTTTGACATGACGGCTCGCCTGATACGGCAGTGCAGTATAGCCGACCGCGCGCTGCCCGCCCGCACCCGAGGAGGCCGCAGCAGCAGCCGTGTATTATTGGTGTACGCCGCACCGGGAAACTCGGGCGCACGATGCCATTCCGCCTGTCAGCAATGCGCACACAACGGCTGCTCGCCGGCCTCATGGTGGCGGCGTTTGCGGTGCGGGCGCTCGTCCCGCCGGGTTTCATGCCGGCGCACGCCGCGCCGCTGACACTCGAGATCTGCCCCGACGGCTTCCCTGCCCAGCTGCTCGGCCACGCCGCTCACCATTCACACGGCAACCACGCGCACGCCGATCACTGCGCGTTTGGCGGCGCCGCTGGCACCGGACCGGTGGCGCAGCTCGCCAACCTCGATGGCGTGTGGCTCGCGCCGCCGCCGGCCGAGCGGCGCGAGCGCGTAACGCCCGCCGTCCGGCTCATTCATCTCCCGCAGGCCCGCGGACCTCCCACCGCCGTCTGAGCGGCTCGCTGCGCCGCAGCTAGTGTCCGCCTCGTCCCCGCGGCGCCTTATGTGCATGGCGCGCGCCGCGAGGCTGTTCTGCTTTGGGAGGAGAAGTCAGTGACTGCAGTTTGCCGGAGCGCGCCGCGCGTCCGCCGCGCGCCCACGCCTTTGCCGCAGCGCCGCCGGCGCTGGCTCGTCACCGTCGTCGCGGCACTATGTCTGGCACCGGCCGCCGCCTTGGCCGCCAACGTCGGCAGCGTCCACGGCGTGGTGCACGATGCCCAACATCGGCCGATCACCGGCGCCGCCCTGGAGCTCAGGTCGCGCACTTCCGCCTGGTCACAGCGCGGCACCAGCAACGCCAGCGGCGAGTTCGCCTTCCCTGCGGTGCCGCTGGGCGATTACCTGCTGAGCGTCGGACAGAGCGGCTTCGCGACGCTGGCGCTGCCGCTGACGGTGGTGTCGGGCGCCGCGCCCTCGACGCACGTGCAGCTGCAGCCGGGTGTGCCCGAGGAAACGGTGACGGTGAGCGCCACGGCGGCCACGCCCGGTGCCGATTCGTTCACGCCCGCGACGCTCGTCGACCGCCGCGACATCGCCCGCACCCCGGGGGCCGATCTCACCGACAGCCTGGCGATGATCACCGACTTCATGCCGGGGGCGTATTTCGTCCACGACCAGCTGCACGTGCGCGGCGGCCACCAGACCAGCTGGGACATCGACGGGGTGGAGATCCCCAATACCAACATCGCCAGCAACCTGGGTCCGCAGATTGATCCGAAGAACATCGACTACCTGGAAGCGCACGGCGGCAGTTACCCGGCCGACGAGGGTGATCGCACCTACGGGGTGTTCAACGTCGTGCCGCGCACCGGCTTCGAGCGCGACCGCGAGGGCGAGCTGATCGCGAGCGGCGGCAATTTCGGCCAGACCAACGACGAGCTCAGCGTCGGCGACCACAGCGACAACTTCGCCTACTACGGCAGCGTCAACGGCAATCGCAGCGATCTGGGGCTGATGACCCCGGTGGAATCGATCCTCCACGATGCGCAGTACGGCTACGGCGCCTTCACCACGCTCATCTACAACGCCGCGCCCGAGGATCAGCTGCGGCTGGTCGCCTCCGCGCGGCGCGACGACTACCAGATTCCCAATACGCCGGGGCAGCTGGCCGACGATGTGCAGCGCGAAGCCGACGCGTTCACGATTTTCTCGTGGGTGCACACCCTCAGCAGCCAGCTGGTGCTCACCAGCTCGCTCTTCTATCACTACAACCGTGCCGACTACGACGGCGACCCGGAGGATTTCCCGATCAGCACGACCTACCAGCACTCCTCCAGTTACTACGGCGCCCAGGAAGCCCTGCGCGTGAGCCTCGGCAACCACCAGCTGCAAGCCGGCGTGCTCGGCTTCGGCCAGGCCGACGACCAGTTCTTCCATGTGCTGTTCAACGACGGCAGCTTCCCGACGGTGCAGCAGAGCTTCAGGCCGCACGGCAACCTGGCGGCCGCCTATCTGCAGGACACCTGGAAGGCGACCTCCTGGTTGAGCCTGTCGGCGGGCGTGCGGCAGACGCATTTCGACGGGCTGATCGTGGAGCACGCGACCGATCCGCGGCTCGGTGCCACAGTGAAGCTCCCGGGCCTGGATTGGGTGTTACGCGGCTTCTGGGGCAAGTACTACCAGGCGCCGCCGCTCGAGACCATCGGCGGTCCGCTGCTCGAGTACGCGCAGGCCAGCGATCTCGCCTTCCTGCCGCTGCACGGCGAGCGCGACAGCGAGTGGCAGTTCGGTGTGACGGTCCCGGTGCGCGGCTGGAGCATCGATGTCGATCATTTCCGCACCCGGGCGGAGAATTTCTTCGATCACAACCCGATCGGCAATTCCGATGTCTTCCTGCCGATCACGATCACCGGGGCGCTGATTTCCGCCACCGAGCTGAGCGTTCGCTCGCCGCGTTTCTGGAGCGCTGAGCGCTTTCACCTCGCCTGGTCGAACCAGACCGCCGACGGCAGCGGGACGATTACCGGCGGGCTGACGAATTTTGCGCCGCCGACGGGCTACTACGCACTCGATCATGACCAGCGCAACACCGTGAACGCCGGTTTCGACGCCGATCTTCCCTGGCAGTCGTTCGCCGCGATGAACCTCTATTACGGCTCGGGCTTCTCCAACGGCGCTGCGCCCCCGAGCCACCTGCCGAGCCACGCGAGCCTCGACGTGAGCCTCGGCAGGAATCTCAGCCGCGACTGCCTGGCCTCAGTGACGCTCCTCAACGCCACCAACCGTCACCTGCTGGTGGACAACAGCCTGACGTTCGACGGTTTTCACTGGAACAATCCGCGCGAGATCTACGCCGAGCTGCGCTACCGCCTCCATTACTGACCCCTCGCCGTGCGCCTCAGGCAGCGTCAGCGCCGCGCAGCAGCCGCTCCACGTAGCGCGCCAGCTGATCCACCTCGAGGTTGACCCGCGCGCCGCTGCTGAGCGCGCCGAGGGTAGAGTTGGCGAGCGTGTGCGGAATGAGATTCACGCCGAAGCTCACCCCGGCCACGGTGTTGACGGTGAGACTCACGCCGTCGATGGCCACCGAGCCCTTCGGCGCCAGGTAGCGGGCGAGCGCGGCGGGCACCTCGATGGTCGCCCGCCGCGAGCGGGCGTCATCGCTCACGGCGCTGACCCGCGCGACGCCGTCGATGTGCCCCGATACCAGGTGCCCGCCGAGCGCATCGCCGGCGCGCAGCGCCGGCTCGAGGTTCACCGCCGCACCCGCAACGAGCTCACCGAGCGTGGTGAGCGACAACGTCTCGCGCGACACGTCGGCGGCAAATGCGCCGCGCTGCACCTCGGTCGCGGTCAGGCAGCAGCCCTGCACGCAGATGCTGTCGCCGGCGCGGATGCGCGCCAGGTCGAGGCGCTGCACGGCGATCACCAGCCGCACATCGCCGCCGCGCTGCTCGCACGACTGCACGCTGCCGACGTCCTGAACGATGCCGCTGAACACCGCTCAGGCTCCTTGAGCCGCCTGTCGCGGCCGCAACCGCAACCGCAGATCCTCGCCGAGCTGCTGCGTCTCGAAGAATGCGAAGCTCGGCGCGTGCTCGAGCGCACCCGGATCCGGCAGCGTCACCAGCGAGCGCGCCTCCGGCCCGAGCAGCCGCGGGCCGACGTACAGCAGCAGTTCGTCGATGAGCCCCTGGCGCAGCAGCTCCCCGGCGAGCGTCGCGCCGGCCTCCACCAGCACCTCGTTGAGCTCGAGCTCACCCAGGCGATCGAGAACCGCCGGCAGCGCCAGACGCCCGGCGGCCATCGGCAGCGACTCGAGCCGGGCGCCATGGCCCGCCAGCGCCGCGGCGCGCGGATCGTCGGCGGACGTGACGCCGGTCAGGATCAGCACCTCGCCGCCGCCCACCTGCAGCAGCCGTGAGGCCGGCGGGGTGCGCAGCCGCGTATCGAGCACGATGCGCAGCGGCTGCCGCCGCGCGCGTCCGGGGGTCTCATCCGGCAGGCGCACGTCGAGGCGCGGATCGTCGGCGAGTACTGTACCGACCCCGGTGAGCACCGCGGAGCTGCGCGCACGCCAGTGCTGCACGTCGGCGCGCGCCACGTCGCCGGTGATCCAGCGGCTCTCGCCGCTGGCGAGCGCGGTGCGCCCGTCGAGACTCATGGCGAGCTTGACGCGCACCAGCGGACGCCCGTGCCGCATGCGCTTGACGAAGCCGGCGTTGAGCTCGGCGGCCTCCTGAGCGAGCAGGCCCGCCTCGACGCTGATGCCGGCGGCCCGCAGCGCCGCGGCGCCGCGCCCGTCAACCTGCGGGTTGGGATCGGCCATGGCGTAGACGACGCGCGCCACCTGCGCGGCGGCGAGCGCCTCCACGCACGGCGGCGTGCGGCCGTGGTGGCTGCACGGCTCGAGCGTCACGTAGACGTCCGCGCCGCGCGCCTGAGCGCCCGCGGCGACGAGCGCCGCAACCTCGGCATGCGCCTCGCCGGCACGCTCGTGCCAGCCCTCGGCCACGACGCGGCCGCGCTGCGCGATCACGCAGCCGACGCGCGGATTGGGATCGGTCGTTTCCAGGCCGCGCGCCGCAAGCGTCAGGGCGCGCTGCATGGCGAAGCGATCGAAGTCGGAAAACATCAGCGCGTACCTGCCGCGCCCGCAGCGCCGCTCATTTCTTGCCGCCTTCGCCCGGCTCCGCGTCGTTGGCCGCCGGGTCCGCCGGCAACAGCGGCAGCTGATCGCGGCTCGCGGCACGCGCCGCGGCGCGCTTGCGCGCCGGATGCGCCAGGTGCGGCGCGCCGCGTGGCTGGCTGCGCGCATCGCGCAGACGCTGGATTTCCTCGTGGAACGCCTCGACGTCCTCGAACTGCCGGTACACGGAGGCGAAGCGCACGTACGCCACCTCGTCGAGGTGGCGCAGCTCCTCCATCACCAGCTCGCCGATGGCGCGCGCGGAGACCTCGCGATCGCCGAGGCTGCGCACCTTGTGGACGATGCGGCTGAGGGCTTCGTCGATCTGCTCGCGCGCGACCGGGCGCTTCTCCAGCGCCTTCTCCATGCCGGTGCGCAGCTTGTGCTCGTCGAAGCTCTCGCGGCCGCGGTCGCCCTTGATGACCAGCGGCATCAGCAGTTCTGCGGTCTCGAAGGTCGTGAAGCGCTCGCCGCACTTGAGACACTCGCGCCGGCGGCGGATCTGACGCCCCTCGCCCGCAAGGCGCGAATCGTTCACCTTGGTCTCCTCGTGGCCGCAGAACGGGCAGTGCATGCGCCGCGCGTGCCTCGCCTTAGGCTAGGGACCGTAGACGGGGAAGCGGCGGCACAGCTCGAGCACCTGCGGCCGCACACGCTCGACCACGTCCGCGGCGCCCTCCGCGTCGAGCACCTCGGCGATGAAATCCGCCACCTGCTCGACTTGCGCCTCGCGGAAGCCGCGCGTGGTGGCAGCCGGCGTACCGATGCGCAGACCGCTGGTGACCATCGGCGGCCGCGGGTCGTTGGGCACGGCGTTCTTGTTCACCGTGATGTTGGCCTTGCCGAGGGCCGCATCGGCGTCCTTGCCGGTGATGTTGCGGTCGGCGAGGCTCATGAGGAACAGGTGATTGTCGGTGCCGCCGGAAACGATCTGGTAGCCGCGCGTGCCGAGGCGCGTGGCCATGGCACGCGCATTCGCCAGCACCTGACGCTGGTAGTCGCGGAACTCCGGCTGCAGCGCTTCGAGCAGCGCCACCGCCTTGGCGGCGATGACGTGCATCAGTGGGCCGCCCTGGGTGCCCGGAAACACCAGCGAGTTGACCTTCCTGGCGATCTCCTCATTGGCGCGCGCCAGGATCAGGCCGCCACGCGGCCCGCGCAGTGTCTTGTGCGTGGTGGTGGTAACGATGTCCGCGTGCGGCACCGGGTTGGGATAGATGCCCGCAGCCACCAGCCCCGCCACGTGCGCCATGTCGACCACGAAGTACGCGCCCACGCCGCGTGCGATCTCGGCAAAGCGTCCCCAGTCGATGACGCGCGAGTAGGCGGAAAACCCGGCGATGATCAGCTTCGGCCGGTGCTCCTCGGCAAGGCGCTGCACTTGCGCATAATCGATCTCGCCGGTGTCGGGACGGATGCCGTACTGCGTGGCACGGAAGTATTTGCCGGAGAAGTTGACCTTCGCCCCGTGCGTCAGGTGACCGCCGTGGTCGAGGCTCATGCCGAGGATCGGATCGCCCGGTTGCACCAGCGCCAGGTAGGCGGCGGCGTTCGCCTGCGAGCCCGAGTGCGGCTGCACGTTGGCGAAGTCGGCGCCGAACAGCCGCTTGGCGCGGTCGATGGCGAGCTGCTCGACGACGTCCACGTACTCGCAGCCGCCGTAGTAGCGCTTGCCCGGATACCCTTCGGCGTACTTGTTGGTGAGCACCGAGCCCTGCGCCTCCAGCACTCTTGGTGAGGCGTAATTCTCCGAGGCAATCAGCTCGACGTGCTCCTCCTGGCGGCGCCGCTCGCCGGCGATCGCGCGCGCCAGCTCGGGATCGAAGCCTTCGATGGTCATGGAGGTGCGGAACATGCACGGCGCCTGTGGTATTGAGCTGCGAAGCGGGGGCGGCGAATTGTACCGGGGTCCCCGGGAAATCGCGCGTCTTGCGCACCGCCCCCCGTTACAGCAGGTTCTCCACCACCGCGGACCAGGCATTGGCCAGATTGGTGCGGTTGTAGCCGCCGCCGCCGAGCGCCAGCACGCGGCCGTGGCCCAGGCGGTCGGCGAGCACGCCGAGCTCGCGCGCCGCGCGTCCGTGCACTTCGGGCGTGAAGCGCAGGTGCGTGATGGGGTCGCCCTCGAGACTGTCGGCGCCGCACTGCAGGATGATGAATTCCGGTGCAAAGCGCTCCAGGTGCGCGAGCACGCGCGGCCAGACGGCCGCGAACACCTCCGGGTCGGACCCCGGCGGCAGAGGCACGTTGAGCTTGGTGCCGGCCGCGGCACCGCGGCCGATCTCATCGGCCGCACCGGTGCCCGGGTAGAGGTAGCGCCCGTCCTCGTGCAGATCGGCGAACACCACCGCCGCATCATCCTCGAAGGCGTAGAACACTCCGTCGCCGTGATGCGCATCGATGTCGACATAGGCGACATGCTTCAACCCGGCGCGCTTCAATTGCTCGATCGCCACGCCGCAGTCGTTGAATACGCAGAAGCCGGCGGCGCGGTTGCGTGCCGCGTGGTGCAGTCCGGCGATCGGCACGAAGGCACGCCGGCACTCGCCGCGCATGATCGCCTCCATGGCGGTGAGGGTCGCGCCCACCACGCCGGCGGCCGCCTCGTAGACGCCACGGAAGGCCGGGGTATCGCCGGCATCCAACAGCCCGGTGCCGCTGGTGGAGCGTTCACGGACGAACTCGAGGTACGCGGCGCTGTGGAAGGAGCGCAGCTCCTCGTCGCTGGCGGTGCGCGGCTCGAGCGTGGTCACGCGTGCGGCGAGCCCGCGGGCGGTGAACTCGCGCACGAAGGCGGCGAGCCGGTCGGGACCGAACGGATGACCGTCGCCGAAGCCATAGAGCGCGAGGCGTTCGCTCACGATCACGCCGACGCTCATGGGGGTTGTACGCTCCTCGCCGGGCGGACGCCCGCGTAAGGCCGCGAGGGTAACACAGTGGCCCGCACCGCACGGTGCGCGCGCCGCGCCGCGCGCCATTGGGATCGCCATCGGCATCGCCATCGGCCGCGCGCTCGACGATAATCCATACATGGCGCAATACATCTACACGATGAATCGCGTCGCCAAGATGGTGCCGCCCAAGCGAGTCATCCTGCGCGACATAAGCCTGTCGTTCTTTCCCGGCGCCAAGATCGGCGTGCTCGGCCTGAACGGCTCGGGCAAGTCCTCGCTGCTGCGGATCATGGCCGGCGTCGACCAGGACTTCGACGGCGATGCTCGTCCCCAGCCCGGCATCCGCATCGGCTTGCTGCCGCAGGAGCCGCAACTGGACCCCGCCGGCGACGTGCGCAGCACGGTCATGGAAGGCCTGGGAGAGACTTTCCGCCAGCTCGAGGAATTCAACCAGATCAGCGAGCGCTTCGCCGAGCCGATGGACGACGAGCAGATGAACACGCTGCTCGCGCGCCAGGCGCAGCTGCAGGACGCGATCGACGCGGCGGGCGGCTGGGAGCTCGAGCGCAAGCTGGATATCGCCGCCGATGCGCTGCGGCTGCCGCCGTGGGAGACCAGCATCGCCACGCTCTCCGGCGGCGAGAAGCGCCGCGTGGCGCTGTGCCGGCTGCTGCTGTCGGCCCCGGACATGCTGCTGCTCGATGAACCGACCAATCATCTCGATGCCGAGTCGATCGCCTGGCTCGAGCGCTATCTCGAGGAATACCCGAGCACGGTGATCGCGGTGACGCACGATCGCTATTTTCTCGACAACGTGGCGCAATGGATCCTCGAGCTCGATCGTGGCCACGGCATCCCGTGGCACGGCAACTATTCCTCGTGGCTGGAACAGAAGGAGCAGCGCCTGGCGCTCGAGGAGCGCGAGCGCGAGGCGCTGCGCCGCACGCTCGCGCACGAGCTCGAATGGGTGCGGCAGAATCCGCAGGCCCGCCAGGCAAAGAGCAAGGCGCGCCTGCAGCGCTACGAGGAGCTCGCCTCGCGCGAATTCCAGGAACGCAACGAGACCAATGAGATCTACATCCCCCCGGGCGAGCGCCTCGGGGAGCTGGTGATCGAAGTCGCGGGGCTGCGCAAGGGTTACGGCGAGCGGCTGCTGATCGACAATCTCAGCTTCAAGCTGCCGCGCGGCGGCATCGTCGGCATCATCGGGCCGAACGGCGCGGGCAAGACCACGTTGTTCCGCATGCTCACCGGGGCCGAAGCCGCCGATGCCGGCGAGATCCGCATCGGCCCGACGGTGCGCCTGGCGTACGTCGACCAGTCGCGCCAGGCACTTGATGACAAGAAGAGCGTGTGGCAGGAGATCTCCGGCGGCCTCGACATGATCAAGGTCGGCAACTACGAGACCCCCTCGCGCGGCTACGTCGGCCGCTTCAATTTCAAGGGCGCGCAGCAGCAGCAGCTGATCGGCGAGCTCTCCGGCGGCGAGCGCAACCGCGTGCATCTCGCCAAGGTGCTGCGCGCCGGCGGCAACGTACTGCTGCTCGATGAGCCCACCAACGATCTGGACGTCGAGACGCTGCGCGCGCTGGAAGAGGCGCTGCTGAACTTTCCCGGCTGCGCCGTGGTGATCTCGCACGATCGCTGGTTCCTCGACCGCATCGCCACGCACATCCTCGCCTTCGAGGGCGACTCGCAGGTCGTATGGTTCGAGGGCAACTACCAGGAGTACGTCGCGGACTTCAAGCGACGCAAGGGCGAGGACGCCGCCCGGCCGCATCGCATCCGCTACAAGCCCCTGACCCGCTGAGCACTGTCTTGTCCGGTCCGATGAGCGCGGCACAACCCTCCGCCGACGAGCAGCCGACGTGGTGGCGCTGGGCGGGTCCGCTCGGCGCGTTGCTGGTGTTCGCAGGCGTCGCGCTGGTGCTGCATCACCAGCTCGCGCACCTGCACGTTCGCAACGTGGTTGCGCACCTGCACGCCATCCCGCGCCGCCAGGTGCTGGCCGCCCTCGGCTTCACCGCCGCCAGCTACTGGCTGCTCACGACCTACGAGGTGCTGGCGCTTGCCTACCTGAGGCGCGTCATCCCCTACACACGCATTCTGTTCACTTCGTTCATCGCCTACTCCTTTGGCCACACGCTCGGCTTCGCCGCCTTCACCGGCGCCGCGATCCGCTTCCGCCTGTACGCCACCGCCGGCGTCACCGCCATCGACGTCGCCACCATCACCGCCTTCTGCAGCCTGTCGCTCGGCATCGGGCTGGCGACCGTGTCGGGCGTATCGCTGTTCCTCGCGCCGGGACACGCCGCGAGCGTGCTGCGGCTGCATCACAACTGGTCGATCCTGGTCGGAGCGCTGCTGCTCGCGGCCGTGGCCGCCTATGCGCTGTGGGCGTGCCTGGCGCGTGCCACCCTCGAGATCCGCGGCTGGGCGCTGCGTGCGCCGGGGACGCGCATCGGCCTGGCGCAGCTCGTGCTGTCGGTGATGGACCTGTCGCTGTCCTCGGCGGTGCTGTGGTCGTTGTTGCCGCCGGCGGCGCACATCGGCTTCATCCCGTTCCTCGGCGTGTACGCCGCGGCGGTGATCGCCGGCATCGTGAGTCACGTGCCCGGCGGCGTCGGGGTGTTCGAGGCGGTCATCCTCCTCACCCTGCCCGGCGTGCCCACCGATGCGCTGCTCGGCTCGCTGCTCGCTTACCGCGCGGTGTACTACCTGGTGCCGCTGGTGTGCGCGACGCTGCTGTTCGCCTCGAAGGAGCTGGCCGCGCAGCGTGCAGCGCTGGCGCGCGCACACGAGCTCGCCACGCTGTACATCGCGCCGGTGGTGCCGCAAATCGCCGGCTCGCTCACCTTCCTCGCCGGTGCGCTGCTGCTGTTCTCGGGCGCAACCCCGGCGGTCGACGAGCGCCTCGCGTTCCTCGACCAGTTTCTGCCGCTGGCGGTGCTGGAGATTTCGCATCTCGCCGGCAGCATCGTCGGTCTGGGCCTGCTGGTGCTGGCGCGCGCGCTGTTCCGCCGGGTGCGCGCCGCCTACCACATCTGCGTCTGGCTGCTGGTCGCGGGCGTGTTCGCCTCGCTGCTGAAGGGGCTGGACTTCGAGGAGGCGAGCCTGCTGCTGCTGGTGCTCGGGGTGCTGGTGCTCGGGCGCCGCGCCTTCTACCGCCCCACCGCCATCCTCGCGGAGCGTTTCACCCCGGCGTGGCTGGCGAGCATCGTCGGCGTGATCGCCATGGCGCTGTGGATCGGCGCGGTGTCCTCGCGTCACGTCGCCTACAGCCCCGAGCTGTGGTGGACGTTCGCGCTGGAGGGCAACGCGCCGCGCGCGCTGCGCGCCTCGCTGGCCGTGGTGGTGCTCGGCGCCGCCTACGTGCTGCTGAACATGCTGCGCCCGGCGCGTCCCGAGCCCGCGGTTGCCGGTGTCGCGGAGCTGGCGCGGGTGCGCCCGCTGATCGCCGCCGCGGACCTGACGCTCGCCAATGCCGCGCTCACCGGCGACAAGCGCCTGCTGTTCAGCGACGCCGGCGACGCCTTCGTCATGTACCAGGTCGCGCGCCACAGCTGGATCGCGCTCGGCGACCCGGTCGGCTCTCAGCAAGGTGCCGAGGAGCTGGTGTGGCGGCTGCGCGAGATGTCCGACCAGCACGGCGCGCAGACGGTGTTCTATCAGGTCGCCGCCGAGCGGCTCGGGCTGTACGTGGACCTCGGGCTCGCGGCACTGAAGATCGGCGAAGAGGCACGCGTGCCGCTCGCCGACTTCTCGCTCGAGGGAGCCGCGCGCGCCGAGCTGCGGCAGTCGCACCGGCGCGCGCAGCGCGACGGCGCGAGCTTCGAGGTGATCCCGCCGGAGGGCGTGGCGCGGTTGCTGCCGGCCCTGCAACGCATCTCCGACGCCTGGCTCTCCGCCACCTCAACCGGCGAGAAGCGCTTCTCGGTGGGTGCGTTCTCGGCGCACTATCTGCGGCAGTTCCCGCTCGCGCTGGTGCGCGCCGACGGCGTGCCCGCAGCCTTTGCCAATCTGTGGACCACCGCGACGCGCGCCGAGGTGTCAGTGGACCTCATGCGGTTCGGCCCGGACGCGCCGCGCGGCGCCATGGACTACCTGCTCCTCGAGCTGATGCTGTGGGGACGGCGTGAGGGCTACCGCTGGCTCAATCTCGGCATGGCGCCGCTCGCCGGGCTGGAAACGCATCCGCTCGCGCCCGCCTGGCACCGCGTCGGCAACCTCATCTTCCATCACGGCGAGCACTTCTATAACTTCGACGGCCTGCGACGCTACAAGGCGAAGTTCGAGCCGACCTGGGAAGCGCGCTACCTGGCCGCGCGCGGCGGCATCGCGCTGCCGCGGGTACTGGTCGACGTCTCGGTGCTGATCGCCGGCGGAATGAGGGAGCTGATCGCCCGATGAGATGGCAGCTCGCACCGTGTGACATAACGCGCAGCGCGCGCGACGGCGCCGGGCGTGCGCAAGCCGCGGACCCGCCCGCGGCAGGCTTCGGTTAACATGGGGCTCGAGGCGGCATAGACAACAACATGAGCCGCGGCCATGTCCCTGTACATCGACGCAAGCAGCCAACTGCATCACGACCTGGCGAAGAACCTGGTGGTGACCTGTCCACACTGCCAGGCGGTGGCGCACATCACCCCGAGCGCGGTGCCGCGCTTCGAGGACTTGCAGCTCTACCGTCCCCGGCAGGTGGGCCTGGTGTACCTGTGCGATGCCTGCCACATGCCGATCTTCCTGCGTTTCACGGTACGGGTGTACGGCGCGACGCGCATCGAGCTGTCACCGCAGTTCACCGAGATCGAGCGGGCACGCGAGAAATTCAGTTTCACCTACATCCCTGAGGACGTGGAGCTGCTGTTCCGCGAGGCGCTCGCCTGCTTCTCGCAGGGTGCGTTCAACGCCTTCGCGTCCATGTGTCGGCGCACCGCGCAGGCGATGTTTGCCGACCTCGGTGAGGCCGGCAAGCTGCGGCTGTTCGACGAGCTGAACGCGGTGCGCGACCTGGCGGGCATCGCGCCGGAACTCTTCGCCAAGCTGCGAACCGTGCTGTTCGGCTCGGATCCCGAGGCACGGCTGCCGCTGCTCGACGGCTACGAGGGGGGCATCCTGCTCGAGGTGGCGAAGGATCTTCTCTACGAAGCGTACGTGCGCAAGGGCAAGCTGCAGCAGGCGATCATGGTGCGGCGCTTCTTCCTCGACGAAACCGGCAGCCACGTCGCGCCGTTCGTGTCGGCGAGCTGAACGCTAGCCGACGAAGCGGCGCGCGTTGCGGAACAGCCGCATCCAGCCGCTGTAGGGGCCGGCGTCCGCCGGTCGCCAGGAGTTCTGCAGCGAGCGGAACGAGCGCTCCGGGTGCGGCATGATGATGGTGACGCGTCCGTCGCGGTTGGTGAGCGCCGCCAGACCCTCGGGCGTGCCGCTCGGATTGGCCGGGTAGCGCGTGGCGGGGCTGCGGTCGGGGTTTACGTAGCGCAGGCCGACCAGGCCGCTGCCGCGGCAGGCGGCGGCGAGCTCCGCCGAGGCGAACTCGGCGCGCCCTTCCCCGTGTGATACCGCGACCGGCAGCAGCGAGCCGGCCATGCCGTCCAGCAGCACCGAGTCGCAGCGCTGCACTTCCACCAGTGAGAAGCGCGCCTCGAACTGCTCGCTGCGGTTCTGCACGAAGCGCGGCCACGCCTCGCTTCCGGGAATCAGGCTCTTGAGCGCGGCGAACATCTGGCAGCCGTTGCAGATGCCGAGCGCGAAGCTGTCACTGCGTGCGAAGAAGCGCGCGAACTCCTCGCGCAGCGCGCCGTGGAACAGGATGGACTTCGCCCAACCCTCCCCGGCCCCGAGCACGTCCCCGAAGGAGAAGCCGCCGCAGGCCACCACCCCTTTGAACTCAGCGAGCGTGCGCCGCCCGGTGAGCAGGTCGCTCATGTGTACGTCGTGCGCGGTGAAGCCGGCCTGCGCGAAGGCCGCCGCCGTCTCCACCTGGCTGTTGACGCCCTGCTCGCGCAGGATCGCTACCGCCGGACGACCGCTGCCGGCGACGTACGGCGCGGCGAGGTCCTCCTGCGGGTCGAAGCTGAGCTCGACGCTCAGCCCGCCGGCGTGCTCGTCGGTTTGCGCCGCGAATTCCTCGTCGGCGCATTGCGGATCATCGCGCAGCCGCCGCAGCCGCCACGAGGTCTCCGACCACGCGCGGCGCAGGTCGGCCCATGATTCATCGAGCTGCAGCTCGCCGGCGCGCAGCCGCACGCGCAGCTCGCGCTGCGGCGTGCCGAGACGCACCGCGTGCTCGAGCAGCCCGTGGCGCGCCAGCACCGCGGTGAACGCCCGCTCGTCCGCGGCCAGGACCTGCAGCACCACCCCGGGCTCCTCGGCAAACAGCTGCGCCAGCGGCGCGCTTCCGGCCGGCAGCGCGATCTCGAGGCCGCAATGCCCGGCGAACGCCATCTCCACCAGGGTGACGAACAGACCGCCGTCGGAGCGGTCGTGGTAGGCGCGCAGCAGCCCCGCGGCGCGCAGCTCCGCGAGCGCCGCGGTGAGCTGCAGCAGGCGGCGGGGCTCGTCGAGATCGGCGGGCTCGTCGCCCAGCTCGCCGTACACCTGCGCGAGCGCCGAGCCGCCCAGGCGGTTACGGCCGGCGGCCAGGTCGAGGAGCCACAGCGAGCTTGCGCCCTCGTGCAGCTGCAGCGCCGGAGTGAGCGTGCGGCCGGCGTCGGCCACCTGCGCGAACGCTGACACCACCAGCGAGACCGGCGCGATGACGCTCTTCTGCGCGCCGTCCGCCTCGCGCCACGCGGTCCGCATCGACAGCGAGTCCTTGCCGACCGGTATGGCGATGCCGAGCTGCGGGCACAGCTCCTTCGCCACCGCACGCACCGTCGCGTACAGCGCGGCGTCCTCGCCGGGCTCGCCGCACGCCGCCATCCAGTTGGCCGACAGGCGGATCTGCGACAGCGTCGCGATGTCCGCCGCCAGCACGTTGGTGATCGCCTCCGCAACCGCGAGGCGACCGGAGGCGGGCGCATCGAGCAGCGCCACCGGGCTGCGCTCGCCGATGGCCAGCGCTTCTCCCGCGCAACCCTGGTAGTCGGCGAGCGTCACCGCCACGTCGCTCACCGGCACCTGCCACGGTCCCACCAGCTGATCGCGACTGATGAGACCGCCGACGGTGCGATCGCCGATGGTGATGAGAAAGGTCTTGTCGGCCACCGCCGGCAGGCGCAGCACGCGGTACGCGGCCTCGCGCAGGATGAGCGCGCCGGTGTCGAACGGCCGCGGCGCGCCGGCGGCGCTCGCCACCGTGCGCGTCAGGCGCGGCGGCTTGCCGAGCAGCACCTCGAGCGGCATGTCGACCGGGTCGCTGCCGAACAGCGGGTCGCGCACCTTGAGCTGTCCGCTCGCATCGATCGTGCCGATCACCGCGTACGGGCAGCGCTCGCGCGCGGCGAGCGCCGCGAACTGCGACAGCGCCGCCGGCGCGATGACCAGCACGTAGCGCTCCTGCGCCTCGTTGCACCACAACTCGAGCGGTGACAGTCCCGGCTCGGCGCTCGGGATGGCGCGCAGATCGAGGTGCGCACCGCGCCCGTCGTGCGCCACGGCCTCTGGCACGGCATTGGATAGCCCGCCCGCTCCGACGTCGTGAATGAGCGCGATCGGATTGTCTGCACCGAGCGCCCAGCAGCGGTCGATCACTTCCTGGGCGCGGCGCTGCATCTCGGGATTGCCGCGCTGCACGGAGGCGAAATCCAGGTCTGCGCTCGAGCTGCCGCTGCCGAGCGAGGAGGCGGCGCCGCCGCCGAGGCCGATGAGCATGGCCGGGCCGCCGAGCACCACGAGCTGCGCGCCGACCGGGATCGGTGCCTTGTCCACGTGCATGCGGCGCACGTTCCCCACGCCGCCGGCGAGCATGATCGGCTTGTGATAGCCGCGCACACGCTGCGGTGCATCGCCGGGCGCGTGCTGCTCGAAGGTGCGGAAATAGCCGCACACCGCCGGCCGGCCGAATTCGTTGTTGAACGAGGCCGCCCCGATGGGTCCTTCGATCATGATGTCGAGCGCCGCGGCGATGCGCGCCGGCGCGCCGAACGCTCGCTCCCACGGCTGCTCGTAGCCCGGAATGTGCAGGTGCGACACGCAGAAGCCGGTCAGCCCCGCCTTGGGTTTACCGCCGCGCCCCGTGGCCCCCTCGTCACGGATCTCCCCGCCCGAGCCGGTCGCCGCTCCCGGGAACGGCGAGATCGCGGTGGGGTGATTGTGGGTCTCCACCTTGATGAGGATGTCGATCGGCTCGTGGCTGGCGCGGTAGACGCCGCTGTCGGGCGCGGGGAACCAGCGCGCGCCGTCTGCGCCCGCGAGCACCGCGGCGTTATCCCGGTAGGCCGACAGCACTCCGGCCGGGTGGCGCGCGTGGGTGTAGCGGATCATCTCAAACAGCGACTCCGGCTGCGCCTCGCCGTCGATGATCCAGCGCGCGTTGAAGATCTTGTGGCGGCAGTGCTCGGAGTTGGCCTGCGCGAACATCATCAGCTCGACGTCGCTCGGATCACGTCCGAGCCGGGCGAAGCTCGCCAGCAGGTAGTCCATCTCCTCCACCGACAGCGCCAGGCCGAGCTCGCGGTCGGCCGCCTCGAGCGCCGGGCGACCCGCGGCCAGCGACACGCGCGTGAACGGGCGCGGCGCGTGGTGCTCGAACAGCCGCGTGGCCGCGGCGTCATCGAGCAGCACCTGCTCGGTCATGCGATCGTGCAGCAGCGCGGCGAGCGGCAGCAGCCGTGCCGGGCCGAGCGCCTGGCGCGCGTGCAGACGGTAGGCGATGCCGCGCTCGATACGGCGCACCGCGTCGAGCCCGCACGCCTGCGCGATCTCGCTCGCCTTGCTCGACCAGGGCGAGATCGTGCCGAGTCGCGGCACCACCAGCAGGCACTCGCCCGCGCCGCCGGCCACCGCCGGCTGCCGCGGCCCGTAGGTGAGCAGCGCCTCCAGCACCTGCCGCTCGGGCGCGCCGAGGGTGCGCGCCAGGTCGACGAAATGCACGTAGCGTGCCTCGAGGCCCGCGACCGCGGGGTCACGCGCGCCGAGACGCTCGAGGAGTTTGGCGATGCGGAACGCGGAAAGTGCGACCGGTCCGGCGAGCTGCAGCATGGACTGCGCGGCGGTCACTTCTTCTCGCCGGGCGGCGTAGAGTAGATGGGCATGGGGAACTGCGCCACGTTGGCGCCGCTCTCCAACACGGTGATCTTGGCCGGACCGTGCTTGCGCACTTCGTCGATGCGCAGGATCGAGTGCATGGGCAGGAACGTGCGCTTGACGCCGGAGAATTCGCCCTTGATGCGCTCCTCGCCGGGGTCGAGCACCACCGAGGAGCGCTCGCCGAACAGCAGCTCCTCGACCTCGATGAAGCCGAACAACTCGCCGTGGCTCACCTTGCGGGCGTAGACCTCGTAAATCTTGCCCTGATTCACGAACATAATGCGGAAAATGTGACTGGTTGCCATGGCGGAGCGGGGGGTCACTGCTACTTTGACGCTGACATTATATGTCCGGGCGCGCCGGGGAAGCTGCCGCGTCCGCGCGAAACTGGGGCTGCAGGCGTACTTACACCGCAACGGATGACTCCTTTGAGTCGGGGAACCATGCTCAGGCTGCGAATCGTCAGTGACCAGCGGCGTTCGCTTGCCGAACGCAGCAGCGCGCTGTTCTCGATGGAGGGCGGCACCATCGGCCGCTCGGCCGACAACGATTGGGTGCTGCCCGATCCGCTGCGCTACGTGTCCGCGCATCACGCGCGCGTGCTGTTCCGCGACGGCCAGTTCTATCTGCAGGACGTCAGCACCAACGGGGTGTACGTCAACGACGACATGGAGCCGCTCGCCAAGCGCGGCTCGAGCGGCTATCGCCTCGCCAACGGCGACGTACTGCGCATCGGCGATTACCACATCGTGGCCGCGCTCGAGCAGGCGGAGCGCGAGCCGGACGCCGCGGACGCCGCGGTACCCACCAGCATCCACGCGCTGCACACGCTCGGCCGCGCGGCCGAGCGCGACATCGGCGCGCCGCTCAACGTCGAGGAATTGCTGGTGCCGGTGATCGACCTGGATCCGGTGCTGCCGGTGACGGCTTACGGCCAGACGGTCAGCTCCGGACGGGTACAGGCGCTCGCGCAATCGGCCGAGTTCGCCGCGCAACCGTCCGCCGCGCAGTCGCTCGCGCGCCTGGCGGAAGTGGTGGCGCGCGAGCCGAAAAAGAACGGCGGCGCGCTGGCGCTCGCACTCGAGGACGTCCACACCGGGCTCGATGCGTTCTGCCGCGGTGCCGGCATCGAGCCCGAGCAGCTGCCAGCGGAGGCACAGACGCGTCTGCTGCACCTCGCGGGCCGGCTGTTCCGCGAAACGCTGGTGGGCTTCAAGGAACTGGAGCGCACGCGCGGCGAGACCCGCAACCGCTACCGCATCGAGCTGCCGCCGCCGGAGCACGACGATCCGCGGCCCTCGCTCGCCGACTCCCGGGTCGAGGACCTGATGGTGGCGCTGTTCATACAGCACGAGGGGCGACGGCTCGACTCGGTACAATGGCTGCGCGAGACGATCGGCGAAGGCAAGCTGCACGAGACCGCCATCGCGCAGGCGACGCGCGCCGCATTCGTCGAGTTTCTCGACCGCCTCGACCCGGCCGAGCTCGAAGCACGCTTCGAGCGCGCCGCGCGGCGCGGCAAGGCGCGCTCCGCCGACAAGGCGCAGTACTGGGAGCTGTTCACCACCTTCTACCGCAATCTCATCGAGATGCCGGTGGATCATCTGCCGCACACGTTCGTCGAGGCGTTCGCCGCCGCCTACCGCGAGGCGTTGAAGAAGCCACCCGATGGAGCCTGAGCGCGCAGCGCGCGCGCACCGCCGGCATGCGCAGCCGCGAGCTGCGCGCCGGGGTTGCGCTTGACGCGCGGCGCGACACTGCGGCTATAGTGCGACGCGCTGCCCGGCAGGAGCGTGGCGTAGCCAAGGCAGCGCGACGATGTGAGGTGGCGGAGAGGGTGGGATTCGAACCCACGTGCCGGAATTACCCGACCATCCGATTTCGAGTCGGCGCCGTTATGACCGCTTCGGTACCTCTCCAATCGTGAGCCTCGTGTCGTGAGCCTCGTTTTTTGGGGCGGGTATTCTAGCGGAAAGCCGTGCGGTGAGAGGAGCTTCGTGCGCGCATGCACCCGCGTCGCGGCGCTCGGCCTGCTGGCCGTGAGCGCCGCCTGCGGCCGCGTCGGGCCGTCGTCGGCACTCGACGAGATCCGCGCACGCGGCGAGCTGCGCGTGGTCACGCTCAACCTGCCGACCTGCTACTACCTCGGCGCGCAGGGCACCGAAGGGCTGGAGTACGAGCTGGCGGGCGCCTATGCCGCGCGGCTGCGCGTCAAGCTCAGCATGTACACGGTCGCCGACGAGCGCGCCATGCAGGCCGAGCTGGCCGCGGGACGCGCCGACATCGCCGCCGCCTCGCTCAGCAACACCGCCGAATGGAGCCGCGTCGGCGAGGCGGCCGCCCCCTACGCGCGCATCCCGCAGCTGGTGGTCTATGCGCGCAGCGGCGTGCGCCCGCGCGACACGCTGCAGCTCGAATCCGCGCGCATCGCGGTACGCGCCGGCAGCGCGCAGGAGCGCATCCTGCAGCGTCTGAAGAGCACCGTCGCCCCGGCGCTGCAGTGGGAAGAGACCGCGCCGAGCTCGGCGGACCCGGTGGAGGACGTCGACTCGGGTGAAGCGCAGTACGCGATCACCGACGCGCGCGAATTCTCCTTCGCCCATCACCTCTACCCCAACGTGCTGGTGGGCTTCGCGCTCGCCGAGGAGCGCCCGGTACAGTGGCTGGTGCGCCGCAACGCACCCGAGCTGCTGGCGAGCGTCAACGCCTTCTTCCGCGACCTGGGCGCCTCCGCACGCCTGGCGCAGCTGCTGCAGGACTCCTCCGGTGACACGCGGCGCTTCGCCTACGAGGAGTCGCGCGAATTCCAGACGCACGTCGCCGACCGCCTGCCGCTGTATCGCTCGTGGTTCGAGGCGGCCGCCGCACAGTGGGGCCTCGACTGGCGCCTGCTGGCAGCGATCGGCTACCAGGAGTCGAAGTGGGATCCGCACGCGCAGTCGGGCGACGGTGCGTTCGGGGTGATGATGCTCACGGCGGATACCGCCCAGGCCATGGGCATCCGCGACCGCGCCAACCCCGAGCAGAGCATCTTCGCCGGCGCCCACTACCTGGCGCAGGTGCGCGAGATGATCCCCGAGCGCATCGCCGAGCCGGACCGCACCTGGCTGACCGTGGCCGCCTACAACGTTGGCTTCGGGCATCTGGAGGATGCGCGCATCATCACGCAGGCGCTCGGCAAGGACCCGGATTCCTGGAGCGAGGTGCGCGAGCGCCTGCCGCTGCTCGCCCAGCAACGCTGGTACACCCGCGCGCGGCGCGGCTACGCGCGCGGCTGGGAGCCGGTGCAGTTCGTCGACCGCATCCAGCGCTTTCTCACACTGCTCGAATGGCAGCCCGGCGAAAGCGGCCCGGCTCCCGCCGCGGCGACAGCCGCCGCGGCCGCCACCGCGACGGCGCCCGCGCCCGCCACGCAGCCCCAGCCCCAAGCCCCCGTGGGGCACGCGCCGCCCGCCGCACCGCCTGCCGCGCCGCCCGCCGCACCGCGTGCGGCGACGCCGGGGGCCTGAACGCACCGTCAGTCGCGGCGCTGCGCGAAGAACTCCTGCAGCAGCCGCGCGCAATCGTCCAGCAGCACTCCGCCGAACACGTCGACGCGATGATTGAGGCCCGGCAGCGCGAACACATCGGTGATGCTGCCGGCACCGCCGGCGCGCGTATCCCAGGCCCCAAACACCAGCCGGCGCACGCGCGCGTGCACCAGGGCGGCGGCGCACATCACGCACGGCTCGAGCGTCACGTAGAGCGTGGTACCGCCGAGCCGGTAGCTGCCCCGCGCCTGCCCGGCGGCGCGCAGCACGCGCACCTCGGCGTGTGCGGTCGGGTCGTGGCTGGCGATCGGCGCGTTGCCGGCGGCGGCAATGACGGCATCATCCGCCACCAGCACGGCGCCGACCGGCACCTCGCCGTTCGCCGCCGCGGCGCGCGCCTGTTCGAGCGCCGCGCGCATGAAGGCGATGTCACGTCCGGGTTCGCCCGTGCCGGTCACGGCGGCGCCGCGGCGGGCGGCGGCAGGAACAGCGCCGGGTCGACGAAATCCGCGTTCAGCGCCACGCCAAAGTGCAGGTGCGGCCCGGTGGCGCGGCCGGTCGCGCCGACCTTGCCGATCACGCTGCCGGCGCGCACCCGCTCTCCGGGTCGCACGCCGATGGCGCTCATGTGGCAGTACATGGTGACGAGACCCCCGCCATGGTCGAGGATCACGGTGTTGCCATTGAAGAAGAAGTTACCGGTGTCGACGACGCGGCCGTCGGCGGCGGCGTGAATGGGAGTGCCGGAATCGGCGGCGATGTCCATGCCGCTGTGCGGACTGCGCGGCTCGTTGTTGAAGACGCGCCGCGAGCCGAACGAGCTCGTGCGCACGCCCGACACCGGTGGCAGCAGCCGCAAGGTCGCCGGCGGCACTTCCGTGTAGGTGGCGTAGGCGCGATGCAGGCGCGGCAGCTCGCGGTTGACGCGCGCCAGATCCTTCGCCGACAGGTTCACCTGCGCCGGCGCCACCGTGAGGCGCTGCACGACGTACTGCTTGTCGGTGACCTCGAAGCCCACGACGCTGGCGGCGGCGCCGCTGTCCTGCACCTGCACCTCGGCGTGACCCGGCGGCTGCGACAGCGGGATGCCGACCACCGCCAGCCACTGGTCCGCGCGGCGCACCAGCAGCACGCGGTGCCCGGCGAAGGTGACCGGCGGCGCGCGTCCGCCGGGCGCGCCGACCGCGAGCAGCGCGACCCCGCCGGGCACGCGCTCCTCATCGGGCAGGCCGGGCGCTGCCGCTTGCGCCATGGCGTCCGGCGGCGCCGCCGCCGGCTGCGCCGCGGTGAGACGCATCCCAGCGGCGCACAGCAGCAGCAGCCACGCGGCGTGCCGCTTCATTTGCGCCCCGTCACACGTGCGGTGAGCGTGCCGCGCGCCAGGCGCGCCTCGATGAGGTCGCCGCGCTGCACGCTGTCGGCATCCGTCAACAGCGCGCCGTCTTGCGTCGTGACGATCGCGAAGCCGCGCGCCAGCGTCGCCAGCGGGCTCACGCTGTTGAGCGCGCGCGCAGCCAGATCGAAGCGCTGGCGCGTGAGCGGCAGCCGTGCGGCGAGCGTGCGCAGCAGCCGCGCATGCAGCGCGGCGTGCGCAGCCTGCTGATGCTGCAGCAGCTGCCGCGCGCCGTAGCGGCCGAGACGCTCGTGGCAGTGCCGCAGGTGCAGCGCGTCGCGCTGCAGGCCGCCGCGCGCAGCGGCCGTCAGGCGCTGCTCGAGGTCGTCCAGCCGCTGCAGCTGCTGTTGCAGCCGTGCGCCGGGATGTGCGAGCTGCAGCCGCCGGCCGAGCGTTGCGGTGCGCGCCTCGCCGGCACGCAGCTCGCGCCGCATGCCTGCGCCGAGTCGCTGCGCGCAGCGCCGCAGCGTCTCCAGGCAGGCACGCCGGTCAGGAACCACCAGCTCCGCGGCGGCGGACGGCGTCGGTGCACGCGCATCGGCCACGAAATCCGCGATGGTGAAGTCGATCTCGTGCCCGACCGCGGACACCACCGGTAGCGGGCAGGCGTGGATGGCGCGTGCCAGGCGCTCGTCGTTGAACGCCCACAGGTCCTCGAGCGAGCCGCCGCCGCGCGCCAGAATCAGCACGTCGCACTCGGCGCGCGCCGCGGCACTCTCGAGCGCCGCCACCAGCGCCGGCGCCGCCGCCGCCCCCTGCACCGCGCTCGGATAGACCACCACCGCGGCGGCCGGATAACGGCGCGCGAGAATGTGCAGGATGTCGCGCAGCGCCGCACCGCTCGGCGAAGTGATCACGCCGACGCGCCGCGGGAAGCGTGGCAGCGCGCGCTTGCGTCCGCTGGCGAACAGCCCTTCTGCGGCCAGGCGATTTTTCAGCCGCTCGAACTCGCGCCGCAGCGCGCCGACGCCGGCCTCCTCGAGGTGCTCGACGAGCAGCTGGTACTCGCCGCGGGCCTCGTAGACGCTGATGCGGCCGCGTACCAGCACCTGGGTGCCCGAGCGGGGCGTGAAACCGACGAGCGTATTCTTCAGGCGGAACATGGCGCAGTGCAGCTGCGCATCGCGGTCCTTGAGCGAGAAATACCAGTGGCCGGAGGCCGGCTGCGAGAAGTTCGACAGCTCACCCTCCACCCACACCACTCCCAGCCCGCGCTCGAGCAGTAGCCGCACTTCCCGGTTCAGCCGCGAAACGCTGTAGACGTTGCGGCCCGCTGCCGCGGCAATGCCGCTATCGTGAGGCGAAGACATAAACTGTGAACCTTAACATGAGGTTTACCGCGCCCGCCCGAGCGCCTACAATTGCGCATGCGCATCCTCGAAGAAGCCCTCACCTTCGACGACGTCCTGCTGGTCCCGGCCTACTCGGAAATTCTGCCGCGCGAGGCTGACCTCGCGACCAATATCACGCGCCGCATCCGCCTCAACGTGCCGCTGATGTCGGCGGCCATGGACACCGTGACCGAGGCGCGCCTCGCCATCACCATCGCCCAGGAAGGCGGCATCGGCATCATTCACAAGAGCATGACGATCGAGATGCAGGCGCGCGAGGTCGGGCGGGTGAAGAAGTTCGAAAGCGGCGTCATCCGCGACCCGATCACCGTCTCGCCCGACATGTCGATCCGCGAGGTGCTGGATCTCACCCGCGCGCGCGGCATCTCCGGGGTTCCGGTGGTGGTAGGCCGCAAGGCGGTCGGCATCGTCACGCACCGCGACCTGCGCTTCGAGGAAAAGCTCGAGGCGCCGGTCTCTTCCGTGATGACGCCGCAGGAGCGTCTGGTCACGGTGCGCGAGGACGCCCCCAAGGAGGAGGTGCTCGCGCTGCTACACAAGCACCGCATCGAGAAGCTGCTGGTAGTCAGCGGTGCGCATGAGCTGGTCGGCATGATCACCGTGAAGGATTTCCAGAAGGCCAAGGAATTCCCGCGCGCCTGCAAGGACGACGGCGGGCGGCTGCGCGTCGGGGCGGCGGTGGGCACGACGCCCGACACGCTCGACCGCGTCGCCGCGCTGCGTGATGCGGGCGTGGATCTGGTGGTGGTCGACACCGCGCACGGGCACTCGAAGGGCGTCATCGAGACGGTGAAGCGGATCAAGGCCCGCTGGGCCGACAGCCAGGTGATCGCCGGCAACATCGCCACGGCGGAAGCCGCGCGTGCGCTCGTCGATGCCGGCGCCGATGCGGTCAAGGTCGGCATCGGTCCCGGCTCGATCTGTACGACCCGCATCGTGGCCGGCGTCGGCGTGCCGCAGATCTCCGCGGTGGCCAATGTCGCCGCCGCCCTCAAGGACGCGAACGTGCCGCTGATCTCCGACGGCGGCATCCGCTTTTCCGGCGACATCGCCAAGGCGCTTGCCGCCGGTGCGCACGCGGTGATGATCGGCGGGCTGTTCGCCGGTACCGAGGAGTCCCCCGGCGAGGTCGAGCTCTACCAGGGCGCCTCCTACAAGTCCTATCGCGGCATGGGCTCCCTTGGAGCCATGGCCGGGCGTCATGGCTCCTCCGACCGCTACTTCCAGGACGCCGCCAGCGAGCTCGAGAAGCTCGTGCCCGAGGGCGTCGAAGGGCGCGTGCCCTACAAGGGCAGCGTGGTCACCATCCTGCAGCAGCTGTCGGGCGGATTGCGTGCCGCCATGGGCTACACCGGCAGCCGCAGCATCACCGACCTGCGCACCCGGCCGGTGTTCGTGCGCATCACTTCGGCGGGCGTGCGCGAGAGTCACGTACACGACGTCAGTATCACCAAGGAAGCACCCAACTACCGGGTGTCCTGAAGTTCACGCATGGCGAGCCTCCCACGTCCCGCGCCCGGCGCCGGCGCAGAACCGGCCGCACAGCGCGACATCCACGCCCACCGCATCCTCATCCTGGATTTCGGCGCGCAATACACCCAGCTGATTGCGCGGCGCGTGCGCGAGCTCGGCGTGTACTGCGAGATCCATCCCTGGGACCTGGACGCGGCGGCGGTGCGCGCCTTCGCGCCGCGCGGCGTCATCCTGTCCGGCGGCCCGGAGTCGGTCACGCAGCCCGGGGCGCCGCACGCCCCGCCAGCGGTGTTTGAGCTCGGCGTACCGGTGCTCGGCATCTGCTACGGCATGCAGACCATGGCGCAGCAGCTCGGCGGCAGCGTCGCCCCCTCGAGCGAGCGCGAGTTCGGCTACGCCGAAGTCACCGTGACCGCCGCCACCAGCCTGCTCGATCATCTGGCGGACCGGCGCAACGCCGCCGGTCGCGCGGTGCTCGACGTGTGGATGAGCCACGCCGACCGCGTGGCGCTGCTGCCCCCGGGGTTCGTGGCGACCGCCACCACCGGCAGCATCCCGTTCGCCGCCATGAGCGACGAGCGGCGGCGCTTCTACGGCGTGCAGTTTCATCCCGAGGTGACCCACACCACGCAGGGCACGCGGCTGCTGGAGCGCTTCGTGCGCGAGATCTGCGCCTGCGATGCGCTGTGGAGTACCGGCAACATCATCGCCGACGCCGTGGAGCGCGTACGCGCCGAGGTCGGCACAGGCAAGGTGCTGCTCGGTCTGTCCGGCGGCGTCGACTCCTCGGTCGTGGCCGCACTGCTGCAGCGGGCGATCGGCGCGCAGCTCACCTGCGTATTCGTCGACCACGGATTGTTGCGCCTCGCCGAGGCGGACCAGGTGATGAGCACCTTCGCGCGCCACCTGGGCGTGCGCGTGATCCGCGTGGATGCCGGGGCGCGCTTCCTCGCGGCGCTCGCCGGGGTCACCGACCCGGAAACCAAGCGCAAGATCATCGGCCGCACCTTCATCGAGGTGTTCGACGAGGAGGCCCACAGGCTGAGCGGCGTGCAATTCCTGGCGCAGGGCACCATCTACCCGGACGTCATCGAGTCGGCCGGCGCACGCACCGGCAAGGCACACGTCATCAAGTCGCATCACAACGTCGGCGGCCTGCCCGAGCGCATGCATCTGAAGCTCATCGAGCCGCTGCGCGAGCTGTTCAAGGACGAGGTGCGCCGTCTCGGTACCGAGCTGGGACTGCCGCGCGAGCTCACCCATCGCCATCCTTTCCCGGGGCCGGGGCTGGCGGTGCGCATCCTCGGCGAAGTGCGCCAGGAGTACGCCGATATCCTGCGGCGCGCCGACGCCATCTTCATCGAGGAGCTGCGCAACCACGATCTCTACGAGCGCACCTCGCAGGCGTTCGCCGTGTTCCTGCCGGTGCGCTCGGTCGGGGTCATGGGCGACGGGCGCCGCTACGACTACGTGATCGCGCTGCGCGCAGTGGAGACGGTGGATTTCATGACCGCACAGTGGGCGCGGCTGCCGTACGAGTTCCTCGAGCACGTCTCACGGCGCATCGTCAACGAGGTCGCCGGCATCTCGCGCGTGGTCTATGACATCTCCGCCAAGCCGCCGGCGACGATCGAGTGGGAGTAAGACAATGAAAGATTCGGTTGTGTTCGCGGTCGCCTTCGCCCTGGTGTTCTATGCAAACGGTGCGGGTGCCATCGAGGGCTTCGTCAACTACAGCAGTTGGCACCTCATAGGCGCGACCGAATTCGTTACCTTCCACAAGTTCATTACGCCACGCGTACTCGCCTTCCTGGTCGCGCCTACGGCGCTAGCGATGGTGTTCTCGATCCTCATGCTTTGGTTCCGGCCCCGCTCGATACCCGCATGGTCGGTGTGGCTGGTGATTGCGCTGCAACTTGTGCTGTGGGTGTCCTCGGTAACGATTCAAATACCAATACAACTCCAGCTCGAGGCTCAAGGTCTGTCCATCCCGCTGGTCGACCATTTGATCGTGACCAACCTGTGGCTACGGCGTATTCCCAACATCATCACGGCAGCGATATTCCTCTGGATGATGCTCACCGTGCTGGGCAAAGCGCGAACCCCCGCCTGACCCCATCCGCTGCGCAACTGCTGCGCAGTCCGGGTTTCTCCCGGGCGCGACCGCGCTGATTCTTCGGCCCCGTTGACGATGCCAGCACGCCGGGCTGGCCCCTGGGATGAGATGTAGAGCGCGCCGCCGGTTCGCGGCGAAGCGTCAAGGCCGGCGAGGGTGCCGCTCGCGGTCGGCGCGCCGCCAGTCCCTGCCAGCTGACATATCCGTGCAGCTCATGTGCATTGCGTGAGCGACGTCTGATTCCCGCAAGAACGTCCAGGCGATTATGACCAATGAGAGGAACAGGACCGCTCCACTCTTGCTAGATACGCTTTCCAAGGGAGTCATCAGATGAAAGCATTGCTGGCGTTGATGATTTGCGTGCTCTCGGGTTGCGGGGTCTCAGCGGTCTCAACGAACACTGCGCAATCCATGCAGCAGGCGTACAACGCGCCACCCACACCGCAATCCCCTGCGCCTGCGCCGCCCCCGGCTGCGCCGCCCTCTTCTCCGGCAAATGTCGCTGGTATCTGGGATGTCACCGACACGGTCAATGGTCACGCAGTGAGTGAGGTGGCGCTGATAGCCGACGGCATGTATTTCTCACTTGCCGCCGCAGACCAGAATGGCTGCAGCAGCCTCAGCGGCGGCACCTACACCATCGATGGCCAGACGTTCAACGGCACCGGTGTCACCGCGATGCTATCGGCCTGCACCCCGCCCAGCGGTCTGAACTACTACTCATGGACACTGAGCGGGTATGGCACTGATGGCGCGCTGAACCTGACGTTTACCGCCGGCGGCAGCGCAGTCCCGACGCTCGGAGCCACGCCGGACCCGTTCTATGACCTATACACGTCCAGCATTGCCACGCTCGTTGGCAATTGGGATGACGCTGGCAACGTGCTCTCGGTAAATGCCGACGGGACGTTCTTCGAGCAGCAAGGCAACGGCTGCACGATTACCGGCGCGTACACGGTCATTGATCCGGCGCATAATCTCTATGGCGTATCGTTCCTGTTCAACGCTGCGACATGCACCAACAGTATTGCGGGGATTCAGTTCACGGGGCTCGCATACCTCACGCCCAACTCCTCATCGGGATGGTATCACCTGTTGGAAGACGCCTCCGGCGTCAGCGCGAGCGGCGCGCTCGTGGTGGTGTACGACGGCCTCACGCCATACTTCACGCCACCGACCGGGTAAGACCAGCAGCCAATCACGGCCTGGGCCGCACAGCGGGCTGCGCCGACCAGCACGGCCGCAGCACGTTGCCTTTGCGCCCGGCCGCAATTAACAGCAGCACGGCCGCGGAAGTGCAAACCAGCAGCGCGACCGCAGATGCTTCCACCCCGAAGGCTCCGCCGCTCAGCCACTCGGCACCGATCAGCTTCGCCTGCAGCAGGCCGCGCGTCGCGCCGCCGGAAACAGCGGCGGAGAAGATTCCTCCTTGGGTAAAGTTCCAGGCGAAATGGATGCCCATGCACAGCCACAGACGTCGGGTAAGCATGTAAGCTGCCGCCAGCAATATCCCCGCCTCGAGCATGATGGCGCCGGCGTTGAGCAGCGTCGTGCCGGGATTGAGCAGGTGCAGGGCGCCGAAGATCAGCGCCGACAACGCCAGGGCCAGCCAGCTTCCCAGCGATTGTTCGAGTATGCGGAACACAACCCCGCGCATCACCACCTCTTCGAGAACCGCAGCCAGGATGAATCCGGGCACGGTGGCGAGCATGGCTAGCCAGCCGTTGCTCCCGGTCACCCGGTAGACTCCCAGTGCTGCGAGAACTGCGATCGTCACCGACAGGAGCAACGCTCCGAGCAACATGCCCGCGCCGAGTTCGCGCACTGCATGTGGCCCCGACAACTCCGCCACGGATCGCTTCTCGACGAGTCGTACGTATCCGCTATAGGCACTCACCACAACCAGGGTGAGCAGCACAGCCCCGGCCTTCTTCAGCAGCTTGTCCGACACGAACAGATTGAAGGGAATCGCCACGGCCGCAAATGGCACGGCGATGGCAAGCAGAGCTGCGAGGATCCGGCCTATGGATGACCGTAGCAGCCGCTCGCGCCACGGTGTCGGCGTGCGGAGTTTGCCTGACACGCTGTTCATCGCCGCTCCTGTCTAGCAGAGACGCCGTGGAACAGCAAAGACCTTTTACTGTTCTGTCCCACGAGGTTTAGAATTCCTATTAGAGTTCCAGTGGAAATACGCAGCGGGAGAAACGTGCATGACTTCCAGGCGAGGCTTTCTGCAGACGAGCGGCGTGCTGGCAGTGGGTATGGCCGGCGCATCGCGGGCATCCGCCGCATCCGCCGCGCCCGCCGCGCCCGCCGGCGGCGCAATGACCGCAAACTACGCTGGCCCGCACGAGATGCCGACCAATGTCACCCTGCTGTCCATGCGCAATGCCGATGGCGCGGAAACCCTCGGGGTGAAGCTCGGCGATGATGCGGTGCTCGACGTGCGCCAGGCGCGCCGCTTGCTCGGCATGGCCGCGCCGCTGACGCTCGAGGAGTTGCTCAAGGAAGGCAACGCCGGCGGACTCAACAAGCTGATCGCTGCCGCGCACAGCTCGCCGCGGGCCGGTGCTGCCATGGTGAAGGAATCGTCCATCACCTTCGGCAGACTGTTCACGCATCCGAGCAAGATCGTGTGTATCGGGCTGAACTACCGGGCGCATGTCCAGGAAGCCGACATGAAGCTGCCGAGCGTGCCGATCCTCTTCAACAAGTACAACAATGCGCTCGCGGCGCACAACTGCACGATCCAGCTGCCGCCCCGGGACGTGGCCTACAAGTTCGACTACGAGACCGAGATGCTGATCGTCATCGGCAGACAGGCCCGCAACGTCTCTGAAACCGAGGCGCTGAGCTATGTTGCCGGCTATTGCACGGCCCACGATTTTTCCGCCCGCGATCTGCAGCTGGAAACTCCGAGCGTGCAATGGATGATCGGCAAGACCCTGGATAATTTCGGCCCCATCGGCCCGTATTTTGTGTCGGCGGACCTGGTCGGCGACCCCAACAACCTGACGATCCAGACTCATGTGAACGGCGAGGAGCGCCAATCCTCCAATACCAGCTTCATGATCTTCAACCCGCAGAAGCTGATCGCCTATATCACCCGCATGTGGACCCTCGAACCCGGTGACATCATCTGGTCGGGGACACCCCAGGGCGTCATTCTCGGCTACCCCAAGGACAAGCAGGTGTGGCTGAAGCCCGGCGATGAAATCGTGAGTACCATCGAGAAGCTCGGCGCGCTCAAGTTCAGGCTGGCGTAGCGGCGCAGCTGCGGCACGCCGTGTAGCGCGCGCATGGGGGAAAACACCGGCAGTGGCGTGCCGCAGTTCTCGACGGTCGAGTATGCCGGTAAGGCCGGCGAGACGGCGTGCAAATCCTGTGCGCAGAAGATCAGCGGCAGCTACTACCTGCTGAACGGCGCGCCGCTGTGCGCGAGCTGCGCCCGGCAGGTCGAGCAACAGCTGCCGCAGGACACACACGCCTGCTTCGCGCGCGGGGTGTTATTCGGCGTGGGCGGGGCGCTCCTCGGTCTTGGCATCTACGTTGGGTTCGCGCTCGCTACCGGTTGGATGATCGGCTACATATCGCTCGCGGTCGGTTACATCGTCGGCAAGGCGATCGCCCTGGGTTCGGGCGGCGTCGGTGGCCGCCGCTACCAGCTGGCCGCGGTGCTGCTGACCTACAGCGCCGTTTCGCTCGCGGCCGTCCCGATCGCCATATCGCAGCACATGAAGCACACCAGCGTGCAGCAGCAGGCGCCGGCGAGCGAGCCGGCCGTAGTACACGCGCCGAAAATGAGCTTCGCCAGGGCCATCGGCATGTTGACCTTACTTGGACTCGCTTCGCCGTTCCTCGAACTGGCCGACCCTGCGCACGGAATAATCGGCCTGATCATACTGTTCGTCGGGATACGCATTGCCTGGAAGATCACCGCCGCCAGGCAGGCGAATCTTTCCGGTCCCATCAGTGAACGCGTTCCGGCAGCACCCGGCTGAACTGACTCACGAGTGTCCGCGCTGCGCGGCCGCGCTGCTGCCGGGGGCCCTGGTGTGCAGCAGCTGCCATGGGTTGGTACACGCCGCCCGGCTCGAGCAGCTTGCCGCGAGCGCGCGCGCACACGCTGAGCATGGCGACACTGCCGAAGCGCGCGCCGCCTGGTTACGGGCGCTCGAACTGTTGCCGCCGGACTCGACGCAGGCGCAATGGATCCGCGGCCAGCTGCAGCGGCTGGAGGCAACGCCCGCCACCGCCCCGGCGGTCGCTGGCCGCCATGCCTGGGCGAGCAGGCTTGGTCCGTTCGCGCCGCTGGCGATCCTGCTCGTCAACGGCAAATTCCTGCTGGCGCTCTTCAAGCTGAAGTTCCTGCTCAGTCTCGGGGCGTTCGTGGCGTTCTACTGGGCGCTGTACGGCGCGAAATTCGGCGTCGGCTTTGCGATCCTGATCCTGGTTCACGAACTGGGCCATTTCATCGACATCAAGCGCCGCGGCCTGCCTGCGGACATGCCGGTGTTTCTGCCGGGGCTCGGCGCCTACGTGCGCTGGAGCGCTCTGGGCGTTTCTGCGCGGACACGTGCCTTCGTCAGCCTGGCGGGTCCGTTGGCGGGTTGCATCGGCGCGGCGGTGTGCGCGTTGCTGTGGATGCAGACCGGTGCGGCCTTGTGGATTGGTCTGGCCAGCGTGTCGGCGCTGCTCAACGTGCTGAACCTGATTCCGCTGTGGGTGCTGGACGGCGGACAGACGATCGCCGCCCTCGACAGAAACGAGCGCATCGTGCTGTCAGCCGCGGCAGTACTGTTGGCCGCAACCTTCAGCCAACCCGTGTTCCTGCTGGTCGCGGCCGGCGCGGCCTATCGGGTATTCACCAAGGACCTGCCGACGGAACCAAATCACGCCGTGACCGCTTATTACCTGCTGGTGCTCGCCGCGCTCGGCGGTCTCATGGGGCTCGCGCCGCCGCTGCCGTCGGCTCATCCTTGAGCGGATCAGCCGCCGCCGGCCGCGTGCCGGTCCGGGAGCGGCGTGATGAATATCGAGGCCAGGCGCCAGCCGGATCTGGTCCGGACGAATACGCCTCCCCAGCTCACCGCGACGGTGGCGGCAGCCGCGCCGGGTTTGCCCAGCGTGAGCAGCAGCGGCGTCACCAGCACGGCGGTATCGGCTGCCACGCTGGCGATGTGCAACTCTTTCAGTTGCGGCTCGAGCTTGCAGGTCCCCTGCCACTGCCGCTCGAACGCCTCCAGGGCCTCGCGGTATCCCCACACCGCCTCGCCGCCGTACGAAGTCCAGACGAAATCCTGCGAGTCCAGCAGCACGGCGGCCACGGCCGCGCGGTCGTGAGCGTTCTGCCCGGCGATGAACCGTGAATACACCGCCATGATCTCCCACTGCGCGCCGTTGTCGGCCGCCGCCGCGGGCGCCGTCGGCACGGCGACTGCAGCGGGAGCCGTGGCAACTGCCGGTGCAGCGACCGCCGCGGCGGCAACGGCGCTGGGGGGCGCGGCGACGGGCGCGGCTGCCGCGGCCGGTTGCGCCGGCGGCGGAACGGCATTACCGCTGACGCCGGCTTTCGCGCTGGGCGCGCCCCGGGGCAGCACATAGCCGCTGGTGATCAGCAGGCCCTTCTGCTCGGCGTCTGCGCAGCTGAGCGGACTGACGGCGACCCCGCTGACTCCGGTGGTCCCGTCACGCCGCGACACCGTCTGTCCGGAGACGGCATTCGGCTCGTTCCTGCCGGTCTTCGGATTGACCAGGCAGTAATAACGATGGGTGTCGGGCGCTGAGCCGGTGTCGAAGTGTCCGCGTACCGCTTCCCGGTCGAAGTCCTCCTTGAACGCCTGCGTGAAGGTGGAGAGAAATCCTCCCTTGACCTCGGACACCTCCCCGGGCGCGGAGCCCGCCGCGGGAGCTGCGGCGCTCGCCGGAGGATCGGCGCGTACGCCGTCGGCCGCGGCGGTGAGGAGCAGCAGGCTCCCGGCAAGCTGAAGTGCACATCGCGAAATTCGATTCATCGCCCCTCCCCCTCGCGCCGGCGCGAGCGCACTACGCGCGACGCCGTGCGCCATTGTACTGTTGGGCGCGCGGCCGAAGCGCTAGCGAATGCCCACCTGCCCGCGCACCGCATCGATGAGGCGCTGCGGGTCGTAACCCGCGCCGTCCTTGAAAACCAGCGCGACGTTCTCGATGTCGGCAATGTGCGCGGCCGGGTCGCCATGCACCAGTATCAGGTCCGCGCGCTTGCCGGGGGCGATGGTGCCGATGTCGCGATCGCGGCCGAGGAAGCGGGCGCCGTTCTGTGTGCCGATCTGGATCGCCTGCACTGCGGTGAAACCCGCCTCCACCAGCAGCTCGATCTCGCGCTGGTCGCCGAAGCCCGGCAGCACACCACCGGCCCCTGTCGGATCGGGCCCGGCGAGCAGCAGGCCGCCGGCGGCGGCAAAGGCGTACTCGAAGTCCATCTCGGTACGAAACAACTTCGCCGGCGTGGCGTTGGCCGGATCCTGTTGCGCGCGGTAAATGAGGTAGTTGTCGCGTGCGCTGCCGGACATCGCATCGAGTGCGCGGCGCTGCACCGCTGGCCTGCCGGGAACGGTGAGCTCGAATACCGGCAGCGTCGAGGTCACCGCTACGTGATGATCGATGAGGGCGCGAATCAGACGTGCGAGCTCAGGGTCGGCGGGCTGCCTGCCGAGCCACGATCCGCTGAGCGCCTCGCCGCTCGGGCAATGGTCGGGCTGTCGGCCGGCGACGAACTCACTGTCGGTGTAAACCGGGCCATGCTCGAGGTCGTCGATGCCCGCCGCGATCGCTTCCGGCCAGCTCACCGAACACAGATGCGCGGTGAGCTTCAGTCCGTGCCGGTGCGCAGCTGTGACCGCCGCCGCCAGCTCGGCGCGCGTGATGTTCATGTAGGCCTTGAAGGAGGTCATGCCGGTAGCGGCCCAGTAGTCGACGAACCGCGTCGCCTCCTCGGCTCCGGCGAGCTCGTGCATCTGCGCGAAGAAGGTGCCGTGGCCCTCGAGGTACGGCGCGGTCAGATCGAGATGCGGACCCGGCATGGCACCGGATTCGATGCGCGCGCGTACCTTGAGATCGGCATAGGGCTCGATGCTGCCGGTCGTGCGCAACGTGGTCACCCCCGCGGCGAGATACAGCCGCGGCGCCGAATAGGGGATCTCGTTCACCACGAAGCCCGGCTCGACGCCGCCTGGTGAGTTGCGCTGCGTGTCGCGCGAGGCGGTGTAGAAGAGATGATCGTGCATGCCGACCCACCCGGGGAGCAGCGCGTCCCCGGGAGCATCGCGCAGCAGCGCACCGTCGGGCACGCTGATGCTGGCTGCCGGACCTACGGCTGCGATCCTGCCGTCGGCAATGATCAGTGTCTGATCGTTGAGCGGTGCGGCGCCGGTGCCGTCGATGATCTCGACGTGTCGCAGCGCGATCACCGGGCCGTGCAGCGCGACGTAGCTCGCCGCGTCCGGCGGCGGTGCCGCCGCACCGGCCGAGCCGGCTAAAACCAGCGCCGCAGCCACCGTCCAGCGCAATGCCCTGCACATGAGCCCACCCCTTGTCGGCACAAAGTGGCGCATGCCACCACATCAGGATCTTTGCCGCAACGTCCGCCGCCGCGGCTCTCGCGGTAAGATGCTGCGCCAGCCGCCCGCCCAGGTCGCCGCCGCATGACGCCCGAAGAAAGCCACCACGAGATCCGCCGGACCGGTCACCGCTGGATCGACATCAGCGTCGCCGCCTGCGCGCTCACCGTGTCGATCACGTCGCTGTTCGTCGCGATCCGCCACGGACGGTCCATGGATCGCATGGCCGAGGCGAACGCCAGGCTGGTGCAGGCCAATTCCTGGCCGCTGCTGCAGCGCTATCAATCCGACGTCGGCGCGCAGGGCGCCCGGATCTACTCACTCGACATAGTCAACAATGGTGTCGGCCCCGCCAAGGTGGAGTCCGTCGAAGTGTTCTGGAAGGGACGTCCGGTACGCAACCCGCGCGAGCTCCTCGAGCTGTGTTGCCTCAAGGGCAAGGCAACGAGCGACAACCCGCCTTTCGAGACGAGCGGACTGATGGGCTCGGTGCTGCGCGCCGGCGAGGTGCGCCCCATTGTGCAATTTGCCGAGGATCCGCAGCACGAGCATTTGATCGACGGGCTGAACATCTCGCTGCGTGACATCACCTGGAACACCTGCTACTGCTCGGTCTTCGATGAGTGTTGGCTGAGCGACCTGCAGACGCTGCACCCGCCCACCGTGCCGCAGTGTCCGGTGCCGAAGGTACCCTTCAGCGGCTAGCGTCGTCGCCGATTGGCGACGCGCTGCTTAGGAACGCTGCGCGTGTCAACGGCGGCATCTTGTGTGCGTTGCCTGACCTCTGGTGCAATGGCGGCGGGAGGGTGCCGTGAAGCGCTTGCGAGCCTGCCTCACGATCGCCGCGTCATGCGGCGTGCTGTCGGTTCTCACCGCCTGTGGGTACGACCACAACTATTACTATCCGCCTCCGTCCCCGCCCCCCAGCGGTGACGGCGCCAGTCCCACCGGGCTCATCCAGGGGAGCGATGGCAACTTCTACGGCACTACCAACTACGGTGGACGCTACGGCGCCGGCACATTCTTCAGGGTGACACCTGCGGGCACGGAAACCCTGCTGTACTCCTTCGTCGGCGGTTCCGCCGACGGCGCAGCTCCCGATGGAGTGATCCAGGGCGCGGACGGCAACTTCTACGGCGCCACCAGCAACGGCGGCAGCGGGCCCTGCCCCTTTGGCTGCGGCACCGTCTTCAAGATCACCCCGGACGGCGCCGAGAGTGTGTTGTATTTCTTCAGCGGCGCCGCCGACGGCGGCGCGCCGAGCGGCCTGATCCAGGGTAGCGATGGCAACTTCTACGGCGCCGCCGCTTTCGGCGGGCAGTTCAACGCGTACTGCGACCAGCAGGGTTGCGGGGTGGTATTCCGCGTCACGCCGGCGGGAGTGGAGAGCGCGCTGTACGCCTTCGTCGGCGGCCCGAACGACGGCGCGCTCGCCGCGAGCGTGATCCAGGGGAGCGACGGGAATTTCTACGGCGTCACGCAGTATGGCGGGCAGTCGAATGAAGGCACCGCGTTCAAAATCACGCCTGCGGGCGCGGAGGTCGTGCTGCACTCCTTCGCCGGCGGCAGCGACGGAGCACTGCCGCAGCTGCCCCTGACCCAAGGCAGCGACGGCAATCTCTACGGCACCACACCCTACGGCGGCGCGAACGGCGACGGCGTGGTGTTTCGCGTGACCCCGGCGGGGGTGGAGACAGTGCTGTACGCCTTCGCCGGCACCAGCAGCGATGGCGCCAATCCTTTCACCGCCATGGTGCAGGGGAGCAACGGCAGCTTCTACGGCACCACCAGCTCCGGCGGCGACGGCGCCTGCGCCGGGGGCTGCGGGACCGTCTTCGCCATCACCACGGCCGGAGCGGAGTCGACGCTCTACCTGTTCGCCCCGAGCGCCAGCACCGGCGCCCAGCCCCCCGCGCCTTCCGCCCTGATCCAGGGAACCGACGGGAATTTCTACGGCACCACCAGCGCCGGCGGCCAGTTCGGCTCAGGCACGCTGTTCAAGCTCACTGCGGCCGGTGCCGAGACGGTGCTCTACTCCTTCGGCGCCACCTCCTAGCGGCCGCGATCGCGGCACGCGTCTAGCCGCGCTTCTTGCGTGTCGCGCCGCGGCGGCGCGCAGCCGCGGGGCGCGTTTTCACACGCCGCTCGCGGGCGTAGGGATTCGCATCGGTGCGGTACTCGATGAAGACCGGGGTCGCGAACAGGTCGTAGGCCTTGCGAAAGACGTTGGCAAGATAACGCGTGTAGGCTTCCGGCACCGCGGTGGTCTGGTTGCCGTGGATCACGATGCGCGGCGGATTGCGGCCGCCCTGGTGCGCATAGCGCAGCTTGATGCGCCGGCCGCGCACCAGCGGTGGCTGGTGGACGGTGAGCGCCCGTTCGAGGGTGCGCGTCAGCTCGCGCGTCGGCAGCGCGCGCATGGCCGCCTCGTAGGCGCGCACCGTGGACTGCACCAGCTCGCCGACGCCGCTGCCGTGGCGTGCCGAGATGAAATGCAGCGGGGCGAACGGCACGAAATCGAGCTTCAGGGCGAGCTGGCGGTGGATCGCTTCGCGCTGCTCGCTGGCGACGCCGTCCCACTTGTTGACCGCGATGACCAGTGCGCGGCCACGCTCGAGCGCCAGCCCCAGCACGCTGGCGTCCTGCTCGGCCACGGTGTCGTGTGCATCGAGCACCATGATCACCACCTGTGCTTCGTCGATCGCCTGCAGCGTCTTCGCGACGCTCGCCCGCTCGATCGCGTCCTCGACCCGGGCGCGGCGGCGCACGCCCGCCGTGTCGATCAGCAGGAAGCGGCGACCGTCGCGCTCGAAGGGCACCAGGATACTGTCGCGGGTCGTCCCGGGCTCCTCGCTCGCGATGACACGCTCCTCGCCCAGCAGGCGATTGACCAGGGTGGACTTGCCGACGTTCGGCCGGCCAATGACTGCGATGCGGATGGCGCCGGAGTCGTCCTGCTGCGCCGCTTGCGGCTCAAAGCCCTGCAGCACGTGCTCCATCAGTGCCTCGCAACCCTGTCCGTGGCTGGCGGAGATGGCGAGCGGCGCGCCGAAGCCGAGCCGGTGGAAGTCCGCGCCGACGAGGTCCGGGTCGAGTCCCTCGGCCTTGTTGAGCACCAGCGTCACCGGCTTGCCCGAGCGGCGCAGCTCGCGCGCCACGAACACGTCCTGCGGGGAGAGCCCGGCGCGCGCATCGGCCAGCAGAATCAGCCGGTCGGCTTCCTGCACCGCCCGCTCGGTCTGCGCGCGCATCTGCGCCACGATCCCGACCGGGTTCTCCACCAGCCCGCCGGTGTCGATCACCACGCAGGGAACCGGACCCAGCCGTCCGAAACCGTATTGCCGGTCGCGCGTCAGCCCCGGCACGTCCGCGACGATGGCATCGCGGGTGCCGGTGAGCACGTTGAACAGGGTGGACTTGCCGACGTTCGGCCGGCCGACCAGTGCGATGACGGGCAGCATGCGGGGCGGCTGGCGCTGCGCACGCCGCTACTTGCCCTGCGGACTGTCCGCGGCAGCCGGTGCCGGTGCGGCGGCCGGTGCCGGTGCGGCAGCCGGTGCGGGCGCGGCGGCGGCCGGCTGCGGCGGTGGCACCGCGCCGGGCCGCGGCGTCACCCGGTACGCGTCGATCTGCCCGCGATCGTTGATGACCACCACCAGGTTGCCGGCCACCAGGGGCGGATTGCTGATGCGCACCTTGCCCATCTGCACGCGTGCCGCGAGCGCGCCGCTTGCCTTGTCGAGCCAGTGAACATAACCCTGGAAGTCCCCGGTCACGACGCTGTTGTCCATGATCCCGGGCGCCGAGAGTCCGCGGTGCAGCAGCGCCTTCTGCCGCCACACTTCCGCGCCGGTGCGCGCCTTGAGTGCCACCACCTCGCCATTGGCGTCCGCCATGTAGAGCATGTCGTCATCGAACACCAGGCCGCGATAGCTCGAGGCCTCGTGCGACCACCAGATCTGCCCGGTGTCGAGCGCCAGCATCGCCACGCGTCCCTGGAAGCCGACCGCGTAGACGTCGTGGCCCGCGACGCCGACCGCCGAATCGATGTCCACGAGGCGCTCGAGCTCGGTACGGCCGTGCGGCGGCGTCACCTGCGTCTCCCACGCCACCGAGCCGTCGCTGCTGTTCACCGCGAGCAGCTTGCCGTTGTCGAACCCGCACAGCACCACCTCGCCGATGATCACCGGTCGGGCCGTGCCGCGCAGCGACAGCCGCGGCACGGCCTGCTGCTGCGCCCACAGCTCGTGGCCGTCATCGGGGCTGAGCGCATGCAGCTTGCCGTCGACCGTGCGCACCGCGATGAGGTGCGCGGCGATCGTGGCTGCGGCCAGCACTTCACCGTTCAGCCGCACCTGCCAGCGCGCCTTGCCGCTCATTGCGTCAAAGGCGAACAGCTGCCCGTCGCTCGCGCCGACGAGCACCAGCTGCTCGCTCGCCGCGGTACCACCCGATAGTGGCGCACGGGTCTTGGCCCGCCACAGCTCCCGCCCGCTGGCCAGGTCGAGCGCCACGACGTCGCCGCGGTGCCCGGCGGCGTACACGCGGTTGTTCGCCATCGATATCCCCAGCCCGAGGCGCAGCGCGACGGCTTTCTTGTCGTCGACGCTCGCGCTCCACACGCGCTTCACGAGCAGGCTGGGCCTGGTGAGCGGGGTGAGCTTGGCGGGCTCATCGATTGCCTTGTCCTTGGAGCACGCGCCCGCCATCAGCAGCGCCGCCAGGGCACTCAGCAGCACCGGGCCCGCCGTCACGGTGCGCATGCGCTGGTACCGCCCGCGCATAGCCGTCACCTCGCCACCGCTGCGGCCGGCGCCGGCGCCGGCGCCGCCGGGCCGGCAGCCAGGTCGGCGATCTTCAGATCGAGCAGTGCGGCCGCGCCGGCCTCGCTCGCGGCGCGCGCGCTGCGATACTCGGTGAGCGCTGCGCTCTTGTCGCCCTTGGCGTACCAGGCATCGCCGCGCACCTCGTGCAGGCGCGCCGCGAACGCGCCCGGGTCGGCGGTGCCGAGTGTCGCGAGCGCGCTGTCCGCCTTACCCTGGGCGATCTGCACGCGCGCCAGGCGCAGCCGCGCGACCATCGCCAGGTCGCGGTCCTTGGAATGCTCCACCAGTGCGGCAAGCTCTGCGGCGGCGCGGTCGAGATCGTTGTCGTCGACATACACCCGCGCCGCGAGCAGTTTGGCCTGGTCGGTGTACGGGGAGCCGGGATCGTCGCGTTCCAGCTCCCCGAGCAGCACCAGCGCCTGCGAGCGATCGCCGTGCTCGAGCGCCTGCACCATCTGCATGTAGCGCGCGCCGGCGGCGAGCCGACCGACATCGAGATGCTCCTGCCACCAGCGCCAGCCGTACACCGCGGCCACCGCCAGCGCAACGGCCAGGATCAGCGCCGGCCCGTTCTCGCGCACCTGCGTTTTGACCCATTCCCATTGCTCTTTCTCGGACAGGTAATCTTCCACGCACCCTCCTCTTGCGTCTGGCGGCGCGCTAAGCGGCGCCGCGCACCGCGGCCAGCGCGGCATCGATGCCGGCGGCCAGCTGCGCCAACGGACACTCGCTCTGACCGGCAGTTGCGCGCAAAGGTTTCACGGCCGCCACCCCGCGCGCCAGCTCATCCTCGCCGAGAACCAGCGCCAACAGCGCGCCGCTGCGGTCGGCGCGCCGGAACTGGGTCTTGAAGTTGCCGCCGCCGGCATTCAGCTCGAAGCGCACAGCGGGTCGTTCGCTGCGCAGCCGCTCGACGAGCTGCAGCGCCCGCACCTCCGCCTCCCCGCCGCCGACCACCACGTACACCTCGGGCGGCCGCGGTGCCGGAACGCCGCCGGCGGCCACCAGCAGCGCCACTAGGCGCTCCACCCCCATGGCAAAACCGACCGCCGGTGTCGCATCGCCGCCGAGCTGCGCGATCAGGCCATCGTAGCGGCCGCCGGAGCATACGGCATTCTGTGCGCCGCTGGAGGCGGTAATCCATTCGAACACGGTGCGGTTGTAGTAGTCGAGGCCGCGCACCAGGCGCGGATTGATCTCGTAGGGGATGCCGATCGCTGCGAGCATCGCGCACAGCGCCGCGAAGTGCTCGCGCGAGGGCGCATCGAGGTGCTCGGTGAGCAGCGGCGCAGCGGCGATCAGCTGCTGCATTTCCGGATTCTTGCTGTCGAGCACGCGCAGTGGGTTGCCGCCGAGACGGCGCAGGCTGTCAGCGTCGAGCTGCGCTTCGTGCGCGCGCAGATAATCGACCAGCCGCGCGCGATACTCCTGGCGGCTCTCGGGGGAGCCGAGGGAGTTGATCTGCAGCTTCAGACCGTCGATGCCCAGCAGCTGCCACAGCCGCGCACTGAGCGCGATCAGCTCGCCGTCCACATCCGGCCCGGGGCAGCCGACGGCCTCCACGTCGACCTGCCAGAACTGCCGATAGCGTCCGGCCTGCGGGGCTTCATGGCGAAACATCGGGCCGAGGCACCACAGCTTGTGACGCTGTCCGCGCAGCATGCCGTTGGAGATCAGCGCGCGCACGATACCGGCGGTAGCCTCGGGCCGCAGCGTCAGGCTGTCGCCACCGCGGTCGGTGAAGGTGTACATCTCCTTGCCGACGACATCGGTATGCTCACCGATGGCGCGCCTGAAGAGCTCGGTGTGCTCCACCAGCGGCACGCGGATCTCCTCGTAGCCGTAGGCGCCAAGCAACTCGCGGGTACAGCTCTCGAAGCGCTGCCAGGCACCGATTTCGGCCGGCAGCACGTCGTTCATGCCGCGCACTGCGGGAATCTGCGCCGGCATCTTCATTCGCCGCGCGCCAGCCGCGCCGCCGCCGGCGTGGCATGTCCGGCGGCATCGATCAGCAGGTGCGCGCTGCCGTCGCGATGCACCAGCTCAGCGAAGCTCACCGGCCGGCCGTTCAGCTGCAGCGTCACGGCCGGCGAGTTGCCGAGCACCACGGCGAGCGGCGGTGTGCCGAGCAGCGTGCGTACGCCGCCGGCCTCGATCATGCCGTGCAGCAGCCGCCGCCCGTCCGCATCCGAGATCTCGACCCAGCAGCCGCGGCTGAAGGTGAGCTCGAGCCGCGCCGCGCCGCCGCTCGCGGCGAGCGCCCCGCGGCCAGCGCCCGCGGGCGCCGCGGAGCCGGACGGGGATGCCGTCGCGCCGGTCGTGTCCGCGGGCGTCCCGCCCTGCGCCGGGACCGCGCTGCTCGCCGGGGGCGCAGGTCCGAGCGGGCGCGCCTTCTCGCCCGGCAGGCTGAGAAACCACCAGAGCAGTCCGGCCAGGGCGCAGCCGATCACCAGCAGCAGCGCGGGCAGCAGCAGGCGCGTCGAGCGACCGGGCGGCTCGCTGCGCGGAATGCGCGTCAGATCGGGACGCGCCGCCTGGCGGGTGCCGGCGTACAGCTCCTGCAGCTCCTCGGGGCGCTCGCCGATGAGATCCGCAAAGCGCCGCAGGTGTCCGCGCACGTACACATCCGCCCCGAGCGCGGCGAAGTCCTCGGCCTCGAGTGCTTCGAGCACCCGGGCGTCGACGTGCAGCTTCTCGGCCGCCTGCAGCATGGTGAGCCCCTTGAGTTCGCGGGCCGCGCGCAGCCGCGCGCCAATGCCGCGGACGTCCGGGCCGGGAGCTGCGCTCGTCATGCGCTGTCAGCCGGGGTTGTGATCGAGGGCCGCCAGCGCACGTGTCTGGTCGGTGTCGGGGAAATCGAGCTGCAGCTTGCGGGCGTAGCGCTGCGCGCCGAGGCGATCGCCCTGGGCCCGGGCGACGCGCACGCCGAGCAGCAGCAGGTCCGGCGTTGCCGGGAAGCTGGCGAAGAACCCGTCGACCGTGCTGCGCGCCGCGGCGAGCTCGCCGTGCTGCATCTGCAGCTCGCCGAGCTGAAAGGCCGCTTCCGAGAAATTCGGCTTGACCTGCAGGGCACGCGCGAATTCGGGGCGCGCTTCGTCGTCGCGCTTGGCCGCGCGCAGGCACACCCCGGCGTTGGTGTAGGCCGCCTCGGGAGTGGTGTAGAGCGCGTTGTGCGCAGCCTCGAGGAAGCGTTTCACGCCCTCGTCGGTGCGCCCGTTCTGGCACAGATACACCGCGTAGTTGTTCACCATCTTGGGGTCGTTGGGCGCCAGGCGCAGCGCGCTGCGAAACTCCTCGTCCGCTTTCTTGCTGTCGCCCATGCGCTCGAACAGCATGGCGCGCGCGCTGCGCACGTCGGCGCTGTCCGGGGCCTGCGTGTAAGCGCGGTCGAGCTTGTCCTTGGCGCGCGCCAGGTCCCCCTGGTTCATGTAGGCGATGCCCAGCTGCACGTTGTAGGTAGCCGCGTCGCGCTGGTTGGCGGCGTGGTGCGGGTTGTCGTTGACGCAGCCGCCAAGCAGCACCGCCAGCATGGCGGCGGCGGCCGGGCGCGCGCGCGAGAAGACCACAGTGTCGTTGAGTTGCTTGCTCATGGGTGAACCGCGACGCCGATGACCTTGTTGCCGAGCCGCACGGTGGTGCGGTCGATGACCCGTCCGGCGAGCTGCCCGCAGGCCGCATCGATGTCCTCGCCACGGGTGCGGCGCACCGTCGCGAGCACGCCGCGTTGCAGCAGCTCGTCGCGAAAGCGCTGAATCACGGGGGCGGGCGAGCGACGGTAGCGCGTGCCGGGAAACGGGTTGAAGGGAATCAGGTTCACCTTGGCCGGGTGACCCGTGAGGAGGCGGGCGAGCGCGCGCGCCTGCGCCGCTGAGTCGTTGATGCCGTCCAGCATCACGTACTCGAAGGTGACGCTGCGGCCGTTCTGTTCGTCGAGATAGTGCCAGCAGGCGCTGAGCAGCTCGGCGATCGGATGCTTGCGATTGATGGGCACCAGCTCGCTGCGCAGCGCATCGTCGGGGGCGTGCAGCGACACGGCCAGCGCGACGTTCGCGACCTGCGCCAGCTTGTAGATCTGCGGCACGAGCCCCGAGGTCGACAGCGTCACGCGGCGCCGCGACAGGTCGAAGCCGAAGTCATCGAGCAGAATGCCGAGCGCCGGCACGACGTTCCTGAAATTAGCCAGCGGCTCGCCCATCCCCATCAGCACGACGTTGGTGACGCGGCGCGGGTCGGCGGCTGCGGTCGCGTCCGCCGTCGGCGACGCCTCGCGCGCGAGCTCGCGCACTGCGAGCCACACCTGGCCGACGATCTCCGCGGTGCTTAAGTTTCGGTTGAAGCCCTGCTGGGCGGTGGCACAGAACGAGCAATCGAGCGCGCAGCCGACCTGCGAGGAGATGCACAGCGTGCCGCGATCGGGCTCGGGAATGAACACCATCTCGTAGGCCTGGCCGGCGTCCGCCCGCAGGCTCCACTTGCAGGTGCCGTCGGCCGAGCGCTGCACGCTCACGATCTGCGGGGCGCGCACCTCGGCCGCCTGCGCCAGGCGGGTGCGGAAGTCCTTGGCGAGGTCGGTCATGTCGGCGAACGAGCTGACGCCGCGCTTGTAGACCCACTGCATCAGCTGGCGGGCGCGGAACGGGCGGCTGCCGACCTGCGACACGAACTCCTCGAGCGCCGGGCGTGGCAGTCCGAGGAGGTTGGTGCGCTCTGTGGCGGCGGTGATCATGGTGTCAGCGGCTGGTGCGTCAGGCGCGCCCGTGCAGCTCCGTGGTGCTGAAGAAGTAGGCGATCTCGCGCGCGGCGGTCTGCGGCGCGTCCGAGCCGTGCACCACGTTCTGCTCGATGCTGCTGGCCAGATCCGCGCGGATCGTGCCCGCGGCAGCCTTGCGCGGATCGGTCGCTCCCATGATGTCGCGGTTACGCGCGATCGCTCCCTCGCCCTCGAGCACGGTCACCAGCACCGGACCTGCGCTCATGTAACGCACCAGGTCGCGAAAGAACGGCCGCTCGCGGTGTACCTCGTAGAACCCTTCGGCCTCGCGTTGCGACAGCTGCAGCATGCGCGCGGCGATGATCGACAGCCCGGCATGCTCGAAACGGCGCAGGACCTCGCCGATGTGATTGCCGCTCACGCCGTCGGGCTTGACGATGGACAGGGTGCGCTCGAGCGCCATGCACGGGGACCTTTCGAATGTGAAACGGGAGATACGCTAAGCGGCGTGTGGGTGCCGCCTCAGCGGCAAGCGCGGCGGAGTTTACCTTGGGTGCGGCGCCTGCGGCAATTTGCCGTAGGACGGAAGTGCCCGTGGCTTAAGGATTTTTTGCCAGCGAACGGCGGTGGCGCCGCTGCCGTGCGTGCAGCGCCTGGCGGGAGCTCATACGGAGAAGCTCTCTCCGCAGCCGCATTCGCCCTTGACGTTGGGGTTTCTGAAGCGGAACGCCTCGTTGAGGCCCTGTTTGACGAAGTCCACGATCGTTCCGTCGATCAGCGCGAGGCTCGCTCCGTCCACGAACACCCGCACGCCGCGGTCCTCGAACAGCGCGTCGCCGGGTTGCGGTGCGTCGGCATAGTTGATGACGTACGCAAAGCCCGAACAGCCGGTCTTGCGGACGCTGAGGCGCAGCCCGAAGCCGTGCCCGCGTGCGGCCAGGAAGGTCTTCACCCGGTTGGCCGCGGATTCGGTCAGGGAAATGCCCATCGCTCCTCGCATTGTAGCGCCTTATGACCAGTGCGCGCGGCAGGCGCGCAACGCATCTTCGATCAGCAGCAGCCGGCCGAGCTTCTCCACCGGGACAGCGCGGGCGGCGCCCCATTGCGCCGGTGCCCCCGGAATGAGCTCCTGCAGGTCTCGCCCGCGCAGCTCGCCGCACAGCCAGGCGGCGACATCCATAGTATGGGGGCACGCGAACGCCTTAAAACGTGCCTCCTTCACAATGTTGCCAGCGACCAGCAGCTCGAAGCGGATCCAGGTGTCCTGCCCGGCGGCGCCGGCTTCACCGCTGATCAGCCGCGCGCCAGCCGCGCGTGCCACGCGCCACTCCTGCGCCGCGTCCCCCGCCGCCGCGGCGGCTGCCGGCGACAGCGCCCGCAACCTCGTCAGCGCCTGGCGTACGCTGGTGAGCGCGAAATCGACCTCGGCGCCTTCCGTGAAGCGGCCCAGGCTGAAGCGCAGCGAGCTCTGCGCCAGCTGCACGTCGCGCCCCAGGGCGCGCAGCACGTAGGACGGGTCGGGTGAGTCGGAGCTGCAGGCCGCACCGGTCGAGACGGCGAGCCCGCCCAGCGCCGCCACCAGGCTCTCACCCTGCACGCCCTCGAAGGACACGTTGAGAATGCCGGGCACCCGCTCGGCGGCGCCGCCGTTCAGGTGCACGCCACCACTTTCTTCAAGTCCCTGCCACAACCGCCCGGTGAGCTGCGCGAGCCGCTCGCACTCGGCCGGCAGCTCGCGTTGCGCGAGCTCGCAGGCCGCGCCGAAGCCGACGATCTGGTGCGTCGGCAGCGTCCCCGGGCGCAGGCCGCGCTCCTGTCCGCCGCCGTACATCAGCGGCTGCAGCAGGCCGCGCGCCCCGCTGCGCAGGTAGAGCGCGCCGATACCCTTGGGACCATAGAGCTTGTGTGCCGTGAGCGCAGCGAAGTCCAGTGGCAACGCGCCGAGTGCCAGCGGCACCTTGCCCGCCGCCTGTGCGCAATCGCTGTGCAGGGCGACGCCGCGCTCGCGGCACAGCGCGCCGAGCGCCGCGATGTCCTGCAGCACGCCGGTCTCGTTGTTAGCGTACATCACCGCGGCGAGCACCGTATCGGGGCGCAGCGCCGCGGCGAACAACGCCGGGTCGAGCCGGCCCGAGCGCGCCGGTGTCAGCCAGGTGATGCTGAAGCCTTCGCGCTCGAGGCGCCGGCATGGATCGAGCACCGACTTGTGTTCGGTGCGTAGCGTGACGATGTGCCGCCCGCGATCGGCGTTGGCACGCGCGCAGCCGAGGATGGCCAGGTTGTTGGATTCGGTGGCGCCCGAGGTGAAGACGATCTCCGCGGGCTGCACGCCGAGCAGCGCGGCGACCTGCGCCCGCGCCTGCTCGATGCGCGCGGCGGCGCGCGCCCCGGCGCCGTGTACCGAGGAGGCGTTGGCGAAATCCCCCTGCTGCGTGAGGCACTCGCCCATCGCCTGCGCCACGCGCGCATCCACCGGCGTGGTGGCCGCGTAGTCGAGATACACCGGCGCGTCGCTCACCGCGCACCGCCCGCCGGCCGCCGCCGGTTCTGCACCGCCGTGAGGATGCCGCGCAGGATGTGCACTTCGTTCTCATCGAGCTCGGCACGCTGCAGGAAGCGGCGGATGCGGCCCATGAGATGCGTACCGCTCTGCGTGCGGTCGCGGAAGTCGATCTCTTCCAGCACCTGCGCGAAGTGCGTGTACAGGCGCTCGAGCTCCTGCGCGGTGGCGAGCGGGGCGTCCGCCGGCGTGCGCGGCGCGGCCACGACGCGGCACGCACGGAACAGCTCGTACGCCACCAGCTGCACTGCCATGGCGAGATTGAGCGAGGCGTACGCGTCGCTGGCCGGGATGCGCACCAGCGCGTGCGCCGTCTGCAGCTCCTCGTTGGTGAGCCCGGTGCGCTCGGTGCCGAACACCACGGCGGCCGGGCGGCGCTGCGCCTCGGCCACGATGCGCGCCGCCGCCTCGCGCACGTCGACGACGCGGAAACGCTGATCACGCTCGCGCGCGGTAGTGGCAGCGACGTAGCCGCAGCCCTCGAGTGCGGCGGCCAGCGACGGCACCACGCGCGCCTGCGCCAGCACGTCGTCCGCGCCCGAGGCACGTGCGGTCGCCTCCGGATGCGGGAACTCGCGCGGCCGCACCAGCAGCAGCGTGCCGAGCGCCATGTTCTTCATGGCGCGCGCCACCGCGCCGATGTTGCCCGGGTGCGAGGGCTCCACCAGCACAATGCGGATGTCGGCGGAATTCATCTGTTACGCTAGCGTCGTGTCGATCGACAGGTGAGCTTAAGGACCGTGCAGCCGCTTCTCAATATCGCCGTGCGCGCCGCGCGTCGCGCCGGCGAAGTCATCGTCCGCAGCATGAACCGCCTCGAGTCGCTCACCGTCACCGCCAAGGGACGCAACGATTTCGTCACCGAGGTCGACCGCGCCGCCGAGCAGGAGATCATCGCCACCATCCGTCGCCACCATCCGCAGCATGCGTTTCTCGCCGAAGAGAGCGGGCGCAGCGGCACGCACGATACGCTGTGGATCATCGACCCGCTCGATGGCACCACCAATTTCCTGCACGGCTTCCCGGTGTTCGCCGTGTCGATCGCCTGCCAGGTGAGGGGCCGCCTCGAGCACGCGGTGATCTACGACCCGCTGCGCGGGGAGCTGTTCACCGCCAGCCGCGGCGCGGGTGCGCACCTCGACAATCACCGCATGCGCGTCAGCAAGGCGCGTACGCTCGAGGGGGCGCTGGTCGCCACCGGTATCCCCTACCGCGCCAATGTGCGCTACCTCGACGCATACCTGGCGATGCTGCGCGAGGTCAGCGTCCAGGTCGCGGGCGTGCGCCGCCCCGGCTCCGCCGCGCTCGACCTCGCCTACGTCGCCGCCGGGCGGGTTGATGCGTTCTGGGAGATCGGCCTGAGCGCCTGGGACACGGCCGCCGGCACGCTGCTGATCCAGGAGGCGGGCGGCCGCACCGGCACGCTCACCGGGGCGGAGTACACCCAGCAGGGTCACATCGTCGCCGGTACACCCAGGGTGTACGCGGCGCTGCTCGAGCTGCTGGCGCCGCACGTGCCCGCGGAGCTGCGCGCTTAAGCTGCGGCGCGCGCACCAGGGCGACGCGCCAAGCGCACCGCGGCGCGCGCCTCGCTTTCGCCAGGTCGCTTGTGTAGAGTCCGGCGAGAAAAATCGGGGGGTTCCATGGCGAGCCAACTTCTTGCGACCAAGTCCATCGCCGAGCTGCACGAGCAGGAATCCAGTGGCAACCAGCTGCGGCGCGCGCTCAACGCCACGCACCTGACGCTGCTTGGCATCGGCGGCATCATCGGCACCGGCATTTTCGTGCTCACCGGTACCGCGGCCGCCAATCACGCCGGTCCCGCGCTGCCGCTGTCGTTCATCGTCGCCGGGCTCGGCTGCACCTTCGCGGGACTGTGCTATGCGGAGTTCTCGGCCATGATCCCGGTGTCGGGGAGCGCTTATTCCTATTCCTACGCGACGCTCGGCGAGGGTATTGCCTGGTTCATCGGCTGGAACCTGGTGCTGGAATACCTGTTTGCCGTGGCCACGGTGTCGGTGGGCTGGTCGGGCTACGCGATGAGCCTGCTCGACCAGCTGCACCTGCACATACCGGCCGCGATTTCCAATGCCCCGCTCGATCAGGGGGTAGACGCAGTGCACTGGGTGCGTACCGGGGCGCTGATCAACCTGCCGGCCATCCTGATCGTCGCCGCGATCGCGACCATCTGCTACATCGGCATCCGGCAGTCGGCCCTGTTCAACTCGGTCATCGTCGCCATCAAGGTGACGGTAGTGGTGCTGTTCATCGTGTTCGGCGTGAGCTACATCAATACGGCCAACTGGCACCCGTTCGTGCCGCCCAATACCGGCGAACGCGGAGTGTTTGGCTGGAGCGGAGTGATGGCGGCGTCCGGCGTGATCTTCTTCGCCTACATCGGCTTCGATGCCGTCTCGACCGCCGCGCAGGAGACCAAGAACCCGCAGCGTGACATGCCCATCGGGATTCTGACGAGCCTGGTCATCTGCACCATCCTCTACGTCATCGTCTCGGCGGTGCTCACCGGCATGGTGAACTACAAAGAGCTCGACGTGGCGGCTCCCGTTGCCCTCGCCCTCGACAAGTACCCGGGGCTGCACTGGCTCGGCATCCCCGTCAAGCTCGGAGCGGTGTGCGGTATGACCTCGGTCATGCTGGTGATGACCATCGCGCAGGCGCGCATCTTCTTCGCCATGGCGCGCGACGGGCTGCTGCCGCCGTTCTTCGGCCGCGTGCACCCGCGTTTTCGCACCCCGTCGACCGGCACGATCGTGACCGGGACGGCGGCCGCGGTCGTCGGCGGACTGTTCCCGGTAAAAATCCTCGGCGAGCTGGTGGCGATCGGCACCCTGGCAGCCTTCGTCACCGTGTGCATCGGCATTCTGGTGCTGCGTCACACGCGCCCCGATCTGCCGCGCCCGTTCCGCACGCCCTGGCCGTGGTTCACCTGTATCGCCGGCGCCCTCGTGTGCGGCGCAATGATGGTGTCGCTGGGACCCGAGACCTGGGCGCGCCTCGTGATCTGGACCGCGGTCGGGGTGCTCATCTACGTCTTCTACGGCTACCGCCACAGCTGCGTGGGCAAGGCCGCCAACGGCACGGCCGCCACGCCGCGCACCGCCTGAGCAGCGCCTGAAGCTCGCGCGCCGCGCAAGCGGCGCGCCGCTACGGCAGGTGGTCGAGCGCCGCCTTCTTGTCCGATGGGAACACGTGCTCGGCGGTCAGCCCGCAATCGAGCGCGATGGCGCTGGAGATGTAGATCGAGGAATAGGTGCCGGCGATGATGCCGATCAGCAGCGCCGCCGAGAAGCCCTTCAGCACCGGGCCGCCGAGGAACAGCAGCGCCACCACCACGATCGAGGTGACCACCTTGGTCATGATGGTGCGCGACAGTGTCTGGTTGATCGACTGGTCGAGCACCACCTCCGGCGCCGAGCGCCGGTTGGTCTCGAAACGCTCGCGGATACGGTCGAACACCACCACCGTGTCGTTCAGCGAGTAGCCGATGACGGCGAGCATCGCCGCGACCACTGCCAGGTCGAACGACATCTGCGTCAGCGCGAAGAACCCGAGCACCAGAATCGGATCGTGCAGCACCGCCAGGATCGCCCCGAACGACAGCCGCCAGGTGTGAAAGCGGAAGGCGATGTACAGGAAGATCCCGAGCAGCGTGAAGAACAGCGCCTGCACCGCGCTCAGCTTGAGCTCGTTGCCCACCTGCGGCCCGACCACCTCGAGCTGTGCCACCTGCGCACCGCTGTCGAGCTCGTGGAGCGCGCCCTCCAGGCGCGCACGGATCGCGGTGGCGCTCTGCTGCGGGTCCGGCGGCAGACGGATGGCGATGTCGCGCGCCGAGCCGAAGTTCTGCACCTGCGGCTCGTGGAAGCCGGCGGCCGCGAGGCGCGTGCGTACCGTGTCGACGTTGACGGGGCCCGGGAAGCTGACCTCGGCGCTCACCCCGCCGGTGAAGTCGATGGCCAGGTTCAGCCCGCGGGTGAAGAACGCGCTCAGCGACACGACCATGAACAGCGCCGACAGCCCGTACCACCAGCGCCGCGTCGCCATGAACGGGAAGTTGGTCTGATGGCTGAAGAATTCCACGGCGGATCCTTGGTCAGATCGACAGCCGCGCGAGCTTGCGCCGGCCGCCGTACATGAGGGTGAGCAGCGCGCGGCTGCCCATCAGCGAGGTGAACATCGAGGTCGCAATGCCGAGCGTCAGCACCACGGCAAAACCGCGGATCGGGCCGGTGCCGAGCACCCACAGCACCACCCCGGCGATCAGCGTTGTGACGTTGGAGTCGGCAATGGCCGAGAAAGCCTTCTCGAAGCCGGCGCGGATGGCGGCCTGTGGCGAGACGCCCTTGCGCAGCTCCTCGCGGATGCGCTCGTAGATCAGCACGTTGGCATCCACCGCCATGCCGACGGTGAGGATGATGCCGGCGATGCCCGGCAGCGACAGTGATGCGCGCATCATGGAGAGCAGCGCCGTCAGCAGCACCACGTTGGCGAGCAGCACCAGATCGGCGACCAGGCCGAAGGTCTTGTAGTACAGCGCCATGAAGACGAACACGCCGGCCATGCCGACCAGCAGTGCGGTGACGCCCTTGTCGATGTTGTCGCGCCCGAGGCTCGGGCCCACGGCGCGCTCCTCGATCGGGTAGAGCGGGATCGCGAGCGAGCCGGAGCGCAGCAGCAACGCCAGCTCGCGCGCCTCGCCCGCCTGCAGTCCGGTGATCTGGAAGTTGTTGCTGAACACGCCGCGTATCGTGGCGTCATTGACCACTTCCTCGTCGGTTATCTCGCGCGCCACCTTCTTGCCGTCCACCTCGGTGGTCTCGCGCCGCTTGTCGATGAGTACCACCGCCATGCGCTTGTTGAGGTTCGCCCGCGTGGTGCGCAGCATGTTCTCGCCGGCACGCGCATCGAGCCGCACGTTCACCGCCGGTCCTTCCTGCGACTGGCTGGTGGTGGCGTTGGTGAGCTGGTCACCGGTGGCGATCACTTCGCGCTTGAGCAGCACCGGGTGGCCGAAGCGGGTGTGCGTATAGAGCTTCGAGCCGAGCGGCACGCGCCCGGTCTGCTGTGCCTCCACCGGGTTGTGCTGCATGTCCTCGAGGCGGAACTCGAGCGTCGCCACACGGCCGAGGATGTCCTTGACCTCGGCCGAGTTCTGCACGCCGGGCAGCTGTACGTTGATGCGGTCGACGCCCTGGCGCTGCACGATCGGCTCCGACACGCCCAGCTCGTTGACGCGGTTGCGCAGCGTGGTGATGTTCTGCTGGATGGCATAGTCCTGGCGCTCGCGGATCTGCGCGGTGGTCAGCACGGCGTTGACCGCCGAGCCGCTGGCGAGACTCTCGGTGGTGACAGTCAGCCCCTGGAAGGCCGTGGTGAGCGCGCTGCGGGCCGCGTTGACGTCCGCCTCCGGCGGCAGCACCACGCGCACCGCGTTGGGGCGGGGGGTGTCGAGCGCCACCAGGGCGACGTCCTTCACCGGGATGTTGGCGCCCGCCAGCGCGCGGCGCGCGTCCTGCGCGTACCCCTCGAGCGCCTGGCTGACCGCGGCGTTCACGTCCACCTGGTAGAGCAGGTAGAGGCCGCCGCGCAGGTCGAGACCGAGCGGCATGGGCCGCAGGCCCAGCGCCCGCAGCAGCTCCGGGGTGCGCGGTGCGAACGACAGCGCGGTGATGTAGGTCCCCTGATACTGCTCGTTGACGGCGTCGCGCGCTGCCAGCTGATCGGGCACGCTCGCAAAGCGCACCATCAGGCGGCCGCTGTCGAGGTAGCTCCTGATGAAGTGCACGCTGCGCTGGCGCAGGAACCCCTCGAGCGAGCGCGCGTCGGTATCGCTGATCGCAGCGTGATCCTTGCGTGCCACCTGCAGCGCCGGATCCTCACCGAAGAAGTTCGGCAGCGCGAACAGCAGCGCCAGCAGCAGCACCGCCGCCACCAGCAGGTATTTCCAGCGCGGGTATTCGAGCATCGCTCAGGCGCTCTTCAGCGTGCCCTTGGGCATGAGCTGCGTCACCTGCACCTTCTGGATCTTGACGCGCACCCCGTCGGCCACCTCCAGGGTGACGAAGGTGTCGCCCACCTCGGTGACCCGTCCCAGCAGGCCGCCACCGGTGACCACCTCGTCGCCCACGGCCAGCTTCGACAGCAGGGCCTGGTGCTCCTTGGCGCGCCGCTGCTGCGGTCTGATCAGCATGAAGTAGAACAGCGCGATGAACGCCGCCATCAGCAGCGCGAACTGCAGCTGTCCGCCGGGTGCGCCCGGGGCGCTCTGCGCCCAGGCGTCGGAAATCAAGCCGTTCATAACTTAGGTCCGGGGGGCGAAAAGGGCGGCATTATGCCACAGCGTCCGCGCCGCGCCGGGCGGCGAGGAAATCCCGGGCCCACGGCGCCAGACGCCCGGCGGCGATCGCCTGCCGCAGTGCGCGCATCAGCCCGATGTAGTAGTGCAGGTTATGGATGGTGTTGAGGCGCGAGCCGAGGATCTCGTTGCAGCGGTCGAGATGGCGCAGGTAGGCGCGGGTGAAGTTGCGGCAGGTGTAGCAGTCGCAGCTGCTGTCGATCGGCGCAAGGTCGGCGGCGAAGGCGCTGTTACGGATGTTGATGACGCCGCCGCTGGTGAACAGGTGGCCGTTGCGGGCGTGGCGCGTCGGGATCACGCAGTCAAACAGGTCGACACCGAGCGCCACCGCGGCCACGATGTCCTCGGGTCGGCCCACCCCCATGAGGTAGCGCGGCCGCTCCGGCGGCATGTGCGGCGTGAGCGACTCGAGCACGGCGAGGCGCTCCTCGAGCGATTCCCCGACCGCCAGTCCGCCGATGGCCAGCCCCGGCCAGTCGAGCCGCAGCAGCGCCTCGAGCGAGGCGAGCCGCAGGCTCGTATGCATGCCGCCCTGCACGATGCCGAACAGCCCGCCAGGTGCTTGCTGCGCGCCGCGGTAGTAATGCGCGTGGCTGCGCATCGCCCAGCGCATGGAGCGCTCCATGGAGGCCCGCGCCTCGCTCTCGGGCGCCGGGTAGGCGGTGCAGTCGTCGAGCGCCATGGCGATGTCCGAGCGCAGCGCGCGCTGTACGTCCATCGAGACCTCGGGGGTCAGGCGCACCTCGCGCCCATCGATCGGCGAGCGAAAGTGCACGCCCTCCTCGCCGATGCGACGCAGGCTGCGCAGGCTGAACACCTGGAAGCCGCCCGAATCGGTAAGCAGCGGATGCTCCCAGTGCATGAAGCCGTGCAGCCCGCCGTGGGCGGCGATGATGTCCGGCCCCGGGCGCAGCAGCAGGTGGAAGGTGTTGCCGAGGATGATCTGTGCGCCTAAGTCCTCGAGCTCTTCGGGGGTCATCGCCTTCACGGTGCCGTAGGTGCCCACCGGCATGAATGCCGGGGTCTCGACCACGCCGTGCGCAGTGGCGAGGCTGCCGGTGCGGGCGGCGCCGTCGCGTGCCAGCACGCTGAACACCGGGTTCAACCTAAGCGCTCCGGGCGAGCAGCATGGCGTCGCCGTAGCTGAAGAAGCGGTAGCGCGCCGCCACCGCGTGGCGGTACGCGGCGAGCACCGCGCGCTGCCCGGCAAAGGCACATACCAGCATGAGCAGCGTCGACTCCGGCAGGTGAAAGTTCGTCAGCAGCACATCGCTCACCTGGAAGCGAAAGCCTGGCGTGATGAACAGGCGCGTCTCTCCAGACCAAGGCGCAAGCGGTAGTGCAGTGCGCTGGTTCTCCGGCGCAAGCGGTAGCGCCCCCGGGTCGCCGGCGTGCGCACCGGTGGCCAGTGCCGCCGACTCGAGCGCGCGCACCACGGTGGTACCGACGGCCACCACGCGGCCGCCGCGCGCGCGCGCAGCGGCGATGGCCTCGCAGGCCGCGGCCCCGACGCAGGCGCGCTCGGCATGCAGCACGTGCTGAGAGACCTCGTCGCTGCGCAGCGGCTGAAACGTGCCGGCTCCGACGTGCAGCGTGACCAGCGTGCTGCGCACACCGCGCGCGGCGAGCGCCGCCATCAGCGGCGCATCGAAATGCAGGCTCGCAGTCGGCGCAGCGACCGCGCCGGGCTCGCGCGCGAAGATACTCTGGTAGCGCTCGCGGTCGGCGGCCGCCGGGACGCGGCGGATGTAGGGCGGCAGCGGCACGGTGCCGAAGCCGTCGAAGAACTCGAGCGCCGGCGCGGGCAGCGTCACGCGCCACAGCTCGCCCTCGCGCGCGAGTACCTGCAGCGTGCCGCCGGCGGTGGCGATGGCCAGCCCGGCGCGGATCGCACTGCGAGCCGCGAGCTGCACCAGCGCCTCGTGACCTGCGAGCGCGCGCTCCAGCAGGATCTCCACCCGCCCGCCCGAGGGCTTGGTCCCGAACAGCCGTGCGGCGATGACACGCGTGTCGTTGAGCACCAGCAGGTCGCCGGGCTGCAGGCACTCGGGCAGGTCGCGCAGCGCGCGGTCAGCGACGGCACCAGTGGCACGATCGAGCACCAGCAGGCGACCCGCGGAGCGGGTGGCGGGGGGTTCCTGGGCGATCAACTCGGCGGGCAGATCGTAGGCGAAGTCCTGGCGGCGCACGCACGCATGTTACACGCCCGCCGCGGCGGCGCGGCCGCAGCGGCCGTGCGCGCCAGCGCTCAGGCGGCGCCGCTGCGCTCGCGCGGCGCTGCCCGGAAGAGCTGCTGCATGTGCCGCATGGCGTCGCGCTCATCCGCGCCGGGCCGCTGCGGCAGCGTCGCCTCGAGTTGCAGCGGCTTGTGTTGGCGCAGGATGCGCAGCGTGAGCTTCTCGCCCGGCTGGTAGGAGCCGAGGATGCGCGTGGCGTGCGCGCCGCTGCTCGGAACGCGTCCGTCGATGGCGAGTATCACGTCGCCGTCCTGGAGCTGCAGTGCGCCGTCGGCCGGCGCGCGCACCACCAGGATGCCCTTGTCAGCGCCGAAATAACTTCCCAGCCGCGGCGTGAGACTCGCCAGCTCCATATCGGCGAACGGACGGCGCAGCACGAATGCCAGGTCCGCTGGCGGCATGCCGAGCTCGGACAGGCCGTGCATCGTCAGCAGCGTCGGCCCCGGACGGGCGGTCACGACGAACTCGCGCGGCCGTCCTTCGCGCAGCACGCGCACACTGACGCGGCTGTCGGGCTTGATGTTGCGCATGATGCGCACGACCTTGCGCGCCGCCTCGGGGCCGCCGACCTCGCTGCCGTCGACGGCGACGATCACGTCGCCTGCGCGGATGCCGGCTTCGGCGGCCGGGCCGCCCGGGGAGACCTCGCTCACCCGCGCGCCCTGCGGCGTGTTGTCCAGCTGCACGCCGATGATGGCGCGACCCACGCCGACGTACGGCATGACCTGCTCGATGAGCGTGCCGCTCATCTGGGCGGACAGCGCCGCGACCTCGTGCGCCGCCTCCTCCAGCTTGCGCCGGGCCGTCTCGAGCTGCGCCTCGAGTTCGGCGTTGGCGGCCGGAGCAGCCGGAGCAGCCGGAGCGGCGGGAACGGTCGGCGCCGCCGGCGCAACCGGTTGCGCCGGGGAAGCGGGCGGCGCTTCCGCCGCTACGGCGGCTGGAAATACCGGCTGCAGGGCAGCGGCCAGCAGCGCGGCGATCAGGGTCAGGGTTTTCACGTGTGCTCCTGGGGTGGTCAGAGGGAATCGTCGGCGAGCGTCTCGGCGTAGCGCACCTGCGCCAGCGTGCCGACCAGGCGCGTGCGCTCGCGCTGCAGGTCGAGGAGGCGCTCCGGGGGGTGCGGCTCGAGGCGCGCGGCACTCAGCACGTCGTCGACCTGCGCGAGGCGATCCTCGAGGCGCAGCACGGCTGCGTACGTACCGGGACGCACCACCGCCGGCTCGCTCGGCAGGCCGGCGAGCCAGTGCTCCATCGCCTCGGGGCGTACCCCGGCCGGTGGCTGTACCGGCGCCCCGCGCCCTGCCCCGGCGGGCGCCGCGCGCGGCGGCTCCGGCGGCCCGAAGCGCATCGACAGGGCGGCCACGCCGAGCGCCAGCAGCAGTGCGGCGGCCAGCGCCGTGGCACCGGCCAGGCGGCGCGCGGCGCGCGTGCGCTGTCGCGCACGGCGCTGAAATTCGTCGAACGAATAAGGCTGCGCGGCTTCCGCGGGCAGTTGTCGCAGCAACCCGGTCCAGGCCGCCGGTCGATCTAGGTGAGGGTGCATGAGCGTCGCTCCTCGGGCTCGAACCAGGCACGCAGCCGTACATGCGCGCGCGCCAGCTGGGACTTGGAAAAACTCACCGAGCGGCCGAACTCGTGGGCGATCTCCTGGTGGGAATATCCCTCCACCTCGTACATCCACACGATCGCGCGCGCCACGGGGGCAAGCGTGGCGAGCGCACGCTCCAGGTCGATCGACTCGGCGCGGCAGCCCGCGACCGGCGGGGCCGCAGCCTCCGCGGCCGCCTCCACCGCTTCCCAGCACAGGCGCGCCCGCCGCCACGGCGAGCGCAGGTACATCAGGCAGCGGTTGATGGCGATCTGCCGCAGCCAGGCGCCAAGCGGCGCCTCGCCGCGGAACTGCGGCAGCCGCTCGAACAGGATCATCATGGTGTCCTGGAAGATGTCCTCCGCCAGGCTGCGCTGCCCGACCATGCGACGGATCAGGGTCAGCGTCGCGGGCGCCAGTGCCGTGTAGATCGCTGCACGCGCCGCCTGCTCACCCGCGCAGGCCCGCGCCAGCATCTCCCCCGGAACCACGCTTTCCGCCAGTCGCGCCACGATGGTCTTAGATGCCTCAGCCCGGCGAAAGGTCGCACACGCACCGAAGCGCCCTTGGCCACCCCGGGGGCCTTATACTGGCCGGCGTGCCCGAGTGGCGGAATTGGTAGACGCAGCGGACTCAGAAGACAACTTGAGCCCTCGCGGAGAAATCTGCGGGGTGAAGCCCGTCAAACTCGGTGAAGGCCCGGGCGCTGCCGCCCGAGCTAACGCCGAGCCAAGCCTTCGCTGACTGCGAAGGAAGGTGTAGAGAGCAGACGGCGGGCACCTACGGCCTCGCGGCTATGGTGAAGGCGTGCTCCAGACCACGAACCCGGGCGCCGCTTAGCTCCCGGGGCAGCGCAAGCTGAAGTGGCAGGAAAATCCGCCGCCCTTAAAAGCGTGTCGGTTCGACTCCGACCTCGGGCACCACATACCCCCAAATGCAGCCGAAAATAACAAGCGAGACAGTCATGACCTCCAAAGAAATATCTGAATCAATATCCCAGATGATTCGACGCTTTCCATTCGAGGGATACATGACGCGGGGCATGGCCCAAAAGGGTGCATACGAAACGATTGCTGTCGCCGCTAAGAAATACTTGAAGCCAAATTCCAGCATTCTCGACTTTGGCTGCGGCCCTTGCGACAAGGGGGCCGTGCTTCAGCTACTTGGCTACAAGTGCTTCGGCTATGACGATCTGCAGGATGCATGGCATAAAATACCCGGCAATAAAGAGAAAATTCTGAAATTCGTTTCCGATCAGGGCATTGTCTTCAAACTTGCCGAGAATGGTCCAATTCCTTTTGGTAGTGAGTCATTCGACATGGTAATGGCGAATGACGTGTTGGAGCACCTGCACGATTCGCCGCGGGAATTGCTGAATGATCTGCTGGGACTGGCGAAGCCGAACGGGCTGCTGCTCATCACCGTTCCTAATGCTGTGAACATTCGGAAACGGCTTGAAGTTCTTCGCGGCGGTACCAATCTGCCCCGCTATGAAGGTTATTACTGGTATCCTGATCCGTGGCGCGGTCACATTAGAGAATATGTGGAAGGTGATCTTAGGCAAATGGCCCAATATCTCGGTCTTCAGATTCTGGAATTGCGCGGCTGCGATCACATGCTCGACAGGATCCCGGCGCGTTTCCGGTCGCTTTACCTGGCGGTGACAGCGGTATTTCCTAGCTGGAAGGATTCATGGCTCTTGGTGGCTAAAAAGCCGGACGGCTGGAAACCGAAGCGGACGCTTCCTGAAGGCGAGTTCGCTCAAATTCTCGGCAAGGCATCTTCCTATCAATACGAGAGGTGATCCTGCGGGCCATGCGTGGGTTCTTGGTTTTCGACTCAAGCCTGGCCGCCACTCAGTCTTGGCCGCAATCAACGGACGGCCTCGAGACACGTTAGTGACCGGTCCGGTCGGCACCTTGGGAGTGCTTGCGGTAATGAAGAATTTCCCCACGCCGTAGCTTGCCCTTCCTGATTGATGGGTGAGGCGGTCTCAGGGGATCGGCGAAACACCTCAGCTAATCTTAGCTTAGGAGGTGTGGGGCATGAGCCTAGGACGTCACTCGACCGTTACAAGCGCGCAACGCGAAGAACTCTGGCGTCGATACAAGGCGGGCGAGACGGTCCTCGGGATCGGCCGTGCACTGAGTCAGCGCACCACCAACCTTTACCGCGTCCTTCAAGCTGCTGGTGGTATTGCGCCACCCCAACGTACTCGCTCCCCAAGGGTACTCAGCTTCCCACTGCCCCGGCTCATGGAAGTCGGCAGTCGCATACACGGACCGCTGCCAGTTCCACTGCTCGGCGCTCACTTGCTCCGGTGTCGGTGGCGCTGGCCTTCCCGGTCCGAGGGGATGATGTTGGTCCGGGCCATGTCGAGCACGCCATCACCGTTGAGGAACGCAAGCCCCGGGTCGGGGATCTGCTCGAGCGAGATAAGTCGCTGCTGCATTTCCGCTTCGCCATCGGCTTCCACACCAACAACCGCAAACTGCGGCCAGACGATGACATCCCAGTAGAGCAGCAGGCGCCGAAGCAGCGCCAAGTCTGCGGGCTCTCCAGCCCCGGCACGCGCCAGTTAGGACACAGAATGACGCCACGTTCGCCGAGCGAGTCCGAGGATCTCGGTGGCGGCTTCAGGTTATGCCGCTGGATGAGTTCGGGCGACAGCCATTGCCTTAGATAGCCCCAAGTGCTTGGACCAATCATGGTGTAATTATCCGCCCTTCGAGCCGTGCAGTGGGCATGGACGACGCGGACGAAACATCGGCAGGTTGCGCCGCGAGGAGGGGCAGGCGCAGATTAAGCGGCCGGGGGTACAGGTCGGACCCTCGCACCTGTACCACCAGAAACGTGCTAACTGCCTGACGCCGCTACCCCCAAAGGTTCCGACCTCGGGCACCATCCGCAAGCGAGGACCCGTGCAAGACATGACATGACCCGCGTCGAGATGAACTTCTGCAGCCAGTGCGGCAAGCCGCTGCGCCGTGCCATCCCGGAAGGCGATCACCTGCCGCGGTACGTGTGCGATGCCTGCGGCAGCATCCACTACCAGAACCCGCGGCTGGTGGTCGGCTGCGTGCCCGAGCACGAGGGCAGCATCCTCTTGTGCCGCCGCGCCATCGAGCCGCGCCGCGGCTACTGGACGGTGCCGGCCGGCTTCATGGAGAACGGCGAGACGCTGCAGCAGGCCGCGGCGCGCGAAACGCAGGAGGAGGCACTCGCCGAGGTCGCCATAGGCTCGCTGCTCGCGGTGGTGCACGTGCTGCATGCCCATCAGGTGCACGTGTTCTTCCGCGCCGCGCTGCCACAGGCGCGCTACGGCATCGGCGCGGAGAGCCTGGAAGTGGCGCTGCTGACGCCCGCCGAGATCCCCTGGGCCGATATCGCCTTTCCGAGCACGGATTTCGCGCTGCGCCGCTACCTCGAGGACCGCGCTGCGGGCAGCGACGCGCACCACTTCACCAGCATCGAGAGGCGCTGAAGCCAGGCGCGGTGCGCCGGTTTGGCCGCCGCCACCCGCCTCGTGGCACAATGCGCCCCCGCCTGCGCCGCTGGATAGTGCATGACCTTTGTCGTCACCGAAAACTGCATCAAGTGCAAGTACATGGACTGCGTGGAGGTCTGTCCGGTCGACTGCTTCCATGAGGGACCGAATTTCCTCGCTATCGACCCGGACGAATGTATCGACTGCACGTTGTGCGAGCCGGAGTGCCCGGTGGAGGCCATCTTTTCCGAGGAGGAGCTGCCCGCCGGCCAGGAGCAGTTCAAGCAGTTGAATGCCGAGCTCGCCAAGCAATGGCCGGTGATCACCGAGAAGAAGGACGCGCCCGAGGATGCCAAGGAGTGGGAGGGCAAACCGGGAAAGCTGCAGTTGCTCGAGCGCTGAAGACCTGCCGCGCTGCGGCCCGTTCTACGGATGCGCTTCCTTCAGATGCTCCAGCAGCGCGTCGGGCGGCAGGTAGCCGGCGACCATCTCGCCGTCCGGCATGATGATGGCGGGCGTGCCCTCGAGCGCGAAGTCCTTGCCGAGTGCGTAGCTGCGCGCCACGGGATTGTTGGTGCAGGGCTTGGTCTTGAGCTCCTGCCCGAGTTTGGCGCGCGTCAGCGCGTCGTTGCGATCGGCCGAGCACCACACCTGCTCCGCCTTGGTCCAGGAGCTGCTGTTGGGACCGGTGCGCGGATACAGCAGGTAGCGCACCCGCACCCCCAGGCGGTTGTACTCCGCGATCTGGCTGTGGAGCTTGCGGCAGTAGGGACAATCGACGTCGGTGAACACCGTGACGGTGTACTTCGGTTCCTTGGGACCGAACACCAGCATCTCGCTCTCGGGGAACGCCGCGATCGCCTTGAGGCGCAGCTCGCGCCGGTGCTGCTCGGTGAGATTGTTGCTGCCGTTGAGCTCGATCAGGTCGCCGGTGAAGGCGTACTTGCCATCGGCGGTGACGTAGGCGATGTCCGAGCCGCGCGTGAGCTCATAGACGCCGCTAATCGGCGTCGGGCGCAGCTCGTCGGCGTGCGCGCCGATCTGCGTGGCGAGCGCGGCACGCGGATCGGCCGGCGGCGGCGGCGTCTGCTGGGCGGGAACGTTCCCGGCCACGGCGCACAGCGCCAACAACATCAGCAACTTCCTGGCAGGCATGGGAACTTTCCAATCGGTGGGAACTTCGACCGCAGGGTGCGCGCAAGGTTCGCTGCAGGCGCGCGCGCCGTACGCGGCCGGCGCAGTCTACCACGACCGCAGAGGCTGGCCGCCGGGCGGGCGGGGGCTTACGGATCGGCCGGCGCAGCCGCCGGCGCGCCCATCTCAACCGCGCGGATGATGCGCCGCGTGCAGCTCCTTGAGCCGCTCGCGCGCCACGTGCGTATAGATCTGCGTGGTGGACAGGTCGCTGTGGCCGAGCAGCATCTGCACCACGCGCAGGTCCGCGCCGTGGTTGAGCAGGTGGGTCGCGAACGCGTGGCGCAGCGTATGGGGCGAGAGCTCCTTGGCGATGCCGGCCTTGCGCGCGTAGCGCTTGATGATGTGCCAGAAGGCCTGGCGCGTCATGCGGTCGCCGCGGCGCGTGGGGAACAGGTAGTCGGTCTGGCGCTCGAGCAGGATCTCGCCGCGCGGGCCGCGCGCGAACTCCTTGAGCGCGCGCATCGCCTCCTCGCCGAGCGGAATGAGCCGCTCGCGATCGCCCTTGCCGAGGATGCGGATGACGCCCTGGTTCAGGTTGATCTGGCCCTGGCGCAGGTTGACCAGCTCCGACACCCGCAGCCCGGTGGCATACAGCACCTCGAGCATGGTGCGGTCGCGGTTGCCGAGCGGGTCACTCGCGACCGGCGCCGACAGCAGCGACTCGACTTCCTCCTCGGTGAGCGAGCGCGGCAGCGAGCGGCCGATCTTCGGCATGGCGATCTGCGCGGTGGGATCCTCGCGAATCACGGCCTCGCGCAGGAAGAAGCGGAAGAAGCGCCGGAAGCTCGACAGCTGCCGCGCGGTGGAGCGCGGCCGCGCGCCGGCGCGCACGCGCCAGGCGATGAAGTCCTGCAGGTCGGCCCGCGAGGTGCGCATGATCGGCACGTTGCGCTCGGCAAGCCAGCGGGCGAGCGCCGTGAGGTCGGCGCGATAGGCCGCCAGAGTGTTGGGCGACAGGCCACGCTCCATCCACACCGCGTCCAGGAAGCGCGATACCGCGGGATCGGCGGAGTCGGTGCTGGCGGTCACGGCAATGGCAGTATTCGACAAGCCTTGGATCTCGCTGGAAGTCTTCGCACTCAGCGCGCCTGCACTGCGCAGCGCACGGTGTGAGCATCAGCCTTCCGGGTAATGTGCTGAGCGCAGTATGGTGAGCGCGGCCCCGCCATCGACGTGACCACCTTCACATCTGCAACCCGGCATTAACATAAAGAGAACCCGTTCACACTTCCCTCCGGCGTGAAAGACTGCCCACCGCCCATGACTGCTCAATCAACGTGAAGCGCTTCATCCTGCGCACCGTGCTGCTGCCGGCGCGCGCCGCCTACGCGCTGTGGGTACTGCTCAGCTTCGTCGCGATCGGCATCGGCGCGCTGCTGGCCCTGGTGGTGCTGCCGCGGCTGCGCTGGCGGCGCGTGGCCGCGCGCCTACTGGCGCGCACCTTCCTGCAGCTGGCCGGCATGCCGCTCACCGTGCGCGGCGCCGAGCGTCTGCCGCCCGGCCAGTGTGTGGTGGTGTGCAATCACGCCAGCTACCTCGATGGCATCGTGCTCACCGCCGCGCTGCCGCCGCGCTTCGGCTTCGTCATCAAGCGCGAGATGGCCGCCGTGCCGCTCGCCGGCGCGCTGCTGCGACGGCTGGGCTCGGAGTTCGTGGAGCGCTTTGACCGCACGCGCGGCGCCGCGGACGCGCGGCGCGTGCTGCGCAACGCCACCCAGGGTGGCTCGCTGGTGTTCTTTCCCGAGGGCACCTTCACCCGCACCCCGGGGCTGCTCGGGTTCCACACCGGCGCCTTCGCCGCCGCCTGTCGCGCCGGCTGCCCGCTCGTGCCCGCGCTGCTGCGCGGCACGCGCCGCGCGCTGCCGCCGGGCGGCGCCTGGCCGCGCCCGGGCGCGATCGCCATGGAGATCCTGACGCCGCTCGTCGCGGCGGTCGACGCCGGCGAGCGCTGTGCCCCGCTGCTGCGCGAGCGCGCACGCGCGATGATGCTGGCGGCGCTCGGCGAGCCCGACCTCACATGTTGCGACGATACTGGCCGCCCACCTGATACAACGCGTGCGAGATCTGCCCCAGCGAACAGACCTTGACGCATTCCATGAGCTCGGCAAACACGTTGCCGCCGCCGGCCGCCTGCTGCTGCAGCGCGGCGAGCGCCGCCGCTGCCCGCGGCGCGTTGCGCGCCTGAAAGGCACGCACCGCGCTCACCTGGTCCTGTTTCTCCTCATCGGTGGAGCGGATCAGCTGCGTCGCCTGGTGCTCGTGCGCGGCGTCGGCCCCCGAGAGGAAGGTGTTGACGCCGACGATCGGCAGCGAGCCATCGTGCTTGCGCGTCTCGTAATTGAGCGACTCCTCCTGGATCTTGCCGCGCTGGTACATGGTCTCCATGGCCCCGAGTACTCCGCCGCGCTCGGACAGCGCCTCGAATTCGCGGTACACCGCCTCCTCCACCAGCTCGGTCAGGTACTCGATGGCGAACGAGCCCTGCCAGGGATTCTGGATCTTGTTGAGCCCGAGCTCGCGATTGATGATCAGCTGGATCGCGACCGCACGGCGCACGCTCTCCTCGGTGGGCGTGGTGAGCGCCTCGTCGTAGGCGTTGGTATGCAGGCTGTTGCAGTTGTCGAACAGCGCGTACAGCGCCTGCAGCGTGGTGCGGATGTCGTTGAAGGAGATCTCGCGCGCGTGCAGGCTGCGGCCTGAGGTCTGCACGTGGTACTTCAGCATCTGGCTGCGCGCGTCGGCCTGGTAGCGCTCGCGCATGGCGCGCGCCCAGATGCGCCGCGCCACGCGGCCGATGACCGCGTACTCCGGGTCCATGCCGTTGGAGAAGAAGAACGACAGGTTGGGTGCGAAGTCGTCGATCTGCATGCCGCGCGCCAGGTAATACTCGACGATGGTGAAGCCGTTGGCGAGCGTGAAGGCGAGCTGCGAGATCGGGTTGGCGCCGGCTTCGGCGATGTGGTAGCCGGAGATCGAGACGGAGTAGAAGTTGCGCACCCGGCGCTCGCTGAAGTACTGCTGCACGTCGCCCATCATGCGCAGCGCGAACTCGGTGGAGAAGATACAGGTGTTCTGCGCCTGATCCTCCTTGAGGATGTCCGCCTGCACCGTGCCGCGCACCGCCTGCAGGGCCTGCGCGCGGATCTGCTCGTAGGTCTCGCGCGCCAGCAGCTGATCGCCGCTCACCCCGAGCAGCGCCAGCCCGCTGCCATCGTGATGCGGCGGCAGCGGCCCCTTGTAGGCGGACGGCGGCGCACCGCGCGCGGCCGCGGCCGCGTGGATGGCCGCGATCTGCCGCTCGGCCGCCGGCCACTCGCCGTTGCCCTTGAGATAGCGCTCGACCTGCTGGTCGATGGCGGTGTTCATGAACATCGCCAGAATGATCGGCGCCGGGCCGTTGATGGTCATGGACACCGAGGTGGTCGGCTGACACAGGTCGAAGCCTGAGTAGAGCTTCTTCATGTCGTCAAGCGTTGCCACCGACACCCCGGAGTTGCCGGTGCGCCCGTAGACGTCGGGACGGGTGTCCGGGTCCTCGCCGTAGAGCGTGGTCGAGTCGAACGCCGTTGACAGGCGCGGTCCGTGACCGTGCGCCAGGTAGTGGAAGCGGCGGTTGGTGCGCTCCGGCGGGCCCTCGCCGGCGAACATGCGGGTCGGGTCCTCCTCCTCGCGGCGGTACGGATACACCCCGCCGGTGTAGGGATAGGCGCCCGGCAGGTTCTCGGTGAGGATGAAGTGCAGCAGCTCGCCCCAGTCCTTGAGCCGCGGCAGCGCCAGCTTCGGGATCGGCGAGCGCGACAGGCTCTCGGTGTAGTTCTCCCCCTTCACCAGGCGCTCGCGCACCGGGTAGCAGTAGGTGGCGTCGCTCGCCGCCTGCACCCGTGCCGGCCACGCCTTGAGCTCGCCGACGGCTTCCGCCCCCAGCTCATCCAGCGCGCGGCCGTAGGCGGCGCGCAGCTCGCGCCGCGTGGCATCCGCCGAGCGCTCGGCGAGCAGCTCGGGCGGATAGCGCTCGAGCGGTGCGGGCAGCGGCGCGTCGTGCAGCGCTTTGAGCGCTTCGTACAGGCCGAAGGCGCGCCGCCCCGCGTCCACCTGTGCCTCGATGCGCGTGCGCGTGGCGCGCCCCGCCTGGGCGATCTCGGCGAGATAACGGGTGCGTGCCGCGGGAATGAGCGGCGCGGCCGCCACCGGCGCGGTCGGTCCGGCATCGGCGAGCTTCCAGGACGAGCCGCCGGCGTGGCGCTCGGCGAGCGCCGTGCACAGCGCGGCGAACAGCCGATTGACGCCCGGGTCGTTGAAGCGGCTGGCGATGGTGGCGTAAACCGGCAGCTGCGCATCGGGCAGCTGCGCGCGCTCGGGGTGGTTGCGCCGCCACTGTTTCTTCACGTCGCGCAGGCTGTCCGCGGCGCCGCGCTTCTCGCTCTTGTTCAGCACGATGAAGTCGGCGTAGTCGAGCATGTCGATCTTCTCGAGCTGGCTGGCGGCGCCGTACTCGCCGGTCATCACGTACAGCGACAGGTCCGCCAGGTCGACGATCTCGGTGTCCGACTGGCCGATGCCCGCGGTCTCGACGATCACCAGGTCGAAGTGCGCCGCACGGTACAGCGCGATCACGTCCCGCAGCACCGCCGCGGTCGCCAGGTGCGCGCGCCGCGTGGCGAGCGAGCGCATGAAGATGTTCTCGGCCGCCAGGCTGTTCATGCGGATGCGGTCGCCGAGCAGCGCCCCGCCGCTGCGCCGCCGCGTCGGATCCATGGCGACCACCGCGACCTGGGCGCGCGGAAAGTGGCGCACCAGCCGCGCCAGCAGCTCGTCGGTGAGACTCGACTTGCCGGCGCCGCCGGTGCCGGTGACGCCGATGACCGGTACCTTGTGCCGCGCGCGTGCCAGCGCCCGGCGGATCGTTTCCGCCTGCCCGCCGTCGTCATCGGCCCCCTCGAGTACGGAGATGGTGCGCGCGATCAGCCCGTGGTCGCGCGCATTGAGGGGACGGAACTCGTACGCGGGCCTGCGCACCGCGGCGACGCGCGTGAACACATCGTCGATCATCCCGGCCAGTCCCATGCGGCGGCCGTCCTCGGGCGTGTAGATCTTCGCCACCCCGTGGGCCTCGAGCGCGGTGATCTCGTCGGGCGCAATGGTGCCGCCGCCGCCGACCACCACGCGCACGTGGCCGTAGCCGCGCTCGCGCAGCATGTCGACCATGTAGGTGAAATATTCGTTGTGGCCGCCCTGATAGGAGGTAACGGCGACGGCGTCGGCATCCTCGTCGATGGCGGCGCGCACGATATCGGCCACGCTGCGGTTGTGGCCGAGGTGCACAACTTCCGCGCCGCGCCCCTGCAACAGGCGGCGGATCATGTTGATGGCGGCATCGTGACCGTCGAACAGCGATGCGGCGGACACGAAGCGCAACGGCCGTGTCAGTGCCGGCGCGCCCTGCGGCAACGCCGCACCCCCCTCGAGTCCGGCATTCATGTGGTCACTTCCTGCGCTGCAGCGCCACGGGCCCGACTGCCCGGCGCACTGCCAAGTATGTTTACCCGCGAGTAAGGCATCTTACCCACCAGTGTTATCGAGTGTCTGCGCGGCGGTCAACGCGCCTCGTCCCGCCCGTCCCGCAGCGCGCCCGCTATAATACGCCTCGCCCGATGAACCACCGACGCCCCAGCCCGCCAGCGGCGGGTAAGCCACAGCCGCCCGGCACCTCCCCCTGGCGGGCGAGCCGCGAGCGGCTGCGCGACCGCGAGCTCAAGCGCGATGCCGTCATCCGCGCCGCGGCGCGCGAATTCAACCGCAAGGGGTACCACAATACCTCGCTCGACGATATCGCAGCGCGCCTCGAGGTCAGCAAGCCGACCGTGTATTACTACGTGACCAGCAAGGAACAGCTGCTGTTCGAGTGCTTCGTGGCGGGCGTCGAGCCGATCCGCGCCGCGTTCCGCGAGGTGCGCCAACGGGCGGTGCCGGCGCGCGAGCGCCTGAGCGCGGTGCTGCGCCATTACGGCGAGGCGGTCGCCTCCGAGTTCGGCTGGTGCATGGTGCGCGCCGAAGACCAGGACCTGCCGCCGGCGATGAGCCGGCACATCAAGGCGCTCAAGTCCGAGATCGACCACGGCATCCGCCGCCTGATCCGCGAGGGCGTGCAGGACGGCTCCATCGGGGCATGCGATGCCAAGCTGACCGCGTTCGCCCTCGCCGGTGCGCTCAACTGGATTGCACACTGGTATCGCGAGGACCGCTCGCTGAGCGGCGCGCAGATCGCCGCAGCTTTCGTCACCATATTCGAGGGGGGCCTGCGTCCGCGCGGCAGCGTCTCCCGACTCGTCGCCCGCGCGCCGCTGCCGCGGCGGGCGCGCACTGCACTGGCGCGCTGATCAAGACGCTTGAGACCAAAGCGAGGCCACCCATGTCCGCTGCAGAAGTCGTCATCGTTTCCGCCAAACGTAGCCCCATCGGTGCGTTCCTTGGAGTCCTGTCGCCGCTGAGCGCGGTGCAGCTCGGCGCCGTCGCCGCCCGCGCCGCGGTCGAGGCGGCCGGCATCGCCCCCGGCGACGTGCAGGAGGTGATCATGGGCTGCGTGCTGTCGGCCAACCTCGGCCAGGCACCGGCGCGCCAGGCGGCGCTCGGCGGCGGCGTGCCGCAGGGCGTACCGGCTACCACCGTCAACAAGATGTGCGGCTCGGCGCTCAAAGCGGTGATGATGGCCGCCGACCAGATCCGCGCCGGCGGCGCCGACATCGTGCTCGCCGGCGGGCTCGAGTCGATGAGCAATGCTCCGTACCTGCTGCCGAAGGCGCGCACCGGCTACCGTATGGGCCACGGCGAGGTGATCGACCACATGCTGAAGGACGGGCTGCAGAGCCCGTTCGACGGCAAGTCCATGGGCTGCTTCGCCGACAGTACCGCCAGCAAGTACGGCTTCACGCGCGCCCAGCAGGATGCCTTTGCCACCGAGTCGGTGCGGCGCGCCATGCAGGCGCTGCAGGCGGGAGACTTCGACCTCGAGGTCGCGCCGGTTACGGTCAAGGGACGCAAGGGCGAGACGCTGATTGCCCGCGATGAGACCCCCGGCACCTGCGACGTCAGCAAGATCACCAGCCTGAAGCCGGCCTTCAACAAGGACGGTACGGTGACGGCGGCGAGCTCCTCCTCGATCTCCGACGGGGCGGCCGCGCTGGTGCTGATGAATGCGAAGACCGCCGACGCGCGCGGCCTGAAGCCCCTCGCCCGGGTGGTGGCCTACGCCAGTCACGCCCACGAGCCCGAATGGTTCACCACCGCCCCGGTGGGCGCGATCCGCAAGGTGCTCACGCAGCTCGGCTGGAAACCCCACGATGCCGATCTCTACGAGATCAACGAGGCGTTCGCGGTGGTCACCATGGCGGCGATGCGCGACATCGACATCGACCATGCGCGCGTCAACGTCGCCGGCGGCGCCTGCGCGCTCGGACACCCGATCGGGGCCACCGGCGCGCGCATCCTCACGACGCTGCTGCATGCGCTGCGCCGCCGTGGCGGCAAGCGCGGTATCGCCGCGCTGTGCATCGGCGGCGGTGAAGCGGTGGCGCTCGCGGTCGAGATGCTGTAGCGCGGCGCCCGTGAAGATTCAGGACGCACGCGCCGTCGTCACCGGCGGCGCCTCCGGTCTCGGCCTGGCGGTGGCGCGGCATGTCGTCGCCGCGGGCGGCCGGGTGGCGCTGCTCGACGTGCAGGAGGGTCCGGGGCGGGCCGCCGCCGCCGCACTCGGCGGCCACGCGACGTTCCTGCGCTGCGACGTGACCGCGGAGGCCGAGGTGAACGCCGCCATGGATGCCGCCTACGCGCACCTCCGCGGCCTCAACCTGCTGGTCAACTGCGCCGGCGTGGTGGGCGCCGGGCGGGTGCTGGGCAAGAACGGCCCGATGGCGGGCGAGTTCTTCGCCAGAGTGATTCACATCAACCTCATCGGCACCTTCCTGTGCGACAAGGCGGCCGCGGCGCTGATGCAGAGTAACGCCCCCGCAGCCGACGGCGAGCGCGGGCTGCTGGTTCACACCTCCTCGGTGGCTGCCTACGAGGGGCAGATCGGACAGGCGGCGTACTCGGCCACCAAGGCTGCGGTCGCCGGTATGACGCTGCCGATCGCGCGCGAGCTGGCGCGCGTCGGCATCCGCTGCGTCGCCATTGCGCCGGGCATCTTCCACACACCGATGATGGACGGCATGCCGCCCGAGGTGCAGGCCTCGCTCGCCGCGCAGGTGCCGTTCCCCGCGCGGCTCGGTAAACCCGAGGAATTCGCGCAGCTGGTGGCGAGCGTGTTCGAGATCCCCATGCTGAACGGCACGACCATCCGCCTGGATGGCGCGATCCGCATGCAACCGAAGTAGCGCGCCGATGAGCGAGGCGAGCCGCGCGTCGGATGCGAGCGATCGCGAGGTGATGCAGTACGAGGTCGTCATCGTCGGCGCGGGGCCGGCGGGCCTCGCCTGCGCGATCCGCCTGAAGCAGTTGCAGCCCGCGTTGCAGGTGTGCGTGCTGGAGAAGGCCTCCGCGGTGGGCGCGCACGCCCTGTCAGGCTGCGTGCTCGAGCCCGGGCCGCTCGAGCAGCTGCTGCCGGGATGGCGCGACGCCTACCCGGGCATGAAGGTGCCGGCGACCGAGGACGACTTTCGCATCTTCACAGCGCGCGGCTCCTTCAAGGTCGCACCGGACTGGCTGCTGCGACTGCTGCCGCGCTCCATGACCTACTCGACGCCATTCAACAATCACGGCAACTACATCATCTCGCTCGGGCAGCTGACGGCGTGGCTCGCGACCCGGGCGGAAGCTCTCGGCGTCGAGGTGTTTGCGGGCTTCGCTGCCGCGGCACCGCTGTTCGATGAGCGCGGCGCGGTGCGCGGTGTGCGCATCGGCGACATGGGACGCGGCAAGGACGGCACGCCCGGCCCGAATTTCACCGCCGGTGTCGACATCCACGCGCCGCTCACGGTACTCGCCGAGGGCGCGCGCGGCTCGATTGCCAAGCAGCTGATCGCCACATTCGACCTGGCGCACGGGCACTGCCCGCAGACCTTCGCGCTCGGCTACAAGGAGCTGTGGCAGCTGCCCGCGGGCCGCGTGCACCCGGGACGCATCGAGCACGGGCTCGGCTGGCCGGCGGACGCGCACACCTACGCCGGCAGCTTCCTCTACCACCTCGATAACGATCGCGTGTATGTCGGCTACATCGTCGGTCTCGACTACCAGGATCCGCGACTCGCGCCGTTCGAGGCTTTCCAGCAGTACAAGAACCACCCGCGCGTCAAGGCGCTGCTCGCGGGCGGCGAGATCGTCTCCGCCGGGGCGCGCACCATCGCCGCCGGCGGCTGGCAATCGACGCCCACGCTGGAGATGCCCGGTGCGATCCTCATCGGCGATGCCGGGGGCACGCTCAATTTCGCCAAGATCAAGGGCGTGCACCAGGCACTGCGCTCGGGCACGCTCGCCGCCGAGCACGTGGCCGCGAGCGGCGGCGGCACCGGCTTCGACGCGCGGTGGCGCACTTCGGAGGGCGGCCAGGAACTCAAGCGCGTGCGCAACTTCAAGCCCGCCTTCAAGCGTGGCCTGTGGGTCGGGCTGTTGAACGCGGCCTGGGAGACGCTCACCGCCGGCAGGTCGCCGTGGACGCTGCGCAACAGTGCCGACTGGTCACGTCTGCAGAAGCTCGCGGCGTTCCGCTCACCCGAGCGGCACTGGGGGGAGCGCACATTGCCGCCGCGCGATCGCGTCTCGTTCGTGTTCTTCGCCGGCAATGCCCATGAGGAGAATCAGCCCGTGCATCTGAAGGTAGCCGACACCTCGATCTGCGCGCAGCGCTGCGGCAGCGAATACGGCCATCCCTGCGAGCGCTTCTGCCCGGCCGGGGTGTACGAGATGGTCGACGATGGCAACGGCGGGCGGCGCCTGCAGATCAACGCCGCCAACTGCGTGCACTGCAAGGCCTGCGACATCAAGGACCCATACGCCATCATCACCTGGACCACGCCCGAGGGCGGCTCGGGACCGAACTACCAGTCGCTGTAGCACCATGAGCGAACTGTGGCGTCCGCCGGTTGCGCGCATCGCCGATGCGAACCTCACCCGCTTCATGCGCGAGGTGAATGCCCGCCGCGGCACGCAGCTGTCGCTCTACGAGGAGCTGTACGCGTGGTCGCTGGACGCGCCGGAGGATTTCTGGAGCGAGCTCGCACGCTTCGCCGACATCCGCGCCGCCTGGGGCGAGGGTCCGGTGCTCGAGAACCCGCAGCTGATGCCCGGCGCGCGCTTCTTCCCGGCGGCGCGGCTGAACTTCGCCGCGAACCTGCTGCGCTACGACGACGACCGGCCGGCACTGGTGTTCCGCAACGAGCGCGGCGCGCGTCGCACGCTCTCGTACCGCGAGCTGCGCGGGGAGGTGGCGCGCATCGCCGCGGGCCTGGCGGCGGCGGGCGTGGTGCCCGGCGACCGCGTGGCCGGCTTCGTGCCAAACCTGCCGGAAGCTGCGGTCGCGATGCTCGCCACCGCCAGCCTCGGGGCGGTGTGGTCCTCGTGCTCGCCGGATTTCGGCGTGCACGGCGTGCTCGAGCGCTTTGGGCAGATCGCACCCAAGGTGCTGTTCACGGCCGACGGCTATTTCTACGCCGGCAAGAAACCCGATTCGCTCGAGCTGATGTCCGCGGTGCTGGCGCAGCTCGACAGCGTCACGCGGGTGGTGGTGATTCCCTATGTCGAAGCACAGCCGCAGCTCGCCGCACTCGGCACGGCCGCGGCGCGCGCCACGCTGTGGCAGGACTTCGGCACCCCGGGCGCGGCGCTCGATTGCGTGGCGCTGCCTTTCAATCATCCGCTGTTTATCCTTTATTCCTCGGGCACCACCGGAGTGCCCAAGTGCATCGTGCACGGCGCGGGCGGCACGCTGCTGCAGCATCGCAAGGAGCACCTGCTGCACACCGATCTCAAGCGCGGCGACTGCCTGTTCTACTTCACCACCTGCGGCTGGATGATGTGGAACTGGCTGATGAGTGCGCTGGCAACCGGTTCGACGCTGGTACTGTACGACGGCAGTCCCTTTCACCCCGACCCCGGGTCGCTGTGGCGGATGGCCGCCGAGGAGCACATCAGCGTGTTCGGCACCAGCGCGAAATATCTGTCCACGCTGCAGAAGAGCGAGTTCGTGCCAGCGCGCGCCGTCGACCTGGGCGCGCTGCGTGCCTTGCTGTCGACCGGTTCGCCGCTGCTGCCGGAGGGCTTCGACTACGTCTACCAGGCGGTGAAATCCGACCTGCAGCTCGCCTCCATCTCCGGGGGCACGGACATCGTCTCCTGCTTCGCTCTCGGCTGCCCGATCCGTCCGGTACACCGCGGCGAGATCCAGTGCCGCGGCCTTGGCATGGCGGTGGACATCTTCGACGACGCGGGCCGCCCACTGCGCGGGGAACGCGGCGAGCTGGTGTGCACCGCGCCCTTCCCGTCGATGCCGCTGGGGTTCTGGAACGATCCGAGCGGTGAGCGCTACCGCGCCGCGTATTTCGAGCGCTTCCCGGGCGTGTGGCACCACGGCGACTACGCCGCGATCACCGCGCACGACGGGCTGATCATCTATGGGCGCTCGGATGCGGTGCTCAACCCCGGCGGGGTGCGCATCGGCACGGCCGAGATCTATTCCGCGGTGGAAAGCCTGCCACAGATCACCGAGGCGCTCGCCGTCGGCCAGGACTGGCAGGGCGACGTGCGGGTGGTGCTGTTCCTGCGACTGCAGCCGGGCGTGGTGCTCGATGAGGCGCTGAAGAAAGAGGTGCGTGCCACCATCCGCGCGCATACCACCGCGCGCCACGTGCCGGCGAAGATCATCGCCGTGCCGGACATTCCGCGCACCCGCTCGGGCAAGATCACCGAGCTCGCGGTGCGCAACGCCATCCACGGGCTGGCGGTGAAGAACGTCGATGCGCTCGCCAACCCGCAGGCGCTCGAGCACTTCCGCGATCTGCCCGAGCTCAAGTCCTGACAGCGTGAGCGACGCACCGGAGCGAGCGCCACCCGGCGCTGCGGCGACGCCCCCGCAGAGCGGGGAGCTGCAGCAGCGCTACGAGCGCCAGCTCGCGCTGCAGCACCTGCAGCGCGACCCCGCGCAGCTGCATGCGCTGGCGCGGCTCGAGGAGCTGCGCACACGCCTGTTGAGCGACCCGCTGCCGCACCTGCCGCGCTGGGTGGCAGCATTCGCGCGCCGCCGCGCGCCGCACGCGCGCAGCGGTGTGTACCTGTGGGGTGGCGTGGGACGCGGCAAGACGTTCCTCATGGACCTGTTCTACGCGAGCCTGCCGTCGGGCGTGGGTCGGCGCTGGCACTTTCACCGCTTCATGCAGGAGGTGCACCTGCGTCTGACGGCGCTCGCGCAGCAGCGCAACCCGCTCGAGGCGGTGGCCGCCGCCATGGCGCGTGAGCCGCGCGTGCTGTGCCTCGATGAGCTGTACGTCGCCGACATCGCGGACGCCATGATCCTCGGCGGCTTGTTCGCCGCGCTGTTCCGTCGCGGTGTGACGCTGGTCGCGACCTCCAACCTCGCCCCGCGCGAGCTGTACCGCGACGGCCTGCAGCGCCAGCGCTTCGTCCCCGCCATCGAGCTGCTCGAGAGCCGCCTCGAGGTGCTGCACATCGGCGGCGACACCGATTACCGCCTGCGCCAGCTCACCGCGGCGGGCACCTACCTGCCCGCCGGCGCCGCCGACAGCGCGGCTCGTCTGGCGGCACTGTTCGCGCAGCTCGCCGGTGGCGCCGGCGCGCGCGGCGGCAGCATCGCGATCGCCGGCCGCGCCATCGAGGTGATGCGCGTGGCCCCGGGCGTCGTGTGGTTCGCATTCGCGGCGCTGTGCGGCGGCCCCCGCAGTGTCGAGGATTACATCGAGATCGCGCGCGAGTACCAGTCGGTGCTGATATCCGCAGTACCGGTATTCGACGACGCGCATGAGGACGAGGCGCGCCGCTTCATCGCCCTGGTCGACGAGCTCTACGATCGCAACGTGAACCTGGTGCTGTCGGCGGCGGCCGCACCGCAGGGGCTGTATCGCGGCGCGCGGCTCGGCGCGCTGTTTGCGCGCACCGCGAGCCGCCTGATCGAGATGCAGAGCGCGGAGTATCTGGCGCGCGAGCACAAACCCTGAACCTTAAGGCCTGCGTAGAAGGCCGTGCGGCCTGTTACGCCAGTTTGACTACAACACGCCGCGGCGGATCTGGTCCTGCTCGATGGATTCGAACAGCGCGCGGAAGTTGCCCTCGCCGAAACCCTCGTTGCCCTTGCGCTGGATGATCTCGAAGAAGATCGGACCGATGACGTTGCGCGTGAAGATCTGCAGCAGCACCCCCTCACCCCGCGCGGGGTTGCCGTCGATGAGGATGCCCCGCGCGCGCAGCTCCGCGAGCGGCTCGGCGGAGCCCGGGACGCGCGCGCTCACTCCCTCGTAGTAGGTGTCGGGCGTGTCCTGGAAGGCGACGCCGTGGCGGCGCAGCACGTCGACGCTGCGGTAGATGTCGTCGGCCGCGAGCGCGATGTGCTGGATACCCTCGCCGTGATACTCGCGCAGGTACTCCTCGATCTGGCTCTTGTCGTCCTGCGACTCGTTGATCGGAATGCGGATCTTGCCGCACGGACTCGTCATGGCGCGCGACAGCAGCCCGGTGTGCTTGCCCTCGATGTCGAAATAGCGGATCTCGCGGAAGTTGAACAGCTTCTCGTAGAAGCCGGCCCACACGTCCATGCGGCCGCGACCGACGTTGTGGGTGAGGTGATCGATCAGCCTGAGCCCGGCGCTCTCGGGCGCTGCGGGCGCTGCGACCTTGCGGAAGTCCACGTCGTAGATCGAGCGCTCGCCGTACAGGTCGACCAGGTAGATGAGCGAGCCGCCGATCCCCTCGATGCAGGGGATGTTCAGCTCCATCGGGCCGGCGCTCTGCGGCCCGGGCTTCGCGCCGAGCGCCACAGCGCGGCTGTAGGCGCTGGCGGCATCGCGCACGCGGAATGCCATGGCGCAGGCGGACGGCCCGTGCGCCCGCGCAAACGACTGCGCGAACGAATCGGCTTCAGCGTTGATGATGAAGTTGATCTCCCCCTGGGTGTGCAGCGTGACGTTCTTCGAGCGGTGCCGCGCCGCCACCGGAAAGCCGAGCCGCTCGAACAGCGAGCGCAGCAGTTGCGGATCGGGCGCGGTGTATTCGACGAACTCGAAGCCGTCCGTGCCCATCGGGTTGTCGTGCAGGTCACTCATGCGAGGCTCCCGGGTACGCCGGCGCGAGAGTCGTTGCGCGGGCAATCATTATAGCCATGCCGCGCGGCGGGCCGACCCCATGGGGTCGCCACGGCCGGCATAGGCCTCCGCAGGCGGACGGTCACCCGCCGCATGTATAATCGCGCGCCCGTAGCACGAGCGCTGCGGCGGCGTTCGATTGCACAACATGCGCCACGCGCACGCGACACCGCCGCGGTGTCCGCCAGGATGATCGGCATGCACGCGCCAGTTGCCGTTGAAGATGACCGTCTGCTGCACAGCATACCGGCTGCGCGCGTGGCGCTCATCGGACGCATTACCCGCGCCGCGGCCGCCGGCCGCAGCGGGCGCCAGGGGCTCAAGCAGCGCTTCCTGCAGGCCTACTTTCGCGGGGTGGCGGAGGAGGATCTCGCGGCGCGCGCGCCGCGGCAGCTGGCCGGGGCGGCGCTGGCGCACCTGTCGTTCGGCACCCACCGCCCCCCGGGCCGCTCGCTGGTGCGGGTCTTCAACCCGCGGGCGCGCCCCGACGGCTTCGAGTCTGCGCATACCCTGGTGCTCACGGTCACCGACGACATGCCGTTCCTGGTCGACTCCCTCGGCATGGCCTTCGGCCGCGCGGAGCTGGCGGTGCACCTGGTCGTGCACCCAGTGCTGCAAGTGCGCCGCGATCGCGGCGGCACGCTGCTCGACCTCGGCAGCAACGGCGCGCAGGCGACGCATGCGGAGTCCTGGCAACTCTACGAGATCGACCGCGTCACCGACCCCGGCCAGCTGCACAAGCTGCAACAGGATCTGGAGGCGACACTCGCCGACGTGCGCTTCGCGGTGAGCGACTGGCGCGCGATGCGCGAGCAGGTGCGCGAGATCATCACGCGCCTGAAGAGCGATCCACCGCCGCTGCCGGCGCTGGAGGTGAGCGAGGCGGCGCACCTGCTCGACTGGATGGAGGCGCGCCACTTCGTGTTCCTCGGCTACCGGCACTATCGGCTGCAGCGTGGTCGCACGGCCGACCGGCTGGCGCCGGACGTACGCTCCGGGCTCGGGCTGCTCAGCCCGCGCCGCCGCGGCGGCCGCCCCACGGCCAAGGCGCTCCGCGGCGATGTGCGCGCGCGGGCGCGCGAGCGGGAGTTGCTGGTCATCACCAAGGCGAACTCGACCGCCACCGTGCATCGCCCCGAGCTGCTCGACTACGTCGGGGTCAAGACCTTCGATGCGCGCGGGCGGGTGGACGGCGAGCACCGCTTCCTCGGGCTTTGGACCTCGACCGCTTATCACGGCAGCCCGCGCGACATCCCGGTTCTGCGGCACAAGGTCGAGCGCGTCATCGAGCATTTCGGTCTCGATCCGGCCGGGCACGACGGCAAGGCGGTGCTCAACGTGCTCGAGACCTACCCGCGCGACGAGCTGTTCCAGGCGGGTGTGCCCGATCTGATCCGCATCGTGCGCGGCGTGGTCAATCTCTACGAGCGGCGCACGGCGCGCTTGCTGGTGCGCCGCGATCCCTATCACCGTTTCTACTCGTGCCTGGTGTACGTGCCGCGCGACCGCTACAACACCGAAGTGCGCCAGCGCATCGAGCGTATCGCGCTCGCCGGCTTCGCCGGGACGAGCGTCGAGAGCCACGCGCAGATCTCCGGCGCGAGCCACGCGCGCGTGCACGTGGTGGTGCGCACCGATCCCGCCCGGCAGCACCGGCCTGATCTCGCCGCCATCGAGCGGCGCATCGGCGCTGCGGCGCTCACTTGGACCGACCGGCTGCGTGAGGTGCTCATCGCTGCGCGCGGCGAGGCGGCGGGGCTCGCCCTCGCCGCCCGCTACCGCCATGCCTTCGCGCTCGCCTACCAGGAGGACGTGGCGCCCGCCGAGGTGCTCAGCGACCTCGACGACCTCGAGGCGCTGCGGGCGCAGCCGCGCGCCCTGCAGCTGCGCCTGCACCGCCCGCCGGAGCAGAAACCGCAGCGCGTGCACCTGCGGATCCTGCGGCTCGGCGACCCGGTGCCGATCTCCGACGTGCTGCCGATGCTGGAGAACTTCGGCCTGCAGGTGATCTCCGAGCGGCCCTACCCGCTCTCCTGGCCCGAGGGCGGCGCGGCCTGGATCCAGGATTTCGAGCTCGAGTACCGCGACGGCCACACCATCGACATCGCGCACGTCGAGGCGAATTTCCGCGCAGGATTCGCCGCCGCCTGGAGCGGCAGCATCGAGAACGACGGCTTCAACCGGCTGCTGCTCGCGGCCGATCTCGACCCGCGGCAGATCGTGGTGCTGCGGGCTTTCTGCCGCTACCTGCTGCAGACCGGCGTGCCCTTCAGCCAGGCGTACATGGAGCGCGCCCTGGCCGCCAATGCCGCCATCGCCCGCCTGGTGGTGCGCCTGTTCGAGACGTGCTTCAATCCGGCGCTCGCCGGCGGCCGGCGCCGCACGCGCAGCGCCGCGCGCGCCGCCGCGATCCTCACCACGCAGATCCGCACCGCGCTCGACGGGGTCGGCAGCCTCGACGACGACCGCATCCTGCGCGCCTACCTGACGCTGGTGCAGGCGACGCTGCGCACCAATTTCTACCAGCGCGGCGCGGACGGTGAGTTCAAGAGCTACGTGTGCTTCAAGCTCGACCCGGCGAGAATTCCGGATCTGCCGCTGCCGAAGCCGAAGTTCGAGATCTTCGTCTACAGTCCGCGCGTCGAGGCGGTGCACCTGCGCATGGGCGACGTGGCGCGCGGCGGCATCCGCTGGTCGGACCGGCGCGAGGATTTCCGCACCGAGGTCCTCGGCCTCATGAAGGCGCAGAACGTCAAGAACACCGTCATCGTGCCGGTCGGCGCCAAGGGCGGCTTCGTGCCCAAGCGCCTGCCGGCCGCCGGCAGCCGCGACGAAGTGCAGGCCGAAGTGGTCGCCTGCTACCAGACGTTCATCCGCGCACTGCTCGACGTGACCGACAACATCGTCAGCACGCGCATCGTGCCGCCGCCGCAGGTGCTGCGCCGCGACGGCGACGACCCGTACCTGGTAGTGGCGGCCGACAAGGGCACGGCGACGTTCTCCGACATCGCCAACGCCATCTCCGCGGAGTACGGCTTCTGGCTCGGCGACGCGTTCGCCTCCGGCGGCTCCGCCGGCTACGACCACAAGAAGATGGGCATCACGGCGCGCGGCGCGTGGGAGTGTGTCAAGCGGCACTTCCGTGAGATCGGCGTCGATACGCAGAAGATGCATTTCACGGTGGCCGGCGTCGGCGACATGTCCGGCGACGTGTTCGGCAACGGCATGCTGCTGTCGCGGCACATCCGCCTGCAGGCCGCCTTCGACCACCGCCACATCTTCATCGACCCGGACCCGCACACGGTGGTGAGCTTTGCCGAGCGCGCGCGGCTGTTCGCGCTGCCGCGCTCGAGCTGGGACGACTACGACCGCAGGAGGCTGTCGCGCGGCGGCGGCATATTCCCGCGCTCGGCCAAGTCGATCGCGCTGTCGGGCGAGGCGCGCGCGCTGCTCGGTCTCGACGGCCCGAGCGCTGCACCCATCGACGTCATGCGCGCGATTCTGCGCCTGCCGGTAGACCTGTTGTGGAACGGCGGCATTGGCACCTACGTGAAGGCGAGCGATGAGCGCAATGCCGAGGTCGGCGACCGCGCCAACGATGCGCTGCGCGTCAACGGCCGCGAGCTCAAGGCGAAGGTGGTCGGCGAAGGCGGCAACCTCGGCCTCACCCAGCGCGGCCGCATCGAGTACGCGCTCGCCGGCGGACGCCTGAACACCGATTTCATCGACAACTCCGCCGGCGTGAACACCTCCGACGTTGAGGTCAACATCAAGATCCTGCTCAACCCGCTGGTGGCCGAAGGGCGCCTGTCGCAGAGCGAGCGCAACCGGCTGCTGGTGCGCATGACTCCCGAGGTCGCGGCCCTGGTACTGCGCAACAACTACCTGCAGGGCCAGGCGCTCAGCACGCTCGAGCTGCAGGCGGCCACGCGCATGCCGGAATTCCAGCATCTGATCCGTGCGCTGGAGCGCTCCGGCGACCTGAACCGCGCGCTCGAGTTCCTGCCGAGCGACGATGAGATCGCCGAGCGGCGCAAGAACGGCGTCGGGCTCACCCGCCCGGAGCTCGCCATCCTGCTCGCCTACAGCAAGATCTGGCTGTACAAGCACCTGCTGGCCTCCGACGTGCCCGAGGACCCATACCTGTCAACCGAGCTCGAGCGTTATTTCCCCGCGCCGGTGCGCGAACGCTTTCCGCGCGCCATCAGCCGCCACCGCCTGCGTCGCGAGATCATCGCTACCGCGACCACCAACAGCCTGGTAAACCGCATGGGTCCGAACTTCGTGCCGCGTGCCCAGGAGGATCTGGGCGCGGAGCCGGCGCAGATCGCGCGCGCCTACACCGCCGCGCGCGAGATCTTCGCCATGCGCGAGGTATGGGAGCAGATCGAAGCGCAGGACAACCTGATCCCGGCGAAGCTGCAGTACGAGGCGGCCTTTCAGACCAGCCGCCTGCTGCGGCATGCCACCTACTGGCTGCTCACCTCGCGCAGCCACGGACTGCAGGTCGATGCGGCGGTGAAGGAATTCCGTGCCGGCGTGCGGCAGCTGCAGGCGGAGATCGCCGGGCTGGTGACCGGCGCGGAGCTCGAGCGCTTCGCCGAGGCCTGCAAGCACTACGGCACCAAGGGGCTGCCGCCGCCGCTGGCGACGCACATCGCCAGCCTCGAAGCGCTCAACGCCGCGCTCGACATCGTGGAGATCGCCGCCGCTCACCGCGTCAGCGTCGTCGAGACCGCGCGCGTGTATTTCGAGGTGGGCACGCGCATCGGCTTCGACTGGCTGCGGGCGCGCATCGAGAAACTCACCGTCGACGGTCCGTGGCAGGCGATCGCGCGCACCGGCCTGCGCGATGCGGCGCTGCGCGTGCACCGCCGCCTCACCGAGCGGGTGCTCGACCGCCGCGACCGCGGCAGCGCGCACGCGCGCGTCAACGCCTGGGTCGAGTCCGCCGGCAAGGATCTCGCCCACTGGCAGCGCACGCTGGCGGACATGCGCGCCGCCGGCGCGGGCGACTTTGCCACGCTCACCGTCGGCGTCGAGGCGGTCCGCAAGCTCGCCGCCTGACCATGAGCGGCAAGCTGATCCTGGTGCGGCACGGCCAGAGTGTCTGGAACGTCGAGAACCTGTTCACCGGCTGGACCGACGTGGACCTGTCGCCCGCCGGCCGCAGCGAGGCCGCGCAGGCCGGGCGCGAGCTGCTGGCGCAGCAGCTGCGCGTCGATTTCGCCTTCACCTCGGTGCTCAAGCGCGCCATCCGCACCTTATGGATCATGCTCGAGGAGATGGATCGCATGTGGATCCCCGTGGAGCGCAGCTGGCGGCTGAACGAGCGGCATTACGGCGCGCTGCAGGGCCTCAACAAGGCGCAGACGGTGGCGCAGCACGGCGAGGCGCAGGTGAAGATCTGGCGGCGCAGCTACGACATCCCGCCACCGCCGCTGGCGGCCGATGACCCGCGTCACCCGCGCTGCGAGCCGCGCTACGCCGGCATCGACCCGCGCGAGCTGCCCGCCACCGAATCGCTCAAGGACACGCTGGTGCGGGTGCTGCCCTGCTGGCACGCGCGCATCGCGCCGGAGCTGCGCGCGGGACGCAACGTCATGGTGGTGGCGCATGGCAACAGCCTGCGCGCCATGGTGAAGATGCTCGACGAGGTGCCGGAGAGCGAGATCACCGAGCTCAATATTCCCACCGGCGTGCCGCTGCTCTACGAGCTCGACGCCGAGCTGCGGCCGCTCGATCGCCGCTATCTGGGCGACCCGGCCGCCATCGCGGCGGCCGCCGACGCGGTCAGGCGCCAGACTGAGAAGCGCTGACGGCTGAGCAGACGCGGGCGCCTGACGTCAGCGCTCAGGCCGCCCAGCCGTCGTAGCGCCCCTGCAGCTCGGTGGCGAGCGCGGTGAGCCGCCGGCTGATCTCCTGCATGTCCGGCACGACCAGGCGCATGGTCTTGGTGGCGTGCAGGCTGAAGTGCAGCTCGGGATCGTTCTGCAGCGGCTTGACGTCGATGCTGAACTCCGGCTCGAGCCGCGCGCGCGCACTCTGGCAGGCCGCCTCGCTCGGCAGGGCGAGGAAGAAGTCCACGCGGTAGTCGGTGAACGGCGCGTAGCCCTGCGAGCGCAGCCGGGCGATGATCTGCTCGTCCCACGACTCGGCCCGCGACTGGCGCGCCGCCCGCAACTTGCTGTACAGCCGCGCGACGATGACGCCCAGCGCCGCGACCAACACCACGAAGAACCACGTCATGCGGGCACGCGCCTCCAGTCAGCGCGACTGCGGGCCGGCAAAGCGAGGCTTGCGCTTCTCCAGGAACGCGCCGATGCCTTCGCTGCCTTCCGCACTGACGGCGTGCGCAGCGATGGTCTCGCTCTCGAGCACCATCTGTGACTCGAAGGCGCCGAGGGAGTGCGCAATCAGCCGCTTGGTGGCGCCGAGCGCGGCGCGTGCGCCCTGCGCCAGCTGTTCGGCCATCTCCAGCGCCCGCGGCAGCAGCTGCTCGTCGTCGACCACTTCGTTCACCAGGCCCCAGGCGAGCGCCTGATCCGCCGGCAGCGGCCGATTCAGCAGCAGCAGCTCCATGGTGCGCTTGACGCCGAGCGTGCGCGGCAGCAGGAACGTGGTGCCGGCATCGGGGGTGAGCCCGGAGTGGGTATAGGCAAGGTTGAAGCGCGAGCTGCGCGCGCACAGCGCCAGGTCGGCCATCGCCACCAGCCCCACGCCTGCGCCGGCCGCCGTGCCGTTCACCGCGGCGATCACCGGAGGGTCCATGCGCACGAAGTGCGAGATGGCGGCGTGCAGGTAGGTGGTGAGCTCGCGGATGTAGTCACCGCCGGTCTCATCGCGCGAGGCCATGGCGCGCAGGTCGCCGCCGAAGCAGAAGTTGCGCCCCGCGCCGCTGAGCACCACGGCACGCACTGCGGTGTTGCGCGCGCAGGTCATGGCCGCGGCCAGCAGGTCCATCGCCATCTGCAGGTTGATCGCGTTGCCGCTGTCCTTGCGGTTGAGTGTGACCAGCGCCACCGCGCCGCGCGTCTCGACCTGTACGGTGGGAGCGGACATAAGGCTACTCGTCGGGAGCGATCTTCACGCGCAGCCCGGCGAGCTGCGCGGTGAATTCCACCTGGCAGGAGAGGCGCGAGTTCTCCTGGTAGTGCGTGAGCTCGGACAGCAGCTCGCGCTCGTCCGACATCATCGCCGGCAGGCGCGGCAGCCACTCAGGATCGACGTACACGTGACAGGTGGCACAGGAGCACATGCCGCCGCAGATGGCCGCGACGCCGTAGTCGAGCTCACGCAGGTTCTCCATCACTTTCAGCCCCGTCCTGCCCTCCACCTCGTGCTCGACTCCGTCACGATCCACGACTCGCAAAAGCGCCATGCAGCTAACCTGGGTGACCCTTGGAATTGTTGTCAGGCACAGCGCCTTAGGATCTGCTAGTTTGCCGCTTCGCCAGGCGGGCCGCCAGCTTGGCGCTCAGGCGGTGGTTCCTCCGGCCGGCGGCAGCGGACCGAGTACCTTCATCACGAACACGGCCTTGTCGGCGCGGCTCCCCAGCATCTCGAACGTCGTGCGCAGCTCACGATGCAGCGCCGACATCACCTCCTCGTAGGCACCGAATACCTGCGTGCTCATGCTGTTGGTCACCACGCGCAGCCGCGGCACACGGTTCAGCCGCTCGAGGAACTCGCGGATGACGGGAACGAAGTCCGCGTGCAGCGGATACAGGCTGATCTCGACCCCAATGTCCATGTCCGTCGCCTCCACGGCAGCGCACGCAGCGCCAGTATTGCACGTGAGTGGCGGCGGGTGCGGCTATGATCGTGGCCGGCGCTAGAATGGGGAACTTAGGCGCACATGGCGGACGCAAGCAGATGACGCGCAAGATCCAGGTCCATCAGGTCGACGCATTCACGCGCGAGCCCTTCACCGGCAACCCGACCGGCGTGGTGCTCAACGCCGACGCACTCACCGAGGCGCAGATGCTCGCCATCGCGCGCGAGCTCAACAACGCCGAGACCGCCTTCATGCTCGCACCCGACGCCGACGATCATACGGTGCGCGCGCGCTTCTTCACCCCGCGCAGCGAGGCCGGCTTCGTCGGCCACGCCACCGTCGCGGCGCAGTACGTGCTGTCGCGCCGGCACGATGCACCGCGCTGGCAGCGCCAGAAATCCAAGGCCGGCATCGTCGACATCGAGGTGCGTGGCAGCGACGAGGACCGGCGCATCGCCATCCGCCGCGCTCCACCGCCGCTCGGGCGCGAGCTGAACGACCGCGAGCGCCTCGCGGTGCTCGACGCCCTGGCGCTCGCCACCGAGAGCCTCGACACGCGCATTCCACTGCGCATCGTGGGCGCGATCGGCACGCGGCTGCTGATCGGCGTGCGCGGCCCGGAGCCGCTCAAGCACCTCAAGCCCGATCTGACGCGCCTCACCACGCTCTCGGCGCAGATCGGCGCGGCCGGCTACTTCGTCTTCACTCTGACCCCGGATGCGCCCGATCACCTCACCGAGTCACGCATGTTCTGTCCGGCGCTCGGCATCGCCGAGGACCCGGTGAGCGGCAATGCCCACGGCCTGCTCGGAGCCTACCTGGCGCGTCTCGGCCTGCTCGAGCGCAGCGGTGAGCGCGCGCGCTTCTCCGGGATCCAGGGACACTCGCTGCACCGTCCCGGGCGCGTCGAGGTCGAGCTCGAATTCACCGGCAACGAGCTCGCCGGTGTGTGGATCAGCGGCCAGGCGGTGTCGATCTTCCAGACCGAGATCGTGCTCTAGGAGCCGCGTGGCGCAGTTCACCGCGGTGCTGAAACTCAGCGAGCTCGCTCCGGGGACCATGCGCGCCTGCATGCTCGGCGAGCGCGAGATTCTCCTGTGCCACACCCGCGAGGGCCTGTTCGCGGTCGACAACATCTGCACCCATGCGCACGCGCGTCTGTGCGAGGGGCGGCTGCGCTCGACACGCCTGGTCTGCCCGCTGCACGGCGCATCGTTCGATCTGCGCGACGGACGGGTGCTCGGGCCGCCCGCGGTCACGCCGCTGCCCACGCACGCGCTGCGCGTCGTCGATGGCACCGTCGAGGTGGCGCTGGGCCCGGCCGCAGCCGCCGCGCCTTAAGCGATCTCAGCTCAGCTGAGTGCGGCGCGCCCGGCGCACCAGCCACACCGCGGGCAGGCTCACGCACGCGCCGATCAGGAACGGCGCCGACGGACCCAGCCCCGCGTACAAAGGCCCGGAAGTGAACGGGCCCAGTACACGCGCAAGACTGGCGCTGGCGACGTACGTGCCGAGCACCGCCCCACGGTCGTGCGCGCCTGACTGCCGCGAGGCGAGCGCAGAGGCGCTCGGGTTGTAGGCGCCCAGCCCGACACCGCACAACAACAGCCCGATCACCGTGGCGCTGAGCGTGGCGGCGCAGCCGAGCGTCACCAGGCCGGCCACGTACAGCAGCGCGCCGCCGCTCGCCAGGCGCGCTTCGCCCAGGCGCGGCGCCAGCAGCCGCACGACCGCGCCCTGCATGACGAGCGCCGGCAGTGCGATGGCGAACAGCAGGAACCCGACGGTGCGCGGGCCGAAGCCATAGCGATGCAGGGCCCAGATCGCGAAGATCGACTCGAGGATCGACTGCGAGTAGGTCACGATCAGCGTGGAGGCGGCGAGGAGTGCGAGCGTCGGGCGCTCGCGCAGCAGCCGCCACGAGCGCCGCCGCGGCCCGCCTGTGTGTGCGCGCCGCTGAGCGGCGCTATGGCTCTCCGGCAGTACCAGACGCACCAGCAGGATCGCGCCCAGGCTGGTGCACACCGAGGCCAGCGCCGGTACGGTGAAATTCGCGCTGTGCGCATCGCCACCGGCCAGCAGCCCGCCGAGCGGCGGCCCGAGCGTGAAACCGATACCGATGGCGGCGCCCACCAGCCCGAGCGTGGCCGCACGTTTCTCCGGCGCACTCACGTCTGCCGCGTAGGCGAACGCGGCCGCAATGTTTCCCGCCATGCAGCCGGCGAGCATGCGCGAGGCCAGCACCCACCAGATGTTGTGCGCGCCGGCGAGCAGCAGGTAGGAGACTCCGGCGCCGCCGAGACTGCTCATGAGCACGGGACGGCGCCCGTAACGGTCACTGAGGCGTCCCCACCAGGGAGCGGCCAGCAGCTGGCACAGCGAGTAACTGCCGAGGACCGGCGTGATGTACTGCGGCGCGGTGCCGAAGCGGTCGGCCATGTACGGCACCAGCGGAACCAGGATGCCGAAGCCGAGCGTGTCGATCACGCAGAAAAGGCACAGCGCCGCCAGCTGCGGGGTCAATGGCCGGGCACGAGCGAGGACACGTCACCCGGTCGCGCGGCCGGCGGTACGTAGTCGTGCGCCGCGCGAATGACCAGGTTGGGGATGCGGCTGTCCTCCCACCCCGGGTCGCGACCAGCCGCCTCCCCGGTGCACAGAATCGCGATCTGCAGCGACGGTACCAGCCACAGCCGGTTGCCACCGCGGCCCGCGACGACGAACACATCGCGGGCGGCATAAAGCTTCCCAGCGCTCGGGTTCTCGGGCGCGAGCCGCAGGTAAGCGCCATAGCGCGGATCGGCGGGCGAAGGCACGCGCATCAGGCTGACCCAGCCGGGACGAATCACTTCGCCGCCGCGATAGTTGCCGTCGCGCACCAGCAGCTCGCCAACGCGGATCCAGTCGCCCTGGCGCGCGATCATGCAGCAATCCGCGTGCGCGCTGCCTGCGGGCCGGTCGAGCCACAGCCAGGCGTCCGCGGCGCCGATGCGCCGCCACAGCGCCTGCGACAGGTAGCTCGCATAGCGCTGTCGCGTGGCGCGCTCGACCACCAGCGCGAGCAACTGCGGATCGGCGGCCTGTTCCACGCGCGTCGTGCCGGGCTGCCTCACGAGCGGTGCGTGCAGTGCGGACGCGAGCGGATCCCCCGCGCCGGCAATCGGCAGCCGCGCGAGGCCGCTCGACATCTGCATGAGATTGCGCACCGTGATCGCGCCGCGCGGGTCCTGTGCCCACTCGCCGATGAAGGCGCCCACCGGCTCGTCCGGCCAGCCGATCAGGCGGTGCGACATCGCCGCCCCGGCGGCGAGCGCGGCGAGCAGTGGGGTAAAGGACTGCGCATCCACCAGCGTATCGAAGCTGCTGCCCTGCCAGTAGCGCTCGAACACGATATGGTCGTGGCGGGCGACGATCAGTGCGCGCGAGCCGTGCGCGGCCGCATAAGCAGCCGCGGCTTCCAGTCCGGCAGGCTCGAGCTGCTCGAGCTCCGGCGCCACGCGCGGCGCGGGCGGCTGATCACCCCCGCTCACCAGCTCACGCGGCTCATAGGCGGAAAGTGCCTCGTGCGCCGCGAGGGGTGCACGCAGCCAGGGGCGCCACCAGAGCGCCGCGCCGAGCAACACCGCCACCGCGAGCGCAGCGATCGCGGGCAGCGCCAGAGGGTGGCGCAGCAGCGGGCGGCTCATGGCAACCCTGTGACGTTGGGGCCGGCGGGCTCGCCGCGCCGGCGCAGCGGCCCGCAGTACAGCGGCCGGCCGGCGCACAGCTGCAGCTCGTGCGTCGCGCAGCGCTGCCAATCCTGCGGACGGTGCGTGGCGAGTACCACCGCGCAGCGCGCGGCGGCGCGCACGAGGCGTGCCGCGATGCTGCGGCGCGTGGGCAGGTCGACCCCCGCGAACGGCTCATCGAGCAGCAGCAGCCGCGGTGCATTCACCCAGGCACGCGCGAACAGCACGCGGCGCGACTGTCCGTAGGACAGCTGCGCCAGGGTGCGGGTCGCGAAGCGCGTCAGCCCGAAGGTCGCCAGTGCGATGCGCGTCGCCTCGCGGTCGGCAGCCGTTGGTGCCCCCTGCAGCCCGATGCTCGCGTGTCGGCCCGACTGCACGACGGTGGCGACGGTCAACTCCCGCGGGTAATCGGCCTGCAGGTGCGGCGCGACCAGCCCGACGCGCTTCCTGAAGCTCTCGAGCGGAACCCCCGGCACGATCCCGGCGCGCTCGATCAATCCCCCGGCAGCGACCCCATGATCGCCGTACAGCGTGCGCAGCAACGTCGTCTTGCCCGCGCCATTAGCTCCGTGCACCAGCCACCAGTCCCCGCGGCGCACGCTCAGAGTAATGCCGGCCAGTACGCGACGCTGCTCCAGGTACACGTCCGCGTTGCGCAAACGTACCAGCACGGGGCCGCGGGCCGCCGCGCGGCGCCGGCGGCGCGGCGCGGCGGTGAGCCGTGTGGGATCGCTTCCGGCGGGCGCGCCCAGCCAGCGCGCGAGCGGTGCGCGGCGCACGGCCCCGGTAAAACAGACCCGCCCGCGATCGAGCAGCAGCGCATGCGTCGCCCCGGCCGGCACGTCCTCGGCGCGGTGCGTGGCGAACACCCAGGGCAGCGCGCGACTGCGGGCCAGCCAGCGCAGGATGTGGGCGCGGCTCGCCGCGTCCAGCCCGTTCAGCACCTCATCGAGCAGCAGCAGCCGCGGCCGCGAGACGAGCGCCCGCGCCAGCAGCACGATGCGCCGCTCGCCGTAGGAGAGCGACAGCAGCGGGCGCGATGCCAGACGCGCGCTGCCGAGCGCGCCGAGCACGCTGCGCACCCGGCGCAGATCCGCGGCGCTGAGCGCATCGCGCGGGATGTCGCTGTGGTGGATCCCGGTGCCGACGATGCGCGCCGCGCTCACATTCCACGCATAGCGCTGGTACTTGTCCTGGCGCTCGGCGCCGAGGTAGGCGATCTGCTCCTTGAAGCCGTAGGGCGTGGGGCCGTGCTGCCGCCCGAGCCGATACTGCAATACCGGCCGCGCGGCGGGCGCAGGCCACACCAGACCTGCCACCAGTTTCAGCAGCTGCGTCTTGCCGGCGCCATTGCCACCGGCCAGCACCCAGCGCTCGCCGGGGCGGATGGTCCAGGTGACATCGTGCAGGATCGCGCGCCCGCCGCGCCGTACGGCGGCAGCCTCCAGGCGCACTTCGAGATAGCGTCGCGCGGCGCGGCTCATCCGCGGCATTGGATCACAGCTGCCGGATTCGGATAGGTTATTCTCGTCGCAAAATGCCGGTCAGCACGCAGACCTCGCAGGGTCAAATGCCATTGCGCCTGCTCGCGCCACGTTACTGGCTGACGTGGGCGGCGCTCGGCGTGCTGCGTCTCCTCGCGCTCCTGCCGTATCCGGCCATCGTGCGTCTCGGGCGCATGCTCGGGGTGGGGCTGCGGCTGTTGCCGAGCCGCTTCGTACGCACCGCGCGCCGCAACATCGAGCTGTGCCTGCCGGAGCTCTCGGCGCCGCAGCGCGAGCGACTGCTGCATGAGCACTTCGCGAGCTTAGGGGTAGCGCTGCTGGAGATTCCGTTCACCTGGTGGAGCTCCCGGGCGCGCGTAGCCAGGCTCCTGCACATCGAGGGCGTCGAGCACCTGCGTGCCGCGCAGGCGCGTAACCGCGGCGTCATCCTGCTCACCGCGCATTTCACCTCGATGGAAATGGCCGGCCGCGCGCTGCTGTTTGTCACCCCGGTCGGCTTTCTCTACCGCAAGACCCGCAACGAGGTACTGGCGTACGCGCTCAGCCGCTTCCGGACCGGCGAAGGTGGACATCCCATCCCCCGGGACGACATCCGCGCATTCATCTCGGCGCTCAAGCACAATGAGTGTGTCTGGTACGCACCCGACCAGAGCTACCGCAAGAAGGGTGCGCAGATGGTTCCCATGTTCGGTATCCCAGCCGCCACCAACACCCTCACCTCGCGCCTGGCGGGCATGACCGGCGCCCCGGTGCTGCCATATTTCTTTCATCGCCTGCCGGGTACGCAGGGATATCGCGCCGTGATCCACCCGCCGCTCGAGAACTTCCCGAGCGACAACCCGGTGGCGGACGCCGAACGCTTCAACCACATGATCGAGGCGCAGGTGCGGCTGGTCCCCGAGCAGTACCTGTGGATTCACCGCCGCTTCAAGGGGCTGTCCGAGGACTATCCGGACTATTACGCACGGCAGGCGCCGCGGCGGGCGTGACGGCACCAGCAAGCGTCGATCTGCTGGTCGTTGGCGGGGGCGTCAACGGCACCGGCATCGCGCGCGACGCCGCCGGGCGCGGGCTGTCAGTGCTGCTGTGCGAGCAGGACGACCTCGCCGCGCACACCTCGTCTGCGAGCACCAAACTGATCCACGGCGGCCTGCGCTACCTGGAAGAGTTCCACTTCGCACTGGTGCGCAAGGCGCTGCAGGAGCGCGAGGTGCTGCTGGCGGCGGCACCGCACATCATGCGCCCGCTGCACTTCGTGATGCCGCACGCCGCGCACCTGCGTCCGGCGTGGATGATCCGCGCCGGACTGTTCCTGTACGACCACCTCGCGACGCGCGCGCGCCTGGCGGGCTCCGCGAGCATCGACCTGCGCAAGCACATCGCCGGTGAGCCGCTGCAAGCGGGTTACCGGCGCGGCTTCGTGTATTCCGACGGCTGGGTGGACGACGCGCGGCTGGTGGTGCTCAACGCGCTCGATGCGCAGCAGCGCGGCGCGACCATACTCACCCGCACGCGCTGCGAGCGCCTGACGGCGCAGCCGCCCGGGTGGAGCGCGACGCTCGCTGACGCCGGCGGCCAGTTCACGCTCCAGGCGCGCGCGGTGGTCAACGCCGCCGGCCCGTGGGTGAGCCGCTTCGTTGCCGACGCGACACCGGTGCGCGCGCGCTACCACGTGCGGCTGGTGAAGGGCAGCCACATCGTGGTGCCGCGGCTGTTCACCCACCGCTACGCCTACATCTTCCAGAACGACGACCGGCGCATCGTGTTCGCCATTCCGTATGAGCACGACTTCACGCTGCTCGGTACCACCGACGTCGACTTCGGTGGCGACCTGCGCCAGGTCGCCATCGATCCCGACGAGGTGTCGTACCTGTGCGCGCTCGCCAACCGCTACTTCCGCCGGCAGATCAGCGCGCACGAGGTGGTGTGGAGCTACTCCGGTGTGCGGCCGTTGCTCGCCGACGAAGCGCGCGATCCGATGCGCGTCACGCGCGACTACGCGCTCGAGCTCGACACGGATCCGGCGCCGCTGTTGTCGGTGTTCGGCGGCAAGATCACGACCTATCGGCGCCTCGCCGAGGATGCCCTGGCGCTGCTGGCCGGGACGCTGGGCGTGCGCGCCGCTCCCTGGACGGCACGCGCCTGCCTGCCCGGCGGGGATCTGCCGGAAGGCAGCTTCGCCGTGTTCCTGCGCGCGCTCGAGCGGCGTTACCCGTGGTTGCCGCCGGCGCTGCGGATGCGCTACGCGCGCGCCTACGGCACACGCATCGAGCGGGTGCTCGGCGGGGCCGGCAGTGTCGCCGAGCTCGGCACGCAGCTGCTGGCGCAGCTCCACGAGTGCGAAGTGGCGTACCTGTGCCGCGAGGAGTTCGCGCGCACCGCCGAGGACATCCTGTGGCGCCGCTCCAAGCTCGGACTGCACCTGCCGGACCCGGACGTGAGTCCGCTCGAGCGCTGGCTGGCCGCCAACCGCGGCGAGTCGCAGCTGCGTCGCGAACTGCCGACACCGGGCGTGTGACCGGCATCGCGTTTTTCGGTTGACGTCCGCGCCGCAGCGGCCCCCGCGCGCCGCACCATGCTAGCGTGACCGCCGGAGCTTGCCGCCGACGTACCGTGCCGATGTCCGACTCCGTGCTCGCCGCCATCATCGCTGGCACCGCGACGCTCTCTGCGTCGCTGCTGCAGCTTCGTTCCGCATTGCTGCGCGAGGCCGCGAGCCGCAGCGGCGCGGGAGGCTCACGCCGCAAGAAGCGCCTGCAGCTGATCATCCTGGTCGTGGTCGTCGGTGCGGCGGCGGTGTCGGGCTTTGCGCTCTCGCAGTGGCTCACCAACGGCGAGCGGGCGGCGCAGAGCGTAATGCAGCGTGAGCTGCAGGCACGCGTTGCGGAGCTCAGCCGCACCGCCGGGGAGCTCGAGCTCACGCGCGGCAGCGCGCGTGCCGAGATCGAGACCGGCGTACTGCGCAGGATCGGCACGGACGGCGTCGCCGTCACGGCCACCCTGGCGGCATGTCGGCCGGCGCTGCTGAGCGCGACCGCGGGCGCCACCACGGTGGCGGGGGCCGCTGGCGAAGCTGCGCCGCCCGCGGGCGGATGCAGCGAATCCGAGGCGAATGCGCTGACGCTGTGCGCAACGATCCCCGGCAACGCGACGGTGATCGAGGTGGCGCTGTTCAGCCGGCCCGCTGAGTCCGACGCCGCGTGGAGCGCGAGCCGCGTGCTGCCCGGGCAGGAGTCCGGGCAGGCGCGCTTCGCGGAGAAGTACACGGAAAGCGCCCCGGAGGCGGGCGTGCGCCAGGTCTGCCAGGGATTTGCCCACTGGTCGGATCACGCCCGCGCGGTGCGTGTTGTCGTGCGCTACTCTCTGCAGGTGTGAGCTGCGCATAATTGCCCCCTGCCGGCATCGAGCCGAAGGGGGAGCCTGTTGATTTCAACATCGCGTCCGTCCGCGTCTGCGCGCTCAGCAGGCGTGCTGCTCGTGCTGGCACTCGCGCCGCTGTGGCTCGTCGGCATGTTCGGCCGTGGGCTGTGGACGCCGGACGAGCCGCGTGAAGCCGACATCGCCTGGCGCATGAGCCTGCAGAGCGACCGTACGCTGCCGCAGCTCGCCGGCGTCCCGTTCCTGGAAAAGCCGCCATTGTCGTACTGGCTGTCGGGCGCAGCCGTGGCGCTCGCGGGCGATTCGCCCGCCGCCGCCCGTGCTCCGAATCTGCTCTACGCGCTGATCGCCGCGCTCGCGGTCGGCGCGCTCGCGCTCAGCCTGCAGGCGGACGGCGGCGCCGCCGTGCTCGGTGCACTGGTGGCGCTGAGTGCGCTCATCGCATACCGCGTCAGTATCTGGCTGGCGCCCGATGCCGGCTTGCTGGCCGGCTGCGCGCTCGCACTGCTCGGCGCCTGGCGCGGCTACCGCGCGCCGCGCGGCTGGCCCAAGGCGCTCGGTTACACCGTGATGCATGCCGGGGCGGCCTTAGGGTTCATGGCGAAGAGCGCCCCCGGCTGGCTGGTTCCGGCACTGGCACTGCTGACGCTCATCGCGTGGGAGCGGCGCTGGGCGGAGCTGCGCTGCTGGGAGTTGTATGCCGGGTTCGCGCTGCAGGGGCTGCTCATCGGCCCGTGGCTGCTGGCGGTGGCGCACACCGCCGCGGGGATGGAAGCGCTGCACACGCTCTTCTGGCACAACGTGGTGGGCCGATTTACCCGCGTGGCAGCCCCAGGCGTACTCGACTACACCACCGGGCACCGTAACGTGCCGGGCAAATACCTGTTCGAGCTGCCCGTCTACCTGCTGCCCTGGACGCTGCTGGTGGCGGCGGCGCTGGTGCGGGCCGTGCGCCGCGCCGGCGCGAGCGGTGCCGAGGGCAGCCCCTGGCGCTTCGCGCTTGCCGCGAGCCTGCCCTTCCTCGTGCTGCTGTCCTTCGCCGCCACCGCGCGCGACATCTACGCAGCCCCTGCACTGCTGGGCTTCGGGATGTTGACCGGCCTGTGGGCGCACGAAGCGCGCGCAGCCCCGAGCGCGCTCGATGCGCTGCTGCTGCGCCTGACGCGCTGGCTGGTGCTCGCCTTCGCCTTACTGCTCGGCGCGGCCCTCGCGGTGTTCGCCGCGGCCGGCGCGGGCTCGCGGCCGGGCTGCCTGGCAGCGGCCGTCGCGGTCACCGCCATCGCCGCCGCCACGGCGCTCCTCGGCGGCCGGGCCCAGCGGCGCGGCCGCCTGCTCGCGGGCTGCGGGTGGGCGTACGCCGGCTACGCGCTCGTGGTGTGCGTGACCGCGCTCGCGGCACTGCCGATCATCGATCGCTGGCAGGATCTACCGGCGCTGGCGCGGCGCATCCACGCCGACACCGCGCACCAGCCACTCGCGCTCCTCGACCCCGACGAGACCACGATCGCCATGCTCGACCACGGATTCAACACGCGTTTCACCGCGCTGGTGAGCGGCACCGACGCGCTGCCGGCGCAGCTCGTGCAGCGCTGGTTCACGGCGCAGGGAGCGCAAGCACGCGTGCTGGTTCTCTTGCCCGGCCACGCGCCCGGCCGCGTCACCGACTGGCTCGAGCGCTTCCACCAGTTCCGCCCCGCCGGGGACGGCGCAGCCGGGCAACTGCTCGCATCCGCAGCAGCGCAGCTCGCCGGGCGCTACGAGCTGCCGGAGGGGCGCCGTTACGCCCTGCTCGCGCCGCCCGCGGGCGCACCGCCTGCCACGAAAGGTTTATGAAATGACCTCCCCAGCGCCCCCTGCCCAGCACCTGGCGCGCAACCTGCGCAGCCGCCACATCCAGCTCATCGCGATCGGCGGGACGATCGGTGTCGGGTTGTTCCTCGGCTCCGCCCGGGCGATTCACAACGCCGGCCCCGGGTTGCTGCTCGCTTACGCAGTCGGCGGCGTGGCGATTTTCTTCATCATGCGGGCGCTCGGCGAGCTGCTGACCTACCGCCCGGTGGCCGGCTCGTTTGCGAGCTATGCCGAAGAGTTCTGCGGCCCGTTCGCCGGCTTCGTCACCGGCTGGTCCTACTGGTTCATGTGGGTAGTGATGGCGATGGCGGAGCTGACTGCCATCGGTATCTACGTGCGCTACTGGTTTCCCGACATACCGCAGTGGCTGCCGGCGCTGATCGCGCTGGTGGCGCTCTACGGCTGCAACCTGCTGGCGGTACGCGTGTTCGGCGAGCTGGAATTCTGGTTCGCCCTCATCAAGGTGGCGACCATCGTGGCGCTCATCGTGGCGGGGCTCGCGGTCATCCTGCTGCACGTCGGCGGCCCGATTGCGGCGGGCGCGTCCTTCAGCAACCTGTGGAGCCACGGCGGCTTCCTGCCCTTCGGCCTGGTCGGCGTACTGCTCACCATGCAGATCATGATGTTTGCCTACTCGGGAGTGGAGCTGATCGGCGTGACGGCCGGCGAAGCCCAGGATCCCCAGCGGGAGCTGCCGCGCGCCACCAACGGCATCATCCTGCGCATTCTCATCTTCTACCTCGGCGCGCTGACCGTGATCATGGCGGTGGTGCCGTGGAACGAGCTGAGCCCGAGCGTGAGCCCGTTCGTGTTCGTATTCGCCAAGCTCGGGGTACCTGGCGCAGCCAGCCTCATCACGCTGGTGGTCATCACGGCCGCGTGCTCCTCGTGCAACAGCGGCCTGTTCAGCACCGGGCGCATGTTGTGGTCGCTCGCCGAGCGCGGCCAGGCGCCGCGGCGCTTCGCCGTGCTGAGTAGCCGCCACGTGCCGGCCACCGGCATCCACCTTTCCGCCACCATGATGCTGCTGACGGTAGTGCTCAACTACCTGGTGCCCAAGGAGGTGTTCACCTGGGTGACGAGCATCACCCTCATCGGCACGCTGTGGACCTGGGGCATCATCATGGTGGCGCATGCGAACTACCGGCGCGCGGTGGCGGCCGGCCGCGTGGCGGCGGCGCCGTTTCGCATGCCGGGTGCGCCGTTCGCCAACTGGGCGGTGCTCGCCTTCCTGGTGATCGTGAGCGCCCTGCTGTGGCTCGATGAAGACACGCGCGTAGCGCTGTACGTCGCCCCCTGCTGGTTTGGGCTGCTCGCCCTCGGCTACCGGTGGCTGAAGCGGCGTTCGCCGGCCGCAGCGCGCGCCGCCTCCTGAGCGCTCACCGCGCTCACAGCGAGGGACGAGCGGGCGCAGCCCGCGAGCAATCTCTCCGGGCTTCGACGCAAAGCCGGTGCGGTTGGCACATAGTAGAATCGCCGCGCCGCGCCCGTAGCTCAGTTGGATAGAGCATCAGGCTTCGAACCTGAGGGTCGGGAGTTCGAATCTCTCCGGGCGCGCGAAATCCCAAAACGGATCGAGCTCGCCGCCGCAGGCGGCGCGGGAGTTCGACAACCTGGCGAGTCTTCGAGCCAGGTTGGACGCACGCACTCCCCGTGCGTGCGGTCCCGAGCGTCAGCGAGGGACGAGGCCGCGTCCGCGCCCGAGCAACCTCTCCGGGCGCGCGAGAATTCTCAGCTGTCTCGCGCGATCGATGCGAAAACCGGAGAAGCGCGCTGCGAATGATCGGCGACCATAGTTGAGTCAGTCATGCGCAAGCACGCCACACTCGATCAGGAATGAGCAGGATTCCCGCCCAGCCGTGTCTGGGACGGTGCAAGAGCAGATCTGCGCTTGATGACCATGCGCTCATTGAGTTGAGCCACCGTACTGCTCCCGGTACGGACGAAGAGAAAAGGCAGTAGTCCGTGCAGCATGCAGGCGGTACCGGCCAGAATCAGGCGCGTACCGAAGCCGATCGCCTGGCCGAGGTGCTGAGCGTAGGTCTCCCCGACCGAGGTGGGGTGTGCGGTGAACAGCTTCGAGATTTTCATCCGGTCACCCTCGCACTGGTACATGAGTACACGATATCCGGCACGCAGTGACAGTTTGGTTAGGTCTGAGTCATTGCCGGGTCATGGCTGCGCAGGTGTAGCACGTGCATTTGACGCGCCCCGGGATTAGTTTCATCGTTCGCCGCGGGAGGTCACTGATGCGTCGCTGGCTGTTTGCAATGCTGACATGCGCGCTGCTGCCGGGTGCTGCCACCGGTGTCGGCGCCGCTGAGAGCCTCCCGCCGGTGAGTAACATTCAGGTGGCGCACCCGGCGCTGCGCTTCAATCCGCTCTCGCGCTGCCCGCAAATCCGCCAGACCCCCCTGGACGAGGCGGGAGCTGCGGTGGTGCTGTTCCTGGTCGGTCCCACCGGGGTGCCCTCGCATGCGTCGGTCATCTCGCCGCCGTCGTCCGACGGCCTCGACGCTGCCGCCAGCAGCTGCGTGCTGACGCTGCGCTTCCAGCCGGCCACGCGCATTGGCGACGGCGCGGCGATCGACTCCTGGCAGGAGATCGCGTGGAAATGGGCACCGACGCAACGCAGCGCCCCCACGGCGCCGACAGCGTCCGCCTCGCCCGCCGCACCCGTGGCACCAGCCGCGCCGGCTGCCGGTGCGATTGACGCCGCTGCCGTGCACGGATCACCCGGTGCCGCGGGCACCGCCGAGGTGCGCGTTTGTGTCGATGAGAGCGGCGAGGTCGTGCAGCAGCCGACCCTGGTTCACTCCTCCGGGGACAGCTCCTTCGACGCGGCGGCGCTGGCCTTCGCCAGGTCCGGGGCGGACGCAAAACCTGCGGCGGGCTGCATGCGCGTGACGATCGGCCGCGAACACTAAGTATCGACCGGCAGCGGCACCGCGGCCGAAGCTGGCGCGCCCGTCAGCGCGCTGCCCCGCATGTCTGTTTCGGCGACTCCTCGTCCGCGGTCAGCGTACGCCCGTAGTCGCTGAGCAGGATCTGAATCCCGAGGTAACCCATGAACTGCACCTGGCCCGCAGCGTTGCCGGCGAGGCTGCGTCCTGCCATGAACAGCAGGATGAATCCGCGGTGAAGCTTGTAGCGGCCACCGAAATCGAGCGTCGTGACATCGGGTGAGGTACCCAGCACGTGATCGTTGTAGAGCTCGGTGTCCAGCTCGAGCCGCGCGTTCACGGCGCATCCGGCCACGAATCCCAGGATGCGCTCCGGAGCACCTTGCACGTAGTAGCCGGCCTCGAAATTGAGATTGAACGGGCCGGCCGCTTTGGCGACTTCCACCGGCAGCAGCAGCCGCGACCCGGGCGCGGCAAGCCCCTTGCGCTGCGCCAGTGTGGAGGCGGCGGTCTCGAATTGCGGAAACACCGAGAGCTGCCAGTCCCCCTCGCCCGCATCGTAGAACCGCCACTTCAAACCCGGGTAGGCATTGCTCCAGCCGGTCTCGGTGGGGGCGCCGTCGCGCGTCTGCAGCACGTAAGGAATCTCGTAAGTGAGCTGGATGCGATCGCCGACCCCAAAGTTCAGATCGATCTGCGGCACCTGATAAGAGGCGACGCCGTGCCCAACGGTCTGCATCGTGCCGAGATTGATCTCCCAGTTGGCGTTGCCGGGAGTCCCGGGATCGTTGGTCAGGTACGGCGGACCGGCGTCGGCACGCACCAGAGCGGGCAGCGTGAGCGCGGCGCCCAACAGGCAACAGCTGGCGACCAGCTGCGGGGTGCGGAGCAAGGACTGAGTCATCGCCGGCTCTGGGCATCCTGTGCGCGGCAGGTATGGCGGCAAAGCATGCCATGTCATGATGGCGCGCAGTGTCTCTCTCTTCGGCAGTTGCGCCCGGAACCTGGCGATGGCAAGCAAACACCTGACGACGGCACCCAGAGCCCGGCGGCAGTCCGCCAAGCGTCGCTGCCGCTGGGCGGCGCGCGCCGAGGCGGACATGCAGCGCTACCACGACGCCGAATGGGGGCGCCCGGTGCACGAGGACCGGCGGCTGTTCGAGATGCTGACGCTCGAGGGTGCGCAGGCCGGGCTGTCCTGGTCGACGATCCTGCGCAAGCGCAGCGGCTATGCCCGGGCGTTCGCCAGCTTCGACCCGCGCCGCGTGGCACGCTTCGATGCCCGGCGCCGCGCCGCATTGATGCGCAACGCCGGCATCGTGCGCAATCGCCTGAAGATCGACTCCACCGTGAGCAACGCGCGCGCCTTCCTGGCGGTGCAAAGAGAATTCGGCTCGTTCGACCGCTACCTGTGGTCGTTCGTCGCGGGCCGCCCGCTGATCAATCGGCCGCGCGGCGCGCGCCTGCCGGCCCGCACGCCCTTGAGCGACGCCGTGTCACGCGACCTTGGCCGGCGCGGCTTCCGCTTCGTCGGCAGCACCATCATTTACGCCTTCCTGCAGGCGGTCGGCGTGGTGAACGATCACTCCCGCGACTGCTTCCGCTGTCCGCGGCGCTCACCGCCTGCACCACGCCGCGCCCGCCGCCCGCAGTAGCCTTAGGACGCAGGCGCCTCTTAAGATAGTGACCCGATCCAACCGTTCAGGACTTTAGTCTTATGAAGTTATTGCCTGCGATGGCCTGCACCGTGGCGCTCGCCGCGGGAGCGGCCTATGCGGATTGCCCCTATCCGGCGGCCCCGGCGAAAATCCCCGACGGCGCCACCGCAACGCTCGAGGAGATGCTCGCCGGACAAAAGGCGGTCAAGGAGTACGAGAAGGCGATCAACGACTACAACGCCTGCATCGACAAGGCGCTCGAGGACGATATCGCCAAGGCCGGCGATCAGCTCAAGCCGCAGCAGAAGGCCGACATGCAGAAGATCGAGGCGCAGAAGCACAACGCCGCCGTCGACCAGCTGCAGAGCGTTGCGGACCGCTTCAACGAGCAGATCAAGGTCTTCAAGGCCAGGACCGCCGACAAGAAGGGCTGAGTGCTGACTCCGGCCGAGGCCGACCGGCTGATCGGCCAGCATCTGCAGTGCCTGCCGGTGGAGTCACTGCCGCTGGCGCAGTGCGCCGGCGCGGTGCTGCGCGAGAATATCTACGCCGAGCGCGATCAGCCGCCTTACGATCGCGTCGCCATGGACGGCGTGGCGCTGCACAGCGAGGCGGTGAGCTCGGGCACGCGCTCCTTTCGCATCCAGGCGATGCAGGCGGCCGGGGACGCCCCGCTGGCACTCGCCGCCCGCGGCAACTGCATCGAAGTGATGACCGGGGCGATGTTGCCCTCGGGCTGCGACAGCGTGGTGCCGGTCGAGGAGCTCAGCGTCGAGCGTGGACACGCGACACTCGCAGCGCAGTTGCGCGTCGAGCCGTGGCGCAACGTACACCGCCGCGGCAGCGACACCCGCCAGGGAACGCTGCTGGTGTGTGCGGGTCGGCGGCTGCGGCCGCCGGAGATCGCGGTGGCCGCCGCCGCAGGCATGGCGCGCATTCGCGTCAGCAGCCAGCCGATGCTCATCGTCATCTCCACGGGCAATGAGCTGGTCGAGCCCGGTGAGCCGGTGCTCGCACACCAGGTGCGCCGCTCCAACGCCTACGCCGTGGTGAGCGCGCTGCGCGAGCATGGCTTTCAGCGCGTGGCGGACGATCACATCATGGACGATGCCGGGGAGCTGCGCGCGCGGCTGCGCTTCCACCTCGAGACCCACGACGTGCTGGTGCTCTCGGGCGGTGTCTCCATGGGCCGCTTCGACCTGGTTCCCGCGGTGCTCGAGGAGCTCGGCGTGCGTGCGATTTTTCATAAGGTGGCGCAGCGGCCCGGCAAGCCGTTGTGGTTCGGCATGGCTCCCTCAGGCGCTGCGGTGTTCGGTCTGCCTGGCAACCCGGTGTCAACGCTCGTGTGCTTCGCACGCTACGTGTTGCCGGCGCTGCGCGGCGCGCTCGGCGAGAGCTCCCTGCCCGCCTCGCGCCTGGCGCTCGCCGCGCCACTCACCGTGACGGCGCCGTTGACGCATTTCATTCCCGTGCGACTCGAGCAGGATGACTGGGGGCGGGACTGGGCGGTGCCCGTGCCGACCAACGGCTCGGGCGACTTCACCGCGCTCACCGGCACCGATGGTTTTGTCGAGCTGCCGCCCGGGCCCAATACCTACCCCAAGGGCTTCGTGACGCGGCTGTATCGCTGGTGAGCCTTGCGGGAGGGCCCCGCAGCCCCCATCCACCGCTATTGGCCCCGCGCCTCGTTGGTGGCATAGCCATTTGGCCCGCGCGGTGCCCATACTTGCAACACCATGCCCCGTGAAGTCGTCGTTCCGCTGCACGCCCGGCCCGCGCCCCGCGATGCGCTATCGCGACCGATGCGCGACCTGCGCATCTCGGTCATGGATCGCTGCAATTTCCGCTGCCCCTACTGCATGCCGCGCGAGACTTTCCACGAGCGCTACCGCTTCCTCAGTTCGCCCGAGCGGCTGTCGTTCGAGGAGATCGTGCGGCTCGCGCGGCTGTTCGTGCAGCTCGGCGTACGCAAGCTGCGTCTCACCGGCGGCGAGCCGCTGCTGCGCGCCAACCTGCCCGACCTGATCGGGGACCTGACGGACATTGCCGGCATCGAGGACGTCGCGCTCACCACCAACGGGATCCTGCTGGCGCGCTACGCCGCCGAGCTCAAGGCGGCCGGTCTGCAGCGCGTAACGGTGAGTCTCGACAGCCTCGACCCGCAGGTGTTCGCGCGCATGAGCGGCGGCTTCGGCGGGGTCGCGGAAGTGCTCGATGGCATCGAGCACGCGCGCCGCGTCGAGCTCACTCCCGTCAAGGTCAACGCGGTCGTGCAGCGCGGGGTGAACGATCACACGATTCTCGATCTGGTGGAGCACTTCCGCGGCAGCGGGGTCATCGTGCGCTTCATCGAGTACATGGACGTCGGCAACCGCAACCACTGGCGCTCGGAGCTGGTCGTGCCGTCGAAGGAGCTGATGGCGCAGATCAGCGCCCGCTGGCCGCTCGCGCCGCTCGAGGCGGGTTACCGCGGCGAGGTGGCGCGGCGCTACGCGTTCGCCGACGGCCAGGGTGAGATCGGCTTCATCTCCTCGGTGTCGCAGCCGTTCTGCGGCGATTGCTCGCGCGCACGGCTGTCCTCGGACGGCGTGCTCTACACCTGCCTGTTCGCGAGCCACGGCACCAGCGTGCGCGATGCGCTGCGCGGCGGCGCGAGCGACGAGCATCTGCTCGAGCTCATCCGTGGGGTGTGGACCAGGCGTACCGACCGCTACAGCGAGCAGCGCGCCAACCTGCGCCGCGGCGCGGCGGATGAGCGCAAGGTCGAGATGTTCTACATCGGTGGCTGATGGCGTCGCGCGCCCTGACACACCTCGACGCGCGCCGTCGACCCGCCATGGTGGACGTGGGCGACAAGCCGGTGACGCACCGCGTTGCGGTCGCCGAGGCGCGCCTGGTGCTGCCGCTCGCGGTAGGCCGCGCGCTGCGTGCGAGCGGCCATCGCACCAGCAAGGGCCCGGTGTTCGACACCGCGGTCATCGCCGGCGTGATGGCGGCCAAGCGCACCCACGAGCTCATCCCCTTCTGTCATCCGCTGGCGCTGGAGAACTGCCAGCTGCGCATCGAGCACCGGCGCGCCACGCAGATCGTCGTGCGCTGCGAGGTCTCGGTGCATCACCGCACCGGCGTCGAGATGGAGGCGCTCACCGGGGCTGCGGTGGCGGCGCTGACGATCTACGACATGTGCAAGGCACTCTCGCACGACATCGTGATCGCCAGCGTACGCTTGCTGGCCAAGGCCGGCGGCCGGCGCCGCTTTGCGCGCCGGGCGCAGCGACGGCGTTCATGAGCGCGGCGCCAGTACCCGGCCCTGCCGTCGCGCCGCTCTACGGCTTGCTGCTCGCCGGCGGGCGCAGCACGCGCATGGGCCGCGACAAGGCGGCGCTCGCCTACGACGGCAGGCCGCAGCTCGAGCGCGCCATGGCGCTGCTGCAGCCGCACGTGGTGCGCGCGTTCGTCTCGGTGCGCGCCGAGCAGGCGGCCGAGCCGCTGCGGGCACGCTTCGCGCAGATCGCCGATATCCGCGAGGACATCGGTCCGGTGGCCGGGCTGCTCGCCGCGCAGCAGCGCCACCCGGACGTCGCCTGGCTGGTGCTGGCGTGCGACCTGCCGCTGCTCGATGCCGCCACGCTCGCGCAGCTGGTGCGCGCGCGCGCGCCGGGGCGCGCCGCGACCGCCTATCGTTCCAGCCACGACGGCCTGCCCGAGCCGCTGTGCGCGATCTACGAGCCGCACAGCCACGCCGCGCTCGCGGCCGCTGTCGCCGCCGGCCGGCACTGCCCGCGCAAGTTCCTGCAGAGCGCAGACACGCAGCTGCTCGATGAGCCCGAGCCGCGCGCGCTCGACAACATCAATACGCCGCAGGAATATGCAGCTGTGAACGACGCGGGCGCCATCCCGGGCAGGCACATCACGGTGCAGTACTACGCGCTGCTGCGCGAGCAGGCGGGCCGGCGCGAGGAGGCGCTCGCGACCGCCGCGCGCACCCCGCGCGAGCTGTACGCCGAGCTCGCCCGGCGCTACCCGTTCACCCTCGCGCCCGAGATGCTGCGCGTCGCGATCAACAACGAGTTCCGCGACTGGTCGACCCCGCTCGCAGAGGGCGATGCGGTGGTGTTCATTCCGCCGGTCGCCGGAGGCTGACGGCGATGAGCGGCTTCCGCTTCAGCCATACGCCGCTCGAGCCCGAGCGGCTGCGCGCGGCGCTCGCCGATCCCACCTGCGGCGGCTACGCCGCCTTCGAGGGCTGGGTGCGCGATCACAACGAGGGCGCGTCCGTGCGGCGCCTGGAATACGAGGCCTTCGAAGCGCTCGCGGTGCGCGAAGGGGAGCGCATCCTGGCGGAGGCCGTGGAGCGCTTCGGCGTGGCGCGCGTCGCGTGTGCGCACCGGCTCGGTGAGCTCGCTGTCGGGGAGCTCGCGGTGTGGGTGGGGGTCAGCGCGCCGCACCGCGACGAGGCCTTCCGTGCCTGCCGTTATATCATCGACGAGGTCAAGCACCGCCTGCCGATCTGGAAGAAGGAGCACTACCTGAGCGGCGATTCCGGCTGGGTGAATTGCGAGCGTTGCGCGAGCGGGGCGGGCGCCGCGGCGACGCACGCGCACCCGCAGCGCGACTGAGCCCTAAGCGCCGTGAGCGGCGTTTACGGGCGCACCTGCCCGCTGCCGCGCACCAGGTATTTGTAGCTGGTGAGCTGCTCGACCCCCACCGGACCGCGGGCGTGAAAGCGGTCGGTGGAAATGCCGATCTCAGCGCCCATGCCGAACTCGCCGCCGTCGGCGAACTGGGTCGAGGCGTTGTGCAGCACGATGGCGCTGTCCACTCGTTGCAGGAACGCTGCCGCGGTGGCGGCGTTCCCGGTGACGATGCACTCGGTGTGCGCCGAGCCGTAGCGCGCAATGTGCGCGATGGCGGCATCGACCCCATCCACCAGCCGGGCGGCGATGATCGCGTCCAGGTACTCGGTGTACCAGTCCTGCTCGCTCGCGACGCGCACGCGCGCGTCGACGTTGCGCACCGCGGCGTCGCCGCGCACCTCGCAGCCGGCATCCAGCAGGTCGCGCACGATGGGCGCAAGGTGCGTCGCCGCGCAGGCGCTGTCGACCAGCAGCGTCTCGGCGGCGCCGCAGATGCCGGTGCGGCGCATCTTCGCGTTCAGGGCGATGCTGCGCGCCATCGGCAGGTCGGCATCGCGGTCCACGTACACGTGGCAGTTGCCCTCGAGATGACCGATCACCGGGACGCGCGCCTCGCGCTGCACGCGCTCGACCAGCGAGCGGCCGCCGCGCGGCACGATGACGTCGAGGTACTCGCTCATGCCGGCGAGCAGGTAGCCGACCGCGGCGCGATCGGTGGTCGGCACCAGCTGGATGCAGGCAGCAGGCAGCGCAGCGCTCTGAAGTCCGCTCGCCAGGCACTCGTGCAGCGCGCGGCTCGAGTGCCGGCTCTCCGAGCCCGCGCGCAGGATGGCCGCGTTGCCGGACTTAAGACACAGCGCCCCGGCGTCGGTGGTGACGTTGGGGCGGCTCTCGTAGATGATGCCGATGACTCCGAGCGGCACCACCACGCGCTCGATGCGCAGCCCATTGGGCCGCTGCCACTGCGCCACCGTGCGGCCGATCGGGTCGGGCAGTGCGATCACTTCTTCGATGCTCGCGGCGATCGCCGCGACGCGCGCCTCGTCCAGCTGCAGCCGCTCGAGGCGCGCCGCGCTCAGGTGTACCTGGCGCGCCGCCGCCAGATCGCGCTCGTTGGCAGCGAGGATCGCCGCGCACTGCCGGCGCACCGCCGCCGCCGCCGCCGCCAGCGCGGCATTCTTGCGCGCCGTGGGCACCTGGGCCAGCACGGCCGCGGCGGCCACCGCCGCACGCCCGAGTTCCTCCATCAGTGCTGCGATCGCTGCGTCCACGCGCGAATCTCTAAGGCAGCGGCTGCGCGAGTGCCGCGGCGGCGGCGGCGCTGCCCTCGCCGCTGCGCAGCAGCACCAGGTTGTCGCGATGGATCATCTCGTCGCGGCCGCGAAACCCCAGCAGCTGCGCGATCTCCGCCGAGCGGCGCCCCATGATGCGGGCGGCGTCGGCGTCGGAGTAGGCGATGATGCCGCGGGCGACCTCTGCCCCTTCGGCACTGACCACGCTCACCGTGTCGCCGCGCTCGAAGCGCCCGCGGGTGCCGGTGACCCCGGCCGGCAGCAGGCTGCGCCCTTCGAGCAGCGCCCGCAGCGCCCCGGCGTCGATGGTGAGCGCGCCGGCGGGGCGCAGCGTACCTGCGATCCATTGCTTGCGCGCGGCGGCGGGCGTGGCCGTCGGCACGAACCAGGTGCAGTCGGCGCCCTCCTCGATGCGCCGCAGCGGATGCTGGTGAGCACCGGCGGCGATGCACAGGTGGCAACCGGCAGCCATCGCGATGCGCGCGGCGACGATCTTGGCGCTCATGCCGCCCGAGCCGAGCTGTGAGGTCGAGCGTCCGGCCATCGCCTCGATCTCGGGGGTGATATGGCGCACTTCGCGGATGAGCCGCGCGGCGGGGTCGCGGTTGGGATCGGCGCTGTACAGTCCCTCGACGTCCGAGAGCAGCAGCAGGCACTCCGCGCCGCTCATCTGCGCCACGCGCGCGGCGAGCCGGTCGTTGTCGCCGTAACGGATCTCCGCGGTCGCCACGGTATCGTTCTCATTGATGACCGGCAGCGCGCCGAGCTCCAGCAGCGACTCGAGCGTGGCGCGCGCATTGAGGTAGCGGCGGCGGCGCTCGCTGTCCTCGAGAGTGAGCAGCACCTGCGCCACCGTCACGTCGTGGCTCTCGAGCAGCTCCTTGTAGGCGTGTGCGAGCCGTATCTGCCCCACCGCGGCCGCCGCCTGGCTCTCCTCCAGGCGCAGCGTTCCGTGCTTGAGCCCGAGGCGGCGGCGACCGAGGGCGATGGCGCCGGAGGACACCAGGATCACGCGCTGCCCGCGCTTGCGCAGCCGCAGCAGGTCCTCGACCAGGGTTTCGAGCCAGGCACGGTTGACGCGCCCGCTATCCCCGTCCACCAGCAGCGTCGAGCCCACCTTCACGACAACACGTCGCGCCTGCGTCAGGGGCGCCGCCGAATCGGGACGTGGGCCGTTCATGAAGGAAAACTATACGCATTCGGGCCGCGTTGCCCAACCCGACGGCAGCCCCTACACTTATCGGCGGCGGAATGACTACAGGGTGGCGTTCGCGGTGAGCAGAGATTACGAGCCGGTGCCCGGCCAGTGGTACGAGAACCTCGAAGAAGAAGAACAGTTCCGCGTGCTGTCGGTGGACGAGGATTCGGAGCTGCTGGAGATCGAATATCTCGACGGCGACATCGAGGAGATCGACCTCGAGACCTGGCACGAGATGGATCTCGAGCGCATCGCGGAGCCCGAAGGCTGGTCCGAATCCGACGACGAGGACGAGGCGGAAGACGAGGACTGGGAAGAAGATGAGGACGACGACGAGGATGACGACGACCTGGACGAGGACGAGGACGACGTCGACGAAGAGCGGGATGAATATTGACCGCCGCCGGCCTCGCTAGCTGACGACGCCGGCCGCGCGCGTCGCCGCCCTTGAAAGGCCCCCGCCCCGGCCCCACGGTGGCCGGCATCGGACCTTGACGGTAAAGTGCCTTTGGAGGCTTGGGCCGTTCGGTTCCGCTACCCCTTTTTTACTGCAGGCTTGCCGCTCATGAAACGCATCGTGTTGTTCCTCGCCACCAACCTCGCCGTGGTGCTGCTGCTGTACGTGGTCGCCGAGGTCACCGGCCTCAACGCCTGGCTGGCGATCCACGGCGGCAGTCTCGGCGGACTGCTGGTGTTCTCGGCGTTCTTCGGCTTTGCCGGCTCGTTCATCTCGCTGGCGATGTCCAAGACGATCGCCAAGATGTCGATGGGCGTGCGCGTCATCGACCCGCAGTCGGCTGATGCCAGCGCGCAATGGCTGCTGGGAGTGGTGCAGCAGCACGCACGTGCCGTCGGCGTCGGAATGCCGGAAGTCGGCATCTTCGATTCCCCCGAGCCGAACGCCTTCGCCACCGGCGCCAGCCGCAATCACGCACTGGTGGCGGTGAGCACCGGGCTGCTGCAGCGTATGAACCACCAGCAGATCGAGGCAGTGCTCGGTCATGAGATGACCCATGTCGCCAACGGCGATATGGTCACGCTGACGCTGCTGCAGGGGGTGGTCAACACCTTCGTCATCTTCCTGTCGCGCGTCATCGGCAACATCATCGACCGCGTCGTGTTCCGCTCGGAGGGCGGCCGCGGCATCGCCTCGTTCGTCACGGTCATCGTGCTGCAGCTGGTGCTGGGGATTTTCGCCAACATGATCGTCATGTGGTACTCGCGGGGACGCGAGTTCCGTGCCGACCGCGGCGGTGCGCAGCTGACCGGCAAGGACAACATGATCGGCGCGCTCGAGGAGCTCAAGCGCGTGCACCAGCCGCTGCCCTCGCAGCAGTTCGCCGCCTTCGGCATCGCCGACGGCAGCTCGGGCGGTGGGCTGCGGCGGCTGTTCATGAGCCATCCGCCGCTCGATGAGCGCATCGCGGCGCTGCGGGCTCTCGACATCCGTTGACCGCGCCGCCGCCAGCCGTGGAGGGCAAGCTGCGCGAGATCCTCGGCGCGGACGGCGTGCTGACGGAGGCGGCGGACTGCGCGCCGTTCCTGGCCGACCACCTCGGGCGCTGCCGCGGGCAGGCCATGGCGGTGGTGCAGCCGCGCTCGGTGGCGCAGGTTTCGCAGCTGCTGGCGCTGTGCGACAGCGAGCGCATCAGCGTCGTGCCGCACGGGGGCAACACCAGCTACTGCGGCGGCGCGATCCCCGATAGTTCCGGGCGGCAGCTGGTGCTGTCGCTGCGACGCTTGAACCGCATCCGCAGCGTCGATGTCACCAACTACTCCCTCACCGCGGAGGCCGGCTGCATTCTCGCGCAGGTGCAGCAGGCGGCAGATACGGCCGGGTGCTTCTTCCCGCTGAGCCTTGGCTCGCAGGGCAGCTGCCAGATCGGTGGCAATCTCTCGACCAACGCCGGCGGCGTCAACGTGCTGCGCTACGGGATGATGCGCGACCTGGTGCTCGGGCTCGAGGTGGTGCTGCCAGGGGGACGGGTGCTCGAAGCGCTCTCGGCACTGCGCAAGGACAACACCGGCTACGACATCAAGTCGCTGTTTCTCGGCGCGGAGGGCACCCTCGGGGTGATCACCGCCGCGACGCTCAAACTCTTTCCCCAGATCCGCGCCCGCGCCACGGCGCTGGCCGCGCTGCCGGACGTGCGCGCCGCGGTGACGCTGCTCGGGGAGCTGCGCGCGGCGAGCGGCGATCGCATCAGCTCGTTCGAGCTCATTTCGCGCGCCGCCGTCGAGCTCACCGCGCGCCACATCCCCGGCGTCAGCGATCCGCTCGACAAGCCCTACGACTGGTACGTGCTGTGCGAACTGTCATCTTCGCGCGCGGCCGAGCCGCTCGATGAAGTGCTGGAGGAGGCGCTGGGCGCCGCCCTGACACGCGGCACGGTGCTCGATGCGGCGCTCACCCGCAGCGAGCGCGAGCGCCTCGCGCTGTGGAAGCTGCGCGAGAGCATCCCCCCGGCGCAACGCCACGAAGGCGCGAGTCTCAAGCACGACATCTCGCTGCCCATCGCGGTGCTGGCGGATTTTGTCGAGCGTGCCGTGCCCTGGGTGCGCGCCAGCGTTCCCGACGGGCGGCTGGTGGCGTACGGCCACGTGGGCGACGGCAACCTGCACTTCAACATCAGCCAGTGCGCCGGCAGCGATGCGGACAGCTTTCTCGCCCGCGCGGACAGCGTGCGGCGCGCAGTGCATGAGCTGGTGCGCGAATTCGGCGGCAGCTTCAGCGCCGAGCACGGTATCGGGCAGGTCAAGGTGGGGGAGCTGGAGCGCTACGCCTCACCGGTCGAGCTCGAACTGATGCGCGCGGTGAAGCGCGCCTTTGACCCGCAGGGCATCATGAACCCCGGCAAAGTGCTGCGCGCACCATGAGTGCGCGGCGGCGCGCAGCTGCTGTCCGGACGATCCTTGCCATCCTGCCGCTGCTCGCGGTGGCCGCCTGCGGCCGGCATCAGGCGGCGCCCACCAGCAGTCCCGCCGCCGCGAGCAGCCCCCCCGCCATGACCGGCGCCGCCACCAGCGGCGCTGCGGCGGGCCCGAACAATGCAGGACCGCGCATCACGCTCTCCCCGGACAACGTGCACATCGAGTACCACGTCTACGGCAGCGGCGAGCCGGCCATCGTGCTGGTGCACGGCTGGGCTGCGGATGCCAACTACTGGCAGGCGCAGATTCCCGTCCTCGAGGCGCACTACGCCGTGGTCGCACTGAACCTGGCGGGCCACGGCGCCTCGGGCAGCAACCGCAGCGACTGGTCGATCGCCAACTACGCCGGAGATGTCGTCGCCGTGGCCCACGAGATCCCCAATCAGCAGCTGATACTGGTCGGTCATTCCATGGGCGCCGCGGTGGCGCTCGCCGCCGCGCCGCTGCTCGGCACGCGCGTCATCGGCGTGGTAACCGTCGAAGCGCTGCGCTCGGTCGGGCAGCCGGTGCTCGGCGCGCACGAGGTCGACAGGCGCCTCGCGCCGTTCAGCGCCGACTTCATCGGCAGCACGCGCAAGCTGGTCACCACCTCGCTGTTCCGCAGCGATGCCGACCCGACGCTGGTGCAGAAGGTGGCCTACGACATGTCCCTCGAGCCGCAGGCCATCGGGATCGCCAGCATGCGCTCACTGCTGGCGCTCGATCTCGACGCGCTGCTGCCCGCCGTCCACGTGCCGGTCTACGCGATCAATTCCGATCTGTCCCCCACCGATGTCGCGCGCATCCGCAAGGCACTGCCGGACTTCAGTCTCGCGGTGCTCGACCACAGCGGGCACTTCCTCATGATGGAGGATCCGGCGCGCTTCAACCCGTTGCTGCTCAAGGACCTGGCGGCGATCGCCGCACGCGCCGCTCACTGAGCGAGCTCGTCCGAATCGGGAGCGATCGAACCGCAGCGCACCGCGAGCCAGCCGATCTCGAGCGCGATCTGCTGCGCGTCGAGCTGCGCCCAGGCGGTGGCGAGCGGCTGCTCGCCGTCCTGCCCCTGCAGCGACAGCAGCAGCGCGTCGCGCTCGAGCGAGAACGGCCAGTCGCGTCCGTGCAGCGTGAGGGTGAGCGCGCGGCCGTCGGGAGTCAGGAAACGGCCGCGGCCACCCTGCTCATACAGATCGAGCGTCAGCAGCGGGCGCAGGTCGTGCGTGCGGCCGCTCGCGGACCAGGCGATGCGGCAGGCGTACAGGCGCCCCTCGTTGGGCTCGAAGCGGTTGAAGCCGATCACCTCCTGCTGCAGCTCGCCGTCGCTCTGGCGCAGCGTGCGCCGGCGGTACCAGTAGAGCTCCTCGCCGATCACCAGCTGGTAGTCGAGGTAAAGCGGCATGGCGCCGCTGTCATCGAGGCAGCCGTGACCGCTGGTGCCGCCGTGGAACTGGTCGCCGGCGCGCGTCAGGGTGAGCTCGCAGCCGGCAGCGGCCACCACGTCCCGCGCCACGAGGTTCGCCGCGAGCTGCGGGCGATTGTTGAGGTGCGTCCAGCGCGCCGGGTCGACGAAGGTATAGAGCCGCGCGCGCACCGTGTGTGCGCCGGCCGCCGGCTCGAGCTGTATCAGCAGCTGGCGGCGCGGCTGGCGCGGCTCGTCCTCGAGGAACTCCTCGAGGTACAGCACGTGCGCGCCGAGCCAGGCTGCTGTCACCGGCGCCACGACGGTGCGCACGCGCTGTTCGCTGCTCTGCGGCCACAGCCGCGCGCCGCGCTCGAGCGTCATCACCACCTGCTCGCTGGAATCGCGCATCCCGGACCACAGCCGCGCCAGCGCGGCCACGTCGCTGTCCGGCGCAGCGCAAGCCGCCAGCGACACGAGCCATAACGCCACCATGGTGCGACCGCGTCGCCGTAGTTCCCTAGGCGTCCTTGCGCATGCGCACCAGGCCTTCCTGCGCCGCGCTCGCCACCAGCCGGCCGTCGCGTGCGAACACGCTGGCGCGGGCGAAGCCGCGCGCGCCCGACGCGCTCGGGCTGTCGATGGCGTACAGCAGCCAGTCGTCGACGCGCAGCGAGCGGTGGAACCACATCGCGTGGTCGATGCTGGCCATGACGACTTTCGGGGTGAGGAGTGAGGTGCCGTGCGGCAGCGTCGCGGTGTCGAGCAGGAAGAAGTCCGACACGTAGGCGAGCAGCCGGCGGTGCAGCATCTCGTCGCCGCTGAGCGGCGCGACGGCGCGAAACCAGATCTCGCGCGCCGGGGCGGCGCGGCGCGGCTGCAGGTAATCGATCGGCTGCACGGTGCGGAATTCGAACGGCCGCGGCTGCTCGAAGAAGCGCCGCACGCGCTCGGGCAGCTGCGCCAGCAGCTGCGGCGGCGGCGCGCTGGAGTCGCGCAGGCTCTCGGGCGGGGGCACCTGCGGCATGGCGATCTGGTGTTCGAAGCCGCTCTCGTCCGCCTGGAAGGAGGCGGTCATGTTGAAGATCTGCTGGCCGTGCTGGATGGCGACGATGCGGCGGTTGGAGAAGCTGTGTCCGTCGAGACTGCGGTCGACCTCGTAGACGATCGGTGCGTTGCAGTCGCCGCGGCGCAGGAAGTAGGCATGCAGCGAGTGCACCACGCGCCCTTCGACCGTGGCGGCAGCGGCCGACAGCGCCTGCCCGAGCACCTGGCCACCGAACACCTGCGGACTGCCGATATCGCGACTCGCGCCGCGGAACAGATTGACCTCGAGCTGCTCGAGCTCGAGCAGCTGCAGCAGGTCGGCGAGTCGCTGATCCACCGCCCTCAGTCCGGCACCCCGAGCCGCTGGTGCATGACCGGGCTGGTGGTGGTGTATTGCAGGAACTGCTTCTTCTGCGGGTAGAGGTGGTGCTGGATCGCGAACGCGGCGAGTGCCGCCTCATGGAAGCCCGACAGGATCAGCTTCTTCTTGCCCGGGTAGGTGTTGATATCGCCGACCGCGAACACCCCGGGCACGCTCGTCTGGAACCTCTCGGTGTCAACCTGCAGCGCCTTTTTCTCCAGAGCCAGTCCCCAGGCGGCGATCGGTCCGAGCTTCGGGTGCAGCCCGAAGAACACCAGCAAGCGCTCGGCGGGCAGCGCGTGCACGCTGCCATCGGGCGAGCGCACGTTGACGCCGCGCAGCGCGCCGCCCTCCACCAGCAGCGAGTGCGGCAGCGCCTCGTAGCAGCGCATGCGCCCGGCATCCACGTGCTCACGCATGCGCGCCACCGAGGCGGGCGCGGCGCGGAACTCGTGCCGCCGGTGCACCAGCGTCAATCCCGCCGCCCGCGGCAGCAGCTCGAGCGTCCAATCGAGCGCCGAGTCGCCGCCGCCGAAGATCACCAGCTGCCGGCCGGCGAGCTCGGCGGCGTTCTTGACGCGGTACTGGATGGCGCCGCCCTCGAACGCCTCCGCGCCCTCCAGGCCCAGGCGCCGCGGCTGGAACGAGCCCAGTCCGGCGGCAATCACCACCGCGCCGGCATCGAACGTGAGGCCGCCCGAGGTGCGCAGCATGAAGCGCCCGTCGGGGCGCGGCGCGAATTCCACCACCTCCTGGCCCAGGTGCAGCTGCGGTTTGAACGGCTTGATCTGCTGCAGCAGACGGTCGACCAGTTCCTGCGCCCCGCATACCGGCAGGGCCGGGATGTCGTAGATCGGCTTGTCGGGGTAGAGCTCGGCACACTGTCCGCCGGGGTGCCGCAGCGAATCGACCACGTGGGCGCCAATGCCCAGCAGGCCCAGCTCAAACACCTGGAACAGGCCGCAGGGTCCGGCTCCGATGACGATGACTTCGGCGCTGATCGGTGCAGCGGCGGCGCTGGCGGCGGGCTCGCTCAAGAGGACAACTTTCGCATGACGACGGGGACAAACCATTGTAGAGGGTCTGCCGGCCGCCCGCATGGCGCGTGCCCGGCGCGGCAGTGCGCTCGGCCCGCGCCGCGCACCGCACTTCAGGCGGATGCGCACCGCCTGCACGAGGTCGTATAGTACGCGGCGCAGGACACGGCCTGGGCCGGTGTCTGAAAGGAACCGACTTGAGCTCCAATGCCGAACTGCACGCGCGCCGCCAGCAGGCCGTGCCCCGGGGTGTCAGCAACTCGCTGGCCGTGTACACCGAGCGCGCCGCCAACGCGGAAGTGTGGGACGTCGAAGGACGCCGCTACATCGACTTCGCCAGCGGCATCTCGGTGCTCAACACCGGCCACCTGCATCCGAAGGTCAGCGCGGCCATCGCGCGGCAGCTGCAGAAGTTCACCCATACCTGCTTCCAGGTGACGGCGTACGAAAGCTACGTGGCGCTCGCCGAAGCGCTCAACGCGCTGGCCCCCGGGCCGACGCCGAAAAAGACCATCTTTCTCACCACCGGCGCGGAGGCGGTGGAGAACGCGCTGAAGATCGCGCGCTGCCACACGCGCCGCTCGGCAGTGATCGCCTTCGGTGGCAGCTTTCACGGACGCACGCTCGCCTGCATGAGCCTCACCGGCAAGGTACAGCCCTACAAGGCCGGCTTCGGGCCGATGCTGCCGGAGGTCTATCACGTGCCCTACCCGATGGCCTACCACGGCGTGACGGTGGAGCACTCGCTGCAGGCGCTCGAGCAGCTCTTCAAGGCCGACGTCGATCCGGCGCGCGTGGCCGCGATCATCATCGAGCCGGTGCTCGGCGAAGGCGGTTTCTACGCCGCACCCCCCGAGCTGCTGCGCCGGTTGCGCGCCTTGTGCGACACGCACGGCATCGTGCTGATCGCCGATGAGATCCAGTCGGGCTTCGGCCGCACCGGGCGCATGTTCGCCGTCGAGCACGCCGGCATCGAACCGGACCTGATCACCATCGCCAAGAGCGTCGCGGGCGGCGTGCCGCTGTCGGCGGTCACGGGCAAGGCCGAGATCATGGATGCACCCTCAGCGGGCGGGCTCGGCGGTACCTTCGCCGGCTCGCCGCTCGCGTGTGCCGCGGGGCTGGCGGTGCTGGAGGTGATGCGCGAGGAGCAGCTGCTGGCGCGCGCCGTGGAGATCGGTCGCTTCATGAGCTCACGGCTCAAGGGCCTGCAGGTGCGCTTCTCCTGCGTGGGCGAGGTGCGCGCGCTCGGCGCCATGGTGGCGGTCGAGCTGGTGAAGAACGGCCGCGCGGAGGCGCCTGATCCGGAGCTCACCCGCGCGCTGGTACAGGCGGCGGGCCGCAACGGGCTGATCATTCTGTCGTGCGGCGTGTACGCGAACGTGATCCGCTTCCTCGCACCGCTGACGATTCCCGATGCCGTGCTCAAGGAGGGATTCCGCCTGTTCGAGCTGTCGCTCGAGGAGGCGGCCGGCGCCGGCGTGCAGGTGAAGGCCGCGAGCTGACGCGGCGGGCGCGGCGCGCCTCAGGCGCGCCCGGCGTTGGCGTCGGTCGGCGTGTGGAAGTACTCGCTCTCGGAAGCGAGTTGCTCGATGAGACGGTTCAGTTCCGCCATGCGGCCCTGCGCGGTGCTGATCGGCATGCAGTCCTGGCAACGCGGATCCCCGCAGGGCTGGCGCGAATACAGCCAGTACTGGATCGCCCCGGCCAGCAGGCCGTCGGCGATATCCCACAGATCCGCGTCCTTGTCCTTGTCCGCGATGCGGTTGCCAAGGTCCACTGCCTTGGAGAAGGCAGCATCGAACGTATCAGCGAGCTCGGTCATGCTTTCCGCCGCCCCTCATCATTAAGCACGTAGTATAGGGCAAAAGTACCCGTTTCCCGGCCCTCCCCGGGCCGTTCCCCCGGCACCGGCGCCCGGGAAGCGCGCGCCGCGGGCGCGCACTGCCCTCCTTCAGGTAAGCCGCCCGGCCGTAGTGGGATGTCCGCCACGGAAGGCGTGCAGCACAAGCGCGCATCATCGGACTGCAACGGTTAAGGAATTGACTGAGAAACCTTCGTCATCCTGCGGATGCGGCTTTATGTCGCATGCACGATCTTCATGAGTGAAACTGCATCGTCGCATTCCCCTGCGCGCGTGCGGCCGCGCTGGCGGCTGCGCGCGCCACGGCTCGGCATCGCCTGGCGGCTGCTGCTCGGGCTCGCCGCCGTGGCGGCGTTGCTGGTTGCCGGCGAGGAGCTGGCGACGCGCACCACGCGCACCGCGCTCGAGGCGCTGCGCAGCATGCAGCAGGAGCACCAGCCGCTCGCCCGCAGCGCCAGCAACGTGCTCGAGAAGCTGGCGGCCTTCGACCGCGCGGTCGGTGAATACGTACAGACGCACAACGGCGCCGATCCGGCTACCGTCAACGACGCCGGCACGGCGCTCGAGAGTGCCGTGGGCGCCTATTTCGATCGCGCGCCCGGTGCCGCCTCGGCCACGGCGGCCGACCTGCACGCCCAGATCACCCGCCACATCGAGGGCGCCCGCGAGCTCGCCGGCCGCGCCGCGCAGCGCGCGCAATGGGCCGACGCGCGCCAGGCAGCGCTCGACCACGTCTACCAGCGCGTCGCCGGGGCCGGTGGCTCGGGTCTCGCCATCAACGGCACCCAGGTGGTCGCGCGACGCTCGCTCGCCGAGCTCGCACTGGCCATCAATGCGGTGCGCGGCAGCGTCGACAGCCCGGCGGTCATCGCGCGGCGCGAGCGCGATTTCATGGCCGTGCTCGACGCCCACCAGGCGGAGTTCGAGAGCTCGCCGGGCAAAGCGTGGCTCGGTCTGGTGCGCCAGGACTTCCAGCAGGCCGCGCGGCTGCGCCTGCAGATGGAGCGCTACGATGCGCAAAGTGGCCCCGAGTGGCACCGGCTGTTCGACGACGGCGCGGTGATCACCGAGGCGGTGCAGCAGCAGCTGCAACAGCCGGCGGACCGCGCGCTGCTGCAGGCGGCGGAACATGCCGCCGCCGCCACCGCCTCGGCCGAGCATACGCTGCGCAACACCGGTGCCGCGGTGCTCGCGCTGCTGCTGGTGGTCTCGGCGCTGCTCGCGGCCAGCATCAGTCTGCCGGTGCGGCGTCTCACCGCCGCCACGCGCCAGTTCGCCGCCGGCGACCGCGGCGCGCGCGCGCGGCGCGGCGGTTCGGCGGAGATCGACGAGCTCGCCGAGTCCTTCAACACCATGGCCGACCGCATCGCGGCGGCGGAAGCGGAGCTGCGGGCGCATCAGGCGGAGCTCGAGCAGCACGTGACCGAGCGCACGCAGCAGTTGCACCACCTCGCGCACCACGATCCGCTGACGCAGCTTCCCAACCGCCGCAAGCTCTCGGCCCATCTCGAGAGCGCACTGGCGCGCGCCGGCCCGGGGCAGCGGCTCGCGCTGCTGTTCGTCGATGTGGACAACTTCAAGTCGATCAACGACACCCTCGGCCACAGCTTCGGCGATCGCGTGCTGCAGCACATCGCGCAGCGCCTGCACACCGCCACCGGCACCTCCGGACTGCTGGCGCGGCTCGGCGGCGACGAGTTCACGGTGTTGCTCGAGGACGTCACGTCGAGTGAGCAGGTCGAGCGCCACGCCACGCAGATCGTGGCCACGCTGCAGCAACCGCTCATGGTCGACGGTCGCGTGCTCACCACGAGCGCCAGTGTCGGCGCCAGCCTCTACCCCGACCACGCCGCGGACGCCGAGGGCCTGCTGCGCGCCGCGGACGTGGCGCTGTTTCGCGCCAAGGAGCTCGGTCGCAACCGCTTTGCGCTCTACAGTCCCGCCCTGTACGACGCCGCCGCACAGCGCTTTCGTCTCGAGCAATCGCTGCGCCGCGCGGTCGAGGGCGGCCAGCTGCTGCTCATGTACCAGCCGCAGGTGACGCTGCACACGTTCGAGACGCACCAGGTCGAAGCACTGCTGCGCTGGCGCCGGCCCGACGGCCAGATCGTCCCTGCCAAGGAGTTCATCCATGTCGCCGAAAGAACCGGACTCATTCACGACCTGACCGACTGGATCCTGCGCACGGCGGCGGTAGCCGCCGCGGCATGGCGTGCGCAGGGATGGCAGCGCGCCACGGTCGGCATCAACGTCTCGCCGCCGCAGTTCTTCGAGCGCGACTTCGTGGAGCACGTGGCGCGTACGCTGGAGATGACCGGCCTGCCGCCGAGTGCCCTCGAGCTGGAGATCACCGAGACCGTGTTCCAGACGGGGCCGGGGACGATCGAGTCGCTGCGCCGCCTGCGCGCGCTGGGTGTGTCCATCGCACTCGATGACTTCGGCATCGGTTACTCCTCGCTCACCTCGCTGGAGCAACTGCCCATCACGCGCGTGAAACTCGACCAGCTGCTGGTGGCGGGCGTGGACAGCAACCCGCGCTCCGCCGCCATCGTGCGCTCGATCGTGGCGCTGTGCCATGGACTCGGGTTGCAGGTGGTGGCCGAAGGCGTGGAGCGCGCTGCACAGCTCGAATTCCTGGCGCGCTGCGGGCCGATCGGGGTACAGGGCTTTCTGCTGGGGCAGCCGGTGGAAGCGGCCGCGGCCGCCGCCGAGGCTCAGGCAGCCGGCGCCCGCGCGCGGCTGGCGCTGGAAGCAGCGCTGCAGCTGCCGCAGCGTGTGGGCGACGACTCGCTGGTGTTCGTCGGGGCGTCCGGCAGACGTCGCGCACCTTAGCAGCGCGCCGGACCTGCGCCCTGGCCGCGCTGCGGCCGGCACGCACCGGGGTGACTTGCTAGACTTTCCCGGTGCTACTGACCGACCAGGACATCTATCTCTTTCGCCAGGGCAGCTACTTCCGGGCCTACGAGCAGCTCGGCGCCCATCTGCAGCCCGCCGCGGCGGGCGGCGGCGCGGCGGGGACGCGCTTCGCCGTGTGGGCCCCTAATGCCAGCGCGGTCTCGGTCATCGGCGATTTCAACGGCTGGCAGAGCGAGCGCCACCCGTTGCGCGCCCGCAGCGACGACTCGGGAATCTGGGAAGGCATGGTGGCCGGTGTGGCGGCCGGGGCGCTCTACAAGTACCACGTCAGCGCCGCGAGCAGCGGCTTCGTGGCCGACAAGTGCGATCCCTACGCATTTCGCGCCGAGCCGCCGCCGCGCACCGCCTCGGTCGTGTGGGACCTCGACTATCGCTGGAACGACGGGGAGTGGCTCGGCCGGCGCGCCGGCAACAACTCCCTCGGCGCGCCCTGGTCGATCTACGAGCTGCACCTCGGCTCGTGGCGGCGCGTCCCCGAAGAGGGCAATCGTTTCCTGAGCTATCGCGAGCTGGCGCACGCCATCGCCGACTATGTGAGCGCGCTCGGCTTCACGCACGTCGAGCTGTTGCCGGTGATGGAGCATCCGTTCTACGGCTCGTGGGGCTATCAGGTGACCGGCTACTTCGCGCCGAGCGCGCGCTACGGCACGCCGCAGGACTTCATGTACTTCGTCGACCACCTGCATCAGCGCGGCATCGGCGTGATCCTCGACTGGGTACCTTCGCACTTTCCCACCGACGCGCACGGCCTGGCGCGCTTCGACGGCACGCACCTGTACGAGCACGCCGATCCGCGCCAGGGCTTCCACCCCGAGTGGAGCAGCTTGATCTTCAACTACGGTCGTGCCGAGGTGCGCAACTTCCTCGCCAGCAGCGCGCTGTTCTGGCTCGAGACCTACCACATCGACGCGCTGCGCGTCGATGCAGTCGCCTCGATGCTGTACCTCGACTACGCCCGTCGCCCCGGCGAGTGGATCCCCAACCGCTTCGGCGGACACGAGAATCTCGAGGCGGTGGAGTTCGTCAAGCAGCTCAACCTCGCCGTGTACCGCGATCACCCCGATACCCAGACGATCGCCGAGGAATCCACCGCCTGGCCGATGGTGTCACGGCCGACCGACCTCGGCGGCCTGGGATTCGGGCTGAAGTGGAACATGGGATGGATGCACGACACGCTCGAGTACTTCCGCCACGATCCGGTGCACCGCAAGTACCACCACAGCCGGCTGACCTTCAGCCTCTGGTACGCTTTCACCGAGAACTTCGTGCTGCCGCTGTCGCACGACGAGGTGGTGCACGGCAAGGGTGCATTGATCGGCAAGATGCCCGGCGACGAGTGGCAGCAGTTCGCCGGCCTGCGGCTGCTGTTCGGCTACATGTGGACGCATCCGGGCAAGAAACTGCTGTTCATGGGCGGGGAGTTCGGCCAGCGCCGCGAGTGGCATCACGACGAGAGCCTGGAGTGGCACGTGCTGCAGTACCCGCTGCACGCCGGCGTGCAGCGCTGGGTGCGCGACCTGAACCACCTCTATCGCAGCACGCCGGCGCTGCACGAGCTGGATTTCACGACCAGCGGCTTCCGCTGGCTGGAGTGCGAGGATGCGGGGTTGAGTGTCATCGCCTTCCTGCGCCTCGACAGCGCCGGGGCCGCGCTGCTGGTAGCGTGCAATTTCACGCCGGTGGCGCGCAGCGGCTACCGTGTCGGCGTGCCGCAGGGCGGCCGCTGGCGCGAATGCCTCAACAGTGACGCACGCGACTACGGCGGCAGCGGCCAGGGCAACCTCGGTGCGCTGGATGCCGTCGCCAGCGCCGCGCACGGCTACCCCTGGTCGCTGCTGCTGCACCTGCCGCCGCTCGCCGTGGTAGTGCTGGCACCGCAATAGCGAAACAGGAGGCGCGCATGCCGGGGCAACGCACAGCCGGTGATCCGCTGTGGTTCAAGGACGCGATCATCTACGAGGTGCCGGTGCGTGCCTTCTTCGACGGCAACGACGACGGCTGCGGCGACTTCGCCGGACTGACGCGCAAGCTCGAGTACATCCAGGACCTCGGCGTCAACACTATCTGGCTGCTGCCGTTCTACCCATCGCCGGGCCGCGACGACGGCTATGACATCGCCGACTATCACAACATCCATCCGCAGTACGGCACGCGCGCCGAGTTCCGCGTGTTCGTGCGCGAGGCGCACCGCCGCAACCTGCGCGTCATCACCGAGCTGGTGCTGAATCACACCTCCGACGCGCACCCCTGGTTTCAGGCGGCGCGCCACGCCGCGCCCGACTCGCTCAAGCGCAACTACTACGTCTGGAGCGACACACCACAACGCTACGCGGGCACGCGCATCATCTTCCGCGACACCGAGACCTCCAACTGGAACTGGGACGCGCAGGCCCAGGCCTACTACTGGCACCGCTTCTTCAGCCATCAGCCGGACCTGAACTTCGACAATCCGCACGTGCTGCGCGCCATGCTGCGCGTCATGGATTTCTGGTTGCGCTTCGGCGTCGACGGCTTCCGCCTGGATGCGATTCCCTACCTGGTCGAGCGCGAGGGCACCAACAACGAGAACCTGCGCGAGACGCACGAGATCATTCGCGTGATCCGCGCAGCGATCTCCGCCAAGTACCCCGATCGCATGCTGCTCGCCGAGGCCAACCAGTGGCCGGAGGACGTGCGCGACTACTTCGGCGACGGCCGCGACGAGTGCCAGATGGCCTACCACTTCCCACTCATGCCGCGCATGTACATGGCGATCGCGCAGGAGGACCGCCACCCGATCGTGGAGATCATGGAGCAGACCCCGGACATCCCCGACAGCTGCCAGTGGGCCATCTTCCTGCGCAATCACGACGAGCTGACGCTGGAGATGGTGACCAGCCGCGAGCGCGACTACATGTACCAGTCCTATGCCGCCGACCCGCGCGCGCGGCTCAACCTCGGTATTCGCCGCCGCCTGGCACCGCTGCTGGACAACGATCTCGAGCGCATCAAGCTCATGAACAGCCTGCTGCTGTCCATGCCCGGCTCGCCGATCATCTACTACGGTGACGAGATCGGCATGGGCGACAATTTCTTCCTCGGCGATCGCAATGGCCTGCGCACGCCGATGCAATGGAGTCCCGATCGCAACGCCGGCTTCTCGCGCGCCGACCCGCAGCAGTTGTTCCTGCCGCCCATCATGGACCCGGTGTACGGCTACCAGGCCGTGAACGTCGAGGCGCAGACGCGCGACCGCTCCTCGCTGCTCAACTGGATGAAGCGCCTGCTGCAGGTGCGCGGCAGCTCGCAGGCGTTCGGCCGCGGCACACTGCGTTTCCTGCGCCCGGGCAACCGCCGCGTGCTCGCGTATCTGCGCCAGTACGGCGCCGACACCATACTGTGCGTGGCCAACCTGGCGCGCTCGGCGCAGCCGGTGGAGCTCGATCTGGCCGAGCACAAGGGCAGCGTGCCGATCGAGCTGTTGGGCCGCGCCGCCTTCCCGCCGATCGGCGAGCTGCCCTACCTGCTGACGTTGCCGGGCTACGCCTTCTACTGGTTCCGCCTCAGCCGCGAGGCCGCGGCGCCGCCCTGGCACGATGAGCGCGCCACGCCGGACGATCTGCCGGTGCTGGTGCTGGTCGATGGCTGGTCGAGTTTCTTCCCCGAGCGCGTCGCGCCGTGGCGCGCGGCACTGGCGAGCGGCCTGCGCCGCCAGCTCGAGGGGCGCGTGGTACCCGGCTACCTCGCCGCGCAACGCTGGGCGCCCTCCGCCATGGCGCTCGAGGTGGAGCCGGCGGCGCGCGGCGCGGGGGTGAGCGGCGCCACGCTCGCCGACTGGGTGCCGCCGCCGGGTGCGCTCGATCGCTGGCTGGTCGGACTGTTCGACATCGGCAGCGGCCTGCAGGCGGGACGCTACTTCCTGCCGCTGGCGATCGCCTTCGAGGACAGCGACGAGACGCGCCACCGGCGTCTGCAGCCGGCGGCGCTGGCACGCGTGCGCCAGCAGGCGGCCACCGGCGTGCTGGCGGATGCCGCCGCGGACGAGGATTTCTGCCGCGCCCTCCTCGAGACGATCGGCGCGGCGCAGGAGCTGCCGATGCAGCACGGGCGGCTGCGCTGCGTACCCACGGCCGCGTTCCCGGCGCTGCGCGCCAGCCCCGGCGCCGAGCGCCCCGGGCTGTCCGCCGGCGCGCAGGGCACCAACACCACGGTGAAGATCGGGGATACGTTCTTCCTCAAGATCTGCCGCCGGCTGCATCCGGGTGTGAGTCCGGGCGTGGAGATCGGCCGCTACCTCACCGAGGAGGCGCACTTCGCCAACTGCGCGCCGCTCGCCGGCTTCCTCGAGTACCAGGCCGCAGGCGGCGAGCGCTGCACACTGGCACTGCTGCAGCAATACGTCGCCAACCAGGGCGACGGCTGGGACTACACCGTGAATCACCTGGTGCGCTTTCTCGAGGAGCGCGTGACCCGCGCGCCGCTGCCGCCCGACGTGCACGGCCTGTACCTGGCGCTGGTGCGTACGCTCGCCACGCGCACCGCGCAGCTGCACCGTGCACTCGCTGCGGCCCGCGAGCCGCAGCTCGCCCCGCAAGCGCTCACTGCGGCCGACGTCGCCGCCTGGCGCGCGGCGGCACGCCGCACGGCCGCCGCCGCGCTCAAGTTGCTCGGCGAACGCATCGCCCAGCTGCCAGCGGCGGCCGCCGCCGACGCGCGCACGGTGCTGGCGCGCCGCAGCGCACTGCTGCGCAGTCTGGCAGGCAAGGCTGCTGCAGTGCGGGGCGTAAAGACCCGCTGCCACGGCGACTATCAGCTGCGGCGCGTGCTGTTGAAACGCAACGACTTCGTCATCACCGGCTTCGAGGCCGCCGCCGCTGCGGGCGCGGCGGCGAGCGAGCGCTGCTCACCACTGCGCGACGTGGCCAGCATGCTGCGCTCGTTTGCCAACGCGCGACGCAAGGCGTTACAACAATGCTCGTTGATCCCGGCCGACGAGCGCAGCGGCTGGGAAGCGCAGCTCGATGACTGGGAACAACAGACGCGCCGCGTATTCGTATCCGTGTACGATGAGATCGCGCGCGAGGGCGGCTTGTACGCATCCTTTGCCGCCATCCAGCCGCTGCTGCGCGCCTTCGAGATTGAGGCCGCCTGCGTCGAGCTGCAGCGCGAGCTGCTCGGGCCGCCCGAGTGGGCAGGCGTCGGGCTGCGCACGCTGGCCGCGCTGTCGGCCTGAAGTCGACGCCGACGCCTTCGTGGGGTCACAGCAAGCCAGAGGGATCATGGACGATCGCAATCGTGGCGAGCCGCCGGTGCAGCGGCGGCATCACATGCCTTTCGGCGCGCAAATCGGCGCCGCGGGCGTGGTGCGCTTCGCGCTGTGGGCACCGCAGGCGCAGCGCGTCGAGCTGGTGCTGCCTGAGGCGCCGGCGCCGTGCCGCATCGCCATGCAGGCGCTGGCCGACGGCTGGTTCGCTCTCGAGACCGACGCCGCGCGCGCCGGCACGCTGTATCGCTTTCGTATCGACGGCGGCCCGGAGGTAGCCGATCCGGCCTCGCGCTGCAACCCGCAGGGCGTGCACGGCCCGAGCGAAGTGATCGATCCGGCGGCCTATGCGTGGCGCGATGGTGACTGGCGCGCCCCGCCGTGGCCACGCACCGTGCTCTACGAGCTGCACATCGGCACCTTCAACTCCCCGGGAACCTATGCGGCGGTGATCGCGCGCCTGCGGCACCTCGCCCGCCTCGGCGTCACCGCGCTCGAGCTCATGCCGCTCGCGGCCTTCCCCGGCGCGCGCGGCTGGGGCTACGACGGCGTGCTGCCGTTTGCGCCGCACGCTGCCTACGGCCGCCCCGAGGATCTCAAGGCGCTGATCGACGCCGCACACGGCCACGGCCTGGCGGTGGTGCTCGACGTCGTCTACAACCATTTCGGGCCCGAGGGCAATTACCTGGCGCTGTACGCGCCGCAGTTCTTCAACGCTGCGCACCATACCCCGTGGGGTCCGGCCATCAACTTCGATGGTGCGGGCAGCCGCACGGTGCGCGACTTCTTCATTCACAACGCGCTCTACTGGCTCGAGGAGTATCACCTCGACGGCCTGCGCCTCGATGCGATCCACGCGGTGCGCGACGGCAGCGAGCCGCACATCGTCACCGAGCTCGCCGGCGCGGCGCGCGCGGCGGCCGGGCCCGGTCGCAGCATCTATCTGACGCTCGAGAACTTCGACAACGCCGCGCGCTTCCTCGGCGTCCCCGGCGCCCCCGACCGCTGCGATGCGCAGTGGAACGACGACGTACACCACTGCCTGCATGTACTGCTGACCGGGGAGACCCAGGGTTACTACGGCGATTACCGCGACGATCCGCACGCGCTGCTGTGCCGCGCGCTGGCGCAAGGGTTCGCCTACCAGGGCGAGCTGTCGCAGCACGCCGGCGCGGCGCGCGGTGAGCGCAGTGCCCACCTGCCGCCGAGCGCCTTCATCAATTTCCTGCAGAACCACGACCAGGTCGGCAATCGCGCCCGCGGTGAGCGCCTCGCCGCGCTGGTGCCCGATGCGGCGCTGCGCGCGGCGAGCGCCGTGCTGCTGCTGGCGCCGGCGCCGCCGTTGCTGTTCATGGGCGAGGAGTGGGCGGCTCCCGAGCCGTTCCCGTGGTTCTGCGACTTCGAGCCGCAGCTCGCCGCGGCGGTGCGCGCCGCCCGCGAGCGTGAGTTCCCCGGCAGTCCTGACCCGGGAGCCCCGGCGACCTGCCTCGCGGCGCAGCTCGACTGGCGGCGCCGGCGCGACGAACCGCAGGCGCGCATGTTGCTTCACTACCGGCGGCTGCTCGCGGTCCGCCGCCGCGACATCGCGCCGCTCCTCACGCAGCTCGCCGCCGGCCAGGGCACGCACACGCCCGGCAGCACGGCACTGGCAGTCTCCTGGACCACAGGCGATTTCGTCCTGCATCTGCTCGCCAATCTCGGCGCCGCGCCCGCACCGCTGCCGGCCCGGGCTGCCGGCCGGGTGCTGTTCGCCACCCACCCCGGGGTGCGCGCCACGCTCGCGCGCGGCGAGCTCGCACCGTGGAGCGTGCTGTGGCTGCTCGAACGGCGTGAAGTCCCATGAGCCTGCGTGAGGGGCGGCGCGCCGCGCGGCGGCGCACTGCCGGCGCAGCCGTGGCGGCGCCCGAGCCGGGGCCGGCGATCCCGCGCGCCACCTACCGCGTGCAGCTCAACGCTGGCTTTACCTTTCGCGACGCGACCGCGATCGTCCCCTACCTCGCCGCCCTCGGCATCAGCCACGTGTACTGCTCGCCGTACTTTCGCGCGCACTCAGGCAGCATGCACGGCTACGACGTGGTCGATCACAACAGCTTCAACCCCGAGATCGGCGGGCGCGGCGACTTCGAGAGCTTCGTAGCGCAACTGCGCACTCACGGCATGGGGCACATCGTCGACCTGGTCCCCAACCATGTCGGCATCCTCGGTGCCGATAACGCGTGGTGGATGGACGTACTGGAGAGCGGCGAGGCTTCCACCTACGCCGCGTTCTTCGACATCGACTGGTCGCCGCCCAATCCCGACCGTGCCCACAAGGTGCTCGTGCCGGTGCTGGCCGAGCCGTACGGGACGGTGCTCGAGCGCGGCGAGCTCGAGCTGCGCTTCGAGCCGGCACGCGGATCGTTCGCGGTCTTCTACCACACGAACCGCTTCCCGCTCGATCCGTCCACTTACCCGCGCATCCTCGACCGCGTGCCGGCCTTGATCGCCAACACCGAGCTGGAGAACATCCGTCGCGCGCTCGCGGCCCTGCCGAACCGGCGTGCCGTCGGCGCCGAGCAGGTCGCCGAGCGCGACCGCGCCAAGGAGCAGCACAAGCAGCGCCTCGCCGCGCTCGCCGCCGACAATCCGGCGGTGACGGCGGCGCTCGAGACCGCGGTGCGCAGCTTCACCGGCACGGCGGCCGAGCCGGCGAGCTTCGACGCCCTGCATGAGCTGCTCGAGCTGCAGGCCTGGCACCTGGCCTACTGGCGCGTGGCCGCCGACGACATCAACTACCGTCGCTTCTTCGACGTCAACGACCTGGCGGCGCTGCGCGTCGACAACGCCCGGGTGTTCGACGTCACCCACCGCCTGGTGCTGCAGCTGATCGAGGCAGGCCTGATCGACGGCCTGCGCATCGACCACGTGGACGGCCTGTATGACCCGCTCGGTTACGTGCGCCGCCTGCAGCAGCGCATCGGCGCGCTCACCGGCCGCAGCGGCACGCGCACCCTGTACGTGGTGGTCGAGAAGATCACCGCCTCGTTCGAGCACCTGCCCGAGGAGTGGCCGGTGCACGGCGAGACCGGCTACCACTTCGCCAACGTCGTCAACCGCATGCTCATCGACTCGGCGACCCGCAGCCGCATGGACCGCGTGTATCGCACGCTCACCGGCGAGGTGCTCGAATGGCGCGAGGTGGCCTATGCCTGCCAGCAGCTCGTTCTGCGCCGCTCGCTCGCCTCCGAGCTGAACGTCGCCGCCAACCAGCTGGCGCGCATCGCCCGCTCCGACCGCAGCACGCGCGATTTCACCTTCAACTCGCTGCGCAACGCGCTCGCCGAGGTCATCGCCTGCTTCCCGGTCTACCGCACCTACATCGCCACGCACGTTGCCGACAGTGACCGGCGTTACATCGAGTGGGCGATCAGCGCGGCCCGCCGCCGCCAGGCGGCCAGCGAGTCTTCGGTGCTCGATTTCGTCCGCGCGGCGCTGCTGCTCGAGCTGCCTGCCGCCGGCGAGGCGCAACACCGTGCGATGCGCGACTTCGCCATGAAGTTCCAGCAGATCACCGCGCCGATCACCGCCAAGGGCATCGAGGACACGGCGATGTACCGCTTCAACCGGCTGATCTCGCTCAACGAGGTGGGTGGTGAGCCGGGCAGCTACGGCGGCGGCGTGCGCGGCTTCCATGCCGATGCCGAGTACCGGCTGCGTCACTGGCCGCACGAGATGCTGGCCACCTCCACTCACGACACCAAGCGCTCCGAGGACGTGCGCGCCCGTCTCGACGTGCTCTCCGAGATGACCACACCGTGGCGTGACGCCGTGCGGCGCTGGATGCGTATCAACCGCACGCGCAAGCGCGACCTCGACGGCGCGCCGGCACCCTCGGCCAACGACGAATACCACTTCTACCAGACGCTGCTCGGCAGCTGGCCGCCGGGCGCCGTGGACGCGGACGCCGGCTATCGTGAGCGCATCGAGAGCTACATGATCAAGGCGGTGCGCGAAGCCAAGGTGCGCACCAGCTGGACCGAGACCAACGGCGCCTACGAGGAGGCGCTGCTGCAGTTCGTGCGCAGCGCGCTCGAGTCGCGCGACAACAACCTGTTCCTCGCGGACTTTCTCGAGTTCCAGCGGCGCGTGGTGCGCTTCGGTCTGCTGAACGCGCTGTCGCAACTGGTCTGCAAGCTGACCGCGCCCGGCGTACCGGACACCTACCAGGGCAACGAGCTGTGGGATTTCTCGCTGGTGGATCCGGACAACCGCCGCGCGGTCGACTATGCGCGTCGCAGCGCGCTGCTGGCGCAGCTGCAGCGCCATCCCGGGCCGCCGCCGCTGGCCGAGCTGCTCGCCCACCTCGAGGACGGCCGCTGCAAGCTGCTGCTCATCTGGAAGGCGTTGCAGCTGCGGCGCGAGCAGCCGCAGCTGTTCAGTCACGGCGACTACCGCCGCCTCACCGTGCACGGCGCCCACGCGCAGCACGTGTGCGCGTTCGCGCGGCGCTGCGCGCGGCAATCGCTCATCGTGCTGGCGCCGCGGCTGTACCGGCGGCTGCTCGATGACCCGGCGCGGCTGCCCCTCGGCGCCGAGGTCTGGCAGGACACGGTCGTCGAGCTGCCGCGCGAGGAGCGCAGCCGCCGCCTGTTCCACGGGGTTCTCGACGGCGCGCTCATCGAGCCGGTGCGCCACGGCAACGCCATGGCGCTGTCCGCGGCGCAGGCGCTGGCCGCGTTCCCGGTGGCCATGCTGACGGCGGGCGAGGCCTAGAAAGCCGGTCAACGCGGCGCGCGCCCGCGCGTTAACAACACCCGGTCGGAGAGTGGCGCGTGGCTTGCGGCCGGCGCAAGATCCGAGCGACAGCGAAGCGATCGAGGAGCTAAGGCATGCGCACTCCGCGGGTGGTGTTGACGGCAGTCGTGCTCGTCGAGCTCCTCGGGGCGTGCGCCGGCGGCAACTCCGCCCGGCCGGCGAGCAGCCCGCCGCCCCCGAGCGCGCAGCAGCGCGCACTCGAGCAATACCTCGGCTACGCCGGGCCACCCATCCCGTACTTCGTCTGGCTCGGCCACCTGTATAGCTGGGAGCCGCTCGGCAAGGACCGGCTGGTGGTCTTCACGACCACCAACGAGGCCTACCTGCTCAAGGTGTGGCCGCCGTGCGACTTCCGCTTCGGCGGAATCGGCGTCGGGCTCACCTCCAGGACCAACACGGTCTATGCGCGTAACGATTCCGTCATCACCGGCCGTATGCGCTGCCCGATCGATGAGATCCGCAAGATCGACTACCCGCGCATGCGGTCGGACCTGCACCGCGCACCGCTGGTGCCGGCGGACCCGTCCGCACCGGCGCAGCCACCGGCACCGACTGACCCGACCGCCCCGCCGCATACGAGCGGCGGTCAGTCCGGCGGCTGAAAGCAGGAGCGCCGCGCATGCACCTGCGGGCTCGCGCGCTTGCGATCGGCGCCACCGTGCTCGCCCTGCTGGGCGGCTGCGCAGCGGCGCCGCAGCGCAGCGAGCCGCAGACCCCGAGCCGCTACGATGCCTATGCCGGCGCACCGATCGATCAGTTCACCTGGCTGGGTCACTTCTTCAGCTGGGAGGCGCTCGGCAGGGACCGGCTGGTGGTGTTCACCACGCCGAGCGATGCCTACCTGCTCAAGGTCTGGTCGACGTGCGATCTGCGCTGGGTGATCAACACCATCGGGGTCACGTCCACCGGCGGCACCGTGAGCGCCCACGGGGATGCCATCAAGATCGATTCAGCGCCGACCGGCCCGATGACCTGCCCGATCGATGAGATCCGCAGGATCGACTACCAGCGCATGCGCGCGGACATGCGCGCGCAGAAGAATGCGCAGCCGGGCGCGGCGCCGCCCGAGAACGCCCCGGCGAATCCTGCCGCGGCGCCGCCTCAGCGATAACCCCGCGCCTGCAGGGAGAACAGCTGCGCGTAGCGGCCGTTCAGCTGCATCAGCTCCTCGTGCGTGCCGCGCTCGACGATCCGTCCGCGGCTGAGCACCAGGATCTGGTCCGCCATGCGCACCGTGGAGAAGCGGTGCGAGATGAGGATCGTGATGCGATCGCGCGCCAGCTGCCGGAAGTGCTCGAACACCTCGGCCTCGGCCTGCGCATCCATGGCGGCGGTCGGCTCGTCGAGCACCAGGATGTCGGCGCGCGTGCGCATGAAGGCGCGCGACAGCGCGATCTTCTGCCACTGTCCGCCGGACAGCTCGCGCCCATCGCGGAACCACTTGCCGAGCTGCGTGTGGTAACCCGCTGGCAGCGAGTCGATGAACTCGCTGGCGCGGCCCTTCTCGGCCGCGGCGCGCCAGCGCTGCTGGTCCTCGAAGAAGCGCTCGTCGCCTGCGCCGACGTTCTCGCCCACCAGCATCTGGTAACGGGCGAAGTCCTGGAAGATGACTCCGATGCGCTGGCGCAGCGCGCCCTCCTCCCAGTCGGCCAGATCCTGGCCGTCGAGCAGGATGCGCCCGGAGGTCGGTGTGTACAGGCGCGTGAGCAGTTTGATGAGCGTCGTCTTGCCCGAGCCGTTTTCGCCGACCAGCGCCAGACTCGTGCCCGGCGTCAGATGCAGCGTGATGTGCTCGAGCGCCGGCTCCTCGGCTCCCGGGTAGCTGAAGCTCACATCCTCGAATCGCACCCCGTCTTGCGGGTGAGGTCCGCGCAGCACCGTGCCGCTCGGCCGCGGCACGTGCTCCTCCAGATACTCGTACAGCGTCGACAGATAGAGGTTGTCCTCGTACATGCCGCCGACCGCGGCCAGCATCGCCGAGACCGCGGACTGGCCCTGGCGGAACAGCGCCACGTACATGGTCATCTGGCCGAGCGTGATGAGGCGCGCCACGGCGGTGATGGCGATCCAGGCGTAGGCGCCATAGAGCGCGGCGGTGCCGACGAGGCCCAGGGCGAAGCCCCAGGCGTCGCGCCGCACGGTGAGCGCGCGATCCTCCGCGTACAGGCGTCGGAAGATGTCGCGGTAGCGCTCGAGCAGCCGCGGCCCGAGCCCGAACAGCATGACTTCCTTGGCGTGGTCCTCGCGGGCGAGGACGGTCTCGAGATAGATCTGCATGCGCGTCTCGGGGGAGCGCCAGCGGAACAGGCGGAACGCGTCGCCGGAGAATTTCGCCTCGGCGACGAACGCCGGCATGCCGGCGCACAGCAGCACCGCCACCGCCCAGGGCGAGAAGTGCGCCAGCAGCGCCGCATAGCTGGCGAGTGAGATGGCGTTCTGCACCAGCCCGAAGGTGCGCGTCACCAGGCTCAGCGGCCGCGTGGAGGCTTCGCGGCGCGCGCGCGTCAGCTTGTCGTAGAACTCCGAGTCCTCGAAGTGCTGCAGCTCGAGGGTCAGTGCCTTCTCGAGGATCATCACGTTGACACGCTGCCCGAGCTGCGCGCGCAGCAGCGACTGGCACAGCGACAGGCCGCGTTGCGCCGCGGCGATCGCCGCGACCAGCAGCCCCTCGAGCGCGACCAGCTGCACCACGTGCCGTGCACCGCCGAGGCTGCGCATGGCGGCGACGACCGCGTCGACGATGAGCGCGCCGACGTAGGCGACGCTGGCCGGCAGAATTCCCGCCAGCAGGGTGAGCAGCGCCAGCGCGACGGTCAGCGCGCGGTTGGTGCTCCACACCAGCTCGAGCGCCCGGCGGCTGTAGCGGAACACGCCGAAGAAGCCGCGCACCGTGAGCTTGTCGTTGCCGGCTGCCGCGAGAGTCGCGTGCCCTGGAGGATGAACGGGAGTCGCCACGGCTTCAGGATGTGGGGGCGGCCGGGCGGCTCTTCCAGCGGCGCGCGCCTAAGTCCTCCGCCGCAGGCTGGCGATCCACGCCTCGCACAGCGCGATGGCCTCGGCGGGGCGGAAGGTGCCGGGCTCGAGGCACCAGGCGAGCCACAGCCCGTCGAGCAGCGCCGAGAGCCCGACGGCCGCCATCCGCAAGTCCACCGCGGCGACGCTGCGCCGCGGGCGCCGGCCGCGCGGCGCGGCGCCCCCCCCGAGCAGCTCCGCGAGCATGCCGTGCAGCAGCTGCACGTAGCCCTGATAGGTCTCGCGATGCACCCGCTGGATGGGACGCGAGTGGCGGTACATCCCCCAGAACACCACCCACACGGTGAGCGTGTCGGCGTCGAGATTCGGCGGAGAAAAGGAGGCCTCGAGGAAGGCGCGCATGCGCGCCTGCGGCGCATCGGCCGCGCGCGCCACCGCCGCCTGCATGCCCCCCACCAGCTCGGCATTGAACTGCCGGTAGGCGGCGGCCACCAGCTCGTCCTTGTTGGGGAAATGATGGTTGATGAGCCCGACCGACACGCCCGCCTGCGCGCTGATGGTGCGGATCGACAGCCCCTCGTGTCCGTAGCGCTTCAGGCACTCGATGGTGGCGGCGATCAGCGCCTGGCGGCGCACCTGCGGAAGCTGGCGCTCGAAGCGCGGCTTGCGCGCGGCGCGGGCCATACGTTTCAGGCGGCGCGCCGCAGGCGCCCGCGGCGGAAATCCGCGAGGACCTCACGCGCCGCGTTGTGCCCGGGCGCACCGGTGACGCCGCCGCCCGGATGCGTGCCGGCACCGCACATGTACAGCCCGCCGAGCGGACCGCGGTAGTTGCCGTAACCGAGCATCGGGCGCGCGCAGAACAGCTGATCGAGGCTCAGCGCGCCGTGGAAGATGTCCCCGCCGATCAGCCCGAAGGTGCGCTCCAGGTCGAGCGGACTCATGATCTGGCGTCCGAGCACCGCCGCCTTGAAGTTGGGCGCGTAAGCGTTGACGGTCTCGATCATGAGGTCGGCCACCGTCTCGCGATGCGCGTCCCAGGACTGCCCGTTGGGGAGCGTCGGCGCCACGTGCTGACAGAACAGGCTCGCGACGTGGCGTCCCGGCGGCGCCAGCGTGTCATCGAGCGTCGACGGAATCACCAGCTCGACGATCGGCTGACGCGACCAGCCGGACAGGCGCGCATCGAAGTAGGCGCGCTCCATGTAGGCGAGCGTCGGGGCGATGATGATGCCGGCGGTGTGATGGTCGCCGGCGCTGCGGCCCGGCAGGCAGGTGAAGTCCGGCAGCTCGGCGAGCGCGACGTTCATGCGGAAGGTGCCCGAACCGCAGCGCCAGTGGCTCATGTGCTCGCACACTTCCGCCGGCAGCGTCCCGGGCGCGAACATGCGCGTATACAGCAGCTTCGGGTTGAGATTGGAGATCACCGCCGCGGCGCGCAGTGTCTCGCCGCCCTCGGTGAGCACGCCGACCGCGCGGCCCCCTTCCACCAGCACCTCGCGCACCGCCGTGGCCGTGCGGATGAGCGCACCGCGCGCGGCGGCGGCCCGCGCCATCGCCTGGGTGATCGCCCCCATGCCGCCCACGGCATGGCCCCAGACGCCGCGCTTGCCGTTCACCTCGCCGAACACGTGGTGCAGCAGCACGTACGCCGAGCCGGGGGTATAGGGGCTGGCGTAGTTGCCGACGATGCCGTCGAACCCGTACACCGCCTTGATGGGATCGCTCTCGAACCAGTTGTCGAGGTAGTCGCCCGCGGACATCGCGAACAGCGCCAGCAGCTCGCGCCGCAGGCGCATGTCGAGGTGCCGCAGCCGCCCGCCGACGCGCGCCGCGCGCAGCAGCTCCGGCAGCGCAGCACGCCAGCTTCCGGCGAGCACGTTCGGCGGCGTGGTCAGCACCACGTCGCGCAGCACGTCGGCGATCGCCTCGAGCCGCTCGCCGTAGGCGGGCAGCTGCGCGGCATCGCGCGCCGAGAAGCGCGCCACCTGCGCCGCGGTGCGTCCCGCACCGGTCAGCAGGTAACTGCCGTCGGCGGTGGGCAGGAAGTTGGCGCAGCGCCGCTCGACTATACGCAGCCCGTGCGCGGGCAGCTCGAGGTCGCGGATCACCTTCGGATTGAGCAGCGACACCGTGTAGGCGGCCACCGAGTTGCGAAATCCGGGGTGAAACTCCTCGGTCACCGCCGCACCGCCGACCAGCGCGCGGCGCTCGAGCACCGTGACCTTCAGTCCGGCGCCGGCGAGGTAGGCGGCGCACACCAGCCCGTTGTGGCCGCCGCCGATGATCAGCGCATCTGAGCTGCCCTGGCCGCGCTGCGCCCCCTCAGCCATGACTCCAGCCCCGCGCCGGCGGCCGCGGCAGGGCACTCTCCGGAATCAGGCCGCGCATGCGTCGCGCGAAGCTGCGCAGGCACACCTCGTTGTCCCCCAGCGGACCGAAGCTGTAGCTGCTCGAGGCCATGCCCGCCTGCACCCGTTCGATGAGCGCCTTGTCCTCTAGGCTCACGCGGCGGTTGATGCGCCAGTTGAGGTAGCGGGCGGCACGCATTTCGGGGCGCGCGTCGGGGTGCACGTAGGCGATCTCGCGGATCATGGTCTCGGTGGGCGAGATCGGCAGGAACTGCATGAAGTCGATCTGGTCCGGGTAGATGTCGAAGGCGACGTTCGGCCAGAGCTTGAAGTAGGTCCACAGCCGCTGGCGCTCGGGCGGCAGGTGGGCGACCTTCGGCAGCAGCTGCTGGTAGGCGCGCTCGGACCAGTTGCTGGAGGGGGTATCGCGCAGCGTGCCCCACATCTTGTCGATCCAGGGGCGCGCCTCGATGCCGTAGCCCTTGCCGAACAGGCGCGTGAGTCCGGGATGCGCCACGTTGATGTGCAGCCCGTCGGAGAAGTTGTCGGCGACGTTCTTCCAGTTGACCGCGCGCGCCCGCAGGCTGACGCGCCCCATCGGCACCAGCTCCTCCATGCGGTAGGGCGTGAGCTCGTGCAGGTACGGCGCGGCCATCTCGCGCACGCTCGGCAGCCCGGGCGCCAGGCGCACGAACACGAAGCCGAGGAACACCTCGTGCTCGAGCGACACCAACCCGTGGCGCGCGGTGTCGAGACCGCTGAACGCCTCACGGTTGGGCACCGCCACCAGGCGTCCGTCGAGCGCGTACGTCCAGGCGTGGTACGGGCAGGTGATGCGCCGCCCGCAGTGCCCGCGCGTGCCATCGAGCAGCCGCGCGCCGCGGTGCCGGCAGACGTTGTGAAATGCCCGCACGCCGCCGTCTTCGGAGCGCACCACCGCCAGCGATTCGCCGAGGAACTCGAAGGTGTGGAAGTCCCCGGGCTGCGGGATGTCGCTCAGATGGCATATCACCTGCCAGCTGTTGCGGAACACCGCCTCGCGCTCGCGCTCGAAGAACTCCGGGTCGCGGTAGATCCAGCCGGGCAGCGCCAGTGCGTCCTGGTCAGCAGGTGCGGCAGCTTCCAGTCGATGCAGCGAGGCAGGCTTCATGGGGCACCGGGGCGTGGTGTTGTTGAACGATCGTACAATAACCCCCGGGAGGCCGCAACCGCGGCCGCGCCGCCGTTTGCCGCGCGCGCCGCACGGGCGCCGGCTGTGATAAAAAGAGCGCCGGGCGGCACCGGCCGCGCCGCCGTCGGCCGCAAGCTGCGAAAGATCTCTCGCCCGCTATGGACATCGCCCACCTGATCCAGACTGCGATCGCGCCGGTATTCCTGCTCACCGGTGTCGCCAGCACCCTCGGCGTGCTCACCAACCGGCTGTCGCGCATCGTCGATCGCGCGCGCGTCCTGGAAGAGCAGCTCGAAGGCCACCCGGGCCAGGCGCCGACACTGCTTAGCGCCCTGCGGGTGCTGGCGCGGCGCGCCCACTACATCAACGTGGCCATCTCGCTCAGCACCATCGCCGCGCTGCTGGTGGCCCTGGTCGTGGTCACGCTGTTCGCCAACGCCTGGCTGCGCTCGGAGCTCGGTCTGCTCATCGCGCTGCTGTTCGTCGGCGCGATGGTGTGCCTGAGCGCGGCCTTCGTCAGCTTCTTCATCGAGGTGCGGCTCGCGGTCGCCGCGCTGCGTATCGGGCTGCCGCACGCTTAGCAACGCGCGCACCGCGGGCCGCAGCGCGGCGCGAGCAGCAAAACCGCGCACCGGCGGGGGGAATCTGCTACCCTGCGCACCCTTTTTGGACTGCGTCCGCGGCACAGCGCCACCGCGCGCCCTCGCGGGCGCCGGCGACCCGCCGCCTCAAAGCCAGTTATGCAGCGTCCGATCCGCAACATCGCCATCATCGCGCACGTCGACCACGGCAAGACGACGCTGGTCGACTGCCTGCTCAAGCAGTCCGGGACCTTCGCGGCGCACGAGCGGCTCGGCGAGCGCATCATGGATTCCAACGACATCGAGCGCGAGCGCGGCATCACCATTCTCGCCAAGAACTGCGCCATCGAGTACGGCGGCACGCGCATCAACATCGTCGACACGCCCGGGCACGCCGACTTCGGCGGTGAGGTCGAGCGCGTGCTGTCGATGGTCGACGGCGTGCTGCTGCTGGTGGATGCCGTCGAGGGACCGATGCCGCAGACGCGCTTCGTGACGCGCAAGGCGCTCGCGCAGGGGCTCAAGGCGATCGTGGTGGTGAACAAGATCGACCGTCCGGGGAGCCGCCCGGCCTGGGTCGTGGATCAGACCTTCGACCTGTTCGACCGGCTCGGCGCCAGCGACGCGCAGCTCGACTTCCTGGTCATCTACGCATCGGCATTGCAGGGCTGGGCGAGCACCGATTACACCGAGCGCCGCCCGGACATGTCGGCGCTGTTCGAGGCGATCCTCACCCACGTGCCGCCGCCGGCTGCCGACGCCGATCGGCCGCTGCAGCTGCAGATCTCGACGCTCGCCTACAACTCCTACGTGGGCCGCATCGGCATCGGCCGTATCCGCTGCGGCGTGGTGCGCCCGGGCGAGAACGTCGCGCTGCGCTTCGGCAACGAGGATCGCGGCCTCGCCAGGATCGGCCAGGTGCTGACCTTCACCGGCCTCGAGCGTCACCCCGTTGAGGAAGCGAGCGCCGGGGACATCGTCGCCGTCACCGGTATCGAGGAAGTCAACATCGGGCTCACGCTGTGCGACGCGGAGCACCCGGAAGGTCTGCCGCCCATTGCCGTGGATGAGCCGACGCTGGCGATGAACTTCCAGGTCAACACCTCGCCGCTCGCCGGCCGTGAGGGCAAGTTCGTCACCAGCCGGCAGTTGCGCGAGCGCCTGTACCGCGAGCTGCAGAGCAACGTGGCGCTGCGCGTGGAAGACACCGACGAGCCGGATGTGCTGCGCGTCGCGGGCCGCGGCGAGCTGCACCTCACCATCCTGATCGAGAACATGCGCCGCGAGGGCTACGAGCTGGCGGTGTCGCGTCCGCAGGTGCTCACCAAGATCGTCAACGGCGAGGTGCACGAGCCGTACGAGGCCGTCACCGTCGACATCGAGGAGGATCATCAGGGCGCGGTGATGGAGGCGCTCGGCGCACGGCGAGCGGAGCTCGCCGACATGAGCCTGGGCAATGGGCGCGCGCGCCTCGATTATCGCGTGCCGGCACGCGGGCTGATCGGCTTCCAGGGCGAGTTCCTCACCCTCACCCGCGGCACCGGGCTGATCAGCCACATCTTCGATGGATTCGCCGCGGTGAAGGGTGAGATTCCGGACCGCCGCAACGGCGTGCTGGTGAGCAACGAGAATGGCGAAGCGGTCGCCTATGCGCTCTTCAACCTGCAGGAGCGCGGCCGGCTGTTCGTCTCACCCGGCGAGCGGCTGTACGCGGGCATGGTCATCGGCATCCACAGCCGCGACAACGACCTGGTGGTGAACCCGATCCGCACCAAGAAGCTCACCAACATACGCGCGGCCGGCAAGGACGAGGCCATCCTGCTGACGCCGCCCATCCAGCTCACCCTCGAGTACGCGGTGGAGTTCATCGCCGACGACGAGCTGGTCGAGGTCACGCCGCTCTCGATCCGCATCCGCAAGCGTTTCCTGAGCGAACAGGAGCGCAAGCGCGCCGCGCGCGCCGAGACCGCCGCCACCGCCTGAAGCGGCGCGCCGCCCCTAGACCTCGTGGGCGCCGGAGATGCCGATGAAGCTCAGGAACTCACCGCGGGTACGCGCGTCGCTCCTGAAGCTGCCGGTCATGCGGCTGGTCACCATCGAGACGTTGCGCTTGTGCACGCCGCGCGTCGTCATGCACTGGTGCACGGCGTCCACCACCACTCCCACGCCGCGCGGCTTGAGCACCTCGGTGATGCAGTCGGCGATCTGCGCGGTCAGCTTTTCCTGCACCTGGAAGCGCCGCGCGTAGCCATCGACCACGCGCGCCAGCTTGCTGATGCCAACCACCTTGTCGGCGGGCAGGTAGCCGATGTGCACGCGCCCGATGATGGGCGCCATGTGATGCTCGCAGTGCGATTCGAAGGAAATGTCGCGCAGCACGACCATCTCGTCGTAGCCACCGACCTCCTCGAAGGTGCGCCGCAGGTAGGCGGCCGGATCGATCTGGTACCCGGAGAACCAGTCGCGATAGGCATCCACCACCCGCTGCGGGGTGTCGAGCAGCCCCTCGCGGTGCGGGTCCTCACCCGCCCAGCGCAACAGCGTGCGCACCGCGTCCTCGGCCGCGCGTCGCGACACTTTCGATCTTGCGCTCGCCATCGCCCGCCTCCGCTGCCAGTCACGGCGCAGTGTAGCGTGCGGCGCCGCCAGCCGCGCGCCTCAGGCGTCAGCGGGCGAAGTGCAACAGAGCGCAGGTGAGCAGCAGACTGCAGCCGCCCACCAGCGTCGCGACGATGAGGCCCGCGGCGAGCGGCCGCCAGCCGATGCGCCACATGTCGGTGAACGACACCGACAGCCCGACCGCGGTCATGCCGCAGGTGAGGAACAGATCCGAGGCGGTGTAGCCGGTGTTGACCAGGGCCGGCCACAGCGCGCCATGCGCAGCTGCGAGCGCATCGCCCGCGGTGCGCACGACGATGAAGCCGATGAACGCCAGGACGAACAACGGCACCAGTGGCGCTGCGGCTGGTGGCACCGGTGCGCCGCCCGCGGCGGATGCGCCCCGGTCGAGCCGCTGCGCCGCCTCGTGACGCTGCGTCAGCCAGGCGGCCAGCGGGATGAGCACCGCGATCGACAGGTTGCGCAGCAGCTTCGCCACGCTCGCCGCGGCGAGCGCTGCCGGAGCTGCGGCCTGCTGCGAGTAGATGAGCGCCGCGCCGATCACCTGCGAGGTGTCGTGAATGGCGGTGCCGAGAAAAATTCCGGCGTACACCGGCGCGGCGGCGAAGAAATGGCCCGCCACCCACGGGTACAGCAGCATGGCGATGCAGCCGAACAGCACCACGCAGGTGACCGCGAAGGCGGTCTCGGCGTGCCGGGCACGGATCACCGGTGAGATGGCCACCACCGCGGTGCAGCCGCACACCGCCGTGCCGATCGCGAGCAGCAGGCCCAGCCGGCGCGGCACCGCCAGCAGCCGCGAGATGGCGACCCCGGCCCCAAGCGCGACCAGCAGGCAGCTCGCCGCCACCGGCAGCGCGGTGACCGCGATGGCGCTCGCGCCGGCAAGGGTGAGGCGCAGGCCGACCAGCGCGATGCCGATGCGCAGCAGGCGATGCATGGCCCAGTTCAGCCCGCGGGTCGCCCACAGCGGCACGCCTAGGGTGTTGCGCCAGAGCATGCCGAGCAGCACCGCGCACATCACCGGACTTAGGGGAAATTTGGGCAGCCCGCCGATGCCCTGAGCGAGCGAGGCCGCCATGCCGCGCGCGAACGCGGCCAGGGCGATGGCGAGCGCCAGACCCGGCGCCGCAGCGCGCAGGGCGGTCCAGCCGAGAAGCGAGACCCGCCGCAGCGCCCGCACTACAGCGTGAGCCGCTCGTCGCTCGCGATGGCGGTGCGCGCCACGGGCCGGTTCACGACCATGCGGTCGTTCAGCTCGCTGATGGCCCGGCTGCCGGTGCGCTCGAACAGAAAAGGAAAGATGCCGTGCACCAGGCAGGCGATCCCGGCGAGCATCATGCGCACCCCGAAGCCACTGGCGCGCAGCAGATGCTGGCCGTAACTCTCACCGACGGATGCGGGGTGCTGGCAAAAGGCGCGGATCACGTTCATCAAGATCCATGCTAGGCGCAAGGGGCCGCTACGCGGTTGCGAAGACATGGCAAAGTCCGCGTGGATGCGCAACAATGTTGCGTCAATCGCTCGATCTTAGGAACATCGTTCCATGGATAAGCTCGATGCCAAAATCCTCGACCTGCTGCAGGCCGACGGCGCGCTGAGCGCCGCCGAGATCGCCGAGCGTATCGGCCTGTCGAAGGCGCCGTGCTGGCGGCGCATTCAGAAGCTGCAGCAGCAGGGCGTGCTGCGCAAGACCGTCGCGCTGCTCGACGCGCACGCCCTCAATGTCGGCACCACCGTGTTCGTGACGCTCAAGACCGGCAATCACAGCGAGGCGTGGTTCGAGAAGTTCGTGCGCGCCGTGCGCGACATCCCCGAGGTCACCGAGATTCACCGCATGAGCGGCGATGTCGACTACCTGATCCGCATCGTGGTGCCCGACATCGATGCCTACGACGTGGTGTACAAGCGGCTGATATGCGCCGTCGAATTCCAGGACGTCAGCGCGAGTTTCGCGCTCGAGACGATCAAGTACACCACGGCGCTGCCGCTGTGCTACGTGAAGTTCGACTGAGCTTCAGGCGCGCCGCTCATGGCTCTGCGGCTGCGCGCGTGTTCTCGGCGATGATCGCCACGATGCGCGCCTTGATCGGTCCGCGATCGATGTCGTAGGCGCTGGTCGCCAGCACCGGCGCGGCGGGCGGGCGCTGTGCCAGCTGCGGCCCGGTGCTGTCGTGCAGATCGACGCGCGCGTCGCTCGACAAGCCGATGCGCAGCGGATGCGCGCGCAGCTCGTCGACCGGCAGCGTCACGCGCACCGGCACGCGCTGCACGACCTTGATCCAGTTGCCGGTGGCGTTCTGCGCGGGCAGCAGCGCGAACGCGGCTCCCGTGCCCATGCCGAGCCCGGCGACGCGGCCGTGGAACACGACGTCGCTGCCGTACAGATCGGTCACCACATTCACCGCTTGACCGATGCGCATGCGATTGAGCTGCACTTCCTTGAAATTGGCCTCCACCCACAGCCGCTCGAGGGGTACGACGGCCATGAGGGGTGAGCCCGGGGCAATGCGCTCGCCGAGCTGCACGCTGCGCCTGGCGAGGTAGCCGCTCACCGGGGCATGGACGCTGGTACGCACCACGCTCAGCCAGGCGCGCTCCACCTGCGTGGCCGCCGCCTGCACTTCGGGGTGGTCGGCGACCCCCGTGCGCCCAACGAGCGCGAGGCTCGCCGCCAGGTTCTTCTCCGCCGCGGTGAGCGCGTCGCGCGCCGCGCGCAGCTCATCGCGGGCGTGACCGAGCTCCTCGCCGGAGACCGCGCCGCTTTGCCCCACGCTCAGGCGGCGGTCGTAGTCGGACTGCGCCTTGGCGAGGTCGGCGCGGCGCTGCGCCACCACCGCGAGCAGCTGGTCGCGGTTGGAGAACAGGGTGCGCGTCTGGCGCACGGTGCGCGCCAGCTGCTGCTCCGCGTCCTGCAGCGCGATGCGCGCATCAGTGTCGTCGAGCCTGATCAGCTCCTGTCCGGCCTGCACGCGATCGTCCTCGTCGGCGCTGATGGCCACGACCGTGCCGCTCACCTGCGACGTGACGTTCACCAGGTCGCCCGTCACGTAGGCATCGTCGGTACTCTCGTAGTAGCGCGCGTACAGCAGCCACCAGGCAAGCACCACGAGGGCGATGAGCAGCAGTCCCAGGGCGAGTGCCCCGAGCCACACGCGCCGCCGCTGCCGCCGTTGCGCGAGCGGTGTCGGGGCGGTCTGGACGGCGGCATCCATGATCTTTTAGCTCTGCGGCGCGCCGTAGCCGCCGCCGAGCGCCCGCACCAGGTCGACGCTGAAGGACAGCCGTCGCGCCTGCAGCTCCGCGCGCAGCCCCTGGGCGAGCAGCACCTGGTTCTGGCTCGACAGCACGCTCAGGTAGTTGTCGAGGCCGGCGCGATAGCGGTCGGTGGTGAGGTCGTAGGCACGCTGCGCGTCATCGAGCGCGAGCTGCTGCTCGCCGCTCTCGTGCTCGAGTGCGCGCCAGTTGGCGACCACGTCGGCGACCTCACGCACCGCATCGAGCAGCGTCTGGTTGTACTGACCGACCGACTGGTCGAGCTGCGCCTGGTTCACGTACAGCGCCCCGGTGAGCGCGTCGCGGTTGAACACCGGCAGTGACAGCGCCGGGCCGCCTCCCAGCACGCGATCGGAAGCTTCGAACAGCTGCGACAGGCCGAAGCTCTGAAAGCCGGCGAACGCCGTCAGGTTCACGTTGGGATAGAAGCTCGCCTCCGCGGCCCTGACGCCGCGCGCGGCGCCCTCGACCTGCGCGCGCGCGGCGGCGACGTCGGGACGCCGCCCGAGCAGCTGCGCCGGCACCACCGAGGGCAGCGCGATGCTCGCCGGAGCGTTGAGCTGCGGGCGCTGCAGCGTCTGGCCGCGGTCGGGACCGGCGCCGACCAGGTCCGCGAGCTGGTTGCGCGCCAGGTCGATGTTGGCCTGCACGGCAGCCACGCCCGCGCGCGTCAGCGCCAGGTTTCCCTCGGACTGCTTCACGCGTGCCGTGTTTTCCAGTCCGGCGGTGACACGCTGCTGCGTGAGCTGGAGAATCGAGGTCTGCTGCTCGAGGTTGTCGTTGGTGACGTCGAGCAGCGCGTAGTTGAGGCCGAGCTGAATGTAAGCGCGCACCACGGCGACGCTCAGCGCCAGCCGGGCGGCCGCGCGGTTCGCCTGCGCCGCCTGCACGCCCGAGCGCGCCTGCGCCACCAGCGCGCGGTTATGCCCCCAGAAATCCAGGTCATAGCTGAAGTCGAGCTGCACGTCGCCCTGCGTCCACCAGCTGCCGCCGTAGGGCGGTGGATACAGACCGTTCACGGGGAAGCGCTGACGCACCACCGAGCCGTCGAGCGAGGCGGCCGGCAGGCGCGTGCCGTGCGCGGCAATCGCCTGGCCCTGGGCCGCGCGCAGCCGTGCTTCCGCGATCTCGAGCGACGGACTGCCCTGCAGCGCTTCGTCCACCAGCTCATCGAGCTGCGGGTCGCCGTAGGCGCGCCACCACGCATCAACCGGCCAGGCGGCGGCCTCGATCTTCGCATCGGCGAGTGCATGATCGGCCGCGAGCGCCTGGGGCTGCAGTTGCGGCGCGGGCTTCCAGCCGCCGCGCTCGACGCAACCGGCCAGAGCGAGTGCCAGTGTCGCAAGCAAAAGAGGGATGCGCGTGCTCATGACTTACCGCCCGTTGTGCTGTGATTGTCCCCCACGCCCGTGCCGTTATCGATCATCCGTCCGAGGTAGCTCTTGAGCGCGTCGATCTCCGCCTGGCTGAAGCCGGCCAGGTGCGCATCGACCACGCGCGCTCCGGCCGCCAGCAAGCGCGGCAGTTGCGCGCGCCCGCCGGGGGTCAGCCGCAGGAACACTACGCGGCGGTCCTCGCGGCAGCGCTCGCGGCGCACCAGCCCCTTCTGCTCCAGGCGATCGAGGATGCGCGTCATGGCGCCGGTGTCGTAATGCATGTAACGGCACAGATCCGCCGCGCTGTCGGCCGCGCCCTCGACCAGATGCTTGAGCACGGCGAAATGCATGCCGGAAAGTCCGAAGCGCTCGAGCTCGGCGTCCAGCCCCGCCAGCAGCGAGGTGCGCGCCCGGCTCATCAGGTGGCCGACGCTTAAACCCTCCTCGCGGGGTTGCGGGGCGCGGCGCGGCGGCGCGGGAACTGCGGCTCTGCGGCTCATCAGACTGGGGAAATTGGCTGTCCGGGATATTACTGCCGAGGATGTTACTGCCTGGGCAATTAATTTTCCAGTCCCGGCTGGCGCACCGGCCAAGCCGCCGCTCGGGCGTCGCCAGCAGCGATGTTGCGGCGCACGAAGGTGCGCAGGCCGCCTTCAATTCGAGGCGGCAGCGGCCTGTCAGTGCGCCGGCAGCGAGCGCGGCGTCGCCCGCGCGGTGGTGAGCACGTCGGCGCCGAATGCCTGCAGATCGGCCTGCGCGGCATAACCCAGGTACGGCAGACCGAACAGCGCCTCGATCGTGCGCAGCAGTGCGTAGTGGTTGTACGGCACATCCGAGACCGTGCCGGGCCTGACGAAGGGCGACAGCACCACCGCCCCGATCCGGCCACCGCCGGGACCGTTGAAGCCCGGAGGGTATTTCGCACCGGGCAGCGGTCGTTCGTCGCAGCAGGCACTCGAGCCCGCGGCCCCGGCGTGGTCGGACTCATCGAAAGTTACGATGAGCATGCCGTCGGCGCGAAACGCGGCGGATCGCTCGATGAGCGGCACCCACTGCCTGAGGAAGCGCTCGATGGCCACCAGGCCGCCGGCGCGTCCGTCGACGCACCGCGGATCGTGACCGTCGTTGCACAGGTTCGGCGTGATGAAGACGAAGTTGGGCGTAGTTGCGGCGCTGGCGAGATCCGCGGGCAGGTGGGTCAGATTGACCACGTGCGCATCGCAGCGTGCGCGATCGTCGATGATCGAATGGAAGTAGACGAACGGATCGTGCTTGACCGCGTACTGATCGCCGAGCTGTGCCTGGTGCGTTCGCTCGGGTTGCCCTACCGGCACGTGGCCGCAACTGGCCGGCTCGCGCGCCGGGTTGTTGCCCATGTCCTCCATGTAGGCTTTCCAGGTGAAACCGGCGGCTTCGAGCTGATCGGGTAGTGTCTGCACCGCACGCGGGTAGACGCACCCCGCTCCGGGCAGCTGCCCGTGCGCATCAGGTTCGCGCGCGGTCGGCACAAACTCCGCGAAGACAGGACAATCGAGCTGGGTCTGCTCGTTCGGCGCCTGCCCGCTCACTATCGCCACATAGTTGGGCAGACTCGCATGGCCGATGGCGTAGTACTGCCTGAGCAGCGCGCCCTGCCCCGGCAGCACACGGGCCAGGTACGGCGCCGGCGAGTCGGGGCCGAACGTGCTTTCGTAGGATTGATTCTCGAGCACCAGCACGAACACGTGGCGCACGGGCGGCAGCGCTGTGGCGGGCGCGGCCCTCAGGGGTGAGCCGGCCGTCAGCGGTGAGCCGGCGGCCAGAGCGAGCAGCGCCCAGGCCAGGGGCGGCAGAGGCGCGCGCATCACGACCCGGGCGTTGCGGCGGCCAGCTGCGCGGCGGCGTGCGCCGCCTGCCGCCGCAGCGCCTGTATGAACAGCGCGGCACAGCCGACGCTGAGCAGCGCCGCGCTGACGAACGCGGCGCCCGGAAACTGCAGCGGCGCGGTCGGTGCCGAGAAGTAGCCGAACAGCTGCGTCATCAGCGGCGGCCCGACAATGGCGCTCAGGCTGTAAACGCAGGCGACCGCGCCCTGCAGCTCGCCCTGCGCATCGGCCGGGATCTGCTGCGAGAGCAGCGCGTTCATCGAGGGGAACGTGAGCGCGAAGATGAAGGTGGTGAGTGAAAACAGGTACATCATCCAGCCGGCGCTCGCGAACGCATAGCCGAGGTAGGCGATCACCGCGGCACCCATGCCGGCGATCGCCGCACGCCGCGCGCCTCCGAGCCAGGGGATCAGCACGCGCGTCAGCAGGCCCTGGGCGATCGCCATCAGCAGGCCGACCCAGGCGAGCGACCAACCCACCTGGGCGCTCGTCCAGTGGAACCTGGAGATGGTGTAGAACGCCCAGGTGCTCGGCAGCACCTGGTGCGCCAGCTGCCACAGGAGCAACGCGCCGAGCATCAGCAGCACCACCGGATAGCGGCGCATCTGCAGCAGCGTGCCGAGCGGATTGGCGCGCGACCAATGAAATGACCGCCGCGACTCGCGCGGCAGCGATTCGGGCAGCGCGAAGTAGCCGAACGTCACGTTGGCGAGCGCGATGCTCCCGGCGGTGAAGAACGGGGCGCGCGGCCCGAAGGTGCCAAGCAGTCCGCCGATCGCGGGACCGACGATGAAGCCGATGCCGAAGGCCGCGGTCATCATGCCGAAGGTCTGCGCGCGCCGCTCGGGCGGGCTGATGTCGGCGACGTAGGCATAGGCGGGTGTGAACGAGGCGCCCGCGACGCCTGCGACCGCGCGCCCCACGAACAGCCAGCCGACCACCGGGGCGAACCCCATGATGAAGTAGTCGCAGCCGAGTGCCAGCAGCGCGAACAGCAGCACTGGCCGGCGACCGAAGTGATCGCTCAGGTTGCCGAGCACCGGCGCGCAGAAGAACTGCATCAGTGCGTACACGAATGACAGCGCGCCGCCGTACCCCGCCGCCCGGTCGATGGACACGCCGGTGAGCTGCATGATCAGCCCCGGCAGCACCGGCAGAATGATGCCGAAGCCGATCGAGTCGACCAGCACCGTAATGAACAGGAATACCAGGGCGCCGTTACCGGCGCTGCGCGCACTCATGGGAGTCCCTTCGTGGGGCGCGCTATCTTACCGAAGCCGCGCCCCGGCCGCGCGCGCGCGCAACCAGAACACCGGTACGCCGGCGAGGATGATGGCGAACGTGAAACCGCTGTTGCGCGGATCGGTGAACAGCGCGTTGCCGATCATGAGAGCGGAGGCGAGCAGGAAGGCGGCCGGCACCAGCGGGAAACCCCACACACGATACGGTCGCGGCAGCTCCGGGCGGCGCCGCCGCAGCACGAACACCGCGGCGACCGTGAGCGCGTAGAACGGCCAGATGCCGAGGATGAACTTGTCGGCGAGCTGCGCGAAATCGTTCAGCAGCACGTACCCGACCCCGAGCACGGTGGCCAGTCCAATGGCCACGGACGGGGTTTGAAAGCGCGGCGAGACGCGCGCGGCGAACGCCAGGAACAGGCCGCGGTCGGCCATGGCATAGAAGATCCGCGAGCCGGTCATCATCGAGGCGTTCAGGCCGCTGAAGGCCGAGATCACCACCGCCGCCGCCACCACCGCCGCGCCGCGGCCGGCGAGCAGCGGGATGCGCGCGGCAACATCGGCGGCGATCAGCCTGGCGCCCGCCATCTGCGCCGGCGCGAGCGCGTAGATGAAGCCGACATTCACCACCAGATATACCACCATGACGCAGGCCGCGCCGGCGATGAGCGCCAGCGGCAGGTTGCGCTGCGGATTGCTGATCTCGCCGCCCATCGAGGCGGGGTCGGCCCAGCCGTCGTACGTCCACAGCACCGGGATCAGCGCCGTGGCGAGCAGCGATACTGGCGCCCCGCCCGGCCAGGCCGGGGTGAAATGCGCGCTGCTGCCGCCGGTGGCACTGAAGGCGAGCAGCCCGAGCGCCAGCAGCACCGCGTACTTCAGCGCGGTGGCGGCGCTTTGTATCGCGGCGGCCCGCTGTACTCCGAGGTAGTTGATGGCGCCGATGAGCACGATGGCGAGCGCCGCCATGTAGTGGACCTGCGCCGGCTTAAGCGGCACGAACCACCCCAGGTACTCGGCGAAGATGGTGGCGATCGCGCCGAGCGCCGCCGCACGGATAACCACCAGCTCCGTCCAGCCGAACAGGAAGGCAGGCAATGGCCCGTAGGCCTCGAGCAGGTAGGCAAAAATGCCTCCCGAGCGCGGCAGGGCCGCGGCCAGTTCCGCAACCGTGAGCGCACCGCACAGCGCGATCACTCCGCCGATCACCCAGCAAAGCAGCATCGGCCCGGGCGCGTGCAGCTGCGCGGCGACGGTGGCGGGCACGCGGAAGATCCCGCTGCCGATCGCAATGCCGACCGACACCGCAATCGTCTGCAGCAAACCGACCGAGCGCGGCATGCGCTCGCCCCACTGGTCAGCCATCGGCGAGTCTCGCCGCCAGCAGCTGCACCCAGTGACGCACCGGCACCGCCGTGGCACTCGCGATGTGCAACAGGCAGCCGATGTTGGCGGTGGCGATGACGTCCGGGCCGCCCGCCTCGAGCGCCGCAAGCTTCGCGCGCAGCAGCTGCCCGGCGAGCTGCGGCTGCAGGACCGAGTAGGTTCCGGCCGAGCCGCAGCAGCGCTGGCCGTCGCTGACCTCGGTAAGGGTGAAGCCGGCGTCGCGCAGCAGCGGTTCGACCACGCCCTTGACGCGCAGCGCGTGCTGCAGCGTGCACGGCGCCTGGAACGCGACCCGCACAGCGGGCGGCGGCGCGGCGGCGGCGCGCGCCGCGAGCGCCGCGCCGAGTGCCGGGCGCTGCGCGTTCAGCACCTGGCTGACGTCGCGGGCGAGCGCCGCGATGCGCGCGGCGCGCGCGGCGTACGCCGGCTCATGCTGCAGCAGCCGGCCGTAGTCGCTCAGCATCGCCGCGCAGGCACTCGCCGTGCTCACCACCGCCTCGGCGCCGGCCTCCACCTGCGGCCACAGCAGATCGACGTTGCGCCGCGCCTGTGCCAGCGCCTCGCCGTGCGCGGCGAGGTGATGGGCGAGCGCGCCGCAGCAGCCGGCGCGGGCGCGCACCGCGGCGATGCCGAGCGAAGCAAGCACCCGCTCGGCCGCCGGGTTGATGTCGCCCGCCAGGGCCGGTTGCACACAGCCTGCGAGCAGCAGCACGTGGCGGGCGTGCGCGCGCTGATCCGTGCGCGGCGCGGGCGGCGCGGGCGCGCGCGCCGGCAGGCGTACCCGCCACGCGCGCGGCAGCAGCGGGCGCACCGCGCCGGCGAGGGCGAGCAGCGCCCGCACACGCCGCGGGTGCGGCAACAGCCTGCGCAGCAGGTAACGCGTGAGGCGCGCGCCCGGCGCACGGCGCACGCGCTGCTCGATGAGTCCGCGGCCGATGTCGAGCAGGCGCCCGTACTGCACTCCCGAGGGACAGGCAGTTTCGCACGCCCGGCAGGTGAGGCAGCGATCCAGGTGCAGTTGCGTCTGCGCGCCGGCCGGCTCGCCCTCGAGCAGCTGCTTCATGAGATAGATGCGGCCGCGCGGACTGTCGAGCTCGTCGCCGAGCAGCTGATAGGTCGGGCACGCCGGCAGGCAGAAGCCGCAATGCACGCAGCTGCGCAGGATGGCATCGGCCTCCCTGCCGGCCGGGGTGTCCCTGATGAAATCGGCGAGCGCGGTCTGCATAACCTCCCGATTCCGTCAGCCGCTGCGGGCGGGCAATCGTGAAGGCGGCAATTCTACCCGCAATCGCGCCGTGCGCGGACGCTGCGCGCCGCGTGCGTTGCGGATGGCGCCGGGCGGTCCGCTAGCCGGTGATGATCTTCAGGCGCTGGGTGCGCGAGGCATCGCCGACTTCGCTCACCCGCCGCAGCAGCTCGCGTGCGGCATCGGCCTGCAGCGGGCGGCTGAGCAGGAAGCCCTGCGCGTCCTGGCAATCCTGCTCCTGCAGGAAGGCGAGCTGCGGGAAGTTCTCCACGCCCTCGGCGGTGACGTTGATGTGCAGCGAGCGCGACATGGCGATGATGGCCGCGGCGATGGCGCGATCGTCGCTGCAGTCGGTGATGCTGGTGACGAACGAGCGGTCGATCTTCAGGCGATCGACGGCGAAGTGCCGCAGGCGCCCGAAGCTCGAATAGCCGGTGCCGAAGTCGTCGATGGCGAGCGAGACGCCGAGCGCTTTGAGCTGATTGATGGCCTTCTCCGCCCAGGCCTCGTCCGCCATGACCACCGACTCGGTGATCTCCAGCTCGAGCACCGCCGGCTCGAGCCCGGTCTCCTTGAGGATGGCGCCCACCTCAGGCGGGAATTCCGCCAGCGCGAACTGGCGCCCGGAGACGTTGACCGCCATGCGCTGCACCGGCAGGCCCTCGGCCCGCCAGGCCTGGGCCTGCTGGCAGGCGGCGCGCAGCGCCCACCTGCCGATGGCGAGAATCAGGCCGGTCTCCTCGGCGACCGGGATGAATTCCGTCGGACTCACCGCGCCGAGCTCGGCATTGGTCCAGCGCAACAGCGCCTCCACCCCGGAGATACCGCCGGTGCGCACGTCGAACTGCGGCTGATACTGCAGCGAGAACTCGTTGCGCTCGAGCGCGCCGCGCAGCTGCTCCTCGATGGTGAAGCGATGCAGTGCCGTCGCGTTCATCGACACGTCGAAGTAGGCGAAGGTGCCGGGGGTGCGCCGCTTGGCGAAATACATCGCCAGGTCGGCATTGCGCAGCAGCGTCGCGGCGTCGGTGCCGTCCTGCGGGTAGATCGCGATACCGACGCTCGGGGTCACCACCAGGCAGTTGGCGGCGAGCTGCATCGGCTCGCGCAGCGCCAGGATCAGCCTCTCGGCCACGCCAGCAGCATCGACGGTGTTGCGCAGGCTCGGCAGCAGCACCATGAACTCGTCGCCGCCGAGGCGCGCGATGTCCCCGGGACGCGCCGCGGCGCTGGTGTTGGATTCGCCGCCGTAGCGCAGCGAGCTGCGCAGCCGCTCGGCGACCACGCACAGCAGCTCATCCCCCACCGCATGGCCGAGGGTGTCGTTGACGCGCTTGAAGTTGTCCAGATCCAGGTACAGCACCGCGAGATTGCCGCCCTTTTCCCTGGCGGCCTGCAGCGCCCCGACCAGGCGGTTGTGCGACTGCTCGCGGTTGGGCAGCCCGGTGAGCGTGTCGAAATAGGCGAGCCGCACGATGCGCCGCTCGGCACGCCACTTGCTGCCGAGCGCGATGGTCATCTGGCGCACTTCGTGCGGATGGAACGGTTTCTGCAGGTACGAGAGCTTGTCCTCCGGCGGCACGTAGCCGCCGATCTCGCCCGGATCCGCGTCGGAGTAGGCGGTGCAGATGACGATCTCGACCGCCGGATCCAGCTCGCGGATCTGGGTCGCCGCCCACACCCCGTCGGGGCCCGGCGGCATGCGCATGTCGAGAAATACCACCGCGTACGGCTCGTTGCGCGCCAGTGACTCCTTGACCGCGGCCACCGCGCTCGTCGCCTGGTCGCAAAACACCGCCTCGAACACCGTGGTGCGGGCCGCGGCGCGCGTGCGCTGGCTGTCGGTGGCGGGCTTTCTGAACAGCCGGCTGCGCAGCTCATGGAAGCCGGCCATCTCGGCGCTGGCCTCGCTGGCGAGCAGGATCTGCCGGTAGGCATCGCGGATCTCGGCTTCGTCGTCGACGACCAGCACCCGAATCGTGGTGGGATTCACTTCACTCATGGCGACCTCAGGCAGCTCCGGCGAGCAGTGCGGTTTCACGGGCGGCGAGCGGCACCAGTACGTGGAGCGCGGCGCCGCGATCCGGGCCGTCGCTCGCGGCCCAGATGCGCCCGCCCAAAGCGTTCACGGCGTTAGCGCACCAGTGCAGTCCGATCCCGTGATTGGTTTCCGGGGACTTGGTGGAAAATCCTTTTTCGAACACGCGCTCGAGATTCTCGGCGGCGATGCCGACGCCGTCGTCGCGGCATTGCAGGTGCAGCTGCTGACGGTCCGCGTCGCTGACGATCTCGGCGCTGACGCGCAGTGTGCCGCGTTCCCTGCCGGCATCGCGGATCGCGTCCGCAGCATTGATGATCAGGTTCTGCAGCACCAGGCGCAGCACGGTGCGCGCCACGCGCACCACGCCGACCCGCAGCAGGCTATCGTCGGCGTTGACCGTGAGACGCTGCCGCGTGGCATCGGGCACGATCTCGAGCGATTGCGTCAGCAGCTCGGTGAGCCGCACCGACTCGATGACCTGCTCGTTGTTGCGCGCCGTGCGCATCTGCTCGGCGAGCGTCGTCTGTACCAGGTTGGCCTGACGGGTCATGACGGTGACGTCCGCGCGCGACTCGCTCACCGCGACCGCCAGCTCGCGGCATGCGAGCCGCAGGAATTCCTCGAGGTCCGCGCGGCGCTGCGGGTCCGGTACAGCTTGCTGCAGCTCGGCGACCGCCTGCTGCGCGTCCTCGGCCGGGGCGGCACGCAGCCGCTCGGCGAGCTGCGCCAGCCGCACGCCGATCGGCGTCATGGCGTTGCCGAGGTTGTGCAACACCCCCTTGGCGAGCTCGGCGAACCCGGCTTCGTACGACTGGTCGACGAGCGCGGTACGCGACTGCGCCAGCCGATCCACCATGCGGTCGAACTCGCGCGCCAGCACGCCGAATTCGTCCTGGCGCTGCACGTTGAGACGGGTGGTGAGGTCCTGGTCCTTGCCGAGCGCCACCGCGTGACGCGTTACCGCGCCGAGCGGGCGCAGGATCGCGCGGTTGAGGACTATGACCAGCAGTATGAGCACGATGACCGCCGCCACCGTCAGGCAGCTGGACGCGTATGCGACCGCGGTGCGTCCGCGTGCGGTGATCTCGCGCGGCACGTCGACGCGCAGCGTCATGAGCGGCTGACCGTAGATGTCGCGGTAGGTGCGAGAGACGCGCGTCACCCCCTCGGTCTCGACCAGATCATCGGCTGCCGCGCCCGCCGTCGGCGTCAGCATGCTCAGGTCCGATTGCGCCTGGGCACCGATGCTGCGCACCGCCGCAGGTGTCAGCAGTCTGCCGAGCATGACCATGCCATGGGTCGGCCCGTTGCCGTTGCCGTCGAGTATCGGCGAGGCTGCCAGCAGCAGGATGCCGCGGTTGGTGCGCAGCAGGCCGCGCACCGGCGCCCCCTCGCGCAACTGCATGCGCCACGGAAAATCGGCCGGCAGGTCGCGGCGCGCGGCCAGGTCGAGCCTCAGGGGACGATCCGACTTCAGGTCCAGCTGGGTCGCCTCCACGAACCTACCGTCGAGATCGATGATCAGCAGCATGTTGATGTTCAGCTGCCGCAGCGCCAGGTCGCTGATGTTGGCGGCTACGAATTCGTGGTTATGATCCTGGACGAAGCGATAGGTGTCCGCCCAGTTGCCCCAGTCGACCGCTGATACCGCGATGCCCTGCAGCGTCGTGTCGAGCGCACTGTCGATGCGCTGCATGGCGGTGTGCGCGTTGCCGCGCTCGAGCTCGGCGAAGCTCGGCAGCACCACGCGCCGCTCGACCAGCACCTCGGCGAGGCCGAGGATCAGGAAGATCGCGGCGATCAACGTGATGACTTTGAAGCGTATATTCACCAGCTTAACGTAAGGGGAAATACCTATTTCTTCGTGTCCTGGCCTCTCAAAACGATGCCCGCGGCCGGCGGTGCCGCTGCAGGAAGTGACGGGCGTCACACAAGATCCAGCGCGCAGTGCACCGGGTTGGCGCTTGCGAACGTAGCGGTTGCCGCTGCGCCACACCCGCAGGCGTAAGAGGGAAGCAAGCTCATGAGCAGCGTAAGCAGACGTGCCTTCTTCGCGGCGGCCGCCGCGGCCGGGGCCTCACTGGCGGGACGGACCACGACCGCCGCCGACTCCGGGGTGGCGAACCTCGCCCCGCTCACCGGCGGCGTGCAGCCGATCGCCCCGGCGGAGCGCGGCGAGCGCCTCAGGCGCCTGCAGGCGCTGATGCAGCAGCGCAAGGTCGCAGCGCTGCTCGTCGAGCCCGGCTCGACGCTCGAGTACTTCACCGGGATCCGCTGGCACCGCTCCGAGCGCACCACCGCCGCGCTGATACCCGCGGCCGGCCGCACGGTGGTGGTGACACCGTTCTTCGAGGAGCCTTCGGTGCGCGAGACGCTGCAGATCCCGGCCGACGTGCGCACCTGGCAGGAGGACGAAAGTCCCTTCGAGCTGATCGCGGCGGCGCTGCGCGAGCAGCGCCAGCCGTCCGGTCCGCTGGCAATCGAGGCCACGACGCGCTACTTCATCATCGAGCGCATCGGGCGGGCTTCGCCCGGCGTAGGCAGCACGATCCCTGCGGAGGAGCTCGTCGGGCCGTGCCGCATGCACAAGTCAGCCGCTGAACTGGCGCTCATGCAGGCCGCCAACAATGTCACGCTCGCGGCGCTGCGTCACGCGCACGGTCGGATCACGGCCGGCATGAGCGCGGCTGACATCCAGGCCATGATGATTGCCGCTACCGGCCAGCTCGGCGGCGTACACGAGTTCTCGCTGGTGCTGCTCAACGAGGCGAGCGCCTACCCGCACGGTTCGCTTGCGCCGCAGCTGGTGCGCTCAGGCTCGGTGATCCTGATCGATACCGGTTGCAGTGTGCACGGCTACCAGTCCGATATCTCGCGCAGCTGGGTGTTCGGCGAGGCCTCCGCGCGGCAGCGCCAGCTGTGGGACACCGTCAAGCGCGGCCAACAGCTCGCGCTCGACACCGCCAGGGTGGGTGCGCCGGTCGGCGCCATCGACCGGGCGGTGCGCGACTTCTATGAGCAGCGGGGCTGGAGCAAAAATTATCGCCTGCCGGGCCTGTCGCACCGTACCGGCCACGGCATCGGCATGGACGTGCATGAGCCGCCTTACCTGGTGCGCAGCGACACCACGCCGCTGCAGGCGGGCATGTGCTTCTCCGACGAGCCCGGCCTCTACATACCGGGACAGTTCGGCATCCGGCTGGAGGATTGCTGGTACATGACTGCTGGGGGACCGAAGCTGTTCACCGCGCTCGCCACATCGATCGATCAGCCGGTCTGAAAGCCGGCAGAGCGTGGCAGCGCAGCGGCCGCACACCGCCCGAGGGTGTCCGCGCGCGCTGCCGGCTGCTATTGACCGAACTCTTTTCTGAGCGTTGCGACGTCGACGACGCTCCATTCCTCGACGATCCTGCCGGCGACGAAGCGAAACATCGTCATGCCCTCGATGCCGAGGCGATCGCCCTTGCCCGGCATCTCTCCGAGAGCGACGGTATTGAGGCCGGTCGCCCTCCAGTGCACGGCGACCATGTCCTTATCGGCGACCGTGCGTTCCACCGTCACCTTGAGATCCGGTATGGCGACCCGCCACGAGCTGGTCGCGTCCACGTCCTGCGCGAGCGTGTAGTTGGCGGAGGCGCCGTGCGCGACAAAGTCGGGTGCAAACATCGCGTCGGTGTGCTCGAAGCGCCCGCCAGCCATGTTCTCGAGGAAGTAGCGCCGCGCGGTGCGCACGTTGTCGGCGGTGCCCGCCGGCGCGGGAGCGCACGGGGCAACCGCCAGCACGATCATCAGTAACGTGGCAACGCGCATGCGTCATTCCTTGTCAGCCCCCCTCGGGGCACGGTCTGCGGGGATTGGACCGGCGGGCGGCCAGGCGCCGCCGCTCACGGGTGATTCTGCTGCGCGACGGTGGTCTGCAGGTTGAGGGAGCCGGAGTCGAGCGCGTTCTTGATGTCCTTGCACGGCGCGAGCGTCGCACCCTCGTAGGTGCTCACCGGGAAGTACTTGTCCTGCCAGGCTGCGAAACCCCAGACATCGAGTCCCGCCTTGAGGTATTTATCGGCGTGGTCCGCCGCTTCGCAGTCATATTGCGAGCGCTGCACGTGCTGCTGAGTCTCGCTGAGCAGCTCGGCGCGGGCTTTGGCCTCCGAACGCTCGAGGTAAGTGTCCTTGAGGTTCGCGGCCGCGCCGGCACGATGCGGGGCACGCTTGACCTTGAAATCCGCGTCGGCGTACGGGTCGACGCTGGCAGCCACCGCGGTGCCCACGACCCTGGATGCTGCGGCCCGGGGTGCGGCCGCGAGTGGTGCCTCGTCCGCCGCGACGCCGGGCGACGGCGCCGGCGAGGCGGTCGGTACATCGAGGCTGGCGGCCAGCGTCGCACCGGGCGCGGAGCGCGTCGCCAGGTAGTCGCTGACGGCCCAGGCGCCGAGAGTGAGGAGAGCGACCGCGGCCGCTATCGGGCCGGCGTACTTGACGAAGCCGCCGAGGAAGCTGGTCCATTGCGGCGGCGTGAACGTGTAGCGACGCTGCGGCATCCGGCCGCGCCCGAGCCAGCCGGCGCCCTGCCGGGCAGCGAACAGCGCGCCCTGGGCGAAGACGAATCCCAGGGCGCTGCCGATGACGAGTTGGATCATGCTCATGGGCACTTCCGTGCACGCACTTATGCCATGCCAGGGGCCATTTTGCGGGTCCGGTGAACCGCCATCCGTGAGGCGCATCACGCGCGCGGCGTCGAGAGCGTGCACACGGCACGCAATTGGCTGTCGCCCAGCGAAAACCTCGATTGTTCCATGCGAAAAATGAATGGCGGCCCTGCGCGCTGCCATGCTTACATCGGTCCGCGATGAACAGCGGTTCAGGTCCCCGCGCCGGCAATGCCTTGCGTTCGTGGTGCCGGCTGGCGCTGCTCGCAGCCTGCCTTGCCGGTCTCCCCGGCGCCGCGGCGCTCGCCCAGAAGCTCGCCACCATCGATCCCGATGCGCACTATCCGGAAGGCCCGTTGTGGCGCGACGGCAAGCTGTTCTACGTGGAATACGCCCAGAGCAACATCAAGACCTGGGACGGGGGCCGCGTCGCGGTGTGGTGGCACAAGGACAAGTGCGGCGCCAATGCGCTGATACCCTTCAGCGGCCACCTGCTGGTGGCCTGTTACGACGACAACTCGGTGGTCGAGCTCGATGGCAGCGGCCGGCAGCTGCGCGTGGTGCGCGCGGACAGCAGCGGCAAGCCCTTCATCGGCCCGAATGACTTCGCGGCCGATGGGCATGGCGGCATCTACTTCTCCGCCTCCGGCGTCTATGACATCAAGGCACCGATCACCGGCGCGGTGCTGCACATGAGCGCCGACGGCGGAAACGTCACCGAGGTTGCCAATACCATCCATTACTCGAACGGGCTGACGCTGGCCAAGGATCGGCAGCACCTGCTGGTTGCCGAGATGCTCGCCGGACGTGTGCTGTCGTTCGTGATCGGGCCGGACGGCAGACTGGGTGCGCGCACGGTGTGGGCGCGTCTCGAGGACCTGGCACCGCCGACGCCGCACGAGGACGCCTATAACGGCCCGGACGGCCTGAAGCTCGGTCCGGACGGCAATTACTACATCGCGCAGAACGGCTCGGGCCGCGTCCTCGTGGTGGACGAGAACCGCAAGCTGGTACGCATGATCGAGGTGGCGACGCCGTATGTCACCAACATGGCCTTCGGTGCGAACGGCGCGGACACGGTGTTCGTCACCGGTGCCTTCGAGCAGTGGAAACCGCCGTTTCCGGGAGCGGTCTATCGCTGGACACGCTGAAGGGTGCGCCGCTGTGGGCGGCGCGCCAACTGACTCGGGTGCGGCGCGCTGCGGAAGCGAAGAAATAGCACAACATCGCGGGGGGAGATTTTCATGGGGAGAACGCGCTCTAAAAACTCACGGGTCGCCGGCGATGCACGGGTCGCGCCGGCAACTAGCAGCATCGCCGGCGCGGTGTTCTTTGCGCTCTACGGCGCGCCGCATCCGGCGCTCGCCGACCCAAGCGATGCCAACGACACTGGCGGCAACGCCTTGCAGGAAGTCGTCGTGACCGCAACTCGCCGCTCGCAGGCGCTCGAAGCGGTTCCTTACAGCATCTCGGTGGTGACCCCGGAGCAGCTCGCCGCCAGTGGCGCTACTGATCTGATGTCGCTCGCGAGCCAGGTACCCGGCTTGAGTATGTTCGACTACGGCGCCCGGTTTGCGGGAGCCGTTTCGCCCATTATCCGCGGCATCAACGCGACGGCCAGTCCTCCTCCCTCGCGCGGCTTTCGCACCTTCGAGCAGGACCCCGTCGGCACCTACATCGGCAATTCACCGATTGACGGCTATTTTCAACTGGACGACCTGAACCGCGTTGAGGTCTTGCGCGGACCGCAAGGCACTTTGTACGGGGCCGGCGCGCTGGGAGGTGCGCTGCGCTTGATCCCCAATTCGCCGCAACTGGACACATGGGCCGGAACAGTTGAAGCCGGCGGCTCCACCCTCGCCCATTCGGACGGCGCCGGCTGGTCCGTGAAGGGTATGGTCAACGTACCGCTGGGGGACGTCGTGGCTTTCCGCGCTTCGGCAAAATACGACTACCAGCCGGGGTGGATTAACGTATTCGGCCCGGAAGTGCGTACCAATAACACCGCGTACGGCATTCCGCTGCTGGCCGATCCTGCTGATCCGGTGAACAGCTCCCCCCTCTACACCAGTCGCAGCGACTGGAACTGGCAGAGGAGCTTTACCGGGCGCGCGAGCCTGCTGTGGAAGCCGCTCGAGGCCTTCAGCGCGGAGTTCGCGCTGCTGCACTCGGAGGCCTCGGGCGACGGCGGACCACAGGTGAATCCCGTCTACGCGGGCGGGGTGTCGCCGTTCGATCCCCACACGGTCTTCCCCGCCGGCGGGCCGTACCAGGAATTGGCGCTGATCGATGAGCCGTGGGACCGGACGACGAACCTGACGAGTCTCGATCTGAGCTACGACGCGGGGTTTGCCACGGTCTCTGCGACGAGCTCGTACCATACGACCGAGGGGTCGCTGCTCAACGACTCGACCTTCGACTACGGCGGCTACGCCGGCGGGTACTACGTGCCTTACTACGCCGGCGTCCCCACCAACCCGCGCTGGGTCTATCCGTTTCTGTTTACCGACTCAGCCCACACCTTCTCGCAGGAAGTGCGGCTGGTATCCAAGGCCGACCCCGAGCACGCGCTCGATTACGTCGTCGGTGTGTACTATGAGAATCAGGCGCGCGACGGCAACTGGTTCGTCACCAGCCCAGGGTCACCGGAACGGTCGATGCAGGAGGGATGCACCGGGCCGGTTTTCTATACCGCTGCGGGGGTTCCTTCGACCTTTCCGAATTGCCTGGTGGTGACGGGCCCGAACGATCTCACCTTCCAACAGCTCGACAAGCAGACCTTCCAGGACGTATCTGAGTTCGGCGAGCTGACCTGGCATTTCCTGCCGAACGCACAGATCACCGGCGGCGTGCGCCATTTCGATCAGCATTTCGTCGATGCGCAGCTATACCAGGACTTCACCTTTCCGACGCTCGTGCCGGCGACACCGCATCACTCGGACGCCACCAAGACCGTGGGCAAGATCAATCCCTCGTACGAGTACGCCGACCATCAGTACGTCTATGCGCTGTGGTCGCAGGGCTTCCGTCGCGGCGGTGCGAACTCGGTGCCTTCGACCGGGCCATTCAAGGAAAGTCCGCTGTTGCGGGACTATGAACCGGACAGCACCAACAACTACGAGGCGGGACTCAAAGGGCGTTTCGCCAACGGCCTGTCCTACACGTTTGCGGTATTCGATATCTACTGGGACCGGCCGCAGATCTCCTCGAGCCTGCCCTCCGGCAACCTTGCCGTCTACAACGCCAACAAGGCACAGTCCACGGGCTTCGAGTTCGAATCCAGTGGTCCGTTATTCGTGCCGCACCTGAGCTACTCCGTCGGCTACGCCTATGCCGATGCGCGGCTGACCAGCGACTTCTCTCTGCCGGCCAATAACGGGCTGGGCACCGGCACCATCGTGCCGGGTCTGCTCACGGGCTCAGCCGGCGAACAGCTGCCGGGAAGTCCGAAGAACAGCGTGAGCGCCGCCCTCATTTATGACATCAACCTGAGCGCGGGATACGTGCTGACGCTCTCGCCCAATGGGGTATATCGCAGCGCAGTCGCGCTGCAGGTGGCACCGAGCGTAGGCACCACGACCATCCAGCATTCCTCGACGTACGAAATCATGAACTTCAATGCCACGCTGACTCACAACGCCTGGCGCGCGACCTTATATGTGACCAACCTGTTCGATAAGGAGGAGATCCTCTCCCCGCCTTCTCAGCCTAACCAGCTCAATAATCTGACCGACGACTATCTGGTCAATCCGCCGCGCGAGATCGGCATCCGCCTGGGTTATTCCTTCAAGTAAGCGGCGCGCCACGAACTCACGCCGGGATCGATATCGCGTGCGCGCACAGCGTATCGATCAGCACCTGGAGATGAGCGCGGTAATGCCGCCAGCGGCCGGAGGAGCTGCCGTAGATCGGCCGCCGCACCTGCGCGGCACTCTGCGTCAGCGACGCTGATCTGTTGTTCCGGATGTCGAGCGCTGCATCGCTCCACGGCAGTCCGCAGTAGCTCGCAATCGCGGCACCTGTGCGCCGCGGCTCGCGCACCAGCTCCTCGTAGACGATCTCGTGCATGCGGCCACCGAGAGCACCGCGCCAGTGGTTCATCAATCGCTGGTAGGCGGCGTAGTAGCGGCCCAGCTCGGCGAGGTCGTAGCTGAAGGGATAGCCCGCCGCGAACAGCGTGCGATACATCGCAAAGCAACTGTCGAGGGGCGAGCGGCTGACCAGCAGTATCCTCGCCTCCGGCAGTGCGCGCGCGATGGCACCCAGATACAGGTAATTGAGCGGCAGCTTCTCGACGATGCGCTCAGCGGGTGCGCCGGACTCGGCGAGCCGCGCGTAGCCTGCCCCCACCGCGACAGGGTCCGCCGCGGCGGCGCGCGCGAACACGTCGCCGTCGCCGCGCGCCGCGTCCAGCAGCGCGCGCGAGAAGTTGGCCGTCTCGCCGTTCGAGCGCACGCCCGGCAACCCGGTCAGGATCCGTTCCACCAGCGTCGTACCGGAGCGCGGCAAACCGACGATGAAGATATAGCGCGTGGAGTGCACGGCACCTGCCGGACCGCCGGGCGTCGGCGGCGCGGCCAAGCACAGTTCGTGCCTATAGACCTCCGCGATGCGGGCCAGCTTGCGCTCGTCCACCGCAACGTCGTACGCGAGGCGCTGGCGGCGCGTGCGCGCCGCGGCGGCAAACCAGTGAAAGGCCTCGTCGAAGCGACCCAGGTCGTCGAGTTCCTTGGCGAGCGCATAACCGAGGAACAGGCGTGCGCGGTAGTCAGCTGCCGCCCGTTGCAGGTGCGCCTGCAGCTCAGCTACGTGGTTCTCCTGCGGGGTCTGTACGCGCAGCTCCGATCTGAGGAGCCAGCTGGGATATTGCGTGGAATCGAGCGCGACGGCCTGGTCGCAGGCCGCCTCCGCTTGCGCGAGCCTGCCGAGACTTCGTTCGCTGCACGCGAGGTTGTACCAGAAGCGCGGCTCGCGCGGCGACACCTCAGCGGCGTGCCGATACAGCGCGTTCGCACGCTCGTGCCGCCCGAGCTCCATCGACACCCAGGCGAGACCATCGTAGGCATCAGCGGCCCCGCCGCCGAGCTCCATGGCGTGCCGCACGACCTCATCGGCCTCCTCCACGCGACCCAGCTTCAGCAGCACGGACGCCAGGAATCCATGCTGGGGCAGGCAGGCGCGCGCGCCGGCGACCGCGCGCTGCGCGCCGGCCAGCGCCTCCGCGGGATTGGCGGAGCGCATCAAGCGGCTCAAATCATCGGCGGGGGCTACTTCAGACGGCACATGAACACCTGCAAGGTAATCCTAGCGTGTCTTACCGACACGCGGACGGTCGCGCGGCGTCGGTGCGTTTGCCTCTGCTAAAGTGCTCCCACGCGCGTCACAGACGCCACGACGCAAGAGCGGGACAATTCCCGCAGGACCATAGATGCACAGATGCGAGATTTCGAGGGAATCCACATGACCCCAGCAGCCGACAACTGCCCGTCGCCCGCATCGCCTGCAATCGCGATGATCGATGAAGGAAATGCGCTCGAGGAACGAGGGCAGACCGCCGAGGCGATGGCGCGCTATGATGCAGCGGTCCAGGCTGACCCGCAATGCGCACGAGCCCACCTGAACCGCGGCAACATTCTGCTCGCGGGTGCCCGGGTCGATGAGGCACGCAGCGCCTACGAGCTCGCGATAGCCTGCGATCCGAACTACGCGGGAGCCCACTTCAATCTGGGCAACCTCAATGCCCGCGCGCGCGAATTCGAGGCTGCCGTGCGCAACTACCAGGCAGCCATCGCCATCAGGCCGGACTTTGCAGATGCGTTCGTGGCGATGGCCAATTCACTTGACGGCCTGGGCCGCAAAGCCGAAGCCATGGAGAGCTACCAGCGGGCGCTGGCTATCAAGCCAGGCTACGCTGAAGTCCATTTCAATCTGGCTGTGCTGGCAACCAGCCAGGGACAGCTGGCTGAGGCGGCCACCAGCATGCGCCGGGCAATCGACCTGGAGCCTGCCTATCTCGCAGCGCACCGCACTCTGGGGACCGTGCTATTCAACCTTGGAGATACGGAAGGTGCGGAGGCTAGCCTGCGGCGCGCCCGGTCCCTCGCGCCCGAAGCCGTCGAGATCCTCTACGAACTGGCGATGGTTCTCGAGTCACGCAACAAGTACGAGGAAGCGGTGCAATTGCTGGCCCAGGTGCTGGAGCGTGCGCCGCAGCCGGCGACCAAGTTGGTCTTTGGCCGCTGCGCGATGTACACCTGGTTCACGACCCGCGACCCCCTGGTCCGCGCAGCACTCACCATCGCCATCGACGAACCATGGATACTGCCGCACCAGCTTTCGCGGCCGGCACTCACTTTGATCCTGCTCGATCCGCGGATTGCCAATTGCGTACGCCGCGCCAACGAATCGTGGCCCGAACGCCTGCCGAAGGACGCCCTGTTCGGCACCGATGGCCTTGCCGCCGTAGCAGCGGACCGCTTACTCCGGGCCCTGCTCGAGGCGGCGCCGGTGTGCACGATTCCGTTCGAGCGCTTCCTGACCTGCGCACGCCATGCCCTGCTGGAGATCTCATCGAGCTCCCAGGCACCAGCTCCTGAGGATCTCGCGGCGCTGCCATTCTATGCCGCACTCGCGCGGCAGTGCTTCTCCAACGACTACGTGTTCGCCTGGCCCGAGCCGGAACAGCTCGCGGCACAAGCCTGCCGCGAGCAATTGCTGGCGCTGCTGGACGCCAACGCAGCGGTACCGCCGTTGCTGGTGCTCGCCGTAGCTGCGTATTTCCCGCTTCACTCCCTGCCCGATGCAAGTCGGCTGCTGGCTGGCAGCGAGTCCGGCCCGGTGGCGGAGGTCCTGCGCCAACAGATTCGCGAACCGCTCGAAGAGCAGGCGCTGCGCGCGGGCATCGCACGCGTGACGCCGATCAGCAGCGGTGTCTCCGCAAAGGTGCGCGACCAGTACGAAGAAAACCCCTACCCCCGCTGGGTGAAGCTGCCGATGTGTGAGCAGCCGCTGCACTTCAATGCCGAACTGCGTCGCTCGCTGCCGTTCGCAACGTTTACACCGCTGTCTGACGACAGTGCACCGCAGCTGCTGATTGCGGGGTGCGGCACCGGCAGGCATTCGATCCTCGTTTCGCAGCGATTCCGGGCGGTTCAGGTGCTGGCCGTAGACCTGAGCCTGAGCAGTCTCAGCTACGCCAAACGCAAGACGCAGGAGCTGGGCATCACCAACATTGAATACGCGCAGGCCGACATTCTCAAGCTTGGTGACATCGGGCGCACGTTCGACATCATCGAGTCAGTGGGAGTACTGCACCATCTCGCTGACCCGTTCGCCGGATGGCGCATCCTGCTGTCGCTGTTGCGGCCCGGCGGGTTCATGACGGTGGGTTTCTACAGCCAGGTTGCCACCGCGTATCTGTTCAAGGTACGTGAATTCATCGCGGAAGCCGGCTATGCCAGCACCGCCGACGACATCCGTCGCTTCCGCCAGGATGTAATCGACATGGGTGCGAGCGTCGAGCTGCAGCGGATGAGCGACACACAGGACTTCTATTCGACCAGTGAATGTCGCGACCTGGCGTTCCACGTGCAGGAGCATCGCCTGCCGCTCGAGCAGATCGAGTCGTTCCTTGCCGAATGCGGGCTCCAGTTCCTCGGCTTCGAAATAAATTTCAAGGTCGTGGAACGCTACCGCGCGCATTTTCCCGACGACCCGACCGCCACTAATTTGCGCAACTGGGCGCGCTTTGAGGCCGACAATCCGGATACGTTCGCCGAGATGTACCGCTTGTGGATTCAGAAGCCACCCAACGCCGCAGCCTGACCAGCGAAAGCGCGCAGCGTGAACCAGGCCATGCGCGAGCAGATCAGACTGACAATCCGGGAATACTTCAAAGGACGAGCGAACCGGCGCCGCAGAGTCCTGGGGGCAGGCGTGCTGCTCACGGCGGCGTCTATAGCGATCCTCGCCATGACCAGCAACCTCGGCTCCACGTACTGCTACATGCTGGCTGCGTTGGGCGCCGCTGGGGTGGCCATGGTCTTCGGGGCGCTGCTATACCTCGATTTTACCCGGTGCCCCAACTGCACCGAGCGACTCGGAATCCAGATTGCCAACCAGTATCGCATCGGCCGCCGCGTCGCCTTCTGCCCGTTCTGCGGCGTCAATTTCGATAACTGCGAGGTCCGCGACCCCTGAGTTGGGGCCTATCAAGACTGAGCTGAATCCCACTGTCGCCTGTTGGACACGCCGCAGCGCAACAAACATAACGGCGCGACCGCCCGCAATGGGCGAACGCTGACACGTAGTTCAGCATTTCGGTCACGCATGTTGGGACGTCCCGCCGGCGGCGCTCGCGCCCAGCAGCGCGCAAGAATGGCGCCGACATCAAACCATGGTTCGATCCGCACGCAATGTCAGTCACCAAACGCGAACAGCAACTGCGAGTCAGCGCACGCGAACGAATCGCAAAGGGAGCATTGCCGTGCGAGCCGGCCTTACGGATGTGGGGCGGTTACGGCACCGGGCAGCTTTGCTCGTTGTGTCGCGAACCGATTCAACCTGATCAGATCGAATACGAGGTCGAACGCAGCGTAGCCGGCAGCGACAACCTGCTATTTCACCTGGTCTGTCAGTCGGTCTGGCAGCTCGAGTGCGCCAGCCATGATCAGTCGAAGTCGGGCCCCTAGGGTAAGGGATTCATCAGCGACGCCAATTCAAACTAGCGTCGTGTAGAGATCCCAACGACCATGACTGCGACCGCGATGAGGCCACCTGCAACATTCAACGGACCGCGAACGAACAGCTCGGTGCCCACAGCTGTCAGCACACTGAGTATATAGAGGGCACCGGCAATTCTGGCTTTGAAACGCGGCGGTGCTTCTGCAATTCGTTTCAGCGTTACGGCGGCGGCGTGCATATTCTTCTCCTCTTACGCGAATCATTGCCTCAGGTGCCAGGCTCCTGATCGCGGCGCAGCTACGCAGCTGCTGCGATAGACGACGGCTTTCATGCTGCGCTGGTCTGTTCATTCCATCGCTGGATGTTCACTCCTTTCACGATGAGCCATGACATCAGCGAAGCTTCCGCGAGGAAACCAAGAATCTCGAGATACGTGGACAGCTGGCTTGCGAGCGGGGACAGAACGATCAACCAACCCACACCAGCTGACGCCAGCAGCACCCCTAGAGTTCGGGGCAGGAAGGTTGATCTGAAGATGAGGTAGCCAATGAGGAGACAATAGGGCCCGAAGAATGTCAGGCTGCTGATCTTGTAGGGGGCGAGTTCAAAGAGGCTAAGAACATCATTGGCGCATCCCACGAGGCTGAAAATGGCCGCGAGCAGCGAGAGGTTCCTGTTCACCGGTCTGAACATGTAATAAAGGAGCAACGTCACCGCGATGTAGAACGCGTACGCGATGAGGTCGACGGCTTCAAATGCAAGCAGTCGGCCCCGGCCGACAAGGACCTGATCGGATACTGACGTCAGAAAATAGAGCAGATAAACGACACCGGTAATCCTTGCCTTTGCCGGTGGTGGCGTTGCGTCGACACTAGTGGTCATATGTGCATCCGCCTTGCTGGCGGTGCGGGGCACAATTTCGGAGCCAGGGCCGCCGTCAGTACTCGCAAGTCTACCTTTCGAACGCGCCGGTGACGAAGATTGAGGCACCTGGAAGCGGACGCCCGCGGGTCGATCCGGGAGATTGCGATGTCACCGGAAGGGTTGCCGCTGATCACTGACGAACGCCGGAGGGAGGCAAATGAAGAAGCTCAGACACGAAGCGGAATTGTTCAAAGCGGCCTTACTCGCCGGCGTTCAATATGCGGAAAGCCGCAAGGCGGTCGAGTTCGAGTTGACCGACTCGGCGAGCGAAAAGGCGCTGTACGTCTATCGCTTACTCGTGCACGACAAGGTCATTTCGCCGATGCCCGAAGACCAGGTCGGAGAGAAGACCGTTCGACATCGGCTCGCGACCTGGTATGCGCACCAGCTGCCTGACGGACATCCGCTGTTGGAATAGATATCGCGGGGCGTCAAGGAGCCGCATGCCGTCACTACGCAACATCTCGCGGGTGGGGGTGCTTGTTCACAAACGGGGAGTTCAAGGGGGTTAAACAAATGAATACTTTTGTTCTGATTCTTACACTCTACACATCGCACGGCGTCACCATCTATTCCGTACCGGGGTTTACCCAGGGCGCTTGTGCTTATGCGGCCACCAACTGGAGCGCCGACATAGAGAAGCGCTTTAACACGCAAGGCAGCGCTGTTTGTGCAAAGCAAGACTAGCGGCCACAAACTCGACCCATTTTGGAATTTGGCGCGCCCGGAGAGATTGCTCGGCCGCGTGCGCGGCCTCGTCCCTCGCTAACGCTCGGGACCGCACGCACAGGAAGTGCGTGCGTCCAACCTGGCTCGAAGACTCGCCAGGTTGTCGAACTCCCGCGCCGCCTGCGGCGGCGTCGGGAGTTCTCACCAGCTTGACCGCAGGAAGACTCCCACGAACTCGACCAATTTTGAAATTTGGCGCGCCCGGAGAGATTCGAACTCCCGACCCCCTGGTTCGTAGCCAGGTACTCTATCCAACTGAGCTACGGGCGCGCTCTTGAGGGGCGCGCATCCTACCACACCATTGGCCCGCTCCCACCTACTGGCAGGCTTTGCCTTGTCCCCTGCCGCACGGGGAAATGCCGGGCGAGTCGTATGCGCTGCCACCGTGGCAACCGCGGCAACCGTCAACGCGTGAAGCCGCTGGGGAGGAATCAGAGGCGCTGAAGGCGAGTGCTGCGGAACAGTCCGTGGTACACCACGAGCACCGTTGCGGCGCCGATGGTCGCGACGACCATGCTATAGAGATTGAGTCCGGTCACGCCGCTCATTCCGACGATGTGGAAGAGCCAGCCCCCGACAAGTGCTCCGCCAATCCCAAGAAGTATGTCCAGGACGAGCCCTTCTCCGGTCCGATTGACGATTCTGCTGGCAACGAAGCCGGCAATGAGCCCAAGGATGATCCACGCGATAATTGACATGAGATTCTCCAGTTGCAATGTCGACGTATACGGTGCCGCCGTCGAAGTTCCGGACGAAGCATCGGCTCAAGCGTTGATGACGTCCGTACGGTGGCATACAAGACTGCTGGTTCGTCGGGTCCGAGCGCCTGATGCCTTTGATCGGCACTGTGGCGAGTCCGCTCACCATTGCCGTTGCGGTGAGGTGTCGATCAGCGACACAAAAAAGGCCGCCAGCGTACATAACCGCGCCGGCGGCCTTGCTGAATCCAGTCAGAAATTTCTGGATTCAGGCGGCGGATGCTACCCAGCCAGATTGAGCCGGTCCGTGCGGTAGCGAACATCGGCCATCTGGATCAGCAATCCGGTCGTCGAATCAATCGACCATGACCGAAGGCACTCGTTGCCAACATGCTCGGAGTGCATCGTGAGGGCATTCACCGCTCGGCGTGCATGCACAGCTGACGCAACGCTGCCAGTGCGTGCCACGGTTCGCACACGTTGCAGGCGGCGGCTGCAAGCAAGGGGAAAAAGTGCGGTCAAATCTGGCGGAGAGAGAGGGATTCGAACCCTCGAAGGGCTTTTGACCCTTACACCCTTAGCAGGGGTGCGCCTTCGACCACTCGGCCATCTCTCCGCGCGCGGGGCGGCCATGATACGGAAAGCGCCCCCGGCGGGCAAAAGCGCGAGCGATCGGCTCCCTCAGGCGATCAGCCGAGCGCGCACGAACTCCTGCACCGACTCGAGCGCCGCATCCAGCGCCTCAGGCTTGCTGCCGCCCGCCTGGGCGAAGTCGGCGCGCCCGCCGCCGCGGCCCCCGACCTGCGCGGCCACCGCGCCGGCAAGCTCGCCCGCCTTGATGCGCGAGGTCTGATCGGCGGTGACGCCCGCGACCAGCAGCACCTTGACGGGGCTTTCCACGCTCGCCAACACCACCACCGCGGACTTGAGACGATCCTTGAGCTGATCGACCGCGGTGCGCAATCCGGCCGCGTCGGCACCTTCCACCTTGGTGGCGATCACCTTCACGCCGTGGACATCGACCGCGCCCGCGGCCAGGTCGACGCCCTGGCCGGACGCCAGGCGGTCCTTGAGCGAGCGGACCTCCCGCTCGAGCGCGCGGGTACGCTCGAGCTGCTCGCGCACCTTCTCCTTCAGGTCCTCGCGCGAGCCGCGCAGCAGCGCGGCCACCTCGCGCAACAGCGCGTCGCTGCGCTCGACCAACTCGACTGCGCCGGCGCCCGTCAGTGCCTCGATGCGCCGCACGCCGGAGGCGACCCCGGTCTCACCGACAATCTTGAACAGGCCGATGTCGCCGGTGCGCTGCACGTGGGTGCCGCCACACAGCTCCATGGAAAAATCGCCCATGCGCAGCACGCGCACCTCCTTGTCGTACTTCTCGCCGAACAGCGCTATGGCGCCCCCTGCGACCGCGCTGTCGTAGTCCATGACGCGCGTTTCTGCCGGCGCATTGGCGCGGATCTGCGCATTCACCAGCTGTTCGACCTGCAGCAGCTCCTGCGGGCTCACCGCCTGGAAGTGCGCGAAGTCGAAGCGCAGCCGGTCGGGTGCGACCAGCGACCCCTTCTGCAGCACGTGCGTGCCGAGTACCTGGCGCAGCGCCGCGTGCAGCAGGTGCGTCGCGCTGTGGTTGAGCGCGGTCGCATGGCGTCGCTCCCCGTCCACCTCGGCCTCGAGCGTGTCGCCGAGGCGGATCGTTCCCTGCACGAGCGTGCCGCCGTGCGCGTGCGCCGCGCCGCGCCTCTGCGTGTCGCTCACGTCGAAGCGCACGCCGCTGCCGCGCAGCACGCCCGCATCGCCCACCTGGCCGCCGGCCTCGGCGTAGAACGGGGTGCGATCGAGCACCACCTCACCCTCGTCGCCGGCCTGGAGTGCTTCGACCTGCCCGCCCTGCTTCAGCAGCGCCAGCACGCGCCCGGTGGCCGCCAGCCCCTCGTAACCGCGAAACAGCGTGCGTTGGTCGAACTTCGCCCCGGCGGCCAGATCGACGCCGAACCGGCTCGCCTCCTGCGAGCGGCGGCGCTGCTCCTCCATGGCGGCCTCGAAGCGCTCCTGGTCGATCGCCAGGCCCCGCTCGCGCGCCACGTCCGCCGTCAGGTCGACCGGAAAGCCGAAGGTGTCGTAGAGCTTGAAGACGGTGTCGCCGTCGAGCACCTTTGCGCCGCGCAGGTTGCGGATCGCGCTCTCGAGCAACACCATGCCGTTCGCGAGCGTCTCGGCAAAGCGCTCCTCCTCCTGCTTGAGCACGCGCTCGGCGTGCGCTCGGCCGCGGACCAGCTCGGGGTAGGCCGGCCCCATCTGTTCCTCGAGCACCGGGACCAGCTTGTAGAAGAAGGGCTGCTGGATGCCGAGCTTGTAGCCGTGACGTATGGCGCGGCGGATGATCCGGCGCAGCACGTAGCCGCGGCCCTCGTTCGAGGGCGACACCCCGTCCACGATCAGGAAGGTGCAGGCGCGGATGTGATCGGCGATGACGCGCAGCGAGCTCGAGGTCAGCACCGAGGTGCCGGCGAGCCGCCCGGCGGCGCGGATCAGGTTCTTGAACAGGTCGATGTCGTAGTTGGAGTGCACGCCCTGCATGACGGCGGCGATGCGCTCGAGGCCCATGCCGGTATCGACCGAGGGCCGGGGCAGCGGCTTCAGCGTCCCGTCGGCGCCGCGGTCGAACTGCATGAACACCAGGTTCCAGATCTCGACGTAGCGGTCGCCCTCCTCGTCCGCCGATCCCGGCGGTCCGCCGGCAATGCTCTCGCCGTGGTCGTAGAAGATCTCGCTGCACGGCCCGCACGGACCGGTGTCGCCCATTGCCCAGAAGTTGGAAGCATCGCCGAGGCGCGCGAAGCGCTGCGGACTCACGCCGACGTCCTTCAGCCAGATGTCGGCAGCCTCGTCGTCGTCCTTGTAGACCGTGCACCACAGGCGCGCCGGGTCGAGCCCGAGGTTGTAGATGAGGAAGTCCCAGGCAAAATGGATCGCCTCGCGCTTGAAATAGTCGCCGAAGGAGAAATTGCCGAGCATCTCGAAGAAGGTATGGTGGCGCGCCGTGTAGCCGACGTTCTCGAGGTCGTTGTGCTTGCCGCCGGCGCGCACGCAGCGTTGGCTGGAAGCCGCCCGCAGGTAATCGCGCTGCTCCTTGCCGAGGAACACGTCCTTGAACTGCACCATGCCGGCGTTGGTGAACAGCAGCGTCGGATCGTTGGCTGGAATGAGCGAGCTCGAGGGTACGACTATGTGGCTCTGCGCGCGGAAGAACTGCAGAAAGGTGCTGCGCACATCGGCCGCGCTCATGTAAGAGGGTTTGCTCAAGGGGCTCCTTCAGTCCGGCCCGGCATCGACGCCGGTGGCGGCGCGGATATGATCCGCTGAAAAGCCACGGTACTGCAAAAAGCGTGCTCGCCGCGCCTTTTGTGCCCAGCTGGTCGCGGGCTGCGCGCCGAACTTGGCGCGGCACACCTGCCGGGCGAGCCCACGCCAGTCCGGTCCCGAGGCCAGTGCTGCCGCAATGACCGCCGCGTCGACCCCGCCCTGGCGCAGCGCGGCCGCGATGCGCAGCGGACCCTGGCCGCGCCCGGCGTGGTACGCCACATAATTGTGCGCGTAGCGCTCCTCATTGAGGACGCCCTCGGCGCTCAGCTCCGCGACCGCCGCCGCCACCGCATCTTCGTCGAAACCCTGCGCGCGCAGCCGCTCGCGCAGCTCCCCGGCAGCCAGATCGCGCTTTGCCAGCAACGCGACGCTGGCCAGGCGCGCGTCCTGTGGGTGCGTGGCAGCGCCGTCGCTACCGGGCTTGCGTGATCTGCGCCGCAGCATCGTTTAAAGTATAGCCAGCTGGCATCGCCCCTTTGGCCGCGAGCTGGCGATCACTTAACCCGATCAAGCAGGAAACAATCATGCGAAGTCTCTTGGCCATACTGGCGTGCGTGGCTGGCGCTGGACTCTCGGTGGCTCTGGCGGACCCGCCGGCAGCGCCGGCTTCTAGCTCCGAGGCTGCAACCCAGGCTACTCCCGCGACGTCCGGGACGCCCGGCAATCCGGCCGCTGCGCCTACGGCTGCCGCCGCGCCGGCCGCAGCCACCTCGGCCGGAGGTGTCACGATAACGGGGACCGCGCCGGTAACTCCTGCGGCCCCGCAAAGCGACCCGATGGAGAAGCACTTCCTCTCCGAGGGCTACAAGATCGAAATGCACAACGGCGAGAAGTACTTCTGCCGCAGGGAGGAGGAGATGGGCTCACGTCTCGGCGGACAGAAATACTGCTCGAAGATCGATCAGCTCAAGGCCACCGAGAAGGAAGCCAAGGCATCGCTCGACAAGAGCATGATGCAGCAGAACAACCCTTCGGGAAAATAAGCGGCCACGACTGCGCCGTCTAAGGTGCAGCGATGGCTTAGCTCACCGGCGCGGTGCAGCTCACCGGGCGGTGTAACGCGCCCATCCTTGGGATTCTGCGGCGCGCTCAGGCCGAATCGGCTGCGGCTACCTGAGCGCCGTTGCCGTTGCTGCGCTGCTGCCGTGGCGGCAGTAGCCGCGCGCGCACCTGCTCCTCGATCTCGCGCGCGACGTCCTTGTTCGACTGCAGGTAGGTGCGCGCATTGTCCTTGCCCTGGCCGATGCGGTTGCCCTTGTAGGCGTACCAGGCGCCGGATTTCTCGATGATGCCGAGCGAGCTGCCGAGCTCGATGATCTCACCCTCGCGCGAGATACCCTGGCCGTACATGATCTCGAACTCCGCTTCACGGAACGGCGGCGCCACCTTGTTCTTCACCACCTTGACGCGCGTCATGTTACCGGTCACCTCTTCGCCGTTCTTGATCGCGCCGATACGGCGGATATCGAGCCGCACCGAGGCGTAGAACTTCAGCGCGTTGCCGCCGGTGGTGGTCTCGGGGTTGCCGAACATCACGCCGATCTTCATGCGAATCTGGTTGATGAACAGCACCATGGTGTTCGAGCGGCTGATGTTGCCGGTGAGCTTGCGCAGCGCCTGCGACATGAGCCGTGCGTGCAGTCCGACCTGCATCTCGCCCATCTCGCCTTCGATCTCGGCCTTGGGCGTGAGCGCGGCCACCGAGTCCACCACCACGATGTCGACCGCGCTGGAGCGCACCAGCATGTCGGTGATCTCCAGCGCCTGCTCGCCGGTGTCTGGCTGCGACACCAGCAGATCGTTGATGTTGACGCCGAGCTTCTCGGCGTAGCTCGGGTCGAGCGCGTGCTCGGCGTCGACGAACGCGGCGGTGCCGCCGCCGCGCTGCACCTCGGCGATCACCTGCAGCGCGAGGGTGGTCTTGCCGGAAGCCTCCGGACCGAAGACTTCCACCACGCGCCCGCGCGGCAGGCCGCCCACGCCGAGTGCAATGTCCAGGCCCAGCGAGCCGGTCGAGACCGTCTCGACGTCGTAGCTCGCGCCGGCATCGCCGAGACGCATCACCGAGCCCTTGCCGAACTGCTTCTCGATCTGGCCCAACGCGGCGGCGAGCGCCTTCTTGCGGTTTTCTTCCATCACGTGTGGTTCCCGGAAAATTTGTGGCCGGCGAGGAAATTTCGCGAGCGCGATTATCACATAAAGCTGCCGCGCGCGGCGCGCGTCACCGGCGCCGTTTCGTGTCTATTCGCGTGCTTTCTCGTGCTTAACCAGTGAGAAGGATTCGACGACACTGTATACGGGGCCGCTCGGAGCCGTGCGGCTGTGGACGAGTGCTATGCCCTCACAGTGCCACTCGACGGCTCGCATCGCGGCCAGCGGCGGGGGGCGCACAACCTTGCGCGCTACTGTGACATGTGCGCGGAAGGGCTTGAGATCGGGAGTGAATCCCGCGGCGGCGGTGGTGCGGTTGAGCGCCTCCGCCAGCGCAGCCAGCGGGCCTGGCTCGCAAGCGGGGAGCGTCGCCAGGATCTGCGGCCGCGCCCAGTGTGCAAGTGCTGCGAAGGTGAGCGCCAGCGGCACGCGCTGCGCGAGCGCTGCCGCGCACTCGTGCCCGATGCGCGAGAGCTCTGCCATGCGCCCGTGCGGGACGCTGCCGAGGAATGCGAGCGTCAGATGTGCATTCTCTTGCGGCACGGGGCGGCCACCGCTGTGGCGGACTGCCTCAGCGACGGCATGCGCCAGCGCCTGCTGCTCCGTGGCAGAGGGCCAGAGCGCATAGAACAGCCGCAACGTGGGCTCGCCGGTCTCGGACTTCAAGCGGCTCCGGCGCGCGGCCCGCTCTCGTGATGCACCGGCAGATCGAGCATCAGGATGAGTCGCAGTGCGTGATGCACGGCGCGATTGCGCACAAAGTTGCGGTTGCCGCTGAAGAGCTTCTCATCAGCGATGATGTCGGCCGCCGCTGCCTCGCGCGCGGCGGCGCAGAACCACACCATCCCCACCGGTTTGCCGGGAGAGCCGCCGTCAGGGCCCGCAATGCCGCTCACAGCGAGCGCCACGGTGGCGCCCGCCGCCCGCATCGCACCTTCGGCCATCTCACGCACCGTCTGCTCGCTTACCGCACCGAAGCTGTCGAGCGTGCTCGCGGCGACGCCCAGATCGCGCATTTTCGCGGCATTGGAATAGGTGACGAAGCCGCACTCGAACCACTGCGAGCTGCCCGGCACATCCGTCAGGGCCTTGGCGACCCAGCCGCCGGTGCACGACTCGGCGGTGGCGATGCGCCGTCCTGCGGCACGCAGCTTGTGGCCCACCCGCTCGGCCAGCTCGTACAACTCCGGATCGCGCTCCATGCGATCAGGCTACCCCAGCGGCAGCCCGGGCAGGTAGGGATCCCGGTGCGCCGCACCCCCTCGGGCGCTTATACGGTAGCCTTTGCGCACCATGAACGATGCCGCCCGTCCTCAGCACACGCCGATGATGCAGCAGTACCTGGCGCTCAAGAGCCAGCATCCGGACATCCTGCTGTTCTACCGGATGGGGGACTTCTACGAGCTCTTCTATGACGACGCGCGGCGCGCCGCCGCACTGCTGGATATCACCCTCACCGCGCGCGGCCAGTCGGGCGGAGAGCCCATTCCGATGGCGGGCGTGCCGTTTCACGCCGTCGACAGCTACCTGGCGCGGCTGGTGCGCAAGGGCGAGAGCGTGGCGATCTGCGAGCAGGTGTCGGAGCCGGGCACGGCCAAGGGACCGCTCGAGCGGCGCATCGTACGCATCGTCACGCCCGGCACGGTCACCGACGCGGCGCTGCTCGAGGAGCGCGCCGATACGCTGCTCGTCGCCGTGCTGTGCGAAGGCGAGCGTTTCGGGCTCGCCTGGCTCGACCTGGCCGGCGGGCGCTTCACGGTGCAGCAGGGCGAGGGGTCCGGGGCGCTCGCCGCGGAGCTCGAACGGCTCAAGCCCGCGGAGCTGCTGTTGCCCGAAGGCGGCGGTGGCGCGCCTCTCGGGCGTGCACCGACGGCGCTGCGCACGCGGCCGCCCTGGCACTTCGAGCTCGCCAGCGCCTCGCGCACGCTCACCGATCACCTCGGCACGCTCGACCTCAGGGGCTTCGGTGCGGACGATCTGCCGCTCGCCATCCGCGCCGCCGGTGCGCTGCTGCAGTACGTACGCGAGACGCAGAAGGCGGCGCTGCCGCACATCCGCGCGCTGCACGTCGAGGAGCGCGGCGAGGCGCTGCTGCTCGATGCCGCCAGCCGCCGCAATCTGGAGCTCGACGCGAGTCTCAGCGGCCGGGAGGACGCGACGCTGCTCGCCATCATCGACACCTGCGCCACCTCCATGGGCTCGCGGCAGCTGCGCCGCTGGCTCAATCGCCCGCTCACCGCGCAGCCGCTGCTGCGCGAGCGCTACCAGGCGCTCGCCGTGCTGCTCGACGGCCGCCGCTTTGGTGCGCTGCGCGAGCTGCTCGCCGGCGTCGGCGACGTCGAACGCATCCTGGCGCGCGTGGCGCTGCGCTCCGCCCGCCCGCGCGATCTCACGGCACTGCGTGGCGCGCTGCGACAGCTGCCGGCGCTGCGCGCCGCGCTCGCCCCGCTCGATTCACCGCTGCTGCAACGGCTGCGCGGCCGTATCGGCGAGCACTGCGAGAGCCTCACGCTGCTCGCGGCGGCGATCGCCCTCGAGCCGGCCACGCTGGTGCGCGAAGGCGATGTGATCGCGCCCGGCTACGACGCCGAGCTCGACGAGCTGCGCCGTATCGCCACGCATACCGACGAGTACCTCATGGATCTCGAACGGCGCGAGCGCGAACGCACCGGGCTCGCCGGCCTCAAGCTCGGCTACAACCGCGTGCAGGGGTTCTTCATCGAGGTGGCGCGGCGCGACGCCGAACGCGTGCCGCGCGACTACATCCGCCGCCAGACGGTGAAGTCGGCCGAGCGCTTCATAACCGCGGAGCTCAAGAGTTTCGAGGATCGGGTGCTGCGCGCGCGCGACACAGCGCTGGCGCGCGAGCGCACGCTGTACGAGGCGGTGCTGACGCAACTGTGTGACGTGCTCGGGCCGCTGCAGGACAGCGCCGGCGCGCTCGCGGAAATCGATGCCCTGGCGGCGCTCGCCGAGCGCGCCGCAGCGCTCGAGTGGACCTGCCCCGAACTGACCGGCGAGGCGCGCCTGTGCATCACGGCGGGCCGTCACCCGGTGGTCGAGCACTGCAGCGAGGCCGCGTTCGTGCCCAATGACCTGCAGCTGGATGGCGCGCGGCGCATGCTCATCATCACCGGCCCCAACATGGGCGGGAAGTCCACCTACATGCGCCAGGCCGCTCTGATCGCGGTGCTGGCGCACATCGGCAGCTACGTGCCGGCCGAGCGCGCCGTGCTCGGCCCGCTCGATCGCATCTTCACGCGCATCGGCGCGGCGGACGACCTGGCCGGCGGTCGCTCGACCTTCATGGTGGAGATGACGGAAGCGGCCAACATCCTGCACAACGCCAGCGCCAGGAGCCTCATCCTGCTCGATGAGATCGGCCGCGGCACCAGCACCTTCGACGGGCTGTCGCTCGCCTGGGCGGTGGCGCGCGACATCGCCACGCGCGTACGGGCTTTCACGCTGTTCGCCACTCATTACTTCGAGTTGACCACGCTCGCCGGCGAGGTCGAGGGCTGCGCCAACGTGCACCTGGATGCCACCGAGCACGGCGCGGGCATCGTGTTTCTGCACGCCGTGAAGGATGGCCCCGCCAATCGCAGTTACGGGCTGCAGGTCGCGCAACTGGCGGGTGTGCCCGCGGAGGTCATCGCCGAGGCACGGCGCTACCTCGAGCAGCTCGAGGCCGAGCGCGACCGGCAGCGCGCGCTCGGCGACGGTGGCGAGGGGCAGCTGCCGCTGTTCGCGGCGGCACCCGCAGCCCCGGCCGCCCCGGTGTCCGTCGCCACGCCGGATGCGCTGCGCGCCGCGCTCCGGAGTCTCGACCCCGACGCGCTCACACCGAAATCCGCCCTCGAGGCGCTGTACGCGTTGCAGCGCCTGCTGTAGCGCGCGCACCGCACGCAACACGCGCGTGCTAGCGCAGCGAGAAGTGCCCCTGCGTCAGGAACAGTCCAACCTCGCGCGCCACGCGCGCCGACACCAGCATCCCCAGGTGGCTCACCGGCAGCACGATGTGGTCGCTGGCGCCCGGCATGCGGGTCTCGCGCACCGCGATGGTGCCGTCGTTCGGTTCGTCGAACTGCGCGAGCAGCTGGCCGACGCCGAGCGGCTGGCTGCCGGCGACGACCCCTAAGGGGAGCGGATACGTCCAGTGGCGCGTGCGCGGCTGCAACAGCTCCTCGGCCACCGAGCGGCCCATGAGATGGGCGATCGGGGCGAAACGGCCGGCGCTTTGCGCCGCACGGCTCGCCACGCACGGCGTGCCGAGGAACACCACGCGACCGGGTGGCTGCGCGGGGAAACGCTCGAGAAAGCGGTAGATGACGAGTCCGCCCAGGCTGTGGCCGACGAAGTGCAGCTCGCTCGCCTCGAGCTGCTGCACGAAGCTCTCGAGGCGCGCCGCGACGACGCTCATGGTGGTGCCCGCCGCCGAGTAGCGGAACGAGTGCAGGGTGAGCGCGAAGTCGTGGGCCAGGCGGCGGCGCAGGATGAGCGATTCGTCACCGGGCATCCACAGGCCGTGCACGTAGACGACGTGCGCCATGGGTTTCAGGCGGGCGGCACCCGCACCCGTATGTGCAGCTCGCGCAGCTGGGTCTCGCCGACCTCGGTCGGCGCATCGGTGAGCGGGTCGGCCGCCGTCTGCGTCTTGGGGAAGGCGATCACCTCGCGGATGCTGTCGGCGCCGCTCATCAGCATGGCGAGCCGGTCGAGGCCGAAGGCGATGCCGCCGTGCGGCGGCGCGCCCAATTTCAGCGCATCGAGCAGGAAGCCGAACTTCTGCTGCGCCTCCGCCGCGGCGATGCCGAGCAGCTCGAACACCGTGGACTGCATCTCCTGGCGGTGGATGCGCACCGAGCCGCCGCCGACCTCGGAGCCGTTCAGCACCATGTCGTAGGCCCTGGCGAGCGCCGCCGCCGGCGCCGCGCGCAGCGCTGCCGGGTCATCGCTCTGCGGCGCCGTGAACGGATGATGCATGGCGGTCCAGCGCCGCTCGGCGGCGTCCCATTCGAACATCGGAAAGTCGACTACCCACAGCGGCCGCCAGCCGGGCACCAGCAACTTCAGGTCCTGACCCACCTTCAGTCGCAGCGCCCCCAGCGCGTCGTTGACGACCGTGGCGCGGTCCGCGCCGAAGAAGATCAGATCGTTGTCGGCGGCGTGGGTGCGTTCGAGGATGCCCGCGAGCGCCGCGTCACCCAGGAACTTGATGATGGGCGACTGCAGCCCTTCGCGGCCGCGCGCGCGCTCGTTCACCTTGATGTACGCCAGCCCCTTGGCGCCATAGCGCGCCACGAACGCCGTGTACTCATCGATGGCCGAGCGCGCCAGCGTGCCGCCCCCCGGCACGCGCAGCGCCGCCACCCGGCCGCCGGGATCCTGCGCCGGTGTCGCGAACACCTTGAATTCGCAGTCGCGCACCAGGTCGGTGACCTCGGTGAGCTCGAGCGAAATGCGCAGATCCGGCTTGTCCGAACCGTAGCGTTGCATCGCCTGCGCGTAAGTCATGCGCGGGAACGGCTCGGGGAGCTGCGCGCCGAGCACTTCGCTGAAGCAATGCCGCACGAGTCCCTCCATGAGCTCCATGATCTGCGGCTGGGAGAGAAACGAGGTCTCGACGTCGAGCTGGGTGAACTCCGGCTGGCGATCGGCGCGCAGGTCCTCGTCGCGGAAGCAGCGCACGATCTGGTAGTAGCGGTCGAAGCCCGCGATCATCAGCAGCTGCTTGAATATCTGCGGCGACTGTGGCAGCGCGAAGAACTTGCCGGGGTGCGTGCGGCTCGGCACCAGGTAATCCCGCGCACCTTCCGGCGTCGCCTTGGTGAGCATCGGCGTCTCGATGTCGACGAAGCCATGGCCGTCGAGATAACCGCGCATCGCGCGCGTCAGGCGATGCCGCAGCCGCAGGCGCTGGCTCATCACCTCGCGCCGCAGATCGAGATAACGGTAGCGCAGCCGCACCTCCTCGCCGACCTGCTCATCGAGCTGGAACGGCAGCGGCTCGCAGCGGTTGAGAACCTCCAGCTCGGCGGCCAGCAGCTCCACCGCGCCGGAAGCGAGATTGGCGTTCACCGTGCCGCTGGGTCGGGCGCGCACCTTGCCGCTGACGCGGATCACGAACTCGTTGCGCAGCCGCTCGGCCTCGTGAAACACCGCCGCGACTTCGGGATCGAACACGATCTGCAGCAGCCCGTCGCGGTCGCGCAGGTCGACGAATATGACGCCGCCGTGGTCGCGCCGCCGGTGCACCCAGCCGGCGACGCTGATCTCGCGGCCGAGCAGCCCCTCGTCGACCTGTCCGCAGTAATGTGAGCGCATGAGGCGCGCGATGTTACGTAGGCGTCCCCGCCCCCGCAACCGTGCCGCCCGGCCGCGCCATGTCCAGCACCGCGGCCCCGGTGAGCTCACCGGCGCGCAGCCGCCCGAGAGCGAGGTTGGCGTCCGCGAGCGCAAAACGCTCCACCTTCGCGGCGAGCCCGAGGCGCGCGGCGAGCGCCAGGAACTGCTCGCCGTCGGCGCGTGTCAGGTTGGCGACCGAGGCCACCGTGCGCTCCCCCCACAGTAGGCGGTACGGGAAGGCGGGCACGTCGCTCATATGAATGCCGGCGCACACCACGCGCCCGCCCGGGCGCACCGCCGCGAGCGCCGCGGGAATGAGCGCCCCGACTGGTGCGAAGATGATCGCGGCGTCGAGGGTCTGCGGCGGGGGCTCGTCCGAGCCGCCCGCCCACTCGGCGCCGAGCTCGCGCGCGAATTCCTGGGCGGCGCGGTCGCCGCTGCGGGTGAAGGCGAACACGCGGCGCCCGTGGTGGCGGGCGACCTGCGCCAGCAGGTGCGCGGCGGCGCCAAAACCGTACAGGCCGAGATTGTCGCCCTCGCCCGCCTTGAGGTAGGCACGGTAGCCGATGAGACCGGCGCACAGCAGCGGCGCGAGGCTCGCGGCCGGCGGCCCGGCCGGCAGCGGCAGGCAGTAGCGGGCGTCGGCCAGCACCTGCTGCGCATAGCCGCCGTCGCGGCTGTAGCCGGTGAAGCGCGCCTGGGTACACAGGTTCTCCTGTCCCGCGCGGCAGTAACGGCATACGCCGCAGGTGGAGGCGAGCCACGGTACGCCGACGCGCTCGCCGGCGGCGAAGCGCTGCACCTGGCTGCCGCGCTCGAGCACCACGCCGACGATCTCGTGTCCTAAGGTCAGCGGGCAATGAATATCCGGCAGCTCGTCGTCGAGCAGATGCAGATCGGTACGGCATACGCCGCAGGCCTCGACGCGCAGCGTGATTTCGTGCGGGCCGGGCGGCGGCAGCGTCACTTCGCGCAGCGCCAGCGGTGTGCCGGGCGCGAGCAGCCGCATCGCCTGCATGCGCGCTCGCTTCAGGCAGCCGGCAACGCCCGCTGCGCGCTGCGCACGGGGGGCGCCGGCGGCACCACCACGCCGCAGGTGATGATCATCTTCAGCGCCGCGTCCACCGACATCTCCAGCTCCACCACCTGGCGGCGTGGCAGGATCACCAGGTAGCCGGCGGTGGCGTTGAGCGCGGCGGAGATGTAGACCGCGACGTGCGGCTCGCCGAGCTTCGCGCTCACCTCCGGCACGTCCTCGGCGGTCAGGAAGCCGATGCTCCAGGTGCCCTGCCGCGGGTACTCGACCATGACCACCTTGCGGAACGACTTGGTCTGCGAGAACACGCTCTCGGTGAAGCTCTTGACGCCGCCGTAAACGGTGCGCACCAGCGGGATGCGGTTGAGGAGCTCCTCGCCCCAGACGATCAGGCGCCGCCCGATGAGATTCGTCACCATCAGCCCGGTGAGCAGCACCACGACCAGCGCAAACACCACCCCGACTCCCGGCAGCCTGAACCCGAGCGCCTCGGGCCGGTAAGCGGGCGGCAACAACAGCAGCGTGCGGTCCATCAGCTGCAGAATGAAGGTCACCACCCAGATGGTGGCGAGGATCGGCAGCCACACGAGGATGCCGGCAACCAGGTAGCGCCGCAGTCCCCATCTTCGCGGGCCGCCGCCGTTCATGCCGTCAGCGCCTGCGCTTGCGCGCACTCTTCGCCCCGGCGCGCTTGGCGCGGTGCCCGGCAGCGCCGCCCCTGGCCGGCACACT